>ERZ795052.2-NODE-2-length-389528-cov-9.159998_pt1 | contig 389528 bp, 300 predicted proteins | sample MGYA00375136_ERZ795052 | MGnify/ENA primary metagenome ERZ795052 (study PRJEB30181, sample SAMN05720156) | activated sludge metagenome | isolation source: Anaerobic digester | place: Japan | collected 2015-05-26 ...
AGGCGAAGGCGAAGGCGAAGGCGAAGGCGAAGGCGAAGGCGAAGGCGAAGGCGAAATACCCGAAATTCTGGTCACGCCCCTTTCAAAGGACTTTGGTGAAGTCACAACGGGCGAAACGGCCGAAGCCACGTTCACCGTCAAGAACACGGGAACCGGCACTCTGACGGGCACGGCCACGATTTCGGGCGAAGGTTTCGAATTGGCATCGGACGCTTCCTATTCGCTGCAAGCCGGCGCCACAAAGGAAATCGTGGTGCGATTTCGGCCAGCCAAGGCAAAGGCCTATTCGGGCACGGCGATCTTTACCGGCGGAGCATCGCCGGTGGAGGCCGCCCTTGCGGGCGCTGGTATTGCACCGCCGGGATGTTTTGGCGGAACCGTTTCTCCGGTTGCTCCACCCAAGGGCAATTACGGCATCTTGGCGGCTGTGGCGGTGTTTTTGGCATTGGGACGCCGTCCGTATTCGAGGCAGCAAGCCACGATTTGAAAGTCGGAGGATGTAGCGATGGCAATTGCCAAAAAAATCGCAATTCTATGGATGGGATTGTTCGTAGTTTGCGAATCGGCTTGTGCCCTGACCGAATACGCGGATATCCCGGCGAACATACCCCGGATTGATAATAATTATGTCAAGGCCATCGCGGTTGGAACGACGCATGTGTATGTGGGTGGAAGTTTCACCACGGTCAGCAATGGCACGGTGCGCGCGGCCTTGGCGGCATTTGACAAGACCACGGGCGCACTGGACGTGAATTGGGATCCCGGTTTGGCGGATCCCGTAGACCTCAGCGTCGAAGCGCTGGCGGTGGCAGACGGCAAAGTATATGTGGGCGGACGTTTCAAGTCCGTCCGGGGAGGACTGCGCACTCGCAACAACCTTGCGGCGTTCAGCGAAGCCGACGGCAACAGTCCCGCCGGCGTGGATTTCGCATGGGATCCCAACATGGACAAAAACGTCTACGCCATAGCCGTTTTTGGAAACCGGGTGTATGTCGGCGGCGCCTTCGAGTATGTGACGGCATCGAGCGTGCAGCGCAGAGGAGCGGCGGCCTTCAACAAGGCGGATGGATCCAGCGCCGCCGTGCTAGATCCTTGGAACCCAAGACTTTCCTATCCGGATCTATATCCATGGATGGGCGACTGGCCGGTCGTAAACGCCTTTGCTTTCGCGGGCGATCGCGTGCACCTCGGGGGTGAGTTCACCAAGGCCAACACGTCCATCGTGCGCAACTACTTGGCGGCCTTCGAATTGGCCAACGGCTCGAATCCCGGAACCGTGGACGCCGCATGGAATCCGAACTTGGACGATGCCGTCAATACGCTTGCGATATCGGACGGACGCCTGTACGCGGGGGGCGATTTCACAACCGTCAACGGCGGAGCAGCTACCCGCAACCGCGTGGCCGCGTTCAATGTCGCGGGTGGCGGCGCCTCAGCCATGGTGGATCCGTGGAATCCCAACATCAACTCGACCGTCTGGGCGGTGGCGGTAAGCGGCCCGCGCGTTTTTGTTGGCGGAACTTTCAGCGCCGTCGGTGGCTCCACGACACGCTATGCCTTGGCGGCGTTCAACACGGCCAACGGCTCGAATCCCGCTGTGCTCGATGCGTGGAATCCGAGTTCCAGCAGCAGCAACTACATCTTTACTTTGGCGCCGTCGCGAAGCGCGGGCATCATCGTGGGCGGCAGCTTTACCTACATGGGCCACGAAACACGCCGCCGTATCGCCGGATTTAATACCGATTGGGACAATCCTCCATACGTTATGTGGCAAATGCCTGCTTCGGGCGGTGCGATCGGCAGTAGTCATGCCGCCATTGACGTGACGTTCAATGAACCCGTCTATGGAGTTGACGCAGGCGATCTCATTCTTACCGGCCCTGCGGCCACCGGTGCGGTCGTGGGGACGCCCACCTTCCAGCACGGATTTACCGGCTCCACGCCGCGCACCATGTGGCGCTTCCCCGTCCTCAATCTTTCGAGCGGAACACTGAACGTCAGTCTGTCTCCAACGGTGGGCGCCATCGTTGACGAGGCCGGCTCGACGCTCAATCCCAGTCCGACAACCTCGACGTATACCGTAACGGCCACGCCGGCCACGTTGCCTTTTTTTGAGGATTTTGAGAGCGGCAGCCTGGCTTCCTATTGGGATTCGCGCGGAACAGCCTATTTCGGCAACACCGTAACCTCCCTGTACGATCCCCATGCCGGATCCTATCACCTGCTGCTTGATGAAGCGTTGACCGGTTACCTGTCGCGCAACGAAGTCACATTGACATTGGATCTTGCCGGCCGCGCCAATGTCGAACTTTCCTTCTGGATGAAAGAACTCCTCGACGACGATCACGGTCCGCCGTCCATTCCGTATTTGAACGGTGCGGACTACGACGGGGTGGCGATCAGCGCCGACGGCTTGATGTGGTACGAAATACAGGGATTGCGCACGGCGGACGGGATTTCCGGATCGTATACCCAATTCACCATTGACCTCGATGCGGCGGCCGCCGCCCACGGCCTTGCCTACAACAACCATTTCCAGATCCGTTTCAACCACTACGACAATTGGCCCGCCTCGAGCAGCGGGTTTGTATTCGACGACATCCGTGTGCGCGAAGTCGTGACAACGCCGGCCGTCGTGAATGTAACGAGTCAGCACCCCAACGGCACTTTTCCACTGGGCGAGGTCGTTGACGTTCAGGTCGTTTTCTCGACTCCTGTGGCGGTAATGGGATCGCCAACTCTCGAACTCGAAACCGGCGCCGTGAATCGTCTCGCGGCAATGATCGGCGGCGATGGGACGAACACGCTCGTTTTCCGTTATACGGTGCAAGCGGGCGACAGTTCGCCAGACCTTGATTATGCCGGCAGCGACGCCCTGCAACTCAACGGAGGCAGCATTCGCGACGCCGCCACGGGTACGCTGGACGCCGACCTTGCGCTCCCCATTCCCGGCGAAGCGAATTCGCTTGGATTCAACAAGAACATCGCCATAGACACTGTGGCCCCTTCCGTCGGGACGCTCGAAGTGCAAGCGCCCCTTGTCATGAATCTCTCATATAACCAGGCGATGGGAACGGGCGTACTTGACCCGGCCCGTTACACGCTTTCCGGCTTGGGCCAAGGATCGCTTGCAAATCATCCCGATCAGGTGGAGGACCTCGGCGGCAACGTGTACAAGCTTTCATGGGCAGGCGGCGAAATGCGGACCGGACATGATGTAACCGTCACTGTGACAGATGTATTCGATCTCATCGGCAACCCGATCGGTCCCTCGAACAGCGCCACGCACACGGAAGGCGGCATGGGTGTTGCCCCTACCGTGACCGGCATCATGGTCCAAAGCGGACGATTCATCTTGGTTGAATTCAGCGAGACCATGGGAAGCGGCGCCATCCTTGCATCCAATTACACGCTGGCTGGTTCGGGAAAAGGCACGCTGGCCGCCAACCCGAACGACGTCCAATGGATTGCCGACAACGAATATCGCTTGGAATGGACCACCGGAGAAATGCGCGACGGCGGCGATATTGTGATTTCGGTCTCAAACGCTGTGGATCTGGTGGGAAACGGCATGGGCGATCCCGATTCGGGAACACATCCAGGCGGCGGAATCGGATATGCGCCCGAACTGGCCGAAGTGGACGTGCAGGATGAGAGCCATATTGACTTAATTTTTAACGAGGACATGGGCGCGGGCGTAGCCGATGTGGACCACTTTACCGTTTCCGGTCCGGGCGCGGGCAGTCTGACGATGCACCCTTCTTCCGTCGAGGCTTTGGGCGCATCCTATTACCGGCTGGCATGGTCTTCGGGTGAAATGCGCGACGGCGGCGACGTGACGGTGACTGCGGCGAATGTCCATGATCGTGCCGGTAATCCAATCGGTCCGTTGAATTTTGCCGTGGACATCGGTGGCGGCATTGGCATTCCCCCTGGGTTGGCTGATGCGACGGTCATGGACCTGCGCATGGTTCTTGTCGTTTTCAGCGAGTGGATGGGAAGCGATGCGGTCAATGCTGAAAACTACACGCTTTCGGGATCAGGCCGTGGAACGCTGGCCGAGCATCCGAATAGCGTGGAAGACACCGGCATGGGGATGTACCGGCTGCAATGGGCCTCCGGTGAAATGCTCGACGGCGGCGATATCACCATTACGGCTTCGGGTGTTGCGGACCTTGTCGGCAATCCCATCGGCACGGCCCATACGGCCACCGATCCCGGCGCGGGCATTGGCGGGGCGCCCCGCGTGACGAGCGTGCAGGTCCTGACGGGCTCTACCGTGCGTCTATCGTTCAATGAACCCATGATGGGAGGCGATCTCGGCGATGCAAGCCGCTACATGGTTTCCGGCGACGGGATGGGCACCCTCTCCATCCATCCGGATACCATAACCACCGAGGGTTCATCGGCTGTCGTCGCGGGATGGAATGAGGGCGAAATGCGACAAGGCGGCTCCATCTCGCTTACGGCCGCCAATGTCCGGGATTTGGCCGGCAATCTCATCGGAGCGTCCAACAGCGCCACCCATGCCGACGGCGGCATGGGTGTTCCCCCCACAGGGATGCTGGTCCTGAACGATGCAGCGGTATTCACGCGCGACCGGCAGGTAACCGCCACTTTCCTCGGCGCCGACGGCACGGGTAGCGCCCTTGACGCCATGCGATTCGGCAATGGCGTGGCGGAATGGTCCGATTGGCGCACCTATTCCGTCTCATCGGCGTGGGAACTTCCCGACGGCCAGTCATGGAAGACGGTTTATGCCCAGTTGCGCGATGCCGCCGGCAACGTGTCGGACGAAACGATCGCCGACACGATAGCCCTCGACACGGAACCCCTTGCCCTGTCGCCCGGAAGCGATACCGCCGTGGAAGCGGAGTACGGCTCCTCATGTCTCCTGGAAGTCCGTGCCGAAGGAATTTTCGGAACGCCCCTCTATACATGGAGCAAACGAAACAACGAAGGCCAATGGCAAATCCTTTCCGGTCCGGCCAAAGACGTTACGGGTTCGCAATACTGGATCGCCCCCGTAACCGTTTCCAGTGCCGGGGCATACCGATGCGAAGCAGCCGATGAAACCGAAACGGCTGGTCCCGTCGAATTTATCGTGACGGTGAGCGACCCGCTGGAAAGCCTGCCGTTGTTTGGATTCGCTGGGATCCTGCTTCTTGCGTTATGCTGCCTTTTGGCAGGCTTCACGTGTCTGCGCAAATTTTCGTGTTGACAGGCATTCGATAAATCAACGCTAATCCACCAACTCTGCGGGCGAGAATCCATCAAATTCCACCGTCCCAGCGGCGTTTCTCGTGCTCGTGCTCGTAATCGTCATCGTAATTGCAGTTGATCGGAGAAACATGTCCCCGCCGGCTGACTTCATTTCAACAAACAATAAAGTGTAATGCACGAGACGAATCAAGAGCGATTTCAATCAGTGGTCAAATGTGGTTTGACGAGAGCGGTCCATGCGTCGTAACCGGCTTGGTTGAGGTGGAGGCCGTCGGATTGAAACATGTCTTTCCGGGGCTGGCCGTCGGCGCCCAGAATTGTCCCGCTGGTCTCGACGTGGACTATGCCGGCATCGCCTTGGGCGTATTCGGCCACGCGGGCGTTGAAGTCTTTCATCATGGAGTAAAGATTCCAACGGGCGATACTCGGTTTGGCGGCGAGCACGATGATGCGTGAAGCCGGCGAGGACTGGCGGATATGTTCGACGACCTCCTTGAAATCGTCGAAGACCACCGTGGCAGGCCTGCCGTGCGCGATGTCGTTGTCGCCCGCGTACAGAACGACGGTCGTGGGCTTGTGCGGTGTTACGATGCGGTCGAGATAGTACGCGATGTCGCTGTATTCGCATCCGCCGAAACCGCGATTGATCGTCTTGAATTCCGGGAAGCAGCGTTTCAAGTCCCACAGGCGAATCGTTGAACTGCCGACGAAGAACACGGTGTCGGGCGCTGGCGGGTTGGCCCGGTCCTGTTCCTCGAACGCTTGTATGTCTTTCTCATAAGGCATCGCGCGAACGAGTTCGAGCGCCTGGATGAATGCCTCGCCGGCAACCCCTGCCTCTTTGTCGCCTCCCGCGAACTTGAATTCGATGGCGCCGTTGCGCGGTCTGAGCGATCGCAGTTCGATGTCGAGCACGCGGTTCGGACCGTCGGCCTTCTCCGCCACATCCATCTTCTCAATCATCGGCTGGCCGTTCACGAACACCGACACGCGGTTCTTCGCCGTGTCGAATCCGCGCGTCGCGGCGAACTTCAGCGTTGCGCGGTACATGCCCGGCGCGACAGTTGCATTCACGATAAACTCCGGCGCATGAATCCCGTAGCGATAGAGATTGGGCGAGTCCGTACCCTCGATGGTTTCCGCGACGGGTTCCGTCCACCACGCCGCACCGACGACATCCGCGCCCTGGTTCATGCGGACAATCCACTCCGTGGCCGGACGCCACGCATTCCCGGCCTTGTCGCACAAGTCTTCACGTCCCGAATAGCCGAACACCATGCGTTGCGGATCCACGGGCCCTTCGCCGGACCCGAACCCGCTTGAGCCCGTGGCGGCGGAGGAGACCACGCGATGAACACGCACTCTTGCCCCTTGCGACAACGGATTCTTTTCCCCGCGCACGACCACGCGTAGTTCGTGTTTGCCTTCGCTCAGCCCGCTTCGCGCGAAGAGCGTTTGCGCGTCCCGCCCAACCGGGCACCAGCAATCGATGCCGGCCCGCTGTTTCTCGCCGTCAATAAAAACGTCCGCCAATCCCCCCGCCGGTTCGACGTCGCCGATAACTCGCACTTGGTTGCCGTCGAAAGCGCAGGTTATCGCAGCCCCTGTTGTTTCGCTCGCATCATGCGAATCCCATGTTCCCGTCCGCGTGAACGCTTCACCGGATGATGCGTTCTTTGGATCGTCGCCTTCGACAGCGATCGCCGTCAGGCCATCGTGGCGAATCGTCACAATGTAGTCGCCATTGGGAAGCGGCTTCATGCTGAAACCATTTCCGTCGGCAACTTCACGCCTTTGCAAGGAAATACCGTCGCCGGTGATGTGCGACGGTTCAAAAGCCAGCCGGAGAACGGTTAGGGTATGTTCAGGAGAATCGAATGTCGTAAAAGCGATACGGCCCTTCTCATAGGCCGCATCCACAATCTCCGCCGAACTCCGCATGACATGATTTTCGCGGTTTGGGCCGAAGAGATCGGGCATCCATGCCATGATTTGCAGCATGGTCCGCATCGCGAGCGGGTGGATGATATTGAGCCACGATGCGGCCACGATCGGATTGCCCAGGAGTCCGTCAACGACCGTCCCGTTGTCGAGCGCATCGTAGGATCCGAGTATGGCCATGCGCCGTGCGAGTTCCCGCGCCCACGCGTCGTCGGCCAACGCCGCGTATTGCGCCAACGCGCCTGCCGTGAGTTGCTGGCCATAGGACAAGGATGTGCCGCAGCAACTCGGCGATTCGGGCATCGCCCACGCGCCGCTGTACACTTCCGCCGCCGAATTGGGATCCACGCCGGTTCGGTTCAGGAGCAGCGTCAGCACATTGCGCACGTCGGACTTCCACAAGGGAAACGCTTCGCGATAGTCCATCACATATTGCATCGCCCACACGTTGACCAGCGAAATCACCGGGCATTCCCAGTCCCAGTAGCAGCGCCCCCACGTGTCCACCGCGGCCCATTTTGGAAATAGGACGTCGTTGAGATAAGCGTGTCCCGCGTCGCGCGCCCGCATGATGGCGTCGTCTGTGCCGCGATAGCCGAGCCGAATGAGTGAATCCAGGAATCGCAGGATAAACGTTACGCTGCCGGTCAGTTCATTGCTCCAATTGACCTCTTCGGGATTTGCGTAACGCGGCCACGGCGGTTCGCCAGGCGTCCGGTTGCAGTGCTGAGCCAACAAATCGCCCCAGTGCCTTGCAGCCTCGAAGTACCGCGCATCGCCAAGTATCCGATAGGCGCGCAGGATGGCCGCGCCGATGTCCGCCGAAAGATCGAGTTGGATGAATCCCTTTGGATCGCATGGGCCGTAGGGCTTGCCCTTTGTGGGCACGCTGATCGGGAAGTTCGGCCACGGATGATCCGATGGCGTCTGGGCATAATCGAGAATGTAATCGGCCTGCAACTTGATGAAGCCGAGGGCGGCCGGGTCGCCCGCGTAGCGATAATAGTCCGCAAAGCCGTTGATCAAACTGACGGTCCGCTGGCCAAGGTCGCCGCACATCCAATTTTCCAACGGTGGCGCGCCGATGTTCCCTTCCGCGTCTATGCTCCACATCGAGGTGTATACGAAATGCGGCGCAGCCATGACGGCCTTGTCCGTGCCGACCCACGGGTAGCGTTTGAGTGTTTCCATGGATACGCGCACACGATAGTCAATCTGTCCGTTCAGCCCTTGATACCATGGCGCGATGACGCCATGCGCGTCCTCAATGGCCGGATGTCCATAATATGCCGGCAGTGTCGTCGCGCCGTTTGCCAGAAATCCGATCAGCAATGTCGTCATCATGCCGGGCGCCCACTCCTTATTGCCGCGTGTATGTGGATGATAGGGAAATGAGGAAATGAAGGGGGGTAGCGGAAAAAATTTTTACAATTTTCAATATCCCCAAACAGTCTCCTTGTCTTTTCTTTTGCACAACGGGATGGCGATCGTCAGAGATTTGCCAGGTTCGCCACATATTCCTTGCTGCCGTCGTTGGCCCATGCATCCAGCTGATTCGGGTCTTTGAGTTGCTGGCCGCGCTGACGAGGCACGGCAAGGTAGCCTATCCGGATGTCGGAAAGGCCCGTCATGTCGCTCCAGAGTTTTTCGAATTGGGCGACGGGATACACGTCTTCCTGCCCATGGCCCCATCGTCGCTTGACATCCTTGATGGTTACATAGGTCGGCATCCGGTGCGCCATGGCGCGGACGGCGTGGGTGATTTTATCGGCTGGACCGTCGAGATCGGCCCGCGTGAGGCCGAACAAGGCCAGCAGCGGATCAATTTGTATCCATGTGGTCATCGAATTGTAGTACCGCAGTTTGAGTTCGTCCTCCTCGCGCGGCTGGGCAAGCCCTTCGAGCAGGCGCACACGGCCATTGACCCGCGCAAGGCCGCCGCCGCGATCGTCTATGCGGCGGGGGACTACCTCAAAAGTCAGCACATTGCCTGCCTGCAAATGCGCGCCCAGCGCCTCGGCATCGAGATCGGCCCCCAGGGTGTCAATGTTGTGGAGCATGATCGTTTCGAGATGCGGATGCTCCCTGAGCAATTTCGCCAGGACGCCGTTGCGCAGGAGGTTGGGAATTTCGTACCAATGTCCGGGCGGATTGAATCGCTGGATGGCGACGTTGTCCACATAATCGCTTCCTTCGCCCTTGGATCGCGCCCAGTCCATGAGTGCGGCGCGGGCATCCTCGCGGACCTTCTGCTTCTGTTCATCCAGCATTTCCTGGGGCATTTCTTCCCACAGAAAAACGAGATCGCGCACCATCGGGATCAGGCGCTGCCCGATGGATCGCCCCGGACTCAGCACGATCGGTCCCTCGTAGCCGTAACGGCCGTTCAACTCCAGATGTTTCTCGATGGGGCCATGGGTCAGGTAACTGGTCGAGATGATATGTGGTGGGGCCGTTCCGTACCGTTCGGCGCTCACACGGGTCTTGGCCACATGAATTTCAAGAAAACTCCGGTGTTTTCCTCCCAAAAAGAGGAATGGATTGATGGCTTTCACGGCGCCCGCGCCGGTGGTCCAACGGCTTCCAACGCCCGCGGCCAGGGAGAAAACGGCGACGCGACCGTCGCGGAGGGATTCCTCGCCGATACGCCGGCGCTCCGGATCGCCGAACAGGGTGATCACATCGGAGTCGTGCACGTCCTCAATGGAGGTATCCACGGGAAGCCGGTTGTGCGCCAGTCCGATGCGCCCACTGCGCAAGTCTGCCCGGATCTCTTCGTGCTGAATCGAATCGAAGCCGTTTTCGGACTTGATGCGCGCGGCGTCTTCGTCCCATGCCTGTCGCGTGGACTGCGTGGCGGGATCGGCGACCCGGAAAAGATTCGCCGTCAACGTTCGAAGCAACCCGTAAGTCTCGACGGCATCACTGCGACGCGCCGTGAAATGGTCCAATTCGACACGACGCAAGTAAGCGATATCGTCCGCGCTGCGGCGGACCAGTTCCGGGATTTGCAGCGCATAGTAGCGCGTGGGCATGACCGCCTCCTCGCCCAGAAGAAGGCACGAGGTCGATCCCTGTGCATTGATGCGGAAATTGTATACAACGGGATCCATGGCAAAGGGCAGCGCATCTTCGAGCGTGCGTTTGGCGGAGGTCATGATGGCGAGAATTTCATCCCGAAAAGCGTCGCGCCGGGACGGTTCCACAAACATGGCCATGCCGCCGCCCGACATGCCGCCCAACATGAGGAATCCCCAAAAATCGTCTCCAAGGGTGTTGCGCGCTTCTGCGATGACGGTTTCAGTGAAACGGTTTGTAACCCATGGGATGATAGTCTTGAGGGGAACGTCCCAGTTTCGGGTCGTATTGGCGGCGAGTTCGCGGATATCGCCCGATTGGAGCGCGCCGAGAATGTTGTCAAATATGGTGCGCATCGAAAGGCGCGCTTCCCATTCACGTTGGGCCCGAAGAAGGTATTTTTCGGTCACCATTTCGAGGATGGGGCCGACGTTTTGCGCCATCCCGCCGTGAATAAGCACCAAAGACGCGGCCAAACGCTCCTTGATCTCCGGGTGGAGATCGTCCTCCCCCAATATCCGGTGACGCGGCAACAGGCAGCCTTTGCTGATCCCGTATTCCGGATCGCCCTTGCAGGCGATGGCGCCCTCGATGACCTTGATCCCCGGCCAAATGCCGCCGGAGTCCTGCCAGCCGCCGCCGGAACCGCCCAGCCATTCGCCGAGGATTGCGCGCGAGGCCGCCAAGCGGCGCTCTTCCTCCGTAAGCGGACCTTCCAGCGTGGAGGTTTGCCCCGTGGCGCGCATCAATACACTGATGATGGAGGCAAGAAGATTGGTCGAAACCGCAAGGCGCGAACCTTTTGGGATGTCATTGACTTTCGTGACGAGTTCAAGGCCCATGCCGCGCCCTACAATGCGGCCCAAAATTGCCTCGATGGACTGGTTCGTTCCCTCGAAGGACGGCGGGATCAAACCGGACGCGATGACCCCGGCTTTGAGGAGGCTGAGGTAGTCATTGCCGAAATTGAACAGATCCCGCAGATCCGTAACGTCCTTGGTGGTGTCGAGATCGGTACTCGTCAGACGCAGGACCGGTTCCGGAATGGCGCGAACATACGTTTCGATGGGGGGCTGGATGATGTCGTCGCGGCCGTAGACCCCCAGATCCACGGAAATGTTGAGCACCCGTGCGCCTTCCGGGTAATCCATGCCCAGAAAAAAAATGTCCGACCACCCGCTATGGCTCAGATCGAGCCGGACCGGCGTCGTTTCACGCAGGATGGGGTAAAGAAGCGTACCGTTCGGCCGGTAGAGCAGTTCACGGCGCAACCGGATAGGCTGATCGTCCGCATGGCCGACGCGGAACATCCACTGGTTACCCCTGCTGGCCCGGACGCTGCGCCGCACCTGATCGCAAAGCGTTTGAAACGACAAGTGATGATAGGCCTCGGCGAGAGCGCTGAAAAGCGCCGCGTTCGGACCGTGTTGTTTCATGGCCGCGCGGAAACAGTCTATGGCCTCCTCGAACCGGCGGCCCAGCAGATCGTGAAATCCATCGTAGGGAATTGTCCCCGTATCGGGAAAGGCCGGAGATTCCTGAAACGAAAACCGGTAGGCCGCATACAGGAACATGGTCGCCCGAACCCGTTCATAGAGATTGTCCGCCGAACGGCGAAAGGCGTCCAGTTCCTCGCAGGCCGCCATCAGCTCTTGTGGAGAAAGTTCCTCGCACAGCGATCGGAACGGCCGGTTCCGTATCTTGGAACCCTTCGCGGTGATGGTTTCAATCAGTGTGTTCACGAAAAACATCCTCATCCGGCCGGCCGACGCATGCCGGCTTCGGCCAACACGTCCACCAACACTCGCAGGACCTCGTCGCGATCCTTACCGGCCATGCTGATCGCGAGTTGCGTCTGGAGCATTCCGAAACGGGATCCTATATCGTAGCGGGATCCGGACACTTCGACCGCCAGATACCGTTCGCGTTTTGCAAGTTCCTGTAAAGCCGGCGTCAATTGGATCTCCGGATCGCCGTTCTTGTGGGCCGCCACTTCCGGCTCGAGCGCGTCAAACACCGACGGCGGCAGCACATGCATGCCGAACAGGCAGAGATAAAATCCCGCCCGCAATCCCGGCGTTTGCAGGTGCAATTCAGCCATGCTCAGCGAGGGTTTCTCGATGATTTTCTCGATTTGGTACAGACCCGGTGCGTCCGGCACACGCTTACCGCTCAAGGTTCCGTAATGGCCGACCAGATGTTCCCGCGTGACCTGCACCACCGCGACGGCGCATTCCTCGCGTACCGCAACGTCAATCAATTGCTGCGCGCACCGGCGGCTGGGCATGTGTGACACGTAGAGATGATCGCTTAGCAGCAGCAGGAAAGGCTCGTCCTCAACGAATTCGCGCGCAAGATACACGGCATGGCCGTAACCGCGCGGTTCTTCCTGCACGGCAAAATGCAGGTGGCGCAACACGCGATCAATTCGTTGCGCCTGTTCCCGTGCCCAATCCACGCCTTCGTAGGCGTGAAGAAGATTATCGCGCAGCAGATGGAGTTGGGCGCGATATCGCGACTCATCGCCCGGAGCGCAGATCACGCAGACTTCCTCGACACCGCTGTCGAGCGCTTCCTCGGCGATGATCTGAATGACCGGTTTTGCCAATCCGTCGCGGTCCACAATGGGCAGCATTCCCTTCTGAACCGTTTCAGCCACGGGATACAACCGTACGCCGCGACCCGCCGCCGTGATGACTGCCTTTCTGACGTGCATCGTGCCATTCCCTCCCGCGTTGCCGATCCAAATAAAACAACCACAACGCAATATCTCACAGAGATGAAAAAAAACTCATGAATCGAAAGGGCGGATCCTGTTTAGTCGTTTTTTTCGTCTCTTAATATGCCCCGATTGCAAGACCTGTATTCGCGGGGTCATGTTGCAATTTGAATCAGAGTCCCTCTTTCCGTAAAACGATAACATCCTTGCAGACGTCTTTGGCTTTGGTGGCTGAATATTCGCGTTTGGTTTCAATGTACCCGGGCTGCTTGAAAAGGACCTGAATGGCCGGGCTTGGTTTTGCCAACTGGGTCCGCACGGAGTCCACTTTGGACTCATCCGCCAGCGTCTCGCCTGTCTTGCGGTCCGTCACCGTGATGTCCGCCACGCCGTTGGGGTTGCACTGGGTGAAATCGCCATCGGTGGCGGCGTCAAACGCCTCCTTGGTGTCGGCCAGCCAGACCTGAAAGTCAATTTTCTCAATCGCCGGCTCTGTTGAAGCCGACGGCAGGGAGGACGGTGTCGTTTGCATGCCGGGTTGGACAGATGTTGGAGTTGACGCCGGCGATGTTTCATGCGTATTGCCGCCGCGCCCGGACATGAATAATCCGGCGGCAGCGATAATGATCGCCAGAACGGCTGCGCCGGCCACGGCAGGTATCGTGAGACTTCGTTTGGACGGTGCGGCGGGCTGAGCCGGTTGCCCGGACGGCTGGCCGCCGAGCGCGATGGTCGGCGTCGCGGCGGCGGAACGTTGCGGGCCGGTCGCCACGGTGGCCGCATGATCCGGCAGATGACTCGACACGACCGTTGCGTCGGCTTCACCCGCCATGACGGTGGCGTCGGTGGAAGCGGCGGAACGTCCGCACGGGCCGACGCCCGTAATTGCCGGATCGGGCTGAGCCTTGAGAGATTCCATTAATGCGGCGGCCATGGCCACACCCGTCGGATAACGTTGCGCGGGATTCTTGCTCAACGCCTTCATGATGACCTTGCTGAGGCATTCGTTGACGGCGAAGTTGAGTTCCTTCGGTTCGACGGGATCCACCTTGATGACCTTGTGCATGACGGTGCTGAGCACTTCGCCGGTGAACGGCTTTTCGCCGGTCAACATTTCATAAACGATCAGCGCCACGGAGAAGAGGTCGGAACGCCCGTCAATCTTGTGTCCCATGAACTGCTCGGGACTCATGTAATGCGGCGTGCCGATCATCGCGCCTTCCTGCGTCAGGTTCGAGTCGCTGACGTGCGCGATGCCGAAGTCGGCAATCTTGACGGTTCCGTCGGACAACATCATGATATTGGCTGGTTTGATGTCGCGATGGACGATGCCCTGCGCATGCGCCAGCGCCAGCGCCTTGCAGATTTGCGCGCCGATTTCGACCGCCTCTTCGGGGGACGGCCGGCCCCTGTGCGCGAGGTAGTCCTGCAAATTGCCGGAATCAATAAATTCCATCGCAATGTAGGCGATGCCGTTTTCTTCGTCCGCATCGTAAATTGTGATGATGCCCGGATCGTTCAGCATGCCTGCGGCGCGGGCCTCACGCAGAAAGCGCTGCATCATCTCGTCTGCGCGCCCGCTCGCCTCCATGACATCGCGCCGGGCGGTTTTGATGGCGACGCGCCGCCCGATGATCGGATCTATGCCCTCGTACACGACGCCCATCGCGCCCTTGCCCAATTCGCGGACGATCTTGTACTTGCCCAGTTTTTCGGGAGGTTGCTGTGCCGACATATGTTCCTCTCTTTTACCATTGAATTCGGAATTAAGGAGGCGCAAACATCCAAACGCCAATCCCGCTTATTCCGACTCCAAACTCCTGTCTACTTCTTTTCCAATTCCAATTTCGCAATCCATTCCTTGACGGTCCCCGAGTCCGGTGCATCGGGGGCATCGCGCAAATAGGCTTGAAACTGCTCAATGGCATTGGCGTTTCGTCCAAGCGCCGCATAGGCCAATCCGAGATTATACCTTGCCGCGGTATAGGCCGGATTGAGTTTCAAGGCTGTTTCAAAGGACGAGATCGCCTTTGTAAAATCCTCGGCTTGGCGGCGCGCTTCCCCAAGGTCGTTGTGCGCGGACGGGTCATTCGGCGTCAACATGGCGGCGCGTTCGAAGCAGGCAATCGCTTCGGGATAGTTGCGTTGAAGCAAAAGGACGCGGCCCTTTCCGCGAAAAACCTCGACCGCGTTTGATTTGAGGGCTTCCGCGCGCCCAAAACTGTCCAGGGCGCGTTGGTGTTCGCCGGCTGCGGTGCAGGCGGTCGCCAAATTGAACCATGCCTCGTAGAATTCCGGAAAGAGTTTTACTGCTGTATCGTAAGCCGAAATTTTTTCGTGGATGCTTTCGGCGCGAACACCCCGGTTGTACGTCTCGATGGCTTGCCGGTGCAAGCCATCCGCGTCGAGCGCAGGAACAATTTCGCCCAAGGATTCGCCGTTTTCTACGAGCGGCGCAATGACGCCGTGTTTTCGCAGCAGCGCATAGGCATTGTTGACTGGATTGACAATCGTAATCCATTCCTGATCGCGCAACTTTCCGATGAGCACCCCGACGAGCAGGCCGTCGCGATCAAAGACCGGTCCTCCGCTCGATCCCGGGCTCGCGGGGATGTTGGTCTGAATCACGGGGCAATCCCGGTACGTCCGGTTCGTGTTCGACACAATACCCGTCACGGTGCTGAAATCGAGATTTTCGGGCGTGGCAATCGCCACGAGGGGCGATCCGCTGCGCAGGACGGACGCATCGCCGATGCGGGCGACATGGGAGGGAGGCGTGTCGGATTGGAGCAGCGCCAGTTCATTGTTTTCGTCAAGAACGGCCACGCGCAATCTGAATTCCTTGCCGTCGAGTGTCTTGGCGCGCAGGGCGCCCACGCCCTTTACTTGATGCGCAGTGGTGAGAATCAGGCCCGATTCGTGAATAAAACAGCCGCTGCTCTGGACGGGCGCCCCGCTGCCCTCCTTTTCACCCAGTATGACGACCACGGCCTGTTCGTTCCGGCGGACGATCGTTTCCGTTTCAATGGCGCACAAGTCGAAACAATACCCCATCGCCAGGATAAGCATCGTCCATCTCATGCCTGTCATTCCTTTTCCCCTGCTATTCCATGCAAAGAATATACCACGTCGTGCCCGCCATCAAGGAACTCATGCCAGACCTTCGCCTGTGGAACTCATACTAAGGCTGGCATGCAACACGCCCTTTTCGCGGCGCAGATGGCTGGCCAGTGTCTGCAACCGCCGCGCCGGACCGCGTACCACCACGATTTCCGCGCATAAATCCGCGTCCAAATGAATGTGCGTGCTGGCTAGGATGACGTCGTGATGATGGTGCTGCGTGTGCGTCAGCCGGTCGCTGAGACCACGCGTATGGTGGTTGTACACCAACGTAATCGTTCCGACGGCCTCCTCGTTCTCTTTCCATTCCTTCTCGACGAGCCGGTCCCGGATCATGTCGCGGATGAATTCGGAACGATTTGCGTATTGACCTTCCGCAACCAGCCGTTCCAGCCGTTCCCAAAGGGGCTGTTCGATGGAAAAACTCAGTCGCATGACGCCCGGCATGTCTCTATCCTCCGTTCCCACGGCATTCTACGAACATATTGAAGACGTTGCAACGTGTCGAATTGATCCAACCGATGCCATTCGGGTATAGGAACCCTTATGCGAATGGGGCGGAAATCGAACATGGCGGCGGCCGTGTTCGCCTTGATGACCTTGGCTGCAGCGGCCGGCATGCTCTGGCTGCGGCAGCGTCATTTGGGAATTCCAATTTGGATTCCCACGTGTGCGGCCTCGACGTCGTTTCTTTTGACTGCGATTGCGCGCGGTGCGGGTGGTCATTGGCCGGGACGATTGATGCTGCTTGGACTGGCCTTCTGTTGGCTGGGAGACCTGATCGGACCGCTTGATTTTATGTCGGGCGTGGGGGCATTCCTAGCGGCCCATTTGGCATTCATCGCCGCCTTTGTCGTCCGCGGACTTCGGCTGCCACTTGTCCGGCGGGATGCCGTGCTGGCGTTTGCGATATCGGGCGTCATCGCGTGCTGGCTCTTGCCGCATGTGCCGTCCGGCCAACTTCCACTGGTTGCAGCCTACATCCTCGTCATCTCGACGATGTGGATCTGCGCCGGCGGTACGGCTTTCGACGGGCCGGGACGCCTGATGCTCGTTGGCGCGACGATTTTTTATATTTCCGACATTTTTGTCGCGCGCTGGCGTTATGTGGACACGAGCACCGTCAATGCCCTCTTTTGCTATCCGCTGTACTATCTCGCCTGCGTGATTCTGGCGTGGGCGTCCGGATTTGGATACCATGCTCACTTGCAGCGCGACGGGAAGGAGGGCTAGAATAACGCTAGGCAAACGGAGGTGGCGCAAATGGTTCACGAGGAATTGTTGAAAATTCTTGTTTGTCCAGAAAACAAAACGCCGGTTGTGTTGGCGGACGATGCCTTGATCGCGAAGGCCAACGGCGCCATCGAGGCGCGGACGCTCAAGAATCGCGCGGGCGCCATCATCGAAACCCGGATTGACGGCGGGTTGGTGCGCGAGGACAAGGCTTACATGTATCCGATTCGGGACGACATTCCCATCATGCTCATTGACGAGGCCATTCCGCTCGATCAACTCGCCGGATAACTTGTAAATTTATTCGCGCCACCGTACGCGCATCACCGAATTCCTGTCCCGCTGAGGTGGCACGGACTATGCCGAATTGGAATTCGGCGTTACGGGTTGTTGATCAGGTCTTGATTCCATAGTGTCATAACAGCCTTCCAAAACAACCGGGCGGTGCAGGCACTTCCCCTTCACCCTCGCCCTCGCCCTCGCCTTCACCCTCGCCCTCGCCTTCACCTTCCCCCTCACCTTCTCCTTCCCCTTCGCCTTCACCCTCGCCTTCACCTTCTCCTTCGCCCTCACCTTCTCCTTCGCCTTCCCCTTCGCCTTCCCCTTCGCCTTCTCCTTCACCTTCGCCTTCTCCTTCACCTTCGCCCTCGCCTTCGCCGATGTTGGCGGGAATGGTGATATTTCCACTTTCTATTTTGACATCCAGACCCATGCCATCGGGCCGGGTGACCGACACATCGCCGCCGAAAAGGGTTACGGCCGAAGCGGTGGCATCAGGCCGCACTTGAAACGCCAGTGTCATGAGAACACCGTCTCCCATTGAAAAGGCATTGAGGCCGAACACAGTAAGGCGCACCTGTCCGGCGAGAGACTCGTTGGCCGTGACGGTTTTTCCTGACGCGATGGGGACGGGCCCCGTTGTTGTTTCCTGATAGGACAATTGCTCTTTGTCGTAATTCACACTAAACAGAATGGTTGCGGGCAACGTGCCGTTCGTGGACAGCGTTACACTCACATTCACGGTTTCACCCGGATTGCCTTCTGCATCCGCGATACGGATTTGGGCCACTCCGGGTGTTGGAAACATTTCCCAAATCGCATCCAAATCGCCGGAAAAATGGTCACAAAGATAAGGATATGCCGTGGCGACAGGAATGGTATCGCCCGTAGCGCCGCCAAAGTCGTCCCGTAGACGGTTTGGATAAGCCGGGGCATCGTCGCTGTTGGCCAATGCGTCGAAAAGATCGAAAACCGCCACATTGTGTAGATGGGGATGCGCCGCATGGTATGCCGGCATCCACTCGCCTTTCAGCCATTCGCTGAATAATCGCGCACGATGGGCGTTGGCATCCGAAGTGCCCTCGCGATTGAGCGGCGGCGCCGTTATCGCAATGAACAGAATATCGCCATTCCGGGCAAATACATCCTCCAGCGGCGAATAGGCATGGCCGCCATTCAGATAAACGTTTCCAGCGCCAGCGGGGTGCCGGTAAATGGACTTGTAATTCGACAACGTGCGTTCAAAAGAAAACGGATCGCCCGGTTCAGAGCCGTCGTCCGTGATATCGCTGTTCGACGGCGAGCTCTTGAACAGGATAACGCGATTCACACCAGAAACACGTCCGGAATTGGCCATGCCGACAAGGTAGTCATTGAACCAATAAAGCCAGTGCCGCATGTCCGTGTTGTCGCCCGCGACGAAACCCAATGAGGCCGGGCGGCCCACATCCTCGAGGACCGCCCTGCCCTGGGTGATGGAATAAACACCGTCAAGATACGGCTTGCCGTTCAGTATCTCGCGCAAACAGCCGTCAAGCCAGTTTGATCCCGTTTCCTGATGGATAAACAACACGCCGCCCGCGTGTGCCGAACCCGTTGTGACAATGAATGCCGTCAAGATCAACCCTGTAATGCGAAACATTTGCCGATCCTCCGGTTTTTGTTTCATTATACACGATATACACGATGCTTGACGTGGGATTTTGTTTTGAATATACTATATAATTGATAGATTAGGTAGACTGATTCGGTTTCACGCTGCGAAGGCCTGTAAGTCGTCTGAGCGCCGGCGGATTGGAATAGAAAGGTACAACAGGAGATTGCTACGTGATCGAGGTCCGAAAATTGAGCAAAGGGATAGGCGCGGTCTGCATGTTTTTTTCATCGCTGTGCGGAGCGCAGCAAATGGCCTTGTTGAACGTGTCCTACGATCCGACACGTGAATTGTATCAAGATGTCAACAAGTCGTTTTGTGCGCTATGGGAAAAGCAGACCGGTAAAAAGCTGATTGTACGCCAATCGCACGGCGGTTCCGGCAAGCAGGCGCGGGCCGTGATAGACGGCCTGGAAGCCGATGTGGTGACCCTTGCTCTGGCCTACGACATTGACATGCTCGCCGAAAAGGGCAAATTGCTGCCGGCGGATTGGCAGAAGCGTCTGCCGCACAACAGTTCGCCGTACACATCCACCATCGTCTTCCTTGTACGCAAGGGCAACCCGAAAGGCATTAAGGATTGGGGCGATCTCGTGCGCGGGGGAATTTCGGTGGTGACGCCTAATCCGAAAACGAGCGGCGGCGCCCGGTGGAATTACCTTGCGGCATGGGGGTATGCGTTCAAACAACCCGGCGGTTCCGAGGAATCGGCCAGGGACTTTGTGACCAAACTCTATAAAAACTGTCCTGTATTGGACACGGGCGCGCGCGGTTCGACGACTACATTTGTCGAGCGTGGAATCGGCGATGTGCTGATTTCGTGGGAAAACGAGGCGATACTGGCCGTCAATCAATTCGGGAACGGTGAGATTGAGATGGTCATCCCGTCGCTGAGCATTCTAGCCGAGCCGCCCGTGGCCGTGGTGGATGCCGTGGCAAAAAAACACGGAACGGAAGACGTCGCAAAAGCCTATCTCGAATTTCTGTATTCGGATGAGGGGCAGGCTCTTTGTGCGAAACATTATTACCGTCCCGCGGCAAAGCCCCTGCCGGATCGCTTTCCCGGCGTGCGTCTTTTTACCATTGAAGAAGTGTTCGGCGGCTGGAAGCAAGCCCAACAAAAACACTTCGCCGATGGCGGTATTTTTGATCAAATCTTCCAGATGAAATAGTAGGCACGCATGGCGCCGGCACGAAGACGCTTGGTACGGAAAAGCATCCTGCCTGGTTTTGGGCTGACAATGGGGTATGTATTGGCCTATTTGGGGCTTTTAGTGCTGCTTCCGCTGTCGTTCCTTTTTTTCCGTGCGGGCGCGATGGGCTGGGGGGATTTTGTGTCGGCCATCGCATCGCCGCGCGCTGTGGCGGCGTTCAAACTCAGCTTTGGGGCATCGGGATGCGCCGCGTTGCTGAACGCGGGTTTTGGTCTCGTGGTGGCGTGGGTGCTGGTCCGTTATCGTTTTCCGGGACGCGCCCTGCTGGATGCCCTTGTTGATCTTCCCTTTGCACTGCCGACGGCCGTGGCGGGCATTTCGCTGACCACGTTGTATGCGTCCAATGGCCCATTGGGACGTTGGCTGGATCCGCTGGGCATCAAAGTGGCCTATGCGCCGGCGGGCGTGATTGTGGCCCTGACCTTTGTCGGGTTGCCCTTTGTCGTGCGGACGCTTCAACCGGTCATTCGCGAGATTGATCCCGAAGTGGAAGAGGTTGCGGCCAGTTTGGGCGCCCGGCGCTGGCAGGTCTTTCTGCGCGTGATCATGCCGGCGATTTTTCCCGCCCTCCTCGCGGGATTCGCCATGGCGTTTGCGCGCGCCCTCGGCGAATACGGTTCGGTGGTTTTCATTTCCGGCAACATGCCGATGCGCACCGAAATCGCGCCGCTGCTGATCATGACCAAACTCGAGGCGTACGACTACGCCGGCGCGGCCGCCATCGCGGCCGCCATGCTGGCCATGTCCTTCGTGCTGCTGCTGGGCATCAACTTCTTGCAATGGTGGAGCCGGCGTAATGAATCGGTCTAAAGGCAGACGCAATGGGGAAAAAACCGGCGGCGTGTTTATCCGGTGGCTGCTGACAGGCATTGCGTTGGTGTTCATCCTGATCTTTCTGGTCGCGCCGCTGGTGGCGGTGTTTGCTTATGCGTTTCAAAAAGGCGTGCAAGCCTATTGGAGCGCCATTGCCGATCCCGACGCATGGGCCGCCATCCGTCTGACGCTGCTGACGGCGGCCCTTGTGGTCCCGGTGAACGCCCTGTTTGGGATTGCCGCCGCGTGGTGCATTGCCAAGTTCGATTTCTGGGGAAAAAACATTCTCATCACCCTGATTGATTTGCCCTTTACGGTATCGCCCGTAATCGCGGGCGCGGTTTTTGTTTTTCTTCTGGGCGCGAACGGATTTCTGGGAGCCTGGCTCGAATCTAGTCAATTGAAAGTGATATTTGCCGTGCCCGGCATCGTGATTGCCACGCTCTTCGTTACGTTTCCCTTGGTGGCGCGGGAGCTGATTCCGCTCATGCAATCCCTCGGCAACGACGACGAGGAGGCGGCCTTGTCGCTGGGCGCGAGCGGCTGGCGGACTTTCTTTCGAATCACCTTGCCGAACATCCGCTGGGGGCTTCTTTATGGAATCGTCCTATGTACGGCACGGGCCATGGGGGAATTCGGCGCCGTTTCCGTGGTGTCCGGCCACATCCGCGGCGTTACGACAACCATGCCGCTGCACATCGAGATTCTATACAATGAGTACAACTTCGTCGCCGCGTTCGCGGTGGCGTCGCTGCTGGCGCTGTTGAGCCTGGTGACGCTTGCCGGGAAGAAGGCGGTGGAGTGGGCGTCGGCCCAACAGCCGAATAGCGACGCGGGCTGGGGCGAATAGAAACGATTCAAAGAAAGGACGCACACGATGGCATGGCGGGGACACGTATTTGTTTTAGCGGTGGCCATCGCAAGCGGTGCGGCGCAGTCCGCCAAAGTCACGTTGTCGGTAAATCACCGGACAATTACACTAAGTTGAACGACGGGAAATCTGTGTCGGTAAACTTCGAGGGTATGATGATGACTCTTTCCATGGACGATTTGGCGGTTGGGCCGCATGCCTGTGTTTTGGCGGCCAATGGATGTCATAGCCATTTCGCCTTGCCGAAGACGGAAATGGACACACGCCTAACGCGGCTCAGCCGCAATACCTCAATCAAGGATATGATTTCTTTGTCCGCAACTTCTGTGTACCATGCACAGAAGTTGCGTACAAAGAAACTAAAACAACCCATTCCGTCACGTGAGGCTTTCGATTATGTCAAGTGAATCAAAGGCAACGGACTGCCTCGGAGAACCCAGATGAACGCGATGCTCCTGTTTGTGATCTCCCTCTTGAGTGCGACCACATTTCCTAGCCGCTATAACGTTGTCTGGGACTCGCCCAGCCAAGACGCATCCGGTTCGATGCCGCTGGGCAACGGCGATATCGGCCTAAACGTCTGGGTTGAGGCGAACGGCGATCTGGTCTTTTATATCGCGAAATCGGACGCGTGGTCTGAAAACGCGCGACTGCTCAAATTGGGGCGTATCCGGGTCCAATGTACGCCGCCGCTTGTCGCAAGAGGGAAGCCGTTCAAACAGACGCTCGACTTGACCACGGGCAGCATGCTGGTCGAAGCCATGCACACAATGCGTATTTGGGTGGACGCCAACCGGCCAACGATTCGCGTTGAGGCCGAAAGCGCGGAACCCTTCGACGCGAAGCTGGAATTCGAAACGTGGCGTGAGAGTCCGCGTACCTTGAAAGGCGAGGAACTGTCAAGCGCATATGGCCTCGCCGAAGCGCCCTATGAGGTGACCGTATCCGCCGATAGGCTGGCCGTTGGCCTGCCTGATCGGCTGATGTGGGGTCATCGAAACGAGCGATCCATTTGGCCGGACACGCTGCGCCTTCAAGGGATGGGCGATTGGATCGCGCAAGGCCAAGATCCGTTGCTTCATCGAACCTTCAGCGCCGCCGTGTGTGGTGACGGCTGTATCGCGTCTTCTCCCAAGAGCCTCAAGTCGGTCCAGCCCGCCACGCATCATGCATGGACGATTGTTGCCGATACGAAGATTATTGATACCGATGCGGATTGGCTTGAACCTCTTGAAAAGCGGGTTGCCGATGCACGCAAAACGGACTGGCATAAGGCGTGGTTTGATCATCAGGCGTGGTGGCGGACATTCTGGGAGCGGAGTTGGATCCAGGTGGACGGTGCGCCGGATGCGGAGATGGTTTCGCAGGGATATGCCTTGCAGCGTTTCATCAGTGCATGTGCAGGACGTGGTGCGTATCCCATCAAATTCAACGGTTCATTGTTCACGGTGGATCGGAGTGGCGGTAAATCATTCGATGCGGATTTCAGAGCGTGGGGGGGGCCTTACTGGTTTCAGAACACGCGCTTGGCCTACTGGCCCATGCTGGCCTCCGGCGATTTCGACATGATGCCGCCCTTGTTCCAAATGTTCTTGGACGCGTTGCCTTTTGCGAAAGCGCGCACACCGGTCTACTTCGGCCACGAGGGCGCCTTCTTCCCTGAAACGATGTACTTCTGGGGCGCCTATGCGAACGACAACTACGGCTGGAACCGCGAGGGGAAACCCGTTGGGCTAGTTGACAACCGGTACATTCGATGGCATTGGGAAGGCCAACTCGAATTACTCGCTATGATGCTCGATTACTTTGTCTATACACAGGACGAAGTGTTCGTTCGTGAAAAAATGCTGCCGCTGGCTGGACCGATTCTGTCGTTCTTCGACCATCACTTCAAACGTGATGTGACCGGCAAGCTGCGTTTGGAGCCGGGCCAGGCATTGGAGACGTGGCAGGATGTGGTGGATCCGTTGCCTGAGATTGCGGGCTTACAGGTCGTGCTCGACGGACTGCTTGCCCTGCCGGACAATCTGTTATCCGGTGAACAACGCTCGACCTGGCGGCGTTTGCGGTCCGAATTGCCTTCATTGCCGATGCGCCAAGTGGATGGAAACAACATCTTGGCGGCCGCGCGCGAAATCCGCGAGAAAGCGCACAATTCCGAGAACCCGGAACTATACGCTATCTTTCCGTTCCGAATCTTCGGTGTAGGCCAGCCGGACCTCGATCTGGCGCGGCGGACTTTCGAGGCGCGGCGCATCAAAGGCAATCGCGGCTGGCAGCAGGACGATACGCAGGCGGCCTTTCTCGGATTGGCATCCGAGGCGAGGCAACGTGTCGCGGAACGGTTTGCGACAAAAGATCCCGGCAGCCGTTTTCCGGCGTTCTGGGGGCCCAATTTCGACTGGATACCCGATCAGGATCACGGCTGCAACGGGCTGATGGCACTACAATCCATGATCATGCAATGCGAAGGCCGCGCAATCCGCCTTTTCCCGGCATGGCCGAAAGAATGGGATGTGGACTTCCAACTGTGCGCGCCGTACAACACCCAGGTCCAAGGTATCTATCGAAACGGCCTTCTTGAATCGCTCAATGTCATGCCCCCTGAACGGCGGCAAGATGTCGTGATTTTCGAAACGCAGTAAAAAGGGCGGGGGTGTCGTCACAGTCGAAAAACGGTGCGGAGGCGGAGGGCCTGTTCGGCATGTCCCTCGTATTGGATGCGGTTGCGAAGGGCGGCGGCCTCGATGCGAATTTTCCCGAGGAGAATGGCGGCCCACAGACCCGCGGTGGCGTGAAGCGTCAAATCGGCGTTGGGCGGCAATTCCCCTTCGCGCACATCGCAGGCGCCATCGTGAAAATAAAGTCCGTATTTCCCTCCCTCGACGCCGGCTTCCGGTAACAGTTCGAGTCCGATGACGGCATTCCAACCCTTTGCGGAGGCCGGATCGAACCGTTCCTGCAAACGCCGCATCAAGTCGTGGGCTTGTCGCGCATAGGGGGCCGTGCGGACGAACAAGTCGCCGATTCGGAGGCGGGGGCGGCGTCCGACGATGACATCACGCCGGTTGCGGCGGCGTTGGCGCCATGTGTGAAGCCACGGGAAGGGATGGTCGAACTCCGCCAGGTACACCTCGCGGTGTTTGGCGGCGGAACGCGCGATCGCAAAGGCGAACTGGAGGATGGCGCGCGCTTGAACGCCGGTTAGGAGGGGCGCTTCCCTTCCCAGAATCGCCGCGATGAAATTCCGGGTCGCGCCGGTGAAGCCTTCTGACCAGTCGGCGGGGATGTCGGTGTAATGTGTCCAACCCTTTTCGTTGAAGAGGCTGACGATGGGCGATTCGACGATATGGCCGGTGCCGCGATGGATTTGGATGATGCCGCGTGATCCCGTGATCTCGTACCATTCGTCGTTCGAATAGTATTCAGAAGGGATTTGCAGTTCCGGCGCATAAATAAAGTCGCACACGCCATATCGCTTGCCGCCGATACATTTCCACATAATTGTCGCTGGGCAATCAATCACGCCGTCGGTCGAGTCAATCCATGCAGAGACTCGTTCGGCGGCGCCGAGCAGATACCATGCCGTGGCCCATTCGTGATGGCCGTGGTCGAACGTTTCGAGCCCGAATCCCCGGGCCGACTTGGCGATCTGTTGCTGAATGGTGTGCGCGGGAACGTTCCAGCCTCCAAGAGGACTGCACACGTACTTTATCCGCATGCCCAAGGGTTCCCCGATGGCGCCCGATTCGACGAGGCGTTTGGCAAAAACGATGGGGGGATACGTTAAGTAGCATTCCGTGACCTTAAAGACTTTTCGAGACATTTCCGCCGCAAGCACCATGCGATCGGCGCTCTTGAGGCTCGTCGTCATGGGTTTCTGCACCGCCACGTGCTTTTCGGCGGCGAAGGCTTCCATGACGATTTTTTCATGTGTTTCGTAGGGCGTGAGCACTTCGACGGCGTCAATATCGGGATTGTGCAACAATTGACGGTAATCGGAATAGGACCGATCGGCGCCCCATTCGATACGCCGCTGTTCGGCGCGTTCCGCATTCTCATCGCATACGGCGAGAATGCGCGCGTCCGGATTGCCACGATATCCCAACGCGTGAAGATCCGCGATACGGCCGCAACCGATGATGCCGACGTTGATCATAACCCAACTTCCATGCCCAAGGGTAATCGTACCACAAAACGGGCGCCGCCTTCAGGGCGGTTGGCAAAGACGATCGTTCCCTTGTGCGCCGTGACAATGCGCTGGCATATCGCCAACCCAAGACCTGTGCCGCCTTCCTTGCGGGAAAAGAACGGCCGGAAGAGGTCTTCCTCCGGTTTCAAGTGAATACCGGGGCCGTTGTCCACAACCTCGAAGACCGCGTCCGAATCTTCGCGACGCGCCGACAACATTACCTCGCCGCCGGGCGGCACAGCATCTATCGCATTGCCTGCGATATTGATTAGAACCTGCGGAAACTTGTTCTCGTCACCCATGAACATTAGATCGGGCGGAAGGACGCTGGTATGCAATACGACCGATTTCGCGTTGGCGGCGGATTGGCAGACAGCGATGGTCCGGTCCACAATTGATTGCGCCCGGCAAGGGGTCCATTCAATCTCAAAGGGGCGCGCAAATCCAAGGAACTGGGCGACAAGCCGCTCCAGAACCTTGGTCTCCTTGAGGATGGCGTCAAGATTGCGGCGTCCCGGATTTTCAGGGGGAATCACGCGTTGTAGCAGTTCCGCATTTCCACCAATGACCGTCAACGGATTTCGGAGTTCATGCACGACACCGGCGGTCAATTCACCGACTTGCGCCAATTGCCGATTGACCTCGGCGGCACGCTCCAGCGCCCGACGCTCGGTCATGTCCACAAACAGGAATACGGTTCCCCCAAAAGATTCAGGCGTTCCAAGCAACGAGGCGGAAAAACCGATTTCCCGGCGCGTGCCGTCATCCAAGGTGAGCAGAACCTCCCGCCGTGTCAAGGCCTGCCGTTTTTCCATGACGTCGAAGAGGGCCGTGCGGAACGGCTCCGGAATAGGCGTGTCGCTGCAATGCGTTCCGGCGGGCAGATCGTTTTCCTTCAAGCCCAGATGAAGGCACGCCGCACGGTTGGCCAGCAAAATGCGCCCGGATGCGTCCACGGCCAACACGCCACTTGACAGGCTTTCCATGATTTGCACGAAGTGATTGGCCAGCACCCATTCAGTCATCGGTTGCGAAACTCCCTGAAAAAAACGATGGGTACGGTTGAAAAGGGAAGCGTCACCATGTTTACCGTGTTTACGCATGCGTGACGCATTTCAGCCGAAACCTCCTCAAATCCGCGCGCGGATTTCCATGGCCAACCGCGCAAAATCATCGGGTGAAAGGGTTTGTGCGCGGCGATCGCCGTCAATGCCCGCCGCCTCCAAGGCGGCAACGACCGCTTCCCGCGGCGCGCCGAACTCGCCTGTCCGCGTCAGCGCATTGCGCACGGTCTTGCGCCGCTGCATGAAGGCGGCGCGAATGACGGCCGCCAGGAATCGCAATTCGACATCAGGGTAGGGCGGCGCGTCGTGCGGGCGCAACCGCACGATGCAACTGTCCACTTCCGGGCGCGGCACGAAACAGGTCCGCGGGACGCGATGCACGATGTCCACGTCCGCATGGCACGCGAGTACCGCTGCGAGCGCGCCATATTCGGAATGGCCGGGTGGCACGGTCATGCGAATGCCGACTTCCTCCTGGACCATTACGACGATCCGGCTGAACTTCAACGGCGATTCGAGAAAATGAAACAAGATCGGCGTCGTGATGTAGTAGGGCAGGTTCGAGACCATTTTGTACGACGTTCCGCCGGGAAGAAATTCCTCCGCCAGTTTGGGCAGGCTGTGATTCAGGATGTCGCCGCGAAACAACCGCACATTCGCCTGTTCGCGGAAACGATCCTCCAGACACGGCATGAAGGTCCGGTCAATTTCGACGGCCAAGACCCGTCCGGCGCGCCGGCAAAGATGCGCCGTCAACGCGCCAAGGCCCGCGCCCACCTCGATGACGCTGTCGTTCCCGTCGAGCGCCGCCGCGTCGGTCATGATTCGGTTGATATTGTCGTCCAGGAGCAGATTCTGTCCCAACCGCTTGTTGAAGGTGATATTGTAACGTTTGCAGAGCGTTTGCAGATTTGGGGATTCCATGCGGCTATTACACCGCTTCAAGCCTTCCAAGTTCAAGTGTTTGTTGCCGGCGGTTGCCTGGAACCGTTCCCGCAACGCGCCATTCGTTCCCTTGCGTGCTGAACGGCCAAGTACAGGGCTGGCAATATCAGCAGCGTGAACAAGGTGGACGTCGCAAGGCCCCCCGTCATGACAATGGCGAGCGGTTTTTCGATTTCGGCGCCGGCGCCCCGGCTGAGGAGGATGGGCAATAGGCCGAGTCCCGTGCAAGACGCCGTCATCAATTTGGGGCGGAGGCGCTGCACGCTGGCGAGGCGGATGGCTTTTTCCGCGCCATGTCCTTCGGCGATGAAATCGCGGGTTTGGGTCAGAAGCACCAAGCTGTTTTGAACGGCGATTCCGAACAGGGCGATGAAACCCACGGCGGACGACACATTGATGGTTTCACCGGCCAACAAAAGCGCCGCCACGCCGCCGACGAATGCGCTCGGGACGGTTGCAAGAATGATCGCGGCATGCACGGCCGAGCGCAACGCCACGTACAGCAGCGTGAAAACGATCGCCAAGGCGACTCCCGAGGCGACAACCAGCGAACGCATGGCGCGTTGCTGGCTCTGGTACTGGCCGCCGAACGCGATATAGTAATCGGGCGGAATGGCAATGGTCTGGATCGCTTCCTTGATCTCGGCCACGACACTGCCCAGATCCCGGCCTTGGATACTTGCATCAATGCCGATACGCCGGTTCATGGCTTCGCGCCAAATGACGTTCGGGCCTTCGGCGAGACGGATCTGTGCGATTTGGCCAAGGGGAATGCGTTGTCCCGAAGGGGCGTCAACCATGATGTTTCGAATCGCTTCGGGGGTTCCGCGCATGGATTCGTCGAAACGGACAAAGACGCCGTAACTGCGCTGGTTTTTCCAGACTTGGGTCAATTCTTCACCGCCAATGGCCAGTTGCACGATCTTCGAAACGGTTTTGACCGGTATGCCGTAGCGTGCGGCGGCCTGCCGGTCAATCTCGACCTGCAACTGCGGGATCCCGGCGGCTTGCTCCATTTTGACGTCGGCAAGTCCCGGTATGTTTTCCATGAGGCGCGCGACATCTTTCGCAATCGTTTCAAGAACGTTCAAGTCGGGGCCGAATATTTTCACTTGCAAGGGAGCGGGAGTGCCTTCCAGGCTTTCGTCAATCTTCAGTTGGAGCGGTTGCGTGAACGCCGCCGCAACGCCGGGGATATGTTCGACCTGCTCACGCACTTCGGCCAGAATCTGCTCCGCGGGCTTGTCCCGAAGGTTCTTCGGTTTCAGGTTGACGATGATCTCCCCCAGATTGACCGGCAATACGCAGCCGATGGCGCGTTCGGATCGCCCATTTCGGCGGACGACCTCCGTCACGTTGGGATTCTTGATCAGGAGTTTTTCTATCTGGCCGGTGATTCGGTCGTTTTGTTCGAGGGAGGTTTCGGGCGGCGTGGCGGTGGAAATGACCCATGCGCCCTCGTCGAGCCGCGGCATGAAATTCTTGCCGATGACGGCAAGGCCGGCAACGGTCGGCGCGAGAAACGCAAGCGCCAGCGCGATTGCGAGCCAGCGGCGGCGCAGCGCGAATTCGAGCAGAGGCACATACGCATGCTTGATCCATCGGACGAATCGCACCTCGTCCCCGTTGCCCACTCCGGCGTTCGGACGAAGGAACCATGCGCCGAGCACGGGTGTGACCGTGAGAGACAGAACAAGCGAACCAAGCATTGCGGCGGCGACGGTTACCGCAAGCGGACGAAAAAGGAGGCCTTCCATGCCGCCCATGATGAAAAGCGGCAGGAACACGGCCATGATGACAAGGGTCGCGAACGCAATGGGGCGGCCCACTTCAATGGCCGCGCGCAGGGCGACCCGCTCTCTGTCCATGGCATCGAGAATGTCCGCGCGCTGCTGTTGAAAACGGTGATGAATGTTTTCGACCATGATGATCGAGGCATCTACCATGATGCCCACCGCGATCGCTATGCCGCCAAGCGACATGGTATTGAGTCCGATTCCGAATTGCCGCATGAGCACGCCGGCGATAACGGCGGAAAGCGGTATGGATGCGGCCACGATCAGCGTGCTGCGCAGGCGTCCAAGAAACAACAGCAGCACGACGACGACAAGCGCCGACCCGGCCAGAATGGCGCGGGTTACGCTAGAAAGGGAATGCCCGATGAGTATGCTTTGATCATAATATGGCACGATCCGCACGCCTTTGGGAAGTGTGCCCCGCATATCTTCCAAGGCTTCCTTGATCCCCTCGACGACCTGCATCGTGTCTGCCAAGGGCTGTTTGACGACAAGCGCCACGACGGTTTCTTTACCGTTCCGGCTGGCGATACCCCTTCGGATAGCCGAGGTTTCCGCGATGGCGGCCACATCGCGCAAAAACAACGGAGTCCCGCCGCGCGCGGCGATAATCGTGTCGCCGATGTCTTCGATGGAATCGTAGCGCCCGATGCCGCGCACGGTGTATTCGGCATCCCCCGTGCTGATAAAGCCTCCGCCGGCATTTTCGTTCGCGCCGCGGATTGCCTCTTCGATTTCAGCCAGGGTGATCTTGTGCGCATGGAGACGGTTGGCGTCGAGCGATACACGGTACTGGCGCATGAAGCCGCCCATGTTGAGCACTTCGGCGACACCAGGAACGGTGAGCAGGTTGTAGCGAATCTGCCACTCGGCAATTTCGCGTAATTCGCTGAGGGAGAGGTCGCCCTCAACCGCGTACTCGAACACTTCCGACAAGCGCGTCGTGGCGCTTGCCAAGGTCGGCGGCTCGGTGCCCGGCGGTAGTTGCGCGGCCACTTGCGCCATGCGCTCGGTGACGAACTGGCGGGCGCGCCAAAATTCCGTTTCAATATCAAAATCCACGATGATTGACGACAATCCCTGCGTCGTCTGCGATCGCACCCGACGGACGCCCGGCAACCCGTTCATGGCCGATTCCATCGGGCGCGTGATCATCGTTTCGATTTCTTCGGGCGCCATGGCCTCGTTTTCGGTGACGATGGTGAACACGGGGATCGTGATGTCCGGATAGACGTTCCTCGGCATTTGCCGGTACGCCATGCCCCCGAATACCGCACCCAACGCAGCGAGCATCAATACCACGGCCTTTTGCCGGAAAGCCGCGCGAAGGATTCGTTCAGTGAAACTTGCATGGGGCTCCATGATATGCTCCAGATCTAATGATCGTCGTGCAATTCGCCTTTTTCGAGCATCGCCTTCAAAATAAAGGAACCTGCGGCGACGTAGGACTGGCCAGCGGCCAATCCGGACAGAATTTCAACATACTTTTCGTTGCTGCGTCCCGGTGTTACCGGCACGGGCTCGAAATCTTCCTCCGTCCGCACGAAGATGCACGGAACCTTTTCAATGGTCTGAATGGCGGCTTTCGGCACGCAAACAGGCACGGACTGCGTTTCGGTCGTAATGGTTCCCGTGACGAACTGCCCCGGACGCCAGCGTCCGTCTTCGTTCGGCATGACGGCGCGCGCAATCACGGTCCGCGTATCTTCGCCCATGACCGGCCCGATGTATTCGATATGCCCGTGAAGACCCTCCGGCTCGGCGGCGCCGCCGGCCACCTTTACTTCCTGCCCTTTGACAATCGAGGGGATGTCTTTTTGATATACACTCAAATCGATCCACACGGTGCTCAAATCCGCAATGGTAAAGCATGAAACATCGTCCTTGAGCGATTCGCCCAAGGTAATGTGTTTTTCAATAACCACGCCGTCGAAAGGTGCGGTGATTTCGTGGTGTGTGTACGCGACATGGGCCTGGGACGGGAGGGACTCGATATACTCTTCGGAACAACCGATGGCGTGGAGTTGCTGCTCCGCGCTGCGCGTGTTGATGGCGGCTTCTGCAAGGGCCTGTTTTGCGGCGAGGTAGTCCTGCTCCGCGGAAATCTTCTTTTCCCACAACCCCTTTTCGCGTTCAAAGATGGATCGCGCAAGCGATTCACGTTCCCGGGCGGCAAGATAAGCGGCCTTCATCATGGCCAGTTCGCGGCTGTCGAGAATCGCCATGACTTCACCGGCCGTGACCGTGTCGCCGGCGTTTTTGAATACTTCTCGAGCGACGCCCCCTACCCGGGGAATGACATGTGCGACGCGATCGGCGTTGAGTTTGATTTCGCCCGGCAACGTGAGTTGTACCGCTATTTCACCGGGACCTGCTTCCGCAATCTCGATGCCATTGGCTTCGATTTGTTCCGGTGTAAGCGAAACCACCTTTTCTTCGGCATGTTCCGTATGCGTTTGGGGTTCTTCCGCCGCGACGGTGCATTTCACAAAGAAAAGGCGCCCCGCAAACAACGCGGCCGGCATTACGATGACTATCGCGATTACAAACCATTTATTCATTTTAGCGATTCTCCTTCGGCCCACAACGATGCGCCGAAGAGACGTTCCATCTCCGCGATGCCGCGGTGGTAGTCCGTTAAGGCATCCAAGTATTCACGTCGTGCTTCGAACAGCGTGCGTTGGGCATCCAAGACGTCCAGATAGCCGAACTTGCCCTGCCGGTAGGCTTCGTTGACCTGAGCGAAAGTAAGCGTAGACGCGGGGAGGATCGTCTCTTTGAGTGACGCAATGGCGGTCTGCGTGGCGGACAATTCCTCGTGCGCCGCCTTCAGGAAGCCGCGGACCGCAATTTCAGCGCCCCTCCGATCATCGCGCGCCTTGGCCGCAAGATGTTCCGCCTCCATGATCGCCCCCTGGTTGCGATGGAACAGGGGAATGGGCACTGATACGCCCGCCACCAGGAGGTTCTCGCTGTTCCCGTCCAGTTTGCGATATCCGAGACTCAGGGTGACATCGGAAATCGCTTTTGTCTTTTCCACCTTGATGGCGGCTTCACGCTTGGCGATTTCGGCCTGCCAGCGTAAAAGATCCGGTGTTTCCCGTATGCGGCTTTCCAGTATTTCCCATGGCGGGATTGGGCGGACACATTCAATATCGCCGTCAGCCCTTTCGAATGTTGCCTCCGTCTCGCCCCACAGCGCCGCCAGGCGAATCCGCGCGACAGCCAATGCACGTTTCGACCGATCCGCCTGCACGCGGGCATTCAACAGCGCCGTTTCGGCTTTGGTTTCGTCCAACGGCGAGACGCGTCCCGCTTCTACACGCGCCGACACCGACTGGAGCGTTTTCTCGGCCAATTGGACCAATTCACAGTCGAGCGCCGCGCGTTCCTGCGTAGATAAAACATCCACAAAAGCCTTTGTGACGTCACGGATTACGTCTGCCTTGGCCATTTCGTAATCCCAACGAGCCACATCACGGTCACATGCCGCCAACGCCATCCGTTTCACCCGTTTCCCTCCGAATTCAACCCGTTGCGCGAGCGAGAGTGTGAACTGGGTCTCGCTGGAGGGCGGACTGTACGGCAGAAGATGCAGCATTGGGACGATGCCAATGGGCGATTGCGATTTGCGGTCCACTCCGCCGCCAACCGCGATGTCTTCCACCTCGAAAGAGATTTCCGGATTTGGATGCAGCCGCGCCTGGATTTCGCGCGCTTCAGCGGCCCGAATCTCCCAAGAAAAGGACGCAAGCCCCGGATTTTTCTCCAAGGCCATCGCTAGCGCATCCGTGAGCGTCAACGCCGGCGCATCGAAGGCCATCGCCATTAGGACGCACGACAGGTTGGTCGCGAAACATGTCCGAAGTATTTTGAGTGCTTTCATGCAGGCGGTTTTTCCTTTGTCCGGTACACCGTATCAGTGAATATTGTTTGCGTCTTTTGCGATTTACGATCGAACCGACCGGAAAGAGACGCGCAACCGTTCACGAGAGGGGGGGGCTTGTGAAATCAGACTTCGGTTATCTCAGATGCGCAAAATGGCGATGCGTTGGGATCGCAAGGAAGAAAATACGACGGAATCGGTTGAAACCGTGTATGGGCCCGTAGAGAGAACGCTGAAAAGCAGGGGAATTTCCAGCGTGAATCCCTCCGGAATTCGCGGCGCATGCGAGGCCGAAGCGAGATACTCGCTCGCAAACGGGATATCCATGCACGGTCCGCACGCGGCCGGATTTCCAATCGGCGTATTCTTTAGGCTTGCGAAGATTGCTCGTTCCGGATGTTCCGCGGTTTTCGTGCCGCCGCAGCAACCGCCTTGGAACGACGACTCGATGGCCACATGATCATGGGCGATGCACAACACCGCCCCATGGCCGGCATAAGCAATGCCGGCCACGTTCACCGCAAGGCAAACGATGCCGTTGATGGCTTTGAATCGTCGTCCGATCATTAGTAATTCCTATCGCACGAATAAAGTATCCATTTGCACCAACATTTTTCAACATGGCGCGTATTCCGCGGCGGTTCGAAATGCCTCGATGGCGCGTTCAACGCCTTCATCCGTTACGTCGAGATGGAATACGGTGCGAATCCGGTCCGGAGCCGTTGCAATCACCCGCACGCCTCTTTCGGCAAGACGACAGGCAAAATCCGGCGCCGCGGGCACTTGAACGTATACCATGTTGGTGGGAGAGGGGAGGGGCAACCGCAGTCCTTCGATGCCATCGATTCCCGCGCGGAACCGCCGCGCGCGCGCATGATCGTCGCGCAGCCGATCGATATGATGGTCAATCGCATACAGGCCCGCCGCAGCCAATATCCCGGCTTGCCGCATTCCGCCGCCCAACATCTTGCGGAACCGGTGCATGCGATCGATGGTCTCCGCATCGCCCACGACCAGCGAACCGGCGGGACATCCAAGCCCCTTTGACAGGCAGAACGACAACGTGTCCGCATGCGACGCGTACTCCTTTGGCGAAACGCCGGTCTCGACCACCGCGTTGAAGATGCGCGCCCCGTCAATGTGAAACCGCAGGCCGCGTTCCCGGGCCAGCGCGCCGATCGCCGCAATCGTTTCGATGGGATAGATCGTCCCGCCGCCCCGGTTCGACGTGTTTTCGATGGTTATCAGCGACGTCGGCGCGAAATGGTGGTCCCGGGTCTGAACAATCTCCGCCGCCACGTCCTCGCATGACAGGATGCCGCATTCCCCGCGCACCGGTTTCGCCAGCAGTCCGCCGACCATCGCGATGTTCGCCGACTCGAAGTTGTACGGATGCGCGTCCTCGCTCAGAATGATGGCGTCACCCGGTCGTGTTTGCGCGAGAATCGCCGTCAAGTTCGCCATCGTACCCGTCGGCACGAACAGCGCCGACTCCTTCCCGAACATTTCCGCCGCGCGCCGCTGCAACGCGTTGACCGTCGGGTCTTCCCCGAATACATCATCACCCACTTCGGCCCGCGCCATCGCTTCCCGCATTGCCGGCGTGGGGCGCGTTACCGTGTCGCTCCGTAAATCCACATATCCGCCCGACATTGTTCACTCCTGTCGTTTTTATCATCATTATGCGCAAGTGAGGCATTCTACGCAACGGGAGTGGGCCCATGGATCCAATTTCCAAGAAACTCGACAAACCGGACCGGACGACTGTACCATCCTGTAATCGGACTTTGAAAAAGCAGCGGCGGTTTGTCCAGAGTACGCATCGAAAACATGGCGAGGTGGAGGGTGTGGCTTTTGCATACAGAGCCGTCTTGCATGGGACCACTGATTGCATGAGCATGCGACTGGGTGGAATCCTGTTCACACCGAACTCCGTAATGGTGTTGCTGGCGGCGGGGTTTTTCTGGGCGTTGACGTTCCGGCGTCTCTATCCCGGCGTTGCCCCATCGAAGAAAGTCGCGGCAGCATGGCTTTTGGCCGCGTCGGTTTTTGGCGCCACGCTGGGTATCGCCCATGCCCGAATCGCGGGCGTCGCAGGCGCGCAGGATGCCTTCGGACTTCACTTGGGCAGTCTGGGCGGCTATGCGGGCGCGATACTGGGCGCCATGATTGCGGCACGGCTGTCGCGGCCGAAAACTCTGCCGACAAACGATTTCCACGATGGCGCAATCGCGGATGCGTTCATTCCCGGCATTGCGGCAGGAGGAATCGTCGCCCGAATCGGCTGTCTGTTTACCGGTTGTTGCCGGGGATTTGCCGGCTTCATGCACATCTGGCCCCTTTACGACATCGCGGCATTGGCGGCGGCGTTCGGGATCTCACGCCTCGGCAGGCATCCAGGCAAAGGCGCAGCCCTTTTTTTCATCGCCTATGGCTTGCTGCGTTTCCTGCTGGAATTTGCACGGCCGTCGGTTTCGTTCTGGGGTCCGCTATCCATCAATGCCATCCTTGCATTGGTGCAAACCGGAATCGCCGCAACCTGCATGATTCGGAGATAATTGGACTCCCGAATACCCCGCCACATTACACGCGATTCGTGCGGAATCACGCCACAAGGGCTTTGGCGTCGGGCCTGGCTTGAGTCTCAAAGCCTCGCAGGAGGCATTCTCCCACAAGATCCCGAATTTCGGACCAAATGTCAGTAGGCCACGCCACGGAGTGGGGTAGGGCTTCAAGCCGGGGATCGCAAGCGCCGGCAGGGCGCCGATATTGTTGCAGGACGTATCGTTTCGCGCCCCGGATCCGGCGGGCTATCGCCAAGACGTCCTTATGCGTCAGTTGCGGGGTGACGGTCGTGCGGAATTCGTAATCAATGACGCAGGACAACAGAAGGTCCATGCTCGCGTTGACGGCATCCTGTTCGACTTGCACACCCGCGAAATCGTTGTACTGTTCCATCGGCGCCTTGATATCCATGGCGACATAATCGAGCAGGCCTTGCTCCAGTAAACTCCCAAGAACATCGGGTCGAGATCCGTTGGTGTCAATCTTGATGCGGAACCCTTTTCGGCGAACGCACTCGATAAATTCGGCCAGCCCGTCTTGAATTGTCGGTTCTCCACCGGTGATGACAACGCCGTCAATCAGCTCTGTTCGATCGTCGAGCCACGCCAGCGCCACTTCGAGATCGAGCCACGGTTTAGAGGCGTGGATGTCCACCAATCCTCGATTATGGCAGTAGTAACAGTTCCAATTGCATCCGGGTGTGAAAAACACCGCCGCGAGATGGCCCGGATAATCCACAAACGAGCATTTCTCGATGCCGGCTATCCTCATGGCGTGCTTCCCGCGCATAAGACCGATTCCGGCACCACGAATTTCTTGCGATCCTTGTATTCTTGGCGTTTGCCGTCGTTGTAGTTGGCCACGGGGCGTAAATACCCCGTCACCCGCGACCAGACCTCCGTTTCGGAACCGCATTGCGGGCAGGTGAATTGTTCTCCGCGCAGGTATCCGTGCGCGTTGCAGACGCTGAAGGTGGGCGTTATGGAGAGATAGGGCAATTTGTAATGGCTGAATACTTTTTGGATGAATCGTTTGCAGACTTCGATGTCTTCGATGCTTTCCCCGAGATAGGCATGCAGCACCGTCCCGCCCGTGTAGAGCGACTGAAGATCGTCTTGCAGGCGAACCGCCTCGAGCACGTCGTCCGTGTAGCCCACGGGCAGTTGAGTCGAATTCGTGTAATACGGCGTTCCATTGCCCGCAGCGATAATTTCGGGATAACGCGCCTTGTCGAGTTTCGCAAGGCGGTAGGACGTGCCTTCGGCGGGCGTCGCTTCTAGGTTGTAGACATGGCCGGTTTCGACTTGGATCTCCTGCAACAGTTCCCGCAGATAATTCATGATTTCGATGGCGAACGCCTGGCCTTCGGGCGTGCCAATGTCCTTGCCCATGAAATTGAGCAGGGCCTCGTTCATGCCCACTATCCCGATTGTGCTGAAATGGTTGTGCCAGTACTCGCCCGTGCGTTCCTTCACATGCCGAAGGTAATTGGTCGAGTACGGATACAAGCCGCGTTCGCTTTGCTGCTCAATGACCTTTCGCTTGAGTTCCAGCGAGGTCCGTCCAATTTGGACAAGCCGCCAGAGCCGTGCCTTGAACTCTTGCTTCGTGCGCGACTGATACGCAATGCGCGGCAAGTTGATGGTAAACACCCCAATGGAGCCCGTAAGCGGATTGCTGCCGAAGAGGCCGCCGCCCCGTTTGCGGAGCTCTTTCGTGTCGAGACGCAGACGGCAGCACATCGAAATCGCGTCCTCGGGAGATAGATCCGAATTGACGTAGTTGGCGAAATAGGGGATTCCGTACTTGCAGGTAATGCGCATGAACGCGTTTACCGACGGCGTGTTCCAGTCGAAATCGCGGGTGATGTTGATCGTCGGAATCGGAAATGTGAACACGCGCCCCTTCGCGTCGCCCTTCATCATCACTTCGCAGAACGCCTCGTTGAACAGATCCATTTCGGCCTGAAAATCGCCGTAGGTGTCGTTCGTGAGCCGGCCACCGCGGATTACCGCCTGGTGCTTTAGCATTTCGGGCACCTTGAGGTCGAAGGTCAAGTTGCTGAATGGGCATTGGAACCCAACGCGCGTGGGCACATTAATGTTGAAAATAAATTCCTGGAGGCACTGCTTGACCTGTTCGAAAGTCAACTTGTCATACCGAACAAAGGGAGCGCAATAGGTGTCAAAACTCGACCAGGCCTGGGCGCCGGCCGTCTCGCCCTGGGTCGTAAACGTCGAATTGGTGATCTGGCCCAAGAATGAACGCAAATGTTTCGCCGGCGAACTTTCAACCTTGCCCGGGACGCCCCCGAACCCTTCCATGAGTAATTGACGCAAATCCCAGCCCGCGCAGTAGGGACCGAGAAATCCTAAATCGTGGATATGGGCATCGCCATTTTCATGCGCCTCCCGTATTTCGGCGGAGTAGATTTCGTGGAGCCAATAGTTTTTTGTAAAGAATTCCCGTACATAGTTATTCAGACCATTGATGCTTTTCTGAGTATTGGCATTTTCGCGAATCCGCCAATCCCGATCACCCAAATAATCCGAAAACATTTTTATTGTGGCGCCAATCAGGGCATTGGCATTGCGGGCGCCTGTCCGCTTCTCGCGATAAAGAATGTAGGCCTTGGCGGTTTTGGCATGGCCATTCTTTATAAGGGTCCGCTCCACGAGGTCCTGTATGCTCTCGACATCGGGAATCCGACCGCTGAATTGCTCTTCGATAAGGGCCACCACCTGTTCGCACAAATGGCGCGCCAATTCGTAATCGTCTCCCCCGCAAGCCATCGCGGCCTTGAAAATTGCGTTGGTAATCTTTTCCGGACAAAACTCTTTTATACTGCCGTCCCGCTTCCGAATACGTTCTACCATCCCCGAATCTCCTTCCTAAAAACCGCCGCCTCGTCGTTCCGCACCGAAACGGTTATTTATTGTCAAAATAACCCCAACTGCCAATTTTCTTTGTTCAATTCACCCAAACTCCCTACTACTGTCCGTTGCGGCGCGTCTGACCAATTTCGCCGCGCTATCCACGAACGTCCACATTATATAGTGGTTTCCTCTTTCTGTCAATACAAAATATTGCGTACCCTGCCGATTCGCTAACTTTAGGTCCGACAAGGCTCTACGCCGATTTTTTGCCTGCGGCAATCCCTTTCGGGTATAGTGATTCCATGAACGATGATCCAAAAATTGGGGAGTTGAAACCGATTTCCGCCGTTACCGGAGGCGCTATAATTGCCGGAAAAGCCTTTTTGAAACATTTCGATCCGGCGCTGATTCCATCCTTGCCGGGCTGTTACATCATGCAGGATGCGAAAAAACGGCCTATTTATGTGGGTAAAGCGAAGGATCTTCGCGCCCGGTTACGTACTTACATCAATGAACAGGACAGTCGGTATAACGTCACATTTTTGTTGCGCCGCGTGGCGCATATCGAATTTCTTGTCACAAACACGGAGAAAGAGGCGCTGCTGCTTGAAGACAGCCTGATCAAGCAGTACAAACCGCGTTACAACATTCGTCTACGCGACGACAAGACGTATGTGAGCCTGCGGATCGATCCCGCGGAAAAGTATCCGCGCGTGACCATTGTCCGCCGATACCGCAAGGACGGCGCGCGTTATTTCGGGCCGTACGCGAGCGCATCGGCGGTGCGTGAAACGTTGAAACTGATACGGCGTTTCTTTCCCCTGCGCCTGTGCAGCGACAGCGTGCTGCGAAACCGCACGCGGCCTTGCCTCTATTTTCAAATGGGCCAGTGCATGGGGCCGTGCATGGGAACGGACGAGGCGCAATACCGAGAAGTGGTGGACCAGGTGATGCTTGTCCTACAAGGTCGCACGGGGGAATTGGAAAACCGTCTTTCGGAACAGATCCGCGAACTAGCCGGCCGTCTTGAATTCGAGCAGGCGGCCGTGCTGCGCGATCGGCTCCTGGCATTGCGAAAAACGGTTGAACGCCAACGCACCGTCGCAGTGCCGGGCGCCGAAGATCGCGATGTCGTCGGACTCTGCCAAGAGGGTAGGTACGTCGTTGTTCAGGTGATTTTCTTCCGGGGCGGCAAAATGGTGGGAGGGCGCGACTACGCGTTTGAAGGCTGTGAAATGCCGCCCGACGAGTTTCTTCGTTCGTTTCTGATGCAGTACGGGGCGCAGACGCCGACATTGCCGGCGGAGATCCTTGCGCCCATGGACCTCGATGACGCGGAAACCATCGCGGAGATCCTGGCCGAACGGCGGGGGCGAAGCGTGACGATTATGCATCCGAAACGGGGCGATAAGGCGGCGTTGCTCGAATTGGCCGCCCGTAACGCCCGGCAGTCGTTCGCGGAACGTCAATTGGCCCAGGAAGCCGGTAGGGATTTGATGGAACAGGTGCGCAAGACGTTTGGCATGGTGGCTGTGCCGTATCGCATGGAATGTTTCGACATATCGAACCTTCAAGGCGGGAGATCCGTGGGCGGCATGGCGGTTTTTGAAAACGCCGTCCCCGCCAAGGCCCGGTACCGCCGCTATGCGATTCGCACCGTCGAAGGCCAAGACGATTTTGCGATGCTGCGCGAGGTGCTTATGCGCCGGTACACGCGGGCCATTGAAGAGGACGACTTGCCCGATTTGGCGGTGATAGATGGGGGCCGTGGCCAATTGAACGTGGCGCGGGCGGTATTCGACGATCTCGGCATCGGCGATCTTCCCGTTGTCGGGATCGCCAAGTCGCGTTCGGAGGGGGAGTCACGGTCGCCGGAGCGATTCTTTCTGCCCAATCGCGTAAATCCAGTCATTCTGCCCCAGCATTCACCGGTCGTGCGCCTTCTGGCGCATCTGCGCGATGAGGCTCATCGTTTCGCAATTTCCTATCATCGAAAACGGCGGAAGAAAGCAACGTTAAAGACATCGCTTACCGAAATCCCCGGCATAGGCCCCAAACGGGCAAGGATACTCTTGACCCGGCTCGGATCTCTTGCGACAATAGCGGACAGTTCCATGGAGGCCATTGCGGCCTTGCCGGGATTCAATGAGACGATCGCACGCGAGGTTCTCAAACATCTGCGCGCCGGTGAAGAAACGAAAGAAGGGAAAAGGGTATGAGTCTGTTGATGTTCTTGATATTGATTTTTGTGGCCGGGGCAATCTGCTGGTGGGTCTTTTCGGTCCATGCGTTCAGTCCGCCCATCAGCGCCGATGAAGTGCATACGATTACCACGCCGGATCGCTGGCATTTGCGTCTCTGCCGCCACAAGGCGAAATCCGGTCCCGGCGAACCCGTGTTGATGGTTCACGGATTCATGTCCACCCAGTTCAACTTCTCGTTGCCCGCAGGCGCCTCGATGGCCGACGCGCTGTCGGCCGCTGGATACGATTGCTGGCTGATCGATCTGCGCGGCAATTCGTGCGCGATACCGCCTTTCGGCCACTCCCTGAACGATGCAAGCATGGACGATTATCTCTTCAAGGATATTCCGACGGCCATTCAATACATCCGAAAAATGACCGGTTACGAAAAAGTTCATTGGGTAGGCCATTCCATGGGCGGCATGTTGCTATATGCCTACGATGCCGTTTCCGGATCACCGGATCTGGCGAGCGGCGTTACCCTGGGATCCCCCATCGGTTTTCATGACGTTCCGTTCAAACGGCCCGGCTGGGCCTTTGGATTGCGAAGGAGTTCACGACTTGCATTCCGTTGCGGACAACGGCTGCTGATTTCCATCTGCCATTTTTTCAAGCCCCAACTGGCTTTCCTGCCCATCAATTATGAGAACATGAATCCCATTCTGGACGCCAAGGCCATGTTCAGCACGATGGATGCGCCTCCCCTTGGCGTGTCCGAATCGCTGGCAAAGGCCGCTGAATCCCATGTGTGGCGTGTGAAGGACGAAAGCGTGGACGTTTTCGATCACCTGAAGGACCTGCAGGTCCCGTTGTTTGCCATTTTCGGCGCGGCCGATCCCTTTGTTCCGGTTGTCCATGCGGAAACGTTTTTCCGGGAAATCAAAATTCCGGACAAGCGCTTCCTGATGCTGTCGAAAGCCAATGGTCATGCCGCCGACTACAGCCATGTGGATCTTGTGTTTGGACGCGAGGCCCAAAAAGATGTTTTCGATCCGGTAATCGAATGGTTACGCGCACATGCCATTGTGCAACGATCGGCCGACGGCGTCAGACCGGCGGCGGAAGTCGTTGAATATGTTTCCCCCTCTTCCGCCCCCTCCAAGCCCAAGCGACGGCCCACCGTAAAAAGAGCGCCCAAAAAGGCGGATACCGCTCCGAAAGAGGCGTCCGTTCCCAAGGCCAACCCCGCAAAAAAGAAGACGGCGCCACGTAAACCCACCCCGAAGAAGGACACCAAAACCAAATAAGCCGTGGTTGGTGAAAAAGCAGTTTTTTCATCCAGAAAGACAACGTGGACGGAACGCCAGTTCGTTCCGTCCACGCCATTCCACCATTCGTCCGGGCGCCGCAGGCCGCGCGGCGCAGATTGAGAAAACGCCTGTGGGGATCAGGCAACACCCTTTACTTCAATGACGGCGCCGACCGCTTCGAGGGTTTCGCGGATCTTCTTGGCCTCGTCTTCGGGCACGTTTTCCTTGATGGGCTTCGGGGCCCCGTCCACGAGATCCTTGGCTTCCTTCAGGCCAAGGCCGGTCAGCGCGCGCACTTCCTTGATGACCTGGATCTTCTGGCCGCCGGCTTCCTTCAGGATGACGTTAAAGGAGGTCGGGGCTTCTTCCGCCGGAGCCGCTTCCGCGCCTCCGCCCGCCGGCATCGCGCCCATCATCACCGGGGCCGCGGCCGTGACGCCGAACTTCTCTTCCAACGCCTTGACCAGTTCGCTCAGTTCAAGCACCGACAATCCGGCAATCTGATCGATAATCGCATTCAACTTATCCGACATGACTTGTGTTTCCTTTCATTCTTTGCGCGGCAAGGTTCGTTTTCAGGCGGCCGCGGCTTCTTCTTTTTGTTTCCGAATTTGATCCAACACATTGACCAAGTTGCGCGGGAGGGCATTCAGCACGCCCACCGCGTTGCGCAACGGCATGGCGATGGTCCCGACGACTTGCGCGATCAACACTTCGCGCGGCGGCAGGTTCGCCAGCGATTCAACTTGCGCCTTCGAAACGACGCGGCCTTCGAGGATGCCGCCGTTCATGGAAAGCACCTTCACTTCCTTGGCGATTTCCTTCATGATCTTCGGCGGGGCCACCGGGTCGTTCGAGAACGCCCACGCCGTCGGTCCCTCGATGAAGGCCGCCGCGTCGGACAGGTTCAGTTCGTCCAGCACGCGCTTCACCAGCGTGTTTTTGTACACCTTGAATTCGATATTGGCCTCGCGAAGTTTACGGCGTAGCTCCGTTACCTGCTCGACGGTGATTCCCTGATATTGGGTGGCAATCGTCAGCATATGGCTTTGGAGCCGTTCCTTGAACTCGGCCACGGCGTCAATCTTGTATTGCTTCGGCAATGGTATTCACCTCCCTTCCAGTCTGCTTGTGCAGCCGGAAGAAAAAAGCCCCGCACCGTCCTCGAGACGGCACGGGGCATGAATACTGTTCAGCCTCGTTCCTTCGTCTCGGCAGGCAACTTTAAGGCCCGAAGGCCGCCGGCTGTCTTCGACGGACGCAGCTTCTTTCTCGCTGCCGAGTGGAACTATAGCAGGAAAATGGAAAAGAAATCAAAGTCGTTGAATATGCCGCCGCCGATTCGGGATACTTCCGGGAAGGAGGATGTATGCCACATGAACTCCACGGAGTACAGCCGGCGCGGCTTCATGCGCAGCGCGGCCATCGTGTCGGGGGCCGGTCTCGGCGCCGCCGCAACGCCGCAAAGTCCAAAAACGCGGGGAAGGATGCTTTCGATGAAAAAAGCGCGTGAATCGCTCGGCGAGTTCCTGGCCGGGCTTGATATTATTGATTGTCACGAACACGTGCCCATCGAACCGGATCGTCTCGCGCGAGCCGTGGATGTTCTCACGCTCTTCAGCCTGTATGAATACGTGGACGCCACGTCGGCGGGCTATTCGCCGCGACCCGGTGAAAACCTGTTCGCGAACAACCTTTTTCTGGACACGGACGTTCCGCTCGACGAACGATGGGAAAAGGCATGGCCGCATCTGAAAAATATCCGTTACGGCAGTTATTTCCGTGCGCCCCAAATAGCCTTGCGCGATATCTACGGCATTGAAAAACTCGATGGCGCGACGTACCGGGAAGCCACGGAACGGATTCGGGCCAACAACACCCCCGGCCTGTACACGCGCATTCTTCGCGAGCGATGCCGCATCAAGACCTGCCTTGTGCAGAACGGGAAAATAAAGGGACAAGTCCCGCGCGATCTGCTCACACCTGTTTTTGTAAGCATGCCGTGGTACCAACTCCCGGATCCGAACTTCGTGCGTTCGCTCGAAGCCCAACGGGGGACGGCCCTGCCCGATCTCGATGCGTACATCGCCTGCTTCGAGCATGAACTTGAGGACGCGCGGGCGCAGGGCGCGGCCGGTTGCAAGATCGCCGCGGGCCTTTATCCCGACCCAGACCGCGGCGCGGCGGCAAAATCCTACCGGGACTATCTCGACGGCAAAGCGGCGGATCCAATTCTACAGGCCACTCTGCTCGATGTGCTTCTGACCAAGGCGGCTGAGTGGGACTGGCCCGTGGCGGTCCATTCCGGCGTCTGGGGCGATTTTCGTATGATGGAACCGAAACTGTTGATCAATCTGGTCATAAAGTACCCCGGAACCCGCTTCGACATCTATCACCTCGGCATGCCGTTTGTTCGCGAATGCCTCTTTGTCGCGAAAAACTTCCCCAATGCCTATCTGGACCTTTGCTGGTGCTATGTCGTGTCGCAGGAAATGACGCGGCAGACCATCAACGAAATTCTGGACACCGTTCCCGTCAACAAGATCCACGGGTTCGGCGGCGACTACATCTGGGGCGTTGAGAACGTCTATGGCCATCTCGTCATGGCCCGCGAAACCCTCGCCGATGCGTTTGCGGATCGCATCGGCCGGGGCCAACTGGATCTCGACGACGCAAAACACATTCTGCGGCTTTGGCTGCATGACAATCCGGCGCGGTTTTATGGCATCGGCTGATTCCACCAAAGGCCCGCGCTTGCAGATTACGGCGGGCATGCGGAAGATCCTCGATTACCCCCGGTTCCGCGGGCCTACTCGCATGCTAATCCTGGATGCAAATTACTTCTTCGAGTCGAGTTGGCGTCGCGCGGCGGAATCGCTGGGATGGGAGACGGCGTCCGTTCCCTCGGCGATGACCGGCGGCTTGACGCGCGAGGATGTACGGCTGTTGTTTACGGCGATAGGGGAGTTCAAGCCGGATTTCATCCTTGCCTCCAATTTTGCCGGCATGGACGCGGAAGCAATGTTTTCGCGCTTTTTCGAGGACGCGCGCATTCCCTATGTCAGCTGGTTTACAGATACCCCGCGCATGATCCTTTATGACCGAAAATTACATTGCTCACCGTACATGGTGGCCGCGACATGGGAACGGGCCTACATTCCCCATTTCAAACAACTTGGGTTCCGGCACATTCACTTTATGCCGCTTGCCACCGATCCCGCCGTATTTCAGGGCAAACCGTCCGCACACTACGGGCGCAACCTGGCGTTCGTCGGCACTTCCATGATCGCGGAAGCCGGTGAAGCCTGGGAAAAACTTGGACATCTGCCCGAAATAACCGCCGCGATACAGGACGCGTTCATGCAAGGCCGGGTCACGCGCGAACGGTTTGCCGAGGGAATAGAGGCCGTTTTGGATCCCACGTTGTTGACCCCTTGCACGACCAGCGAGCGACGCCATATCGAACTATGCCTCATTTACGAGGCCACGCGGCGTCAGCGCGCCGAAATGGTCCAGCGGTTGTCGCCCATGGGAATTGAAGTTCGTGGTGATGCGGCCTGGCAACGCATTTATCCCGCCGCTGGCGGATCGGTGGCGTATCATTCCGACCTTGCCGAGTATTACCGGACGACGGCCGTCAATCTCAATATCACCAGCCTTCAAATGAAAACCGCCGTCAATCAACGCGTGTTCGACTGCCCAGCCGCCGGCGGTTTTCTGCTTACCGACGCCCAATCCGATATCGCCGAATTTTTCGACCCCGAAACCGAAATGGCGGTGTACGCCTCATTCGACGAACTTAAGGACAAGGCCGAATATTACCTCCGCCATGCCGCCGAACGTGGAGCAATGATCGAGCGCGCACAGCGGCGAATTGCCGCGCATCACACGCATGCCCATCGCCTGAGGAAACTGGAGTCTTTTCTGAAAGAGCACATGCAGGCCGCCGAAACGCCGGAATGAAGGCCGTCCGAATCAAATGCTGTAGTCTTCGACGAATACGGACATTTCCCTGGCGGTCAGGAAAACATCGCTGCCTCGCTTGAGGGCGAGTTCGCGATACCGTTCCTGGCTGACCACGGCGTCAATGTGATCGCCGTCGGAGGTGACGAGTTCAAGTTTTACGATGGGGCCGGCGGGGTTGATGTGCTCGACGCGCGCGCGAAAATGTTCCTGGCCGCTCGAATGGGTGTGGACGTCGAGAAGGTGCGGACGGACGAAAACCTTGGCGCGCTGTTCCTCGGACGCCTCCCCGGCCCCATCGCCCAGGACGGGCTCCCCGTCGCGCATACGCGCATGGAACAGGTTGACATCGCCGAGAAAGTGGAAAACGAACGGCGTGGCGGGGCGGTGGTAGACGTCTTCGGGCGTGCCGACCTGTTCGATGGCGCCGTGGTTCATGACGACCACCCGATCGGCCACTTCGAGCGCCTCTTCCTGGTCGTGGGTCACAAACACGCTGGTCACGCGGATTTCGTCGTGAAGACGGCGGAGCCATCGGCGGAGATCCTTGCGGACGCGGGCGTCGAGCGCGCCGAAAGGCTCGTCGAGCAGCAAAACGGACGGTTCCACCGCTAACGCGCGGGACAAGGCGACGCGCTGCCGCTGCCCGCCGGACAGTTGGGACGGATACCGGTTCGCGAGATTGCCGAGCTGCACCATTTCGAGCAGCGACATCACGCGGTCGCGAATTTCCTTTTTGCCGGGACGCTGCGCACGAGGACGCATGCGGAGTCCGAACGCGACATTGTCAAAAACCGTCATGTGGCGGAACAGGGCGTAGTGTTGGAACACAAATCCCACGCGCCGATCGCGCAGCGATTTCCGGGATGTGTCTTCGCCGTTGAACAGGACCGAACCCGAATCGGCGGTTTCAAGTCCCGCGACGACCCGCAACAGCGTCGTCTTTCCGGAACCGGAAGGTCCCAGCAGGGCGACCAGTTCACCCGTCGGTACGGTCAGGCTGACATTGCGCAAGGCGGTAAAATTACCGAATGTCTTGGTGACGTCCCGAATTTCGATGCTCATTTCGGGGACTCCCCGGCGCTTTCGCCGGCTTTGTGATCGTGCGTGGCCTTCCATTCAACGAGCGATTTCGCGGCCAGCGTGGCCACCGCCAGCAGGCACAAGACGGACGCCACGGCGAAGGCGGCCGTGAAGTTGTACTCGTTGTAAAGAATTTCTACATGGAGCGGAATCGTATTGGTCAGGCCGCGGATATGGCCGGATACGACCGAAACGGCGCCGAATTCGCCCATCGCGCGGGCGTTGCACAGGATGACGCCATAAAGAAGGCCCCATTTGATGTTGGGCAGCGTGATGTGCCAGAACGTCTTGAGTCCGCCGGCGCCCATCAGCAGCGCCGCTTCCTCCTCTTCGGAGCCGAGTTGCTGCATGAGCGGGATCAATTCGCGCGCGACAAAGGGAAATGTCACGAAGACCGTGGCCAGGACGATTCCCGGCACGGCAAAGATAATCTGGACACCGATGGAATCGAGCCACGATCCGAATATCCCGTGCAAACCGAACAGCAGTACGAAAATAAGCCCCGCGATGACGGGCGACACGGAAAAAGGCAGGTCGATCAGACTGACGAGAATGCTTTTCCCGCGGAAATCGAATCGAGCGACCAGCCACGACGCCGCAATGCCGAATACAAGGTTCAGCGGAACGGCAATAGCCGCCGCAAGAACCGTCAGGTAGACAGCCGCGCGCGCATCCGGCTCCAGCAGCGCGGCCCAGTAGGCGCCCAAGCCTTTTTGCAGCGCCTGCACGAAGACCGCCGCCAGAGGCAAGGCCAGGAAAAATCCGAGAAAAGCAAGCGCAAGCACTGTGAAGATCCAACGGACCATCCGTTTTTCCGGCTCAGCTCGATAGGGAACGGGAAGAGCCATGAATCTTATCCTCGGAGGGCGCGGGAGCCGCTCCACCATTGGAGCAGGTTGATGGCAAAAAGCATGGTGAACGAGATCAGGAGCATGACCACGCCGAGCGCCGTGGCGCCCGCATAATCGAACTGCTCGAGCTTGGTCATAATCAGGAGCGGCGTGATTTCCGTCTTCATCGGCATGTTCCCCGAAATGAAAACGACCGATCCGTACTCGCCGAGGCCGCGCGCAAATGCCATCGCAAACCCGGTCAGCAGCGAAGGCACGAGATAAGGCGCGAGGACGTGCAGGAAGGTCTGGGCGGGCGTTGCGCCAAGGCTGCGCGCGGCTTCCTCGATGTCTTTATCGAGATCCTCGAGAACGGGCTGGACCGTGCGCACCACGAACGGAAGCCCGATAAAGGTAAGGGCGACGACGATTCCCAGCGGGGTAAAAGCCACCTTGACGCCAAGGGGATCGAGAAGACGCCCAATCCAGCCCTTGGGCGAATAGAGCGTTGTCAACGCGATGCCCGCCACGGCGGTCGGCAGCGCAAAAGGCAAATCCACCAGGGCATCCACAAAGCGTTTACCGGGAAACGGGTACCGGACCAGCACCCAGGCCACCAGAAGTCCGAACACGGCATTGACCGCGGCGGCGGCAAACGCCGCCTGCACGCTCAGGCGATAGGAAGCCACGGCGCGCGGCGAGGCGATGGTTTCCCACAATGCGTCCCACGAAAGCGTGGACGCCTTGAGGAACATTGCGCCGAGCGGTATCAGGACAATCAGGCACAGGTAGAAAAGCGTGTACCCGCCCGCCAGTCCGAATCCGGGCAAAACAGTTTGTTTCCTTGCCAGTATGGCCGAGTCTCCCTCCGGTTTCCGCTTGGCGGATCAGATGCCGCTTCCGCGCGTGTGCAGTCCGCACTCTTTATGGTGATCCTCGCTGAGTTGATTCATCCAGCGCCAGCGTCCCGCGCGCTTATCCTCGCCGGGGCGCGTTGGGGTCGAGCAAATTTGGCAGCCGATGCTCGTGTAGCCTTTGTCGTAAAGCGTATTGTAGGGCACACGATGATTGGCGAGGTATTCACGAACCTGTTCCTCGGTCCAGTCTATGAGGGGACAGAGTTTGAGTATTTCGCGCCCTTTGTGATCGATCAGGGCCGCCTTGGGCGTAATCATCCGGGCCTTGGACTGATCGCGCCGCAATCCGGTTATCCAGACGTCCACGGTATCGAGGGCGCGATCATTCGGCTCGACTTTCCTCACCTTGCAACAAAACTCCTGTTTGGCGCGGCTGTCGAAAAACAGGTACTCGCCATGATCGCGAATCATCTTTTCAAGGCGTTGCGGGTCGGGCTTGAAGCGTTCAATCGAAATACCGTAGCGCTGTTCGAGTATTTCCATCAGATCATAGGTTTCCCGTGGAAGACGCAAGGTGTCCACGGTTATCACGCGGAGGCCGGGTGCGACGCGGTGCGCCATGTCAATCATGACGCACCCCGTATTTTGGAAACTGGTGAATATCGCGGCTCGACGCCCATGTTGCATCAGGGCCCATTGAAGCATTGCCTCGGACCCAAGGCCATTCAAAGCCGCCAATGTCTCGGATATTTGAAGCGAGGCATTCATTTCGATGCTTCCTCATCTACCGCGTTGGCCGTGCTGTGCGCCCGACCGGGCAGGGCAAAGGCCTTTTCCGATCCAAAGTCAAAAAAATACGATTTCGGGAGATCTTCCGGCGGTTCTTCATATTGAGGCGCGCGCGCACGCACTTTTATCGGATCGATCTTGCCATTGGTCAGGCAGTCCGCCAACAGTTCAGGAATCCTTCGAGCGGGAACGGTGGCAATTTTCTCGCCGAGCCGGGCGCCTTGGCCGGAGAGGCTGCCGCCGACATAAACGGTGTAATGCGGCACGAGAACGCCCTTTATCCGCCGGGACGAACCCTGAAGTCCGACCTCCGCAATTTGATGGGCCGCGCAACTGTTCGGGCAACCGCTGATGCGGATCACCGGGGACGATGCGTTGTCAATTCCAATCCCGCACGTTTGAAAATGATCCCCAATGGCCTGCGCGAGGTCGCGCGACCGGCAAATGCCCAGTCTGCACGTCGAGGCGCCGGTGCAAGCGACGATTTTGGGGTGACCGTTCGCGCCCTTGTCCAGCCCCGCTTCCGCCAGCAATCCCAGCACCCTCGGAACAACCTCTTCCGGAATGCCGGGAATCAGCAGATCCTGGAGTTGGGTTGTCCGGATTTCTCCTGTTCCGAAACGAAGGGCGATTTCAGCCACCACCGACAAGGCGTCGGCGGTAATGTGCCCAAGGGCAAGGGGAACGGGAATGGTCCGTTGGTTGCCGGGGTGGGCTTCCTTTTTTCGAATGACGGGAATCTCACCAGGCAATCCCTGCGCGTGCAAAATCTCCCGTTCCTGGCGATACAAATCGAGGAAGGCTTCTTCCCCGGAATCCGCGAGGACATAACGCAGCCGGGCCCGGTTACGGTTCGCGCGATTTCCATATTTGTCGAAAAGACGGCGGATTGCCTCGGCCACCCAAAAAACGTCGCCGACCGGGACAAAGTCCTCAATGCGGATGCCGGCACGAGGATTGACGCCCAGACCGCCGCCCGCATGGACCGCAAAACCCGGTTCCCCGTCGCGTATGCGCGCAAAAAAACCAAGATCGGCCACCGAGGCCAGCGCGCAATCCTTCTCGCAGCCTGAAAACGCTATCTTGAATTTTCGGGGGAGCATGTACGATCGCTCGTTTTGAAGAAGATATTCCGCCACCGCCACCGCATACGGAGCCACATCGAAAAGTTCATCCGTGCAAAGTCCGGCGCCAAAGCAGGCCGTGATGTTGCGGACGGTATTGCCGCCGCCTCCGCGCGAAGACAGGCCGGCTTCAAGAAGGCTCTCGACGACATCCGGCAAATGCGGAACCGTCACACCGTGAATCTGGATATCCTGCCGGGTTGTTACATGCAAGATTCCACTGCCGTATTGGCGGCTCAATTCCGCAATACGAATCAGTTGCCTGGAAAGCGCGATGCCCGCGCCTATGCGAACGCGCACCATGAACCGCCCTTTCTCCCGATGTTCGTAAATGCCCATGCCCACATGATGAGAATGGAATTCCTTCTCGGGCATTTCACCGCGCAAATAAGCATCCACCACGTTCCGAAACGCCAACGCATCGTTTCGGATACGCTCCGGAAGGTGTAGGACCGACGAATCGTCATTCATGGCATTCAAAAAAGGCTCCTTATATAAAATTAGTATCTTGGTCATAATAACAATGATTATACATCCAAATATTCCATTTGTCAAATAAATGAATGAGTTACGACGAACCGGCTATCAAACGGAACGTATGAAACCGGCAATAAATTCAACCGGTGGGACTTTATTTTCTTTGTCCTCAACTTCTGTGCATGGTACACAGAAGTTGCGGACAAAGAAATCATATCCTTGATCAAGGCATTGCGTCTGAGCTACGTTAGCGGCCTTTAGCCACGGGAAAAGCGATCATTCGCTTTCGACTTCAATGTCAATGGCGAAGTGATGTTCTCCGGTTCGCGGGCATTTGACCAACCACTCGCCCTTGGGTGAAACAACGCCTGTGGCGGCGTTGACAGCTCCATTCGGCACGGCGGCGTTGGCGGTGACGATATGGAGATTGCTTTCCATGGCCCTTAATACAAGGTTGGATTCATGGTAGGGGGTGTGGATTTCGCTTCCGCCTGAATTGATGGAGTGGAATATGACCTGTGCCCCCATTTGCCCAAGCTTATAGGTGAGGCGCGGGTCGGGATAAGGCCCGCAACCTGGCGTGACCCACAGATCGTTACAAATCAGGCAGCCAAACACGATCCCATGACGTTTGAACACACGCAATTCGCCGCCGGGACTGCAAAACTTGCGGTCACCGCTTGTCGGGACCAGTTTTTCGTGTGTCCCCAGCAAGCGTCCGTTGTCGCCATAAATGCGGCTTTGGATATAGGTCTTGCCTTCTTCACGCGCGCCGGTGCCAATGATGGCCGTGACGTAGGCCTGACGGCAAGCCGCCGCAATCTGCCGCCATGCCTTTCGCACCGCTTGATCGCTGAACTCCCCGTGATACCCGGTCAGGCTCATTTCCGGGAACAGGATGAAGTCGCAATCACTCATCGCAATGTAATGCACAATCTTTTCCAAGTTGTCAGACAAATTCGGCGTAACGAACATTTGGACCCCGGATACCCTGATCGTGGACATCGTTTATCCTCCGTTTGTGTTCTTCCGTCGGATCATATCACAAGGTATGGACGGTCCAACAAGTTGACAAAACCATGTCCCAGCCGGTACTCTTATGGCACAGAGGGATGGCGCGGCTGACGGCCGATCGTTTCCGAAAGCGCGCGCTTCCGCTTGGGCGGTCGCGCAGGAGACGAATGGCCGCTTTTGTTATTTTGGATATCCACACGGTTCGAGCGAGGCAACGAATACATGGCAAGAGAACGCAGAAAAAAACATCCGCTGGCCGGAAAGCAGATGACCGGCGCGGACATGATTATTCAGATACTGGCGGACGAAGGCGTGGACGTGTTCTTCGGCTACAACGGCGGGCAAATTCTTCCGACCTTCGATGCGCTGTTCCGCTACAATGCGGCGCAGGGTCCCAAGGATCAGTTGAATCTCGTTGTGCCCGCGAATGAGCAGGGCGCCGGATTCATGGCGTCGGGCTATGCGCGGGCCACGGGCAAGGTGGGCGTATTCGTCGCGACGTCGGGACCGGGGGCCACGAATTGTACGACGCCCATTCGCGATGCGATGGCCGATTCGATTCCGCTCGTTCTCATTACCGGTCAGGTGCCGACCCACGCGGTCGGCACGGACGCTTTTCAGGAAGCGCCGGTGTTCAGTTTCATGGGCGCCTGCGCCAAGCATGTCTTCATGGTGTCGAATCCGCTTGAGTTGGAAGCGACCGTTCGGACCGCGTTTGACATTGCCCGTAGCGGTCGTCCGGGGCCGGTTGTGGTTGACGTGCCCAAGGATATGCAGAACTACACGGGACCGTTTCTCGGCGAGGGACGCCTTGAACGCCGTGGCTATGATAATCGAATTGCCTCCTTGCACGAGGCGCGCTTGTCTTCCCAGGAAACCGATGCCTTTTTCCGCCTCTTGGGCAAGTCGCATCGCCCGTTGATCTATGCCGGGGGCGGCGTTATTAGCAGCAATGCCACCAAGGAACTACGTGCGTTTGTGGAACGATTCCGCATCCCTGTGGTGACGACGCTGATGGGCATCGGCGCCATTGATACAACCCATGAGTTGTGCCTGCGGATGCTGGGCATGCACGGCACGGCCTATGCCAATTATGCCGTCGAGGATTGCGATTTCCTGATCGCCATCGGCGCGCGCTTCGATGACCGTGTGGCCGGAAAAGTCTCCGAATTCGCCCCGCACGCCAAGATCGCGCATGTGGACATTGACGCCGCTGAAATCGGGAAAGTCAAACAACCCGATTGGGCGCATGTCGGCGACGCGAAGATGGCGCTGCAAGACCTCATCGAAGCCGGCAAGGGGTTCCGCCGTGACTTCGGACCATGGTTGCGGCATGCGTTGAAAATGAAGAAAGACCATCCGCTCAATTACAACCGGGCCAATCCCCTGATTCAGCCCGAATTCGTAATCGAAACCCTCAATGAAATGACCCGCGGCAATGCGATCGTCTGCACGGGCGTCGGACAGCATCAAATGTGGGCCGCCCAGTATTTCGATTTTCAGCGGCCCCGCACGTTTATCGCATCGGCCAGCATGGGCACGATGGGGTTTGGTTTGCCGGCCTCCATCGGCGCGCAACTCGGTTCGCCGGGCAAGACCGTCATTGACGTGGACGGCGATGGCAGTCTCCGCATGAACATCGGAGAACTCGAAACGGCGACCAGCTATAACGTGCCCGTCAAGGTCCTCCTCCTGAACAATACCGGCGACGGCATGGTGCTGCAATGGCAGCGGCTGTTCTACGGCCACCGCTACTCGGGCACCGACAAATCGCTGCGCAAGAAGGATTTCGTGAAAGTGGCCGAAGCGGATGGATTCACGTTTGCACGGCGGGTTACCGAGAAAGAACACGTCAAAAAGGCTCTCGATGCCTGGCTCGGCCACGACGGACCGGCGTTTCTCGATGTCACGGTAGACCAGAATGCGGATGTGTTTCCCATGGTAGGGCCAGGCCAGGGATACAAGGAAATGATTACGGGACCGTATATCCGATCACGTGAAGTCCCGCATCCGGAACATATCGAAACCGCCGATCTGAACGAATTATAACGGGAAAGACTCGCGTATCCGGGGCGTTCGGTTCCGATTCGGACATTGCCGTCGAAAGTCTGATTCTATGGTACCGGAATAAAGATGGATTGAACGGCGGCCTGAAGATCCTTGGCGAGTTGGACCTTGTCGGTTCCACGGATGGGTTCGGGCGCGAAGCGCACCGTGAACTCGTGCCACGGAAGCGCCAGCAGTTTGACAAGGTGAATGAAAAACGAACGCTCCGGTCCCCATGCTTCCAACTCTGAATCGGGAATTTTGCCGTCCGGCGTTCGGTAATACGGATCGGGACCGAACAGGACGACCTTGGACGCCGGGGGATATCCGTCGGGTGTGCGGCATGTAATGCTCGCGTAATGGACCGGGCAACCGGTCTGTACGGCCGATTCGAGTAACGCCGGACGGAACCGCCGTACGGCGCGTCCCGGTCCAACCACGCCCTCCGGGGCAAGCAAAATATTGCCGCCGGCGCGTATCGTGGCGGTCATTTCGTTCACCAGCCTTGGAATCTGATCGGCGCTCCGTTCGGAGAAAATCGGATCCAACCCAAGAAACAGGCGGCCTAAAAAAGGAAACGTGGCGTCCTCGGATTGAACGACGCACCGCATGTCGCAGAGGGCTTCCATCACAAATAAATCGCCCCATGTGATATGGTTGGTCACAAGAAAATACGGATCGGGCGGCGGCGTGCCGACGGTCTTGACGCGCATGCCGAAAATCGGCAACATGCGTTTGAGCCACAGCCGTGCGATTCGCTTGCGAAGAGTGGACGAGCCGGACCATTCAACAACCCGAATCGCCGCCCAACAAACAAAAATCCAGCAGACGCCACGGATTAGCCGCGAAGCCACGCGAAAAGGGGCGTATCGATCCACGAAGGCGAAACTCCTGTGAAGGCCGGCACTCCAAGGAGTTTGCATACGACCTCGTACATGTCCGGGTTGTTGATTCGCGCCATGCGGCCCACGGCCGGCGGCGAAAAAGGTTCACATTGGCCGTTTTGATAAGCCATCCAACGAAACGAGGGATCTTCGAGCGGCGCGTCGAATCGAAACGCCGCTTCTCGGGGCCGTCCGTCCGGGGTTACTTCCCGCACCTCGACGATCATGCGATCGAAGTGAACGGTGTCGCCCGGCTTGAAGGGCTCCCGCGCGGGATTGCGGAACGCCAGCGTGTATTGGTCCGTCAGGAATTCGTCGCCATACCGGAGCACGAGGGTGCGTTCGTCCTCGCGGCGCACCGTCAACGTGCGCGAACCCGCCGCCAGTTCGTAACAGCGGCGCGGCGCGGGCATATCAACCGACATGCGCACCACGGGCACGAATATGCCCCAAACGTCGGCCAAGGCATTGACCAGCACCACGGTATCCTCGCGGACGGCGGGATCCGAGGGCATGCGATCCAAATCACGCCGGACGGTCTTCTCGACGGCCACCGGCGTCAGGCTCATCAACGGCATCCCCACCGCCGCCACGACCCCGTGCAAGGCGATCCAGCAGACCAGCAGGCCGTAGGCATAGCGTCTCCGGCGCGGGGATTCGTCAATACGTATGACGGAAGAATCCCGGATTTCCGAGGAAGAAGAATTGCTCCGGCCAAGACGCCATGCAATGAAAAGGGCCACTAGCGCCATGGCGCCGATGCTCGTGCACATCAACAAGCGCGCCTGGGGAAACACGGCACAGGTCGGCAACGGGGCCAGCAGCGTTCCCAGCGCCCAGAAGCGCGCCTCGGCGCGTTCTCGAAGCAAGGGCCAAATCAACCATCCGACCAGCCCCAGAAACGCCAACGCGCCTGCAAGATAGGCCGCCGACAACGGTCCCGGGAGATAGTTCCAAATCATCGGCTCCCCGGCCGCCAATTCCGAGAAGAGCAGCATCGGCCAGTACTGGATAATCTTGACGGCAAAAGCCGCGGGATCGGACAGCGGGTCCGTGTACAGGCGGGAACTGAACACACCGTATCCAAGCGCCTTGTACAGAATGCGCCAAAGCCCCACCACCACCAGGTAAGGCAGCAGCGTGGCAAACCGTTTGAAAAAAGCCCCTCGATCGATGAAAAGCGCATAGGCAAACAGATAGCCCCCCGCCGTCACCGCTGCCTCGCCGCTCAACAGGCCCAGCGCGAGTGCACACCATGCCAGATACATGCCCGGTCGCCACGTGTCGCGCCGCCAACGGTCATGAAAGTAAATCGTCAGCACCACAAACAATGCCGACAACAAGGCGTTGCGATTGGCCAGCCAACCAGCCGTGAGCCCATGGGGTATGTCAATGGCAAAAAACAATCCGGCCAAACCCGCCACCCACGGCCGGTAATCGAATTCCGAAAAACGCCCCCCCGGTTTGATGGAAATATCCTTGCGCCCCGTGGCATTCGGGCTGAAAATGCGCTGATAAAGCAGCGTCACGACATAGACCAGCAGGGCATAGATAAAAATGCTGTGAACGTGCATGGGCCATGCTGTATTGCCGAAGAGTTTCCAGTCAACCCAATGGGTCAATGCGGATAAAGGACGGAAGAACGCGACCTGCCAACGTTCCGGCGCCCACCAGGGCATGCCGTGTTCCATGCGGATTCGGTTCCGAACGGGGTCGCCGTCCGAAAACGCAAAAATATCCACAGGAGAACACTTTAGGGAGGGTTCTTCTGGAAATCCATCCATTACGACGTGAAAGTAGTGATCGTCCATGGAGAAGCCTCCCCAGATGGACGGCGTCAAGGCAAAAGCGCCAATCAAGGCCGCGCACCACGGCACACGCGCCGGGTGTGCATTGCACCAATCGCGCATATACACAATAGATTGTACCAATTTGGCCACGTATTGCTCCTTCCCAACAAAATGTGGACTTCGCCCACTATACCGTCCTAATTGAATTATGTTTCACAAGATATCGGGATGAATTGAGAAGATTGAAACAGGTATCTATAATGGTTTTCGGAATGGAGGGATTGAAACATGCGGAAGACGTTGCGGATTGCTGGCCATGTCGCCTGGTGGTCGTTGATGGCCTTGTTGTTGGCGGGGTTGTACTTCTTTTTTTTCAAAAACGGGCCACAACCGATCCGCTACGATTTGTTGCGTGTTCCAAAGGGCGCTCCGGAAGCGCAGCCCGGATTTCCAACGTTTTATGCGGCCGGTGTCCTATGGGCATTGGGCCTTGTGGATGTGATTGAATTCGAGAACGTGCCCATTCCACCGGGCGTCGTGTTGAAGAAGGACATTGAATACGGGCGTGTGGGGGATCGCCCGCTTCGGCTGGATCTTTATACGCCTGAAAACCTGGACCGCCCCGCTCCGTGCCTGATATTCATTCACGGGGGAGGCTGGGCCGGCGGCGACAAGAAGGATTATGCCTACTACTGCGTTCGATTCGCGCAACGCGGGTATGTTGTGGCCAGCGTCGGTTACCGGTTCGTTCAGGAAGCCCTTTTTCCGGCGTGTATTCAAGACGTAAAATGTGCCGTGCGCTATCTGCGATCGCATGCCGCTGAACATCATATTGACGCGGACAAGATGTGCGCCATCGGGGGATCTGCGGGTGGCCATCTTTCGCTCATGATCGGACTTTCGCCTCATGTTCCGGAACTGGAGGGCGACGGCGGCTGGCCGGGCGTCAGCAGCCATGTGGCCGCCGTGGTCGATCTCTACGGCCCGACGGATTTGACCGTGCCGGGTGATCGCAATCATCCGATTCTCCGGCGGGCCATGGGCAAAACCTATGAGGAAGCCCCGGATCTCTACGCGCTGGGATCACCCATCAAGTTTGTCACGCCGAATGCACCGCCGATCCTGATTTTTCAGGGAAACATAGACGACCTCGTGCCTGTCGCGCAGTCAAACATGCTCGCCGAAAAACTCCGATCCATGGGGCTGCCCTATTGGTACGACTGCCTTTATGGTATGCCGCACACAATGGATATTCTCCTGCGCACCAATGAGCGTTGCCAGTACATCATGAATGCGTTTTTCGAGACATATCTCAAGGGCAATCCCGTCGAGGTGGCAGAAGCCGGAAGGCGGTGAACGCATACATCTTGATGCTGCCGTTTTCCGTCAGTGCGGGAAACGATTTCATGAACGAGGCGGCATTGCCACGGGCGTTTATAAAATCAATACGGAGAGGGCCGTAAAACCGCCGAGAGCGGCCATCACAATGCCGAGATAGGCCCATCCAAGGATTCCGCCCCAAGGAAATATTTCATGAAAACTCCGCGCCTGTATGATAATGACGGGCATTCGAATCAAATCCCATACTCCGAACACTTCCGCCTTGCCCAATGCGATCCAGAATTTTCCCTCATTCGCGGAAGGCAGATAAGAGACCAGATAGTATTTCCCGTCTTGGGGCAATGAAATGCGGTCCATTTCGAATTGCCAATCCACCGTTCCGGTGAATTCCTCGTGAAACACGGTCGGCTCCCGGCCTTCGGTGGAGAATATCGCGGCGCCCATTCCCTCGGGAACCGTGAAGGGCAATTCAGGCGCGGGCGGCAGGCCGGGACCCAAAAGGGCCGTGGCCGGGCGGAGTCCGGCATATCGGTCTATCTTGGGCAAACCCATTTGAAATTCAAGCAATTGGCCGGCCTGGCCGTCAAACGTCAGCCAGAGCAAAGGTTGTCCCTCCTTGGCGTGATGATAGGCGACCCTGCTGACGGAAATGTCTTTCACCGCATGCGCCGTTTCGGCATCCGTTGGCCCGCCATTGATTACAATGGGATTATGTGCCCATGCCGCGATCGGCACCGCCGCCAGAAGGCAAGCCAGTCCCAATGCCCATCCTGTTTGTTTGATCATCCATCGCCCTCCTTGTTGGGGGTCAAACAGACCCAATTCCACTTTTGCTTGTCCAAAATAACACAAACAGGAGTGTTCTTATTCTTTGTCTTCGCGCATAGAAATGATCCCTGTGATCCGATTAGAATGAAGATCAATCGCCGGACGGTTCGATCAAGGGATGCGTGGCGAAAACAAAACCGGTTGTTGTGAAAGGCGCTGACGCTGGAATGGAAATTAAAATCGGCAAGTGTTCGCAGACATGCACGGCCTGCGGGCGTTCATTTGTTCATGAGGAGACATTGACTTCCGTGGCAAGAGTTGAGCAAGGTTCGTTGTTGCGGGAGGACTATTGCATGTCCTGTTGGAATGTTGAGCGGGGCGCAAACGCCTTTTCGATATGGTCGCCCACTTTTTACGATGCCAAGGTGGCGGAGCAGGAACCGCCGGAGACCTTCTCGCCGCTGCGTCAGATTTTTTATGATTCGGTCGAGCGGGAGGATCGCGGGGAATTAGCCGTGGCGTATCTGGCGGCCCAATTGCTGCGGCGGCAAAAGGTGTTCCGGTTGATCAAGGAGTCCGATGAGGGAGATCAGGATGTCAAGATGATCCTGTTTGCGGATCGTATTGGCAACCGTTTGATAGAAGTGCGCGATCCCTGTCTTGGATATGCGGAATTGGAGGCTGGCCGCCAAATTTTGATAGAGCGTCTGGCCAGCCTGGAAAACCCGCCGAACGGAGCGGAGGAAGGAGCGGCCAATGCTCAATCCTAACGTAAACAAACCGACGCCGAGCGTGTCGCGGCTGAGTTCTGAGTTTTCATCGAGCCAACTCGTCATTGCAACCTGCGTTTTTCTAATCATGGCGCTGGTATGCTTTGCTCTTGGCGTATTGGTCGGCCGTTATGACGCCGCCGCTTCCCGTCCGAAACAAAACGTTCCGTCCGCCGAGACCGCCGCCGGGCCATCGAGGCCATTCCCTCCCGCGCCACGTGGCGGGAACACAGAACCGCAACCGGTTGGCGTGCAGAAATCGCCCCGGCCTGTGGTTATGCCGCCGACCCAGTCGCAAACACCGGGATTCCCTTCTGCGGATGGAGCGGCGCCGTCCGGCCCTCGCGTGAGCGAACATCCCGCACCGCCGGCCAAACCGGAAACGCCCGCGGCGCCTTCCGCCGCACCGGTTTCATCTCCGCCGTCCAAGCCCGAAACGCCCGCGCCGACGGCCGCCACAACAGAAGTGAAACCCGCAGCGCCGTCCGCGCCGTCGGCAACAACAACAACGCCTCCGGAATCGCCGAAACCGGATACGGAAAGTGTACCACCTGTCGTTGAAACACCGGCCGGTACAACCTTGCTGCCGGCAACCGCAGCGCCAGGCGTTTACGGTATCCAAGTAGCCTCGTTTTCGGGAGCGAACCGCCAGCAAATGGCCGAGGCCTCGAAAAAACGGCTTGAGGCAAACACCGATATGAAGGCGGACTTGCTTCCGTCCGAGGATGGCAAGATTATCCGCGTAATCGTAGGGCATTATCCCGACAAGGATTCCGCCGCCCAAGCCTGCGCGGAACTGAAGAAGAGGGCCGGATTCGCCGACTGTTTTCCTCGCAAGCGCTGAGGTAATAAACACATTCAATGACATTGTCAGAAAAAAAACGTTCAAAACGTTTGCCGCAGCTCGGATCAAGGACCGGCGACGGCATCAAGCGTTCATTGCCCGATGCACCCCGGCAGGGGGAAATTTCACGAACCAAGAAACTGAAAGTGTGCGTGATTGGTCCCGGCGCTTTGGGATGCCTGTTCGCAGCCCGGCTGGCGCAATCCGGCCTGTCGGTCACGCTGGCCGATTACCGGCCTGATCGCGCGGAACGTTTAAAAAAAAGCGGCATTGTGGTGGAATCTTCCACGGAAACGATTCATGCGCAGCCTGCGATTGTTTCCTGTATTCCCGAAGGAATGGATGTGCTGATTGTGCTCGTGAAAGCATATTCGACCCCGTTGCTTGAACTGCCGAAGACCGGCGCGGTGTTGACGTTGCAGAATGGCCTTGGCAACGCGGAGACTCTCGCCGGGCGCATTGGCAGCGCCCGTTTGCTGGCCGGCACGACATCCGAAGGCGCCACGCTTCTCGACGAGGGCCGCGTGCGCCATGCCGGCCGCGGCCGCACCGTCTTTGGCGCATGGACATCCTGCCCCGTCGAGCCGGCCTATACGATGATCAGCCAGGCCGGGTTCGATGTCGAAATCACGGAATCGCCCGGTCAATGTCTTTGGCAAAAGGCGGTCGTCAGCGCAGGCATCAATCCATTGACGGCCCTTCTCGACGTGCCCAACGGACAGTTGCTGGCCATCCGGGAAGCCCGGCAACTGATGCGCGACCTCGTGGTCGAAGCCGCCAAAGTAGCCGGAATCGAAGGATACCGGTTCAAAATAAGTCTCGTCGAACTGGCCGAAGAAGTATGCCGTCAGACCGCCGAAAATATCTCGTCCATGCTGCAGGATGTGCGTACCGGCCGCCGAACGGAGATAGACGCAATCAGCGGGGAAATCCTGCAACGCGCGCAGGCGGCCTCGCTGCCCACGCCCCGCACGCGCATGATCTGGCAACTGATTAAAAGCCTGGAGCAACGACGACCGTGACCGAAATTCCCGGTGTGTGCTACACCAGTCCGTACGCCTTCAGTGTGCGGCAGCGGTGCGCGTTGGCTCTGTTGCCGCCCCTGATCGCCGGCGCGATGAAACTGTTGTCGCGAAGCGCCCGGTGGGAGATCCGCGGCATGGAACATTGGGATGCAGTCCAACAAACGCAGGGCCGGGCCATCGTGGCCTTTTGGCATGAAACATTGGGGCTGGCGGCATGGCATCATCGCGGTTCCGGCGGCCACACGCTGACTAGTTACAGTTACGATGGCGAGATGGCGGCGCGGGTCGTGAGACGATACGGCATGATGGCCATTCGCGGTTCGTCTTCCCGGGGCGGATCGGATGCGCTTCGGAGTTTCGAGGCCGCCTTTCCGCATCTGTCGCGCATCGGTTTCACCCTCGACGGCCCACGGGGGCCGCGGCGCGTGGCGAAGCCCGGCATTGCGATTCTGGCCGCAAGGCTGAGATCGCCTGTGTTGCCACAAGCCTTTGCCGTGGCTCCGTCGTGGCGTCTGCATTCGTGGGACCGTTTTCCAATACCCAAACCGTTTGCCCATGTCATTGCGGCTTATGGACCGGCCATTCCGTCCCCGAAGGACGAATCGCCCGAAGCGGTCGAAACCATGCGCGCACAGGTCGAAGAGGCCCTGAACCGCCTTCATGCGGAGATCGAAGGAGAACTGAACGATGGAGACTTTTCGAGGCACCACGGTGCTGAGTGTCCGTAAGGACGGACGGGTTGCCTTGGGCGGCGACGGCCAAGTCAGCCTCGGCGCCACCATTATGAAGGAACACGCCACCAAAATCCGGCGGCTTGCCGATGGGCGCGTCCTTGCCGGATTTGCGGGCGCGGTGTCGGATGCCTTCGCACTCTTTGAGCGCTTCGAGGGCAAACTGGGCCAATTCAACAACAACTTGGCCCGGGCCGCCGTCGAACTCGGCAAGGAATGGCGAACCGATAAGTATCTTCGCCAACTCGAAGCCCTGCTCGCCGTCTGCGATACCGAAAAATCCCTGTTGATTGCTGGCAGTGGCGAGATTATCGAACCCGATGACGGCATTTTGGCCATCGGATCCGGGGGGCCGTATGCCTTGGCGGCCGCCCGCGCCTTGATAGCCCATTCCCATCTTGATGCCGAAGGGATAGTACGCGAAGGATTATGTATAGCAGCCGGAATATGTGTGTATACAAATACATCTATTTCTGTTGAGGTTTTGTGAGGTTTGCGCACATGGGAATTACGGTATGAGGATCCGGAATGGATATTCCCGCCGCCAATTTCTAGAATTGACGGTGGGAACAACCGCTTTATGGTCCTTCGGCATCGGCGTCCGGGCGGACGTCGCGCCATCTGAACGCATTGCGCTGGGTTTTATCGGGACGGGCGATCACGGCGTTCAGATGAATCTTCGGTCCTTTCTGCCGCAGCCGGACGCGCAGGTTGTCGCGCTGTGCGATGTTGATCAGGCCCGACTGGATTCGGCCCGCGATCTCGTCGTGCGTGCGTATGCGGAAGACACCCGATCGGGGAAGTATGCCGGGGTGTTTGCGACGCGCGACTGGCGCGAGGTCGTTGTCCGCGACGATATTGACGCCTTGGTCGTGTCCACGCCGGATCATTGGCATGTCATCCCTTCGATTGCAGCGGCCAAGGCCGGCAAGGATGTTTTCTGCGAGAAACCGCTTGCGCTTACCGTCCGGGAAGGGCGCGTGTTGAGCGACGCGATGATGCGGTACGGGCGGATTTTTCAAACGGCGAGCGAAAACCGGTCGAAACAGAATTTTCTGCGCGCCGCGGAACTCGTGCGCAACGGCCGAATCGGACGGTTGTGTCGGATGCAAACATGGCTGCCCGTCGATCCGCATCAGCTCGCGCATTTGAACCGCCTGCATGCGCCGGAGCCTGTACCCGCCGGTTTCGACTACGACATGTGGCTGGGCCCGGCGCCGGAAGCGGCCTATACGCCGGGGCGTTGCCATTACCATTTCCGCTGGATCTCGGACTACAGCGGCGGTTCGTTGACGGATTGGGGCGCGCACCTGAACGATATCGCGCAATGGGCCAACGATTCGGAGACGACCGGTCCCGTATCGGTCGAGGGCAGGGGCGTCTTTCCGCGCGAAGGACTGTACAATACCGCCGTGGAATGGGATATCCGTTATGAATACGCCAACGGCGTGACGCTCGAATGCCGGAACGGTCCGCCGTGCATCCGTTTCGAAGGGACGATGGGATGGATTCAGTGCGGGTGGGACACCTTCGAGGCCAGTTTGCCCGATTTGTCAAAGACAGTCATCGGTCCGGAAGAATGCCGCCTTCGGACGTGTCCGCAGCGCGAGCAACGCGACTTTCTCGATTGCGTCAAATCGCGTCGTCCCACCTATGCGCCTGCCGAAGTCGGCCACCGGACGGCGACAATCAGCCACATCGGTAATATCGCCATGATCCTTGGGCGCAAATTGCGGTGGAACCCCAATGACGAGCGATTCGTCAACGATATGGCCGCCGACCGGATGCTGACGCGCCCCATGCGCAGTCCATGGCGGCTGGAGTAGGCGCAGACGGATCGGCTGTACACGGTGGATAAAGTGGGGTGAAAGAACCCAGAAACCCTCTCGTCCATGGCGTTTCTGTCTGAAAAGGACGTTATTCGATCGCTGCCGAATGGGATCAAAGCCCGCGATCAGAAATAGATGACGGTGGACAAATACAGCAGGTGTTGGTTGACGTCCTCGTGGAAGCCCGGTTCGAGCGCGGTTCCGACGAGGGTGTCGCGCCGGACGTTGTCGCCGCGACGGTATTCATAGGCGAGGTCTATGTTCACGCGGTTATACATTAGCAAACCGAGTCCCAATGCAAATCCATAGTAATCGTCCGTGTCTCCGTTGGCGGGTGCGATGCCCGTGGGGGTGTCATGTCGTCCGCTGGCCGGTTCGGGATCCCAGAAAATACCCGCGCGCACGCTGGGCAGGAATTTCTGGCGGGGCTTGTCGGGATTGAAGAAAACATACTCGCCGCCCAGCCGGAGGGTATAGGTGGGATCGGCGGGGCTGATGCGCTTGTCCAGATTGGTCAACGGCGAGACGCGCGCGCCCGCCAAGGCGGCCGGGATACCCGGTCCGGTCCCGCGAACCTGAATCGGACCGTCCGGATAGATCTGAACGAACGAATTCCAGTTCCGGCGCGTGATGTCGAAAGTCAGGGTCAGTTTGTCCTTCGGGAAGCGATAGGCCACGCCGACACCCATGGAGGCGGGCCAATCAATGCGCAATTTGGTGCGGAATTCGTTGCGTCCGAACACCGTGCCGCGAAATTCGTCCACCTGCGTATAGTCCACATCGGTCGAATAGGCCGTGTGATACACCGCGCCGAAACTCAGGCGGTCGGTGGCTTTGTACAATGCGCCAAAGGTGTAATTGAGTCCCTCGATGTTTTCATATTTTTCGTGGGTGTTGTGCGTGCCCGCGCCTGTAAAGGGGATGAGGCCGCCGCCGGGGGCGCGAATCACCCCGCTGACGATGGTTCGCCGCCGCGTGACCGATTCCCATTCGTTGTCGCCGATGATCGAACTGTCCCAGATGTTCACGGCCATGCCGATGGACAGCCGGTCGGTCAGTTCGATGCCTGCCGCGGGCGACAACGTCGCAAGGCTTCCCTTTTGCTGAAAATCAATATACCCGGACCAATGGGTCCATGGGGCGGCCGGATTTCGGACATTGGAGGTTTGGCCGCGGAATGCGAGTGAACGGTCGAAATCGTATTTACGCTGAAAATTGAGACTGAGCACGAGGTTGCGCCCGCTCAGGGTCCATGGAATCGGATAAACGAAACTCAGGTAATTGAGTTCGTCCAGATCCACGCGGTATGTTCCGTCCGGGGTGACGAATCGGGTATCGGCGAATTTCTCGTTGAACCATTTCCAACTGTAGACGATGGATAGTTCCGGACGTTCGAGTTGCGTAAGGCCGCCCGGATTCCACGAAGCCGCGGTGGCATCGTCCGCCACGGCGATAAAGGCACCGCCCATGCCGAGGGCGCGCGCGCCGCTGCCCACGAAATTGGGCGAAGAATTGACCTTCTGGGCCCCCGCACCGGCGGACACCAAAAGACCGATTGCCAGCACACTACATGGTAAGAGCCGCCATCCCCTTTTCAAACTTGACATTCTCGTTTTCCCGTTTGATTGCCTTGGCCTTGGATGCGTTCGTCAGGATGCTTTCGATTCGCGCCCGGCCGATTTCCGTTATTTCGCCCTGCTCCAAGACCTCTCCCGTACTGTCGTCAATCCATGGTTCGCCCTGTTGAACAATCAACAGGTAGGCGCCCGGTTGGATGCCGTCTTCCTTCGTCCAGTTGACCAGCATCTCGTCGCCGGATGGATTTTCCTTCACGGCCATCAGTTCTCCCGAAAGACGCGGGAAATTCTTGCTGAACATGTCGGCCAAGGTGTTGCAGCCGGCCTCGACCTTGGCGCGGTCCGCCTTGTCGTCTATGTAGACATCGAGGGGACCTCCCACGAATTCGGACGTTTCAGCGCTGACCGCCCGCGCCTTGATTTCGAGCCCTTTCTGGTCACGGTCGAACACGTCGGCCACGACGAAAACCTGGGCGTTTGTCAATTTCCCGAGGCTTATCGCGTCCTTCGGGTTGGCCAAGGCGGCCGCCAATTGCTGTTCGGTCAGCACTTCCTGCAGATGTTGGCGATCGATCACGCGGAATCGCTTGCCTTCCAGGAGTTTACCTTCAGTGCTGATTCGCAAGAGTTCCGAAGTGGCCGGATCGACGTTCTGGCCCGCGAATCCCAACACGGCCACGGGCATTTTCGATTCCGGCTTGTCCAAGCTGACGGGCTGGAGGGCCACCTCGAATTCCTTGACGGCCTCGTGACCCTGATCGTCCATGGCTTTCACGGACACGGCCATTTTCGCCGGGGCGCCGCCGTCCTTCGTCTCGATTGGAATGCGCTTGTTAAAACTTTCCTTCGGGGCGCCCGTCAATTCGGCAACGGGTTGTCCGTTGATACTCAGCGAAGCTACTTTGCTAGCCGATACGGCGTCGCCGGAAACGGTCAGCGTCTTACTATGGCGATAGGGCCGGGCGGGATCGGGCGACTTCAACGCAATGTTCACGAGAGGCGGGGCGGTTGCCGAGGCATCCTGTCCGAACAACAATTCGGAAAGAACGGCCAGATTTCCCGCTGTAGCCAGTTGCATCCACTTTGGGGCGCGCTGTTTCAGCATCCAAAGGCGCGCCGCGGCCGAATTGGGTTTGCCCTTGAAAACTTTGCCCGCGGATCGCGTCTCGTTTCCGGCGATATCCTTGGCGATGACAATAAAGGTGTTTTCGCCGTCGTGAAGCGGCAGATCCGTTGCGAACGACAACCGCTTTTCGCCCGTGGATGATTGGGCAAGCGTTTTTTCGCCTACGGTGATGGCCGTCACGCCGTTTTTGTCCACCGATGTGCCTTCCAGGCGGGTCAAGGCCGCTTCGGTGATCATCGCGTCCGTCGGGGTATAGATTCCGATTGTCGGGCCGGTGAGATCCACTTCGACCTTGATGGTTTTCGTGGTTTCCTTGTCGCCCAAGTTGCCCGCGGCGACCTTTATTTCCTGTGTGCCTTCCTTGAGGGGAACATTCTGTTTGAAGGTGATGGCTTCGGCGCTGTTGCGCTGCGGCAGGGGATTGTCGTTCAGCTTGACGTTGGCGACGCCGACCGGATCGGCCACTTTGATTTCAACAGGAATTTCCGGCGTGGCAATCACGGCGCCGTCCGGCACGGAAGTTTCGACAGCGGGCGGCGTTTCGGCCTTTACGGCGCCCTGCGCAATTTTTTGCCGGGTTATCAAATCGAGGTAATGATGCGCCCGCGCCGTGTCCACGTGAGAGAGGGATGTCTTGAGATACTTTTCGGCTTCGTCCAGGCGGCCCAGATGATAACAGGCCACGCCCATTTCACGATTGGGGAAATATTCGACGAAATGGAGGCCATAGGTTCGCGTCTGCCAGGCATCCTCCGCCCGGCCGGCCAGCGCTTTCTTCAAGTCGGCTTCCGCTTCCTTGTAGAATTCGCCGGCGATGTACGATCCGGCCCGTTCGTAATAACTCCACCAGCGGCCGCGGAAAACGCCCTTGGTTACGCCGTATTCTTGTCCGTCCTTTTCAATCCGGCCCGGCGCGGCACAGCCTCCGCATGCCAAAACCCCTAAAAGCATCACTGCAAGATATCGTTTCTTCATGATGTACCCCATCCTAACCTCCTCCTAAAGGTTAGCATACAATATCGTAAAAGTAAAGTTATTTGTCGAAAAAAGTTGGACAGCGATGACAGGAACCGATTCGGAATGAAGGCGCTAACCTGCCGACGCCTTTCCTTGTCGGGAATAAATCGCTACGACCACGGATTCGGTCCGGCATAGGGCGCTGTGCCACGGAGCGTCGAATCCGGCTCGACGGTCAGCAGTTTCTCGTCGGTGGTGTCGGGCGGGAGTATGAAACCGTAATACCGTCCCATCCAGTAGGCATCGAGGAAGGATGAAGGATCCTCGACAACACGCCCGCCGGCGCCGCCGTTCAATTCCAGCGTGCAGTCCGACCAGCGCATCGGCCCGCGCTCTCGCGGCGAAATGGCTCTCGTGCCGCCCGCATAGGCCGTGTAGCCCGGCGGCGTGGCGAGATCGGCCCGGTGTTTGTTCGTGAATGAATACGAAACCAGATCGAGCGGCCACTCGCGCAGATGTTTGACGGCGGGCAGGATTTCGCAGTCGTTACCCGTGAGCGCGCCGTAGATAAAGTTGAACCACGGGGTCTGTTCGATGCGCTTGATTTCCCAACTGCGGTCGAGGCTCCTTCGGTAAATCGAGCGCAGCCGCGGATCGGTTTCGTATCGCAGGAGGTTGTAGTACAGAAAAAAGGCGAGGCGGTCGTCGAACCGCGTGATCATGTTCGGTGGAAAAGTGTGTTTTTGCCGAAGCACATGCTCGGCATATCCCATGTCAATCAGTCGGCGATAGGCTTCCTCGAATTTTGGATCGCCCGTGATGGCGGCGGCGGTGCGCATATAGGAAAGAATGCCGAGACCGTTCAATCCGCGTGCGTAGGCGCCCCCGGCGCTGTCGAAATAGGCCGGATCCCAGCGCGCCCAGCGGGTGGGTTGACCGTCCAGATCGCGCAATACCCATCCATTGTCCACAATGTGGCCCGCGATGCGCGCGATATGTTCCTTTGCCTGATCTTTTTCATGGCCTTCAGCGACAAGGTCGTAAAAGATGGCCGTGCCGAAAAAGTGCGCGTCGGTTTCGTCGCTGGAGGTGTCGCCCTTCCACTCGAACCGGGCATCCTCGGCCTCGTGCCACTCGGCGGGCAGGCCGCCCGAACCGTGTTGCGCCTTGTGTCCGAGTTCGCCCTTGGCCCATATCGATCGCGCGGGAAAACCGGATATCGGCGTGATCTCCTCGCACCACTTGATTGCGCGGAATGCCTCGACCGCGTTTTTGCGCGCGGTCTCATCGCGCGTGACCGCATACTTGAAACACATCGCGGCCAGATAGTCGCAGGTCCAGCCCGCATCATTGTCGCTGACTTCGCGTATCCATGCCTCCTCCTTGTTGTTCCACAGGAGGATGTGGACGAATCCCAGGCGCTTCTGTCCCCAGTTTTCGAGGTGCTGCTCATACAGGGCCGCTTTCTTTTGCAGCGTGAACGGCTGGTATTCGATGATGCCGAGACCGCCGTTCGTGGCCATGTAGACGGTATGGCCCTCGCACGCGATGGCATGCACAGCATCGTCCGGAAGCCAGCGTCTGCCCGCGAAATAGTGAAATTCGCCGGCGGTCATGCGTATCGCGCCGTGCGTTGTTCCCACCCAGATATCGCCGTCGAATCCTTCCGCGAGGCAGGTTGTGTCCTCGTGGCACAGGCCTTCCTTGCCGGACAGATGCGAAAAAGCCATCCCGCGCAGGACGTCCAAACCGCGGCCCGTGGCGATATACAAGCGGTCCCCGCGCGACAAGAGATCCCGCGGCTTGCCATGGACCAGTTCGCCCCAATCGGCCACGTCTTCCGCGTTCAGCGCGGCTCCGTCGAGCAACAGCAAGTCGTTTTCGCACAGGAAATACAGCGTTTCGGCATGCGATGCGATTCGGATAATGGGACTGAGGTGCACGGAAGTGGCGGGCGGTGGCGGACCGGCGAAAGAAATTTCCTGCAAGCGTCCATCAACCAGCCGGTATACGTCGCGGTCCGTGGCGGCAAAAACCTCTCCAAGATGTTCGCATACATCCACGAACTTCCCCTCGGCCACCGGTGTCCATTCGCCGTTTCGATAATGCGTCAAACCGGTCTCGGTTATTACCCACAGATCGGATCCGATGCTCCTGAGACGCTTCACGGCGGTTACCCATCCGGCGACTTTTTCAAGCGCAAGGCCATTCAGACGCAGCAGTCCGCCTTTCGATCCGGCATACAGGGCGCCTTCGTGCATGGCCAGCGTCACGATGGGATCGGTGGTGGGAACCTGGCGCCCCACTTCCTGCAGGTACACCTCGTCGCGGACGGGTTTCCAAAAGGTTCGTTCGGGTTCCGCAGCCAGAATGATCTGCGAAGCCGTTATAAGTGCGAACAACATCGTTTCACCTCCTATTTCGGACGGAAGATCGTGGCTTCACTGGACACGCCGGGGACTCTATTTCGGCAACAGCCGTTCGGACTGTTCGGAGAATTCCTTGCGCTCATATAGAATATACACGTTTCCAAACTGCGGCACGTATCGGCTCAGTCCGGCAACGAAGCATGATTCACCCACGGTCTTTTCACTGGAGGCGTCTTCATACGGCCTCCGGATATCTACCCAGAACTTCGGAGCATACCGAGCATCGATGCCTTCGTAGTCGCGACGCGCGAGAAAAGGAAGAATGTCCGGAGTAACGATACCGACGAGATCGAGAATGGGGTTGTCCAAGTAATAGCCAAAGTATCCCACCTCGCCGGTTGCTACCGTCGCATGCGAATCGCCTCGCGCTGTGATGACGGCGCACATTTCATGGTAGGCTGGCGCCCTGGGATCGCCGCGGGAACCGATTGCCAAGTCGAGAGCCGCAAAGAAACGTAGTCCCAGTATGGTGAACAACAGCAAGCACGCGAAACCGACGCGACATGGACGCGTAACTCGGCGCATTTCCAGGAGCGATCTGCCGGCGCCGATCAGTCCGATACCCACGCCGTAGGTCCATGCCCAATACACGGGATGTCGATACCAACCGGCGTATGCCGGTACTTGAAGAATCGTGTAGGCGGCGATGTAAAGTGACACCCACACCACAATCACCCAGAGGAACCACAGTCGCCGCCGCCACGCGTAGAACACGCCATATGCGGCAAACCCCCAAAGCGGTACAAAGAGCCGAGGATACAGATGCGAGAGGTCGAGATCCCAACTGGGCAATTCGGCCAGTAGGGCCGATGAAAACAGATTGCCCGCGGAACTGCCCCGGCCCTGCATCATCTTCACCTTGAGCGTGTGCGGGAAGATACTGCCAAATGAGAACTCCGCAAACAAGCTCCATGCACCAAACACGACCATGAAACCCAACACCACGGGCAGAAAACGTCCGGCAAGAGCCCGGCCTTTGCGAAAGTCCGATGGCGGTTTGGCGCAAACGGCCACACACAGAAATGCCGGAATCAATAGCCCGCCTTCGCCTCGCGTGAGATAAAGAAATCCCGTGGCAAGCCCGGCGGCAAGCATCCGTTCACGGAGGTAAAGCACAATGGCAGCAAGCATGATGAGCTGGAACAACGTCACTTCGCCACCGGGATAGAACCGGAAATGGGTCGCAAGAGTCGTCCCAAGGACACATGCTTCCCAACGTTCCAACCGCAACGTACTGTGCGCCAATTGGACAATCCACAATACTAGGAACCAACAGAACACGGTAAGAAGAATCGCCGTGCGTTCAATCGGAATGGAATGAAAGATGCGCCCGCAGGCAGCGGCAACGAGCGCGAGCAGAGGTGTGGTAGTTCCCAAAACTCCACGAGATGTGTTGAAGGCAAAGCCATGGCCCGCGACAAGCGACTTCACGTATGTGAGAGTGATAAGGGCGTCATCATTGATATCCGTCCATGGACTCAGGCCGATCCATGCGCAAATGACGACCGCAAGCACGGACATCGCGGGCAAACAAGCGAGAACGGACATTCCCACGCCGCGACATCGTGATTTCGAGAGTCCGTTCGATTCGGAAGACATTTCATTCTTTCCTCCAGAACCGAGCCTTCCCTTGCGGTACGGATTTGTCATCGACGCGGTTTTCCGATCGTTGTCTTGACGGCAATAAGAGTAGCACCATGCATACGCATGGTTCGACCTCCTATTTCAGCACGGACTTTGCAGCCTTTTTGCCCGCAACAACGACGCACTTGACGCCGATCTTGTCCGCGAACGGGAAGCGCGGCGGAAACGACGCTTCGTCGAATCGCGGCAAACCGTAATTCGTGCCAACGGCGCCGTTGCCCGTACCCGGTGCGCCGAAATATTTCCAGTCCGGTATCGGGCCTTCGAGAATCCGCGCGGCGTTGCCGTCCTTGCCTTTGACGCATATCGCGGAAAACATACAAGGCGCGTTGAAGAAATCCATCTTGTTGCGAACGGACACGTGCGAAAAAGCGCCCGTGCCTTCGATGCAAATCATTCCCGCGCCAATACCGCCCAGCGGAAACGCCACACGGTTTAGTTGCGCGCCCGTGTAAGGACCATTGTAGGCATGTTTCGGCATGGCGCTTTCTCCCGGTGCGATTGAGGCCGTAATCAGCAGGACCAGCGCGCCGCCGGTCATGAATCCATTGCGCATGTGTGATTCCCTTTCCGCTTAGGCGGCAATTTCCAACATACCCCATTCCGTAATCGCTTTTCTATTCAACGATGCGGATGCCGAAAAACGGGGAAGAAGGTTTATTCTTTGCGGCGGAAAGGGCGGGTCAGGGTATCCATCACTTCGCCGGCCGCCTTGCCGGCATTTTCAAGGCGCTGGGTCGGCCGCAGTCGCACCTTCATGTCGTAGGGTGAATCGTATACTTGTAAATCCATCCCCGTCATGCCGCCGACACGCGATACGACAGTCCCGACGAGTGGCACTTTGCTCAGCAAACCCGTCACAGATTCCAGGAAATTGATGCGGAGGCGCACATCTGTCGAACGGCGCGGAAAATCAACCCATCCCTCGGCGATCATGGAAAGGTAGGGATTTTCCATGTCGGCCTGCTGAAGGGTCCACACACCGTCTTCGATAATCACCGCCGCCCGGCATCGGTCGAAATCAAGGGCGTCTGTGCCGTATTCGGGAAGACGTAAGCGGATCAGGGTCGTCGTTTTCAGCAGGTTGCGCAAGGGGGTCGCAAAGGCGACATCGCCGAGCGATCCGTTATGGGCCTCAAGGCTGAACCCGCCGTTGGCGCCGTCCATGGCTTCCGTGCCCGATCCGGTGGGAATGATCATCGTGACTTTTCCGGTAACAATGCCGGCGAGGCCGCGGGGTTTGTCAAAAACGATCGCATCCACAAACCGCAAATCGGCCTCCTTCGCTTCTAAATCGAGGTTTACGTGTCCGCGTTGCCCGCCACGCGAGGGGTAAACTTCAATGGACCCTGTGAGGCGTCCCGTGTTCGGGATTCCCGCGATGTTGGCGGCGTGAATGATTTCGTCGCGCATCGAAAACACGCCGGTGACATTTTGGGCGCCCGCCTTGCGATAGATCAAGGTGTCGAGCGAGACCTGCAATTCGCAGGCGAACGGCGTGGGGGAGCGCGGTTTCTTTTCATCCGTTGGCTTGGGGCTTCGCTTGTAGTCGGGCAAGTGATCGACAAAGTAGATGACGTCGTTCAGATTGAGGCGGCTGCCGTTCGCGCTTCCGTGGAAAACGCCGTCAATCAATTCGGCATTGAAGGTGCAGTCCGAATCGAGTCCCCGCGCCCGGACGTCTTTCAGGACAACCCGTTTGCCATGAACCGTCACTGTGCCGGAAACTTTGTCTATGCCTAAATCCGGCGCGATGAATGCGCCGGCGTCTTCGAGTTCGAGGGTGGCCGCCAGCGGCTTCGAGCCAAAAGAACCACGCACCCGTCCATGGATGGTTCCGTGTTGGGGCAGCAGTCCCGCCAGACCGGCGAGATCCAGGGTGATGTTGTCCACATAGGCGCCGCCGTCACGGATTCGGACAGGAATGTCGAGGCCGCCGTACTGAACATGGAAGGCGTCCAGTTTCATGCCGCCCTGTAGGTTCGGCATTGCCTTGACGTGGAGCGGATCGCCCCGCTTTTTGTACAGATAATCCCCGAACACGGCGTCCACATCGTCCAAGTCCGCTTCAAGCGTCCATTGGGGATCCGCCTTCGATTTTTGAGCGCGCAGAATGACCGATCCGTCGGCTTCCATGGCCTTGGGGAAAACCGGCTTCAGTGGCGCGAGTGGAATTTCCAGCGACGCATCGAGTTCACCGACCTGCCATTTGCCTTCATGCTTGGACAAGTTGATTTTTACTTGGCAAGGGGGGGCGCCTTCACGGGTGATTTGTACCGGAACCATTTCATTTTTTTCTGGAGGCCATGTGGATTCTATCTGAAAAGTGGACAAGCCGAAATGTTGAGCCAAGGCGAGCCAGGATTCCCGTGACGGGAGTGTTCCCAAGAAGGAACCTACGCATTGGGCGAGATCCATGACCAGGGTTCCAACGAGACGTTTCTTACCGGTGTCATAGCCTCCCCGCAACGTTAGGGTGCCGGCCCGCTCCGATCGCGTTTCGAGATCGAATCGGAAACCTTTGGCGTCCACATTGGCTTGCGCGGTAATATTGGACAGTTTTTCCTTGAAGCCTGCCGTTTCAAGGGTCAGGCGTCCGTCCTCGATTCCTGCGGCCATGTCCAGGTCGGCAGGAAGGCCCTTGCTGCCAAGGGTCGCCTTGAAGCGTTCAAGCGTCAGCGTCCCACCTAGGCCGCTTATCAAATCTTTCGGAAGAAATGCGCCAATCGGCGCCTGATCAATCGCGGCTTTTCCGTGCAAATCGAGCGCAATCGCGCCTTTCCGGGGAACCATCGAACCCGAAACGACAATTCCATTGGCCGAGATATTCTCCACCGTGATTTGTCCCTCTTTGAAGGCGAAGCGGCCTTTCAGTCCCTCAACAGGCAACGGTTGAACCAAGGGAGGTCCCGCAATCGTGAAGCCTATGTTGTCAAGGGCGCCTTCGGCATTGAAATCGCCGGGAAATCCTTGCCCGGCGCGGATGGTCGCCGAAATCGTTTCAAGTTTACAGACGCCCTTGATATCCGCGATCGGAAAAGAAGGGGGCGCCAACGCCAGCCACGACGGCAGGAGGGTCGCCGTTCCGCTTGCCTCACAAACCACCGACTTCTCAGCCCAATTCACGCGGAGCGTGCCCGTCAGTTGAAGGGCGTCCGCCGCCAGTTCGTTTATGCGAAAGACATCGTCTTCCGCGGTTAGATCGGCATGCACATCTGTCAACAGCCGGCGCCCATCCCGGGAATAGACATCCAATCCATTGAGTGACGCGAACCCTTTTGCCACGCGAATTTCACGTTCCGTGTTCAATCCAAAAATGACATCCTTCAACGCGCATTCGGCATCCTTGCGAGGTTTCAGGCAAATGGTGGTTTCGGACGATACGGCGGCCAGCGCGGCCATTGCCTCGGAATCGGCGCGCGCTTCAACAATCCGACAGGCCACTTGGGCGGATGGTTCCCATGTGAGATCGGCCGCCAGCGACGTTCCCGAGGATGCCCACTCGATGTCGTTGATAGTCAATGCGTTTTCCTGCCACCAAGCCAAGGCGGAAAGGGTCCCGTTCAACACATCGAGCGGCGTATTATGAACAGCCCCGTGGATTTCCGCCGACACGCGGCGGATGTTGGGCGCGTTGATGGAAATTGTGGCTTCGGCCTGGCCGCCTGTCCATTCGGGCCGTTCCGCCAGCCGGGTTAGATCAATCCCCTTGAGAGAAATCTTGCCTTGGCCGCCCAAGCCATTGTGGGGCGTCAGTTTACCTTCGATAAGGAGTTTGGCGTCCCTGCCCCATGCCGGCAGGTTCGCCGTGAGACGCAACGGCACGGTTTCGGCCGTCAATGAATGGGCCGTTCCGTCGAACGTGGCCCATACGGTTCCTCCGATGCCGTGTCGGATTTCACCTTGCCGAATATGGAATCGCTCAATGTCAAGGAGCGACGGGAGGGAAGCGCTCTTCCGGTCCGGCTTCTTGAAGCGTTCGGCGATGTTCCGTAAAACCGACAGATCCTTCGGCAAGACAAGCGAAACATCCGAAAGGGTTATTCCTTCGATTGCGATGCGGCCTTGTGTAAGGCCGGCCAAGCGCAGCGATGCCGTGGCGCGGCGGATCAGGAGCCGGCATTCCGCGTCCCCCACGGCGATGTCGTCAATGCCAATGCCGGGAACGGGAAAAAGACGAAGCCTCATCCGTCCTACGGATACGGGCATGCCCGTGGCGCGTTCGAGCGACGCGACAATCTCCGGCCGGTATCTCTCGATATCGGCAAAGCGAGTGGCTGCCATCACGCCCAGCGCCACGAGAGCCGCCAAAACCAAGACGACAATCGCATAACGGCGGCGGCGTATCGCGGCGGCTATGTCTAAATTGGCGACCATGGTGAAAGTTTATCACAGGTGAGGTCTGAACCGTTTCCCTTAAAAATAAATAGGGTGCTGTTCTTGTATTGCCGCCCGAATGCAGGACTCTTGACGAAAATGGCCGGGAATCGTCATGTTCCACGCAAAAAAATTCCCCTTTTTCATCGCGTTTTAGCACAACAAGCGATTCGGCAAGAAATGGAAGCCGGTACGAACCGAACTGCGGACAATAAATAGGCCCGGAACTTTTTCGGTGGTTTCTCTTGAAGCAATTTGCAGGGTGGTGCTATACTCGATTCGTACAGGGCGAAACGTCTGGGCATGCGGTAGGATAAACCGCTTTCCGCGTTTCGCAGCGAAAAGCGGGGATCCGTCTGTCATTGGATGGGCGGCCGCATAAAGAGATCGCCGTGCCTGCAGGCATGGCAAAACAAAGAGGAACTTGGAACGTGAGATCGTTAAGCGCCGCGTTTGCAAATGTGTTTCTGACTGTTTTGTTGGTTCTGGGATCGGTCGCCGCCATGGCCCAAGAGGCCAAGCCCGCGGCCAATGCGTCGGGCCAGTACAAAATTGGCGTGATCAACCGCAAGCAAATTCTTGACGGATATAAGAAAGTGAAGGCCGAATATGAAAAACTTCAGGCCGAAGTCGAGAGCCGCCAAGCCAAAATAGATGAATTGTCCAGTAAAATTGATGCGGCCAAAAAGGCCTATGAGGCCGAAAAGGAAAAACTCAGCCCCTCTGAACGCGCTGAAAGGGAAACGGCCATCCAGAATGATTACCGCGATTATCAGGCCAAACTTGCCAGTAATCAGGCGGACATAGACACCAAGGAAAAGACTCTGATGAAGGCCGTTTTTGAGGAAATTGACGCGGCGGTGGATGCGATCGGCGCGAGCGAGGGCTATCACATCATTCTCGAAGGCGGCGGTCGCACAGGCGCGGTCTATTTCAGTCCGACGGTGGATATTTCGCAAAAGGTCGTGGATGCGCTGAATAGTGGCGTTTCGGCCAGTCCCAAGGCGGAAGAGAAACCGGCCGCCAAGACCGAAAAGCCGAAGCGCTAAGCGGCACAGACATCCGGTCTCAACCCAGCCGAAATCATATTGAGGAATCGGATTGGACGAATGAAAAAGTCCGTGGGTGAGATAGCTGAGTTGGTGGGCGGCGAGGTCTGGGGCGATCGCGAGGCCGAAATCGTCGGCCTCAACGGCATCGAGCAGGCTCAGCCGGGCGAACTAACCTTCCTGAACAACACCCGGTATGCCCGCTTTCTGGAGGCGACCGGCGCCACGGCCATTCTCGCCCCGCCGGAGGTCGTTCTCCCCGGAAAGACGTTTATTCATGTCAAAAATCCCTATATCGCCTTCGTGATGGTGTTGAATGCGTGGTCGGAACCGCTCAAGCCCTGTCTCCCGGAGGGAGTACACCCAACCGCCATCATCGGAAAAGGCGTCACGCTGGGCGATCATGCAGCCATCGGACCTTATGTTGTCGTGGGGGACGATTGCGTGATCGGTTCGGGCGTGATGCTGTATCAGGGCGTATCCATCGGCGCCGGCTGCACTATTGGCGAGGGAAGTGTCCTGTATCCGAATGTCGTTGTCCGTGAGCGGGTTAGCATTGGCGCCCGATGCATCATTCATGCGGGTGCGGTTATCGGAAGCGACGGTTTCGGGTTTGCGCCATTGGGCGGAACGTGGTTCAAGATCCCGCAGGTCGGCACGGTGATCATTGGTGATGATGTGGAAATTGGATCGAACACGGCCATCGATCGCGCGACCTTTGGGCGCACGGTCATTGGACGCGGCACGAAGATTGACAATCTGGTCCAAGTAGGCCATAATGTCCAAATCGGCGAACATTGCGTTGTTTCAGGGATGACAGGAATCGCCGGCAGTGCGATTATCGGCAATCATGTGACCATCGCCGCGCAGGTTGGGATAGCCGATCATGTGGAAGTCGGAGAAGGGGCGACGTTGGGCGCCCGCGCGGCGGTAGGGCAGTCGGTGAAGCCGGGCGCAATCATGTCGGGCCACCCGCTGATGGAACATCGGGACGACTTGCGTGTGTTGACCGCCCTGCGGCGCCTACCGGATATGCCGCGGCGCATGCGCGATCTGGAGCGCCGAATCCAGGAACTGGAAGAAAAACTGCATGGAACGGCAGAAAACGATAAGTAACGAAGTGTCCTTTTCGGGCATGGGACTGCACACCGGCAGCCTCACGACCATGACGTTCAAGCCGGCTCCGCCTGACACGGGCGTGACCTTCTACCGGATCGATCTGCCCGGCTCCCCTGCCATTCAGGCGGACATTGACCATGTGGTGGACGTTTCGAGGGGCACGACCATCGGCATCAACGGGGCCAAGGTCCATACCGTGGAACATGTTCTGGCGGCGGTTTTCGGACTTGACATTGACAATATCGCCATCGAACTCGACGGACCTGAAATTCCCAACGGCGACGGCAGTTCGCAGGCCTTCACGCAAATCCTGCGCAAGGCGGGCCTGGTCGAGCAGGACGCCGAACGCCGGTACATCCAAATCGTCGAACCGGTCTATTACCGTCAGGACGACGTGACACTCAGCGTGTTGCCGTCGGACGAATTCCGCATGACGATGACCATTGCCTACGACCATGTGGCCATCGGCACGCAATATGCCTCCCTTACGATTACTCCGGAAACCTTTGAAAAAGAATTGGCGCCTGCTCGGACATTCTGTTTTTTGCGCGAAGTGCGGATGCTGCAGGACCAAGGATTGATCAAGGGCGGCAGCCTCGAAAGCGCCGTGGTCATCGGAGACGAGTCCATTCTGAACGAACAACTGCGTTTTCCCGACGAATTCGTGCGCCACAAGATGCTCGACTTGCTGGGCGACATGTACCTGCTGGGATGCCGGATCAAGGGACACGTCATCGGCGTGAAATCAGGCCACGCCAAAAACGTCATGTTTTCGAAACAGATCAAATCTGCCTATCTCAACAGTCGCGATATCACCCCGCCCTTGCCGCCGGATTCCGCGTTGGATGTCAACAAGATTATGGAGTTGCTGCCGCAGCGCTTTCCGTTTTTGTTGGTGGATCGCATTCTGACGCATGAGCCGCACAAGCGGGTGTCCGGCATCAAGAATGTCACCGTCAACGAGCCGTTCTTCCAAGGCCATTGGCCGACCGTTCCCGTGATGCCGGGCGTGCTGGTCATCGAAGTAATGGCCCAGGTCGGCTCGCTGCTCGTGTTCGACACGGAGGCGGTGCTCAAACATGGCGCGCCCCGGCAATACGCGTTTTTATTGGGCATTGATCGCGCCCGCATGCGTCGCTCGGTGGTGCCCGGCGATCAAATCGTGGTGGAGGCCGAGGTCCTGCATTCGCGGCGCAATGTCATCAAGGTACGAGCAATCGCCAAAATAGACGGCAACACCGCCGCAGAGGCGGATCTGCTTTTTGGCCTGATGGGCGGCCTCTGATCGACATTCCGGCAGACCTTGCAACCGGTTGCCTATTTTTTTGGGGGGGCAGAAGGGGTGCCGGATACGTTCAAAGACTTATCCGAGAGGTTTGAGATCGAGGGGTTGCCGCATCAGTTCGATAAAACTCGTGGCGTGATGCGTGCGGGAGATCCGTTTCGGTTCGCCGTGTTTGTCGGGACGAAGAAGGGCAATGGCTTCAAACGGCGCTTGCATGGGCACGAGCGGCGGGGGACTCTTCCGTAGTTTGCGGATGGCGGCTTCCGCGGATTGGCGAATAATCTGACGTGCGCGCGGCGGGGAAATATGCACCGCGCCGGCGTTGCGGGCCTCGTACTCTTGCGTGGTGCATTCTTCGCCCGTTCCACGCATCACGCCCCGCTTGACTTCGCAGACCGTGATGCCGGGAACCAACGCCTGCGCCTCGGCGGTCAATGCCAGATCGCCGCTTGCGAAAAAGGCGGGCACGCCCACTTCCGACGCGCACATGGACAACTGGCCGAATTCGCCGATGGACACGCCGTTCACCGAAAGATCAATGTAATGAAAACTTTGCGTATGGGCCAGATGGGCGAGTTCCGAGGATGCCTTTGCGTGTTGGCCGACAAAAGCCAAGCCGTCGAAACTTGAATCAAGTCCGAACGGCCACGCACCTGGCCAGCCGCGCGCATATTCGACGCGTTCGTCGAGCCATTCGATGTCGATCGCGCCCGCGCCATGGCCGTCGGCGACCTGTATGTATTTCGCGCCGCCCGCGAAAAATCCCTCGACCGCCGCGTTGACCTCTTGCGTCAGCAGGCGGCAGCCGGCCTCGTAATATCGATCACCCGGCTTGAGCCAGTCTGTGGCATTCTTCACGCCCGAAACGCCTTCCAAGTCCGTCATCAATAGAATTCGCATTGTTTTTTCGCCTTATTTATGTGGACCGCCACACGCTTCATTTGCGATCAAAAATTATTTAGGGGCAACAAGCGTTCCCCATACATCGAGATGCCTGTCTGATGCCATAGCCACACGCAAGCCAGCGAGTCCCGCCGCGACGATCTGTTCTTGAACTTCGTCCACGGTGAAGGCCGCGAGCAGGGAACGGTAATATTCTTCCTGGAGGAGCGCCGATTCATGACCGGCATAATGCTGGACGATTTCCGCGGCGTGTTCGGGCGAATCCGGCCGCGCAAGGTCGCGTAAAAATACCCGTCCTTCCGGTGCAAGAATACGACGGACTTCGCGCCAGAAAGGCATCGGATCGGGAATATGGTGCAAAATGCTGTTGGAAAATACGACGTCAATGGCAGCCTCCGGGAAAGGCATCGCCTTCGCATCCGCGCCCAGCCATGAGATTTGGTTCGCGCCGCCGGCCGCACGCGCCATGGCCAGCATCGGCCACGAATAGTCGCTGCCGATAATTCGCCAGCGCGCCCTTGTCTGGGCAAGCCGCAAAGGGATATCCCCCGGACCAGATCCCAAATCGAGCGCAATCGGCGATTCCAGTGCGCCGGCAAGATCGAGTAGACGATTGACAAATGCCGCGTTGACCGTGGAAAAATCCGCCCCGGCATAGGCTGCCACCTCGTCGGCCAAGTCCATTATTTCCGGTTCGGGTATCCGCTGCATCCGCCATCCTTCCTTGCCGCGCCAGCATACCGCATCACGCGGGGACGAGTCATATCTTGTCGCGCAGGCGAACGTATTCGTCCATGGCGGCCATGAAATTGTCGTAGGGCGTTCCCTTGGCGATGGAGTGGCTCGGGCCGAGAATGAAACCGCCGCCGGGCGCGCCGATCTCCATGGCATGCCGAACGCCTTGCCGGCAGTCGTCGGGGGATCCGGTAATCAACGTTTCGAGCGCTATACCGCCCCAGAACGACATGTGCCGTCCGAAATCGCGTTTCAATGCGCCGAGTTCCATGTCGGGGATAGTCTGAAGCGACTGGTAGCACTGGATGCCGGCCTCGATGAACTGGCCCATCAACGGGCGGTTGTTGCCGCAGTTGTGCAGGATGACTTGTTTTCCCAAGGCGCGGACGTGCTGAACGCGATCGCGCATGGGGGCGAAGCAGAATTCACGGAACAGATCCGGCGAAATCAACGGCCCTTTGCTGGCGGCCATGTCCTGTTCGAAAAACACCGCATCCTGTCCGGGCCGGATATACCATGCATCGCGCTGGTTCTGGCGTGCGACTTGCTGACTTGCCGCCGCGCGGACAACATCCGGCAGCAGATAATAGCCAAGCAGGCCACCGGATTCACCGGGAAGATCGATCATCGCGGTGAAATTACCGACCGTTCCCGCGATGTAGCGTTCTTTGCCGAGATGTTCGATCAGGTAATCGCACGCCTCGAATATTGACGGATCGGGCGGTGTTTCCTCGACCGGCTCGAGGTAATCCTCGATTTTTGGTTCCCGTGCCTGTTCCGTTGGCGGACGTTCGACGACGGAGATATCGTTGGTGAGTTCGGAAGCCCGCCAGATCGTGCCGTTTGCTTCCTGCCATGTCGCGTCGTCTAGACGTTTTACCCTGGGCGGATCGTAATCTTTCGGGGGCGCAATGGCCGCTTCCTTGAACGTGATGATGTCGCAACAATCCAGTTTTGTGAAAAATTCGACCGTGTCGCGTTTCCAACTTTCGACGACCTCGTCGCGACGTCCTTCCCAGAAGGCGATCTGGCATGCAATCTTGTTGCGCACATAGGTCTTGCGCCCGATGACGGCCTCGATGGTGTCGTAATCCACGACGTACAATCCCAGCGGGATATAGGGCGCCGATTCGCGTGCAAGGGTTCGCTGGACACATTCCTTTGCGGTCATTTTCGCGCGATCTTCCAAAAGGGGGTGTCGGGCATGATGGTCGAGTCTCCCCGTCAAGCCGTCAGCGCGACTTGGACAGCGCCTTGGACGTGTTCATTGTGTCTTGGAAATATTGAACGATTACGCCGATAGCGCCGGCGCCGAGAATGACGCCCAGCAGGACGCCGAGCCAATCCACCCACGCATCCGACGGATCCGCCGCCCGCAAGGGCCGGCATTGCGATATCTTGTGAATATGCACGTTACTCGTCTCCCAATGACAATCTCCGCGCAAACAAGGATATAGGAAGGCCCAAAAGGACGCAACAGATGAAAGTAAGCGATGGGCGGTGGAGCCGTTCGGATGTTGTCAATGTCTTTCATATTCCTTTGCCGGCCGGTTGGTTTTCATGTGGAGTCGCCGCACTCTTTCTCAGGGCTTCCAGGGTTTGCGCGGCCTCGACATGGTTTGGGTCGAGGCGTAACGTCTGCTCGAACAGATGACGCGCCCGATCCGTTTTGCCCTGCCCCAACAAGGCAACTCCAAGGGCATGGGTAACGGATGAATCCCAAGGGCGTTCCTTGTATGCCACGACCAGATCCGCTTCCGCTTCCGCGTATTGTTTCAATTGAAGAAAAGCCACGGCGCGGTTGAACCGTGCATCGGGATTATTGGGCGCGGTTTGCAGTACGGCGTTCCAACAGTCGAACGCCGGGCCGATGCGTCCCAGTTGAAAGAGGGCGATACCGAGATTCGTTCGAGCAAACAGGAGGCCGGGCTGCCATTGCAACGCCGTTTCGAAAGCGAGCCGCGCCTCATCGGGTTTGCCCCGCGACAACAGGACCATGCCGCGATTGCCCATGGCCTGCGCGTAGCGGGGATCGATGGCAAGGGCGGCTTCAAATTGTTCCGCGGCGGCTTCGAGTTGCCCGTGTTGCAGGAACACACAACCAAGCTTCATGTGGGCGACTTTGTTTGGTCCCGTGACGGCAAGGGTGTGCTGGAAAAGCGATTCCGTGTTGCGCCAGACGCGGGTTTGCTGATTGGCCAGAACGATGCAGGGCGCCATGACCGCCACGGCGGCCACGGCCTTGAAGGATATCGTCTTCAGGACCTCCGCGGCCAGCCACACTGCGGCGATACACAGGCCGATGGACGGCAGATAAGTATAGCGATCCGCATGGGCTTGATCGCCAATCTGAATGATTCCAATGACCGGCAGCAGCATGATCCCGAACCAAAGCCAACCCATGGCAAGATAAGGGCGGTTGCGGGCTGGAAACAAGATGAACAGGGTGGCGCCAAGCAGCAGGACGGCAAGACAACACGCGATAGGGAATGAAATGGATGGACCCGGATGCGGATAAAAAACAGCAAGATGGATTGGGACAAAAATCTTGCCGATATACGCCGCATACGCCATTGCCGCATTGGCCAAGCGGATCGTGAGAGGAAATTCCTCGAACGATCCCACGGCGCCACCGCGTGCCTGCACGAAGACGGTTATTGCGGACGAAATCGCCGCCGCCGCGAAAAACGGTGTTTTTTCCCGAACTAGCGCCCATCCGCCTTTGCGATGAAGCGGCCAACGATCAAGCAGGAGCATGATCAGCGGAAAAGTGACGAGCATGGGCTTGGCCAGCAGACCCATGACAAACAGGGCGAGCGAAAGGACGTATCGTGAACGTTTCCGGTTGTGCGCATACGCCACATACGCCCAGAGCGACGCCATGCCGAACAATCCGCTCAGCACGTCCTTGCGTTCCGCGATCCACGCCACGGATTCGACGCGCAGGGGATGGGCCGCGAACAGGGCGGCGACGATAAGACTTCGGGTATACGCACCCGTGGCGGATGAAAGAAACAGGAATAGTACCACGGCGCTGGCCGCATGAATCACAAGGCTGGACAGGTGATGTCCGGCGGGATTCATGCCGAAGAGGGCATAATCCGCGAGATGGGAAAGCCACGTCAACGGATGCCAGTTCGCGGCATGCCCCGTCGTAAAGGCCCACCTTATGGTTGCGGGGGTCAATCCGCCGCGAACATGCGCATTCGCGGTTACATACAGGTTGTCGTCGAATGTGGTGAAATCATTCCACAACGCGGGATAAAACGCGGCCGACACGATCAGGATCAGAAACAAGATCGCAAGGACCATGCGCCCGTTCATGGCATGGCCTCTTTGATCTTTTTTAGATACGCCAATGCTCCGTCATGTCCGGGTTCATGGCGGAGGGTTTCGATGAAATGGTTTGCGGCTTCTTCATGTTTGCCGGATTCCTCCAACGCCATACCCAACAGGTAATGTGCGTCGGCGTCGTTGGGTCGCCGGTTCACGAGTTCCACAAGCGCCTGAATCGCCTCGTTGCGTTGTCCGGCGCGCAGAAGTGCGTTGGCGTAATTGAAACGCAGGTCCATATCGTCCGGGCTCAACGCGCAGGCGCTCCGCAAGGCTTCGGCGGCTTCTTGAAATCGGTTGGCCGAAGCCAGCGCAAGGCCTAGATTGGCGGCGGCGTCGGCATTGTTCGGCAGGGCCGCGGCAATCGCAGCGAATTGTTCTACGGCTTCTTGGAAATGTCCGGAACGCATGCAGGCTTTTCCCAGCAGCCGGCGAATATCCAAACGGTCCGGATTCAGCGCCAAAAAATAGCGCACGTGTGAAATGCCTTCCTCGACGTGGCCGAGTTGAAGCAGGAGCATGCCGTAATTGTTTCGAGCATCGGGATCGTCGGGCCGCAGGGTTACGGCTTTTTCAAGATACGGCGCCGCTTCGGCTTTTTTCCCGGCATTCAGCAGGCATACGCCGAGGTTCATGAGGGTATTGTGATGATCCGGGCGTATCCGTAACGAGCGATGAAACAGGTCTATGGCCGTGGAAGAATGCCCCAGTTTGTCCATGACGATGCCGAGATTGGTGATGCATTCGACATGATTCGGCTCGATCCGCAATGCCGCCTCGAATTGCCGGGCGGCATCCTCGTAACGTTCCGCGTCGAGATAGGCGCACCCAAGACTGTACAACGCCTCTTCGTTGTTGCGTGTAACGGCCAGCGCGTGCCTGAACAGCGTTTCGCTGTCCTCCCATACGCCAATCTGCTCCACGGTGCGCACGGACAAGGCCGCAAGCAACACGAAGACGGCTATGCGCAGGATGGCCGGCGGCAGGCGCCGCGCACGCCATACTTCGCCCACGCCCCATGTTGCCATGATGAACAGGCCGATGAGCGGCAGGTAGGTGTAGCGATCCGCCATGGCCTGGCGTCCAATCTGGACAAGGCCGATCACGGGAACCAGCATGCCGAGATACCAAAACCAGCCGGTGATCGCGTAGGGGATACGGCGTGCAACAAGCAACACGGCCATCGTCACGGTGAAAAGGAACAGCGCGGCGCCGAATACGACGGGGAAGGGAATCGTGTTTCCCGGATGCGGATAAAAGACGGCAAGATCGAAGGGCCGGATCGTTTTCCACAAGTAACCGGCGTAGGCAGTCGCCGCGTTGGCAATCCGCACGGGAAGGGAGTAATCGGTGAAATCGCTGACCGAACCACCGCGGGCCTGTGCAAAAAAGGCCATGAAAGAAGCCATGGCCGATAGGAGAAACCAGGGCAATTTCTCTATTACGCATTCGATCCATTGGCCACGCAACCGGTCCAACGGCCAGTAATCGAGAAGGAGCAGCACGCAGGGCAATGTTACGATCATGGATTTGGACATCAGGCCGAGCGCGAAGAGGACGGTTACGGCCGCATAACGTATCAACGATGGCCTCGCCGCATAAGCGGCATACGTCCACAAGGCGGTCATGAAGAAGAAACCGCACAGCACATCCTTGCGCTCGGCCACCCATGCGACCGATTCGACATGCAGCGGATGGATCGCGAACAAGGCCGCGACCACGAATGCGCGGTCAGGCGCGCCCGTCATCCGTCGCAGCGCAAGATAGAGAAGCAGTGTGTTTGCTGCGTGGAACACGATGTTGGTGGCGTGATGGCCGGCGGGATTCATTCCGAACAATTGCGCGTCGAGCATGTGCGACAGCCACGTGAGGGGCATCCAGTTGCTGCCGTGCAGTGTGCGGAACGCCCACGCCGTTCCCTGCCAAGTGAGGCCGGCCTGTGTTTGGAGATTGTTCGTGACGTAAAGATGATCGTCGTAATTGACGAAATCGTTGCGGAGCGCGGGAAGATAGACCAGCACCGCCACCAGGAAAAGCAGGACGGGCTCAAGTCCCTTTCGCATTCGACGGATCACGATGGTTCGCCGATCTTGCTAATCTTGCGAGGCGTCAACGCGCAGCACATGATTTTGTGCGTCAACATGGACAATGCGCGGGACATGCGCCTTCGCCTCCTCCGGCGTCATCGAGGCATAGGCGATGGCGATGATCAGGTCGCCCGGATGCCCCAGGCGCGCCGCCGCCCCGTTCAGGCATACGGTGCCCTTGCCGCGTTCGCCCGCGATGACATAGGTTTCGAAACGGTCGCCCGTGTTGATGTTCACAACCTGTATCCGTTCGTTCACGAACAGGCCCGCCGCTTCGATCAACAAAGGGTCCAGCGTCAGGCTGCCCGCGTAATTCAGATTCGCCTCCGTCACGGTGGCCCGGTGAATCTTGCTTTTCATCATCATTACGAACATCGTCTTACACCTCGCACTTGATATTGTCTATAAGCCGCGTCTTGCCGACCCACGCCGCAACCGCCAGCAGCATCGTGCCTTCGATATGTTCCAACGGTTTCATCGTGTTTGCATCCACCAGTTCCACGTAGTCAATCTGAACCTCCGCCATGCCGGCGCGGACGTGATTGATGATCTTTTTTGCATTGCGTTCGCCTGCCTGGATTAGTTCGCGCGCTGCGAAGAGCGACCGGGAAAGGCACAGACCGCGCTGACGTTCTTCCGGACTCAGATACGCGTTTCGCGAACTCATCGCGAGACCGTCCGGATCGCGCACGATCGGCATTTCGACGATTTCGATGCCCATGTCGAGATTGCGTGTCATCCGTTTTATTACGGCACATTGCTGCGCATCTTTTTGTCCAAAATAGGCCCGGTGCGGCAGCACCGCGTTGAACAGTTTCGTGACGACCGTGGCCACGCCCCGGAAGAAATGCGGGCGCGACCCGCCGCAGAGTCCCTCGCTTATTTCTTCGACGATTACGTATGTCGAATAGTGTTCCGGATACATTGTGGACGCCCGCGGGGCATAGATGATATCCATGCCAGTCTCTTCCGCAAGTTTCAAATCGGCATCAAAAGTCCGCGGATACTGGTTGAAATCCTCGTGCGGCGCGAATTGCGTCGGATTGACAAAGATGCTCAACACGGCACGATCGTTTTCCCGGGCCGCCGCGCGCATCAAGCTGGCGTGCCCCTCGTGCAACGCGCCCATCGTCGGCACGAAGCCGATCGTCTTGCCCTCCGCCCGTTGCGCAAGCGACCATGCCCGCATGGCCCCGGGCGTGTCCAGGATCGTCGGCGTGACGCGTGCTTCATTCTTCATTCATCGCTCGTCCTACTTGAATTGGTTCTCTTCCTGTGGAAACGATCCGTTCCGCACGCTCTTGACATACTCCTCGCACGCTTGTCGCATGAGTCCGCGCACGTCGGCGAAGGTTCGCGTGAACCGCGTCGTGCCCCAGCCGAGAATGTCGTGAAGCACGAGGACCTGTCCATCGCATGCCGGCCCCGCGCCAATGCCAATCGTGGGAATGGCGACGAGTTCCGTGATTTCCGCAGCTAGATCCGCGGGTATGCATTCAAGCACGATGGCGAAACAGCCGGCTTCCTCGAGTCCGCGCGCTTCATCCTTCAGGCGGATCCGGCATTCCGGCGAGCGCCCCTGAACCTTGTACCCGCCGATCTGATTGACGGATTGCGGAGTCAGGCCGATATGGCCCATGACCGGAATGCCCGCCCGGAGGATGGCCGCTATCGCCCCGCCGAACTTGTCCACGGGGCCTTCGAGTTTGACGCCCTGCGCCCCGCCTTCGACAATCAGCCGACCCGCGTTGCGCAAAGCCTCGTCGGGATTGATTTGATAGGAAAGAAACGGCATGTCGCCGATGACCATGGCGTGCTGGACCGCGCTGGACACCATGCGCGTGTGATGGACCATTTCGTCCATCGTTACCGTCAACGTGTTGGGTCGGCCCATGACGACGTTGCCGCAGGAATCACCAACCAACACGATATCAACACCGGAGGCGTCAACAATTTGCGCGGTGGGATAATCATAGGCGGTGAGCATGGCGATTTTGTCGCCCTGCTGTTTTCGCTCCCGGAGCGAAACAGCCGTAATGCGTGGCACTGTTTGATCCTCCTGAACCCGGCGTGGCGGTTCTGGGCCGCGTCTGCCGGGAATTCGTCCCAGTCCCTTGAGGGGATCCAGGCTATCAGTGATCTCGCTTCGGTCAAATGTTCAACGCATCGCGGAATGCAGCCGCGGGGGCATAAAGCGCCACCGCGCCTGCCGCCTCCGGGCACGCCGCCAAAGCCGATACCGTCTTTCCGGTCTCCGGGTCCACGGCATTCGGGGCGATTTCCGCCAGCGGCGCCAAAACAAACGCTCGATGCCGAAACGCCGGGTGCGGAATTGTGAGCACACAACTTTCCATCACGCATCTGCCCCACAGGATGATGTCTATATCAATCACCCGCGGGCCCCAGCGCGTTGCCGGCTCGCGCCCGATTTCGCGTTCGATGTCCTTTACCGTGTTCAGGAGTTCAAGCGGCTCCATCGCCGTCTCGATTTCCACAGCCAAGTTCAGGAACGCGGGCTGGTCCACGATGCCCATCGGTTCCGTTTCGTAGCACGATGACACGGTGATCAACCGAATGCCTTCATGCCGCGCCAACATCGAAACCGCTTCGCGCAACCGCGTCAGCCGGTCGCCGACATTGCCGCCCAGACTCAACAGAACCCGCATCGGGGCCATTCCACTCGGTCAACATTTGCCATAAAAATAATAGCACAGAAGGAGGAAAGATTCAAAGGAATTGTGATTCTGTCCTATCCCTATATCAGTTTCGTAACGCCCGGCATCGGAATCGGTCCCAGCGGATGCGGCCCCAGTTCGAGTTTTTCGGGGCTGAGGTCGAGTTTCGATGCGTTCATGACCCAGTCCCATTTCATGGCGCGGCCGGTATAGGCGCTCATGCGGGCCATGATAGCGGTCATCGTGCTTTCGGCGACCTGGCGCCCTTCGTTGATCGGCTGGTTGTTGCGAATGCTTCCGATGAAATCGGCATATTCCTGCACGGCCGGATCCATGGAAGGTCCGTCGTACTTGTAATTGACGCCGCCCTCGAAGTAGGCGCCGCCGAAGTCAACGTACGCGCGGGCTTTTGTGCCGACATAGCGCATGTCGTTGCGCGTGCTGACGCCGTCGGTCTGCCCGCCCATGTACTCGACGCGGACACCGTTTGGATACTCGAATTCGGCGGCAAAATGATCGTACACATCGCCGTATTCGGGCGCGGTGCGAACTTGCCGTCCGCCGTTGGCGATGCATTGCACGGGATGCGCGTTGAAGGCCCAGTTCATGAGGTCGAGGTTGTGTACGTGCATTTCGACGATGAAATCGCCCGACAGCCATGTCATAAACAGCCACCGGCGGATCTGGTATTCCATTTCGGACATGTCCGGTTTGGGTTGTTTCAAATCGCCGTACCATTCGAGCATGCCGTCGCCGATGCGCACGCACTGCCCGCCGACCAATTCGCCGATTTCGCCGTCGTGCATGCGTTTCATCGCGTCCATGATGTGCCGCGCGCGCCGCATCTGCGTGCCGGCGACCACGGAAAGGTTCTTTTCCTTCGCCTTGTCCGCCGTTTCGATGAACCCACGCACGCCAACCGGGTCCACCGCGATCGGTTTTTCGACGAAACAATGCTTGCCGGCCGCCACGGCCGCGCGGAAGTGTTCGGGGCGGAAAAAAGGCGGCGTGGTCAAAATGACGGCGTCCACGCCCGCGTCAATGACTTTCTGGTAGGCGTCGAATCCCACGAACATCTTTTCCGGCGTAACCTTGTAGATATCGTCCACCGGCAATTGGCGTTTTGCGAGATTGCCTTTGATCAATTCCGGCGCCTTGTCCATCCGATCTTGAAACAGATCGCCCAACGCGACAAGTTCGATTCCCGGCGACGACATGGCGCAATCTATGATGCCCGCGCCGGTTCCTCGGCCGCCGCATCCGATCAGACCCACGCGAACTTTGTCCGAACCTTGCGCATGCGCCCGATGCGATATCGCCACGAGCGACGCCGCGCCGGTCACCGCGGACGTTTTCAGAAAATCGCGCCTCGACACATCGTTGTTCTTCGTCTTCATGCCACCATCCTCCTTTACGGGCTTGAAGCATCAGGCTACAGGCTTGGGGGGGCTGTGATCAAGCAGGCGAAACATGGAGCGGATTATATTCTTGTTGTCCATTCCCCCCCGATTATTCTTCGGACTGTTCATCCAGAAAACGGCGCAGGCGTTCCTCGATGGGCACGACTTCGGTATAGGTCATGAGTTCGGCGCGCAGCTTTGCAATCGCATGGACGTTTTTCAGGTATCCGGCGTAATACTTTCGATGCTCAAGGACCGCGCGCCGTTCGCCCTTGTACGCGACGGCGGCATGGAGATGCCGCAGGCACGTGGCGACGCATTCGGCGAGGGATGGAGCGGGGGGGAGGCTGCCCGTCGCCAGGTATTCCTTGGCGTGCTGGAAAATCCACGGGTTGCAAATCGCGGCGCGTCCAATCATCACGCCGTCGCAACCGGTCGCGAACATCAGGCGGACGTCCTCGGGTGTGCGCACGTCCCCGTTGCCGATGAGCGGGATGGATATGACCTTGCGAATCTTTTCGAGCCATGACCAATCCGCCTGGCCCTTGTAGCCCTGTTCGCGCGTGCGGCAATGGACGGTCAACGCCTGGACGCCGCATTGCTCGACCATCCGCGCGACTTCAAGAATGCAGATGCTCTTCTCATCCCAGCCGAGGCGCGTCTTGACCGTTACGGGCAGCCGTGTGGCGCCGACGACCGCGCGAACCACCGATTCGAATTTTTTCAAGTCCCGCAGCAGACCCGCGCCATCACCGCGGTTTGCGATCTTTTTCACCCAACACCCGCAATTGATGTCAATGAAATCCGGCCTCATTTCCTCGGCAACGGCCGCGGCGCGTTCCATGCTTCCCTCGGCGCTGCCATAGATCTGCACGGCGATGGGGCGTTCGTCGTCGTTCACCTGCATCTTGTGCAACGTGCGCGTGACATCGCGGATGATCGCTTCCGCATTGGCGAACTCGGTGTAGACGATATCCGCGCCGAACGATTTGCAGATCTGCCGGAAGGGTCGATCGCCGACGCTTTCCATCGGGGCCAGCGCCAGCGGATGGTCGAGTTGAATGGTCCCGACGTGAAACATGCTCAGGAGGACGCACCTTCCTTTGGACAGACGCCGTCGCGAACCTTGCGCGTGTTCTCCATCGCGCAGAACTTGGGTCCGCACATGGAGCAGTAATGCGCGGCCTTGCCGTCGGCGGCGGGCACGGTTTCGTCGTGGTACGCGGCCGCCCGGTCCGGGTCGATCGCGAGCGCGAACTGGTCGCTCCATTGGAAATCGAAGCGCGCGCGGCTCATGGCTTCGTCATGCGCGATGGCGCCGGGATGCCCCTTTGCAAGATCCGCCGCATGCGCCGCGATTTTGTGCGCGACGACGCCTTCCCGCACGTCGTTCTTGTCGGGCAGGCCGAGGTGTTCCTTCGGCGTGACGTAGCAGAGCATCGAAACGCCGTGCCAGGCAATCAACGCGCCGCCGATCGCGCTGTTGATGTGGTCGTAGCCGGCGGCGACATCCGTCACGAGCGGGCCGAGGGTATAGAACGGCGCATCGCAACACCACGCACGCTGCTTCTCCACATTTTCCGCGATTTTGTGCAATGGCACATGGCCGGGGCCCTCGTTCATGACCTGTACGTCGAACGTCCATGCGCGCCGGGTGAGTTCGCCCTGTGTCCTGAGTTCGGCGAACTGCGCCGCGTCGTTCGCGTCGGCAATGCACCCCGCACGGAGACCGTCGCCGATGGATACCGCCATGTCGTACGCGGCCAGGATTTCGCAGATCTCGTCCCAATGGGTGAAAAGGAAATTCTCCAATCCGTGCGCTTGGCACCAGTGCGCCATGATCGCCCCGCCCCGGCTTACGATGCCTGTCTTGCGCGCCGCCGTCAGCGGGATGCAGTCCTTGAGCAGGCACGCATGAATCGTGACGTAATCCACGCCCTGTTCGGCCTGCTCAATGAGCGTGTCGCGGTAGAGTTCCCATGTGAGCGCGGCGGGTTCGCCGGCCTTTTCGACCGCCTGATACAACGGCACGGTGCCGATGGGCACGGGCGCATTGCGGAGAATGCGCTCGCGTGTCTCGTGGATGTCCGGGCCGGTCGAAAGGTCCATGACCGTATCCGATCCCCATCGGATTGCCCAGACCATCTTTTCGACTTCTTCTCCGATGGAACTCGCCAGGGCCGAATTGCCGATGTTCGCATTGATTTTGACCAGAAACTTGCGGCCGATGATCATCGGCTCGCTTTCGGGATGGTTGATGTTCGCGGGGATGATTGCCCGGCCGGCGGCCACTTCCCCGCGGACCATTTCCGGCGTGATGGGACCGTCAGCCGCGCCTTCCACGCGCATATTTTCGCGAATGGCGACGAATTCCATTTCCGGCGTCACGATGCCTTCGCGGGCCAGGCGCATCTGGGTCGGACGGGGGCCGGTCCGCGCGCGAATCCAGTCCTTGCGAATCGGTGCAAGGCCCTTGCGGATGTCAATGGATGCATCCGGATCGGTATACGGGCCGCTGGTGTCATACAGGACGACCGGACCGGCCCCGGTTTCGACGACGCGCACCGGCACGCGGATGGATGCGTCCGATCCGACCACATACGCCTTTTGGGATTGGGGAAAAGGACCGAGCGCCAAGGCACAAGGGGCTCGCCTGTCGTTCAAATCATTCAAGAAAATAGTCTCCTTTATCGAAAAAAGTATATCACTCCTGCGGACCGGATTGCAGTTTGGATGCGCGCATCCGAGAGTAATTCCTTGGCGCGGCGCCGGCCGTGATCAGCGCGCGGGGCGCAAGAGCGAACTGGTGAACACGTTTTCGGCCAGCGGCGTGCTGTCAAGCAGACGGAATCCGAAACGTTCGTAGAAGGCGATATTTTTTAGATTGTGCGTGATGACGTAGGCCGGGAGCCGATCCCGGTCGGCTTGGGCGAGCGTGTGTTCGATCAGGGCGGACGCAACGCCCCGGCCTTGGTGTTTCGGATCGACGCCGAGCACGTCGAGGATCCAGTGGGGGCCGGCAACCTCGTTGCGGTAATGGCGCTGCACGTCGGCGTTGGTGCGCAAGACACGCCCCAGGTTGCGCAGGCCGAACCGGAGCGGCGCCGTGATGAATCCCGCCCGGATCAGCGTCCAGAGCCCTAGGTTGTGGTTGAAATCGGGCGGAAACCAGCCCGCTATTCCTTCCAGATTTTCGGTGGTGAACAGCGCGCCGATTGGTTGCAGATACGCCATCCACCGCGCATGGGCCCACGCCAGCACGCGTTGCCGACGAAACGGATCGGGAATCGTGTAGTTGGTCAGGGGATCGTCGGCAAAGGCCCGCGCCAGCATTTCGCCGGCTTCGCGGCATTGATCAGCGCGCAATGGGACTATGCGCACGGCCTATCTCCTCGACAAGGGACGGGAAGCAATCGAATGCTACCCGACTTCGATGCCGGCCTTTGCGAGCGCCTTGCGCAGATCGTCGGGGGTAAAGGGCTTCTGAAGGCACATGATCGCGCCCATCTCGACGATGCGATCCATCTGCTCTCCCTCGTAGTAGCCCGTCATTGCGACGATGCGCGTGCCGGCATGCTGCGGATCGTTCTTGATGCGGCGGCAGACCTCGAATCCGTCCACGCCGGGCAGGCGCAGATCCAGAAACACGACATCCGGACGGAACGAGGCGACCTGGTGGCCCGCATCGTAGCCATCCATGGCAATCTCAATCTCGAACGAGGCTTTCGACATCTCCAAAAATCGGCGAATAACGGACAACACCGCCTTTTCATCGTCCACGATAAGAATTTTGACGCCCGAATCCTTCAGATCCTCGTGAAGCGGGATTTCGTTTTCCTTGAGGAAGCGAATCAGATCCTCGCGGCGTATCCGGCGGTGGCCGCCGGGCGTCTTGAACACGCGAATCCGGCCGGATTCGGCCCATTTGCGAATGGTGTCGGGGGTGACGTGGCAATAGGTGGCCACTTCAGAGGTACTGAACGAAAGTTTGGTTTCCATCGTATGCGCTATCTCGCGTCAATTGACGTTGGGGCGTTATGGCGTCTGCCGCATCCAGCCGAACAACCGCGAAAGGCCGGTCATCAATTTATGGAGCTGGAGCGGGGAGTCGAACCCCGGACCCCGTCATTACGAGTGACGTGCTCTACCAACTGAGCTACTCCAGCCAAAAAGAATGGTGCCAAGGGCCAGAATCGAACTGGCGACACGCGGATTTTCAGTCCGCTGCTCTACCAACTGAGCTACCTCGGCACACGCCGGTAGCATACGAAACGAAAAAAGACGATGTCAAGTTTGCTCGTGCGCAAAATTCGCGCCACGCCTACGGGCTCATCAAGCGGACGACGCGGACGGGCGGTCCGATCTTCGGAAAGACGAGCGGCGTCTTGACATTCCATGCCAACCAAAGATACCCATGAGCGACGACAAGAGAAACAGATCGCCCGGCGTCATTCGAGGCGGTTCGCCGGAATTCAACCCGGACCGCGTGCCGCCGAAGCATCCGTGTTCTTCGCCTTCGCCTTCGCCTTCGCCTTCACCTTCGCCTTCGCCTTCGCCTTCGCCGACGGGCGTCAACGCGAAATTCCGTACCGCCACCGCACCGGCGTTCACCAAGACGGAGTTTTCCTGGGCGTCCTGATATCCCGATGCCGAGGCTCTTAGCGTGTATGTGCCGGCGGCCAGTGTCGCAAACAGGTAGATGCCACTGCTGTTCGTCGTCGTTTGCAGGCTCTTGCCGAGGACTTCGACCGTCGCGCCCGCAATCGGCTGGCTCGTGACGGCATCGGTGACGAGGCCGGACAAACTGCCGTTTACCAAACCTTTTACGGTGACGGCGCCATCCTGGCGCGACACGGTCGTGTACCAGTCGAAGCGCTGGCCGTATTGCCCGTTGAGTTGGGCGTCGTTCAGGCGGACCGCCAGTACCGCGCCTTCCGAGGCGGAATCCGACACGCGGAACTTGAGATTGAGCACATCGCCCTGCGCCTTCCGCAACGCTTCGGAGTTGCCCAGGCTGAACCGGATGGTGCCGGCCTGATCGGTATTGGACGCGCCCTGGAAATCCTTCGTCAGCGATCCCAGTTCAGCCGAGACCAGTTCGAGTTGGTCCGGATAACTGATCGTGAAGTCCACGCCAGTGATACCCGTCGTGTCGCTCACCTCGATCGGCACGTCCACGGTGTCGCCCGGCGCCGCTTCCTCCGAAGCGACCGCCACCGTCACGCCCTCGTCCGCCTTGATCTGCATCTCCAGCGGCAACGTCTCCCAGGCTGAATCCTTGCCGGGGGACGGATAATACAACGGCATGCCGACGCCCTGCCGCAGCATCATGACCGCGTCGGCGCTGTCCACGAGGCCGTCGCCGTTCATGTCGCCGGTTTCCCGTTGCCATTCCTCGAAGGCGTCGCGCTTGACGACCAGCCGCAGCGCGCGGATGGCGTCGCCCGCGTCAACGTATGTGTCTTGGTTCAGGTCGCCGAGGACGTGGCCTGACGCCAAGCAGAGCAGTTTCGCCTCCGGCGTCGTGACGGTCATCGCCGTGCCGGTCGTGTCGTACAGGCGGACGGTCGGCAGCGTGAGGTCGCCGCAAATGGGCCCGGCCACGTCCGTCCGCATCGTCAGCATCACGTTGAACAGCGTGCCTTCGCCCCGGAACGACTCCGCCGTTCCGATGTAGCCAATGGTGACTTGTCCCTTGTCCATGTCCGTGTTGACGGAGAACGGCACGCTGCGCGAGATGTAGGACCGCTCGACCCGGGCGCTTTCCACGAGCGTCGGATCGAAGTTCAGGCGGATGTTCAGCCCGCTCGGCTGAATGCCCCATGCGTTCGATACGTTGATCGGCACGCGGACTTCCATCGTGTCCGGTACGTCTGGATACGCCGCCTGGTTCGGAATCCATACATCGAGCAATCCCACTCGCACGGACACGGCGCCGGACGGATCGCTTTCGTTCCCGTCCAGGTCAACCGCCGTCACCGTGTACGAATACTCCTGCCCGGGCGTGAGCGCGCTCGTGTCGTCCGCATAACGGGGATCGGTCACCAGGCCATCGGTGTTGACCCTCACGCCGTCGCGGTACACGTTGTATCCGGCAAGGTCCGGCTCCGTGTTGGCGTCCCAGCGCAGTTGCACGAACTGGCCGCCCACCGCCGCCGTCAGACCCGTCGGCGGCAACGGCACGATACGCGCCATCCGGATGTTCAACGTCATCGGCGCAGTGAATCCGCTGCGCTCCTGCGTTTCGTACTGATCCTTCGTGAAGCGGATCTTGAGCGCTCCCTGGCCGCTGGCGATGGTGAACGAGAACCGTCCCTGGCCGTCGGTCGTCGTCTGGCCGAGCGGGGCGTTCGTGGCGAGAACAGACAACGCAACCTCCACGCCCGGCAGCACGGCGCCCGAATCCGCGTCGCGCACGACCCCGCCGACCGTCACGTTGACGCTGGCCGGACGCACCACGATGAAGTCGTATTTTGTTTCCGTGTCCGATCCGCCGTCCGTCGTCACGGTCAGGGACACGGTATACGTGCCCGCGCTCTGGTAGGTGTGGCTCGGGCTTTGCAGCGAGCCCGTGCCGCCGTCGCCGAACACCCACGCCCACGATCGTGGCGTCAATCCCTTGTAGTCCGAATAATCCGTGAATTGCACCGCCAACGGTTCGTCGCCCAAGCGCGGCGTCGCGCCGAAATCGGCGTTCGGCGGCATGTTGGGCACGTTGACCGTCAGCGAGGCCGCGTTCGACGTCGCGCTGCCCGCCATGTTCGACACCACACAGGCATACGAACCCGAATCCGACGGCTGCGCGGAGGCGATGCGGTACGTGGGCGTCGTCGCGCCCGAAATGCTTGCCGCGCCCTTCCGCCACTGGAAACTCAACGGCCAACTGCCCGACGCCTCGACGCTGAAACTCGCGCCCGCGCCCTGGTTGACTGTCACGGATTGCGGATGAGACGTAATCACCGGCGGATCGTTTACGGTCAGTGTTGCCTCATTTGAGGTTGCGTTGCCCGCCGTATTGCTCACCACGCAAGAATACGATCCTTCGTCCGATTGCTGCGCGGCCGGAATGGCAAACGTCGCATCCGTCGCACCGGAAATGTTCGTCCCGCCCTTCTTCCATTGATAACTCAGGGGGGCCGTGCCCGTCGCCGTAACACTGAACGACGCCGGTTCGCCCGGATTGACGGTCAGCGACTGCGGATGAGACGTAATCTGTGGCGGATCGTTCACGGTCAGTGTTGCCGCATTCGATGTCACGCTGCCCAAGGCATTGCTTACCACGCAAGAGTACGATCCTTCGTCCGATTGCTGCGCGGCCGGAATGGCAAACGTCGCATCCGTCGCACCGGAAATGTTCGTCCCGCCCTTCTTCCATTGATAACTCAGGGGGGCCGTGCCCGTCGCCGTAACACTGAACGACGCCGGTTCGCCCGGATTGACGGTCAGCGACTGCGGATGGGCGGTAATGGAAGGTGATTCGCCCAAGGTCGTGACACACGCTTCTTCCGATGCATCCGAATAACCCGAGACATTATATGCCTTCACTATGCAACAATAGAATGTGCCTGGCAATAAGCCGGAGATATCGTAAGAAACAGTTTCCCCAATTCCCGTCGAAACGGCTATAGTCCCGACAGATTCAAAATCGCCTTCTGTTCCGATCCTTCTGAAGACTTTGAATCCGAGTTCATCGAACTCTCGATCTATCCAATGCAACGTAACCTGAGTCGTGCCCACATTGGAAAACGAGAGATTATCCGGAGGATTTGGAATACCCGTGACTCGTAGTGCTGCCGGATCCGATATCGCGCTGCCCAATGCATTGCTTACCGAACAATCGTATAATCCCTCGTCGTACCCTTGCACGGAGGGAATAGTAAATGAGGCGGTTGTAGCGCCGACAATGGCAACCCCGCTTTTCCTCCATTGATAACTCAGGGGTGGCGTGCCCGCCGCCGTCACGCTGAATGAAGCCGGCGCGCCGGGGCTTACGTTTTGCGATTGAGGTTGCGCTGTGATTTGAGGTGGTGTATTTACGGCCAATGTCGCAGCGTCGGAGATCGCGCCGGTCGGATTGGCGACGTTCTTGACCACGCACCGGTACGTGCCCTCATCCGAGGTCTGTGTGGACGCGATGCTAAACGTCGCGTTCGTCGCGCCCGAAATGTCCGCCGTCCCCTTCCGCCACTGGTAACTCAGCGGGGGCGTGCCCGTCACCGTCACGCCGAAACTCGCGGTGGCGCCCACATTGACCGTGAGGGACTGCGGTTGCGCTGTAAACACCGGCGGGTCCGTCACCGTCAATGTTGCTGGAGCCGACGTGACGCTCCCCGCGACATTGCTCACCGTGCAGGTATACACGTCCTCGTCCGACTGCTGGGCCGAACTGCGCGTGTACGAACTGCCCGTCCCCGTCGCGATATTGACCCCGCCCTTTTTCCACTGGTAACTCAACGGGGCCGTACCATTGGCGGTTATCGAAAAGACCGCGTTCTGCCCCGGGTTCACCGTAACCGACTGCGGTTGCGCCGTAATCACCGGCGGATCGTTCACGGTCAGCGTCGCCGGATCGGATGACACGCTGCCCGCGACATTGTTCACCACGCACCGATAATTGCCTTCATCGGACTCCTGCGCGGATGCAATGGTATAGATCGCGTCCGTCGCATCGGCGATGTCCACCCCGCCCTTTCGCCATTGGTAACTCAACGGCGGCATGCCCGTGGCCGTTAGGGTGAACGTGACGCTTTGTCCGGGATTGACCGTACGGGACACGGGCTGCTCTTCGATCGAAGGAGGCGCCGTGTTTAGATCGAATTCATTTGTCAGCGCAACGCCCGCCGGTTTGGTGATCAAGGCGAAGACGTTCGTCGGCGCCTCCCCGATGTCTGCGTAGGCCACCCCGCATGCGAGACAGGCCGACAGCATGAGTACTCCAAACCGTCTCATCTTCATTCCTCCGTGTCAATATCTTATCCGCTATCTTTGGGTTCTTTTCAACCGCCGAAATAGCAAAGAATGCAAAGCGTAGGACAGACTGTCCAGTCTGTCCATCCCAAAACCATGCCATGCCCGCAGATGGACGGGCTGGACAGCCTGTCCATCGATCTACTTCGCCGCATATTCGTACTGACGCTCCTGCAAGCAATCGAGACGCACCGCCAGCCGCACCAGCGCCCGCAGTACATGCAATTCCTCGTTCACGCGGTCGAGCAATGCCCGCTTGTCGCGCCGCAGGCTGGCGCGTTGCACCAGCGCCAGCAACTCCAGCAGGCTCGCATCAATGCGGTCGCCCAGCGATTTCCGCCCGTTCTTCGGAAAACGATTCGTACGCGACAGGAACCACTGCGCGAAATCGAACAACGTCACCGAAACATGAGGTTCACATATGCCAGACTGTTTCATTTCCGTGCACCCATTCCGGCCTCCAAAAATCCGCTAGGGGCTTCGCCCCTAGAACCCCATAAAGGCAAAAAAATAAAGTGTAAAGGAAAAACCGACTAGCGGGGCGAACCGGACACGCAGAGGCGAACCCCGTTGCCGTAGTTCCTGTGGCCGGGATAGTTCCAGATGCGATACGCGGACCGGCAGTACCTGACGCCGTTGATCCAATTGCCGCCGCGCAGCACCCGGCCCATCCCTGTACTAGGACCCTGTGGATCTGATACTGCGCCCGCCGCGTAACTCCCGTACCAGTCCTGGCACCATTCCCAGACGTTCCCGCTCATGTCGTAAAGTCCCCAGGCGTTCGGCGTCTTCTGGCCCACCGGATGCGTCGTATCGCCACTGTTGTCATAATACCATGCATAGGTTCCAATCTGGCTGTAACTTGGATCATCGCCCCAGTAAAACCGAGTGGTGGTTCCCGCCCGGCAGGCGTATTCCCATTCGGCTTCCGTAGGCAGCCGGAACGTCAGGCCCGGATTGGCCTGGTTCAATTTGTCGAGAAATCCGTTCGGTTGCGTGATGTCGTCCCACGAAATAGACTCGACGGGCCGGCTCATGTCGCCGGTGAAGTAGGACGGGTTCGATCCCATGACCGCCTGCCATTGCGCCTGCGTGACCTCATATTTACCCATCCAGAAGCCTTGCGTCAACGTGACCTGATGCTGCGGGTCTTCGTCGGAATTGCTGTCCTGTTCGCCGGCATACCGGCCCATCATAAAGGTCCCCGCCGGGATCCAGACGAATTGGATCCCCGCGAACGTGGCCTCCTCGCCCGGCGTGGGCTCTTCCGCGTCGGTCGCGGTGACCTTGGCCCGGGCATTGGGCCAATGGACGCCCGGTTTGCCGGCCAAGGCGTTCCAGACGATGTGCTTGCCAGTCCCGTTCGTTACGGCCGGACCCACGTCACCGGACAAATCGCCGAGTCTCGGTGTGAACGCCCACGTCGCCCCGGCATCGTTGGACAACACGACCGACACGGTCATCGGTTCGATGCCGCCCGACACGTCGTAATAGATGTCCACCATGCCCGAACCGTCGTCGCGCTGGGCCGCCGTCGCGTTCGCGACGACCGGCGCGCCCCACCCCGCCAAAGGCAAAAAGGCCAAAACCCACAATCCCGCATACGCTAGAACCCAAAACCGACGTTTTCCCTGGGAGCGCATCTTCAATCCCTCCTCGGTAAACTCCCCGATACTCTGGTCTCTCCTGCCGTAGCCGCCCGTCTCGCCGACGCGGGCACTATGCCAAAATAATGGTAGCAGGATCCCTTACATTTTGCAAAAACGGGAGGAATCGCAGTTGGTGCTCAACCGTCTCGATCTCCCGCCGTCGGCGTTCAAAAAAACGCCCTGCGTCGGCAAAGTCTTCGAGTAGCGCGGACGAGGATGCCGGGGGTCCTTCAAGCAGCAGCGCATGTTCATGAGAGCCGGGCCTCTTGCCGCAGCCGCCTTGGTGGAAATGGGGCGCAAAACCATTACCAACCGGCTGGTCACTTCAGTTTAGCCGTTCCAGGATTGTTCGGTCGCGTATCGTTTGTTCTCGAAAGAACGGTTCGACACCGCCCCTCGTTCCAGCACATCGTCCAAAGCATCCACGTCGAACGGTGGGCCCCACCCTGGGCATCCACCATTTCTCCGACTTCGCGACCCGTCATACTCAGGCCGCGAACGTCCAGAAATACAAACCCAACGTCGCCAACGCCGTGCTCTACGCCCGTAACTGGCCGGTAGAACAACAACCCTCTACCGAAAGCCACTCTTGAGTCCTACCTTCAAAACAGCCAAACTTCAGAGACAGACTGAACAATCTATCCTACCTTCCGCGCCCGAAAGGTTCCCCATGCGCGTTCAGGGCGGGCGAAGATAAGCAACAACACGGTACACTCAAGGGTGACTGTCTTTTCAATGAATTATATCACAGCCCGACATCCTCTCGGCGGCTTGCGCGGTCCGGCGCGCGCAACGATAATGTCCGCCGAGGCAAGTTGTGTCATGTATTTCCTTTTGCAGATCGGATTGTTCGCGGCAGGCGATGTCCCCGCGCCGGTTTTGGCGTATCTGCACGCCCGTCAGCGCGTGGCGTTTGTCGTCGAGTCCGCGGGCCTGTTCTGGATCGGGGCGGAACTGCTGATTTTGTTCATGGTCGTCGCCGGCCGTCGGCATATTTCCACGGAACCGCTGCCGGAGCGGTTCGTGCTGCAAATCAATGAAAAACGGCGCGCAATCATCGCGGCGGTCGTGTTCACGTTGACGGCGGCCGCCGTGTTGGCGCGCCATTTCGCGCCGTGGACCGTGGACGCGGACGCTGCGGCGGAGGTCTTGTCGGACCGGATGCATGCCCACATGCTCGTTTGGGCCTCGTTCGTTACGGTCTGGGTGCTGCTGGAAACGCTGATTGTGTACCACGGCTGGCGGGGATATTGCCGTCTGCGGGATTTGTTGCCGGATGGCGGTGCGCGCCCGACGATGTCCTTTGCCGCGTTTCTCCTCATTCCATGCGCGGCGGCGTTGTTTACGTGGCCGTCGTCGGCCGCGCCGCCCGACGCGGTTTGGCGGGCGATTCGCGACGTAAACGCGTCGGATCAAGTGTACTGGAACGCGCTGTATCTCTATCTTCGATTGGCGGGCATCTTGTGGATTGCCGTTGAATGGTGGGCGGCGGTCATTCTGATCAAAGGCTACCGCATGCTGGCGCGGGCGGTGTCCTTGCGGGGCGCGGCGTCATGATTCAGTGGATGGGCCATGCCTTTACCGCCTCGGATTATGTGTTCTGGACGCGCATCCAGTGCAGCGCATGGACGCTGGCCGACCTGATTTTGATCTTTTACCTGATTCGGACGGCCAACCTTGCCCGGCGCGTGTTGAGCCTGCGTCCGCACCGCGTGTCCTACGGCATTCTGCTGGCGACCGTTCCGCCCGCCGCGGCGATTCCCTTCATGACTACCGGCGCTGGGATTTTTCTGATCGAACTGGCGGTGACGTTGCCCCATTTCCTGTTGATTGGCTACGTGCTGCTGGCCGATGCCCCGTATTGCGCCGCTGCGCTCGCGGCGCAGATAAAACGATGAAAGTTGGTTTGGGGCGTTTTGTGGGATTATACTTCGCATCTTTGTGGAAGGCGGAACATCAAACAGGAGGTTAGATCCCGAATATGGAACAGACGCTTGTCCTTATCAAGCCCGATGCGCTCAAGAATTCGCTGACGGGTTATGTGCTGTCGCAGTTGTCGGAATTTCACACGGGATTGCGGTTTGCCGCCGCGAAAATCGTCAATGTGACGCCCATGCTGGCGGCGGAGCATTATGCCGAGCACCGGGACAAGGCGTTCTATCCCGCGCTGGAGGATTACATACGCGGCCGCGTGCATTACAACGACGCGCCGCACCGGCGCCGCGTGATTGCGTTTGTCTACCAAGGACCGGGCGCCATTCAAAAGATTCGCGACATCGCCGGCCCCACCAACCCTCATGTGGCGCGGGAAACCCGGCCGGGGTGCATTCGCGCGCTGGGCACGATCGTGCCGATCAAGGATGCGAACGGCGCCGTCATCGGCGAGCGCATGGACAACCTGATCCATGCCTCGGCCACACCACCGGAAGCGGAACGCGAGATCAAACTCTGGTTCAAGCCCACGGACATACCGCCTCTCATGCGGCTGTTTCCGACGGAAGTCTGCGGCGAGCATTATTATTACAAAAACAACCGCCTGTACACGACCTACGAACCGGGCAGTCTCCTGTTGACGGCGCCCGGGGAAATCGTCTGGAAATCCGATCTGGAGGTGGTCTGCGCGATCCAGCGTGGACAGGCCGGCGCCTATTCGCTCAATGCCGTCGCCGCGAAGTACATGATCAACGAACTTCCGGACGAACAATAACGTCCGGGGCACGATGGCATTTTGACTTGTCCGCACGGGGCCGCGTAAAATCCGGCTTTCCGAACAGGCCTTGGGCCGGATAACCATGGAGTTTCCCCCGTGGAAAAAATCGTCAGTCTCTGCAAGCGTCGAGGGTTTATCTTCCAATCGAGCGGCATCTACGGCGGCATCAACGGCTGCTGGGATTTCGGGCCGCTGGGCGTCGAACTCAAGCGCAACCTCAAGAACGACTGGTGGTACGTGTTTGTGTCGCAGCGCGACGACATGGTCGGGCTGGATGCGAGCATCATCATGCACCCGAACGTGTGGGTGGCGAGCGGGCACGTCGAGCAGTTCCACGACATGCTCGTGGACTGCAAGGAATGCAAGCACCGCTTTCGGGAGGATCATCTGGAAGGCGACCGGTGCCCGGATTGCGGCGGCGAACTGACCGAGCCGAAAGCGTTCAATAGCATGCTCAAGACAAGCCTCGGCGTCAGCGACGATACCGCCGTCCACACCTATCTACGCCCGGAAACCTGCCAGTCCATTTTCGTGGACTTCAAGGACATCTACTCGTCCTCGCGGGTGAAGATTCCCTTCGGCATTGCGCAAATCGGGAAGAGTTTCCGAAACGAGGTGAACCCGCGCAACTTCATCTTCCGCAGCCGCGAATTCGAGCAAATGGAAATCGAATTTTTTTGCCGGCAGGAGGAGGAGGACCATTGGTTCGAACATTGGCAGGCCTGCATCTGGCAATGGTACCTCGACATCGGCCTGAAGGAATCGAAATTACGCTGGTTTGAGCATCCGAAGGAATCGCTTGCGCATTACTCCAAGCGCACGGTGGACATCGAGTACGATTTCCCGTTTGGCTGGGGTGAATTACAGGGTCTAGCCAACCGTGGCACATACGATTTGACGCAGCACTCCACCCATTCCGGCAAGGACCTTTCCTATTTCGATCCCGAAAGCAAGGAGCGTTTCGTGCCAACCGTCATTGAGCCGTCGGCGGGCGCGGATCGCACCTGCTTGGCCGTGTTGTGCGACGCCTACGACGAGGACGAAGCGGACGGTGAAAAACGGGTCGTGATGCGTCTGCATCCAAGACTTGCGCCGATCAAGGCGGGCGTCTTTCCATTGGTCAAGAAGGACGGACTGGCCGACATCGCGATTGACCTTGAACGGCGGCTCCGGAAACGATTCGCCACGTTCTACGATCAAGGCGGCGCCATCGGACGCCGCTACCGCCGCATGGACGAAATCGGCACGCCGTTCTGCATCACCATTGATTACGACACGAAGGAAAACGGCACCGTGACGATTCGCGAGCGCGACTCGATGCAGCAAAAACGCATCCCCATGGATGAGGTGGGCGCGTTTGTTGAGAAGCGGTGCTCCTCCGAGCGGGATTGATTTCCATATCTTGCCGGAAAGGGAAGATCTCGTTCCGGAAGGGCCGTGTCATGCGTGTGGATTATGATCGGATAGCCCGGTACTACGACGATTACCGGGGCGGCGGCGGTCCCTTCATGCCCCGTCTGCGGGAACTGGCCGCCGCATGCCGTGCGGGATGCGTTCTCGAACTGGGCGCCGGAACGGGAAACAACACGCAAGCATTTCTACGTGAATACGCCTGCCCGCTGGTTGCCTTGGAACGTTCCGCGGGCATGCTGGCGCAGGGACGCACGAAAGGGCTTCCCGCCCTTTGGCTGCATGCGTCCGCTGAGGCAATCCCGCTTGCGGACGCTTCGGTTCCTTTCGTCTTCGGCGTGTACATTCTGCACCACCTGCCCGATCTCGCCGTCGTTTTTCGTGAATGCGCTCGGGTGATTGGCCGGGGGTATGCGGCCTTTGTAACCGCCTCGACCTCGTTCATCTGCCGGCATCCGATGAATCGTTACTTTCCAAGTTTTGCCAAGGTGGACACGGCGCGATTTCAGCCCCTTGAGTCCGTGGAAGAAGCCTTGCGCATGAGCGGTTTTGTCGAAACGGCTGCCGAGCATTTCGTGGACCGGCCGCGGCCCATTGATCAAGCCTATGTCGATCGTGTCGCGGGCAAATTCATCTCGACCTATGATCTCTTGCCGGAAGGCGAATTCGAGGCGGGACTGGCGCGCCTTCGCGCGGATGTCGCCGATACCGGCCAGTTGGACATCCCGATCGTTTGGGAGTCGTCGGTCGTCTGGGGGCGCCTGTGAAAAAGCGACAAAAGAAAGGCCCGGCCGTCCGCACGCGCGACTGGATCACGCGGCACGAATTCGCCTTTACCCACGATCGAGCCAAGCATCGCAAAGCCGCCGGCGTGCCCGAACCACCTCCTTTGACGATTGCGCCGGAGGATGTGCGCCCCAACGCGATTGTCGTGGCGCACACGGGCCGTTGGGCCTTTGTTTGGTCGGACGATCGGGAACTCATGGCTGAAATAGACGAACGCCTTGGGCGCGACCGATCGACAGTCCTTGCGCCGGGCGACGAAGTCCGGATTGAATTCGCCGGGGAAACCCCGATTGTGCGGGGCGTGGCGCCGCGCCGAACAAAACTCAGCCGTCTCGCGCATGTCCATTCTGCGCTGGAAGAGCAAGTCATCGCGGCCAACGTGGACCTTTTAGTCATTGTGGCGTCGGCGGCGCGTCCGAATTTCAAGCCCGGACTCGTGGACCGCTACCTGATCGCCGCGCAAGTCGGCCACATCGAGCCGATACTCGTCGTCAATAAAATCGATCTTGTCCACACGGAGCCGGAGGCCGTGCGTTTGTACCGCGAAATCGGTATGAGGGTAATCGGCACAAGTTGTGAAACGGGGGAGGGGCTCGACGCGTTGCGCGCCGCGTTGGCCGGGCAATTGAGCGTGGTTGCCGGCCACAGCGGCGTGGGGAAATCCTCCCTGATCAACGCGCTCGATCCGACGTTGAAACTGCCCGTGCAGGAAGTCAGCCAATACAACGAAAAAGGCAAACATACCACGACCAACTCCCGGCTCTTTCAATTAGCCGGAGGCATCCGAATCATTGACACGCCCGGTGCGCGGAACCTCGGCGTATGGAATGTCTCACCCGAAGAAGTCGCCTATTATTTCCCGGAAATGGCCGAATTCGCGGCGGCCTGCCGATTCCGCAATTGCATTCACACGCACGAACCGGGCTGCGCCGTCCGCGAGGCCGTCGAAACCGGCGCGATACCCCGCGCCCGTTTTGACTCGTATTTGAGAATTCGCGACAGTTTGGGAAAAGATAAATGAAACGGAATACCGGCGCGGAACCATTCCGCGCACACGTTGAAAACGGTTCACGTCGGAGGTTGAAATGATGAAGACACGCGGATTGATCGCCCTTGTGCTGTTGGCTGCACTGATTCTTGCAGGTCCGGCGTCCGCCGGCATTCTAAAGGATTACGTCGGAAAATCCGACGACAGTTACAAATACGCCGTCCATTCGACGCTTCCTGTCCAACAAAGCACGGCTTATATCGTCCGGATGACCTCGCAGACCTGGCACGGACTTACATGGGATCATTGGGTGGCCATCTTCAAGCCGGAGAACGTGAAGTATCCCGACAAGGCCCTGTTATTTATTGGCGGCGGTGACAATACCGAGGAGGCCCCGGACCTCCGCGATCAGGAATCGCAGGTGCTTGCCATGATCGCCGGGCACACGCACGCCGTCGTGGCCCGCATCTGGCAAGTGCCCAACCAGCCGCTTTTCGACGGCAAATATGAAGACGCGATCATCGCCTATACCTTTGAACGGTTCGGCAGGGGCGAGGGCGACGACTGGCCCCTGCTGCTGCCGATGGTCAAAAGCGCTGTCAGAGCGATGGACACGGTTCAATCTGTCGCGCGGGAAAAATGGGAACAGGACATCAAGCAATTCATGGTTACGGGCGCGTCCAAGCGCGGTTGGACGACGTGGCTGACCGCCGCCGCCGACCCGCGCGTCGCCGCCATCGCGCCCATGGTCATTGACATGCTGAACATGGGACCTCAAATGGCGCACCAGAAAAAGTGCTACGGCGGGTACAGCGAACAAGTCGCCGATTATACCGAACTCAAGATTCAGGACTATCTTCAGACGCCGGCCGGCAAAAAACTGAGCGATATCGTGGACCCGTATTCATACCGCGATCAACTGGCTTTGCCCAAGACAATCATCCTGGGAACCAACGACGAATACTGGACCGTTGACTCCGCCAAATTTTATTTCAACGATTTTCCGGGACCGAAGTGGATACACTATGAGCCCAACGCCGGCCACGGCCTCAACCTCAACATCGTGCCGGTCGTCGCGGCGCAGTTCCATGCCATGCTGACAGGCGGCAGCATGCCGCATCTCGAATGGAAATTCGTAAACGGTCATTCCCTGCAAGTTTCGTGGGACGATCCCGAAGCCACCGCCGCGCTTTGGCATGCCCAAGCCCCCACACGCGATTTCCGTAAAGCCCGCTGGGTCTCCTCTGAACTGATCGGTAAATGCACCGCCTCCGTGGGACTCACGAAACCTGAAACCGGTTATGCCGCCTATTTCGTCGCCATCACATTCCCGTTGAAATTGGAGAATGCGATTTTTCCCTTTTCGCTGACCACGCTCACCTACGTCCTGCCGGATACCTATCAATCTTTTGACGAGCATCCGGACGACGGGAAAAAGTAATCACATTCTGCCAAAATAATCACTGAAATCCAGTTTATTCTTTTCCCCGGTGAATGCTAAAGTATGCCAATGCATTACCGTGGAGGAGCGAACATGCAGATGGATCGTCGAAAGTTTCTGGGTGCATCCGCCATGATGGCCGCAGTCGGCATGACGGCGCGCGCGGCAGAACCGGAGAAAAAATGGCGCGCCTGCGTGCTGGGCGACACGAAGGAAGGCGGCTACGGCCACAGCCTTCACAGGATTTGGGCGTGCCGTCCCGACATCGAGGTCGTAGGGCTGGCCGATCCCGATCCGGAAGGCCGCGCCAAACATGCGGCCGAAGCCAAGGCGCAGCGGACCTACGCTGATTACCGCGAAATGCTCGAAAAGGAGAAACCGGATCTGCTGGCGATTGGCCCGCGTTGGACCCGCCGGCACCACGAGTACCTGCTGGCCGCTGCCGCGCACGGCATTCACGGCATGATGGAAAAACCCATTGCGGCGGATCTTGTCGAGGCGGACGAGATGATTCGCGCCATCGAGGAAAAAGATCTGCGCTGGACAATCGGCTTCAACTTTCGCGTGACGCCCATTGTCCAATTTGTAAAACGCGCGGTGTTCGAAGAAGGCCTTGTCGGCGAGGTGCTCGAGATGCGCGGTCGCGGCAAGGAAGATCAAAGGGCCGGCGGCGAGGATCTCATCGTGCTGGGCACGCACATCTTCGACATGATGCGCTTCTTTGCGGGTGATGCGGTGGAGTGCATGGCCGGCATTACCGTAGACGGACGGCCCGCGACACGATCGGACATCCATGACGCGACTGAACCGGTCGGGAAGGTGACGGGCGACCGCATTCACGCCATGTTCCGCTTCAAGAATGGAATCACAGGCCACTTCGCAACGACAAAGAATCGCGATGGAAACGGCAATCGCTGGGGCGTGGACATCTTCGGGTCCAAAGGCGTGGTCACTATCCGTCAGGATGCCGGGCCGCGTGTGCGATATTGGCGGCAGCCATCGTGGGACGCGCAGGATCCATCCATCGGCTGGGAGCCGCTGCCGGGCGCGCCGGATACCCGGCTCACAAATCCGGAGGTCGAACGTTATGCGCCGATCGTCAACGATTTGATCGCCTCCATCGGCGAGCATCGTCTACCGATGGCCAGTCTGCAGGATGGCCGCGACTCGCTGGAAATGATCCAGGCGGTGTACGCCGCGCATTTCGGCACGGGACGCGTCGCGCTGCCGCTCGCGGATCGAAAACACCCGCTGTTGTAGTGCGATGCATTTCGCACATCTGAAAAACCAGTTGAGGGAAGACGATATGAAACATACACTGACACGCAGGGATTTTCTGGCCCGTTCGGTTCGGACTGGGGCGGGCGCGGCAATTCTCGCGGCCGGTTGCGCCGGCCAATCGCATCTGGAACCGTCGCTTTCCCATGCGTGCGAATGGGAAGCGCGCCTGCACCCGTCGAATCCACGCCATGTGCGCATTCTGCAATTCACTGATCTGCATTTTTTCGCGGGAAAAACCGGACACGCCATCACCAACAACGCTTCCGTGGCGATGATGAAGGCGCTGGTCAACAAAACCTCCCCGGATCTCGTGGTTGTCACGGGGGACTCGTGGCCTGAGAACCGGGACAATCGCGGCGAGGAATTCATGCGGTTCGCCGTTGCGCAATTCGAGGCGCTCGGCGTGCCGTGGACCTACGCCTGGGGAAACCACGATCAACTTCCCGATTTCGCCGTGGGCCATCGGACCCTTGCGTCGGCGCGCAATTCCCTTTATCGCGGCGCGGCAACCGACGGCAATCACGTTATCGGCATTTTGGGCCGCCACAAGCGGATTGCGTGGCAACTCCTTTGCCTCAACACACATCGCGATGGTCTCGTCAAGACGGAACAGGACTGGCTGCGCAAGATTTCCGCGTCGCTTCCGCCCGATGTGCCGCGGCTGGCCTTTTTCCACATCCCACTCAAGCAATACGATGAAGTCTGGAAGCAGGATCTCGCTGTTGGCGTCAAGAAGGAAAACGTGATGAGCGAAAAGGAGGACGGCACGTCGCTGGCCCTCCTGAAATCGCTCAATGTGCGCGCCTGCTTTTGCGGGCACGATCACACCAACGACTTCGGCGGCGTTTTCGACGGCGTCGAACTCGTTTATGGACGCGCGACCGGCGCCGGCGGTTACGGCGGGGACAAGCTTCCGAAGGGCGGCAAACTTATAACACTGGATTGTCTGGCAAAAACATACAAATGGGAAACCGTGTTTCCCTAACCGCGCGTTTTTCAATGGAAAGGCGGAGCAGGCGATTGCCATAATCCGCCAAAGAGGATTGTAACGCAGAAAATGAGTGATCAGGACACGGTTTCCGCAATACGGCGTTTCGCGCTCTTTCTCGGAAACGGATTTCGCGTGGCAAACGTCATGTGGAACCGGGCGCTAGGGCGTCCGCCGCGCTATATGCCGATCCTGCTGATGTTCCTCACCAAACGCTGCAATTTGCGCTGCAAAATGTGCGGGGTATGCGAGTACGATCCGACCTGTGATGATCAGCCGGAACTTGATACCGGCGAATGGAAATCGGTCCTGCAATCCGCGCGAAATCTGGGATGCACGATCGTCTCGATGACGGGCGGCGAGCCGCTGCTCCGAAAAGACGTCTTCGACCTCATCCGCTTCGCCCGCGAACTGGGCATGGCGGTGCATCTGTGCAGCAACGGCATGCTGCTTGACCGGGACAACGTGATCCAGTTGCGCGAGGCGGGCGTCAACGCGCTGTCCATCTCCATCGAAAGCCCCGGCCCGGAACCCCACGACAGTCTCCGCGGCCCGCGATCGTTCGAATTGGCCGTGCAGGGCGTCAAACTGGCGCGCGAACTAGCCCCGGAAGTGCAGGTCGGCATCAACTGCGTCATCACCCGCCTCAATTACAAAAACATCGCCGCCATGATACCGTTCGCAGAGGAAATCGGCGCCCACCAGATCAAATTCGCGCCCATTCACACCAACCTCCTGCATCGCCGCAAGCGCATCGAGCACTATTCCGATCTGATCTTTTCGCAGGAGGATCTCGACGAGCTCGACTATGAAATCAAGGAACTTATCGCGGCCTCGCGCCGCAGCCGCATCCTGACCACCTCGGCCATGTTCTTTGCGGGCATGGCCGATCTCTACCGGAAGCCGCTGCAGTTCCGCTGCTACGCGGGATATGCCGCCTGCGCGATAAATCCGGCCGGCATCGTCGCGCCCTGCTGCGACATGGATGGAACCCTTTCGGTGCGGGATCAGCCGCTCGAAACCATCTGGGGATCCCCGGAAATGGAGCGCATGCGCACCAAGGTTCGCCATTGCAACCGCGCCTGTTGGGACACGACGAACACCGAACTCAGCCTGCGGCTTCGGCCCGCTTCCATCATCCGCGATCTAATCAAGACATGGCGTGATGTCGGATTCTATTTTACCGTGAAGAAGGAATAAATCGGACACGCGCTTTTGACACGATGATTCGGGGTCTTTACAATCACGGCATTGCGGGGAGTGTAAGATGGCACGGTGAAAACGGTATGGGAGGGAGAGAACGATGAAGAGAATACGTTTCGCGTTGATGTATATGCTGGCGATGGCGCCATTGATGGGTTATGCGGAGGGAGTCACGATGGAAGAGAAAGTTTCTTATGGCGGTTGGCCGAATTGCGTCAAGTTGACGAATGGACGGATCGAGTTGATTGCGACAACGGATATCGGGCCGCGCCTGATCCGGTTTGGATTCACGGGCGGCCAGAATCTTTTCAAGGAGTATGAAAAGACCCTGGGCATGACCGGCGGCAGCGAGTGGCGGAATTACGGCGGACATCGCCTCTGGCACGCGCCGGAGGAAATGCCGCGCACGTACTGGCCGGACAACGACCCGGTCAAGTACACGTTCGACGGCAAGACGTTAAAACTGGTCCCGAAACCTGAAACGGGCAACGGCGTCCAGAAAGAAATTGAAGTGACCATGGACCCTAAAGAAAACAAGGTCGCCATTCTTCACCGCATCATAAATTTGAACCTGTGGGAAATCGAACTGGCGCCGTGGGCACTGTCGGTCATGGCGCCCGGTGGCCGCGCGATCTTCCCGCAGGAAGAGTTTCGCCGGCACGAGGATTACCTACTACCCGCGCGGCCCGTTGTGCTCTGGCATTACACGCAAATGGCCGATCCACGATGGACTTGGGGCAACAAATACATCCAATTGCGGCAGGATCCCGGCGCGAAAACCAAACAGAAAATCGGATTTCTTAACAAGCAGGGCTGGGCGGCCTATTTATTGAAAGACGACCTGTTCATCAAGCAGTTCGCGATCGACGCGAACGCGAAATATCCTGATTATGGATGCAATACGGAAACGTTCACCGATTGGGATATGCTCGAAGTCGAAACCCTCGGACCAATGACAAAACTCGCCGCCGGCGGCGGAAAAGTCGAACATACCGAAATCTGGACGTTGAACAAAGTCGAGTTGGGCGAAGACGAGGCGGAAATTGACTCGAAACTTTTACCCTTGCTGAAGAAGTAATAGTTGGGGAACATCACCCCTACAGAAAAAGCGGGAATAGGAGAAACTTCCATGTACAACGGGCTGAATTTGAACCTTGGAAACCTGAGTCTGCTGTCGAACGCAAAGACTCGATCGCTGTCGGCGGAGAACTTCACGGGCGCGAAGGGCAAGGGTGGCATGGCCACCGACGGCACCGGCGCGAAATGTGCGCGCGACCTCGGCCGCGGCTGGAAGATCTCGCCGAGCGTCGTTGTCAAGGCCGGCACAACCTTCGATCTCGCCGACATTGACGGTCCGGGCGCGATCCAGCAGATGTGGTTCACGCCGTCGGGCAACTGGCGTTTTTGCATTCTGCGCGTCTATTGGGATAACGAGAAGACGCCGAGCATCGAATGTCCCATCGGCGACTTTTTCGCGATGGGCTGGGGTAAATACGCGCCGCTGGTCAGCCTGCCCGTCTGCGTGAATCCGGGCAGCGCGTTCAATTCGTACTGGGAAATGCCCTTCCGCAAACATTGCCGGATGACTTTTGAAAACATGGCCGACGAGGACATGGTGCTGTATTACCAAATCAATTACACGCTGACGGAAGTGCCCGAAGACGCCGGCTATTTTCACGCGCAATTCCGCCGCACAAATCCGTTGCCGTACAAGGAAGACTACACGATTGTCGAAGGCATCAAAGGCAAGGGCCATTATGTCGGCACCTATCTGGCTTGGGGCGTGAACAACACCGGCTGGTGGGGCGAGGGCGAGATCAAGTTCTTTATGGACGGCGACAAACAATGGCCAACAATCTGCGGCACGGGCACCGAGGACTATTTCTGCGGATCGTACGGATTTGACATCGGCGGCCAATACCGTGAATTCACGACGCCTTATGCCGGCATGCACCAAGTCATCCGTCCCGACGGCGCATACCAGTCGCAACAGCGTTTCGGCCTGTACCGGTGGCATATCATGGACCCCATCCGTTTTGAAAAAGACCTTCGCGTGACGATCCAGGCCTTGGGCTGGAAAAGTTACGGGCGCTATCTGCCCCTTCAGGACGATCTCGCGTCCGTGGCATTTTGGTATCAACGCGAACCCCACGCGGCGTTCCCGAAATTGCCCGGCCGGGATGAACTGGAGGTCATCTAACCGAATCCATTGGGAAACCTGAAGAAAATTTCCACGTGCAATCGTCTGTCCGTTTTGTATAAAATGGTAAGATATTGTATAGCAGGTGTAGTACATGCAGTAAGGAGCAGTTGCAGTGCAAAAGCAGTTGAAGTACCCGTTGTTGTTGATGTTGGTGATGGTTGCTGGGTGGAACGTGGAAGCGCGGGGGACGGGGCCGGTGACGCGCATTTTAATGGCCGGCGATAGTTGGACTCATTTCATGTGGCTCGACCATACCTTTCGCGAGGTGCTCGACGCCCGGGGTTTCCCTCAGTTCGATGCATGGAATATCGCCTTGGGCAGCACCAAGGCCAATCAATGGGCGATGCCGATCAAACTTGAAAATACGCGAAACTATCTGTTGGCCAATCCCGAGGTGGATATCGTTTTTCTGACCTTGGGCGGAAACGACGTCATGTACGGGGAACCCACCAGTTGGTTCGAAAATCACGATACGCCGGAACAGGAGGCCGCGTTTTTTTCTTGGATTGCCGGCAATGTCGCCACCGTTATTCGCAACATGGTTGAAACGCGGCCAAACATTCGCGTCGTCCTGTGCGGATACGATTATGCGAATTCAATCAAGAAAGCCGGCAATAATTGCGCCACTTTGCCGTCCGACGCCTTGCTGATGTGCAACGGGGTCAACGACGTGATGGCGCGATGTGAACAGCGAATTCTGCAGGAAGTAAAAGATATCGAGCGGTGCCGGTTCGTCAACAATTACGGCATGCTCCAGTATGAACTGGGGTATCCCGGCGAAAACATTCCCGCATGGGTGCAACAGCCATGGACCGGCGAATGCAAGCATGCGCCGCACTGGGATCCCGCCGGCGTGGATCAATTTCGCTTTGCCCCGCATCAGGTTCCCAAACCGGGTCAACTGGAGGACAACTATGTCCCCTTCTTGGGAGGCGATCCAACGTTTCGCAAAAGCCCGTGGGAAGGAATCTTGTTCTATGAATCCCAATGGTCGGAGGAAATTGCGTCCTATGGATTGGATCCGGCGGTTTTGGGCATTGATGGCATGGGACCGATAGACGATTGGATTCATTTGAGCGCGCTTGGACATGCCATCCTGGTGAATCACTGTTTTGAAGTTTGCATAGACGATTATTTGAACGATTACCCCTATCCCAAGGTCGTATCCGTCGAACGGTGCAGCGTAAATCCAATCAATCCCTTGCAAACTATCGAAACAACCGGTAACCAGGAAGTCGCCTTTCTTGTCACGTTCAGCGAACCGGTTACGGGTGTGGACGAATCGGACTTCGAGCCTGTGGGGCGCAACGGCCTGGCGGGCGCGTCGATCATCGGCATTGAACCGGCCAAGGACGCCGCATCGTATCGCATCGTGGTTGATACAGGTGTGGGCGAAGGCACGTTGAATCTGGCCGTGCGCGACGACGACTCGATCAAGAATGCTTCGGGACATTCGCTTTGGGCCACGGGGAAAAGCATGAATTGGATGCCGGGTCCCGCCTACACGATAGACCGAAGCGTGGGGCTTCCTGTCAACGGATGGCTCTCAGCAATCGCCCTTTTGGCCGCCGGAATACGTTCGATGGGCCGTGGAAGAAGCAGATAACTTGGCGGCCGGCGCTTTTTAAACGATGCCAACAACGTTTCTTTGACATCCGGGGCGTACCCCCCCTATAATCGAAATATCAGGTTGACCCCTTGTGGAGAGGTGTCAGAGTGGTTGATTGAGCACGATTGGAAATCGTGTGCACGCTGAAAGGTGTGCCGCGGGTTCAAATCCCGCCCTCTCCGCCATCTCTTTCTTTTTTCCGGTGCGGTGGAATCGTGTCCCTTCAAATCCAAAGGCAAAATTGCATCCCAAATCGCCATTGCGCCGCCGGTACCGTTTGTAGTCATTTCCTGGGAAATTTTTCCATTTATGCCGGCCGGAATGATTTTCAAAAAGAGAGCATTATCGAAGCAATATCCGCCTAACTGCCTGTAAATCATAGTCTTCCGAAGGATTCACACATTTTTGAAAAAATTTTTTTGACCCCACTAAAGTTTCGGCTAAAGTTGCCGATAAATTACGCAGGTAAGCGGGAATGCGCCCGCGAGGCCCGATGGACAGTTGAATAAGAGTCAAACGGTCCGGAAGAACCGGATCGGCCGTCGCGCGGAAAATGGGACCGGGCGCCGGCAAGCAAAATGGTCAATGGATGGAACCTGCCGGAATGGAAACGGCAGGCAGCGACACCGGATGTCAATGGGATGGAATCCCGAATCCTGAAGATTCGGTTTCCAAGGCATTCGGCCCAATGGGACGCGGTTCGCCTGAAGCGATCCGCAAACAACAATCGCGCAAGGACGCGCGAGGGTCCAAGCACTCACGGAGGATAGCACTATGGGACTTCGCATCAACACCAATGTAGCCGCCATCAACACCAGCCGCGTCTTACGACGCTCCACCGAGGCCCTGAACAAGAGCCTGCAACGCCTGTCCAGCGGACTGCGCATCAACGGCGCCGCCGACGATGCCGCCGGGCTGGCCATCGCCGAAGGTTTCAATTCGATGGTCCGCGGCGCCGCTGTGGCGCAACGCAATGCCCAGGACGGCGTCAGCATGGTTCAAACCGCGGAAGGCGCGCTCAGCGAGACCACCAATATTCTGCAGCGCATCCGCGAACTGGCCGTGCAGGCCGCCAACGGCACGCAAAGCACGAACAACCGCATCGCGATTGACAGCGAGGTGCTGCAACTGCTTTCGCAGATCGACAGCATCGCCACGGACACGGATTTCAACGGCATGCGCGTGCTGAGCTCGGCCCAGACCGTCACGCTTCAATCCGGCGCCATGACCAGCCAGACGCTCGTCATTGCCGTCAACGGCGCGAAAACCAACGATCTGGGCATCAGCGCCGTGCGCGTTTCGACGATGGCCGCGGCCGTTTCCGCCATCAGCACAATTGACAATGCCATCAACAGCGTCACGTCGTTGCGGAGCAAATTCGGCGCCTACCAAAACCGGCTCGAATTCACCATCAACACGCTGGCCATCCAACAGGAGAATTCGTCGGCGTCCGAGAGCGCCATCCGCGACGCGAATATCGCGCAGGAAACCATCATTTTCACGCGCAACCAAATCCTGGTCAGCGCGGGCACTTCGGTCCTGGCGCAGGCCAACATTGTGCCGCAAACGGCGCTTCAGTTGCTCCGGTAACGGTTTCTCCCGGCGGTTTGCCGGTGAAACGAGAGTACACGACTACATCGGGAAATGCGCTCCGGCTTTTGGACACGTAAAGGCCGGAGCGCTCAACTGCATGAAACGAAAGGAGGCGATGCCCATCCGGATGGGACATGCGAAAAGACACGATTTCGCGGCGCAGCCGGAAAAGGGAAGATTTGGGCGGCAACACAATGTATCACCGTGAAACAGGGATGCTTCACGGGCGTCACTCAAGGAGGTAAATTAGTTGGAACTTCGATTTGAGACGAATGTTCCGGATCCGGATGCCGGAAAGGTGGTTGACGGTCTTTCGCGGACTGTCGCAGTTTCGCGGAAGGGTGTCTCTTTTTTCACCGGCGTTATCGGAAAATCAGAATGTCATGCGGGATCCCTCAATTCCTTTGGCGGCAAATGTTTTCACCGTGTCGAATTCGCTGACGATTTCCAATCCGTTCAGGCGGAAAACGCGATCGCGGCGGAAAACGCCATACAGGATGCCGGTATCGCCATGCATACCGTTGGTTTACGAAATGATGGACGATATGCGCGGGAGCCGGAGCGACAGGTCCGACGCAGGCAGGGATGAACCAAGGGTCCGGGTAGGGATGCCCGGCGCCCCTTAAAAACAAGGAGGTAGACACATGGGTTTACGCATCAACACAAATGTGGCCGCGATTGACACGGGCCGAATCCTCAACCGCAACACACAAGCCCTGAACAAGTCGCTCCAGCGGCTTTCCAGCGGACTGCGGATCAACAGCGCCGCCGACGACGCGGCGGGATTGGCCATTGCGGAAGGGTTCAACTCGATGGTCCGCGGCACGGACATGGCCCAGCGAAACGCCCAGGACGGCGTAAGCCTCGCCCAAACCGCCGAAGGCGCGTTGAGCGAGACAACGAACATCCTTCAGCGCATTCGCGAATTGGCCGTGCAGGCCGCCAACGGCACGCAGAGCACGAACAACCGCATCGCGATCGACAGCGAGGTGCTCCAGTTGCTGTCGCAGATTGACTCGATCGCGACCGATACGGATTTCAATGGAATCCGCGTGCTCAGCGCGGCGCAGACGATTACGCTGCAAGCCGGCGCCATGACCAGCCAGACGCTCGTCATCGCCGTCAGCGGCGCGAAGACCAACGATCTGGGCATCAGCGGTGTGCGCGTTTCGACCATGGCCGCGGCGGTTTCCGCCATCAGCACGATCGATAACGCCATCAACAGCGTTTCATCGTTGCGCGGCAAGTTTGGCGCGTACCAGAACCGTCTCGAATTCACCATCAACACACTGGCCATCCAGCAGGAAAATTCGGCGGCCTCGCAAAGCGCCATTCGCGACGCGAACATTGCCAGCGAAACGAGTGCGTTCACGCGGAACCAGATTCTCGTGAGCGCGGGCACGTCGGTGCTGGCGCAGGCGAACCTTGTTCCCCAGACGGCATTGACGCTGTTGCGCTAAACGGCCTTGGCGCCTTGAAGGAGCATGATTATGGGAGTTGCTGGCATCAGCGGACAGGACCCGGTTCTATCGGCCGCCTATCCTGTTGCACAGGCTCCTGAATTCCTTCCGCGCCCCGTAAAATCGCAGCAAGACAGCGCCGCTCCGGTGGCGCGATTGGGTCCAAGACCGAAAGTGGAACAGGAGCAGCGGACCGCGGTGAAAACCGAGGCGTCCGAAGGCCCTAAACGCACGGGCACGCGTCTGCGCATTGACAACGCCAGCAAGCGGATCATTGCGCAAATCATCGGCGAAAACAACGAGATCATCAAACAGATTCCTCCCGAGGAAATATTGAAGATCTCGGCCAAGTTCCAGGAAATGATCGGCAAGTTGTTCGACCGGAAAGCCTGAAGAACGCGGCACAAAGAAACAAGACGCCTTGGCGGCCGTCGGCGGCCAAGGCGTTATTATTTCTTTGACTTGCCCGCCGGCTTGTCTGCCGTACCGCCGGCGTCGGTCGGCGGTTCTTTCGGGGCAACGGCCAGTTTCTTGATGCCCGCGGACGTTGCCGCGGCCATGGCCCGCGCCATGGCTTCATGCGGCGCGTCGGGATCGGTTTCGACCAGCAGTCCATCGGGATTTTCCGGAGCTTTCTCGCGCAACACATCGCCGAGGCTCGACAGCGGCACGACCCGGCCGTCAACCGTATAGGCGCCCGATGCATCCACGCTCAACCGCAAGGTTTTCGGGGTGGTCTCCGTATTGCTTGCATCACCCACGCTCATGACGGCCATGTTCAAGCCCGCGAAATCTATCATCGGAGTAACGACCATCATGATGACCAACAAGACCAGGAAGATATCGGTCAGCGGTGTGATGTTGATTTCGTGTATCTGGTAACCGCGTTGCGAGGTCATGTCGCCGGGACCTCTTCAAGCGGGGGAAGACGATCCAACTCCTCGGAACGCCGTTTTGACAACGTCTCGACGGCGACCGTCATCGTTTCAAATTCGGCTTCCCGCGCCGCATCGAACACCTTGAGCACCACCCCGCTTTTTGTCAGGCGATCCGCCTGGATGATGACGTCTTTTTCGGCAAACGCGCCGCCTTTCTGGCGCATGGTCTCCGCGAGATCCGCGGGATTCGTCTCGTCGCCGTCCACGAAATAGCGTCCGTCACGCGTGATTTCGACGACCAGCCGTACTTTCTCGATGGGCGACCCGCCGTCAACGACCGGCGGAATGATTTCGGTCCGGGTCATTTTCAGCATCGGGGCGACCACCATCATGATGATCAGAAGCACCAGAAACACGTCCGTCAATGGGGTGATGTTGATTTCATCCACCAGGCGCTTATGGCCTTTGGCGCCTATCGCTTTCATGCGCGCTAAATCTCCGCGGGACGCCGATAGGGCTGTGCGGCGGCCGGCGCGGCCGAAGCGGCGGGACGGCGATCAGCCACCGAAAGGAACAAGAGTTTCAACAATTGAAAATCTTCTTCCCAACGGCCCACGATTGTGTGGAAATAATTGTTCAGACCCACGGCGAGAATCGCAACGCCCAATCCAAACGCCGTTGCAATCAACGCCGATCCAATCCCGAACATGATCATCGGCGCGCCCCCGCCCCCGCCGCCTTTGGCCATCTCGCCGAAGGTCAGCAAAATGCGCACAACGGTGCCGAACAGGCCCAGATAGGGCGAGATAGTGGCAATCGTTCCGAGGATGGACAAGTTTCGTTCCAGTTTGCGCGTTGCAAGATTGGCCGTGATGTCGAAGAGGCGCTCGAAACTGCTTTTTTGTTCTGCAAGCGTCCGAATTCCTTCTTCCGAAACCTCGCCCAGCAATCCGCCCAGTTCGCAACTCAGGTTGAGCGCGCTGTTCAGATTGTTGCGTTGCAAGTCGCGTTCGAGCCGGTTGATGAACTGGACCACATCGCGCCGGTTTCGCCGGTAAAACACAAACCGCTCGACCGCCACCGACAGCACCAACACCGAACAGAAAATAATCGGCAGCAGAACCGCCCAGTCATGCTTGACGGCAAACGTTATCAATTCCATGTTACATCACCTTGTCCGAAAGACCATTCCATGCCGGAACACAAAAACAACACCCCATGCCTGATCCGGGCTTTCGATACACTATCCCGCGGCAGACATAAAAGTTGCCCTAACATCCGCCCAAACCGGCCGATTATTCCCCTCGCGATCAACAATATATCCTACTCCAAATCCGCAACACCACAACATATCGTCGCGAAAAGCAAGATTTTACGTTCAAACACTACCACACTTGTTCGCGGTGCTTCAAGCCAATTTTCGGGAAAAAGAACAAAGGCGACGAAAAAAGTTGGAAATTCATTTCCCGCCCAAGACGAACATGGTTGGTGACGGACAGCGAAATTGACGCATTTGTAATACTTTGTAATAATATAGGCAAAGAGAAGGATTGCGCGCCATGCCCAAAGCCAAGACTAAAGAAGAAATCGTTACCTTCAAGGTGGATTCATCGCTCTGGAATTTGTTGCGTGGAATTGACAACCGATCGGAGTTCATTCGGGAGGCGATATTGCAGGCGCTGGGAAGCGCTTGCCCGCTATGCCATGGAACGGGCGTGTTGACGCCAAAACAAAAGGAACATTGGGACGCCTTCGCCGAGGCGCATCCCCTGCGCGAATGCGGCGACTGCCACGAATTTCATCTGGTGTGTTCCGTCGAAAAAGACCGATGAGGATCCGGGGATGTTTGTTTTGTTGATAGGTATCTTTGCGATGGCCGCTCCCCTGAAGGCGGGCGTGGGCATACTCCCGCTGGCGTATCTGGCGGAACGAATTGGCGGCGGCAGGGTAGAGGCGCCGGTGCTGGTGGGGCCGGGACAAAATTATCATGTTTATGAACCGTCGCCGAAACAATTGGCGGATCTTGCCGATGCCCCGGTTTTTTTTCAGATGGGATTTCCGTTTGAAAAGCGCGTGATTGCAAAAATGGCATCGGCCAATCCACGCCTGCGCGTGGTCAATTTGCTCGAGGGAATTGTGTTGCGTAACATGGACGAGGAACCGCGCGATGAACATCCTGGCCACCATCACGGCAACATGGACCCGCATGTGTGGCTGAATCCCCTCAACGCCAAAATTATCGCGCGCAACATGGCCCGCACATTCAAGGACAGCGATCCGGCCTATGAAGCCGGCTATTCGGCAAACCTTGAAACGCTGGAAAAGGAACTCGACGCGCTGCATGCACGCGTGGCCGCGATCCTCGAACCGTTCAAGGGGCGTACGTTTTATGTGTATCATCCGGCATTCGGTTATTTTGCGGATGCGTATGGATTGAAACAAGTATCTGTCGAGATCGAAGGCAAGGAACCGACGGCTTGGCGGCTGGCGGCTTTGATTGATCGCGCGAAACAGGAAAACGTCCGCGCCATCCTCGTCCAACAGCAGTTTCCCAAAAAATCCGCTGAAACGGTCGCGCGCGCTATCGGCGGCCGGGTCATTTCCGTGGATCCGCTTGCCCGCGATTACATCGCCGGCGTCGAGTCCATTGCACAACAGTTGCGCAATGCATGGATGCAGCCATGAACCCGAATGTTGGCCTATCCATACTTATGATTTGGGTGTCCAAGTTTGCGCCGGGAGCGTAGCCCATGCACGCGGTAGTTTTCGACAACGTTTCTTTTGCCTACGAGGGGGAGCCGGTTCTGTCGGATGTAAACTTGCGCATTGACGATGGCGATTTTGTTTCGATCATCGGGCCCAACGGCGGCGGCAAGACAACTTTGTTGAAATTGATCCTCGGCCTCCTGCGACCCCAGATGGGCAGTATCCGTGTTTTGGATCGTCCACCCGTGCAAGCCCGATCGCAAGTCGGGTATGTCCCCCAATTTTTCCAGTTCGATACAAGTTTTCCCGTTCGCGTGCTCGATGTGGTCCTGATGGGACGCCTGCACCGTATTCCATTCGCGGGGCGCTATCGCCCAGAAGATCGCGAATCGGCGAAATCGGCATTGCGCGACGTGGAATTGGGCGACATGGCATCAAGTCCCTTCGCGGCCTTGTCCGGCGGCCAACGCCAACGCGCACTCATCGCGCGTGCGCTGGCCTCGGAACCGCGCCTGTTGTTGCTCGACGAACCGACGGCCAATATCGATCCGGCTGTGCAAAACGAACTTTTCCGCCTGCTCGATGAACTGAGCCGGCGCCTGACCATCCTGATGGTCACGCACGACATCGGGTTCGTTTCATCCTCCATCCGACGGGTGGTGTGCGTAAACCGGACGGTCGTCGTCCATCCGACGAGTGAGTTGACCGGCGGCGCCATCGCCGATTTGTACCGGAGCGATGTCCGGTTGGTCCGACATGATCACCGATGCGCCGAGCATGGACACGAGGTGCGTCATGATTGAGTTTTTCCAGGCCGTAGCCGATCATGGATTTCTGCAATACGCCGTCATGGCGGGGATTTTGTCCAGCATTGCCTGTGGTATCGCCGGCGCCTATGTGGTTGTTCGCCGAATAAGTTATATTGCGGGCGGAATTTCACACTGCGTGCTCGCCGGGATGGGCGCCGCGCGTTATTGCGAAACAGTGTACGGCTGGACGTGGTTTTCGCCCCTTTACGGTGCGACCGCCGCGGCGCTGATTGCCGCCCTGATTATCGGCTTCGTGAGTTTGCGGGCCAAACAGCGCGAAGACACGGTCATTGGGGCATTGTGGGCGATCGGGATGGCCGTCGGAGTGCTTTTCATCGCCCGTACGCCGGGATACAACGAAGACTTGATGGCGTATCTTTTCGGGAATATTCTGATGGTTTCCGGCAACGACCTGTTGCTGATATTGGCGCTCGATGTCCTTGTCGTCGTTGCGGGGACGATCTGGCACGATCAGTTTCAGGCTGTTTGCTTTGACGAGGAATACGCCCGATTGCGCGGCGTGCCCGTTGATTTTTTCTATCTGTTTTTGCTTGGGCTGATTGCCCTGACCGTCGTGTTGCTTGTGACCGTGGTGGGGGTTGTCCTCGTTATTGCCATGCTGACGTTGCCCGCCGCCATTGCGGGGCATTTCGCGCGCACATTGCGCGGAATGATGATCCTCGCGACGTTGCTCTGCGTATTTTTTACGGTTTCGGGTCTTGCGTTGAGTTACACACCCAATCTGCCCGCCGGCGCGACCATCATTGTCGTCGCCGGCACGGCGTATCTCGTCACGGCCGGATTCTGCATGCCAGCCATCCGCGCCCGGCTTGCCGTCCGTTTCCGGGGCAAGCGATGAACGTATTTCAGCCGGCCATTTCGAGAATTTTGGCCAGAATGTGTTCCGGTTCGAGGCGTTGGTTCGGCAATTGCTCGGCAATTCCGCCGTCGCCGGGCACGGTGACGCCCATGAAATCGTACTTGGGCGCATAGCCGTTTTTCAGCAGACATGTGCCATAACGCACGCCGAGACCGTTGACGCGGTTCTGGCCTTCGACGACCAGCACGAAGGGCGTTTTGCCCACTTGGGCGAGCATCTCGCCATCGCACACGTTGAGCGTCGGCTTGTTGACGAGGCCGACGTGGACACCCTGGGCGCGCGCGCGTTCGACGGCATCGAGCGCGCGGTAGAGCATTTCGCCGTACGACACGACATATCCCGCCGTTCCTTCGCGAATGACATCATCCTTGCCGGGGGTGAAAACATATCCCTCGCCGAAGAACTTACTGCCGTCTTCCTTGAGAATGTACGGCACCTTGGAGCGTGTCGTGAAGACATAGCGTATGCCTTCGTCGTTCCAGATGCGCTCGACAATGGCCTTGAGTTGCAACGCGTCCGCCGCAAAATAGAGTCGCGTCTTGTCGCCTTCGGGAATACCTGAATGGGCCAAGAAGATATTGATTCCGAAATGACAGGTGTTGTCGGCCATGTCGTCCACGCCTGCGTGCGAGAAATGACAAATGACATTGGCGTCGTTGAGGCGCGCCATCGTCGCCTCGGAAACAATCATTTCGAGAAAGGCCGAAAAGGTGCTGAAGATGCCTTGCTTGCCCTTTTCGAAACCGAAACCGGCGGCCGCCGAGAAATTGCCGCGTTCCTGCACGCCGCCGTTGACAAAGACCTCCGGATGGGCCTTGTGAATACTGTTCAGGCCGGTTGATCCCTCCAGATCCGAATCAACGACCCAAACGCGCTTCACGCGTTCCTCGGGCGTCATGCGATCGAGAATGCCGTTGACGATTTTTCCGAATTCGGTACGGTTGCTGCCGGTCTCGGACGACGAACCAAGGTATGCAACGCTGGTCTTGGGCACGGTGAGGGCCTTGAGGTACGCGACGGCTTCGCCATGTCCGCGCGCCGTGAGGTATTCGATGGCGGCATCCTTTTTGATGACGTCGTGTCCGGCATGGCTGCCTTCGATACCCGGCACGCCCGGCGCCATGACGCGCTTGTTGATCAAGGCGACCGGTCCGTTTTTCTTGACGGCCTTCTGCATGCGCGCAAACAACGCGTCGAGGTCTTCCCCGTCGCCTGTGTCAACCGTCAGCCCGTGGCCTTCCAGTGTGCGGCCGATGTCGTAGCCCGGCAGATACTCCGCGGGATGGCCGGAAATCGTCACGTTGTTGTCGTCAATGCACAGTTTGACGTTGAGATTCTGCGCGACGGCGAGACGGGCCGCTTCCGCGTCGTTGCCCTCCATTTGCGAACCGTCCGAGCCAAAGAGAAACACGATCCGGCCCGGATTCGCCTTGGCCACGCCATTCACGAATGCCCACAAGTGGCCCAGACGTCCCGATGCGAACTTGACCGGGATATGCGGATTGGGTTCCGGATGCCCGTAGAGTCCGTGGCCCGCCTCGCGGTAGTGCAACAGTTTCTCCATCGGAATTTCGCCGTTGAACGCCATCATGGCGTATTGAATCGCCACCCGATGGCCTGCCTCATCGAAGTAGATCGGATAAATTTTGTCGCTGCCGTGCCGAAAGGCGTCGGCAATCAGGACTTCCGGCACGATGCTGTATGCACCGCCCGTGTGTCCGCCAAGGCCCCGTATGCCCGCAATGGCCGTAAAGAAAATGATGGTATCGCGGACCATCTGAATGTTCACGGCAAGTTGTTCGCGCTGTTCGGACGTAAGCGTTTGTTGATCCAGTGTGATGGCCAGCGGTTTGTAGGCGCTTGTGTTCAAGGGGAAACTCATACCTGCATCCTCTCGTGTATCCTGTTTTTTTACGAAAAGTTTACATTTGCATGCGGCCCGCGCTCCCACCGTGTTCCGCGAGGCATGATTGCAAAGTATACCATGTGGCCGTACCGGATTTCCGCATCGCGACCCTTGGACATCGCCGGATTCATTGAGGCCGGCCCGGCACGATTATGACGTCATGTCCACGTGCCGGAAAAAACTTCGGTGGCTGGGCCTTCCTGGTAGACGAATCCGTCCTCGGCCCATTCGATGAGGAGTTCGCCATAAACCAGATGCACGCGCACCTTGCGATCCACGCGATCGGTTATCATCGAGGCCAACGCCGCGCCGCATGAACCGCTGCCGCTGGCCATTGTAATGCCGCTGCCGCGTTCCCAAATGCGCATGACGATGTTGCCGCGATCCATGACGTTGACGAATTCGACGTTGGTGCGCTGCGGAAACTTGGGATGGGTTTCGATTTTGGGGCCTATTTCCGCAAGCGGGACGGCCGTCGCGTCCTCGACGAAGATGACGGCATGCGGATTGCCGATGTTCGCGCATGTGATCGGGAAGGTTCGGCCGTCCACCTCAAGATCCTCTTCCAGAACGCGTCCCGGCGCGCCGATCATCGGGATTTCGCTTCGATCGAAACGGGGGCGGCCCATATTCGATCGGACTGCTACAACCCGGCCATTTTCGACTTTCAATGCGACTTGATTCGGTCCGGCCAGCGTCTCGATGACAAATTCCGTGTCATGAATCATGCCGCGATCATAGACATACTTTGCGAAACAGCGAATCCCGTTGCCGCAGGTTTCCGCTTCGCTGCCATCCGCGTTGAAAATGCGCATCCTGAACGGCGCCTTGTCGCCTGGCATCACGAGGATGATGCCGTCCGATCCCACGCCCAAGTGCCGGTGGCTCATTTGCCGGGACAGTTCCGGGGGATTGGCAACCGGATACTTCTCCGTTTCGATGAACAAATAATCGTTGCCCAACCCGTGCAATTTGGTGAATGCAATAGACATGGTTATTTCCTTTTCCAGGCGATTGCCGCCATGACGAAGCGGCCTGCCAGTTCCGAGTATGAAATGCCCGCGGCGGCGGCGGCCTGCGGATACAGCGACGTCGGAGTCATGCCCGGCGTCGTGTTCACTTCGAGCCAGACGGGCCCATCGGGACCGATGATGAAATCGCTGCGGCTCCAAATGGCGCAGCCGATGGCCTCGTGCGCCGTGACGGCAAATTCCTGCACCGCCTGCGTAAGACCCGGCGAAATCCGCGCGGGTGTTATTTCTTCCGAAGCGCCCGCCGTGTACTTGGCATGGTAATCGAAGAAATCCGATGCCAAGGGGCAAATCTCTGTGACAGGCAATGCCACAGGGCGCCGGCCGGGCAATTCGTCCAAGACGGCACAGGTGACTTCCGTTCCCCGGATATATTGCTCCACCATGGCAATGTCGCCATGTTTTAGCACTTCGTTCATGCTTCCGGCAAACGCTTCGGGCTCACGCGGGATGGCCAAACCGACGCTCGAACCCTCGCACGGGCTTTTGATCACGCACGGAAAACCTAATTCCAATTGAACTTGTTCAATCACAACCGAAGGGTTTTCCCGCCACTGTTCGGCGGAAATCGTACAATGCGCGGCAACGGGCACACCGGCTTGTTTCGCCACGGCCTTGCTGCGCAACTTGTCCATCGCGAGGCCGCTACCCGCGCACCCGGAACTGGTGTAGGGAATGCCCAGCATGTCCAGCATGCCCTGGATGCGTCCATCCTCGCCGTAGGCGCCGTGCAACGCGATAAACGCGCAGTCCACGCGGCGAAGTTTCAATTCGCGGATGGCGTCGAACACATCCATGGGATCGCCGTCTGAAAACGACCATCGGCCATCGCGCAAAATCGTCACGGGCGTAACGTCGAATGCGCCGCGATCCAACCGTTCGGCGACATTGTGTCCCGAAACGAGCGACACTTCATGCTCGGAACTCATGCCGCCCATCAAGACGGCCACATGCACCTTGTTCATCCCGTTGTCCTTATTCGTGAATAAACACAGAATGTCCTCTTGCGGCCAAAGGTTTCATTCGCGGCACAGTTGGACACGATGGAAGCATCCCGCGATAGCCCCCCGAATGTAAAACGTTGGACAGGCTGCAGAATCTGTTTGTATTCAGAAAACTGCCGCGTCCTCAGCCGGACAGGCTGGACAGCCTGTTCCACGCATTTCCATTTTTTCGGCCGTGCATGAACCCGACGATCAAAGCATTCAACTAATTCCGTGCGTTTTGAATGGGACTTTGATAGAGGGGGGGGCATCCGTGTCGAAACCCGCCTCAGAAGCGATCCCAATGCAATACCTCGCGTAAACCGCGTTTCACGGGTTGCGGCTGCGCCGTCGAATGGCCAATCGTCACCATGCTGACCAGTTTGTATCCGTCGGGAGCATTCAACAGTTGAAGGACTTGGGCCGCATACGGTTTCTTGTCGCCTGCCACCCAACACGAACCGAGTCCGTGGGCACGCGCCGCGAGCAGGAGATTCTGCGTGGCCGCACTGCCGTCTTCAAGATAATACGTGCCGTTGCGCGCCAGCACGACGATGCATACCGGGGCATCCGCGATAAAGAGTCCGTTCGGCGCCAGACCGGCCAACGTGGCGCGCATGTCCTTGTCCGTAACCACCACGAACTCGCACGGCTGCTCGTTGCGCGCCGTGGCGGCCAGACGTCCACAGTCCACGATATCCTCGATGATATTCCTCGCTATCGGTTCCGCAGTATATGCGCGAATACTTCGGCGCGTCTTCAGCACTTCAATGGCATCCATCATCCAATTCCTCCATTTCCGTTCTCGAGGCATAGCATAACAGGAAAAAACGTCCGGGAAAAAACAGTGGCCCGATCCGCAGGGAGTAGGGAACACAAGGGACCAAAAAGACGGACAGGACCGCAAGGACACTCTTCGCCAAACATCCCGTTGCGTTCCGCATTTCCCAAAATCCGCATGCCCTTGCCCGAACGTCAACGGCTCGATCTTCCTGTCGTTTGGGTCTTTTTCGTCCCTTCCGTCCCTGCATTTCATACGCGCTTTTGATTTCTGGAAGATGTCCCGGTTGATCCCGCAAATGACGCCGCGGATAATCCCGCGTACAAGACTTTTCCAAAGAGAATGAAATCGCCAAGGCGCGTGTTGACCAAGCACGAGGGACTGTTGGGATCATGACCGGACTCGATATGCGGCGACTATCGCGGCTTCTCTCCCTGATCGCGGTTATCGGCATATTGATTTTCTTCACCGTGCTTGCCTGCCCCTTGTTCACGGGGAGCGTATATACGGAGGACGACCTTAGCGCGTTCAGCCTCCCGCTTCGCCATTTTTACCATCGCTGCCTGCACGAAGGCGACAGCCCGATTTGGATCCCTTCCATGTTCTGCGGCTTCTATCTCCATGGCGAGGGTCAGGCGGGCCTGTATCACCCCTTGCATTATCTGCTTTATCGCTTTCTTCCCTTGGGTCCGGCTTTCAACCTAGAGATGTTGGCGAGTTATTTTGTCCTTTTCTCAGGAACATACTTGCTGTTGCGCCGCCGAACCCTTCCCGCGCATGCGGCGCTGTTTGGAGCGATGCTCTTTACCTTCTGCGGTTTCAACCTTACCAATTACCTGCATATCATGATTCCGGCCGTCATCGCGCACGTTCCGTGGCTGTTGTTGGGCCTCGATTCGCTATGGCGCGCCCGCACGCCGCGCGCATGCGCCGTGCCTGCTGTGGCCATCGCGCTTCTAACGGCTTCGCAACTCCTGGTGGGTTTCCCGCAATGCGTCTACCATTCGCTTTTGATTGAGGGCTTGTATCTCCTGCTGCTGATCCACGAGGACCGTTCGACATTTCGTTCCTCGGTCGCACGCATCGGAATACTGGCCACGGCAAAGGTTCTGGCATTGTTGTGCGGGGCGGTGCAAGTACTTCCCCAGATGGAGGCCGCCCGACACTCCATCCGGCTGGCGCCGTCGTTTGAATTCATCATGGCCGGTTCGCTGCATCCCGCGAACCTCCTGCAAATTTTCAGTCCCTATTTGTTCAACCGGCGCGGCTGGACTCCCGACCTTGCTCAACTATGGGATCCGCCCTACTTCACCGCATTGACGCCGGTTCTGATCATTTGGGCGATCATGCGCTACCGTCGTCTCGATGCCATGAAGAGGCCACTCGTCGCGGGTGCGATGATCATGGCGGTTGCCGGTCTCGTGCTTGCGCTCGGATACTACGGCTACCTTTACCGCCTATATGCGTTCATTCCTTGGTTAAACAAGTTTCGCAATTCATCGCGCCATATCCTGCTGTTTCATCTGGGCGTGTCGGCGGTTGTCGCGGTCGCATACGCCGATCTGGCCCGCATGGCTGCGCGCGGGGAAAGGGGCATGCGGCTTGCATGGCTGTGGCTGCCCGCATTCCTGGGCGTTCTGATTGCCCTTACGGCCACGGCGATTCATGCGCAATCGAATTTTCCATCCGTTGGCGCAATTGCCCGACATCTCGCACCGGTTTCGAACGCATGGTTTGGCGCCCTCCTGTTTTGTATCGCCAGCGCAGTGGTTTTCCTCGCGGCGCGAGGCTGTCAGTACGCCATCCCGGCCCTTCTCCTGTTGGCCATCGCCGACATGGCCCTGTACGGTTTGCGTCATAGGCCCGCCGAAAATCTGGAAGCATTCATCCGGCGTATTGAAGTCCCCGGCGATTGCGGTGATTACCGCATCGATCCGGATTTCCGTCCTGTCTGGGCCTACAACGGCGCTCCCATGCGTGGTTGTTCCGTGGTTTCGGGATATGCTGCCCTTTTTCCCATCGATCGGCTCGATTATCGTGGCGGCCAAATTGCGGCGTTGCGTGCAGCCGGTTGCAAATGGCGTAAAACTCGTCTTGGAGGTCCAACAGAACTCGCAGAGGCCCATGATTGCGGAATAGCATGGATCGAAGTCCCTGATCCGGTATCACGCGCGCGTTGCGTAACGAAATGCGTCGCCAGCGACAACCCTGCACGCGATATCGAATCGCTTGATTTGGCTTCCACGGTTCTTGCCGACGTTCCGATTTTCCTGCCCGAATCCGATCCCGGCAAGGCGGCGTTGATTTTCGACAGACCCGGAAAAATCGGCGTTGAAGTGGAAGTTCCCGCCACGCAGATACTTGCGGTAACTGAACGTTATCATCCAGGATGGGATGCGGAAATAGATGGAAAACCTGCCGAAATTGTGCGTGTCAACGGCGATTTCATGGGATGTGTCGTTGGCAAGGGCAAGCACTCGGTTCGATTCATTTTCGCCCCGGACGACCTGCGGCGGGGAAAAGCACTTTCCACGGCGGGCCTATGTCTGACGGCGCTGTTTGGCGCTGTTCTTGCCAGGGCAGGAAAAACGGTTACGATTTGAATTTCCCGCGCAGCGCGGCCAATTGATCGGCTAGTAGCGTGTTGACATTACCGCCGGTGTCGCCGTAGGTCGCCCCTTTTTGATCTCCTGAAGAACGCCGGGGTCCGCGATCCGGTTTGCGATCCGCGCGTTCCGGACGTTCGGCGCGTTTGTCGCCGCCGCGACGATTATCGCTACCGTCTTCGGGACGCGGTCGCCTGGCTTGACGCTTCCGGCTTTCCGATTCATCGTTGGAGATTCTGCGCGTATCGGTGCGTCGGGATGATCGCGCGGGTCGTTTCTCCTCAAGGGCCGGTCCCGTTTCGGACTGACCGCCGCCAACAGACGCCCCAGGGCGTTCGCCACGCCGTGCATGTTCGGGACGACCCGCTTCCTGATCTTTCGGCTTGTCCAGCAAAGCCTTGACCGACAACGAAATCCGGGGCGTTTCCTTGTCCACCTTGATGACTTTGACGCGGACAATCTGACCGGGTTTGACGAGGCGGCGGGGATCCCGCACATAGCGGTTGGACAATTCGGACAGGTGGATAAGTCCATCCTGCAACGCGCCGATGTCCACAAACACGCCAAAATCAACCAATTTGGTCACCACGCCTTCGAGTTCCATGTCTTCCTTCAGATCCTCGACACACGACAGGAACGGATACAGATGCGGAATATGGAACCGACCGCGTGGATCATCGCCCGGATGCATCAATGCGGTGCGGATATCCTCCATGGCCAGTGGCCCGATTGTTTCGGTCTGGAGGGGGGCCATGTCGGCATGAGCAAGAATCCGCCGTTGGCCGATCATTGCTGAAACCGGCATCTTGAGATTTGCCGCCAGTTGTTCGACGACGCCATAGGCTTCCGGATGAATTGGGGTGTCGTCCAGGGGATTTACCCCATTGCGAATACGAAGCAACCCCGCGCATTGTTCAAAGATTTTGGGAGTCATACCCTCGACTTCGGCCAATTGCGCCCGGGAAGTGAACCCGCCCAGTTCCGTCCGTTTCTTGATGATATTTTGGGCGACGTTTGCGGGCAGGCCGCTGACATATCGCAACAATTCCAAAGGGGCCGTATTTACATCCACGCCGGTCTGGGAAACACAGGAGACGATCGTTTTTGTCAGTCCCTCGCGCAACTGTTTCTGGTTGACCTCGTATTGCAACGGACCGACGCCGATATGGCGTGGTTCCATGCCCGCCAACACCGCAAGAGGATCCTGAAATCGCCTTGCCATGAAAACCGCCTCGCGCACTTCGGGTTCAACATCCGGCAGGGCCTCGACAACCGACTGGGAGGACGCATACGCCGTTGCCGCGGCGGAAGATTCCACCGAGAGATACGCGCCTTTCCTGCGCAGCTTGGCTAGAATGGCGTTGAGACGCTTGGCGGTTTCACGCGTCCCGGCGGCATTGCTCATGGCCAGCACGTAAATACCGTGTTTATCCATGAAGGCGCGAAGCGTATCCTCGGCGGCCTGTGCATCCTCCGTTTTGTCCAAGGGCGGCAACGCCAATGATTCGATAAAAGCGCCATCCGATCCGACAGCAGCCAGGCGGCAACCCGATTTGGCCACGGCCACGCCGATGACCGGCACGGGACCGGCCGGCGCGCCCATAAGGGCATTCCGGGCATTTTCTCGACACGTACGAATCGCTTCTGCCTCGGCGCGACGTCGGACAAATTCCAACGCTTCTTTTTCCATCATGGGGCGGAGATGACGGGCATAGGCGTCTATGAGCGCGAGCCGAATCTGCGCCCCGAAGACCGAGTTCGGATCCGTCAGCCCATGATTGAGCAGGATGTTGAACATGCGGACTTCGTCAATCACGATGTCCACGCGCAGCATGCCTTCCTTGGCGCCCCGCAAAATCCCCAAGAGTTTCGCGGGTGAAATCTTTGCCAGCGGTTCCGAAAGACCGAAAAAGGATTCGTAGCGGGTTTTGGCCCCATCGGCGTTTTTGGCCGGACGCACGGTAAGCGTGCCGTGTTCCAGCATGAAGTTAAGAATCAGCGCGCGGATGTCCGGATCCATCGAAAAACGTTCGATGAGAATATACCGCGTTCCCTCGAGCGCTTCCTCGGAGGAACTAATGGACTTGTCCGGCCTGACGAACGCCTCGGCGAACTCGTCCACCGTCTGAATGCCGGGGAGTTGCTTCATGATAAAGTCGGCGAGGGGCCCCAGCCCCTGCTCGATGGCGGTTGTGGCGCGTGTGCGACGTTTTGTCTTGTAAGGCAGGTAAATATCCTCGAGTCGCATCTTGTCGTCACATGCCTCGATCCGCGTCCGCAACTCATCCGTCAACGCGCCTTCTGCCTCCAACGCATTGAGAATGGCCTTGCGGCGATTGACGAGGTTGACGGCTTGCCGGCAGCGTTCGGCAAGAGCCTCGATCATGCTTTCATCCAGTCCCCCGGTTGCGTCTTTGCGGTAGTGCGCGATAAAAAACGGAGTGGCCCCGTTTTCAAGCAGCCGGCACGCCGCCAGCGCTGCGTCCGTTTTCAAAGACAACTCCCTCGCAATTCGTTCAACCCACTTCTCTTCCAGCATGATCCCAATGGCTCCACTGCACCTAAAGAAACCGACAAGGCACGAATAATGCAAGTCTAGCAGAAAAAGACGACGCTGACAAAGAAAAAAACCGGCAGAAACCCAAGCATGGCGCGCGGGCAAGTCATTTCATGCTGCATGTCCACCATTCAAAGAGCCACTTGAAACGCCATCGTCTCTGCGCGGTTTTCAAACGAGAGCCAGAGCGTTGACGAAGCCGGATCCCATTTCGTCTCAAGAGGGATCTCCGGCATGGACACAATGGATTTCGGTTTGCGCGGCAACAATATTCGCGCCCGGCATTGCGTCGCCCGCGGTCCGCGCGCATCGAAGGTCAACAGGTCGTTTTCAAAACGTTCATTACGGATCCGCGCTGCCGCGGCCACCACTTTCGCCGCCGGGGCGTGCTTGCGAAGCCAGTCAAGGTCGGCCAGGAAAACCCGTTCATCCGGCAGCACGGTTTTCTTTCTGACAATGGGCAGATCCGCATTCAGCAAATCCACGAAATGACCCCGAATATGCAGTGGTTTAGACGAAACACTTTCGTCCATGACCGCCGCCACCACATACGGCCCGCGCTTTATTTTCAAATAATGTTGTGTCTTCAATTTGCCTCCCTGGCAGTCAAACATCGAAGACACCAGTTTCATTACCGTTTCCGCGCCATCGGACTGTCTGGACAATGCGGATGGCGACTCGTGCAAAATTCGCACAAACCCCTTGCCCACGGATTCCGGTTTTGACAGGGCAACATCCGTTGTGCCCAGTTTGCGGAAGAGATCCTCGTGGGCTGTGGCCCGAACTTTGCCATAATCGTTCCACCATTCGCGCACGCCGTGATACGCATCCGGTTTGCCTTCCACGTAAATCAGGGCGCCGCCCCCTCGCACCCATTGCGCCAACGCATCATGATAATCGGCCCTGAGCGGCTTTTGGCCTTCATACGAAAGCAGCAGCACCGAGTAGGGTTTCAGGCCGTCCGCGCGGACGCAGTTTTCCAACTGGACGATTTCCAGGGGAATGCCATGCTTGACCAGCGGCATCGCCAAGCCGTACACATGCCCAAATGGCGGATCGCTCGGCGTCGGCGCCGCGCGCTGGAACATCAGCGTGTCCGACACGAGCAGCCCCACGCCGCGTGAGCCGGTATCGTACCGCACATCTGTCTGCTCCATGTCGTTCAACGCATTGAACACGGCCAGCAACTCCGTCGCATAATCCGCCGGGATTCCCTCGCGCTGGTCCGATTTCGCGTCCATGTCCACCTTCGGGTACGCGCCGCAGAAAATCCGGTCCGGCCACGGCATCACCTCGAAACGAAACACTTCCGGCCACATCAGCGAGGCGACCAGCGTGCATTCATAGTTGCGCTTGTAGTCGTTCCAACTGCGGTTCGGATTGTCCTCGACCGGATCGGCCAGGAACCACAGTTTCTTGCCGGTCGGCCGCACCATCGCGATCATTTGGCTGTATTCGAGAAAACCCGTTTCGAACGTGCGTTCCTTCATTTTGCCCCGATAGATGTTGGGTGTTCTCGCAGTGCCCGTCCAGACCTGCGCGATGTAGCCGTCGAACGAAGGAATGTCGCTCAAATGCGATTCGGGGCTTACGATCCCCCAGTGCGCATAGTTCAAAAGGGTATGTGTCGGCACATGGCATTCGACCGTCCGGCCCTTTTCCGCCGCCCGCGCCTTGGCAAAGGCAAACACCTCGTTCAGCGCATTGAAATACATCTCATACTTTAGGCGGCTTGCGCGGTACTGGGCGTCCGGGCTCGAATCCGGCGGTTGCCACGGCTCGCCGTAGAAACGCAGCCATTCCTGCTTGAAGGCCTCGCTCCATCCCGCGCGCGTCCAGAACTCCGGCTCTTCGAGATAAACCGCCTGCACGCCGTCGTCAATCGCCGGGGCGATGTACTGCTTGATGAACTCGACATAGGAAGGTGTCGGCACGTTGTAACCGACCGTCGTGCTGTGGCCGTGCATCAGCAATTGGCCCGTACTCGTCGTCTGAACCTCTTCCTTGCGAAACCGCCCGTCCACCGTGTAGTACGCGTCGTATCCGCCCCATGCGATACCCGTCATCAGGCTGACCGTGTACCCTTGATCCCGCCATGACTTTGCGCGTTCGGGGAAGTTCGATCCGACGCCATAGACAATGGCCACGTCGGATGCCGCATCAATGGCCGGCCCATATCCCGGGCTTACTTGGAAACAGGTATAGTCCCGCGCCTGCGCATGGCAGGGAACGGCGGCCAACAACGCCAACACCGCAATCGAAAGACAAATCAACCCATGCATTTGACGATCCTCTCCGGATGGTTCCATCGCCCTGTGCGTCATTGCGGGCACAATCATAGCCCAGATTGGCAACACCATTCCTCTTGGCGCCATGGCGAAGCCGCATCCGCGAACCGCGGGCCGGACCAGACTTCCGTCAGGAGTCGGCCGCTCGCTGAAGCGCGAGCGCGGCGGCGAAAACGTCCACGTTTTCCGCCCCGGCTTCACGGATCACCCGGGCGCATTCCGTGACGGTATCCCGTGTCGTAACGACATCGTCAATCAGCAACACCGACTTTCCTTCCGTCGAGCGGTCCCTGAACGCAAAGGCCCCCGCCACGTTGCGTCGGCGTTCTTCAGGGGATCGCAGGCGGCTCTGAGGAATCGTGGGGCGGATTCGTTGAAGCGATTCATCATGCCGGGCATTTGGAAATACCGGGGCTATTTCCTGTGCAAGAAGCCGTGTCTGGTTGTAGCCGCGTTCCCGTTCACGCACGCGGTACAAGGGAACAGGCACGATACAGTCATACCGGCCCACATCCATGTGGCGGACGGCAAAATCCCGCATCAATGCGCCCAGATATTGCGCAACATTCCGTCTGCCGTGAAACTTCAGCAACTTGATCGCTTTCTCGACGGCTTCCGCGTACCGGGCCGCGCCATAGATGCGCCGGTAGGGGGGCACAGGTTCGGATCTGCACGTTGCGCAGGGAAAATTTCCACGCAGGCCGAATCCCGCGGCCGTCGGATGCGGCTTCCCGCAGATGCAACAGAACGGCGGTTCGATTCGTGGACTCATTTCCCAACATGTCGGACAAAAAAACAGATTTTCCTCTGTCAGCAACCGGATGCCGCACTGATGACAAAAGATCGGCGTCAAAATATTTTTTACGGCCAACAGCCAGTCGTTCAAAGGACGCATGATCTTCTCCCCGGGTAGTTTATCCTGTCTCGGTCTCATGGCGCATCCAGGATGTTTCCGCATGAAATCCGGGTATTCGCGTCTTCCTGCAGAATCGGGACACTTGCGGTATTCAGCGCAATTGAAGTAAACTTATATTGTTGTTGGACATGGAGGATGACGACATGTCGGCTAAAAAAGTCCTGTTGGTTCTAACCTTAGTGCTTGTTTTATGCCTATGTGTGGGTTGGATTGTGCAGCCGGCCTTCGCCCAGGACGATCTTCGAACGGGCGCCGACAAGAAAATCGGCGCCAAGCAAGGGATGGATGTCCTGAAAAATGCCGGCGGCGGCGACAAGCCCAAAGCCTCCAAGGTGCAGATGGCGGTCGGAATTGGTTCGATTTTCGTCATGATCGCCATCCTCAAATGGTTGTAGTCAAACACGTTGAACCCGCATGAATCCCATTGGCGGGTGACCGGCGCCGAATGGTGGAAGGGTTACCTGTGGCAAGGTGTCTCGCGCCCGGCAAGGTCTGTGAGATAGGAACGATCATCTTGAAAGAGCGAATACTTATTCTCGATGATGAAGTGACCGTTCTTGATGTGCTGCAACAGCACCTTGCCGAAGAACAGTACGAATGTGTCGTAACCACCTCCCCTAAAAAAGCCCTTGAAGAACTGCGTGGACAGTCCTTCGCGGTGCTGCTGACCGATCTCAAGATGCCCGAAATGCATGGCATCGAGGTGGTGCGCATCGCCAAGGAAAACGATCCCGATTTGGCCATTATCGTGATTACGGCGCTGGTGGACGTCAAGCATGCCATTCAGGCTTTGCGAATCGGCGCCTATGACTATGTGCTCAAGCCGTTCAATCTGAGCGAGATTTCACTGGCCGTGAACCGCGCCATCGAAAAGCGCAATCTTGTCATCGAAAATCGCCGTCATCAGCAGGATCTTGAGCAAAACATTCTTGCGGCGACCGCCGATCTCAAGAAGGCCAATGAAGAACTGCGGGCCACCAAGGAGTATCTGGAAAACCTGCTGCATAGCACGGTGGACGCCATTTTCACCACCAATCCGGCGGGCGTCATCACGTTTGCCAATGAAGGCGCCATCCGCATGCTGGGCCATTGCCGCGAAGAATTTCTGGATCATCCTCTTGCCGAGTTTTATACGGGCGGTCGTGACGAGGCGGCTTATGTGCAACGACTTCTGCGCGAAAACGCCCCTTTGCAGAATTACGAGACCGAATTGAAGCACAAGAATGACCGATTGGTCCCGGTCAACATGTCCATCTCGTTCGTCAAGGATACCGAAGGGCGCATCGCCTCGATTCTGGCCATCTGCAAGGACATCACGCGCCAGAAAAAACTCGAAAGCGAACTCAAGGAAATGTCCATCAAGGACTCGCTGACCGGTCTTTTCAATCAGCGGTTCTTTTACGACCGGCTTGCAGCGGAAATCGAGCGTGCGCGCCGCCAGGACCATCCCTTGTCGTTGCTTCTATTCGACATTGACCAGTTCAAGACCTACAACGACTGCCACGGCCATCTCGCGGGCGACACGGTCCTTCAAACCGTCGGACAGGTTGTGATGGAGTCCACCCGCGAGCACGTGGATATCGGTTTTCGATACGGCGGGGACGAGTTTACCGTCATCCTCCCCGAAGCGGACGAAGCCGCGGCCTATAACATCGCGGAACGCATTCGTAGCAGTTTTGAATCCCGACGTTTCGACACCCTCACGCTGAGCATCGGTTTGATGACCTATCGTCAGGGCTATTCCCTGCGCACGTTCATCCAATTCACCGACGCCATGATGTACGATGCCAAGCGGTCCGGCGGCAACCGCATCTTCGTTTACCGGCCCGAAAACGCCGCATCCCAGGAGCAAACATGAAGTTCGGTATTTGCAGCGAAATTTTCAAGGATTGGAACGACATCGGCCGCACCATCGCCTTTGTGAAGGAAACCGGTTACGACGGCCTCGAAATCGCCCCCTTCACGCTGGCGCAGTACGTGACCGACATACCGGCGCAAACCCGCAGGGAGATTGTCGCGAAAGCGCGCGAACACGACCTCGACATCCTGGGCATCCATTGGGTGCTCGTCGGGCCGGAAGGCATATACCTTACCCATCCCGACCAAGCCGTCCGCGACCGTACCGCGCAGTATATCGCCGATCTGGCCCATTTCTGCGGTGATATCGGCGGGCGGGTCATGGTTTTCGGATCGCCGAAACAGCGCAGCGTCATGGATGGCGTGACCTACGACCAAGCCTTCGACCATGCCGTCGAGGTCTTCAGCAAGGCCCTGCCGGTCTGCGCCGAACGCGGTGTCACTATCTGCATGGAGCCGTTGACGCATCTCGAAACGAACTTCTGCACCAGCGCCGAGGAAACGGTGCGCCTGATTGACCGTATCGCGCATCCGAACTTCCGTCTCCTGCTCGACACCAAGGCCATGACTTTCGAAAAAGAGGGGCGTCCCGCCACGATTCGCCGATTCGGCAAATACCTCGCCCATTACCACGCCAACGACGAAAACATGAACGGACCCGGCTGGGGCGATGTGGATTTCGGGCCTATTTTCGCGGCCCTCCGCGATATCGGATACAAGGGTTACATGTCCGTCGAGGTTTTCAAGTTTGAACCCGGCCCCGAAGCCATTGCCGTCAAAAGCCTCGAATACATGAAACGTTTCGCGTAATCCGCAATCCGAATCCGGTCCAGAGAATCGCATGGCCGGTCAAAAGTTCATACAGGCATATTTATGGAATGGAAAATGGGGGCATAATGGTAGAAAGTGATAAATGCGTGTAAATGGCTGAATGGATTGGCCTGTCTGCCAATCGCTCCTGTTTCCATATCTCCACGCGCCCCCGCAACCGCTTTTCAGCTCCCGGAACAAGAATCGCACCCAAGCGCATGATCGCGCCCTTCACCGCGTGGTATGGTAGCGCAAGATGGTTCGGGAATGTTTTCATGCGCAATAGGTTTGGATATGGGATCGCGATCTTGTTGTGCGCGGCGCTTTGGGCGTCGGGCTGCCAACGCCGCGAGATTTCCGCGCTGCGTGTAGGAAACGGCGCGGAACCGCAGGATTTGGATCCGCATGTGGTCTCGGGGGTTCCCGAGCACCGAATTCTTTCGACGCTGTTCGAGGGGCTGGTGGATTGCGATCCGGGCGATCTGCACATCATGCCGGCGGTGGCGGAATCCTGGACCGTTTCAGACGACGGGCGGCAGTATGTCTTTCAACTGCGCCACGACGCGCTATGGTCCAATGGCGACCCGGTGGTGGCGGAGGATTTCGTTTATGCGTGGCGGCGCATTTTGACGCCGGCCCTTGGCGCGCAGTACGCCCAGATGTTGTATTGCCTGAAAAATGCGCGGGCCTATCACGAGGGAACATTGGACGATTTCGGGAAAGTCGGTGTTCACGCCATCGATTCGAAAACCCTGGAAGTCACGCTTGAAAACCCCACACCGTATTTTCTTTCAATGCAAATCCATTTTGCTTGGTATCCGGTGCATCGCGGAACGATCGAACGGTTCGGTGCGATCGCTTCACGAAATAGCAAATGGACGCGTCCCGGCAATCTCGTGGGCAACGGCGCGTATCGCCTGAACCGCTGGGTCCCGAACAATTACATCGAAGTCGTGAAGAACGAGCGGTATTGGAACGCGCACAAGGTGCGTTTGCCGCGCATCGTGTATTGGCCGATGGACAACGCATTTACCGAAGAGCGTAGTTTTCGCACCGGCGCATTGCATTTGACGGAAAACGTTCCCTTGTTGAAAGTGCCTGCTTACCGGCGCGACCATCCCGAGCAAATCCATCTGGATCCGTATTTCGGATCCTATTTTTATCGGATCAACGTGACGCGGCCGCCGCTGAATGACGTCCGGGTGCGTCGCGCGCTGGCCATGGCCATTGACCGAAAGGCGATTACCACGCGTGTGCTGACCGGCGGGCAGCGTCCCGCGGGCACGCTTACGCCGCCGGGTGTCGCGGACTATGTGTGTGATGCCGGCATCGAATTCGATCCTGCTGGGGCGCGACGGCTCCTGTCCGAGGCCGGGTATCCCGGCGGACGCGGATTTCCCGGGGTGGAAATCCTCTACAATACGAGCGAAAGCCACAAGATTATCGCGGAAGCCATCCAGGACATGTGGAAGACGAATCTGAATATTTCCGCACAGCTCTTGAATCAGGATTGGAAGGTCTATCTCGCGTCGCAGCGCACCCTGGATTATTCGGTCGCGCGGGCAAGTTGGATCGGCGATTATGCGGATCCAAACACGTTTCTGGAATGTTTTCGCAGCGACAACGGCAACAACAACACCGGTTGGACCTCGGCGGCGTACGATACGCTGCTGGACGAGGCGGCCCAGACGCCCGATCCGGCCGCGCGGTTGGATCGTCTGCGCGAGGCGGAGCGTATCCTGCTGGACGAGTGCCCGATCATTCCCATTTATTACTATACCCGCGTCTATTTGAAATCGCCCGAAGTCAAAGGTTGGAAAAGCAATATTCTGGGTTATATATCGTTCAAGGACTTGTATTTCGAGGATGCGGCGCAATGAAATCACGCAACGGTTTTCCACGTGTTCGCGCGCAAAATCTTTGTCAGCCACGCGTATGTAGTTTCTTTGTCCGCAACTTCTGTGCATGGTACACAGAAGTTGCGGACAAAGAAATCATATCCTGGATTGATGTATTGCGGCTGAGCCGCGTTAGGCAATTTGATATCCAGCACTTGGTTTTCGTCGTTCATCCGTGTACTTGCGATTATATGTCCGATCAGGAGCACGGGCACGAACAGTGTGGCGGCTGGAATCATTCGGGACGCGGCAGAAACGGGAGGGCTTGCGCATGATCCGTTTCGCGGGAAGCCGTCTCCTTGAAATGATCCCCGTGCTTTGGATCATTGTTACCGTTGTCTTCTTTCTGGTCCGTCTTGCGCCGGGGGGGCCTTTCGACGCGGATCGCGTCGTTTCGGAAGATGTTTTGCAGAATCTGAACAGTTATTATCATTTGGATTTGCCTCTTTACCGGCAATATCTCGACTATATGGCTCGGCTGGTCCAAGGCGATCTCGGCCCGTCCTTCAAGAACGCGAACTGGTCCGTAAACGAACTAATCGCGCTGGGTTTTCCCGTGTCGCTTGAACTGGGCCTCTATGCGCTTGTAATCGCCTTGTTCCTTGGATTGCTGGCAGGCATTGGAGCCGCGCTCAAACCCAACACGCTGCTGGACTACATTCCCATGACGTTCGCAACACTGGGTATTTGCGTGCCGACTTTTGTGCTCGGCCCCGTGTTGCTGCTTGTCTTCGCGCTGTATCTGCATTGGGCGCCGGTGGCGGGCTGGGATGGTCCCTCGCACAAGATACTGCCGTCGCTTACGCTGGGGATCGTCTACGCGGCCTATATCGCACGGCTGACCCGGGGCGGGATGATGGAAATCATGACCCAGGATTTTATCCGCACCGCGCGCGCAAAGGGCCTTTCGGAGGCGCGGGTGGTGCTGCGCCATGCATTGCGCGGCGGCGTTCGGCCGGTCGTTTCGTTTCTCGGCCCGGCGGCGGCGGGACTCCTCAGCGGTTCCTTCGTGGTCGAGACCATTTTCCACGTGCCCGGCCTTGGTCGTTTCTTCGTGCAGTCGGCCTTCAACCGCGATTACACGATGATCATGGGCACGGTGCTTTTTTACGCGGTGCTAATCCTGCTCTTCAACCTTTTCGTGGACATTGTGCTGGCGTGGATTGACCCCAGGATTCGAGGCGCTTCATGACAGACGCGGCGGAACCCATCGAGCGTGGGACATCGCTATGGCGCGACGCCGCGCGACGACTCATGCGCAACCGACTTGCGTTCGCAAGCGCAGGGATACTGGCGCTGTTGACCGCAACCGCCCTTGCAACCCCATGGATTGCGCCTTATGCCTACGATGCCCAAGATCTCCAGTTGGGCGCCTCGGCGCCAAGTCTCCGTCACTGGTGCGGAACCGATCCGCTTGGCCGTGACCTGTTCACGCGCATTCTGTACGGGGGGCGCGTATCGCTCGGCGTCGGATTGGCGGCGACCGCTGTGTCGCTCATATTGGGCGTGGCGTATGGCGCTATATCCGGTTTCTTCGGCGGGCGCATCGATCGCGTCATGATGCGCATCGTGGACATCCTGTATACAATCCCGTTCACGATCTTCGTGATTATTCTCGTGGTGTTCTTTGGGCGAAACCTGGTACTGCTCTTCCTGGCGATAGGCGCCGTCGAATGGCTCACGATGGCGCGTATCATCCGGGGACATGTGCTGAGTTTGCGCAATACGGAATTCGTCGAGGCGGCGATTACGATGGGGTTCTCTTATCCACGCGTCATTTTCCGCCACATCGCGCCGAACGTGCTTGGACCCGCGATCGTCTACACAACCCTGACGATTCCCAATGTCATGCTGCTTGAAGCCTTTCTGAGTTTTTTGGGGCTGGGCGTGCAGGCGCCCATGAGTTCCTGGGGCGTCCTTATCAAAGAGGGGGCGGACGCCATGGAAGAGTTCACATGGATGCTCGTTTTCCCCGGCATGGCGCTTTCCGTGACCTTGTTCTGTCTGAATTTCTTCGGCGATGGACTCCGCGATGCCTTCGATCCCCGCGCCGCAAAAGATTGACGACACGATAAGGCGCCATTCTGCTCCGCCTTGACTGTATGGAACAATTCCGTATCCCTGCGTGTTCCAACGTCAGGAGATCACGATATGAAACGCGTGGACATTTGCGTACTGTCGTTGACGTGCTTGATGTGCGCATGGACTTCAACAACAAAGGGATCCGGCATGGAATGGAGAACTTTGACCCCGGAAGAAGAGGCCATAATCGTTCATAAGGGAACGGAGCGTCCGTTCAGTGGAAAGTATGAGCGATTTTCAGGAAAGGGGACCTATGTGTGCAAGCGCTGCGGCGCTCCGCTGTACCGTTCGGAGGACAAATTCGATTCGGGTTGCGGCTGGCCGAGTTTCGATGATGAAATCCCGAATGCGGTGCGCCGCCAACGCGATGCCGACGGTATGCGCACGGAAATCCTGTGCGCGGCATGCGGCGGGCACCTTGGACATGTATTCGTGGGCGAGCGGCTGACGGACAAGAACGTCCGGCATTGCGTGAACTCGATTTCGATGGATTTTGTGCCCGCAACCGAACCAAAACCGGCGCGTGAGACGGCCGTCTTTGCTTCGGGCTGCTTCTGGGGCACGCAATACGTGTTCCAGCGCGAGCCGGGCGTAATTTCGACACGCGCCGGCTACACGGGCGGTCGCACCCCGCATCCAACCTACACGGAAGTGTGCAGTGGCCGGACCGGCCATGCCGAGGCCGTCGAGATCGTCTTCGATCCGGAAAAGACCACCTATGAAAAATTGGCGAGACTGTTTTTCGAGACGCACGATCCGACCCAAGTGGACCGGCAAGGACCGGATGTGGGGGAACAGTATCGATCGGCAATCTTTTACACCAGCAATGCGCAAAAAACCGTGGCCGAACATCTTATCGCCGAACTTCGGGCGAAAGGGCTCGATGTCGCCACGCAACTCGTTCCGGCTTCCACCTTCTGGCCTGCCGAGGAATACCATCAACATTACTATGACAAAACCGGCGGCAAGCCGTATTGCCACGTCCACACCAAACGCTTTTAACGCATCCGGCCCCGTTTGACACGCCAAGCGACGCTACTCTAGACTGCTGTACATAAAAAAGCGTCGTCCAAGGCGTCGCAATCCGAGGACATGTTGATTTCTAAAACCCCCTAATTTTATTCGCTGTCCTAATGGAAAGCCGTGTGTCTTGTGTGGCTTGGCGTAAAAAAATAAATATGGACCCTTGAAAATTCGGTATGACCGTCCTCATCGCCAAATTTCGGCAACATTCCATCGCCACGGTGCTGGGCGCCATTCTTTTCCTTGCGTTGTTGCTTCGCCTGCCGGGACTTGACTATTGCATGGCGCCCGACGAGGCGTACACCTTCACGAACAATATCGTAAAGGGCCTCGATTCCGTATTGTTCGGCCCCTACCTTGCCGGCAACCACATGCTGACCTCGTTGTTGGTCTGGGCCATGTACAATCTGTTCGGGGATCATGACTGGGCCTTTCAATTGCCGACCTTGGCGATAGGCTTGGCGACTGTTCTTGCAGCCTATCCGGTTGGCACGTTGCTTTTCCGAAACCGGGGCGCCGGCCTTGCCGCCTCGTTTTTCTTCGCGTGGGCGCCCTTTCCGGTTGCCTATTCCGTCAATGCGCGCGGTTATTGCCCCATGTTTTTGTTTATTCTGTTTTCCGCCGCGTTCCTCTATCTAAATTTGCAGAAACCGGCGCCCTTGCGGTGGCTGGGACTTGTTCTCGCGACATTCCTGATGGGCTTGAGTCATTTGTCGGCTCTGGTGGTGTTTGCGGCATGGGGCGCCGTGATTGGCGTGTATGCCCTTTACGCGTTGATTTACCGCCCCATGAGATTGTGGCGGCGGATAGGATCCTGCGTGGCGGCCGGCGCCGCGTTGATGACGGGGCTGGCGCTGATTCACGTTGCCTATTCCCCCGTGTTTCTTTTGTTTCACGGTGTGATGGGCCGCGCGTTTCAGGGCGCATGGCCCACCGACATTTCGACGTTTCTCGCGGGCGCGGAACAGGTTTGGCAGCCTTTCTGGAACTATACCGAAGCGCTTACAGGGCTTCGGGGCCTTTTTTTCGGGGCGGCCTGCATGTTGGCGATTTTCGGAACGGCTCTGTCGGTTCGGCGCGGCGCGCATGGCGCCCTGATTTGTCTGGCCGGGATCGTTGCCCCCGCCGCGGCGCTGATCGTCTTCCAACTCCGGATCGAACCACGCTACACCCTGTTCCTGCTGCCGTTCTGCGTCCTTTCGATGGCGGCCGGAACCGCCCTGTGCGCCGAGGTGGCCGGGGCGGGAATTGTCGCAGCCGGCAGATGGGTTGCGGGGAAATGGCGGAATCGCACGAACGGCCACGAGTTTGCCGCCACGGATGAAGCCGGACTATCAGGGGAGGGATGGCGTCTTGTCGCTTCCGTTGCCGTGTTCGTCCTCCTTGCCGGTTTTTTGGCAAGAGGCACATTGCCGCTCTATGCGCGAAATTTTCCGTATTATAGCCCCATAATGACCTGTGTGCTTGCCGACACCAAGTCAGCGGCGCAATATGTCGGCGAACGGGTAACGCGAAACGATATTTTTTCCTATCCCCGATTTCTGATGCACCCGGTGGAGCATTACGCGGAGCGTTATGTGTATCCTTCCATCTCCGCCACTCCCTGGCCGCCACGCAATCTCACAGTCTGGATCGTTCCTTCCCAAGTTGGGAAGACTCCCCGGGAAGACGGGCATACCCTGCCTTTCACGCGAAAGGCCGCTTTTTACGGATGCGCCGTCTGGGCGTGCGAAGTGACATTGCCCGACTTGCGTCAAGTCGCCTTGCCACCCTTTGCTTTCAAACCGGGCGTTCAAATCCTGGAATCCCTAGAGCCATGGGCCATGTCCACCCGGGACTTCATGGATCCGATGGAATTGGAACTGGCCGAAAATGTCTCCGATCCGGCGGAACGCGCCTTGTTCGTAACCCCCACGCGCCGCACGTGGCACTGGGAACTCTTTTCGCCGCCGGAGCCTTGCCATGCCAATCGCATGGCATTCATTCGCGGAGAGATACGCGCGTTGGACACAACCCGTCGGGGCGTGGGGCTTTGCCTACGTTTCTTCGATGCCGACCGGAAACTCATTTGCGAATGGCCCATACGAGTCCCTGCAAAGAAGGATTTCCCCGCGCCTTCGTCGTGGCGAATTTTTCAACTGGGCGTTTTATCACCCCCGGAAGCCTGTTTCGTTTCCGCAGGGCTTGAAATCACGACGCCGGTGCACCCTTTTGTCCCGGTGTGTTTTCGCCGTGTCGAATTATGGTTGGAAGCCGATGGCGGCTGATTGTTTGCGCCACGCGATCAGGCGTCGAGTGTGTAGAAGGAACCTGTGCCGGGACAGGCGAGATAGCGAAATCCGCATTCGCGCATGAGCCGGAAGACATGATCCAAGGAGGCGGCCAGCGGCTCCCCGTGCAGATTCATGCTCGTGTTGAGCACGCATCCCGTCCCGGTGTGTTCTTGAATCAAGGCAAGCAACCGTGCAAAGGACGATCCGTCTTCCCGAACAAACTGGGGACGGCACGATCCATCCACGCCCAGCACCGCTTGGAGGGAGGAACGGCATTCGGTCCTCGCCCGGTATCCCATGGTCATGAAACGGTTCGGACGCCCCTTGGTATTTTCCAGGAGACGTTGCGCCTCCCTGTCGAGAATCGAAGGACAAAAAGGCTGGTACCAAACCCGTTTTTTGAGTTGCAGATTAAGGCGGTCACGGACATCCGGGGCATCGGCGCGGGCCAATATACTGCGATGACCCAGCGCGCGCGGCCCGTATTCCATCCGGCCATCGTACCAAAGCAGGATTTCTCCCCGGGCAATAAGTTCCGCCGCCAGCCGGACCACGGCTTCTTGGCCCTCGCATTGCGCCATTCGCGCGATACCCGCCGGGGGTTCCGTAGGGTCGCTCGTTTCGGGACCCCAGAAAACGTCCTCGAGCGGCGCATCCACGTTTTCGCCGGCCTCCTTGGCCGCCTGCAGGGCCGCCCCCACGGCCAATCCGCCATCTCCCATATGGGGAAACACGAAGACATCCGCGATATCGGGACACTCCCTGAGCAGCATGTTCACCTTGATATTCGAGGCCACCCCGCCGGCTAGGGCCAAGTTCCCGAAGCCGGTTTTGCGCACAGCGTTCCGCGCCAGCGCCATTACATGGATTTCGAGGGATCGTTGCGCCATGCGCGCGAATTGTTCCGAGGGATAGTACCAGAGAATTCGCTTCAATTCGTCGTAAAGACGCAAAGGACCGTATCGTGCCCGCAGACGCAGTCCGTTTACCTCGAAAAGGCTTATCAGGGGGTTCTGCTCGTCCGGAATGGGATACGCGTAGGTGGCAAGGGCCATTACCTTGCCCTCATCCTCGAGTTCACGCATATTCAATAAATTGGTCACATGCTCAAAAAATACCCCCAGTGAGTCGGATGCCGGCGTTTCCTCGAGGCGTTCCAAACGGCCACCGGAATAGACGGAAACCGTGGCGGAAAGTCCGTCGCCCACTCCATCCAACGTAACGACGGACGCAGAGTCAAAACCGCTAAGATAGGCCGCCGTGGCCGCATGGGCCTGATGATGATCCACCAATACTATCCGGCGGCTGGTTATTCCCAATTCGACAAGCCTTCGCCGCATGGCCGCGTCGCTCAGCATTTCCGACACGCGGTTTCCGGGAAGGGTCGTCAGCCAGTACTTCCATCGCTTCTCCGTCCGATGCAAATGGGACGGCGCCAGTTTTCGCCGGCGGATCTGGTAGTAGGTTTCCTTTGTGAAAGGCGCCCATCGCGCCAGCGTTTTCGACAAGTCGCCCGTCGAATACGCCACGAGATCCACATCTTCGGGCCGCCATCCGCCGAAATCGAGACAACAGCGTATTGCCAGAGCGGGAAAACGTATCTCCAGTTTTCTGCGGGTAAGCCGTTCCTCGTTTACCGCGATTCGTACCCGGCCGTTTTCCAACAGCGCAGCGCCCGAATCGTGGCCATCCCATATACCCAACACTATCATGATCCTTGGCCTCTCATCGCAACAGTCTCAATAGGCCGGACGGACGCGCCTGGCGCAAAGCCGCCCACCACGTCCTTGCCCTTCGGTACATCATGCCATTTGCTTCGGCAAGCAACCCGTTCAGTTCCTCCGGACTCAATTCGCAAAGACTGTGCCGGACATGGGTTTGGCTGATTCCTTTCCAGACATCGTCAACCGTCAACAAGCCTTGTGAAACGGCATCCGCGAACAGCCGCGATCCTGGCCATGGCGCCGCCCCATAGAATTGTATCCAATCGAGCGGAAGCGCATGGGCCATCGTTATCGTTGCACGTGCCGTCCGGGCCGTTTCGCCGGGCAAACCCAGCACGAAATGGCCCGAAGTCTGTATGCCCGAACGTCCCGTCATTTCTATCGCGCTGCGGATTTTTTCGATGCTTATTCTTTTTCCGGAACGATCCAGGATGCCTTGATCGCCGGATTCGACTCCGAAGCTGACCATCCAGCATCCCGCCCGGCGCATCATTCGGGCAAGATCCGCGTCCAAGGTGTCCCCTCGGCTGTTGCACGTCCACCGAATTTTCAGTCGGCGGCGAAGCAGTTCCTCGCAAATACCCAAAACTTGGTTGCGGTCAACGGTAAAGGTGTCTGACCAGAAAAAGAAATCACGTACACCGTAATCGCGGGTGTTTCGATCGAGTTCGTCCACGAAATGAACCGGATCCCGTTTTCGGACTCGTTTGCCATGATAGGCCGCCGACGTGCAAAACGAGCAGTCAAAAGGGCAGCCGCGGCTGGGCGCCGCCATTAAAAAAGGCCGTCCCGACAGGGGCAACCGGTATTGAAGAGCCCCCACGAGACCCCAATCCGGAAAAGGCAATGCACTGAGGTCCGTCCGCACCAAGGTTGATGTAGGACGAGGGTTTTTTCGGAACCAGACGCCCGGCATGTCCGGGCGGGGAACTGAATGGACCAGAGCGTGCGCCGCCTCTACAATGCAATCTTCCGGTTCTCCCAGGAAGATGGCGTCCAAGTCAGGCTGCCTGTTGAAACAGTCTTCCGGCAGCGCCGCCGGAAAGGTTCCGATGATCGCTGTTCGCGTGCTTGGAATCACCGTTCGCAAGGCTGTTGCAACGCCCAGATCCAATTCGGGTGTTACATTGCCGACCGGCCATATCGCGATATCGGGCCGAAATGCCTTGACCTCGACGAGCAATTCCTGAAGACTTGTGCAGCAGACGGCGCAATCAATTATCCGAACGGTTGCGCCTGCCTGCCGAAGCAGCGCCCCCAAATAAGCCAGCGTCAGCGGCGGCCATGTGGTGCGCCAGATGCCTCCGCTTTGCGTGCAACGCCCCTCGCGCGTTTGCGGCTGTTCGCCCGGCGGATTGACCAAGATCGCGCGGATGTTGTTCAATCGTTCTCCTGCGGCGATCACGGCTGGCCTTCCGAATCGCGGGCGTGCGCGCCCGTCCTGTATTCCGGCGCAGGAAACATCATAAATAACAATACTTTATGAGTGTGTAGACAAATCGGAATGAGACCTTCCAAAGTTTGATATGGGAAGATCCAAATTTTCGGCGGTATTCGTGCGCGGGAACTTCGGCCATCCGATAACCGCGCCGTAACGTCTTGATAATCATTTCCTGCTCAATGGAGGCGATATTTTCGCGCAAATCCAGTTTGCGCGCCACATCGGCGCGGATGGCGCGAAATCCGTTTTGGCTTTCGCTCAGGCGAACCCCAAAACGCCAATTGATGAAGGCCGTAATAAAGGAACTTCCTGCCAGACGGAAAAATTCATCAAAACCGCCGTGCAATTCGCTCGAACCGCCCAAAAGGCGGCTTCCCGCCACGTGGTCCGCCTCGCCTTTCACGATAGGTTCAATCAACCGGGGGATATCGTTTGCATCGTGCGAACCGTCCGCGTCCATGAAGACCAGTATGTCCCCGCTGGCCGCCTCGATGCCCACGCGGATGGCGTCGCCTTTTCCCCGGTTGTGATCCGACAGCACCACGCAGCCCAGACGGGATGCGACGCCTTTCGTATCGTCCGTCGAATGCCCGTCAACCACCACCACCTCGTCCGCGTGGCGCTGGCACGCCACGATGACATCGCCGATGTTTTCCGCTTCGTTCTGAGCGGCGATAACGACCGATATTCGCGGCTTGCGTGCTTCTTCTTTGCTCATGCTGTCCCTGATGTGTAGGAAATGCGGCCAAACCTGCCAAGGTAAAAAAGATTATACACGACATCATCAAAACCACAAACACTTTCCAACTTGTGGACGTCGGGGTTATCGGCTTGCAGGGCCGATTCGGGTGGCAAAGAGCGATTGGACCCAATTGCTCCGTTTCCTTGCTTTTTCGTGGCGACTGTGGTTTGATGAGGCTTTCGTGGCCGAAAGGAGAGGGTTGAATGGCGGCAGTGGCAAAAATGCTGGGGATGGCAAGTCTCGTCGTTTGCTGGTGAAAAGCGAGCCGCTCCGGTTGACGGTTCAACCGGGTGCGATGCCCGTGTCGAACATCTGGACGGTTGCGGGACTCGTCCTGTTGCTTGCGGGGGCCGGAATATACCGGCAGTATCGTTTCCATTGACTTCGGCTGTATTTACTGCGGGTTTTCGCCGGTGTCCTGTTTTTTTCTCTGCGGCGCGATCTCCTTGCGAAAACGGGCGACGGCCTTGAGATGTTCGGCTTCGGTTGCGCTGAAGGTATGCGTCTGTCCGTCGGCGTTCGAGACGAAATAGAGAAAATCCGCCCGGGCCGGGCGCAAAGCCGCCTTCAGGGCGGCCGTGCCGGGACTCGAAATCGGACCGGGCGGGAGGCCGGTGTGCTTGTAGGTGTTGTACGGCGAATCGGTTTCCAGATCCTCGTACAGGAGGCGCTGGCCGTATTTTTTTAGTGCAAACTGGAGCGTCGAGTCGAACTGAAGCGGCATGTTTTTTTGAAGTCGGTTGTAGATGACCGCCGCAACGCTGGGCCGTTCTTCCGGGACGCGCGCTTCCTCCTCGATCAGGGACGCAATCGTTACAATGGCCAGCTTGTCGAATCCTTCAGGTGGTGGAGACTGTGCTATCAATGAAGCATATTGTTTTTCAAATTCCGCAATCATCCGTTCGACGACTTCGCGTTCCGTGGGCTTCCTGTCGAAATAATAGGTATTGGGCAGGAGAAAGCCTTCGAGTGTGGTGGCTTTGATGCCGATTCGAGCAATAAGTTTTGGATCGGAGGCCGCTTCCACGAAAGCCGCCGGATTGCCGAACAATTTTGATGCCTGTTCAATGCTAAGCCCCTCGGGTATGGTGACGCGCAACTCGGGCGGAACTTCCGAGGGATCCGGGGGCCGGTTGGAACCTTTTTGCAAAATGTGCAGCAAATCGAGCGCCGAGAGTCCGCGCGGGAGAGTGTACCACCCGTGCTTGACGGGTTTGCGCACACGATCCGCGCGGAGAGCAATCCGAAAAAACAACTCGTGCTCGATAAGACCCTTTTCGGCCAGCATGCGCCCGGCTTCACGGCCCGTTACACCGTCCGGTATGGTCAGTTTGATCGGTTCTCCCGGCACACCCGGTCGTGTGGCATGTTGATAGGCCAGTAATCCGGCCAGCACCATGGAGACCCCGGCCACCAGAATCAAACCGATGGCGAGTGCAACCAATTTGAATGCACAACCCCATGCAAGACGCCTCTTGCGGGTCTCGCGTGCGGAATCGCTCATTCGCCGGTTCTCTTGTTGCGTTGCCGGTCCAGATAGGTCTGCAGGATATGGTGCGCGGCAATCTTGTCAATCACCTGTTTTCGGCCTTTCCGGCTGACATTCGCCTGAATCAGCATCCGTTGCGCCGCCGCCGTCGAGAACCGCTCGTCCTGTGTTACGATTTCGACGTTGACCGCCGCGCGCAGTTGCTCGATGAACGTGAGCACCTTCTCGGCTTGGGGGCCCGTCTTGCCTTCCTGGTTCAGGGGCAGGCCCACGACCACGCGGACGGCTTCGGTTTCCATGACCAGTCCGGCAACCGCCGCGATATCATTCTTGAGTCCGGAGCACTTGACGACCGAATGCGGTTGCGCGATGATTCCCAGCGGATCGCTGACCGCAACGCCGATTCGAACGTCGCCGACATCCAAGCCCAGTATTCGGCCAACCATAATCATTCTCTCTCAGCACGAAGAGCACAAAGGCGCTGAACAGGCATTTTCAAACTCGCAAAGGCCAGTTCCGTGGATCTTGCGGACCTCATGGACAAAGTGGCCGTCGGAATGTTCTTCCGTGCGATAAAGATTTCTGCGTGTCCTTCGTGTTTATGTCGCACCGCTCAGCCAAGCAGTCCATCTACGATATCCACGGCCTTCCCGATGGCTTCCGGCAGTTTCTCGGGGTGCTTTCCGCCGGCTTGGGCCATATCGGGCTTGCCGCCGCCGCCGCCGCCCACGATCGGCGCAAGGTTCTTGATGATCTCGCCGGCTTTGACGCGCGCCGTCAGATCCTTCGTCACACCCACGCACAGGAAAACCTTATTCTCAACCGCGCTGCCAAGCACGACCACGCCGCTGCCAAGTTTGTCGCGCAGGTTGTCGAGCGCCATGCGCAATCCGGCGGCGTCTTGGCCCTCGACCTCGGACGCAAGCACCTTGATGCCCTTCACTTCACGCACCCGCGACATGTAATCAACCGCCGCGCCGCTTACCGCCGCCTGTTTCCATTTTGCCACCTCGCGTGTAAGACGTTTGTTTTCCTCAAGCATCGCCTGAATGCGAGCATGCAGTTCATCCAAGGGTGCGTTCAGCAGGTGCGCGCTGTGCGCCAACTGCCGATCGCGTGCCTGTATCATTTCCACCGCGGGTTCGCCGCAAACGGCCTCGATGCGACGCACGCCCGCCGCAATGGACGATTCGCTCAAGATCTTAAGGTAGCCGATGACTCCTGTTTGGCGAACATGGCAACCGCCGCAGAGTTCCATGCTGATGTCGCCGATCTGCACCACCCGAACAATGTCTTCGTACTTTTCGCCAAAAAGCGCCATCGCGCCCGCTTGACGCGCCTCGGCAATGGGTTTGTATGAAATGTTCACGGGTGTATCGGTTCGGATGTAGGCGTTGGCGAGCCGTTCGATGTCGTAGAGGCGTTCGGGACCGATGGCCTCGAAATGCGTGAAATCGAAGCGAAGGCGCTCCGGCGTAACGAGGGAACCGGCCTGGTGCACGTGATCGCCCAACACGTCCTGCAAGGCTGCTTGCAGGAGATGCGTTGCGGTATGATGATTTTCGGTGGCGCGGCGTTTCCCGGCATCCACGCATGCAGACACCGTATCGCCCTGTCTGAGAATGCCGCGATTGACGCGCACCCCATGCAGCGTCACCTTTTTAAGGGGGGCTTTTGTAATCGAAACATGCGCGGAACCGTCGGCGGTCTCAATCGTTCCCGTATCGCCGATCTGCCCGCCGGACTCGGCATAAAAAGGCGTCGTGTCAAGCACGATTTCGCCTTCGGCGCCTTCCTCAAGCGACTCGATACGTTTTCCGTTCTGAATAATGGCGACAATGCGCGCAGGACATTGAAGCGTTTCATACCCAACGAACTCGGTCGGCCCTTCTTCATCGGCAACGACGCGATAAATCGGCGCGAGGGCCTCTTCGCCGCTGCCCGCCCACGCGGTGCGCGCCTGCTCGCGCTGTTTGGCCATGGCCGTATCGAATCCTTCACGATCCACGGCAAAACCGCGATCCACGGCGATATCCGTCGCGAGATCGAGCGGAAAACCAAACGTGTCGTGCAGGCGGAACAACTCTGCTCCCGGCACCGTTTTGTCGCCGGCTTTTTTCATGCTCTCGAACACTTCTTCGAGGCGGTCCATGCCGCGCGCCAGCGTGCCCGCGAAGCGTTCTTCTTCCGTCAGGATGATCTTTTCGATTTGAAGCCGCTTCTCGATCAATTCTTGGTAATGATGTCCCATGCGTTCGACGACGGTTTTTGTAACTTCATGCAAGAATGGTTTTTCAAAACCGAGTTCGCGTCCAAACCGTGCTGCCCGGCGCAATAGCCGCCGCTCTACGTAACCTCGCCCCTCGTTCGAGGGCAGCACGCCGTCCGCAATCATGAACGACAACGCGCGTGCATGATCCGCGATGACACGGAACGGCACGGGATTTGATTCATACTTCACCTTGCAGAGCGCCTGCGTTGCCTCGATAATTGGGTAAATGCCGTCGGTATCGAACACGGTTTCTTTTTTCTGCAACAACGCCGCCACCCGTTCGAGTCCCATGCCCGTGTCTATGCCGCGATTCTTCAGCGGCGGACGCGAACCGTCCAATTGCTGGTCATATTGGGGAAAGACAAGGTTCCAGAATTCGAGGAAACGTTCGCAGTGTTCGCAGCCCGGCGCGCAATCCGGCCGGCCGCAACCGAGTTCCGCGCCGCGGTCAATATGGAGTTCGGAGCAGGGTCCGCACGCGCCCGTGTCGCCCGCCGGCCCCCAGAAGTTGTCCTTCTTTCCAAGGCGAATGATCTTATGGGACGGTATGCCGACTTCTTTCTCCCAGATGCCGAACGCTTCATCGTCTTCCTCATACACCGACACCCAAATGCGATCCGGAGCAAGTTTTAGGATTTGTGTCGAGTATTCCCACGCCCATGCAATCGCCTCGCGTTTGAAATAATCGCCAAACGAAAAATTGCCCAACATTTCGAAGAACGTCAGGTGGCGCGAGGTCTTTCCGACCTCGTCGAGGTCATTGGCTTTGCCGCCCGCGCGCAGACATTTCTGCGACGTGGCCGCCCGCCGGTACGGCACGGGGACTTCGCCCGTGTAATAGGGCTTGAATTGAACCATTCCAGCGCTCGAAAACAACAGCGTAGGGTCGTTCGACGGCACAATCGTGTCGCTCCGTTCGATTACATGACCTCGTTCTCGAAAGAATTCAAGATAACTGGCGCGAATTTCGTCACTCTTCACCGATCAATCTCCATTGCTGCGTGAGATTCCGCTTCACAACAGCGCGCGTTTCTATTTCGCGCGCACATTTAGAAAAACGGTCTACTCGTCCATAACGAACACAATCGCACGAAATGCGCGATTCCGTTCGCAAAACCAGACCTTTGTGGACAGATAGTGAAAAATGTATCAAATCCAAGGCTCGGCCTGCACCTTTTTTCTCGGTTGTCAGCACTCAAACGACTCTATGCGGGCACGCCGTTGAAACCGAATATTCATATCAAAAGTCAAAATTATATGAACAGGATGAGGCGAATACTGTCAGGACGCCATGCGCCACAAGAGATTCGTTGGCATTTGACCGTACTGGCCGTAGTGTATTGGGGACTTGTCTTTTGCGCTTGGCTGGGTTATTCGGGGGAACGCGCGTTTTCAATCACATCCCACATGCTGAGCGCGTTGGGCAGTTATGACGCACGACACAATCCCAACTGGTTTTGGGTGTTTTCCGTGGCCATGATTTACTGCGGATTGGTTATGATTCCGGTCATGATTTATGTTTATCGCCGCTTTGCCGCCATTTCCAGATGGGGCGCTTCGATAGGGGCATTTTTCTTCCTCGCCGGCTGCGTGGGGCTCATTTTGACAGGCTTGTTCCCGTATGCGCGCGGGACGGTATTCGGCGTCTGGGATTTGAGGCATGTTCATGGCGGCGTGGCGGGCACGATGGGGGCCGCCTTCGTGATCGGTTTTCTCTGGCATGGATTGCTCCTGCTGAAGGACATGTTCTCGGAAAGGCGATTGGTCGCGGCCGGGAAGACCTCGTACCTGCGATTCGCCGGTCCTTACCTGGCGTGCTCGCCCGTGTTCATCATCGCGGCCACACGCATCCAATGGGAGTCCATCCATGCGGCGCTGCAAGCGGCCGCCAATGCATCGGCACGCGAGGCGGCGGCGGCGATGGATGCCGCCCTGAGCGGATTCCGCCATTTTCCCCTGCTGGAACATCTGGCCATTTGGGCCCTTACGATCTACGTCATCTGGTTTACGATCGCGTTGCCGCATCGAACCGGGCAGCCGGAACTTTCAGGAGACATCCAAACGGGCCTGGAAGAAGACGCCGAAAACGTCCGCGGCTAGGAACCATTCTGTAATCCACGCATGGCAGTCTTGAGCACGAGCCCCACATCATGCTACGTTTTCAAACGGAGGGATACCACGGATGAAAACATTGCGTGTGGGGATGGTGGGCCATGGGTTCATGGGCAAGGTGCACGGTCACGCGTACCGTTCGCTTCCGTTCTATTACGATCCGCCTCCGGCGAAGGTAGTGTTGGCGGGCGTGGCCACGAATACCGAGGCGAGCTGGCGGCGCGCAGTGGGGGAATGGGGTTACGGATTCGGCACGACAGACTTCCGCGACCTTTGCAAGCGCGACGACATAGACATCATTGACTGCTGCGCGCCGAACCATCTGCATCGCGACGTACTGTTGGCCGCACTTGAACATGGCAAGCACGTATACATGGACAAGCCGCTTTGCCTGAGCCTCGATGAGGCGCGCGAAATGGCCGCTTGCGCGAAGGCGCATCCCGAATGCATCACGCAGATGACGTTCAACTACCGCTTCATTCCCGCCATTCTCCGCGCGAAAGAACTGGTCGAATCCGGCGCTCTTGGCCGTCTCTATTCCGCGCGCGTGTGTTATCTGCATGCGGGATACGTCAGTCCGGATCGGCCCATCACATGGCGGCTTGAAAAGGACAAGAGCGGTCGCGGCGGTGCGCTGTTCGATCTCGGCTCGCACGTCATAGACATGACGCGCCACCTGCTCGGCGAATTCACCGAAGTGCAGGAACTCGCGGAGACTTTCATTGCGGAACGCCCGATCAAGAGCGATCCGTTGCGCAAGGGACGTGTGGAGGTAGACGACGTTTCGCTCCTGTTGTTTCGTTTGGCCAACGGCGCGGTCGGAACGCTGGAGGCTTCGCGCATGGCGATGGGCGTTCAGGACGAAATCCGGTTCGAAGCGCATGGCAGCCAAGGCGCAATTCGTTTCAATCTCATGCAGCCGAATTATCTCGAATATTACGATGGCACGCTGCCGGAAGGGACCTACGGCGCGGACCGCGGCTTCAAGTTCATCGAGTGCGTGGCGCGCTACCCGAAACCGGCGTCATTGCCCGGTCCCAAAAATACAATCGGTTGGGAACGCTTTCATGTTCATTGCATTCACAATTTCATTTCATGCGTGGCGGAGGATCGTCCGGCGCAACCCGATATTCTCGACGGCGCCCGAACGCAAGCCGTGATGGAAGCCGCCCTCGAAAGCCGCCGGACTCGCGCCTGGACATGCGTCCCGGAGTTGTAAGGGCACACTTCTAAAGCAGGACGTCCAGCCAAACGCTCATCGTTCCGCCGGATGTTTCCGGTTCCAGCGCCAATAAAAGGGAAGTCCTGAAAGGATCAGCCCCAAGCCGAACAGGGACTCTCCCGGCATTTCAATGACGGTCACGATTACCAGCACAAGACAGAACGCGGCAAAAGCCACGGGTAGATACGGATAACCGTGTACGCGATAGGTTCGCGGCGCGTCTCTATGGATTCTGCGTAGGATAACGACTCCCAACGCGCTCGCGCTGTAGAAAATGAACGAGGCGAAAATGACCATGTCGGTTAGTTGATCGAATGTGCCGGTCAGGATGAGCAGCGATGTCCATCCCCATTGCATCCATAAAGACACCGACGGCGTGCGAAAGCGGGGATGGCATGCCGCGGCGGATTTGAAAAAAAGCCTGTCGCGGGCCATCGCGAAATACATCCGCGAAGGGGGCAGCAACTGGCAGTTTGTCGCGCCGAATGTCGAAACAAGAATCACAACCGCCACAAACAGGGCCGCGTTCCCTCCAAAGGCCTTCCGCATAATTTCGACGCCGAGGATGGCGTTTTCATCCCCGGCGTAGGCGCGCATTTCGGCAATGGGCATGACGTGCAGATAGGCCACATTGACCAATGTGTACACGGTGACGACGCCGGCCACGCCGATCGCAAGCGCCAGCGGAATGGTCCTTTTGGGATTGCGCACCTCTCCGCCTAGAAACATCACGTTGTTCCATCCGTCGTAGGCCCAAAACGCGCCGCGCATCGCGATGAACATCGCTCCGAACAATCCAAGCGAGGCCGAGTATTCCGCCGCCGGATCGACCAGCATCGGTGTCAAATGCCGGTACGAGCCGTCCGGCCACCATAAACCGGCCAGCACAATTATCGCGATGCCGAGCAATTTCAACGTGGTCGAAATGTTTGCGACGATCCCGCCGAAGAGTACGCCGAAGTAATTGATCGATGTCAGGACGAACAACGTCGCAATAGTGAAACCCTTGACGCCAATATTGTCGAAGGGGTGAAACAGGCCAAAAACGGATATGGATTCCCATGATGGATCGAGTCGTGGAAAGGCGTGCAGCGCGTTGGCCGACATGCCGAACACATAGGCAATCGAGCCGACCGACGCGGACTGGATCACGACAAATCCCGCCCAGCCGAACATGTAGGAGAATAGACGCCCGTAAATCCTCTTGAAGAACGCGTACTGTCCGCCCGGATCCGCGATCATGCCGGCCAGTTCCGCGTTGCTCAGCGCGCCCATGAGCGAAATAAGGCCTGCGCCCAGCCAGCACGCCAACAGCAGCCCCGGCGACTGCACCGCGTCGGCCATGACAGCGCTCTTTTTGAAAATCCCCGAACCGATCATGTTGCCCATGACAATCATGACCGCCGTGAAAAGCCCCAAGCGCGGGAGAAGCCCGCTTGCGTGCGTTCGGCTGGATGATTGGTTCATGCGCCCGATTCCAGTTCCCATAGATGCGCCCGCAATTGAGCGGGCGATTCGGCCAGAAAAGACGGTTTGGCCTGCGCCAGGGTCTCCGCCGCATGATATCCCCAGAGGACGGCGATGGGATCGGCCTTGGCGCGTCGTGCTTCAAGCAGATCGCCCTTGGTGTCGCTGACGAAGTGCAGCCGTGCGTGCGGATGCAATTTCGCCACACGCCGGATCTTGCGCGTTTTGCTCGTATCCACGTCCGAGCCGAGCACGCCGCGCACATGCCGGATGTCATGTCGCTCCAGAAACTGCTCGACGGCGTCGCTGGTGTTCGATGTGACGATGTAGAGGGGGAATTTCCCGGCCAGATCCGTGACGATCGCGGGCATTGTCTCGAAGGGCCGGATGCGCTGTTGCGCCTCGCGAATGCGCGGCTCGAATGTGTGCGCAATGCGCCGGAGGCGAAACAGCGGAAATCCGGACCACAGCAGTTGCCGGAACGGATTGCCTTCCAGCATTTTCAGAAACACTTCGCGCGAATTGATGCGCTTGTAGCCCATTTCAGTGCAGACGGCGGTATAGGCCGCGTGGTAGATTTCGAGGGAATCCGCAATGACCCCATCGAAGTCGAACAGCAGTACGTGCTCCATCGGCAATCAGCCGCGCCGGCTTTTGCGCAGCGCCTGATCGAGGTCCGCAATGATGTCGTCGGCCTCCTCGATTCCGACGGCCAGGCGCAGCAGGGTGTCGGTAATGCCCAGTTCGTAGCGCTGCTTACGCGTAGAATCATAGTAACTGACCGTTGCGGGATGGGTGATGAGCGTTTCGACGCCGCCGAGACTCGGCGCGATATAACAGAGATTCAGGCTGTCGAGAAAACGCTTGGCCTCTTTCAGTCCACCCTTGATGTCGAACGTGACGACCCCGCCGAATCCCGCCATTTGCTCGCGCGCGATGTTGTAATGGGGATGGCTTTCAAGGCCGGGATAGTACACGCGCTTGACGCATGGATGGTTTTCAAGAAATCGGGCGATTGCCATGCCCGTGGCGTTGTGCCGCGCCATGCGCAGCGGAAACGTCTTCAGGCCGCGCAGGAGCAGGTAACAGCAGTGAGGATCTATTACGCCGCCGATGGCCTTGTGCATGGCGCGGATTTCCTCGATCAGTTCCTTGCGGCCGAGCACGGCGCCCGCGAGGATGTCGTTGTGTCCGGCAAGATACTTCGTGCAACTGTGCAGATCGAGATCCACGCCGAAATCGAGCGTTCGCTGGTTCATCGGCGTGCTGAACGTGCTGTCCAGCAGCGTCAACACCTTGTGTTTGCGCGCGATCGCCACCATGCGGTGCAGATCGCAGATGTTGAGATACGGATTCGTCGGCGATTCGGAGAAGATGAATCGGGTGCGCTTGTCAATGGCGCGTTCCAGCGCGTCGTAATCCCCGAACGGCACCACCGAGCAACCCACGCCGAAACGCTGGAGATAACTTGCGCAGAATTCGAGCGTCTTTTTGTAGGCGTCGTCGGTGATCACGATGTTGTCGCCGGTGCGGATCAACGCGAGAATGGTCGTGATGATCGCGCTCATGCCCGAACTGAAGACCACGCAGTCCTCCGCGCCGCAGAGGGCTGCCAGCCGCCGCGCCGCGACCTGCTCCGTCGGATTGCCGTAACGGCCGTACTCGAAACGCGCCTTGCCGTGCTTCGTGTACGCCTCGATGTCCTGGCTGTCCTTGAACGCGTACGTCGAGGTCTGCACGATCGGCGTCGTGATTGAGTCGGCATACCGGAACCGGTCCTCGCCGGCATGAATGCACCGGGTCGAAAAGCCCGCTTTCACCATTGGATCGCTGCCCTTGCGGGATGACTTCATAATTCCGTCCTTTACTTCGTGATTGAACCTGTTACCTGATTTACACCCTTCTTGCCCCATTCGGGCAAATGGCGCATTCAGGCGTGGCCATAACTATTGAACCATGCCCGTTCCTCGAAAGGTTTCTTTACAACTCGCGAAACGACTTCCTTTTCCGGCACGCCGATGGGCAGGATGACGCGCACCTGTTTGTTTTCCGGAACACCCAGCAACCCGGCCACGATTTCGGCGTGATTTTCGATGCGCAGCCAGCCGTCCACCCATACTGTGGCGTATCCGAGCGCGGTAATGGCCAGCAGCATGTTCTCGACCGCCGCCGCGCAATCCTCGATTTGGAAGGAGATGCCTTCATAAACGGCGCAGGGATTTCGGTCCACGCAACAAACGATGTATGCCTTGGCCGTGGTCATGGCCTTGTTGTAGGGCATGGCGGCGATCGCGGCCACTTTCGCCGGATCGTCCACAATCACGAAGGTCGTCGTTTGCGCGTTCTTGGCCGACGGCGCCAGCAGTCCCGCCTCGACAATCCGCTTCAGATCCTCGCGCGGAATTGGAATGTCACGAAACCCGCCGCGATAGCTGTGTCGGTGTGCAATCGTGTCAAAGAAATCCATGCCGTAAAAATCCCGTTTCCTGGATACCCATAATCCGATTATAGCGAAAACGTGCCTACCCATGATAATCTGATTTGCTGCGGTTCGGATGCGTGGCTACAATAAACCCGTAAAAATCCGCAATTGGGAGAGAAAACCGATGCACATCCTGGTGGTGAATATTCAAATCAAGCCCGAATGCGTGGACGCCTTCATCGAGGCGACGCGCGACAACGCCCGCGCGAGCCGCAATGAGCCTGGCGTGGCCCGCTTCGATTTCATCCAGTCGATCGAAGATCCAACCCGTTTCATGCTCGTCGAGGCGTATCGCACCGAGGCGGCCGTCGCGGCGCACAAGGAAACCGCCCATTACAATAAATGGGCCGAGATCGTCAAGGATATGTTCGCCGAACCCCGCACCCGCGGCCTTTACCGCAACTGCGATCCCGGAGATTCCGAGTGGTGAAGCCGGCGGTAGGTTGAAGGCCGAAGACGGACGGCGGCGGCATAGGGTGTCGGCAGGTCTAAATCGTCCCTGCCAATCGCTTCAATCGCCTTTCGTGTATTCCGCGGTGACCGTGCTGGCGAGTCCGCCGCGCGGATGGCAGGCGACGATGACTTTCATCTTGCGCGGCTTGCAGGCATTCACCAGATCGCCGAGCATCCGATTCACGAGGTGCTCGTACCAGATGCCCACATTCCGGTACGACATGAGGTAATACTTGAGCGATCGCAGTTCGATGCAAAGGCGGTCCGGCGTGTAGACGATTGTAATGCGCGCGAAATCGGGCAGGCCGGAAAACGGGCATACGCTCGTGAATTCGTCTGTCGTGGTTACGATCTCGGCGCTTTGCCCGATGCGGCTGTCGGCGTATTCGTACTCGAAACATTCGAGCACGCCCGGGTCGATCGCTTCGGGACCGTCAAACGGCAGGGTCCGGTCCAGTGCCTTGAATTGCTCCTGGGGGGCGGGCTTAGTGTCCATGATAAATGCACCTCGATGTTTCCGTTTCCTGCACCACAACACATTGCAAATCGTCCACCGATTGCGCCAGGCGGTTCCAGATCCACTCGCACAAGCGCTCGCTGGTGGCTTCCCCGAGTTCTCCGATATCGTTGAGGCAGCGGTGGTCGAGAACGTCATAAATGTCGCGCAATGCGGGTTCGAGCCTTTCGAGATTCGCCGCCGCCGCTTCCACGCGGTACGAATGGCCGTGCAGCCGCCGGCAGGGATGGCCTTCGGGAAGATGGGCGAGTTGTTGGGCCGCCTCGAACGAGAACCGAATCCGGCGCGGCAGATGTTCATCCGGCGACGCGTCCAACCATACGGGCCGAAACGCATTTTCGCCCACGGTGGAGACGCGCACCGCCTTCAGGCACGGCAGGGACGGACGAAACCGGGCGTCAATCCATGCTTCAACCGCAACGAACGAACCGTCGCCCATGCCCGGGATTTCGTTTAGATACCGGTGATCCAGTTGCGCCATGATCGGCTGGAAAAGCGATTTGATGTCGCCGAAATCAACCAGCCAGCCCATCGCGGAATCCACTTCGCCTTCCGCAACGATATCAATACGTAAAGTATGGCCATGCAGACGCGATCCCGCGCCCCGGCTCGACGTGTTCCGGTGCGCCACTTCGACTAGAAAACGCTTGACTAATTCTACGTGCATGCTATCCCTTTGAAGCTTATGGCTCTAGGCTTATGGCCAAAGGATCGTGACGACCGACTACCGACTTCTGAGAGCGTGTGAATTCATTCGCACAGTCGAAAGCGTAACGCCGAATTCCGATTCGGCTAAATGGCCAATGCCCGTGCCGAATCGGAATTCGGCGTTACAAACCGTTGCATTGAATTTGTTCACGGGCTCTGACTCCCAACTCCTCACTCCTTCATCTTCGTCTATACGCCCCGTGTATCGGGATCCCAGATGTACTTGTGCAACTGCAATTGCAGACGCACCGGCAACCCGTCTTCGAGGATCCAACCGGCCAGCGTTTTCGGCTCCAACAGGCCGAATGCGGCGGAAAAAAGCACCGCCCGGCACCGGCCGGACAGATCATACCGCCGCAGCACGTCACGGCTCCACTCGTAATCCACGCGGCTGCCGACGACGAACTTTACCTCGTCCTGAGCGGCAAGCCGTTCGATGTTTTCCCATCGCATGCGATCCGCCATGCCGCTGCCCGGGCATTTGATGTCCATAATGCGAATCGTGTTGCGCGGGAGCGCCTCGATGGGAAGCGTGCCGTTCGTTTCGACCAGCACCGTGTGCCCCGCATCGTTCAGCCGTTGCGCGAGGGATGGCGTTGCCTCCTGCAGAAGCGGCTCGCCCCCCGTGATTTCGACCAACGGACACGCCAGCACCGCGCATTGCCGCACAATCTCGTCGAGTTCCATCCGCCGGCCCGGACCGTAGGCGTACGCCGTGTCGCAATACGCGCACCGCAGATTGCAACCCGCCAGCCGAATAAACGCGCACGGCAATCCCGCCCATGTGGATTCGCCCTGGATGCTCCTGAATAGTTCCGCGATTTCAAGCGTCGGCACACATACCTCGCATCATTCTGAAAAGGCGCTTCGCCGCTGCCCGTTCGCACCTGTTATCATTTTCGTCGTCGTGCATGGCCACATGGAAGTCGAGTCTATCCGATGCCGGACATGGAAACAAGGAACATTGTAACCTTCATCGGATTTTGGATAGGCTATACGTGTCGAACGGTCAACGAAGGACGGTTTTCGTGCGTTAGACCGGACAAGGATGTCATGGATGGATGTAAAGATTTTCAGGATATTGGGAATCATCGCTATTCTGGCCGCGGGCCTGGTGGTTACGTCCCTGCCGGGATGTGGCAAGGCCGAAAAACCGCAGGCGGATGTTCCAGATGCGCCGCAGGCGGTTGATCCATCCAGCGAACAGACCTCCCGTGGAAAGCCCGCGCCCGAAACCCTTGTGCTGCTTTCCTCGGAGGAGGTCAAACTCTCCGACAAGCCGCCGCTGTTGCCCAATGGCGGATTCGAAAAGTGGCAACCCGGCGAACCCGCGCCGAAAGGTTTCGACGCGCCCAAAGGCGCCAAGTCCGCCATTCGCAAGGAAATGAAGGATGTCGCGGAAGGCGTGTTGGCCGTCAGCCAGACATGGCAGGCGCTGGACGGCGCGGATGCGTTCACAAACAAATTCGGCATCAATGTCGCGGGGTTGAAACCGCGCGGAAACTACACGCTCGAAATAACCGTCAAGAACCCCTCGGACAAGATGGTGATGGTGACGGCCTGGCAGGAGACGGGCAGTCCGGCTTCCCCCTATGACCGCATCAAGGATGCCCTCATCGAAGTGCCTCCTTTCACAAAAGAATTCAAGACCTTTTCCTGCCCGGTGGTCCCCAACACGGATCGCCCCGTGCGGATTTTCACCGGCTGCAACGACAAGCGCGGCGAGTTTCCCGTTGTGGTGATATGGGATGATTGGAAATTGATCGAGAACAAGTAGGGGGGCCGTCCCGCCCTTTTCGCCATTCCGCCTTGCACGAATTGATATCGGGAACGCCGTAACGTATCCTCTGGACATGGTGGAGGATGGCGTATTCGATGGTCAGGCTGAGTTACGACGCAGTGTTTGAACGCATCGGGGCGTTGACGGAACTGGTGACATTGGCCGGTTCGGTGGCGCAGATCATGCGCATCACGCGCGATCCCAAGGGAACGGCCGCCAAACTCGCCGCCGCGATTTCGCGCGACCCCGCGCTGGCCATGAAACTCCTGCGCACCGTCAACTCGCCGTTTTACGGTCTCCGCCGGACCATCGAAACCATCGAGGACGCCGTCGTGGTGCTGGGATTCGGAGAAGTCGAACGGCTCAGCCTCGCCATTTCCGTCATGAAACATTTCAGCGCGCGCACCATTCGCGGCCAGGCCATCAACCAACTGTTTCTCCATAGCCTCGTGTGCGGCATTGCGGCGGAGACGCTCGTCGAATGCTACCAATTGCGTGGCATCGAGGCGGACGATATCTTTACGGCGGCGCTGCTGCACGACGTCGGCAAGGCCATCATCTGGCAAGCCCTGCCCGAAGCCGCGCGCGAGATCATGACCATCATGGACGACCGGCATCTCAGCCAGTTCCATGCCGAACAGGAAGTGCTTGGAGGCGCCAACCATTGCCTCGTCGGCGCGTGGGCCTCCGGCGAATGGAATCTCCCCACGTCCATCGTGCACAGCATCCAGATGCACCACACCCCCCTCGAAGCCAAGGACGACGCATCCCTGCTCAAAGTGATTCACATCGCCAATGCCGTGTGTTATCACGTCGGTTTTCCCGCCACGAAAACCAAAAAAACGCCGCCCGCCACGGCCTACGAGTCCTGTGCGTTCCTGCACGGCAACGCGGCATTCATGCAGGCGTTCAGAAACCGTTATGAAGCCAAGCGCGCCCTTTTCGACAGTCTCGCGCAAGCGTGATGGGTTTTCGGACGGAAACAATCCGAATTTCCCCGCACGGGGGCCGAATCCAAATCTGGCGTAACCGTATTTGTTTATTTGGTTTACACGGACGGCAACCGTGGATCTTCATGGTTTTTTTCAGTCCTTTGCGGCCCTTTCCGTTGATTTTTCGCTCAACTTCGGAAGATGACCGCAAAATCCACCGGATATCCCGCAGAATCCTATTGTAATTACAATAGTTTCGGGGTATAATTCGTCTGTGAAGTGTTGTCATACCAGAGTGCAGTCGGCGAAAGGAAATCCGGGATGGCATACGTGAATAAACGCGGATACCGGGGCATGGGGATGAGAGTGGGGGCGGCGCTGGTATTGTTGGCCGGCTTGCTGGCGGCATCGGATGCGCACGCGGTACGGCGTATCCTGCTCGTGGGCGACAGTTGGGCGCAATGGCCGTGGAAATCCGGCGCGTATCAGCAAGTTCTCAATTACAATTATGGGACGAACGTATACGAGGTTTACGGTGCGTATACGGCGCTGGGAGGCACGACGGCGCAAGGTTGGGCCGAGAACAACGGCAGCGGCGTTCCACCGACGGATACTTTTCCGACGTGGGACGGCAACGATCACACGTACATGGAACGTCTGGCGTACAGCCTGTACATGAATCCGACGATTGACATCGTTCATGTCAGCATCGGCGGCAACGACATGTGGGTGACCAAGTGGAAGAGCGAGACGCAGGAACAGAAAAACGCGCGCTACGCGACCATCCGCGACAACACGCAACTGCTCGTAAGCCGTATCATCAATCTGGCGGCCACGGGGCAACGATCCAACGGGCAGATCGTCCCGGTCAAGGTCCTCATCTGCGATTACGACAAGTTGAATTTCACCGAGACCTGCACGTACGGACTGGAAGAATTCAATTATATCAATCTGGCCATCCCAATGGCGATGGAACTCGATCCCGATGCCTTCAATTTCGAGGCGAACCGCCAGGCGACAGTCAAGTTGAATTCGTTGTTTGCGGATTGCAGCGTGTATAAGCGGCAGGTGGCCCAAAATGTCGAGCGATGCGATTATTGCCAAGGGTTCGGAACCATCCAGTTCCAGCACGGCTACATTGCGTCCTACGGGCAGGTGTTCGGCCCGTTGACCGTGCCGTCGCCGGGCCAGACGCCGCCGGATTATCTCCCGTATCCGGGCGGCCGGGCGGATTACGGCAATTCACCGGATCGCATGGATCAACCCGAACTCAGCAAGGGCAACAAATGGCGCGACGCCGTCCATTTGAACCCCGACGGCTACAAACTTCTGTTCAACAACTGCCTTGCCAACTATTACCACTATTGGCTGACCGACACGACGGCCCCGTCCTGCACCGGCATCGGGCGGGCTTCCGCCAATCCCACCAACGCGGCGAGCGTCAATTTCACCGTCGTTTTCAGCGAATACGTCCGGCGCGTGGATGTGAACGACTTCCAACTGCACGCGGGCAGCATCGCCGACGCCGCCATTACGAGTGTCTCCGCCTCCAGCGGGACGGCCTTCACGGTGGCCGTGTCCACCGGCACGGGCAGCGGCTCGCTGGGCCTTGATCTCAAGAACGGCGCCAGCGTGTACGATATCGCGTGGAACCAGGCCCCGGGTTATGCTTCGGGGGCGATTTACACCATTGATAAAATTCCGCCGACGGTGGCCTTGGACTCAACCGCCCTTCCCGGTCCGACGTCATCCGTGCCGATCCGCGTGACGGCGGCTTTTTCGGAATCCGTGACCGGTTTCACGGCCGGCGACGTCACCGTGACGAACGCACTACTGACCAACTTTTCGGGAAGCGGGGCCAACTACTTCTTCGATTTGTTTCCCTATGACAACGGCACGGTGACGGCGCAAATCGGCGCGGGAACAGCCAACGACGTCGCCGGAAACGCAAATACCGCCTCGGCGATCTTTTCAATCCAATTCGACACCGGCGGCGCCGGGCTGAGCATTTATCAGAGCGATGGCACGGATGGAAACCTCATTCCATTGACTGGAACGACCCTGAACATCAACACCGACACGCTGACGGCCTCGGGAACCGACGCGGGCGGCGCCTTCACGAAAAACGGCCGGCTGACCGATGGGGTGTGCGTGTTCGACTTGGCGTCCGTCAACATCCCGTCGGGCGTGACGGTCGTGCTGGACGGGCACAAGCCGCTGTCATTGGCCGCCACGGGCGACATGTTCATCGGCGCCAATCTGAACGTCCCGGCGGGCAAACTCGGCGGCGGCGCCGGTGGAGCGGGAGGCGCCGGTGGAACGGGAGGAACGGGAGGCACCGGAGGAGCAGGTGGTTCAGGTGGAGCAGGCGGTAAAGGGGGTTGGGGCGAAGATCAATTCACGCATAGATTAAACGGAAACGATTGTGTCGGGGTTTCTGGGGCAATCGGTAGCTCAGGCAATCCAGGAAATTCAGGTGCACCCGGAAGCTCCGGAATGAACGGTTCTAATGGCTCATTGGGTTTTGGAGACACGGGAGTTCCTGCGGCCGGTGGGGCAGGTGGCAACAACGCTGGCTCCGGTGGAGGCTCCGGATCAATTAATGTTGGAAGTGGTGGTTCGGGACAAGGTGGTGGTGGCGCTCGCGGATGGCCACTCGGAAATGGTGGTAATGGAACTCAAGGCGCGAATGGTGGAAATGCATCAGGAGTCGGCGGAACGGGATCACAGGGAGCACCAGGTGGACAAGGTTCTTCAGGCTCATATTCAAATGCCACAAATTTGGCAAATTCGTTGATTTTGGCTGCCGGTCATGGTGGTGGCGGCGGAGGAGGAGGGGCAGGTGGGGGAGGTGGTGGCGGTGGCGCTGGTGGCGGAGGAGGACAAGGCGGCGGGGGTGGCGGGGGCGGAAATTTCCTCGATGCCAGCAGCCAACGCAAAGCAACTGGAGGAAGTGGTGGCGGTGGTGGGGGTGGACGAGGAGGCTCAGGTGGTGGTGGAGGTGGTGGTGCCGGTGGTGGTGGCGGAGGTGCAAGCGGCAATCTTTCTGGACAAACAGGCAATACGGGAAACAACCCCGGATTCAATCCTTTTCTACCTCCACTTGCAGGCACAGGAAATCCTGGAAATCCAGGTGAAGGTTGGACAGGTGATGGACTCTCTTGGTATTTTCATCCTGGGCCGGAAGGTGGTGCTCCCGGTTCAGCTGGCGTTGGAGGAGCAGGAGGCAATGGTGGTTTGGGCGGAACTGGGGGGACTGGGGCACAAGGGGCCTCTGGAGGTGGCGCCATAGTATTGGCTGCGCGTGGAATTGTTGAATTTCACGGTTTTCCAATCATTGACATTTCTGCCACTACGCCGGCATCAGGTGGTTCGGGTGGTCTTGGAGGAAATGGTGGTGGTGGCGCTTCTGGAACTACAGGTGCTCCGGGAGGTCTCGGAGCACCTGGCGGAAGCATTGGAGGTTTAAATGCGAATGCAGGCGGAAATGGAGGAATGGGAGGTTCAGGAGGAGTTGGCGGTGCAGGCGGTCCAGGAGGTTTAGGAGGACTTGGCGGTCAAGCCGGTTATGGCACACCGGGAATGGTCAAAATTCATGGTTCGATCATCAAAGCTTCTAACGCTTCAATACAAGCAGACAATGCAGTTGACCCACAAGCCAATCACAATGGGATATGTTCGCTGATTTCAAATATGTCAACCTCAGTCGTGAATTTATTCCATCCTGCATATTTGAATTTAATTACTCAAGGCACAACGACGAACGATGCCGTGTTGAAACGCGCCAGCGCGTACAACGCCTCGGTGAGCGCGCCGCTGATACCGACGTTGACGGGCGGCCCCGCGACGGCGGGGTATTGCGAAACCAATTATTGGAACAAGACCGAAACCGAAGCCCGCCTTGCGTATACGGGCGGTCCGGAACTGGTCAAATTCGCGTCCGGCGTGGACAGCGTGTTCGCCGGATTCCACCAGATTATGGTTGCAAACACCGGTTCGACGACGGCGACGGGCCTGCGTCTGACGATCCCCGGATACACGCCCATTCTGGTCGGCGGCACGGGCGATTTGGGCGCGGGGCAGGTCTGGACCGTGGTAGTGGACGACTCCGTGCCGTTGGGCGGTATTGCGTTGTCGGATCCGGTCGCGATTACGGGCCAACCGGCGGGCGCCAACCTCTACACGGGCGAATCGCACACGATGCAGGTGCAGATTGCGCACGGAACGGGCACGATTCTGTATCAATGGCGGCGGTACGGGATGGACATCCCAGACGCCACGACCCAATCCTATTCGATTGTCAACGCGCAACTGGCGGACGCGGGCGAATATACCTGTGCGGTGACGGACGACACGCACACCGTGGTAAGCGAGGCGGCGACGGTCCTTGTCGCGGAACCGCTCACGATTGCGGTGCATCCTCAGAGTCAAAACGCCTATGTGGGCGATGTGCTCGTGCTTACCGTGATTCCGCAGGGCGGGCTGGGGACGCTGTCGTACCGATGGTTCAAGAACAACGTCGAAATGTCCGGATGGGTGGGCAATTTCGTGCGATTCGATCCGCTGACCCAGCCGACACCGGAAGGTATGCCCGACTGGTTCAGTTGCATCGTGTCGGATTTGCGTACTGCGCGGCAATCCAACGTGGCGTACGTCAACGTGGGCAATGCAATCACCTTCACCAGCCAGCCTCTCGACGGTTTCCATTATACCGGCGCGTCGCACACCTTCTCCGTGACGGCCATCGGCGGCGGGGGCGGATCGCTTTCCTACCAGTGGATGAAAGACGGCGAACCCATTCCCGATGCGACCGTGGCCTTGTACGAGATGAACAATTTACAACCGGACGATGCCGGCTATTACCTGTGTGTGGTCAGGGACGCATGGGACACGCCCAAGGCGTCGAATCCAGCCGAACTTGGCGTGGGCGATCCGCTCCAAATTACCCAACAACCGCAGGGCAAGGACGCCTATACCGGCCAATCCCACACGCTGTCCGTCGTGGTGGAAAACGGCGTGGGATCCGTCACCTTCCAGTGGCGGAAAAACGGCGGAGACATTTCCGGCGCTACGGACGCCACCTTGACGTTGTCCCCGCTCGCGCCGGGCGATTCCGGCACGTACACCTGCCTCGTGAGGGATCAGATAGATTCGCTTCTGACAGCGGACGCGGTGGTGCGCGTCGCGGATGCCATCCAGATTGTCTCGCATCCCGCCGGCGGCACGCATGCGCCGGGCGCGTCGCATTCCTTTGTCGTGACGGCCACCGGCGGTTACGGTGCGCTGCATTACCAATGGCGGAAGGACGGCGCGGACCTTTTGGACGCGACGACATCCACGCTTGCCCTGACGGATCTCGCTCCGGGGGACACGGGCGCGTATCGGTGCGCGATCAGCGACGATTTTCTCCTGGAGCCCATATTGAGCGATGTCGCGACCTTGTGGGTTGGATCGCCTCTGGGCATCACGCAGCAGCCCCAAAGCGGGCATGTGTATGCGGGCGGATCGTATTCCATGTCCGTGACGGTTTCGGGCGGTTACGGGCCGGTCGCCTACCAATGGATCCATGACGAAGCGGACGTGGCCAACGCCACCACGGCCACGTTGAGTTTTCCGTCGGCGGCCCTTGGCGACGCGGGCATGTATGTATGCCGGGTGACGGATGCGCAGGGCAGCATCGAGTCGTTGCCCGCGACGCTGGAGGTGGCAAATCCACTGGTGATTACCGGACATCCCGAAGGCGCCATCCTGCCCGCCGGCCAGCCTTATACGCTTACGGTCTCCGCGGACGGCGGATTTGCGCCGTTGGGCTACCTATGGTCCCGCAACGGTTCGCCCTTGTCCGGCGCGACGGGGGCCTCCTATGCGATTGCCTCGATGAACCCGCAGCACATCGGCACGTACCGCTGCGCCGTAACGGACGCCAAGGGAACCGGCGTGGAATCGGACGGGGCCTTTGTCGGCATGGAAAACATGCTCACGATCGTGTCGCAGCCGCAAAGCGTTACCCGGCATGAAGGCGAATCCTGCGCGTTTGAAGTCGCCGTCGCGGGCGCCACGGGCACGGTCGAATACCACTGGCTGAAAGACAATCAACCTGCGCCGGGCAACGGCACGGCAAGCCGATATGAGATTGCCTCGGTTACGCCCGCAGACGCCGGCGAGTATGTCTGCGAAGTGTCGGACGAAAGTCCAATGACGCTGACCACCACGCCGGCCACCCTGACCGTCCTCACGGAAACGTTCCCGTTGCCGTTGGCCGGGTTCGCCGGCTTGAGCCTCGCCGCCGCCGCGTGTATCCTTGCGGCGGTACGTAGAATGCGACGGTAAGCGGCGTAAGACGAAACGCGCGGCCGGATTGGCCATGGGACATACGGAATGCAACCGATCCGAGAAACGTGAATCGGAAGAGGGAATTGTTTTTCTCCCGTAAGTCCTTTTCTTATTCTTCGGAGAGGCACGCGTTGGAAACGTCCATCGCAGGCAAGCGCTTCGATCGGCGCCGCTCATCGTCACGGGAGGTATCCATGCCATTGGGATTGGCCGTGCTGTTGTCGGGCGGCGGAACGACGCTGCAAAACATTATTGACCACATCGAACGGGGCGAACTCGACGCCAAGATCCATTGCGTCGTCGCGTCGCGTCGCGATGCCTACGGCCTGGTCCGCGCGCGCAATCACAACATCCCGCATACGGCCATCGTGCGCGGGGATTTCCCCGACGCGGCAGCGTTTCGCGCGGCAACGTGGGCGGAGATCCGGCGCTATCCCGTGGACCTTGTCGCGCTGGCGGGATACATGTGTTTGCTCGATGTTCCGCCGGACTTCGCCAACCGGATTATCAACGTCCATCCGGCGCTGATCCCCGCGTTTTGCGGCAAGGGGATGTACGGCCACCATGTTCATGAGGCCGTCATCGCCTATGGCGCAAAAATTTCCGGCGCGACGGTCCATATCGTGGACACGGAGTACGACCACGGTCCCATCATCATCCAGGAGGCCGTGCCTGTGTTCGACGACGACACGCCCGACTCCCTTGCCGAGCGCGTCCAAGCGAAAGAGCGCGAGATCTACCCGCGCGCCATCCAATGGTTCGCCGAAGGCCGCGTCCGGGTCGAGGGACGCCGCGTGAAGATCGCCTGAAAATCCCTCCTTGTTCTCTTCCGGATTTTTCCGAAAGGCGAATGTCGTCAGGAACGTTTGTTCCGGCGCAACAGCAAGAGTCCGACAACGGCCAGCACAAGGGCCGCCGGATACGCATGGATTGGAATCTGCGGCGGATCGTTCGGATCCATGGGGTCCGATCCGATCTGATATTCCTCGAGATTCGTATATCCGTCGTTGTCCGGATCGCCGCCGGCGCCGTCGTTGCCGGTGTTGTTCAGCGGACTAAGGCCGTACTGGTGTTCCCAGCCGTCGGGCAGGCCGTCGCCGTCCGTATCGGGGTTGCCGGGATCGGTGCCCGTGGTCTGGTATTCGAGGAGATTCGACAACCCGTCGTCGTCTGGATCGCCCGCGGCGCCGTCGTTGCCGGAATTGACCAGCGGATTGAGACCGTTGTCGTGTTCCCATCCATCGGGCAGTCCGTCGCCATCCGTGTCGGGATTGTTGGGATTGGTCCCCAGCGATCCTTCCTCGAAGTCCGTCAGACCGTCGCCGTCGGTGTCGTCGCTCAGGTCCGACGGTTGGAATGAGAACGAGGCGCCCGTCCCTTCGATCGGGAAGGGGACCGAGGCTCCCACGATGTTCTTCAGGTATGGCAATACGCCTTCGGCGAAGTTGCTGGCGCACGAAGCCGGCCAGCCCAGTCCTTTGCTTTCATTCATCCACGGCACATCCTCGGCGCATAGGTGGAGAATGAACCCATAGGCCGGACCATCATATTCCTTGATGTTGGCCGGATTGCCCACTTGCACAAAGGTGAATTTCGGATAGAGCCACAGGTCGAGATTGCATGTGCCGCCCAAGGGATGGTTGCGCGTGATCTGCATGGCGCCGGTAGAAGGTATCCGGGCGGAAATGCTCAAGAATACGTCGAAAAACGATTCAGGCGGGGGCAAGTCTACCTGAATGGGCGCCGTGCTCCTGAGCGAAAGGGCGACGATTTCGATGGGAATCGTGTCCTGTGAACCGGGTAAAGGCAACGTTGCCGGTCCGCCTCGTTGTAGAAGAATGCTGGTTCCGCCCAGATCCTCGTTACATGGTGGACCGCCGGGCAAGGGCTGTCCCTCGAGCAAAACCTGTCCCTCGAAAGGGTCGGATCCGGGCCCGAAGAAATCCGCCGGAATGGGGGGGAGGCCGAAGCCAAAGGTACACGCGGTTCCATCGAGCGCAACCAGGAGATCATGGCCCGCCAACACATCGTTTGTTCCCGGTATCGCGGCAACGTAGGCGGCTTCAAGAGTATGGTGGACATGGTTGCCGGTCATTGTGAAGGGCAGAAGGTTTCCGCGTTCGGCGCCCGGAACGAATTCGGAGCAGCATTCCGGCAGGCGCGCTTCGGGCATCAGTTGCTGCCACGGGACATTCGACGCGCCTAGGACGTCCATCGCGCCGAATTCGGGGCCGAACCGTTCAAAACGATTGGACGGATTGCCGACCTCGGTAAACACGAACAACGGCATCAGCATCACGTTGATCATGCAGTCCCCGCCGTTCCCGTGATTTTTGTTCATCTTCATGCCCCCGGGCGCGGGGATGCCCGGATCGATGGTCATGAACACATCGAAAAACGACTCGGCCATGCCGCCGTTGGACGTCACGCGTATCGGTTCGATGGTCTTCAGGGAAAGCGCCACGATCTCGGTTTGCACCATGTCGGACGACGGCACTGCCGGAAAGGCCGCGACTGAACCGCGCCGGATGATGGTATCCGCTGCGCCAATGTCGCCAGGACATACCACGGATTGCCCCAAGGGAAGGCCATGCAGTACGATCGATCCGGTGAACGGATCGGAACCGGGGCCGAAGAAACCGGATGGCAGGGGGGGCAGGGCGCCTTCGCCGAAGGTCCAGACCATCGGTTCGACCGTGCGCAGCAGATCGTAACCGGACTTGATGGTGGGCGGACTGGCCGCATCGAGAGGATGGGTCAGCAATTGTTGTTCCTTGGAGTTCGTGACGCCGTCACCGTCCGGATCGCCGGATGGCCCGTTGTTGGGATCGATTGATCCGTCGTCCGTGGGATCCAGCCCGTAACTGTATTCCCATGCGTCCCACAGGGTATCGAGATCCGCGTCCCCGCTCATGTCCGGGTTGGGATGATCGCCGATAACGACCGGTTCGCCGCCTTCGCCGCCCTCCTTGGCGCTCTTGCCGCATGGAACCATGAAGGTAATCATCCGCAAATAGACATGCCCGTTGAGATAGGATCCCGCCGTTTCAAAGGGAAAACACCATGAACCACGCGGCTGAATGACCACGGACGGTTCGCCCTTGTCGTTCTTCACCGGATCCACCCGGCTCCAGTCTATGGCATTGATATCCGGATAATTGATGGGCGACGCAAGAACTTTCAATTCCTGCAACTGCATACAGAGCGTATCGTCATCGTTTTCGATGCAAATCATGTGGACGTGGTTGCCGTCACTGCCGCCGAAGCCTTCCTGTGCGCCGCGTCCGCCGCCGCCCGGATCCTGGGAAGACCCGCCGTTGCCACCCGGAAACGGTTGCCCAACCCGCCAGCCGCCGTTTACCCATCCGCCCGGCGTTTGCTGTGGAAGGGGAGCGCCGTCGCTGGTCCATTCAGGCCCCTTGATCTTCAGGCAGTTCTTCTCGTTCATGCACAATTCGACCTCGACCTGCACAGTCGCGCCCGCCGGTACCGTGCCGCCGGATAGATCCGCCGACGCGCCATGATATGGCGCGCCTTGGCCTCCCGGTATACCCCGGTTGTCGTTGGAATCCAATCCCACGTTCACATTGCCGAACGCAGGACAACTGACGCTGGCTCCCACGACATGAACGCTCGGCTGATCGTTTTGATACATGTAGAAGTGCATGTCGTTCGCGTCTCGCCCGGTGTTGTTCGTGACGTTCATCGTCCCGCGGACGGACACGTTCGGCGGTTCGCACGGATCAACCCCGTCCGATCCCGAACCGGCCCCTGCGGGCGTCGAAATCAGGAACAACAACAGAATCGTCGGCAACATCAGCCATGAATACTTCAACGTTTGATAATTTCCACCGCATTTCATCGCCTGTCCCTCCCTGTTGACACCGGCGCTGCGCCCGGAATTGCGCCGGGATCGCCCCGGCAAAACATTCGTTATGCCATACGATATGCCTGCGTTTATTTACTTCCTTCCGGTATGCGGATAAAGCCTCGGCTTCGCCAAGGATGGCCTTCGCGGCACGGGAACGGATCGCCTGTTTTTGGGCATCCTCCGATAAACCATAGCCCAAGGATTCCGGTCGCCGTGATAAACAGAATCTCCCCCTTGAACGTTCGACTTCCACAACGCCACGAGGCCCATGCCCAACCCTCACGCGCTTCCCGCGCCGTGCGAACTGCGCCCCGGCTTATTTGTGCGTCCATGGGCCGGAAGTATTTCCACCCCACCGCACGCACAATCTGCTGGATATAGTTTACCACATTATTCGCTGATTAGCAAGAGAAAAATAAGGAAATTCGTACAATCCTCAAATCGTATTTTTTGGATGGTCTAATTATGCGCCGCGCATAGGACGGCGCTTTGAAGAATGCTCGGTCAGATCGGTCGGATCCGTCTGATCCGTCGGATTATCAACCCTTGATGACGCCGACGGGGCGGATGCGGGCGACGGGACGGCCCAATCCGGCCCGCGCGACAACCGCCACAACCGCGTCAATATCCTTGTAGGCTTCGGGCGATTCCTCGGCGAGCGTCTTCTTGCTACGTGCCATAACGATGATTTCGCGCGATTCGAGTTCGGCAAGCAGGTCGCCGGCGTTTCGTTGTTTGAGTGCGGCGCCGCGGCTCAATATGCGTCCCGCCCCGTGGCAGCAACTGCCGAAACTCTGATCGAGCGCGCCATCCGTGCCTGTGCACACGAACGAACCGGTGCCCATGTCGCCGGGGATCAAGACGGGCTGTCCCACCGAACGGTAGGGCGCGGGGACTTCGCGTCGCGAACCGGGAAAGGCGCGGGTCGCCCCTTTTCGATGAACGCACAGGCGCTTGCGGGTTCCGGCCACTTCATGTTCCTCGAATTTGGCGATGTTGTGGCAGATATCGTAGAGGAGGCGTCCGCCGAGGTCGCGTGGAGACAGCCGCAGCGAATGGCACAGCGATCGGCGGGCCAGTTCCATCATGATTTGCCGGTTGGCCCATGCATAGTTCGCCGCCGCCGCCATCGCGGCAAAATAATGCCGGCCCGGTTCGGATTCGACGGGCGCGCAGCATAGTTGCTTGTCGGGCAGCGCGATGCCGTGGCGTTCGGAAGCGCGCAGCATGATTTGGATGAAATCGTCGCAGACTTGGTAACCCAGCCCACGGCTTCCGCTGTGGATCATCAGCGTGACGCCGCCTTCGGCGAGGCCGTACACCCTCGCCGCCGTTTCATCAAAGATACGCTCGACGACGCCAAGTTCGACGAAATGATTGCCTGAACCGAGTGTTCCGAGTTGGTTGGCGCCCCGTTGGACGGCGCGTTCCGATACCACACCCGCGTCCGCGACAGCCATGCAGCCGCCGTCCTCGGTGGTTTCGAGATCCGATTCCGTGCCGAACCCTTCATTGACGGCCCAGCGGGATCCCGTTTCGAGCACCCGTTTCATCTCCGAGCCGCCCAGCCTTGGGATGGCGCCCTCCGAACCGATGCCGCAGGGGATATCGCGATAAAGGCCGTTGACGGCCTCGCGTAGGCGGGGTTTGATGTCCGCAAACGACAAATGCGTCGTCATGAGGCGGATGCCACAATTGATGTCGTATCCGACACCGCCGGGCGATATGACGCCGCCTTCGTCCGGATCGGTCGCGGCAACGCCGCCAATCGGGAAACCATAGCCCCAATGCGCGTCGGGCAGGGCTATCGCATAACCGGTGATGCCGGGCAGGCACGCCACGTTGGCGATCTGTTCCGCCGCCTTGTCGCGCACAATCGGCACAAGCATCGGCTCGCTCGCGATGATGCGCCCCGCAACGCGCATCGAGCCTGTTCGTGGAATCTCCCAAGTGGTGTCGTTTATCTGTTCGAGTCGTATATCCATCACGGCCTCCATTTTGCATTCTGGGAGGAGCGGCATACAACTTGTCCGCGCATGGGACGGTTTGACATGACCTTGACGCAGTCGCTACGCTAGTCTCGATTTGACCGGCGGATTGTCCGATTCGAGGGGTCGCGTTGGGAAAACGAAGGGTTCGGACATCAATGCCGTATGGGAGGGGTGTTTTTAAGATACATGCCTTCTCATAGAAATACAATATGGTCAGTTATAGTGTGCCCATAGCAGATGGGATCCCATGTGAAGTATCAAATCCGTAAAATATTATTTCACGTCTTGTTGGGCCTGCCGTCTTGTTTGCGGTTTGAGGATCGGGCGGCATGAGTGGATCACTTCCGGCCATTGCGATCCGCCATCCCATCGCAACCGTCATGTTCATCGCGAGCATGATAGCCGTCAGCCTCATCTGCTATCGCCGCGTCCCGGAAGACGAGCGCATGAAGTTCGACTACCGCGACGCGAGTTGTTACATCCCCTATCCCGGCGCGGCTCCGGAAACCGTCGAGCGTGAAGTGACGACGATAGTCGAAGGGGAACTATTAACGATGCCGCACGTCAAGGCGATCCGATCGCGATCAGGCGAAGGCGGCTGCTCGATTTCGGTTCAGTTCGACACGGAGGCCGATATGAGCGATGCGGTGGCGGAGTTTCGCGGGCGCATTGAACGGGCCAAGTTGAAATTGCCGCAGGAGGTGCGCCGGGTGTTCATCCGGCGGCACCGCACGATTGAATGGTCCTGTTTCCGCATCGCCCTGTTTCGGGCGGAGAACGAGGACGAACTGGCGCGGCTGGCGCGATCGCAAATCCGCAACCGCCTGATGCGCATACCGGGCGTGGCCAGTGTCACCGTGTCCGGGCGGCCCAATGAGGAAATCTATGTGGATTTCGATCAGGAGGCCCTCAAGCGCTACAACCTGCCGTTGCATGCCATCATCCCGATTCTTCAGTCCAGCAACATCAATGTGTCGGTTGGACAGGTTCTCAACAGCGAGGTGCGCTGTTACGTGCGCGCACTGGATGAACTCACGAACACCGATCAGTTGGAGAATCTGGTCATCGGACGAAACCTCCGACTCAAGGACATAGCCGCTGTCCGGCGCGAAACAGCGTCCGGCGCCGGCAACTTCACCATAGACGGCAAACACGGCGTGTTCATAGACGTCCGCAAGGCGGCCGAGGCCAGTCTGATTGAAACATGCCGGCGCGTACGTGAGGAAATCGAGCAAATCCGGACCGAGCCGCAATTTCAGGATGTGGAGACCTACGTTTTCGAGGATCGCTCCGCACGGGTTGAACTGGCGATGAACACGCTGGGCAATGCGGCGAAAATCGGCGGGGCGTTCTCGCTGCTGATCGTTTTCCTGTTTATCCGCCGGTTGCGCGCCACGGGGTTGATCGCGCTGAATATTCCCCTTTCGCTCTTGGTCGTATTCATTTATCTGTACGCGCGGGACATGTCCTTCAACATGATTACGATGGCGGGCATGATCACGGTAATCGGCTTGCTGGTGGACAATGCGATCGTGGTGATGGAAAACATCCATCGAAGAAACCGGATCGAGCCCGGCGCGCCGGTGCAGAATGCCATTACCGGGGCCAACGAGGTGGGGGTGGCCATTGCCGCTGCAACGCTTACATCCATCATCGTGTTTCTGCCGGTATATTATCTGGAGGAAGGTGATCTGCAGGCGCACATGAAAGAATTTTCGGTGCCTGTGACCGTGTCCCTGCTGGCCAGCCTCTTTCTGGCGATGACCCTGATGCCGATGGGCATGTTGTTGTTGCGGGACCATCATGACTCCGGGTGGCGCCTGAAAATCCGGGGGCTTTTCCGCCACTTCAGCCGGAAGGCGCCGGATGTCTCCGGCAAGAAGCCGGGCGCGGCGGATCCCGGGCCAGTGCGGGCATACGTGTTCGCGCTCGAATGGGTATTGCGCAACCGCCTGTCCGCCGTCTTTATTCTTCTGTTGATTATTGGGATGACCGCGCTGATTCCGTACCGGCAAGTGGGACTTCGGCTGCAAACACCCTCCGCGGACGACCGCATCGCTTCGATCACGGTGCAATTTGAACAGAGTGTCAATTTCGACATGGCCAAGGATGTATTCGATCGGTTGTACGCAATCATGGACGAACGACGCGACGAACTTCAGATTAAAAACATTTTTATGGATTACAGCGCAATGGGCGGAACAATCCGGGCATACCTGAAACATCCGCCCGATCTGGCGCCGGGGGAACACATTCGCTATTCGACCGAGGAAATCAGGGACATTTTCTGGCGGATTCTCCCGGAGAACGTGCCGGGCGGCCAACTCCGGTTCGGGACCACGCAGCACGCCTCGCGCGACACGCAAACCGTCTCGCTGCTGGCGCTGGGCGACGACACCCAGGTCCTTTCGGATTTGGCCGAACGCTTTTGCGAATTGCTGGCTGCGCAACCCGATGTGCGGGAGGCCCATGTCGAACAGGAACGGCGCGAACAGGAACTCCGGCTTCAGGTGGATACCTCGTTGGCGAATCAGGCGGGCATTACGCCGTTGGCGGTCAGCCGGACCGTTGACGTGGCCTTGCGGGGCATCCAATTGCCGTTCATGAAGGGCAGCGAATACGAAGTGCCCGTACGCGGACAGTTTTCCGAAAACGCCCGGACGATCGAAAATGTAGAAAACATGCTGGTCATGGGCGCCACCGGCAAACTGGCCGCCCTGAACACCATTTCATCCACCTCGAAAGGTACGACACCGCGCGTTCTCGAACGCTATAACGGCAAGAGCGTGGTGCGCATGACGGCGGAGGTGAACAGCCGGGATCTCAACCGTTTCAATGCGAACCTCGTGCGGCTCATCAACTCGTTTGAAATGCCGCGGGGCTATAGCGTGGACAAGGGATATGAGATGACCGAGATGGACAGCATCCTGCGCAATTTCAGCACGACGCTCTTCATGGCGATCGCGCTCATATACATGATCATGGCCGCGCTGTTCGAGTCGTGCTTGCTGCCGATGTCGGTCATCACGACGATTCCCCTGAGTTTCATCGGAATTTACTGGACCATGTATCTGACGGGCACCACAATGGACACGATCAGCCTGGTCGGCACAATCCTCATGTGCGGGATCATCGTCAACAACGCCATCGTTATCGTTCACCGGATAGCCCAACTCGATCGCGGGGGTATGCCGCGCTTCGATGCGGTTGTCCAAGCCGGCCGAGACCGCCTGCGCCCGGTCGTCATGACCGCGCTGACCACCATGGCCGGCGCCCTGCCAATCGCCATCGGCCAAGCGCAGCGAAAAGACATCATGACGGACGTACTGGACAGCCTGGGCCGCACCCTTGTGGGAGGAATGGGATTTGGTACATTGCTGACGCTGCTCGTGGTGCCGCTTTTCTATACGCTGATAGACGATGCCCGGGTTTGGCTGAGTCAATACGCGCAGGGCATGGCTCGGATTTTGCGGTGGCGCATGGCATCCGACGTAACCCATCCGGCGGGCTGAAAACGAATGCGTGATTGGCGTGCATTTGGCGGCGGCGGCCTTCTCATGCTAATCTTGCGCTTCAACGAATGGCTCCCACATCCCCCTGGGGATGCATCCGATGATTGCGAAAGGAACGGAGTTGATGGACATTAGGACATTGTTTTCGCTGGAGGGCAGGGTCGCCGTCATAACAGCCGGCGGCGGGGTGCTTTGCGGTGCGATTGCGCGCGGATTTGCGGCGGCGGGCGCGAAAGTGGCCGTGGCCGACCTGCGTGTGGATGTGGCGCGCAAGGTGGCCGATGACATTGTCGAAGGCGGCGGAACGGCCATGGCCTGCGAACTCGACGCATTCAAAAAAGAATCTATCGAGGCCTGTTGCAACGCAGTCTATGAGAATTTCGGCCAAGCCGACATCCTTGTAAACGGTGTGGGGGGGAATATGAAGGGCGCGACAACCTCGGCGGAGCAGAGTTTTTTCGATTTGCCGTTGGACGCGGTCCAGCGTGTGCTGGATTTGAACCTTGTGGCGGGCGCGATTGCGCCATGTCAAGTCTTTGTCAAGCGGATGAAAGACAATCCGAACGGCGCTTCGATTATCAATATTTCGTCCATGAACGCATACCGTCCGCTGACGCGCATCCCCGGTTACAGCGCCGCAAAAGCCGCCGTCAGCAATTTCACGCAATGGCTCGCGGTCCATCTCGCGCAGGAATACAATCCGAAACTGCGCGTCAACGCCATCGCGCCCGGTTTCTTCTTGACCGATCAGAACCGTTTTCTTGTGACGGATGAGAAAACGGGGGCGTTGACGCCGCGGGGCCAAACGATCGTCAGCCATACGCCGATGGGCCACTTCGGCGATCCGGCGGATTTGGTTGGTGTCGCCATTTGGCTGGCCTCGGACGCCTCGCAATTCGTTACGGGAATCGTGGTGCCGGTTGACGGTGGTTTTTCGGCTTTTTCTGGAGTATGAGCAAGAGGCAACAAGCAACAGGTTCAAGACCTCGGGATTTTAGGGAATTGTCGCCTTGGACCTCGAATACGGAAGGGATTCAATGATGTTCGACGTATCGGTACTAACCAATCATAAACCCACGAAAGATTTTTTCATTGCCATCGATTCAGACGGGTGCGCCTTTGACACGATGGAAATCAAGCACAAGGAATGTTTCATTCCGAATATCATCAATCACTGGGATTTGCAGGCCGTTTCGAAGTATGCGCGCGCGGCGGCGGAGTTCGTGAACCTCTACTCAAAATGGCGCGGTATCAACCGTTTTCCAGCCTTGACGATGGTCTTCGATCTGCTGGGGGAGTGGGACAAGGTGCGGGATCGCGGCGTCGAAATGCCCAACGTGCCGAACCTGCGCCGATGGATTGAAACCGAGTCGAAATTGGGCAATCCCGCGTTGCAGGCCTATTGCGACAGCCACGATGAACCCGACATGCACCGCGCGTTGAAATGGAGCAAAGCGGTTAATGCCAGCGTGGCGGAAATCGTCCGTGGCGTGCCGCCGTTCCCGCATGTGCGCGAATCGCTGGAAAAAGGACGCGAAGTGGCCGATATCCTTGTTTGTTCGGCGACGCCCGGCGAGGCGCTGGTGCGCGAATGGGCCGAGCATGGGGTGGATGGGTATCCCTTTGCCATTGCGGGACAGGAACTCGGCAAGAAGAGCGAACATATTGCCATGGCGGCCGGCGGTAAGTACGATCCGTCGCACATGCTAATGATCGGCGATGCCGAGGGCGACCTCAAGGCCGCCAAGGCCAACGGCGCCTTGTTCTTTCCCATCAATCCCGGGAACGAGGAAGAGTCTTGGAGGCGTTTCCGCGAGGAAGCGATGGATAAATTTATCTCGGGCGCCTATGCGGGAACTTATGAAGCCGCCCTCATCGCTGAATTCAAAACCTATCTTCCGGAAACGCCCCCATGGAAAAAGTAGTTGCGCGTCCGGGTGTGCCTAATCAAGCCGGCCCCACGCTTGGGTTGCGGGCACGTCCTGGGGATGCGCCGGGATACGGCTGGATGCGGGTTTACTTGTTTCTGCAGAGGCGCACACCGGTGTTTGAATAGACGTAATCGGGTCGGTTCCATGTGCGGAACGCCGACCGGCAGAATCCCACGGCGCTGCGGAAACTGCCTCCGCGGCGGACTCGAAACGTGCCGGTTTCAGGGCCTTGCGGGTCGAATTCGGGACTGACGCTGTAATAGGTTTTTCCGTACCAGTCGGCGCACCATTCCGTCACATTGCCGTGCATGTCGTAAAGGCCCCATGGATTGGGCTTTTTTCGGGCGACGGGATGGGTCGTGTAGTCGGTCAGATTGAAGCCCCACTCGTATTCGCTAAACGCGCTTGAACTGTCGCCGAAATAAAACTCGGTCGTTGTGCCGGCCCGGCAGGCATACTCCCGTTCGGCCTCGGTCGGTAGACGGAATACGCCTTCGCCCGAAGCATTCAGGCGCTCGATGAAGAGTTGGCATTCATCCCATGAGATACTTTCAACCGGATGATTGTCGCCCGCGAATTCCGACGGGTTGTATCCCATCCATGTCGTCCATTCGGCCTGCGTTACTTCGTGGGCGCCCATCCAAAAGCCCTTGGTGATGGTGACCCTGTGCAGCGGCTGTTCGGACGAATAATAGTACTCGCGGTCACCGTAAATCGCGGATAGTTCCGCGGCCGTTTTGGCGCTTCCCATGTCGAAACGGCCGGCCGGTATCCAGACAAAGGGCATGCCGGCAAACGTCCGGACGGTTCCCGGAGGCGGTTCTTCCGCGACTTCGGTGCATATCGCATGAAATGAGTAAAGGGACAACGAATTATTGGTTGGGGGAAACCCGGCGCTTGTCGCATCGCCCAATCCAAACGCCACATGCCATGGCATGCCGGGATCGAGATCTTTCGCCGAAAAGGGCTGACCGGTGGGATTCGCCTCGTGATAAAGTTCCGCCCTTTTCGTTTCGGCGTCAATCCGAATGGACCACGCGGACGGAGCCATGTCTTGTGTCATGTCGCCCAAACAGTCATTGTTGGAATCGGAAGACCACAGCGTGACCGCTTTTGTGCTGTCGTTGCACCATAAGAACCAGTTGTTGTTGTCTTGGGGAATATAGCTATCCACAATCTGGATGGCGAACAGGTCCACGTGGTAATCGTTGATCTGCGCGCTCCAGACAAAGCGGATAACGTGGTTGTTCCCGTCGTTGAAATCATGCGCGGTTTGCACAAAAGCGTTCGCGCCATAGGAATTGGCCGACATCGGCCCCTGAATCCCGACTCGGAGATAGCCATCCGCATCCATCACTTCCTGATGCGACCATGAGTATCCGCCACTGCCTATGCCGCCTATGCCAAACGCCCATCCGCCGATTATCCATTTTTCGGGATCAATGATGCCATCTTCGAAATCATCGGCCAAGCATTCCCCTTCTCCCTCACCTTCCCCTTCTCCTTCTCCTTCTCCTTCGCCCTCACCTTCCCCTTCGCTCGCCTCCACATGGATCAGGTTGCGGGAAACGGTGGAACCGAATCCGGAGGCGGCGTAGATCCGCAGCGAAACGGTATAGTCACCCGGTTGCGTGTAGACATGGACAGGCGCCACGTCGTGGCTTGTCGCGCCGTCGCCGAAATCCCAGACGCGCGTGGCCAACGGCGCAAAGGGCTCGGTCTGGCGAAATTGCACGCTTAGCGGCGCGAGGCCGGAGCGGGGAGAAGCGGTAAAGGAGACACGCAGGAATGGGCATCCCGGCAATGTCAGCAGAAGAAGCGTGAAGGAAGCCAAGATTTGAAAACGCGGGTTACGCATGAAATCAACAACCTCCTGGATATACAAAAGGCCGCCAAACTTTACCCGTCTGGCGGCCTTGCATTACATCCTATCGCACGCCGCGTCTTCTGTTACGCGGCGCGCTCGACATGGCTTAGAGTTCCGGCCACGCGAACGTGAACGTGGTCGGGACATCGTACGGAAGGGTGTAGCGATACAGTTCCCAATACGGACCCGGGAAGAACCAGTTCTTGTCAATCAGGTTGATGTCGAATATGCCAAGTTGGTAGACCAAGCCGCCATTGATGCCGGCGCCCAATACAAACGTAAACGGGGACGGCACAAAGTTGGCATCGGCAGCCAGATAAGGCTGGACATAGCCCGTCAGGTCGCTGGCGCCGTAGAGATTCAAGCCGGCCTTGACCTTGCAGTACACGTCCACGCCCGCACTCGACGAGAAACTGACCACGATCGGATGGGCATTGGTTTCGGGCGCGCCAAACGACGACAGATTCGTCCATTTCTTGGCTTCTAGCTGGGCGCCCAACTTGATATGGGTCGTCGTGTCGAAACCGCTCTCCACGGAAGCCGTGCCCGTCAAACGGCCGGCAATGCCGAACGGAATGCTCAGCGAGGCCGTGCCGACGACCGGCACCGGGCCGATGTAGAAGACGAACGGCTTGGTAATCGGCGGGATCACATTGGTTTCCCACGAAATCTCGTCGTCGAGTTGCCCGGTCGCCTGCACGCGAAGATTCAGATCAAGCGCAACGTCGCCCTCGGTGAGCGCTTTGAGGCTGGACAACTGATTGTTGTTGAAAACCGCATTCAACGTCAGTGTCGGACGAATGGTCAACGAACCACTGCTGATACTGACCGTGACACCGTCTTTGCTGTACAAGACGATCCCGCTGAGATCGATCGTCATGTCGCTCGCCTTGGACAGCGGCACGCCGCTTTTCACGAAATCGTCGTGTGTAAATTCGACCTTGGCATCCAGCGTGCCGGCCGCAACGGCTTCCGCAAGCGAAACAAACTCGGTGTCGGCCGTCACTTTACCGCTGCGTTGGTTGATAGCCACCACGCGGCGCAGGAATCCTCCGCCTCCCGTGCCCACGATGATGTCGCCCACTTCAAATGGCGCCTTCACATTGCCCGTAAAGAAAGACACACAATCGTCCCATAGGCTTTCAAGCGAAAGCGTGGGGAAGTTGTCGAGGACGATGACTTCCTTTGACGGGCAGCCTGTCAGCGAAAGCGAACAGACAACTACGGCGACGCTCAACACGAGTTTCAACCACACTGACTTTGACATGTTTCCTCCTCCAAAACTGTTTACACACTCCAATACTTCTTGTTTTGCTTTTAGCACGTTTCCGCTTGGATGTCAAGAAGTTTTTTACATCTTGCGCGATAATTGGTATAACCATTTTTTGCATTTTTGGTTGATTAAAAAAGTGACTCGCCGCCGCACCACCAGCCAGCATTCCCGAAACTTCTCCCATCCATTGAACCGATGATTTTTATTTGATTTCGCGCCGCGTGTTGCAGGTTTTCATAGGCTTATGCTATTCTGGCATTTGAGGAACAAAAAGCATCGGGTTCTGTCTTTTCATGTGCTTGTAAATGTTTTGTTTTTGCCGGTTTATGTATTGTGGAACGGTCGTTTGAATAGAATTTGGATGGAGAATTACATGAAACTTGCAGAGATGAGCGCCGGGCAGTTGAAGAGTCTGCTTGCGATGGAACAGACCTCTTGCCGGGAAATAATGACGGCGGTGTTGGACGAAATTGACCGCCGCGAACCGGACGTTCAGGCGTATATCACCATTCGCGACCGGAACGAATTGTTGGCCGAAGCGGAGGCGGTGGATGTTCGCCGAAAACGCGGCGAGCCGGTAGGCCCGCTGGCCGGGCTGCCGATCGGCGTCAAGGATTGCCTTTGCACGGAAGGTCTGGCGACGACATGCGCATCGCGCATTCTCGAACATTTCGAGCCGCCGTACGACGCGACGGTCGTGCGCAAAATCCGCGAGGCGGACGGGATCATCGTCGGCAAGACGAACATGGACGAGTTCGCGATGGGTTCGAGCACAGAGAATTCCGCGTACAAGGTCACGCACAATCCGCATGATCTCGAACGCGTGCCGGGGGGGACGAGCGGCGGTTCGGCTGCGGCGGTCGCGGCGCACGAGTGCGTCATGGCGCTGGGCACCGACACGGGCGGATCGGTCCGGCAGCCGGGATCGTTCTGCGGCGTGGTGGGCATGAAGCCGACCTATGGCCGCGTGTCGCGCTACGGGCTGGTCGCCTACGGTTCCTCGCTCGACCAGGTCGGCGTGCTCACGAAGAACATCCACGACGCGGCCCTGTTGATGTCGGTTATCGCGGGGCACGATCCGAAGGATTCGACGAGTCTGCCCGTGGACGTGCCGGACTACCTTGCGGCAACCGCCGACGGGACGAAGTGCCGCATCGGCGTACCGCATGAATATTTCGCCGAGGGGTTGGATGCGGAGGTTCGCGCACGCGTCGAGAACGCTATCGAGTCGCTTCGACAAGACGGTTATGAAGTCGTTCCGATCCACCTGCCTCACACCGAATATGCCGTACCGACGTATTACATCATCGCCTGTGCCGAAGCCAGCGCGAATCTCGCCCGATACGATGGCGTGCGCTATGGCTACCGCGCGGACGGGTGCAAAGATGTAAAAGAGATGTACCATCTCTCGCGCACGAAAGGGTTCGGCGCGGAAGTCAGCCGCCGCATCATGCTCGGCACCTACGTGCTGAGCGCGGGGTATTACGACGCCTATTACCTCAAGGCGCAGAAAGTCCGCACGTTGCTCCGCCGCGATTTCGAGAAGGCATTCGAGACGTGCGACATCATCATGCACCCGGAGGCGCCAACGCCGGCATTCAAAATCGGCGAACACACCGACGACCCGCTCGCGATGTATCTCGGCGACATCTACAGCGTCATCGCGAACCTCGTGGGTATCCCGGCCGTCAGCGTTCCGTGCGGCTGGACGAAGAACGGCCTGCCCATCGGCGTCCAACTTGCCGCCAAGCCGCTCGCCGAACCGACGATCTTTGCCGCCGCCCAGCGCCTCGAAACCCTCATGCACGAATCCGGCGCGTGGCGTCTTGCCTGTTGCGCATAGGCCGGCGTCATGGCGCGAAACCGGGTATTGGTCTTCTGCACCGGCGGAACGATAGGGATGATACCGAAGGATCCGCGCGATCCAAACAGTCCGCTCGTTGCCGCGCCCTGGGAAAAGTTATGCGAAATGCTGCCCGCACTGGAACGCTTGCCGTTCGCCGTGGATTATGCAGCGCTGCGCCTGATTGATTCCTCCGACATGGATCCGGATTATTGGATCGAATTGGCCCAACGGATTGAGATCGCCTATCGCAAATACGACGGCTTCGTCGTTCTGCATGGCACCGACACGATGGCGTATACGGCATCCGCATTGTCGTTCATGCTTGAGAACTTGGGAAAAGCGATCGTGCTGTGCGGCGCCCGCCATCCCCTCCGCACGCCGGGCGGCGATGCCGAGCGCAACTTCTTGGCCGCCTTGCGCGTGGCGGCATGGCAACCCCACATTCCCGAAGTCTGTATCGTGGCCGGCGAGACGCTCGTGCGTGGCAACCGCGCGCGCAAGGCATTTTCCACCTCGGTCTTCACCTCGCCGCGCTTCCCCGTGCTTGGGCGGATCGTTCCTCTCCTGAGAATTGACGAGGAGAGCATTCGTCCGGCGCCGCGCGGACGCCTGAAGGTCCACAGCCGGATCGAACGAAACGTATTGATGATACACCTGCATCCGGGGATCACTCCCGCATTCCTGCGACACGCATTGCGGGCGAAAGGCCTGCGCGGCGTGGCGCTGCTCACGTTCGGCGCGGGCAACGCCCCGACCCACCCGGGCATCCGGCGCGCCCTTGCCGAGGCGGTCGCCAAGGGAATCGCCATCGTCAATGTGACGCAATGCTACGGCGGACGCGTGGACATGGGCCTCTACGACACCGGCGCGCAACTCCGCGAAGTGGGCCTTGTCCACGGCGGCGACATGACCCCTGAAGCCGCCATCACCAAGTTGCAAGTCGTGCTCGGCATGACGTCGGACATGGACGAGATACGCCGGCTCATGCAAACGGACTGTGCCGGTGAAAGAACGCGGAATATTTAGCGTGGCCCATGGGACTTGTCCTGAAAAAGCAATGAAATCAGGCAGGACAGACAAAAATGTTCCGCTATTTTCGGCGTGCGGATGAACGTCCGGCAGAAGCGGCTCGCCGGTTTTCTTGAAACGACTCTCCCGACAGGCGAAAATACCGGTCGTTGTTCTTTATCGGGACCGGCTGCGCCCTTAGGAGTTTGGACCGGTTTTGATGGATTACTTGACCCACGGAAAGCGAGGATTCACATGGGCAATCATGAAGCGCGGGGATGTTTTCGCGCCGGCCTGAAATGGGCGTTGTGCGTTGCTGCGGCGGTCGTGTTGTTGTTGGCCGTGATTCTGGGCGTCGTCTTTCGAACGGCGCTGTACGAACGCTATTACCTGTTCCCGAAGCAAGCCAAGGCATGGGCGCAATTGCGCGCCGAACGCGCCGAACCGCCGCTGGACGACGGCTGGAGCGAATATCGCGGATGCCTACATGCCCATTCGGAATTGTCACATGATTCGGCCATCCCCTTTCCGGACATCGTCAAGGCACTGAAAAAAGCCCATGTGGATTTCATCTGCATGACGGATCATTACGACGAGGGAAAGGCGGATTATTCGCTGGGATGGAATGGCCTGCATGACGGCATTTTGTTCATTCGCGGGTATGAACTTGACCATGGCCTGATGCCGTGGGGCATTCCGGAGGGAACGGTTTTTCTGGAGTCGGACGAACCGCGTGCGCTTGCCAAGCGGATTCGGGAACTGGGCGCGGTCCTGTTTTTTTCGCATTGCGAAAAAGAGCGTATGTGGGATTTGCCGGAACTCGAAGGCATGGAAATCTACAATATTCATCCGGATTTTACTGATGAAAACCTTGCCGAACTGGCGCCCCGGATTTTGTTGTGTTTGCGGGCGTATCCGGACCAGGCCATGCGCATTATCTTCGACCGGCCCGCGGAATTCCTCGCCCGCTGGGACGATCTGAACAAGACACGGCATATCACGGGCATCGGTGCGAACGATTCGCACCAGAACGTCGGTATCCGCGGATTTTACACGGCGAAAAACACCCTTGTGATCAAGGGCACCGGTGAAAAACACGAGATCATCGGCGAATATCCACTCAATTTTTTCACGAAACTTGCGCTGCGGGCCTTTTTCGGCCCTCTCGAACCCGGACGTGAAATCCTGCGATTCGAATTGGATCCCTATGAACGATCCAGCCGTTATGTGAACACCCATGTCCTTGCACGAAACTGTACCGAAAAGGACATCCTCGATTCCCTGCGGGCCGGACGGGCCTTCGTGGCCTTCAACATGCTTGCCGACGCAAAGGGGTTCGTCTGTTTTATCGAAGGCCGTTCGGGCAAGGCCGTGATGGGGGAAAGCATCGCGATGGAACCCGATTTGAAACTCAAGGCCGCCGCGCCAAACCGGTGCCGGTTCACCGTCGTCAAGGACGGCGTGAAGGCCGCGCAATCGGAGGGAGCGGTGCTCGTTTACGACGTCACCGGCCCGGGCAAATACCGTGTCGAGGCCGAATTGAATATCGTAGGCGAATGGACGCCCTGGATCTATGCCAATCCCGTCGAAGTGCTTCCAGCCCCGGGCGTGTAACGGACCGTACCGTGGAGCGTCGGCCATTCCTTTCGGGCGGAATACGGCAGGCCGTTTGCCGTGTTGCGCCAGTATAGAGGAAACGATTGTCCATGCAGCAGACCGTCGCACCGAACGACACGCCGATCATCCCGGAAGCGCCGGGCGGCGTGCGCGTGGTGGCGCCGCTGTTGGCGGCGGGCATCGGCCTTGCCTTGATCGCGGCGCTGGCGGGACAGCGATGGGTGGATTCATTCGCGGCCTTTTTCATCGCCATCACGCTGAGCGCGTTGCCGTACATGCTGATGGGCGCGTTGCTGAGCGGCCTGATGGAGGTGTTTCTTCCGCCGACGGCCCTGTCGGCGATTACGCGCCGGGTCGGTCCATGGGGCATCGTTGTGACGGCGATCGCCGTTCCGCTGTTTCCGATTTGCGAATGCGGCATCGTGGCTGTCGTGCGCCGATTGGTCCGCAAGGGGCTTCCGCTTAGCCACGCATTGACCTATTTGCTCGCCGCGCCCATTATCAACCCGATTGTGTTCGCCTCGACCTATGTGGCATTTCAGGATTTCGTCCACCCATTGCTTCGGACGCTTGGCGGATTCGTGGTCGCCGTGGGCATCGGGTATCTCTTTTCGCGCATCAAACTGGAGAACGCCCTTGTTCCCGGCTTTTTGACGGACGCCAATGGCAACGGCTGCGGTTGTGCGAGCGAATGTTCGTCGAACCGGATGGACAAGGGGGGAAGTTTTTCTTCCTCTTCCTCGCCGGAACAAACGGGAAGGGCCGAAGGGCGCCTTCAGGCCGTTGCGCGCCACACGCGCATGGACTTTCTCGAAATGATTCCTTATTTCTTGATGGGCGTGTTCATCGCCAGCGTCATGAAGACTTTCTTCGGCGACAGCCTGATGGCGCTTGCGGAGCGATATCCAATCTTCGGTCCGGCATTCATGATGGCGCTCGCGTTCGTGCTCAGCCTGTGCTCGGAAGCCGACGCCTTTCCCGCGGCGAGTTTTACCTCGTTTTCAATCGTGGCGCACACCGGGTATCTCGTCCTGGGCCCGATGCTCGACATCAAACTTCTGATTATGTACCGGAGCATGTTCCGCGGCTGGTTCATTGCGGCGCTGGCCGGGGCGATTGTTATGGGCGTCACGGCGTATCTGATGCTGCTGGAGGTGTTTCTGTGAGCAACCTCCACGCCCTTCTGCGGCTCGCGGCATGGCTGATCCTGCTGCTGGCGATGATCTTCGGCGGTTTTCAACGGTATTACCTGACCGGATGGAATCAACCCATGCTGGCCGTTACATGCGCGGGATTGGCCCTGTTGTTCACGGCGGGATTGCTTGAAAAGCCGCGCGGAATGCGGGAGGATCGCGGCCTCGGCGCATGGTCCGAGACCTTGGCCCATTATCTGCCTTTGATCCTGTTCCTGGCGGTCGGGCCGACCCTGCCCGCCATGAAACGCCTCTCGAATTTCGACTATACCGGCCGCAAGGCGTCCGACATTGCGCCGCGGATGGATGGCGGGCCGTTGTCGGTTTCGCTGCTCGATCTCCACGCCCAGCACGAACGGCTCGAAGGACACCTCGTCGAGGTCATCGGAACCGGCCACCTGCTGTCCGAATCCGAACGGAAAAACCTGCCGGCCAGCGCCGAAGGGCGCGACATCCGCGCGATTCTTTACCGGTATATAATCACCTGCTGCGCGGCGGATGCCACAACGGTATCGGCCGTCCTGAACGACATTGATCCGAAGGCAATCCAAGAAGATCAATGGTACCGGGTCCGGGGCCGTTCCCGATATGTCGCCGAAGGACTCAACATTCCCTTCGTTGCCGTTGAATCGTTGGAACCCATACCGCAGCCAATGTCGCCCTACTTGACCGGATCCGAGGAGGTATTTCGGTGACGGATCATGCCCCTGCCGTGAAATACGTACCGTCTGCCGCATCCAAGATTCGCAAATGAGACCGATTCACCAAAAGAAGCTTCCCCTATCCGTCTTATTTTGGACTGCCATGTTGAAACAATATGATTCGAACGCTTTGGATGAGTCCGGATTATTAAAATTGTTAGCATATTATAATTAGAATAAATAGTATATTACGTTTATATTACTATAATACTAAGTCCTTTGATTGCGATTTGTGTTGCGTGTAGGATAATACTTTTCCGCGCGAGTCCGGCTGCCGCCCAAGGGATCTTTTGGCTGGATTCGCGATGGGACGATTCCCCCCGGGAATTCTTGAAGTGCGACGGCCTACGATGGAGACGTTATGGAACATTCAATCGCAGCCTTGGAGCGCCGGTTGAACGATTTCGATGCGCGCGTTCGGCGCGCGGCGCTGGAAGAACTGGCTTCGTTGGAAGAGGACTTGGCGGAGCCTCCCTTTTCCCGCGCGGTCAATCTGCATTGCCACACCTTCTATTCTTTCAATGGGTACGGGTATTCGCCGTCGTATTTTGCATGGCGGGCGAAACGGGAGGGACTGTATGCCGCGGGCATTGTGGACTTTGATGTGCTCGATGCGGTGGACGAGTTCCTGGCCGCGTGCAGACTGATAGGTCTGCGGGGATGCGCGGGCATCGAAACGCGGGTGTTTGTGCCGCCGTTCCAGACGCGCGAGATCAATTCGCCGGGCGAGCCGGGCGTGGCGTATCACATGGGCGCCGGTTTTGTATCGAGCACGCCCAAAGATCCGGCGCTGCTGTCGAGGCTGAAGACGCTGGCGCAGGATCGCACGCGCGGGATTGCAAATCGCGTGAACCCGTATCTCGCGCCCGCAACCGTGGATTTCGACACGGATGTGCTGTCGTTGACGCCGAAGGGCAATGCGACGGAGCGCCATTTGTGCGCGGCGTATGACATCAAGGCGCGCGCGCTGTTTCCGGAAGCGGACGCCCGCACGGCGTTCTGGACGGAAAAATTGAACAGCGATCGCGAATCGGTGCGCCGTGTAATTGACGACCCGCCATCGCTTCAGGCGCTGATCCGGGCCAAAACGATGAAAGCGGGCGGCGTGGGGTATGTGCCTGCCAACGGGCCGGATTTCCCCGGATTGGACGAGGTCAACGCCTTCACGTTGGAAAACGGCGCGATTCCGACCTTCGCGTGGCTCGACGGCACAACCGACGGCGAACAGGCCATAGAGGAATTGTTCGACGTGATGGTGGCGGGCGGCGCGGCAGCGGTCAACGTCATCCCCGATCGAAACTGGAACATCAAGGATCCCGCCATCAAGGCAATCAAACTGGCCAAACTTCATGAGTTCGTCGCCATGGCGCGGGATCGCGGGATGCCGGTCTTGGCCGGAACCGAAATGAACGCCCATGGAAACCGGTTCGTGGACGATTTTACCGCACCTGAACTCGAGCCGGTGATACCGGCGTTTTTGGACGGGGCCCACATCCTGTATGCCCACACACGGTTGCAGGCGCATGCGGGCATGGGCTATCTGAGCGTATGGGCGCGGGGCGCCTTCGCCAATGTTTCGGACAAAAACGCGTTTTTCAGGCGCGTGGGCGAGAAGTTGGCGCCGTCTGACGCGGTGCCGGCGGCCTTGAACGCCGCGATGAACCGTGATGAGGCGGAACGGGCGTTGGGACTGAAGTAACGTGTTCGCGCACGAAATCGGGCGCGATCGCGAAATTGAGCCGTGGACAATGAAGTGGAGAGCAGGATTATGAAGAAACAACTGCGTTGGGTGTTGATAGGGCTTTTGGTATTGTCGGCAGCCGGGATGGCGTTTGCGGCGCCGAAGGAGACCGGTCAGGCAACCAATCTGCGCGAGAGCGATCCGGCGAAGATGACCGCGCTGGACCGATACATCGCCAAGCCCGATCCGAATTACAAATACGAACTCGTGAACACCTTCGAAGGGGACGGGACGACCGGATATGTGCTTGGCCTCACCTCGCAGCAGTGGCGCACGGCGACGGAAGTGGACAGGCCGGTCTGGACGCATTGGGTAACGATTGCCGTGCCGAAGAAGGTCAAGAGCACGACGGCGTTGATGGTCATCGGCGGCGGCAGCAACAAGGATCAGGCCCCGAAAGGCGGCGATGTCAAATTGCACGTCATCGCGAAAGCCACAAACGCCATCACCGCCGAAATATCGAATATCCCAAATGAACCGCTGGTGTTTTCCGACGATCAGAAGCGCCGTTCGGAGGATTCGATTATCGCGTACACATGGGACAAGTACTTGCGCACCGGCGATGAGGAATGGCCCCTGCGCCTCCCGATGACGAAAGCCGTCGTGCGCGCGATGGATGCAATCCAGGAATTTTGCGCAAGTTCCCGGGGCGGCAAGAACACGATCGAGACCTTTGTTCCGGCAGGCGGATCGAAGCGGGGCTGGACCACGTGGACCGTCGGTGTCGTTGACAAGCGCGTGGTCGCGATCGCGCCCGCCGTTATCGATCTGCTCAATATCATTCCGTCGTTCAGGCACCACAAGGCCGTATACGGCCGCTGGGCCCCGGCCATCGACGACTATGAGCAGATGGGCATCATGGAATGGATGGAGACGCCCGAATACGCGGCCATGATGAAGATCGTGGAACCGTACAGTTACCTTGATCGATTGACGATGCCGAAATTCATCATGGCCTCCGGCGGCGATCAGTTTTTCCTTCCGGATTCCTGGAAGTTTTACTGGGATGATCTGAAAGGTCCGAAATGGATTCGCTATGTGCCCAATACCGGCCATGGCCTCAACGCCACCGCCTACGAAAGCCTGCAAGCGTTTTTTGGAGCGATTGCGCACAACGAACCGATCCCCGAAATCACATGGACCTTCGTGGACGATGCAACGGTCCGCGTTCAGGCCAATGCGAAGCCTTCGTCGGTGAAATTGTGGCAGGGCACAAATCCCGAACACCGCGATTTCCGCGTGGATGTGGCCGGGGAAATCTACAAGGCCACGGATCTTGCGCCGGAAGCGGACGGATCATATATCGGCAAGGTCGAGAAGTCCGCGCAGGGATGGACGGCCTATTTGATCGAGTTGCAATTTCCCGGCAAATCGGGCGCGCCGTTCACCTTCACGACACCCATTCGCATCCTGCCCGATACCTACGAGCATGAGTATGTGCCCGTGCCGAATCCGCCGAAGGGATTCTTGACGAAATGACTTTCCAAGACCAATCCAATCGCCCTGCGGCCGGATGCGCATGGTAAAATAAACTTACGAGTACGGTTGTTTGTTTTGGACAAGAGACAGGAGGTTGATTGGAAAGCAACGCCATGCCGGAAACGGGTACCGTTGGATTGGTCCAGACACAGTATTTCACGTTCGCCGAGCCGCCGAACGAGATGCCGCTCGACTGCGGCGAACGGTTGGGACCGATTACACTGGCCTACGAAACCTACGGCAAACTGAACGAGGATCGATCGAATGCCGTACTGATCGTGCATGCCCTGTCGGGCGACGCGCATGTTGCCGGTCGCCATTCGCCGGACGACCCAAAACCGGGATGGTGGGACGCGATGGTCGGCCCGGGCAAGGGATTTGACACGGATCGTTATTTTGTCATCTGTTCAAATGTCATCGGCGGTTGCCGTGGTTCCACGGGTCCCTCGTCCATCAATCCTCGGACAGGGAAACCCTATGGTTTGTCATTTCCGATTATCACCATCGCGGACATGGTCCGCGCACAGACGCATCTGATAGATCATCTCGGCATCGGGCAACTGCTCTCGGTGGCGGGCGGCTCGATGGGCGGCATGCAGGTGCTTGAATGGGCCACGCGCTATCCTGAACGCATCAAATCGGCGATTGTGATTGCGTCGTCGCACATGAGCGCCGCCCAAGCCATCGCGTTCAACGCGGTCGGACGTCACGCCGTGTTGGCCGATCCGCGGTTTCGCGGCGGTAATTACTACGAGGAGGAAGGCCCGGCCAAGGGCTTGTCCATCGCACGGATGCTTGCGCATATCACCTACCTTTCGCAACAGTCCATGCACAGCAAATTCGGTCGCGCGCTCCGCTGGGCCGATCGTTATAGTTACGATTTCGATAGCGAATTCGCGGTGGAAACCTACCTTGATTACCAAGGCGAGCAGTTCGTCAACCGGTTCGACGCCAACAGTTATCTTTACATCACCAAGGCGCTGGATTACTTCGATTTGTCGGCGACGTATGGCTCACTCGAGAAGGCGCTGGCGCGTGTCGAGGCATCCATGCTGGTGCTGTCGTATTCGAGCGACTGGCTGTACCCCCCGGCGGAATCGGAAGAAATTGTTCATGCGATGACCCGGCTCGATAAAGACGTCACCTATTGCTGCATCCAGTCAGATTACGGACATGATGCCTTTCTGCTGGAAGTCGAAGTTATGGAAAAGATCATCAGCGGGTTCCTGCGCAACGCGAGCGAAAAGGGCCGCTATTGCGCGAAAAAGCCGGGGTGCGCCTGCGTTACGCGCAATACCGGACAGCCGCCCCATCGCGGAAACAGCATCTATGATGGCCGCCGGATAGATTATGAGCGCATCGTTGATTTGATCGAGGATGGCAGCCGGGTGCTCGACATCGGCTGTGGCGACGGCGTGCTCCTGTGCCAGTTGATGCGCGAAAAAAATGCAAGAGGGATGGGCATCGAACTGGATCAAGACAGCATCATCAGTTGTGTGCAATGCGGAATTCCGGTGGTCCAAGCCGACATAGACAAAGGGCTGGCGGGCTTGCCCGATCAAAGCCGCGACTATGTCATCCTGAGCATGACGTTACAGGTCATCAAGCGGCCCGATATCGCCATCCGCGAGATGTTGCGCATCGGGCGGAAGTGCATCATCAGTTTCCCGAATTTCGGGTTCTGGAAGGTCCGCGCCATGACGATGTTCTGGGGCCAGGCGCCGGTCACGCGCAACCTGCCCTATCCGTGGCATGAGTCCCCAAACCGCCATGTGTTGTCCATCAAGGATTTTCGAACATTCTGCGCGGCCAATGGCGCGCGCATCCTGCGCGAAATTCCGATTTCAAGCCACGGACGAACCGTGCACACCGCCGGTTTCTGGCCGAACCTGTTTGCGGACGAGGCTGTGTTTGTCATTACCGCGGCGGAAGGACGCGCCGCGTCCCAATCGTAGAGGAACACGCGGCCCTTTTCACGCCCACGTCACGCGCAAGGGATTGCGCGGGGGAATACGTGCGTAGGCTTGACGCGGATAGCCGATCATCATGGCGCCGCAGACCCGGTGATCATCCGGGATGCCGAGCAGGGATCGGATTTCGGGCTTGAATCCGATTGCCGCGACGAGCACGCCCGCCCAGCACGTGCCAAGGCCATGCGCCTGCGCGGCCAAATCAAGGTATTCGAGCGCAATGGTGCAATCGCCGAGGGGATCGAAGCCTTCCTTCGAGGCGTGGGCGACGACCAGTTGCGGCGCGCCGCGCAGCATGCGGTCTTCTCCATTTTCAAAACTCTCGACCATGCGGGCAAAATAAGGAATGGATCGCAATCCGTCGGCGATCAATCGTGAAAGTTCACGCATGGTTTCGGGCGATTCAATAATCAACCAGTGCACCGGTTGGCGATTGGTGGCCGACGGCGCCCAGCGTGTCGCGTCGAGCAAGCGCATCAACAGTTCGCGCGGCGCCGGTTTCGGCAAAAAAAGGCGAACCGATCGCCGCGTCTTGAGAACCTGCATCACGGGATCCGCGAAGCGGTCCATCGCCGCGGGCGCGGATTCCAGTTCCTCCGGGCGCATTCCGCGCAGGGTCAGCGCCGCGTGAGGGCATATCGCGATGCAATGGCCGCAATTCAGGCACAGCGGCTCCAGTTCCGGAAGCGCTTCGGGCAAACCGTTCGCGCCCCACCCCAGAATCTGCACCGGGCAATCCCGGATGCACCATCCGTCGCGGGCGCATCGGTCGGCATCGGCGGAAACAAGCATTTCGATATCCGGCCGCTATTGTTTCACGCCGGCTTTGGCGGCGGCGGCTTTGGCGGCTTCCTCGCGCTGGCGTTGCAGTTCTTCCCATCGTTGTTTGGCCACTTTGCACTCGTCTATTTTTTTCTTGGCCATTTCGATGAGCGTGCGCTTTTCCTTGCCCTGGGTGGTGGTTTCGTCGCCGGGAATGACTGTCAGGATATTGGGCACGCGCTCGTATTCGGCGTTGGCATCCTCGAAGCGGTGCTCGTCCACGGCCTTGTTGCCCTTGTCAATCGTGTCGCTTGCGGCGTCCAGAACCTGGTTGATGATATCGGTAATGTTCTTTTTGATCTGCTTGATGGATTCTTTCGCGGTGTTGGCCTGATCGGCAAAATCCTGATCGACCGCCTCGTATAGGCCCATGGCCTGGTTATAGGTGGCGATGGCGTTGCCGTAATCGGACGCCAAGCGGCTTTTCTCGGCTTGGGCCTTCACCTTTTCCGCGGAGGCGATAATGCTGACATTGAGTTCACGACGCGCCTTTCGATCGGCTATGGCGGCGTTGGTTTCGGTAATCTTGTCCGCGATGGCGTCATTGGTTTGTTCGTATTCGAGCGCGCGGGTGAACGCGTTGAGCGCGTTGGGAAGTTCCTGTTCGGATGCGCCCGGACGCGCCGCCGCCTCCAGGGCCGCGTCACCGATTTTGGCATAGTGCGCCGAAAGTTTCTTTCCGATGGACCGGCGATCGGCGCCGGCCATCTCGTAGGCCGTTTGCCATTCCCTGACGCCGCGTTCGACTGCATCTTCCGATCCGAACGCATAGAACAAATCGCCCATGGTGTCAATCGCCACGGCATCATGTACGCCCAAAGAAACGAAATTGTCATAGGCTTTGGTGGCCTGATAAAAGTTTTTCTTCTCACCCAGGAGATACTGAACTTCCCGTACGAGATACCAGCATACGGCTTCGGGCGAGGGCGCCACCATGCCGGGGTCGGCATCGGGGCGCAGGATCGTATACCAAACGTCCGCGGTGGTGTCCACGCATTGGGCAAAGAGGCTCTGCGCGCCCTCCTTCAGATAGCCTTCATACCCGGAGCCACGCCGGTAATCATCGGCAATCATCGCCCCGGCATTCGCGTAAAAACTCCGGCGATTTTCGATGAAAAGGGGCGCATTGCGGACATATTCGCGATCCTTTTGGCGCGACAAATAGGCGAACGAATCCACCCGCGCCTCGATATCGGCCTCGATTCGCTGCTTCAGGGCTTGTCCTTGCGGGGAAGTATCCATCGAAAACGGCAGCAGCAGATCGGACACGGTCGCGGCAACGGCGCCCATGCGAAAGGCGAAATAACTGCCGAGGCCGAACTTGCGCACATCACGCAGCAAACGGATTTCGTTGTCTATCGCCGCGATGGCTTCCGCCTCGCTCGCAAAAGGTTTGCCGCGATTGAGCACGGACGCACCGGCCACCGCGCCACGGAACAGATCTTCTTCATACGATGTGTCTTCGGTCCGAAAGGCATTGGAAATAGCCTTTCTTTCCACGGGCACGGCCGTGGCGCAGATCGCGCGCCGGGCGCGGGATCCCCAGGCCACGGCTTCCTGCGCCGCCAGCGCCGTCACGATTCCCAGCAATATCGCCGATATAATAACTCGTCGTCCCATGGTCCCCTCACACGAAATTTTGGCTCGCCGTCATTGGCGTCGCCCTTTCCGCAAGGCACAGTCCTGTTTGTTTGCGCGCAGTTCCGTGAATCGGCACAAAACCTAACGCAACAGTAAAATAACACCTTTCTCCCAATATTACAAGAATCCCCCAGTCAGTATGCAAGGAGTGCGGCAAGGATGCCATGTCCACGATTGAAACGGACTCTTGCCGATTTCCCATCCTCTCAGTTGTTCAAAATCGCCTTGAATGAGCTGCCCCGTACAGACAGTAAACCGCCGTTTGCCCGCTTGCCGGACGATTTGCGATAATTATGGGCATGGGCGCGGGTTGGCCGCGCAAGGAAACATTCATGGAAAAAAGACGCATCGGGGCGGTCACCTTCGACCTGTGGGACTGTCTGTTTGCCGATGATACCGACGAACCCAAACGGGCGGCGGCGGGGAAGCCGCCGAAACCCGTCGCGCGCCGGGAATTGGTTCATCAGTATCTTGGACGACACGCCCCCATCGCCCGCGAAGCCGTTGATTTGGCCTATGACCTGACCGATGCGGCTTTTCGCAAGGTCTGGCACGACCAGCATGTGACATGGTCGGTGCGCGAACGGTTGGGCGTCCTGCTGGCGGGTCTCAAGCGGACGCTCCCGGAAGACGAATTCGCCGAACTCATCCGTTTGCATGAAGACATGGAACTCGAATTCAGCCCCGATCCGGCCCCCGGCGCGCTCGAAGCACTCAAGGCGTTGCACGGCGTGTATCCGCTGATCGTCGTGTCGGACGCCATCTTTTCGCCGGGACGCGCCCTGCGCGAACTGTTGCGCAAGAACGGCATGCTCGAATGTTTCGACGGGTTCGTGTTCTCGGATGAAATCGGCAAGTCGAAGCCCGCGCCGGAAATGTTCCAGGAAGCCGCCAAGGCCGCCGGCTGCGACATCACGAGCATCGTACACATCGGCGACCGCCCCCACAACGACATCGGCGGGCCGCATGCCGTCGGCGCGCGCGGCGTATTGCTCACCGTCGTCAAGAACCGTCCGCTCGACGGCCACGTGCCCGACGCCATCTGCGACGATTACAGCAAACTCCCCGCCCTTTTACAGAAAATGAATTCGTAGAAATTTTTAGAAAGGAAAGGCCGTACATGGCAGCAGTCCCGCGTTTTCTCATCGTTGACGGATATCCCAAGGCCAGCCGCGACGAGTTCAATCATGTCGGTATGCGGCTCGCCTGGGAACTCTACAGCGACATGCTCCTCACCTACCTGCCGGACGCCGAATACGACGTGTGGCTTTCGAGCGATCCCGGCACGGTTTCTCCCGCGAGCAACGAATTGGAAAAATACGCGGGCGTGCTGTGGCCCGGCTGCAACATCACCATTTACCATCATGACGACCCGCGCGTCATCGCGCACCTCGATCTCGCCCAACGCGCTTACGAAGTTGGTGTGCCGCAGTTCGGCACCTGCTGGGGCATCCAGTTGGCGGTCGTGGCTGCGGGCGGGGAAGTCAAGGCCAATCCCAAGGGACGCGAAATGGGCATCGGGCGCAAGATCCGCCTGACCGAAGCGGGACGGGTCCACCCGATGTACGAAGGCAAACCGGCGGTCTTCGACGGATTCGTCAGCCATGACGACGAAGTCACTAAGCTGCCGCCGTGCGCGACGCTGCTGGCCGGCAACGATTTCAGCGAGGTTCAAGCGGTCTCGGTCACATACAAACGCGGAACCTTTTGGGGAATCCAATACCATCCCGAATACGACGTGCACGAAATGGCCCGGCTGATCGTCGCACGCGAGGAACGGCTGACCCAGCAGGGATTCTTCCGCGATCACGACGACATGACCGCGTATGTGGACAAACTCGAAGCGCTTCACGCGCAGCCGGACTTGAAGAGCCTGCGCTGGCAACTCGGGATTGATGATACCATCCTGTCCGCGCCGGTTCGCCAGCGGGAATTCATCAATTGGCTCGACAAACTCGTCCTGCCGTGCGCCGGCCTACCGCCGCGGAAAATATGAAGCCGGTAGCGGACAAGATCCCGCTTTTCTTGAAAAAGTTTGGAAAAAGTTCTTGTCACGTGAAAAGAAGTTTTACCAAGAATAATCTTCACCCGGTATTTCTCCTTGTTGCCGCCCTGCTTGCCGCTTCCTGCATCGCCTGCGGGCAGACCAAGCGCATTCTCATCGTCGGCGATAGTTGGGCCGCGAGCATTGCCACGCGCGCCGTTGGAATGAACGGATTTGGATCGTTCGACAGTATCCTCGCGCAGAACGGCATTCCTTATGCCACACAAGGCGAAGTTACCGCATGGGGCGGACGCAAGGCGAGCGATTGGGTAAAACCGGAGAACCTCCGGAAAATCACGGACGAACTCAAACGGTACCCGTCCATAGACATCGTCCACCTCATCATCGGCGGCAATGATTTTCTCGCTGTCGCGACAAAGGGCAAGAGTATCGCCGCGTATACCGCCGAGGAACGCGCGGCCTTTTGGGACGCCATCGAAGCCGACATCCAAACCATCGTGAACCACTGTTTGGCCCAACGGCCCGGCATGAAAGTCTTAATCAGCGACTATGACTATTTGGACGCCGCAAAGGCGCAGGCGGCCTATCCGCAATTCAGTTTCGGCGGCGCCACGCCCCGCGAACTCAATGACGCCTTCATCGAATTGGGCCGCCGCAAACTGACCATCGCGCAGCGGACCGAAGGCTGCTATTACGTCTCGAATTGGGGCGCGCTGCAATGCGCCTACGATTCCCCGCCGTCCGGACTGCCTGCGCCGGGCGGCCCGCCGGACTACATGCCCTACGCCGGCGGCGATCCGGACAAGCCCATGCCCGCTGAAGCCCATGTCGGCGACGGCATCCATCCCACCGATCCCGCCCACCGCAAACTCCTCCAACGCTGTGTGGACCAGTTCTACAGGACATGGCTCGAGGGCGAGAATGCCCAAAACTTCACAAAGGGAAAGATAGCCGAACAATAGACGGTTCCGATCTTCCGTGGTTGCAATGTGGGCGGCGGCTTCCGATAATGCGTTTCGTCCAATGGGGCCAATGGAAAGGATAGCGATGCGTTTCAAGGACACGTTGTCGTACGGGATGGGCGGTTTGTCCATGAATTTCTGCGACATGGTGTTTCTTCAATGGCTATATGTCCGGTATGCTCCGCACGATCAGCCGCATCTGGTCCCGCCCGCGTTGATTGGCTTGTTCATTTTGCTGGGCCGGATCACGGAAGCGGTCTACGGACCGTTTGTCGGGCACTGGAGCGACGGATTCCGGTCGTCGTCCGGGCGACGCTTGCCGTTTATCCGGCGGGGCTTGCCCTGCCTGGCTGCGGCGATCTTCCTGATGTGGATGCCGCCGATTCCTCATGCGCATTGGCTGAACGCGCTATATCTGTTCGTGATGATCGAAGTGTATCTCATCTGTTACGACAGCGTCGTGACGCCTTATCTCAGCCTGATGCCCGAACTGACGTCCGATTTTCGGCAGCGTGTCAATTTGACAACGATGCAGGCCGTCTTCATCATGTTGGGCGCCTTGTTGTTTGCAGGGGTCGGATTCGTCGTGCATTGGGGCGGCTGGCGGGTGTTGGGCGTCGTCGTGGCCGGATTGACCGTCCTGTTCATGTTGCCGGTGGCAGTGCGCCTGCGCGAGCGCAACGCGGGCGCAACGCCCGCCGGGGATCGCCTTGGTTTCATCGAGGGTCTTCGCCTCACGCTGGGCAATCGCGCATTTCTGTATGTCGTATTATCCACATCGTGCTACTGGTATGGTCTCGACAGCGTCATGAAACTGTTGCCGCTGTGGACGACGGGGTATCTCGGACGCGGCGAGGACACGGTATCGCTGCTCATGGTCCCGTTCCTCGTCATGAACGTGGCTTTCTTTTTCGTGGTGAACGTGCTGGCCAAGCGCCACGGGAAGTACGCTGTCATGATGCTGACCTTCGGCGCGACCACGTTGGCCTTCGCGATGTTCGGCGTGACGGGCCTGCTTCCGTTGGGCAGTCCGTTTGTGCAGACGGTTTTTGTCATTGCCTTCGCGGGTATGGCCATCGCCGGGTTCATGGTCCTTCCGTTCGCGGTGTTGTCCGATGTGATTGACTACGACGAGAAACTGACGGGCCGCCGCCGCGAAGCGATCTATTTCGGATTCCAAGGGTCGTTCCAGAAACTGAGCCTAGGCATTTCAAGTCTGTTGTTCGGCGTGCTGGCCTACGGTCCCGATGGGGCGGTTTCAGTGCAAGGCCTGCGATCGGTTGCCCTGCTGGCCGCGGGCATCAGCGTCATCGGCATCGTCATTTTTATCGGATATCCGCTTCGCGAACGAGAAGGAACCGTGGTTTCGATACGGGAGACGATGCGGCCGTGACGGTTCTCGCCCTATGTGTTCTTGCCGTGTTGGCGCATGGGCCGGACAACGGCAACCTCCTGAACTTTGAGCGGATGGGCGCGGGAGTGCCGGCCGGCTGGAAGGTCGAGCAATGCAACGCGGACTGGCAGGCGGAGTCCGGCGCGGCCCGCATGCTGCTGGGAGAAGGGGGGCGCATCGAACTGACATCGCCGGCCCGGACCTTGCGCAGGGGCTGTCCCCATGTGCTGATGTTTCGCATGAAATCGGAACCCGCCGGGGTGAGCGTGTCCGCCACCTTGCGCGACAACCATTCCGAAAAACCAGCGGGACTGGACGCCTCAGCGGAGGCCGGAGCGTTGTGGCAAACCGTCGTCATGGAGTGCGTGCCTGCAAACAGCGCCAAAGACCACTATTATTTGGGAATCGCCATCCAGGGCAACAACGCCTCGTTTTGGATTGACGACCTGTGGTTCGGGGAACGCCCGAAAACCTTCAGTCCCGATTGGCGTCCGGCCTATCGCGCGGTGGGTCTGACGCTGTCGCCCGAAGCCCCGTGGGGCGTCGTGGCCGGCAATGCGCCGTTGCGCGTTCGGGCGCGCGCGTCAGGCGCAATAGGCGAAGGCTGCCTGCTCCGGCTTTGCGCCATTCATACCGGCGGGACCGTCTCCGAATGGACCGAGCCGATCTCGACCAATGGCGATTTTTGGGAGAGCAGGCTGACACTTTCCTGCGAGGCGGCGGCGCGATTCGGCATGATCCGCCTTGAAGGAACAGTTACGGCCACGGACGGCGCGCCATGCTCGCCGATGGCGGAGACGCTGCTGGCGCGTGTGCCGGAACCTGTGCCTGGGCCGTGTCCCGATTCGCCGTTCGGAATCCATGTGGCCTTGCGCGAGCCGGATCTCGCGGCAATGGCGGCGTTCGGCTACAAGTGGTGCCGTATCCACGACGCTTCCGGCCTCACGAAATGGGGCCTCATCGAAACCGCACCGGGAGAATGGGCTTGGCACGACGCGGAAGTGGACATGGCCCGCAGGCACGGCTTGTCCATCCTCGGAATGTTCGACAGCGCGCCGCCTTGGGAAACCGGCGCCGACGAGGACGGCTATTTTGGGATTTACCACGCGCCGAAAAGCCTTGATCGCTGGCGAAACTACGTCCGAACGGTGGCCGGTCATTACGCGGGCCGGATAGATGAATGGGAAGTCTGGAACGAACCGTGGGACATGAACCGCTTTTTCCAAGGCGGTACGCCGGGCCGCTATGTGGAATTGTTGAAAGCCGCACATGAAGAAGCCAAAGCCGCGAATCCGGCCTGTACCATCATTGGAGTGGACACCTACCCGCCGTTCTGGGACGCTGCCGTGCTGGCGGCGGGCGCCTATCCCCATTACGACCTGCTTTCGTGGCATCGCTACGATCCCAGCCTGCAAGGGCGTCCGAACGACGCGCCTGCTCGCGTGGCAAAACGGCTCAAGGCGGTGCAGGCATGGTACGGAACGCCTAAGCCGACGATTGCGACCGAAGGCGGCATTGATGTCGCCCTGTTCCAGGGATCTTTTTTCTCCTTTGCCGATCCGGCCATCGTGGGGGATTGGTCCGAAGGCGCGGATCGCTACGTGCGCCTGTTTCTGGGCGCGATCGCGGCGGGACATCGCCGGTTCATCGCCTATTCGGTTCACAATCCGCCGCGACACGGCAAGCCGACGCATATGATGTCGGAACCGGAGCCGCTCGCGCGTCCGCTGCACGCGGCGCTGGCGGCGCTGGCGCATTTCGTCGAAGGCGCAACGTATCGCGAACGGCTGATTCCCGCGCACGACATCAGCGCGCACGTTTTTGGGCAACCCCATCCCCGATCCTTCGCGGAGGGGCCTTGCACGGTCGTCGCCTTGATTGCGGACGGCGCTGAGGAAGAACCCCTGCCGAAACCCTTGCCCGCCGGCATTCGCTGTTACGATCGGTGGGGCAACCCGGTAGAACCGCCCTCATCGGCCACGCGAGCGATAACCTACTTGGTCACGGACACGGCCAATACCGATGCGCTGCTCGATGTGTTGCGGGGAACCGAGACCGAAGGCGGGCCGCAGTCCATCGCGGAATTGTTGCAAACAACGGCGCAATCGCTCGGTTCCGAACAGGAATTGAGCAGGGTGTCCCCGGAATTAGGGCGGTTGTTCAGCGCGCAGGGATCATTGCTGCTCGCGCCCGGCAAGGATGCGCCCATCGTCGTTACGCGCGCCATGATGCGGCGGGATGCGTCTTGCATCCCGCGGATTCAAGGCCCGCCCGCAATTGAACCAACGGACCTGCACGACGACCCCGCGGGGCCTTTCCGCATCGGAACCGCCAAACTGGCGTCCGAAGGGAAGCCCATTTACACCCTGTTCTTCACCGCCACACCGGACGGTCCCGGAAGCTCATGGCGTTTTCTGACGCTTGCGCTGATGCCTGCGGATTCCGGCGGCACTTCGGACGATGCCCAACAATTGAAAGCGATCGCCGAACGCTGGGCCGCGGCCCTGCGTGATGCTTCCACTGCAAATCTTCATGGACTTTTTCACGAGGGACCGAAATGCGTCGCCGCCGCCACGCTCAACGGTGAGTACTTTGTTTTCGACAATCCCGAATACCTGATTACGATGCTCGACACCGCCGTTTTGCTGGGAAAAGCGCCTGTGTCGAAAATGACATTTCAAGAGCCCGCGATTTCAGACGGCATGGCCGTTCTTTCGGGCCGCTGGGACATTGTTGCGCTTCCATTCGGCATCGCGGCCTACCCCTTCACCGCCGCCTTTTGCCGCACACGGGACGGCTGGCGCTTGGCGTCGTTTTGCATGGGATGTTGATTTCATGCTGGCGAAACCGGTTTTTCTACTTTTGTTTTGGCCGCTATATTCTGTTCCGTGAAAAGATGATGTCATAGGCGCCCCGCAGGCGAACACGGAAGGGGATGACCGAATTGTAGGCGTTGCGATGCAGTGAAAATGCGTAGTGGAGGCGGTACAAAACGGTCCACAGGGGATTGAACAAAGGGTTCTTCGGCAGGCGGTTCACGACCGGCCACAACCAGGGCCGGCGGACCGTCATTCCGAAAAATTTGTGCAGCATGAAGATCCGCTGGCGCATTTCGGGAGAAATGTTCAGCGCCGACGCCACATAGGTGCTTTCGAATTGGCGGTGGTTTTCGTCGAGCAGTCCCCTTTCGCGGCAATAGCGTTCCGCGCGCGTGCCGGGGTACGGCTGAAAAATGCTGGCATCGGCGAAATCCGCGCCCATTGTGCGATTGAGCGCCATGGTTTCCCGGATGTCGTCTTCCGTTTCGCCGGGCACACCGAGCATGTTGAGGGAAACAATCCGGATGCCGGCCTGCCTGAAACGGTCGCAGGAATCGAGGATTTCCTGGTTGGAAATATGGCGATCCAGAACGTCGTTGCGCAGGCGTTCATTTCCGCATTCGACGGCCGTGAACACCGAGAAACAACCGGCGCGCTTGAGGCGTTGGGCGTACTCGCCGGTAACGATATTCGGGCGCGCATTGGCGGAAAACGGCAATCCGATTTCTTTCGGGAAACGCTGCGCGAATTCTTCGAGCCATTCCGGATCGGCTCCAAAAAGATCGTCGTAGAACCGAATAAAAGCCATCGGATAACGATTGCGAACGCCTTGAATTTCCTCGATGAGATACGAAACGCTTTTTGTGCGTAAAATCCGGCCCTTGCCCTTGTATAAGGCGTGGAACGCGTGATTGAAGCAATACGCGCAGTTGTAGGGGCAGCCGCGTCCCGCCATAAATCCTTTTACGGGATTTTGGGCGAGAAACGGGCTGCGACCGAATACCAGATCCCGGTCGGGAAAGGGGAGCGTGTCGAGATCTTCCACCAGATGGGCCGGTGGATTGCACCGAAAGCCATCCGGCGTATGGAACGCAAAGTTGCTGGTCTCGTACATGGCATCCGTGCCGAAACGGTCCAGAAAATCCGGCAGCGCCGTGTCGCCTTCGCCGCGGCAGGCGCCGTCCACGCCGCCGTCCTCAAGGATTCCCTTGCCAAAGGTCACATGCGGGCCGCCAAACAGCGCGAAGAACGACAGGCGCCGCTTGAGTTCCCGGTTGATGGCCAAGTACTCGCCGGTCTGGTTCGATGCGATGGAATAGGCGATTACATCGGGGGCAAAGCGCCGCAATTCCCCGATGGCGCGGCGCCGGCGGCCGTGCCAGGCAACCAGAATGGCCTCGTGGCCGCGCCGGCGCACAATCGCCGACAACAGGGGGATGGCCTGCGTTTCCACCGCGCCGATCCGGCCCACGACAAATGCGATTCGACGTCCAGTCATGGCAATCCTGCGTCATTGCCGGCGGCGTTGCGGCTCCTAATTCAATACCGGACGGCTTTGCCCGGTTTATACCCCACGCAATGCCGGCAAAGCGAATTTTCGGAGAGGCGCCGTGCAAGTTAGGCATTTCGTGCCATGGATGCTTTATACTATTTGCCAAAAGCAAAAACCGAGGGCTTTTCCATGAAGACACTGGTGTCGGTAGTGGTTCCTTTTTACAACGAGGAAGAGAACGTGGCGCCGTTGGCGGAGCGGATTGCCGCGGTGTTTGCCGGATCGGCGGAGTACGACTACGAGTGCCTGTTCGTCAATGACGGCAGCAATGACGGAACGCGAGCGGAAATAGACCGGCAGCATGCGGCGGATCCGCGAATTCGCCCGGTCCATCTGGTCCGCAACAGCGGGCAATCGGCGGCGCTCGTGGCCGGGATGCGCCGCGCCAAGGGCGAATATGTGTTCATCCTCGACGGCGATTTGCAGAACGACCCGTGTGATTTCCCGAAGATGCTCGAATTGCTGAAGACGCACGACTGCGTCTTCGGCTATCGCGCCAAGCGCAACGACACTTGGGTGCGCAAGTTGTCGAGCCGCGTGGCCAACAAGGTACGGGACGGCCTGCTCAAGGATGGCGTTCGCGACGCGGGCTGCGGATCGAAGGGATTTCGGCGGAAATGCGTCGAACATGTCGTTCCGTTCAACGGCATCCACCGCTTCTTCGCGGTGCTGATGCGCACGGCGGGCTTTTCGATTGTAGAATGCGAAGTCACGCATCATCCGCGCATTCACGGTGTGTCGAAATACGGTATCGGCAACCGGCTGTGGCGCGGGATCTACGATCTAATCGGCGTGGCATGGCTCAAGCGGCGGTATGTGGCGTTCCGAGTCGAGGGGGAGGAGTAGATGGCCGCCGAGCACACAGTGACGCCCGGTCTGTTCTGGACGGTGTTCGGGACGGCCGGGGCGGTCGTTTTTTACGGGCGCTTCTACGTGCAGTGGCTCGCGTCCGAGATGAAGAAACGCAGTGTGATTCCGATCGCGTTCTGGTACATGAGCAGCGTCGGATCGGTCATGATTTTCATTTACAGCGTCGTGATCCGAAGTCCCGGCGCGGCTTTCGGACAATGTTTCAACATCGTCGTGTACGCGCGCAACCTCGTGCATATCTGGCGCGAGAAGGGCCGGCTGACGGCCGCGTTGAACTTCGCGACACACGCGGCGGCCGGGAGCATCGTGGTCGTGACGACGGGTTTCATGGCATGGACGTGGCTCAAGGAATACCATGTCAACCAGAGCATCGAACCGGCGCAGGCCGCACGAAACTGGTTCTGGCTGGGCGTGTGGGGTGTCGGGCAGGCGCTTTTCTTTTCGCGTTTCCTGGTCCAATGGGCCGTCACCGAATACAAGCGCAAGAGCACCGTGCCCCCCGTGTTCTGGCATCTCAGCCTCGCCGCGGCCCTGTTGCAGTCGAGCGCGTTCGCGCAACGCGGCGACTGGGTCAATGGTTTCGGGATGATGGCCTCCATCTTTATCTATGCGCGAAATTTGTGGTTTATCCACCGGCATCCGGAAGCGGCGGCAAGCGCCGGCGAGTAACCCCGGCCATGGCACACAGGCGCGCGATTCATTGGAAAGCCCATGCGGCGCTGATAACGGCCTCCATCCTGTTTATCGCGCCGTTCGCGTGGATGGTGTCCACCTCGCTCAAGGCCGAGAGCCGCATCTTTCCGAAACCGGGGCAGCCGCCGCAATGGATTCCCACCACGGATATGCAGGACGCGCAGGGACGTCCGCTGGTCATGGTGAACGGCGCGCCCGGCGTGGATCTGGGGCGCGACGAGTCCGGACGCCATCGTATCGAAATCGGGGGGCGGCAGCAGGCCCTGTGGCCGGAAGAATTCGAAGTGCGCCAGCAGGTGGGACTTCATTGGCAAAACTACGCGGATGCGTTCCGGAAAATGGACTTTTTCCTCAACCTGCGCAACACGCTGTTCATCTGCGTTTTCTGCATGATCGGCATTGTGTTGTCGTGCTCGCTTGTCGCGTACAGTTTCGCGCGGATTCCCTGGAAAGGCCGCGAGATCGCCTTTGTGGGCGTCCTCGCCACGATGATGCTGCCGTACCAGGTGACGCTGATCCCGCTGTTCGTCGTATACGGCAAACTCGGCTGGGTCGGCACTTTCGCGCCGCTGATCGTGCCGGCGTTTTTCGGCGTGCCGTTCTACATATTCCTCTTGCGGCAGTTCTTCATGGGCATCCCGCAGGATTTGAGCGCGGCGGCGCGCATTGACGGTTGCAACGAATTCGGGATTTTCTGGCGCATCATCCTGCCCTTGTCCAAACCCGCGCTTGCCACGACCGCCCTGTTCACGTTCCTGTTCGAGTGGGGCGATTTCCTGAACCCGCTCGTCTACTTGCAAGACGACCGGCAATATACGCTGGCCATCGCGCTCCAGCAGTTCCAAAGCCAGCACGCGAGCCTCTGGGGCCCCCTCATGGCCATGTCAACCGTCATTACCATCCCCATCGTGATTATCTTCTTTCTGACGCAGAAGACGTTTATCCAGGGAATAACGCTGACGGGATTGAAGGGCTGACGCGCGGAATGGGGGAGAGGGGACGCCCTTGTCCATTCTTTCCGCGCCAGACCGTTCATTTTTACACGCAAGACGGTATCAATCGAAATTTGTCTTCAACCTCCAGAAAATAGAAGGTTTAAGACGTCTTTTCGGAATTGCGTCCACATCTTTCGCCACAATGCAACCGGCATCCTCTTTCACGCGAATGGGGGAACCCGGTGAATTTGCAACCGGACTAAAAAATACGCTTATCTTGAAGGGATTCGGGGAAACTTTCGTTCATCGTGAGTAGAAGTTTCTCCGCATGAATTTATCTTGGAAGGCCTTTTGTTGAGACCATCTGGTACACGGTTTCGATTTGAGAGGCGATGAGTCGCGGCTCGTGATGGAGCCGGATCGTTTCGCGGGCGTTGCCGCCTAGCCGCGCGCGCAAATCCGCATCCCGAAGCAGACGAAGCAGCGCTTCGGCGAACGCGCCGACGTCGTTGTCGGGCACGAGGAGTCCGTTTTCCTCGTGCACGACAGGCGGCGCGGCGCTCCGGCACGCGACGACGGCCTTGCCGGCGGCCATGCAATTGAGCAGTTTGATGGGGTAGCCGCTCCATGAGACGCGCGGACACGCCACAACGCAATCGCGCGCAAGGATGCTTTTCAGCGAGGCAAAATCGGGCGTGTGAAGCATTTCGGCGCCGGGACGACGACCGCGCTGCGCGGACGCAATCACAAGCCGTGCGTCCGGCATCGTTTGCCTGACGAGAGACATGGCGCGCAGAAGAAGCGGGAGATTCTGGTACCGGTCGAGATTGCCGGCATACAGTACAAGCGGCCGCGTCTCCTGAGGCGCATCCGCAAGAAAGGCGTCCGGTTCGATTGAAGGCGGAATCACAGCAACGCGTTCCGGCGCGCAGCCGTTGGCAATCAGGCATTGCGCAAGGCGTTCGTGCAATGCGATGACGCGGTCGGCCCGCAGCGGGAATGTACGGTCCAACCATGCGCCAACGACTCGGCCGCCGTATAGAAAATGCGGCAATTCATCCTGCATGACGTTATGCGCATGATAGACGACCGGACAGGCGTGCGCCGCAAGCGCGACGATCAACGCCTCGTAATTGTGCGCATGGATGAAATCAATCCGATGGCGGCGAATGACCTCGCGCAATTTCAGCAGCAAGGCAAGATCAAGAAGCGGCTTCATCGGGGACGGCCCCGCCGCGATGCGTCGAGCGCCCGGTATCGGCGCCGCGCGATGGATCGTCAACCCGCTCTCGTCGGGGCCAATGCCATAGCCATAAACCACGACATGGACTTCGTGGCCGAGCGATTCGGCGACGAGGGCTGTATTTTTGAGCAAGACTTGGGATCCCTGCGGCGCCGGATACGGGCACGCGCCGAGCATGGCAATGCGCAGGCTCACTCGAAGTACCCCAGCGCGCGCAGGCGATCCTCGACCTGCCGCGCCTGTTCGGGCGAATAGGCCCCGGACGCAACGCCGTCTGTTCCCGCCGGCGCAATCGGTTGAATGGTTTCTTCCGCTTCAATCAACGACACGCCGTCCATATCGGGGCGCGGCACGCCCATCAGGGCCAGCACCGTGGGCGCAACATCCAGTATCTGGGCGGCTCCAGCGTTTGCCGGAATTGAAAGGAAAAACACGCCTTCCGGACGGTGGTTTCCGTTCATGCCGCGTTCCTTGCCGCCGAGGTACTCGCCGGGCGCCAATCGCCGGAAGGATGGACCTCCCCGAGCGCGCAGGCACGAGTGCGAGTAACCGTTTTCGAGATTCAATTCGAGGAGAATATCGGGCGCGTGGTCGAGATGCGGCCCGTGGTAGACCGCTTCGCGCCGCCACGCCTTCTTCACGACCGGCCACGTTTCCAGTCGTGCGCACAGTTCATCGAGGAAGGCGTCATAACCCTCAGCGGGCACTTGTCCCGCCGGTTCTCGGCCCTGCAGGTTGACGCGGATCGACGGAAAATAGTTCAGTTCCTCGGACCATGCACGCGTGCGGTTCCAATCTATCCCCGCGAACCGGGAGCGGCTTTCGGCTTTCGCGCTCATCGCCGGAAAGCGTCGAAACAGCGCGCCACGCCAGCGATCCGGCACAAAGGACAATGCGGCTTTTTTCATCAAGGCCCGATCCGAACCGGCCAATGCGAGATAACCTTGTTCGGCGAGCCAGTTGTTGAGATGCGCCACGCCGGTTCCTGCGCCGCCGAAACCGTGATCGGACACGACGCCGACGGCCATCCCGTCCGCCGCGTCCATCAATGCGCCGACGGCGGCGTCGAGGCGTTCGTAGACGCGTCGAATGGCGTCTTCGTGCCCAGTCCGATGCCGGGGCGATTGTTCGTCGTGAAACATCCAGAAGTGGTGCGCAACGGTGTCCGATTCGCCGAAGACGACCATGAAAAAGTCCCACGGTTCGCGGCAAAGCAGATTGCACGCGATGCGTTCCTTCGTTTCAATGCCGCGCATCAGGCACGGGAGCGCACGGTCGTGCCATCCGGGGCGGATGTCCGTTTCCTGAATGTCCGCGAAAGGCCATTCGCGCACTTCGGGATATAATTCCGGCGGATACACGAAGGAACGGTCTATGCCGGTGCACACGGGCGAATCGAAACCGGATACCATGAAACCGTTCACAATCTCCGGCGGGTAGGCGCCGGGCACGCCGAGCACGCCAACGCGCTTGCCTAGCGCCGACAGGATGTTCCACAGGGCGGGCGATCGGCGGTCGCGGCCGTTCACGAAACGGATGGCGTATTGCCCGCGCACCATCTCCGTGAAATCGAAAATGCCGTGCCGCCCAGGATTCACGCCCGTCACGCATGAGGTCCATGCCGGCAACGTGGCAGGGGGGATCGTGCTGGCCAAGCGGAGATATGTCCCGCGATCGCGCAGGCGGGCCAAGTTCGGCAAACGGCCCTCCGTCATCCACTGCTCGGCGAGCGTGGGTTCCATGCCGTCCAACCCGATGAGAAGAAAACGTCGCACGTCATCTTTCGTATCCGTGCTCGTATTATCCCGAAAATGCATCTGGCCGCCACTCTGTTCGTGCTCGTGCTCGTGCGCGTAATCGTAATCGAAACATGGATTTACGAACATCTTCAATCGCTTGCTCGATTATTCTAGAGAACTCGTTTTCATCCCCCACGGGGGAGACACGAGATCTCATGACAACTCGTAATTCAACCGACAGACTTCAATTACGAGCACGAGACCGATAAATTCGGATACCCGTCTTGACTCACATTTCCGGCACAATCCGGATCTCCGCCCATTCCAGTTGCGCGCCGCCGGAACCGGCCGTCAACTTCACGGCGGCCGTATTATAGCCCGGTTTCATCGCCGACAGCGGACAATCGAATTGCAGCATGCGCACAACACCGGGATACTTATCGAGCGATTCAAGATCGGGCATGGCCGCACACGCAATATCGTTGATCGTCGCATCGAACCGGATATCCGCTGCGCCTTCCAGCGGCGCAAGCCCCACGAGGAACGTGACGCGGCCTTTTTCGGGAACCGGCCCGGTATATATGCGGAATGACGGCGTCTCCGACGCTTTGCGGGGCAGTTGCGCGCCATTCGACATACCCGGCGGCACGGTGTCGCGATAGGTTACGACATGCCGCCGCGGCCTTTTCGCCACGGCCTCTTTTCCAAGCCCCTCGTTCAACAACGTCCGGTACGCCTCCGGGCCGCCGACCATCGGGGCGGGATCCATGTAGTTGAAGAGATAGATTTGATCCGCGCCGCGATGCCATGCGCCCGCCGCAAAACCTCGCGCGGATTCGATGTCGTTCTCGATGGCCTTCCCGCCGGGATGCGGCCGCACGAGGATCTCGCCGCCGGGCGCCAGCACGATGTTCCGCGCATCCCCGCCCAGCCGATCGCGCCACAATTCAACCGGAATGTCGAAATCCGTCGTCGCCCAGAACGGTGTGGGCACGAGCAGGTCAATCAAACCCTCGCGGACCCATGTCTCGCCGTCCATGCCGAGTCCGCGCGCGGCGTCGGGATGCGCCGGCACGCGCGCGCCCAACCGTATGGGATGGCCGAGATCCGCCGCGCGCCGCATCGTGAGATCGCGCACATCGCGCATGAACCGGTTCAGAATTTCGCGGCCTTCCGCTTCATGCCCCGGCTTGAAGTGATAACCGAAACGCATCCAGTCGAGTTCTAACCCGTCCGGATCGTAGCGATCCAGCAATTCGCGGATGAATCGCATATGATGATCGCGGACTTCGGGTATTGCATAGTCGAACGCGCGATCCACCCAACTGCCCGTGCTGCCGGGCACGCGCCAATACTCGGGATGTTCCACCCAAAACGAACCATGGATGTAGCTGTTGACGTTGTCAACGTTGTGGACGTCGTTCATCCGCATGGACAGCCATGGCGAGATGCCCTTCTCGCGGCACCGGGCAATCCAAATGGCATACGGGTCGAGTCCGCGCTCGTCGAGCAGCCGCGCGTTCTCGATCCACCTGCGCGCGAACGGCTCGTTGTCGGGTATTTCCCGTCCGTCAACATGCCAGATCGGGTCGAAAACCTTGCTCGCGAAACTCGCCTTCATCGCATTGGGACACAGAAACAAGTGCGATACTTTCGTGCCGGCATATTGGTCCACGAACGCGATCAGTCCCTCGCGGGTCATCTGGTCCGCCGTCCGGCTCCCGAAGAAATGGCTGTCATCCTCGTTGATGATGAGGCCGGGGGATTCCGCCGCGTTCAACGCAAGTCCCAGCAGGATGAACGAAAGCATGATCGTGTCCTCCACGCTGATTTTTTCCGTTCGGCAATCAGAAATCGAAACGGGCGATGTTTTCCTTGTCGAAAACGATGGGATCTCCAAGGAGAATTTCGCTTCCATTGACCTTGACATCGGCAAGATGCCCGGCGTTGAACGTGGTCGCGCCGGGCTTCAATTCGCCCTTGGCCGTCGCCACGGCGGCGTAAACGGCCAGATAACCGAGGTCCACGGGATTCCACAAGACGAAGCGTTTTACCGTGCCGTCGTTGACGTAGTCCCGCATCATTTTCGGCGTGGCCAGGCCCGTCAGGAAGACCTTGTCGGCCATGCCGGACTTGCGCAACGCCTCCGCCGCGCCTGGCAGCGCCACGGATGTAATCGCGAAGATGCCCTTCAGGTCCGGGTAGGCCTTGAGACAATCCGCCGTGACCTGCGTGGCCATGGCCTGATCCTCGCCCGGCGCTTTTGGAGTTTCAGACAAGTTTTTCATGTTCGGGTAAACCTTTTGGCGGTATTTCTCCATTTCGGCCATCCACCGGTTTTGATTGTCCGCCGTGAGCGTACCCGTGACGATGATGTACTTCGCGTCTGATCCCGCCCCCTGCGCCATGAGATCCATCAGCGACTTCGCGACGCTCTCCGCCGAGCATTGGTTCACAAAAAAGTCGCGCGCGCTTTCCGCCGCGTCCGCGTCCCACGCAATAACCTTGATGCCGCGTTTGCGCGCCTTTTGCAGCACGGGCGCGATGGCGGCCTTGTCGTTGGGCGCGATGGCGATGGCGTCGTACTTCTTCGCGATCCACGTTTCGAGCATTTGCGCCTGGAGCGTCACGTCGCTCGTGACCGGCCCGTCAAAGTCAACCGTCACGCCCAGTTCCCCGGCGGCCTTCCTCGCGCCGACCTCGCACGCATTGAAGAAATCTATGCCGATCAGTTTCGGCATGACGCCTATTTTGAGATTGCCTCTGGCGTCCTGCGCGCCCGCCGCGCAGACCAGCAACCCGGCCAACAAGAGTGCCGCACACACTTTTTTCATCGCGAATCGCTCCTTCTCGAATATTCAAGGGACCAAAGGAACATGAACGACGACGACGAAAATGCCGATTGGAAAATCGGCGTTACGTATTGCCGCCGAACCGTTTTCCCATGGAGGCCGCCCGGTTCAGGATCGCACCGGCAACCATCAACAGGAGCGCCAATAATACCGCGAAATGCAGCGGCGCTGCCATAGGGACGCTGGCTGAGTCATAGGGATCGGATCCCGCCGCCGACTCGACCGCGTCGGGATAGCCGTCCCCGTCGCTGTCGAGGTCGAGGTAATTCGGGATGTCGTCGCCGTCCCCGTCCGCGATCCCCTCGACGCTGTCCGGTATTTCGTCGTCGTCGCTGTCGAGATCAAGGTAATTCGGGATGCCGTCGCCGTCGCTGTCTTCCTCGGTCTCGACCGCGTTCGGAATGCCGTCACCGTCCGTGTCCGTGTCCGTTTCGACGGCCTGAATCGAGGCCATTCGCGTGCTGGACCACGTGGGATCCTGCGAATCGGAGGCGCGCAGGCCGAATCCGAAACTGCCGGCGGACGTCGGAATGCCGGAAATGATCCCGTCCAGCAGTTGCAGTCCCGGCGGAAGCGCGCCCGTCGTCAGCGACCATGTGTAAGGCGGCTCGCCGCCCACGGCCGAGAGGTTCACGGAATACGGCGAACCGACCCATGCCGTAGGCAGGGTTTGCGGCGTCATGATCGATACCGGCGCCAGCGGCACGACACCGACCGGCCCGAACACGCTCAGGTGATCCGTAACGCCCGTGACGGTGTTGGCGCGCGTATCGAGGGTGGAATCCTGTATTTCCTCGAAGCGATTTTCCGCCGTATTCAGCCATTTCAGGACAAGATCCTCTTCCCGAACGGTCGTGCCGTCCACGATACCGTCGCGATCCGCGTCGGGGTAACGTATCACAAGGGTTGCGACCTGGCCGTTCAACAGCGCATGCTGCCCGTTTTGAAGCGTCAGTTCGATGTAGATGCCCGTCGCAAATTCGCGTCCGGACAAGACCGGCGCAAACGCGTCCGGCGACAACAGGCGAATCTGAAGCGATGTATCGGACGACAAAGCGCCCGCCGGAAGTGTTGCGATCACCGAAATTATCCCGTCCACGCTCGACGCCGACAGGGTCGTCTCCACCGCCGCATATACCGGCGCGGCCAGGGTTTGCACGTTGCCGTCCTGCGACTCGGCATAGGGCGCGGTTTCAGATACCGCCACGGACGCAACGGCGGGGGAGACGTCCGTCAAGCCTTGTTTCGTCGTGGCGATGGCGCGCAGTTGGTATTCGCCCGAGCCGGCGGCGTCGGCGTTCCAATGCGCGACGGTCGGCCACCCGGACACCGTTTCCAGCAGGGTCCATGTCGAACCGGACACCGGCTTGACTTCGAATCGCGTGCTTGCGATGGAGGCCGGATCGCCCGCCGAGACTTCCGCGACAAGGCTCACGTGATTGCCCCGCACCATCGCACCCTGCGGCGGATACGCCACGCGAACCCGCGCGCGGCTGTCCACGAGCGGATCGCTTCCCTGCGCGACTTCGTAACCGTCCGGCAGACTGTCGCCGTCGGTGTCGGCCGAAAGCGGGTCCGTGCCGAAGACATTGTGCTCGTCGCCGTCGCTCAATCCGTCGCCGTCGGTGTCCTTGTTGGCCGGATTCGTTCCGCGCATCATTTCGATCAGATTGGCAAGGCCGTCGCCGTCGAAATCGCCCTTGGCGCCGTGGGCATAATTGCCCGATCCATGGTCCAGCGGATTGAGGCCGTGGTCCGATTCATACCCGTCGGGCATGCCGTCGCCATCGGTGTCTGGATTATTCGGATCCGTGCCGGCGGAAATCTCCGCGCCGTCCTCGAGGCCGTCGCCGTCCGTGTCTTTGACGTTTGGATTGGTGTGATGGAGGTTTTCGGCCGCGTTCGTCAATCCGTCGTTGTCCGCGTCGGCCGTGCCGTTGCTAATCAACGGATTCAGGTTGTTGGCCACTTCCCATCCATCGGGCATGCCGTCGCCGTCGGTGTCCGGATTGGACGGATTCGTGCCCGTGTTCGACGGCCCGACATAAATCCCCGTGTTGGTTTCAACCGAATTGGCCAATCCATCCGCGTCGCCGTCGTATGAAAGATCGTAGGAGGTAAACGGGGCGATGTTCGGCGTACTCTGCGTGCCGACCTGTATGGGATTGCCGAAACTATCCAAAATTCCGCTCGCATAGACGAACAGTTCCACGGCGCTTGGCAATCCGGCGACTTCAAGCAGGACCTGCGCGTCGCCCAGCCGCGTTACACCGGTCACGGGAAACGATCCGTCCGCAATCCGGTACGATCCGGCGTTTAGCGCGTCCTGGCCCACCGCGCCCGAAAAAGTTACCTTGACGCGCGTGGGCGACAGGGCTTCGGCGGACAGAATTCGCACCGGAATCCATTCGACGGTAATCGTCGCGGACGCCTGCGCTTGGTTGCCCTCGGTGTCCCGCGCGCGAAGCGTGAACGTATTCACACCCTCGACCACCGGCCACACGGCACGATAGAAGCCCTGTTCCGAAATGGACGGCTTGATGTTCACTTCGATGCCGTTGACGGTCAGGATCGCCTCGGACAACAGCGAATAGGCGTCCTGCACAATGGCCGTGACGGGCGCCCGGAGCGAATGCAGCATCATCCCGTGGATCGGTTCGATGAACGTCACCAGCGGCGGGGTTTCGTCCTGCCGGCGCAGCGCGAAATTCTGTTCGAGCGCCAGATACGCGCTGACGTGGCCCGGCGGCAGGCCCCATTTGTTCGTCAGCGTCAGATCGCCGGCGCGGATGGTCAGGCCGCGGTATCCCGGCGAGGTCGCCTGTTCGTCGTAATCGCCCTCGTTCAACAGGAACGAATAGTTGCCGGAATCGTCCCACGGCGCGCGCTCCGCCAACGCAATCGGCGAATACGGCACAAACGCGCGTATTTTCGTGTTGGGCGGCTTTAGTCCCAGCCCCGAAAACACGTCCGACACGCGTCCCACGAGAAACCCCTGCCGCGCCTTGTCGATCTTGCCGGCGTCCGTCACGGCCGCGACGTTGCTCATGACGCTCCCCAGCGACGCGTACACCTGCGCAAGACCCTGTTCGCTGTTGATATAGAGGCCGCCCGGCGTGATCAATTCACCGTTGCTCGCGCTCCAGTTCACGAATTGCGTCACCGTGGCCGTCGTGTTGGTCGTGAAACGCGCCGTGCAGGCGAAATTGGCGACGCCGTTCACGGGCACCGCCGCCGTCGCCGGCGTCACGGCAAGGCTAGAAACCTGCGCCGACACGGCGGGATACTCCGGCCCGTCCACCACACGCCGGCGCGCGGGCATGCTGACAAGGCCGTTTTCGTCCATCGTCGTCACGCTCAACTCGTTGGCCGCGTCGCGCTTGAGCGGCACGGGGATTGAGAATTGGCCGCTGTCGGGGTCGAGTTGCTGGAAAACCGGATAGCGGCCGCCGCCAATGGTCACGAAGGAACCGGCCACCGTCGTGCCCGCAACGGTCAGAATCCCGGGCGTGGGACGGCTTGAACTGAATGAATGAATGAAGGGCGGCACGGGGTTCAACGTCGGCGCGGGAGGGCTCAACGCGATCGCGTAAAGGCCGCCGTTTCCCTCGACCGCGTACACGTGCTTCCCGGCGGCCAGTTGGATGATGCCCCGTTGGGTCGTATAGGTTCCGGCGACATACGGGGCGGACGGATCGCTCACGTCCACCAGCGCAACGCCGCGCGATTGCGGCGCAAACACGTAATTGCCGAGTATGCACAGGCTGCCGATGTTGCCGTTGAAGGCAAAACGTCCCATCAATTCCGGCGCCGCCGGGTTGGTGAGGTCTATGACCTGGAAGAAATCGTCGGCTACGACGTACAGCGTGCGGCTTTTGAGTGCGATGCCGTCGGGAAGCGCACTGACAACGGGCCAACTGGCCAGTAAATTCGGACTTCGCGGATTCGAAATGTCATAAATGCCTATTCTGTTAAATTCAAATATGCAGGCAATGTTTCCCGACAGGCAGATATCCGCGAAGAAAAGGCCGCTTATTCCGCCCACGCGGACCGGTTGCGCCGGATTCGACAGGTCAATGACGTGAAGACCGTTGAGCGCGGCGACGTAGGCGTAGGTTCCCTGAACGGCCACGCGGACCGGCGCTTCACCAAGAGAGCCGGTCTCACCCACCAGAACGGGATTGGCCGGATTTTCGACATCCACGACGAGCAGGCCCGAGATGTTGGCCACCAGCACATATTTGCCGTATACGCAAACGCCGAGGGCGCCAAGCTGGATCGAATCATTCATTAATGCATTATATGTCGGACTACTGCCCAGCGCGGTGGGCAGCGTGGAGAGAACCGCGGGGTTGGCCGGATCGGTCATGTCCACGATGCGCAGGCCGCTGGTATTGTCGGCGACGTATACGATGTTGCCGGCGGCGGCGCATCCAAAGGCGTCGAAGGCCAGACCATAACCGCCGATCTTGACGGGCGTGCCCGGCGTGGCTTCGAGGTCCAGGACCACCAGGCCGCGATAGGTGTCCAATACATAGGCGTAGCGCCCCTGCAACGCAACCCGCAGCGGATATTTCAAATCGGAATACAAGCCTATCGGCGTAAAGATCGGCGGATTTTCCAACAGCCAGAATCCGTCGCCCTGCGAGACGGCGGCGACGCGATTGCCGTCCACGGACAGATCGCGGACCTCATATGACATCGAAAACCCACCGACGATATTCATGCCGCTATCCATTGCCATTACATGGGGTTGTCCACTTGCGGCGATATAGACGTAGGTAGTATCCGCGGCGCCGGCGCCGACGGGAAGGCCTGGCTGAATGTTCGGCGCGGTTGGCGAGGATGTCTCAAAGAACAGGCCGAGTCCGGCATAGGTATTTCCCAATCCACGGAAAAATCGGAGGCTTCTGCTCGCCGGCGTGATGGGAATACGCGTCGCCCGAACGGGATTCAGCGGATTGGAAACGGAAACGACGTCCAGGAAATTGCCTTCTTCGGTGGTTTCGTCGGCGACATAAACATGGGCGGTTCCCACGAGCGCGCAGGTCCGCAACTCCTGTGTCGTCTGGTATTCGCCGATTTTTTCCGGATGGGCCGGATCGGAGATATTGAGGATCTGCAAGCCGGTCTGGCCGGTCGCGAGATAGACCGTCGCGCCGTCCACCCAAATGTCGTAGACGATTCCCGATCGCGGAGGGTCGGGGCTGAACGGGCACGTCCAGCGGCCGGCAAGAACGGGATTGGCGGGATTGGCCACGTCCACAATCAGCATTTCGGGACCGCAGCCGAGCAGCGCATAATGTCCGCTCAGGGCCATCGTCGTGTACTGCTGTCCCAAACGCCCCAGTGCACCCATGCCGTACTGGCCTCCCGTTGGTTCCCGATAGGTGTACGCATTTGCCAGCACGCCGCGCGTTCCGCCAGGACTCCGCACGACGACATCCACCGTGCCCGGCTCGTGCGGCGGCGTGAAACAGGTGATTTGCGCGGAGTGAGCGACGATGACGTCGTTGGCCGGCGTGTTGCCGAAAAGGACGGTCGTTGTCTTGCCGATTACCGTGCAAAAATCCGTGCCGGTTATCGTGATGGGCGTTCCGCCCTTCGTGGAACCCGTCGCGCGGCTGATGCCGGTGGGCTTTGGCAGATCTTCGTAAACGAGATTGACCGATTCGACACTTCCCGTTCCGTCGGGATTGACGACTTGTACCGATACAGTGGAAGGGACACCGCTCGGAGGCACGATGCAGGTGATTTGCGTGCCGGTCGAATTTACGGCGACATCCGTTCCCGGCACGCCGCCGAACAGGACTTGGACGGTTCCCGTTGGCGCGAAGTTCGTTCCGGTGATAGTCATTTCATTTCCACCCTGCATGGTGGCGAATTGCGGCGAGACTCCCAAAAGAACAGGCGTGGTCACCACATGATATACCCCCGAAAGGGTGTCGGAATGTCCGTTGGGATTGATGACCGTCACGTCGAGATAGGCGGAAGTCTGGCGCACCGGCGGCCGACAGACAACGGACAGGCCCCCGTAACCGGCATTCACAACGACCACTTCCGTGGCGTCTTCCCCGCCGAACAGCACGCGCGTCGTGCCCGTGTCGTCGAAGTTCGTTCCCTGAATCGTCACGAGGGGCGGGAAATAGGCGGAACCCGCGACGGGGCTTATAATGGTGAGGTGCGGCTCGGCGTCGTAGGTAAAAGCGCCGGGGAGCGTGGCTTGCGAACTGTCCGGATTGATGACCGTCACGTCCACGGTTTCCTCGATGGACGAGGCCGGAAGCGTGCATTCAATATAATCCACCGTACACGGGGCCACGTGAACCACGACGTTGGCGGCTTCCTGGGTCCCGAATAGCACGCGCGTCGTGCCGGTTTCCGTAAAACCGCCCCCCTCAATACGGATGGTAGTTGTTCGATCCACGGAAAAAACGGCGGGTTCGACGGAGGAAACCCACAATCCCGCCATATAGTGAAACCCGCTGGCCAACGTGGCCGAATTGGCTTCGGAATTGAGTACGGTGACATCATAGTACCCTTCCGTGGCAACGGCGGGCGTCCTGCAGCCCAATTGGGTTTGAGATAAGGTAAAAACGTCTGCAAAGGTTTCGCCGAACTTCACCTGAACGGTGCCCGTATTGAAGTTTTGACCATAGATGATTACGCCCAGACAGCCGGAGATATGGCCTTCCGCCGGGGAAACGGATTGGATGAAGGGCTCATTGGGTCCAAGATAGGTGAAGCAATCATATAGACCGACGGGGTCAGGGATTCCGGATATCATCGCTCCGAAGGATGCCACCTTGCCGGCGAGGCAGCCCGGTTTGGCCGGCGATGTGCACGAAATATAGCCCGCGCCTGTCGCGGGATTCGTTATGGTGACAGTAAACGGCAGGAACGACGAGAGACACAATGCGTCGGAAGATCCAAACGCGATCAGTTGTACATTGGATGAAGTCAACCCCGTGCCGTATACCCGGACCGGCGTGCCGCCTGTTTCGGGACCCGCCGCGGGTTCGATGTACTGGAATGTTACCTGCGATGCCGCCGTAAGGGGAAACGATACCGATGCAACGATGACCAACAACAACAAACCTTGACGCACCATTGGCGTTCTCCTCGCAGCCATGCGCTTCAACGTGTTCAGACTGTCCCTTGGATGCGCTCCTTGGGACCGATTGCCCAGCATTACCCGCCTATAACAATAAAAAAACCGATAAGAACGCCTGTACAAGAATTAGCGTAAAATAACCCCACACCCAGCGGCACTGTACCGATTGAAGATTTCCTCCACACTTCCCACATAAGTATACTCAGGCATCCGAAATTGTGCAACATCTATTTCGATTTTTTTTGGGTTCATGGCCGTCCGCATGGTACGATGACCGGCGGGAGAGGAAAGTTTTTCACTCATGGCGGCGATACACGACATTGTGGCGATAGACGGTCCCGCTGGAGCGGGGAAAAGCACGGTGGCCCGCCGGACGGCCGCCGCGTTGGGATACGCCTTTCTCGATACCGGCGCGATGTACCGGGCCGCGACATGGCGCGCGCTTCATCACGGCGTGGATTTGGACGATCCATCGGCCACGGCCGCTTCAACGCGGGCCATGCGGCTTGAAATGCCGGTCGTCGAGGGCATTCAACGTATTTGGGTGGACGGATGCGACGTGACGGAGGCGATTCGGACGCCGGACATTACGCGGATGGTCTGCAAGTTGGACCAGAACGCCGATGTGCGCGCGCCGTTGGTCGCGTTGCAGCGGGCTTTTGGCGCAAAACAGCCGACGGTGGCCGAGGGGCGCGACATGGGCACTGTCGTGTTTCCGGATGCCCGGTGCAAGATCTACCTGGATGCCTCGATCGAAGCGCGCACGCGGCGCCGGGCCGCCGAATTGCGCCAGAAAGGCCTTCCGGTCAATGAGGCCGAACTTCGCGAGGAGATTCGGATTCGGGACGAACAGGCCATGACCCGCGCGGTATCCCCCCTGCGTCGCGCGGACGACGCCGTGTATCTCGACACCACGAACTTGACGATAGACGAAGTGGTTGAAAAAATCGTCGCTTTGGTCAAATCAAGAACGAATCGCAGTGCCCATGCCCCAGACTCCGGCGCCCTTTGCGCAGATTCCAAATCTCCAATCTCCGCGCGTCCATGGAAAGTGCTCGAAGCCGACACCAAGACGGTTTCCTCGTTATGCAGGGCGCTCGGCGTGCCGCGCATTGTGGCGCATTTGCTTGCCTCGCGCGGGATTGGCGATCCGGACGCCGCGCGGGCTTTTCTGTCGCCTTCGATGGACAGGCTGTCCGATCCGTTATCGCTGACGGACATGGATCGCGCGGTCGATCGGCTACGGCAGGCACGGGCGCGTGGCGAGCGCGTTTTACTGTTCGGCGACTATGACGTGGACGGCATTGCCGGCACGGCGCTGCTGTACCTTGCCCTGAAACGTTTCGGGCTTGCGAATTGTTCCTACGCGCTGCCCAGCCGCCTGATTGAAGGCTACGGCATCGCCCCCGAACACGTCGAGGCGGCGCGCGCGGACGGGGTGCGATTGATTGTAACCGTAGACAACGGCATCAACGCGCGCGACGCAGCGGAAGCGGCGCGGCTGGCCGGTATTGACCTGATCGTGACGGACCATCATCAACCGGAAGGCGAACCGCCACATGCCTGCGCGGTGGTCAATCCCAAGCGCGAAGATCCGGGCCATCCCATGTCCGGCGCCTGTGGAGCGGCCGTTGCGTTCCATCTGGCCCGCGCGCTGACAGGGGAAGACCACGAGATCGATCTCGCGGCTTTAGGCACAATCGCGGACATCATGCCGCTGGTGGGCGAAAACCGGATATTGGCCGCAGTGGGCCTCAAAAGAATGGGACGAAAGCCCCGCGCTGGCTTGGCGCAACTGGCGGCCGTTTCAAAAGTGTCCCTCAACGAAATCGTGGCGGAAAAGATCACGTTTCAACTGGCGCCGCGCATCAATGCGGCGGGTCGGCTCGGTACGGGGGATCTGCCCTTGCGGCTCCTATTGACGGACGATCCGCGGGAAGCCCTGACGATTGCGCGCGATCTCGACGCGGCCAACAACGAGCGGAAACGCATCGAACAGTGCGTGTTCGAGGAGGCCGCCGCGGCCATCGAAGCCGAAGGTGTTCCTGGACACGGCATCGCGCTGGCCCGGCGCGGATGGCACCAGGGCGTAATCGGCGTCGTGGCCGCGCGCTTGCTTTCGGCGTATCATCGTCCGATAGCCCTGATCGCAATTGATGAGGACGGGATCGGACGCGCCTCGGCCCGAAGCATCCCGGGACTGGATCTCATGAAGGCGCTGGAAGGCTGCAAGGATCACATAGTCCGGTTCGGCGGACATGCCGCAGCCGCCGGATTCACGATCAAGGAGGCCTCTTTTCCGGCTTTTCGTGAGGCCTTTGCCGCACAGACTCCAGTTGCGACAGACGAGAACGGCGGCGTTCCGGCGTTGGGTATTGACTCGATTGTTTCCTTTTCCGAATTGACCCCCCGGATCATCGCCGAACTAAACCGGCTTGAACCGTTCGGCCACGGCAATCCCGCCCCGCTGTTCTGTACATACGGCGTGCGGCCCTTGCCTAATTCCTATGCGGTCATGCGCAATGGACATGCCCGAATCATGCTCCAGCAAGGGCCGGCAATGTTGCGTGCAGTCGGTTTTGGCATGGCGGAATCGTTGCGCGCGTACGCAAACGCCCCACTGCTGGATGTCGCCTTTGTCGCCGGATTCAATACCTTCCGGGATGAAACCACCGTTCAGCTGACGCTCAAGGACGTGCGGGTGGCCGGGGATTCCGGCATTCCATCGGGCGAGGTGCGCGCATGAATCCGATATTGCTGCTGCTTCCATGGTTACTGGTGGCCGCCTTGGCGTTGTATGCGCTCACGCGGGCCATCGGCGTCATCTGGATAAAGTACCGGGTGCGGATGGCGGTATTGAAACGTCTCGAACGCGAACCGGATCTGCTCGCGTCGCCCCGGCGCATGGAAACGGCCGTGTCGGAGGCCTCCGCGCGTTACAAGACCTATTCGCGGCAGGACCTTGTGTTAACGGGACTGCTTCTAGCCCTGATGGGGCTTTGTGGCATTGGTTTAGGCCTCGAACTGCGATCGGGATCGTTTGCCGTGGGCGCGTATGTGGGAGGATTTGTCTGCGCGATACTGGGTTCGGCCATGGCCCTGCTCACAATGTTCTTCCGTTGGGCCACGCGGCCCCGGTTCCAGGATTTCTCGCTGGACGATCTGCACAACGACGACAGGGACGAAAGACGGTGAATACGCCTATCGCCGTGTGCGCGGCCGGTCTGGCCATGCAATGGCGGCATCCTGACGGCCTGGTCACGACGGAAACGCCTCTGGAAATATGAGGAAAAAGGTCCCATGGCCGTTCGACAGCGGCACAAGCCATCGCGTGGATCACAAAACCCGCGCCGGCGGCAATCATCCCTGCTACGCCTCGACGATTGGACTTTCCGTTGAAGTTTCGTTGCGGATTTGTATTGAATCTCGTAACGCTTTTGCCTATTATTGGCTCAACTAAAACAAAAGTGGCATGATGACATGTTATCGTTTTTGTCAAAACGCAAAAAAAGGGGCATCGCCGCCGACGAAATCCCAGAAGGGGCGATTGCCAATCTCGATGAACTTGAACTCGAGCTGACGCATGTCGGCCGCTACGAAATCGTGGCGCCCATCGGCAGCGGCGGAATGGGAACCGTATACAAGGCCATCGATCGCGAACGGGATTTGACCGTGGCGATCAAGGTGCTGGACCGCCGCTACGATTTGGACAAGCGCCGCCGCAGCCGCGATTATCTTGGACGGGAAATCGAAATCGCGGCATCGCTCAACCATCCGGCCATCGTCAAGATCCACAAGGAAATTATCGTACAGGAAGACCGTCAGGGGCACATGCGGCGATGTCTGCTCATGGAATTCGTGGACGGGCCGAATCTGCGCAAATACATACAGGACCGTTCGCTGACATTCCGCCAAATGATGGAGATCTGTCGAAACCTCTGCATGGGACTTGACTTCCTGCATCAACACAACGTCATTCACCGCGACATCAAACCGGAAAATTTTTTGTTGACCCGAGATTTGCGGCATGTAAAAATAGTGGATTTCGGCTTGTCGAAAATGGCCACGGGCTGGCGCGCGTTTTTTGACAAGGGCGCGGGCGGCACGCGGCGCTACATGTCGCCCGAACAATTGGCCAGGGGCACAATTGATGCGCGATCGGACATCTTTTCGTTCGGTGTGACCATGTACGAAATGTTCAGCGGACGTCATCCGTGCAATGGGCAAGACATTCGTGAGGTGCTTCGGCAATTGCGCAGCAGCCAATACTGTTTTGAACCGCCCTCGAAATACAACAGCGAAATCACGCCGCAAGTGGACAAGGTCATTCTCAAGGCCTTGCGCCGAAATCCGGACAATCGTTACCAAAGCATGACGGAACTATTGCTCGACCTGTCGCGGATGGGAGAATCGCGCATCTGATGCCCACCGGAAAAGAAAGGCCCGGCCCATGCTGAAACCTCCCAAAGAACGGTCCCTGTTGCGGATTGTCCTGATAATATGCCTGCTGGCAGCCTTGGCGGGCGCGGGAATCGCGTTGAGCCGGCGCATCATGCCGTCCCGGCTGCCGGTCCCCTCTGTGCGCAGCACGATTCAGCCAAACCTTGACAAGGCCCGGGAACTGGCCGGCGAGGGAAAATCCGCCGAGGCCATCGCCATGTTGAAAACCCTTGCCGGCGCCGGACGCAGCGCTGAAGCCCTCGAAGCCGCCATCGAACTCGCGAGGGTCGAAAAGGAATCCGGCCACGTCCCCGAATCCTTGAAAACACTTGAACGCGTTTACCGCGACTTTGCCTCGACACCGAATTATGCCCGAGCCGCCACAGCCTATGCGCGCGCCCTTGATGATGGCGGCCAACAGCAAGAGGCCACAAAAATTTACGAGGAAGTCTTGGCAAGCGCGCCAAAGGAAATGGCCGTCGGCGCCTTGATTGGCCTCGGACGCCAGGCGGAAAGAGCCAACGATCTCCTCAAGGCCCGGGATTTCTATCGCCAAGCCGTGGCCGCGGCGGCATGGGACAGCCCCGACTGGAATGATGCGCTGGATGCATTGGGCAAAGTCAACGTGACGCTCATTTTTTCGCCGCAGGAAACCCCGGAGAGCAAGCGCTACGCCGTCCAGCGCGGCGACAGCATAACCAGCATCGGAAATGCCCTGAACACCACCCAAGGCTTGCTGATGCGCGCCAATGGAATTGACGAAAACACGGTGCTCAATCTCGGGAAACTCCTCAAATATACCCCCAAGGACTTCCGTATCGTCATTGAGCGATCAAAACTTCGCCTTTTTCTGGTGGACAAGGACGGAATTTTCAAGCGTTACAAGGTCGGACTAGGCAAGCCGGGCCATGAAACAACGCTCGGATCGTATAAGTTGGGCAACAAGGAAAAAAATCCCATCTGGCACAAACCCGGCGCCGGCCCCATTCCTGCCGGGGATCCCGCCAATGAACTCGGCACACGCTGGATGCCCCTAATTCCTGAACGCGACAATCTGCCCAAGGATCTGGGCATTCATGGAACCATCCGCCCGGAAACTGTGGGGCAGTATAGTTCGAATGGTTGTGCGCGCCTGTTGCCCGATGAAATCGAGGAACTCTACGATCTGGTCGTCCGTTCGACGCCCGTGGATATTGTCGAAACCTTTTCGCCGGACAGCGACATCCAGCAGCCGTCCGCACCGGAAAGTTCTACGGGAACCCTTTGATCCCGTTGTGGAACAAAAAAGAATGGAAGGCATGAGTACAGCAAAAGAAAGTGTAAACGAGCCGGTTTACGAACGGATTTCGCGGATTCTTGGAAGTCCGGATACGCTTGTTCCTGTGGACGATTTTGCGCTTTATTACCTGCTGGCCAGCGAGATTGCGCGGATGGCCCCCGGCCCCTTGGGGGAATCCTTGATTCTGTATCTGGACGAGCATACGGCTATGCAGGTGGATGCCGTTGACAGTACGCGGCTCGAAACCCGGCAGATTGTCGTGTTTGGGAAGCCCCCTGTCCCATGGGCGGATGCCGGCAACGTGCGGACAATCCCGTGGCTGACGGAATCCCTGGGACATAACTTGTTCATTGTGGCGGTTTCAGAATCCTTCAGCATGGCGCTTGTTTGCGCCAATGGAAATGGGCCTTTTCGCGGCGGATGGACCGGCGACAGGGACCATGTGTTCCGGATCGTGGCCGAATTACACAGGATGGGCGGAATGGGGGAAATGCCCACCCGTACAATCGCGGGACAACACGATCGAACGATGGCCTGCGCCATTCGCCTGATGGTATTGACAACCCGGCAATTGACCTTGCGCCAAATGGATATTGCCGCCGACAAAAACGACCTACATTCCGTGCTTGAAATTTTGAAGGCCGTGTCGGCCAAACGCCGATCGCATGATATCCTCTACGTCTTCGTCGAACAGATCGCCCGTGCCGTGAAAATGGACCGGTGCTCCGTTGTGCGCGTATGGGGCGGAAACGCAACGGCCCACGTGCTGGCGTCGCACGAAGATGAAACCGTCTCCAATCTGCCCATCGATCTGGCCCGATACCCCGAAATCCGGCGCACGCTCGAAACCCGCCAGAAAGTCGTGGTCAACGACACGCGGCACGATCCACTCATGCGTTCCTGCGCGGACGACATTGCCCAGGCGGGCGTTCATTCGCTTATCGTGATTCCCGTGCTGCTGTTCGACCCGGTCATCGGCTCGTTTCTCTTGCGCGCCGCCAGAACCAAGGACCCTTTCTCCCTTCGCGAAATCAGTTTCTGCGAAATCGTCGCCGAAGCCGCCGCGAATGCCCTGGAACGCGCCCATCTTTTCGAGGGCATCCAGAAAGCCAATGAACGCCTCGAATATCTAGCCATCACCGACGGTTTGACGGGCATTTACAACCATCGCTATTTCCGCCAGCGGCTGGAGGATGAATTCGAACGGGCCCGCCGCTATAACCTGCCGCTGTCGTGCCTGATTATGGACATTGACGGTTTCAAGAAGGTGAATGACACCTTCGGACATCTTCAGGGCGACAAAATATTACGCACGATTGCCACTTGCACACTCCAACTGGTGCGTAAAAGCGATGTCGTCGCGCGTTACGGCGGGGAGGAATTCGTCGTCATCATGCCGCAGACGGGTCTCGACGGCGCGCGCGTCGAGGCCGAACGCATTCGGAAAATGATTGAAGATACACGGCATGAAGGCCTGCCGTCCGACCATCCCGTCACCGTCAGTGTCGGCGTGGCCATCTATGATCCCGACACCATGCTCGATTGCGAGGCCCTGATTCGCGTGGCGGACAGCGCCCTGTATCGCGCCAAGCGTGAAGGAAAAAATCGCGTTGTCATTGGAAACCTGGAAGGAGCCGAATCGTGAAAATCCGATGGTTGTCGCTTTCGCTCGTCACACTGGCCGGATGCCTTACCGCCGCCAACCCCTTTGTCCATCACAAGCCTGAAAACAGCGGATTGCCCGCGGACGATCTCAGGGCCCTTGCGCTTGAAATCGAACAGGCGGTCGAAAAGGGCGATCGCGGGGCGGTGATTACCGATCGCGGTTCCATCACCCTGAACGACGAAATCATCCAGCAGGCCATCCGCACCCGCATTATTCGTTCGGCCCTCGTCAAGGAAATGCTCGCATCCGAATTTGTTTGTGAAAAGGAAAACGGCATGCTCTACATCCTGCGCAGCAAGAAATACAAGCAGGCCACCTCGTCGCGCGACCGCGATCGCAACGCGGGCATCGTTATGAGCGAAAACAACGATCGCTGGGCGCTTTACGAGGGTATTGTCAAGGCGAACAAACTGCCGGCCGGCTCGCTGAACGCCATTCAGCGGGCCTTCTACGAGGCCCGGATGCAGTGCTCCGGAAACGCATCCTCCGCTTCGCCGGAGAAATAACCGTTCATGCGCGCGCCCAAGGAAAGGCCGCCGGACACGCCAAATGTCGCAGACGCCCTGATGGGCCTCGAAGGACTTCCCGCGTTGCCGTCCGTGATGACGCGCATCTTGGCGACCGTCGCCGACCCGGACGCCTCGGCCTTGGATTTGAGTCCGTATATTTCCGCCGACCAGAGCCTGGCGGCCACTCTCCTGCGCATTGTCAATTCCGCGTACTACGGACGTTATCGCCGTGTTGCCAGCATCACGTCCGCAATAGTCATGCTCGGTTTTCAGGAAGTGCGGAACATCGCGTTGGCCGCGACGGCTTTCCAGGTCTTTCCGCGCAGTCGTTCCGGCTACGACCGAAACCAATTGTGGCGCCATTCGCTGGCCACGGCCATGGCGGCCGAACGGGTGGCCCGGATGGCCGACCTGTCCGGCGAAGGCTGTTTTGAGGCGGGCCTGCTTCACGACATCGGCAAGGTCGTGTTCGATTTGCTGTATCCCGAGCGGTTCGCGCAGGCAGTAAGCGAGGCGCATGCGCGCGAAATGTTTATCCGCGAAATCGAGCCTGTCTATTTTGGCATGAATCATGCCGCTGCCGGCGAACGACTGGCCCGGCATTGGGATCTTCCCGAAACCGTCGCCAGCGCGATTGGCGGCCATCACGCCGATAGGATGGCCGGCGCACGATCCGCCGCCTTGCCCGAAATTGTCGCCATAGCCGATTTCGCCGTCTATCAGGCGAATTTGGGCGAAAATTCCAATGGGCGTCAACCCGCCGGCGCCCCCGGCGACATGACCCTCCTAACTGTCCGGCAGTGGGATGCTCTTGTCCAGGAACTCGCCGACATCCGCCCGCGCATTGATGGATTCCTCGGAACACTTCCCTGACGTAGGTCTCACTCACAACCAAGTTTCTCTTCGTGCGCGTACTGGTACTCGTAATCGCTCGCAACACCCCGCGATTTACGCACTCGCTCTATCAAGGATCCGCCCTTGATCGGCAAATGCAGGTTTCATTAGGCTTTTGGACATATTCACGGCTTTTTCCTCGATAAGGCTTCTTTGATTGCCGCCAGGGAAGGAAGAAAATTTTCCCCTTCGTCAGGAAGGTAATCTTCAATCCATTGAAGAAGGGAGGCGATGACGTGCTGCCGCCATCGTTCGACAGGCCGGGCCACCTCTTCGCGCAAATAGAGAATGTCGCTCTGTAAACTCTTCCGTCTCTCCCCGTCGAGCGGCGCCAGATCGGCCTCCTCAACCAGCCTCTCCATCAACATCGGTATGGCCGCCGTTTCGTCTTCCGCCTCGCTCAAATCCGGGGGAAACGCGCGATTGAACGCGTAATGATTTTCCACCAAATCGATTCCCCGTGGCGCCATCCGCACGCCCGCGAAGGACGACGGATTATATCCATGCATGAGTTCGATCAGACCGCTATCGGCCAAGTAATGCGCGTTGGGAACCAACTCGGCGCGTTCCAGCCCCGACTCGATGAAGACATCCGGCGGAACGATTTCAAGCGGATTCGCCATATAATGCTCGTACAGGATCCGCAAAAAACGCCGTCGAACGCTTTTCGGGTGTCGCATGTTCTTTCCTTGCTCCTTGTCCTCAGGCTACAAGACGCCATCGCGAATATTCAACCCGTTCCCACGCCCCATGTCTGGATTGCAGGGAACCCTCCATTCCCCTGCATTGGGATGGGAATCACACGATGTTTTCCGTAGGGGTGGCGCTTCCCGATCCTAACTTCGCCACGGACGTTCGCGTTTGAGGTCCGACAATACACTTTTTGCAATGCCGGCGTCCTCGGCGATTTCAAAATCGAACATGCCCGCCAGGACGTGGTCGGCGCCCTTCGCAAAAGCGTATGCAAATGCGTCCTTGGGCGGAATGGCGCCCGCCGCCATGACCTTGAAGGCAATCCACGGTTTTTCGACGTCTTTCATGACGTCCATCGTTGCTTGTGGATCGCGGCACCAATAGGCGGGCGATTCGCTGGTCGCCCCGGTAATCTGTTCCGGCTTGGGCGCGCTGGGATAATTGTGGTGATGAAAGGTCTTAATGTAGAAATCCGCGTTGATTTTCGCCTTCTCGCATTCGACAATCACGTTCAGGTCGTGCGCGCCCACGCCCGACGGCACGCCCTCTTCCCGTGCAAGGTCCACGGCCTTGGCGACCAGATCCATGCGGCCTTCCGCGGCAAGTTTATCCGCCCTGACGCCCCACAGATAAATGGCGTCGGTTCCATCGGCGGCGAGATCGCGCACCATTCGGGCGTACTCGGCCATGTCGTCTTTTATCTCGGCGGTGGGGCAAATGATCCATTGCATCTTGCCGCCCCGATCGTAGCGGTGTTTTTTGAGGGTTTCGAGGATATTTCCCGCCGTGTGCACCACGAGCGTATTGATACCGTGCCGTTCGGCGAGTTGCAGCGTTTCAAGAATTTTCTCCTGCGTGTTGTAGTGCGCGCAGAGGTTGTAGACGTACTGCAAATCTCGGCTGTGCGTGTAATGCGTCAGCAAATTGCCGCCCAGCAATAGACGGCTGACCGCCATGTTGCCAATCATCCCGCGGGGAAGGGTGGTTTCTGGATCCGGTTCGGCCGTGCTTGCGCCCGATGAAAGAACCGATGCCGCCACGGGGGCCAACAATGCGCTTTTGATAAACCCGCGCCGGTCGCTACAAAATCCCATCGCTATTCTCCTCGGTTGTCGGCGTTTGTCTTTCCGCGAAAACCGGCGGAACAGTCCCGCCGGCTCAGGTCGCTGGTTTGCTTTCTTCTAAAGAAACATCCGCCGCTTCCGACTGCTTGGGGGGCTCAAAGGTTCGCAAGAGACCCGCCACATTTTCGTTTTTTTCATCCAAAACAGCCATGGCTTCGGTCAAGGCGGCATCCACTGATTCTAGATCGTCGGAATGTTGAATTTTTACTTTTCGCTTATTCGACATCGGTTGCCCTGTTTTCTCCATTTTTGGCGCTATTGAAAATGCCGTTCCGTATCTTGCATGTTCCACTTTTCCTACAAAAACAGCAGGGGCATTTCCTGGATTTCCGCGGCGAATCCGGACAGCAAAACATAACGTCCAACGGGATCCTTTGGGGCCTTCGGCGAATCGAGGGCGCTCCATGCTTCTTCAAGCATGCAGGAGGGAGGAGGTTCCAAAACGGTTTCGCTGAAATCCTCGCAGGCCGCCACGTTGGCTACCCGGACCAGTGCCGCCAAGCTAGGATGGGCCGCCTCGTCAAGGCGGCGTTCCGGAGCCGCATGGTGCATCCACAAGGCATCCGATAGCGATTGCGGGAGATTCCAATGCGTCGCAAGCGCTTCTGCCGCGCCGGCGTGGTCGAATCCGAAGATGTTCGTCTCCATCTGGCAAAACACTTCGCCGTGGCCGCCCGAACGTTTGATCAGGTCGAAATAATCGCCTCCAATTTGCCGTAGCAACACGATCTTGCCAATATCGTGCAGAAGACCGCCGATGAAGTCTTCTCCCTGCAAACCCAGGTTCAAGGAGGCGCCGATCATGCGGCACCACGCGGCAACCTGCAGCGAGTGCGCCCAGATCTCTCGTGCAAGGGTTCGTTCGACACGCCCATCCTGCAAGGTCTCAAAAAGCGAAATGCCGAGCACGATGTTGCGGACCTCGCGGATGCCCAAGATAACGATGGCCAGTTTGAGCGTGCTCACGTATTGCTTCATGCCGTAGTGAGGCGAATTGGCGACCTTCAAAATTTTCGCCGCAAGCCCCGGATCCCGCTGTACACATTCGCTGATCCGTGATACCGCCACGGCGGGATCTTCTGTGATGGCAAGCACATCCGCGACGATACCCGGCAGCGCGGGGAGTTCGCCCACGGATTCGATAATTGCTTCGAGTCTTTCTTGGCGTGCCGGCATGAAAAGGCGTCCTTAGCGTGATAATAACAGTGGACACGGGGCATTATTCAGCGCGTAGGCCGTTGTGCTGCCCACAACCAGTTGTCGGACCTTGGTGTGTCCGTAGGCGCCCATGATCAACAAATCCGCGGCGCATTCCTTGGCGTACGCCACGATGGTTTCGCTCGGATCGCCTTCACGAAGCGCATACTCGGCCTTTACGTCGTGTGTGTCGAGATAGGCACGCGCCTCGTCAAGCAACGCGGACGCCTTGTCGTCACCGACCACGAGCACATGGCAGGCCATGCGCCAGTCCACCGCGATATTGGCCGCGGCCTGCAAAGCCCGTTTGGCATGGGGCGATCCATCATAGGCGGCCACGCAGCGTTTCGTGCCGGGTGTGTCTATGCCCGTAATCAATACCGGTTGCTTCGCTCCACGCACCACGCCGGCCGTGGTCGATCCGACCAGCCCATCAAGCCATTGCCCATGTTCACCGCCGCGTCCCATGACGATCAGGTCGGCCAGTTCACTCTTTTCAAGAATGCTCCGAACAACCACCCCCGTCGTCTGCACGGCTTCGCAGACCACGCCCTCGTCCTCGCATATACGGCGGAACGCTTCAAGCGCCGCGCGCCCCCGTTCCTCGAGAATGAGTGAAATGTTTCCTTGATAATTTACATAGGGGGCCGTGCCGAGACTGGCGGAAATATCGCGCAGAAAGGGGCCTTCCAGCAGGCGGATATCCACGACATGTAACCCGACCAAGGCCGCCTTGTATCGCCGCGCCAAGGCCACGGCAAATCGCACGCCGACCGATGCGTATTCACTGCCGTCCGTGGGAACCAAAATGCGTTTGATCATCAACCGTACCTCCTCTTATCGGCGCAATTCGTGCCCGTGCGCCAAATCACCGAAGGCCTTGAGTAGTTTGATCCCCTCCCGCTGGCTTTTTTCCGGATGAAACTGTACGGCAAACACGTTTCCGCGCCCCACCATTGCCGCAAACTCCACACCGTATTCGCAGGTGGCCAGCACGAGATCCGGATCGCCCGGTTCCGGATAGTAACTGTGGACAAAATACATATACGGGTCCGGCGCGGCATCGGCAAGCAATGGACAGGGACGCGTTCCCGTCGCGCGAATCCGGTTCCAGCCCATATGCGGCACTTTCAATCCGGTTTCTTTCGCGTCGGGAAAACGCACGACACGGCCGGGCAGTATACCCAATCCTTTGTGAAGACCGCCTTCCTCGCTTTCCTCGAACAGCAGTTGCAAACCAACGCAAATGCCCAGAAACGGGCGACCGCTGCGGACGGCTTCAAGTATCGGCTCGACAAATCCGCGCGATCGCAACCCCTCGTAACAATCGCCAAAGGCGCCCACCCCCGGCAGCACCACGGCATCCGCATTCGCGACCAATGCCGGATCGTCCGTTATCGTTGCAGCATGGCCGGCCTTTTCGAAGCCCTTTTGAGCGCTTCGCAAATTGCCCATGCCGTAATCCACTATCGCTATCACTGTTCAAGCATTCCTTTCGTTGAAGGCACATCCATCACGCACGGATCGAGCCGGACGGCTTCGCGCATGGCACGGGCAAACGCCTTGAACATCCCTTCAATCATGTGATGCACGTTGTTGCCGTATCGCGCGGTCAGATGCAACGTCACGCGTGCATTCACCGCAAAGGCGCGGAAAAATTCCTCGACCAGTTCCGCGTCGAATTCGCCCACGCGCCCTTGGGGAAAATCCGCCAGAAACACGAGAAACGGACGCCCGCTGATATCAACGGCGGCTTCGCCGAGGGCTTCGTCCATGGGCGCAACCGCATGGCCGAACCGGGCCAGCCCCACGCCGCCCTTGGGGCCGGCGGCCAAGGCCTGCGCAAAGGCCTTGCCCAGGCAAATGCCGACATCTTCCACCGTATGATGCGCATCAATGTGGAGGTCGCCCTGTGCCGACACTGTCAGATCGAACAATCCATGCCGGGCGATGTGCGCCAACATGTGATCAAGAAATCCAACCCCGGTGGACACGTCCGATTTTCCGGACCCGTCGAGGTTTAACCGCAGCGAAATACGCGTTTCCTTCGTTTCACGAGAAATTTCCGCCTGGCGCATGATGGTCTCCATTTATCCGTTGCGATGGGCTTTGCTCTGTGTCGCCGCGCCCACCCTATCGTCCAAGATAAAGACGTTCGGCCAGAAACTGCGGCAAACCCGCCGCGATGATTCGATCCGCGGCCTGTTTTACCGGATACGGCACCCGAACCTGTTCAAATTCCATGGTGTCCGTGTCCAAAATCCCGAAGGCCGCCCGCGGATCGGAATCGCGGGGCTGGCCCACGCTGCCCGGATTCACAAAAAAGGCCTTCTCGCGCCCGCCCGACCGGTCGGTCAGCGCAAACTTGGAATCCGTGTCAACGGTATACACGCCGTCCGTCGAAAAAATGCCGGGAGAGTGGGTATGCCCGAAAAAACACAACAGACAACCTTCCTGTTCAAGATATTCGAGATGGGGCAGCACGTCTTCCCAGCCGAACAGGTACATGTTCCGGTCGCCCGGCGCCCCATGCACGGCAAGGAACTCCTTGAAACGCTTCGATTCGGGCAACCCGCGAAGCCAGGCAAGGTTGTCGTCCGAAAGGTTCTCGCGAGTCCATAATGCCGCCGCCAAGGCAATGGCATTGAAACCCCATGGTTCTTCGAGTCCGCACGCCACAGCGTCATGGTTGCCGCTGATCGTGAGGATTTCGCGCTCGCGCATAACATCGCAGCACTCGTTTGGCGTCGCGTTGTAACCGACCACGTCGCCCAAGCAGACAATCTGGTCCACGCTCATGGTGTCTATGGTTTCCATAACCACCGTAAGGGCTTCCAGGTTCGCGTGAAGGTCCGAGATAATCGCGTATCTCAAATCCGTCTACCTCCATCCCCGCTGTCACATTGCCAACGCCAAAGATTTGTCATTGCCGACTCATCGGCCACAATCGGCGCGCTTATTGTGCATCCAACAACCGACATGAATCAAGCCATGCGCCCCGTGATGCGGAATTGGGAAAAAAGCATCATGTGCACCCGTGCGGGCTCCGTATCGCTTTCGATGACAAGAACATATCCGCATCCACGAGGCCAAGTCAAGAATATGTTTGTTTTGGCCGCCTACAATCGGTACTGTAAGGGCCTGCGCGGAAAGGCATCGGCACAATCGATCCGGCCTGTTCAGCGCAAGGCGTTCGGATGGCTTTGAAACTTGCTCCAACGGATTCGGAGACGGTTGACGGCATGAAACTGGGCATTTTGCGGTTTGAGGATGGTTTTTTCCCCCGAATTTGGGGAGGACGCAAACTGGCGGATCTCTTTGGCAAGCCCCTACCGCCGGATCGGCGTATTGGCGAAGCGTGGTTGATCGCCGACCATTCGGTGCATGAAAGCATTGTGGCGGATGGGCCGCATTCGGGCCGGACCTTGCATCATCTTGTGCATGATTTCCCGGCCGCGTTGTTCGGCCGATTGGCGACACCCACGCCTTTTGGACGTTTTCCATTGCTGCTTAAACTGCTTGATGCGCGTGAAGCGTTGTCGGTCCAAGTCCATCCGGATGATGCATGCGCCGCGTCTCTGGCTGAACCGGACACCGGCAAGACGGAAATGTGGTATGTGCTTGATTCAGGACCGGCGAGTGAACTGATCTGCGGTCTTGACGGCGGGCTGGGCCGGGAAGCGTTCGCGGCCGCCGTGGCGGGGAACGCGATCGCGCACTATTTGAAACGGCATCCTGTCGAAAGGGGAACTGCTTTGTTTGTGCCGGCGGGCATCGTTCACGCCTTGGGCGCCGGGGTTGTGCTGGCGGAAATTCAACAGAACAGCGATCTCACCTATCGCATTTACGACTGGGGCCGGATGGAATCCAACGGAAAACCCCGCGCCTTACACGTTGAAAAGGCCTTGAAGGCCATTCATTTCGGCGAAATCCACCCGGGGCCGGTCCTCCCGCTCTTGTACGAACACGGAAACGCTCGGCGCGCCGTGCTGGCCGCATGTCCGTATTTCGCGGCGGAACGTGTCGAATTACAGGGAATGGTGGAGTGTCGCACCTATGGGGACTCTTTTCATATCGTTCTTGCCGTGAAAGGCCTCCTTGCCTTGGAAGGCATAGTCCTGCACCCCGGTGAAGCGGCCATCGTACCCGCGGAATTTCCAACCTTCACGGCTTCGGGTACAGGTCTTTTTCTGGACTACTACGTTCCGGATTTCGAGCGCGACATCCGGCGACCACTCATGCAGGCAGGGCATCCGGCCACCCTGATAGACACCATCCTGCATGAAAAGCGATAGGGCACATTGGGCGGATCACGATATCCGGCGGCTGTGGACGGATGTGGTAAACCAGGAATTCAATCGGGTATTCTCCCTTAAGAATCGCAAGAAAAAGGAACGAACGGATGACCAAGTTATGGGGTGGACGTTTCGAAAAGAAAACCGACGAGATTGTTGAACGTCTGGGCGAATCGGTCTCCTACGATGCTCGATTGGCACCGTGGGACATCCGAGCCAGCATAGCTCATGCACGCATGCTCGGCGACACGGGAATCATTTCAAGGCAGGATGCCCACCGAATTGTCCGGGGACTCGAATCAATCGCAAAGGACGTGGCGGCGGGTCGGTTTACATGGGATATAACGCTTGAGGATATTCATACGAATATCGAAGCGGAACTGGTGCGCCGGATTGGCGACCCGGGCAAACGCCTGCATACAGCCCGCAGCCGAAACGATCAAATCGCCACCGATGTGCGCCTCTGGATGCGGGATCAGATAGACGCTGTTCGCGGATTGTTGATCAACCTGCAATCAGCGCTGATCGCATTCGCCGAAAAGCATGCCGGGGTGATTTTGCCGGGTTTTACCCACATGCAACATGCCCAGCCGGTCCTGCTGGCGCATCATGTCCTAGCCTACCACGAGATGTTTGATCGCGACCGAGAACGGTTCGGCCAGTTGCGGGCGCGCGTGAATGTGCTCCCGCTGGGATCGGCGGCGTTGGCCGGAACACCACATCCCATTCGCCGCGAACAAGTTGCGCGCGAACTGGGTTTTGCGGCCGTCTCGGCAAACAGCATGGACGCCGTCTCGGATCGTGATCATCTCATCGAATTTTGCGCAGCCGCATCCATCGCAATGATGCATCTGAGCCGCCTCTGCGAGGAACTCGTCGTATGGTCGAGCCAAGAATTCGGTTTTATCGAAATCGGCGATGCGTTTACAACGGGTTCGAGCATCATGCCGCAAAAGAAGAACCCAGACGTGGCCGAATTGGTGCGCGGCAAGACGGGACGGGTTTACGGTTCCCTGATCGCGCTGCTTGCGTTGATGAAAGGGCTGCCGCTCGCCTATAACCGCGATCTGCAGGAAGACAAGGAACCGTTGTTCGACGCCTCCGACACGCTTCAACTGTGTCTTGCGGCTGTCGCTCGAATGATTCCGGCCATTCGTGTAAATGCGGCGCGGATGGCCGAAGCGGCCCGCGAAGGCTTCATGGAGGCCACGGATCTCGCCGATGCGCTTGTAAACGCCGGCATGCCATTCCGCGACGCCCATGCCGTGGTGGGCCGGATCGTGCTGCATTGTGTCCGCAACGGAAAACGGTTGACGGATCTCTCCCTTTCAGAAATACAAACCTTCTCCCCGTTGTTCAATGAAAAAATACGGTATGCGCTTGATATGCACGCCATTGTTAAAAAACGCGATCTGCCGGGCGGAACGGCGCCCCGCCGGGTGATGGCGGCCTTACGGCGCGCCAAGGCGCGACTGGCTGGTGAACAACCGACCGAAAATGTGTTACACTTACCAAGGAGGAAAAAGGGATAGCAGTTCATGGCAGAAGAAACGCGTATTCTGGTGGTTGATGACGAGATTGTCATTCGCGCTTTGCTTGTTGATGTCTTGGTGGAGGAGGGGTACAGCGTTGAAACTGCCGGAAATGCCAAAGCCGCCCTCGACCTGTTACAGGCACAAAACAATTTTATCATTTTGTTCACTGATATCATGATGCCCGAAATGAACGGCATTGAATTGATTCGTGAAGCGCGCAAGATTTGCCCGGCCATTATTCCCATCGTCATGACTGGTTTCGCCACGCTGGAGACCGCACGGGCCGCGGTCAAAGAGGGCGCGTACGATTATGTGTTGAAACCGTTCAGCATCAGCGAGATCAAGGTAGCCGTCAGCAACGCGCTTGAACGTCACCGGCTGGCCAACGAAAACGCGCGATTGCTTGAAATAACGGAACTGTTCAACATCAGCGAAGCCATTGCTTCAATTCACAACGAGCGGCAATTGCTCCGGTTTGTCTTGTCCGCCGCGATGGAAAGGGTCGGCGCATCCCGGGGTTCCATCATGGTCACCACGCAGGACGGACGCGCTCTTGAAGTGGCCGTAAGCGTGGGAATTCCCGAAGAAGACGCCAAGACTGTCGTGGAAATGGGCACGGGCATATCGGGGTGGGTGGCGCAGCACGCCCGGCCGTTGCTCATTGAAAATATCCGGCAGAATCCCGGCATTATCGAAGTAAGCCGCCGGTTGCGGGATCCATCGTTCATTTCCGTCCCGCTCGAACACAAACATCCCAGCAGTCTCGGTGAGCGTATGCCGGGGGTTGAAATGCCGCGCGTGCTGGGTGTAATCAACGTGAATGAAAAAAAGGGCGGCGCGCAATTTTCCGAGGGGGATCTCAAAATTCTCAGCATCGTGGCAAACCATGCCGCGGCGGCGCTCGAAAACGTGCGGCTCCTCAACGACGTACAGGATGCCCACCTTGCCACGCTTCAGTCCATGGCCCTTTTGCTGGAGGCCAAGGATGCGTATACCCACGGTCACAGTGAGCGGGTACGGGATTATTCCGTGCTAACGTCTCAGAAGATGGGCCTTTCGCAGTCTCAAACGGAGATTCTTCGCGTGGCCGCGGCGTTGCATGATGTGGGCAAGATCGGTGTGAAGGACGCGATCCTGACCAAGTGCGGTCCGCCCACCCCGGAAGAATGGGCCATGATTCGCCGACATCCCAAACTCGGCTATGATGTCTTGTCGCATGTGCCGCACTTAACCAAAGAACATCTGCAAGTCGTTCGCGGTCATCACGAACGGATAGACGGATCCGGATATCCCGACGGTCTTCAAGGCGATCAACTTTCCGTCGTTACGCAAATTATCGTGGTGGCCGATTCCTATGACGCGATGGCAAGCGACCGCGCCTATCGTCCCGCCCTCACACAGGATAAGATTATCGAGCAAATTCGCCGGTTTGCGGGCAGCCAGTTCGATCCCCATGTCGCCACGGTGTTTCTGGATCTTGTTGAACGCGGCGCATTGCGTCCGTAGCAATTACATTCGATTACCGGATCCGGCTCTCCGCCGATCCCAGCCACATATCCGCGTTTTTACCCATACGCTCCTTAATCGGCGATGTAATTTGTTCGATTCGCTCCACTATGGCCGGGGCAAGGGACAATTCGGCCGCCAGAACGTTCGACTGCAATTGTGCAATATCGCGTCCGCCGATAATGACGGAAGAAATACCGGGTCGCGCCAGTAGCCAGGCAATCGCAAGATGGGGGAGAGGCATCGCCAATTCACGGGCAAGGTCCGCCAAGGCGCCAAGGGCATTCAGCATCAGCGCCTCGCAACCGGGTTCGCCATGCCGCGTGCCGGCGCGCTCGCATGAGAAATGCCGCGTGCGGCGCCGGGTGGGGGGAATGTCTTCAATGTGGGCCCATCGGCCACAAAGAATGCCCTGCAATAGGGGCATATAGACCAAAATACCGGTCCCATGCCGCAAACAGGCCGGCAGGATTTCATATTCCGGCGCGCGAAACAACAGGTTGTAACCGATCTGGTTGGACACGGCATCACCGCAGGCCATCCATGCATCGAGGTCTTGCGGTCCAAAATTCGACACCCCGATGGCCCGTATCTTGCCTTCGTCGCGGAGGCGTTCCAATGCGCCATGGGTGTCCGCAAAGGGAACTGTGCGGCAGGGCCAATGGACTTGATACAAATCCAGGTAATCCGTTGCGAGGCGCTTCAGGCTCTCCTCGCACGCGGCGCGAACGGCCGCCGGCGCGCAATGATCTGAATTCACCTTGGATGCAATGACGACTTGGTTTCGGCGACCACGCAAGGCACGGCCGAGCGCCCGTTCCGATTCGCCATTGCCGTACATCTCGGCGGTGTCAAACAACGTGATTCCCAAATCAATCGCGGCCTGTACAACGGCGTCGTAATCCCTCTGGCGCGGAGCGCCCCAGTAGTTTTCGTCGCCAATCTGCCATGCACCGAAAGCCATGGAGGAAACCCGCAATGAATACGAACCCAACACACGATAATCCATGGAACGTTTCCTTTATTTAAAATGGGCCGATCCGTATCGAGCAAGCGATGGGAATGCCTGGTAGAGGCGCATGAGCCATTGACTGACCGGCGATAGAAAAAGTTCGGTCTGCTCGCGCCGGATGGCGCGTTCGAGGCGATGGGCGAAATCGTCCGCATGGAGCGCCGTAGGGCGCGGTTCTTCTTCGGTGGCCACCGACGAAAGCGCCACATTCATGACATGAATACCGTATAATCCCAATTCGGACAGGATCGCACGGGAAATACTGTTGACGGCGCCTTTCGACGCGCTGTACACAGTCTGGCGCGGGTTGGGCTTGTATCCGGCCAGCGAGGAAATATTTACGATCAGGCCTTTCCGGCGCGCGGCCATGGACGGCGCAATCAGGCGGCACAACTGAAGGCATCCGGTGACATTTGTCCGGACAATCGCCTCGATTTCCTCAAGGGAAGTGTCAAGGAGCGGTTTCGACGTGACGTCGGCGGCGTTATTGATCAAAATATCTATTTTGAAACCCGCGCCGTCAATGGCGCGCACGAGCACTTCGAGGGTTTCCGGCCTTTGCAAGTCGGCGGTTTTCCACCAGGCTTGACGTCCGTGGACTTCGATGCGGTGCGCGGTTTCCCGCAATCCTTCCTCACTGCGTCCTGTCAACAGGACACGTGCGCCGCGTCCGGCAAAATGAAGCGCCAATGCGCGCCCGATGCCGTGCGATGCGCCGGTAATCAGGATGGCTGCTCCTTCGATGTTCACAAGAGTCTCCTATGCCTTCGGCTTGCGGGCCACGATCGCGAACTTGTTGGGACGGTTTCCGTGCCATGCCGCCAACGCCAGCACGAACGGCGCCTTGAGCAGCCGTTGCCACCACGGAAACACGGAACGCCGCATTTGATGTCCATCGAGGCGAAGCGGACGACAGTCCCACGGACACCCCAAACGGCTGAGTATGGACTCAAGGTCCGCCGGATAGATTGCCGGCTCGTTCGGCCACGGGGCCACGCGAATGGGCGAATGGGGCGCCTGGGTCCATCGGACAAATGCATAGCGCGCATCCGGTTCGGCGATGGCCAGCGTTCCGCCCGGTTTCAGCACACGATGGGCCTCCTGCAAGACAGCCTCCCATGCCCCGGGCAGGTGGTGGAGCACATCCACGCAGTAGACCGTGTCGAAGGTGTTTTCCGCAAAGGGCCACGGCTGCCGGGCATCGGCGACAAGCGAGTCGAGCCCCCGGTTACGAGCGTGCTGCGCGCATCGCGGGGAAATGTCGAACGCCACGATGCCCGGCGCGTCCAGCGCCTCCCCAATCGCGCCGTCCCCGCAACCCACGTCCAACACACGGCCTTTGTTCGCCACCAAACCCTTCAACCGCCGGAGGGATTCAGAATCATAAGCGTAAAGCGGCGTTTCGGATGCCAGGAAATCGAACAGGTCCGCCTGCGTTTGCACGCGGCCCGTCCGGCGCCATCGCAGGCCGGTGGCGCCGATGCCGAAGGAACTCCAAAAGAGGACGCCGACCACCACGGCATTGACGCCGATCGCGGCGGCAATCGTCTCGGGCGGAAGGCCGCCCCACGCGTATAAAATGCCGCCGGCGACGACATACGGCACGCCGGTCGCATTGGGTGTAAACGGCGTGACGCTGGCTAAGGCATGCGCACATTGCGCGATCGCCAGCAGCGCGAAAGGCACGTCATGTCCGAAACAACGGTAGAGTTGTTTACCAACCACGAGATCCATGCCGGTCGCCGCCAGTGAAATCGCGGCGGCCCACGGAATGACCCGATCCAGCCCGGCCATTTCGCGGCTGACTGTTTCCGCCAGGGACAAGGCGCGGTGCGCCAGGGCAGGACGCCGGATACGCTGCGCGGCGGAGGCAAAAAAAGCGCGGCGCCGCAAAATCATCATAGGGGCCACAACCAGAACGATCAATGAACCGCCAAAAAGCCACGTCATGCGAACGTTCGAGATTTTGAAAACCAGAAGACCGGCCAAGCCGAGCAGAATCGTAGCCCCGCCCTCAAGAAAGCGGTCGAGGATAATCCACGCCGCAAGGCGGGCATCGCGGTGTCCGGGCAATAGCAACGGCGCCAGTTCGCCCACGCGTCCGGGCGACAACGCGCCACCCGCTTTCGACACGAAATACAGGCCCGTGGATTGTCTTCCGGGACCGATCGCGAAGCGCCATTTTACCGCGCGAAGCCAAAGAGCGAACAGGTATGCCGCAGCCATGGCCGTCAGGCTCGGCACATGGAGGCCGGAAATTTTTTCTCCCATGTGCCGCCAGCCCACGTAACTCACAAAGGCGACATACAACGACAGGCCTATAATCCAAAGCCAGCCCGATGTGCGCGAAACGAAGCCCTCGCCGCGATGCGCACGATGCGATCCGGATGAAGAATGCGAAGTCATGGCGCGGCGCGTTTCTTCCCAACGTATAGGATTGCCTTGCCGCGAAAACGCATCAGAAAACGGTGAATCGGGGCGGGAAACAGGTGGCCGGCGATAAAAAGATTGTGATTGTACGGGCAACATTCGACGGTTTCGATCCGGTGTGTTTCAAAGAGGAACTTCAACGCCGAAGCCGTAAAAGGCCGCTTGTGCGTGACGTCGTCCCAAAATTTGAAGCCATACTTGAGAATGTCCGGCACCGTGACGAACACGATACCGCCCGGACGAAGCAACCGGTGGATTTCCGAGGCAATGCGTTCGGGACAGGAAAGGTGTTCAAGCGTGCTTGTCATAACCAGCATATCCACCGATTCGGAAGCAAACGGCAACGCGCCTTTTTCCATATCGGCCATGACGAAATCAATGCCCTGTCCACGAAGGTCGGCGGCATGGCAGGGATCAAAGTCCAAGGCGATCCGCCGCCGTACGGCCGGCGTCTCGTAACTGAGAAACCAGCCGTTCCACGCGCCGCAGTCCAATACACACAATTGATCCCGTCCCGAAAGATAGTGGTCAAGGGCGTACTTCATGGACCAGATCCGATGGCTGGTCTGGCCGATTTGGCGCGCCTTGCGCGTCATGATCCGGATGAAGAAACGCTGAAGGGGCGTGGTCGCATCGAGACAACAGCGTTCGTAATGACGGGCATAATCCATGGATAACCGCTCCTGGGCGTCATCTTCCGCATTTTGTCCGGCCATTTCAACCGGGCCGCCGTATGGCCGGGAAACCCCATCCCGTTCCACGCCCGCATCATCTTAGCGATTGAATCCAACGCATCGGAAATTTTTGCTGAAAAATTTTTCTTGACATTTGGTGTGGGATGTGATATAAACCGCCCCGTTTATGTTGCAAACGTTTCCCGGCAAGGGGCGAATTCTCAGGAAAGGAAGGTGACTGGTCGTGCATAGTTGTACGTTGTGCAACGAGCCATTCGAGGAAGTCGAACTCCAGTTCGGCGATGTAATAGAAGTCGATGGCGAGTATTGGCACGTGGAATGTTATGCGGAATACTACGACGAAGTTCTTTCGGCGTAGTATTGGATTTGGCGATAGCATACTTGGTATCTGGCGGGCTGGAGCCGCCAGTTTTTTTTGAATCGTCTTTTTATCGCTTGCCGGCTGAGCAAGAGGTTTTTTAGGTTGACGCAAGGGTGAAAAGTATGGATAATCAACGAAGTGAAAAGGACATGTTTTTCGGACATTGTTTTCGCCATGACCGCGAAAAATAACGCACGGCTAATAATCCGGGTACAGCCGAAAGCGAGCCGCAACGCGTTGTCGTTCGATGAAAACGGCCGAATTCGTGTCTCGCTGACGGCTCCGCCTGTGGACGGTGAAGCGAACAAGGCTTTGGTGGAGTATTTGGCGGAACGTCTTGGCTTGGCCAAGCGCGATATCAAAGTGGTGGGCGGCAAGGCCTCACGCGAGAAAAGGATAGAAATACAAGGTCTTACAAAAGACGAGGTCGAAGAGCGATTGCAAATAAAAACCGGCACGTCCGGCCTCAGACCCGCAAAAGGGATTGCGTAAATACGCACGAAAAATGAAACTTACAGGGCACGACGCGGTATTTATTTTATTATTTATACAATGAAAGGCAGGCAAGGCGCGTGGAATTGAGAGATTGTATCCGTGAATCGGTCGAGGCGATTCGTGTTTCATACGATGGATCACCGGTTGTCGGCATTGTGCTGGGCACCGGCCTTGGTTCTCTGGCCGACCGTATTGAGGATCCCTGCCGGCTCAGTTATTCCGACATTCCGCATTTTCCATCTTCGACCGTGGATTCACATGCGGGCGAACTGGTTTTCGGAACCCTTTCCGGGAAAATCGTCATGGCCATGGCCGGGCGTTTTCATGCATACGAGGGATACTCGCTCCAGCAGGTGACGTATCCGATTCGAGTGGCAAAGGCCTTGGGTGTTCGGGCGCTGATTGTTTCCAATGCGGCGGGGGGGCTGAACCCGCAATTCAAAGCCGGCGATTTGATGCTCATCACCGATCATATCAACATGATGGGCGACAATCCCCTGATCGGACCAATCGACGACGAACTGGGTCCGCGCTTTCCGGATATGAGCGAGCCGTATTCAAAGGAATTGGCCACCTTGGCCGACCGCATTGCGATCGAACAAGGCGTGCGTCTGCAGCACGGCGTCTATCTTGCTTGTCCGGGGCCGTCCTTGGAGACTCGCGCCGAGTATCGGTTTATGCGAACCATCGGCGCGGACGCGGTGGGCATGAGCACCGTTCCGGAAGTCATTGTGGCGGTGCATGCGGGACTCAAGGTGCTTGGATTTTCGGCGATTACCGACGAATGTCTGCCGGATGCGCTCAAGCCGGCCGATATCAACGCGATTATTGCCGTGGCCAACCGCATCGAGCCGCAATTGGCGGCGCTGGTTTCCGCCTGCATTGAACGAATGGAGATATAGGAATTTCATGGCGCAAGAAAGAAAGGAGGCGACAGGAAACAAGGGACGATCCCCCATTGGGGAATCCACCATAATCGGTGGTGGGGAGGAAGTGACCCCGCGCGTGGCGAAGACGCCGGGAAATGTTCCAGCAACCGACAAGGGAGGCACGCATATGGCTGTAAAAATCGTACGTTCTTTATTCATATTGGCATGTATCATCATGGGCGTTATCTGGGCCCGCTACGTTACGGATCAGATCAGTGAATACACCTTGAAGCCTATCAACCCCATGCCGTGGTTGTTCGTGGGGGGATTGGTGGGCGGCAGCATCGGCGCTTTGGTGCTGATTTTATTGAGTCTCATCACCCAGGAATTGTTCGAGCGCATTTCACCGGCGATTGTCGCGATTGTTCTGGCGATGTTGATGGGCTATGCGCTGGGCCAGTACATTCTTATGTGGTTTCCGGGCGCCGAACCCAATGTGCGGGTTTTTCTGATTGCCACGCTTGTATTGCTGTTCGGATTCAGCGGCATTTCCCTGGGATTGACCCGCGCATCAAACTGGGAATCCCTTATTCAGGCCGTCCATAAGCGCCCCGTGCAATACGGCACGCCGAAAGTTGTTGACACGAGTGTCATCATTGACGGGCGCATTGCGGATATCTGCGCGACCGGTTTTCTCGATGGCACGCTGATCGTTCCCCGCTTTGTTTTGCGCGAGTTGCAGAATATCGCCGATTCCGCGGACGTGTTGCGACGGGCCAAGGGGCGGCGCGGGCTCGATATCCTCAAGGCCATGCAGGAAAATTCCGACAAGGTTTTCATCATGGTCGTCGAGGATGACTACCCCGACATCCGTGAGGTGGACGGCAAACTGCTTCGTCTCGCCAAGGATTACGGCGCGAAGGTCTTGACCAACGATTACAATTTGAACAAAGTGGCCCAAATCGAAGGCGTCGCGGTGCTGAATGTCAACGACCTCGCCAACGCCATCAAGCCGGCCGTTCTGCCTGACGAACAGATGCAGGTTAAAATCCTCAAGGAAGGCAAGGAAGCGTTCCAGGGCGTCGGCTACCTCGACGACGGCACGATGGTGGTCGTTGACGGCGGGAAGGAATACATCGGGCGCAGCGTCTCCGTGGTGGTCACGAGTGTTCTGCAAACTGCCGCGGGCCGGATGATCTTCGGCAAACTGAGCGGCATCGTCGCGTGAAGACGCAGTTGCTCATCCCGGCGGCGGGCATGGGCGTGCGTCTCGGATGCGAAGGCCCAAAGGCATTGGTCGAACTGGCCGGCAAGCCCATGATTGTCCGTACCTTGGAGCGGCTCGCGCCGCTGGGTCTGTTGGACCGCGCGGTGATTATGACGCCGCCGGCGTGGCGTGGGGTGTTTGCCGGGATTCTGCACCGGGCTTTTCCCCAAATAGCGTTGACGATAGAGGACGGCGGATCGCAGCGGCAGGACTCGGTTGAACTCGGTTTGGCATTGCTCGATCCGGACACGGAAATGGTCGTCATTCATGACGCGGCAAGACCGTTTGTTCCCCTTGAATCGGTTACGGCGTCAATAGACGCCGCCCTTGCCTGCGGCGCGGCAACTGTCGCCATTCCGACAACCGATACCGTATTGCAGGGCGACCGGGACGGTTTTCTTGTCGATACGCCCGATCGCCGTTACCTATGGATGTGCCAGACGCCCCAAACATTTCGCGTGCCCGTAATTCGCGCCGCGCACGCGCAAGCGAGACGGGACGGATATGTCGGCACCGACGACGCCACGCTGGTCCGCCGCACCGGCGCACCCGTCAAACTTGTGATGGGTTCGCCGGCCAATATAAAGATTACGACTCCCGCCGACTTGGCGTGGGCCGCCCAATTCATTCGGGAAGGCATGTGAGGTTCTTGTCATGCGCATCGGCATCGGATACGATCTGCACCGCCTGGTCGAGGGACGCCCGCTCATCCTCGGCGGTGTTTTGATTCCATTTGATCGCGGCCTTTTGGGCCATTCGGACGCCGACGTGCTCGCGCACGCCATCATTGACGCGTTACTGGGCGCGGCCGGACTCGGCAACATCGGCCAGATCTTTCCCGACAATGATCCGAAATTCAAGGACGCCGACAGCATGATGCTTTTGCGCCGGACCGTTGAAGACCTTCGCGATGCCGGTTACAAGATCACGAACATTGATTCCGTCGTTGTCGCCGAACGTCCGCGTCTGAATCCGCACCTCGCCGCCATCCACGCGCATCTCGCCGAAACGATGGGGATTGATCTCTCCGCCGTGTCCGTCAAACCCAAGACCAACGAAGGCGTCGGTCCCGAAGGGCAGGGCGAAGCCATCTCCGCATGGGCCACGACGTTGCTGGAGAGGATTTGAGGGACATCGCCGGCGATTCCCATTATCCTGCGCAATCCTGTTATCCTGTCCAAAGGCAACGGAATCCCCAAAACACGATTCGGCATATTCAGCACAGGCAAGGACGATTCAATGGTTTCCGCGCAAAATGGATCGGGCGATAATCACCTTGTTTTTTACCGGCGCATTGTTCGTGTGACAATGTCGGCCGCCGCAATGATCCTGTCGGCCATTGCGCTGCTGATCCTGCTGGAAGCGGCGTTACGAGCAGCGGGATACGGGACTTCGACCCATTTCCTTGTGCGCCGGACCATTGCCGGCAAGGACTACTTCCTCCCCAATCGCGAATACCTGCGGCCGTTCTTTAGTCTGCCGCTGGACAGTGTCGTGGCGTGGGATCAGTACGAGTTTCAGACACCGGCCACAAAGTCGCCGGACGCCTTTCGGATTTTCGTCTTCGGCAGTTCCGCGGCAAACGGCGCGCCCCCGGATTGCGCCTATGCCTTCTGGCGGATGTTGGACGCCATGCTTTGCGAAAACTTTCCGGGAATCCGTTTCGAGGTGTACAACGCGGCGGTGTCCGGCATGAATTCGAACGTCATGTATCCCGCTGCAAAAGCCTGCGCCGCATTGCAACCGGATGCTTTCGTCATTTACATGGGTAACAATGAGATGTGCGGTCCTTTCGGCGCGCAGAGCTGGCTTACGCACGATTATACGTCCAGCCTCGCCGCCATTCGGGCAAAGACGTGGGCGTCCGGCTTACGCCTGGTTCAACTGGCCGGGGGCACATCGCTTTTTCGCGCAAAATCCGCCATTTCCGAATTGAGCGATCTCGGATCATGGTATTGTTCCATCAATCCGGCCTCTTCCCGCGCACAAACCGTGTATCGCCATTATCAAAGCAATCTTGGCGATATGTGCAAGGCGGCCGTTTCGGCAAATGCCGCCGCCATTGTCTGCACCGTGGCTTCCAATCTCATCTACTGGGAGCCGGCCCAGGCGGGTGATCCTCCGCCGCTCTCAAACACAGACGCGGAAGCCTATCATTCCAATTATCGTCGCGCAATCGAACTGGATGACGCGGGTCTGTTCGGGGAGGCGGCGGCGCTTTACGAAAAAGCCTATGCCCTTTCCGACACGTCGGCCGACCTCTGCCACCGGCTCGGATATTGCTATTTTGTGACGGGGCGTTGCAAGGAGGCGAATCGTCTATTGCGCCGTGCCCTTGATTTGGATTGGTGTGTCGTTCGGTCCAATTCATACATCAACGATGCCGTCAGAAAGGTGGCGGCGGCATGGGAAGGAAAAGGTGTTTATCTGGCGGATGCCGAACGCGCCGTCGCCGAGGGATGTCCCTGCGGCATTCCGGGCGTTGACCGGTTTTATGATGCCGTTCATTTGAACCCGGACGGACATTACCGCCTGGCGTGCTGCGTGTTCGAACAAATACTCAAAGTCCTGCCGGGACGCTTCCCCAATCTGGACATTTCCGCCGCCAAGCCGTTGAGCCAGTCCGAATGCGAAAACCGGATCGGAATGTCGCCCTGGGTAAAACATAGTCACACGGTAAACACGTACGCCATGCAGCCGGAAGGTTTGACACGCACAACAGCCCGGCGCAATCAGGCATTGAAGGAACGGTCCGAGGCGCTGGCGAAACTCGTCGGCCCGGATGGAATCAACGATGCGCTTGCCACTTTCGCGGCTGCCATATCGCGCCGTCCGCACGACGAATATTTGCGCTATCGTCGCATTCAACTACTTTTGTCCAAAGGTGACTCCCCCGGCGCAATGAAGGAGGTTGAAGACGCGCTGGCCGCCTTGGGGCCGCGCCGGTACCTGAATGGCCTTTATGTGCGCCTGCTCATGGGAATAGGGAGAAAAGACGATGCGCGGCGCGCGCTGGAAGATTTTTTGAAATGGTATCCCGACGATCCGGAAGGTCTGATGGATCATGCCGGCTTCCTTGAATCGGATGGACGTCTCGACGAGGCGCTTGCGGCCTATCGCAAGGCTTTTGCGATCAATTCCACCCTTGACATGGCGTTGGAGAATGAAGGCAACATCCTGAAACGACAAGGTTTCATGAAACAGGCGCTCGAAGCGTATCGAAAGGCCTTGCACGCCAAGCCGCAAATGGTCGAACGCTACTTGACGCTCCATGCGTTTCTAGAAGAAAAGTTTTCTCCCGATGTCGCGGAAACCACATGGCGGACTGTTTTCGGGCAATTTCCGCAACGGCCATTGCCTCGACTGTTTCTTGCCGCCTCGCTTGAAAAGCGGGGGGCCGCGCAAGAGGCTGCCATACTGTATCGTGAGGCGGAACAACTTGCCCCCGATAGCCCGGAAATCCAGACTGCGATGGCCCAAATTCGCGAAAAGCAAGGCCGCTTCCAAGAGGCATTATCCGCCGCATGGAAGGCGCTTGAACTGGCTCCGGCCAATTTCACATCGTACGAACGGCTTGACGATCTGCTGATCCGGCATTTCAGTCCCCCGGAACGTGTCGGGCAATGGCAGGCCTTCGTTCAGGCCCATCCGGACAATGCGCGCGCGCATGCCAAGCTGGGCAAGGCCTTTGAGACTGTCCAGGATCACACGGAAGCCCTTCGCGCCTATTCAAAGTCCCTCGAACTCAATCCAAACGACAGGGACGCGCGAGAAAGACTGGAACATATCAAGAGCCAGAACGGAACAAACGAATGATGCGGGATAGCATGGATGGATCGGATCGAGGAAGGAAGGAACGGCTGGACTGGATTGTTCAGCAGCGTACGGGCATAACGCGCACGAAGGCGCAGGCGCTTGTCCGGGCGGGAAGCGTGCTGGGTCCGAACGGCGAAGTGCTGGACAAGCCCGGCTTACAGGTCGTCCCGGACATACGTCTTGACATCCGCGAATCCCCCCGTTATGTCAGCCGCGGCGGCTTCAAATTGGAAGAGGCGCTTTCCCGGTTCCAATTGGATGTGCGGGGCCGGATCGCGATTGATGTCGGCGCGAGCACGGGCGGATTCACGGATTGCCTGCTTCAACATGGGGCCGCGCGTGTATATGCCGTGGACGTCGGCTACGGCCAATTGGCGTGGTCGTTACGCCAAGACGATCGCGTCGTGGTTCTTGAGCGCACGAATATCCGACATCTCGATCCCTGCCGGTTACCGGAGCGTCCTGCTTTTTTCACGGCGGATTGCTCGTTCATTTCACTCCAACTGGTTTTGCCGTCACTGAAGGCGTTGCTAGCCGAAAAAGCACAAGGCGTGGTCCTAATCAAGCCCCAGTTCGAGGCGGGCCGCGCACATGTCGGCAAAGGCGGCGTCGTGCGTGACGAAGCAGTTCGCGCCGAAGTCGTCGAGAACGTCCTGGAAGCGGCGCGGCGGTTGGGATTTGCGCCGCGGGGTGTGATACCCTCATCGTTGTTGGGACCGGCGGGAAACCGGGAGTTTCTCGCGCATTTGGTTCTGGAAGCCGGGGAGTAAGACGCCGCGCTGTGCTGGAAACTTTACGCATACGAAATTATGCGCTCATTGACGAGTTGGAAGTGGAACTCGGCAAGGGATTGAACGCGTTGACAGGGGAGACGGGCGCGGGGAAATCCATTATAGTCGGCGCGCTCGAATTGGTGTTAGGGGGGCGCGCATCCGCCGAAATGATCCGAGACGGGTCGAAACAGGCCCGCGTGGACGCCGTTTTCCGGCTTTCCAAGCCGTCGCGGCGTCTTTCCGCCCTACTGAAAAAGCATGACTTGGAATGGGACGGCAACGAACTGGTCTTGTCGCGAGTCATCACGGCCGAGGGACGCAGCCGGGCCTATGTATCCGGCAGTCTGGTGCTTGTTTCGCTCCTGGCCGAAATTGGCGACGAATTGGTAGATCTGCACGGCCAACATGAACACCAGTCGCTGCTCAGGCCGGATCGCCAACTCGATTTGCTGGACGCCTTCGCCGGCACGGAAGAAGCGGCGCGTGATGTCGGAGAAAAGGTCGCGCGTTGTCGTGAAATTGAAAAAACGATCGCGGAACTTGAGCAGGAAGATCGCGATCGCGCCCGGCGCATGGACTATCTTCGGCATGAAATCCATGAAATTCATGCGGCGGGACTCCAGCCCGGCGAAGAGGAAGAACTGCGAAGCCGGCGCAATTTGATATCGAATGCTGAGCGGATTTATTCGCTGGCGTCGGGCGCCCTTGCCACGCTGTATGAGTCCGAGGACATGCCCGCCGTGACAGCCGTGGATGCCGCCCTCGCCGACTTGCAGGAACTGGCGCGGATTGACGATCGTTTTCAGGCCATGGCGGGCCGATTGGCGGGGGTCCGCGCTGAAATTGAAGAATGCGCCGCGGAATTGCGCGCCTATTCGAATCGCCTGGAGTTCGATCCGGCCGAACTCGATCAGGTCAACGAGCGCCTGTCGCTGTTGAGCGATCTCAAACGAAAATACGGGGGGTCCGTCGAGGCGGTAATCGCATATTACGACAAGGCCGTCGCCGAATTGAAAGCCTTCGACACCCGCGATCACCGTCTGGCCGAACTCTCGGAACAACGCGATGTCCTCCAAAACGAAGTCCGAAACTTGGCGGCTGAACTTTCCCAAAAGCGTCATGCGGCCGGGAAAAAACTCGATAAACAGGTCACATCGGTCCTGCATGATCTCGGCATGAAAGGCGGCCTTTTCGAAACGAGCATCCGGGTTGGAGGGCTGACGCTTTCCGGCATGGATCAGGTTGAATTTCTGCTGGCGGCCAATCCGGGCGAGAAACCAAAACCGCTGCGACAGGTGGCCTCCGGCGGCGAGATCAGCCGAATCATGCTCGCGCTCAAGGCCGTATTCGCCGACGCGGACCAGATCCCCACCCTGGTTTTCGACGAAATTGACGCCGGCGTAGGAGGGAAGATTGCGCGAAATGTGGCAGAGAAACTCCGGGGCCTTGCCGCTTCCCATCAAACGATCTGCATTACGCACCTGCCGCAGATTGCCGCCTCCGCCGATCATCATTTCTGCGTCAGCAAGGAAACGATCATGGATCGCAATGTGACATCTCTTCAGCGCGTGGAAGACTTGCCGCGCATTCAGGAAGTGGCCAGGCTGCTGGACGGTTCCGTGTCGGAGGCCAGCCTCCGCCATGCGAAAGAACTAATCAAGGAAATCGGACCTACAGGAAAACGGAGTTGAACATGCAACACACGGAAGGACCCAGAATCAAGATTGGCGTCATGGGATCGGCCGGCGGCGAAATGGCCGCGGATATTGTCGAGAAATGCAAGGAACTGGGGCGCGCCATCGCCGATGAAGGCTGTGCGATTCTCACGGGCGGATGTCCCGGATTGCCGCATTATGCGGTCATCGGTTGCAAGGAGCGCGGCGGGTTGACCGTCGGCGTTTCGCCCGGCCTGAGCCTCGATGAACATGTTTCCCGATACGGAAGCCCCATTGACCATATAGATGTCATGATCTACACGGGAAGCGGCCTGATGGGACGCGAAGTGGTCGGTGTTCGGAGCAGCGACATCATCATCATTGTGGGCGGGCGATCGGGCACGCTCGGCGAATTCGCCATCGCCTACGACGAAGGGCGCCCCATCGGCGTGTTGACCGGCACGGGGGGCATCGCGGATCACGTGGACGATTTTCTGCCCGTCATACGGAAAAAAACCGGCGCGCACATTACCTTCGACGATAATCCGAGACGTCTCATCGAGCGGTGTGTCGCCCATTTTCGCGAAAATCCACCGATCATTCGCGACAAGGAGGCGGGCGGCTGATGAAAATAACGGCATTCGGGGCCGCGGAAGGCGTTACCGGCTCCAAACATCTTGTCGAAGTCAACGGATCACGCGTTTTGCTGGATTGCGGCATGTTTCAAGGCCGGCGCAAGCAGTCGGATTTCAAGAACCGGCATTTCCCGTTCGACGCGCGATCCCTCGACAGTGTCGTGTTGAGCCATGCGCACATCGATCATAGCGGCCTGTTGCCGATTCTGGCCAAAAACGGGTTTCGCGGGCGGGTGTTTGCCACCTGCGCCACGCGGGATCTGTGCAGCATCATGCTGCTCGACAGCGCGAATATCCAGGCGCGCGACGCCGAATGGCTATCCAAAAAGAACCGGGAATTCATTCCACCGCTCTATGCGGACGACGATGTGCATGCGATCATGCGGCAGTTTTTGTGCATGCCGTACGGACAGCCGTTCGAGGCGGCCAACGGGGTTTCGGTTACGTTGCAGGATGCGGGGCACGTTCTGGGTTCGGCCATGGTGTGCCTTGACTGCCGGGAAAACGGAGCGACGAAACGACTGTTGTTCACGGGCGATTTAGGCCGTAAAAACATGCCCATACTCGACGATCCGTGGGAACCGGACGGGGCGGACATGGTCGTCATGGAAAGCACCTACGGCGACCGCGATCACGAACCCATCGCCGCCATGGAGGACAAGTTGGCCCAGATTGTCCACCGCGCCGTTCAGCGCGGCGGCAAAATCATCGTGCCGAGTTTCGCGCTCGAACGGGCGCAGGAAATCATCTACGCATTGAAGAACCTTGAAGTGCACGGCGCTATTCCCTCGATTCCAGTTTATGTGGACAGTCCGCTGACTGTGAACATCACGGAAGTATTCAGGATACACGGCGAATGTTTCGACGCCACGATCCGTGGCTTCATGGAACATGCCGGCGATCCGTTCCGCCTGAAACAGATTCATTATGTGACGCGCGCCGAGGATTCGATGCGCATCAACACCCTGCGCGAACCCGCCATCATCATCGCTGCCGCCGGCATGTGTGAACACGGACGCATCCTACATCATCTCAAAAACAACTGCGAAGACCCGCGAAATATCATTCTGATCGTTGGATTCCAGGCCAAAAACACACTTGGACGCCGCATCGTTGAACGCCAGCCCCGCATCAAGATCTTCGGCGTCGAGCATCCGCTGAACGCCGAAGTCCGCATCATGAACGGTTTCAGCGCCCATGCGGGACGCAGTGAACTCCTTGCGTTCGGCAAGCATTTTCAGAGGGTCCGGCTGGTTCATGGCGAACAGACAGCGCTCGCAGCGCTCCGGACCGGCTTGGCCGAGGCTGGTATTCCGGACGTGGCCATTCTGCGCGAAGCCGAACCCATTGAGGCGTAACCCAAAATTCGGCGGCAGAACACAGAAATCCCTGCCTATCGAAAAGGGGCGGGAAAAACTTTTTGGACAACATGATCCCGCAAAGCATTTGATTGGCCCGGTGAAGTCTATCGGGACCATAAGGTTCACATCATCCAAGACTCGCCCATGGCAATAGCGAGCGACGGGTGATTCCGGGGTCAAGCGACCGTGGGCATGGGTCCCGCAAGGACTTGTTTTACTTTCACGATGAGTTCGCGGGGTTGATAAGGTTTTTGGATGAACCCCGCCAGGCCTTCTCGCGAGAATCGCGCAACCGTATCCTGTTCGTTGTATCCGCTGGAAAGAATCACGGGCACATCCGGGCGAATCGCGCGAATTCGCTCGTACGTTTCCGTCCCGCTCAGACGGGGCATGGTCATGTCGAGAAGCACAAGGACGATTTCGCTGCAATGGCGCTCAAACATTTCAGCGCCTTCCTGCCCGTCGCATGCAAGGATTGTACTGAATCCAAGTGGTTCGAGCGTGTGCGCGGCGACATCGCGAACGATCGGTTCGTCATCAATGACAAGAATGACGCCCGATCCCTTCCATGCCGTGACGTCCACGACGGACGGGGTGGTTTCGGCCATTTGCTTTGCGGCCGGAAAGAGGACCTTGAACGTTGCGCCGGCGCCCGGTTCGCTGTAAACCTTGATGGCGCCGTGATGGCTTCGGATAATGCCCAATGTGGCGGCAAGGCCGAGGCCCCTGCCGACAAATTTGGTCGTGAAAAACGGGTCGAAGATGCGGGCCTTGGTTGCCTCGTCCATGCCGCATCCGGTATCCGACACTTCAAGGAAAATATACAGGCCGCCTGCCAGCGAGTCGTCCAAGTAAGTCTGGGAGAGATATTCGTGCGTGACTTCCATGACGCCGGTGGAAATCGAAATGACACCGACATTGTCCCCAATAGCGTCTGAGGCATTGGTGATAAGATTCATAACGACCTGCCGAATCTGGGTGGCGTCTCCCTCGATGGCGGGCAAGTCGGGGGCAAAATTGTATCGGAGCACGGCTTTTCGCGATATGCCGGCCTCGATGAACTGGGCCATTTCCTGGACCAGTTTGCCCAAGTCAATGGATTCGATGACGAATTTGCCGCGGCCGGAATAGGCGAGGAGTTGCTTGGCGAGATCGGCGGCGCGTTGTCCGGCCTGTTCGATTTGCTGGATGCGCTGGTACATTTTTGTGTCGGGCGGCAATTCACGGAGGACCAGCCCCGCATAACCGAGAATGCCCATCAGGAGGTTGTTGAAATCGTGCGCAATCCCGCCGGCCAGCACGCCGAGACTTTCGAGTTTCTGGGTGTGCTGGATTTGGGCTTCCAGGCGGCTGCGTTCCTGTTCGTCGTTCTTGCGCTGCGTGATGTCGCGGGTAACGCCCACAATGCCCGTGGCCGAACCATTCTGATCGCGCAGAAAAGAGACTGTCACTTCGGTCCAAATCATGCGCCCGTCCTTGCAGCGTTGCTGAAGTTCGAGCACACGGGAGCGCTTCGGATCGGCATTGCCGGATCGTTCGATGACCAGTTCCTCTTGGAATGCCTTTTGGACGGCCGCCATCGAGGAGGCGGACAAGTAGTCTTCAAGCCGGCGCGCCAGCGCTTCCTCGACGGTGTATCCCTGCATTTGGGTTACGGAGGGGCTCATATAGGTGAACTGCAGATCGAAGTTCATGGTCCAGATTACATCGGTCACATTTTCGGCCAGCAGGCGATAACGGTTTTCGCTCTCGCGCAAGGCATCCTCGACGGCTTTCCGGGCCGTTACGTCGCGCGTGATGCCACACAGTCCCACAATTTCCCCGGCTTGGTTGCGCATCGGCACCTTGACGACGTGGAAGGTGCGGTTGCCTTCGGGCAGGGCCCGCGTATCTTCCATTTCGACGATTTCGCCGGCCAGTACGCGCCGGTCCACCTCGTCAATGCGGATGCCGCCCATGGCGCCAAACACCGAGTCGCCCGTATGGCCGACGAGGGTCGAGGCCGGAATGCCAAACATCCGCTCCATGGCCGGATTTACGTGCGTGTAGCGCAGGTCGCGGTTTTTCAGGTAGATCCCGTCGTGCGCCGATTCGAAGATGGCGCGAAATCGTTCTTCGCTTTCGCGCAGTTCGCGTTCACGCCGGGCCTGCTCCGTGATGTCGCGGAAACACCAGACGCACCCGGCGGCCACGCCGTCCACCATGTTCGGGCGGGCATATTCCTCGATGATCCGGCCGTCCAGGGTGTTCAAGAGCACGGTTCCGTAGGTATCCCCGTCATTCACGGTGTCTCTCGACGACAGAAAACGTTCCGGATTGGCCAAATGGCCGGCAATGTGTTTCCAAAGTTCCGTTGAGGAAAGGTTGGCGTATCCGTCTTCCGGCAAATGCCACATTCTGGCGAAATGGGTGCTCCAGTTGACGACGCTTTCCTTGTCCGAGACCACCACGACCGCGTCCACGGTTGCGTCGAACATCGCGCGCAACATGGAAATCGAACGCTTTAGGTCCTCCTCTGTTTTGGTCCTATACGCCACTTCCTCTTCAAGACGTTTCAGCGAATCGCGCAACCGCGCCGTCATTCGGTTGAAAGCATCGGCCAACTCGCCTACTTCGTCCGCGTGCCGGACCGGCGCCTGACGCATCAGGTCGCCGCCCTCGATCGCACAAGCCGCGTCGCGTAATTCGAGCACCGGCCTCGTCAAGTGTCGAACCACCCAAAGACCGACCGCCAAGATACAGCCGAGCAACATCACCGCCAATACAATCGCATAATGGACCGCTGAAAAAAACGGCATGAGCACATCGCGGGCGTCGCGTTCAGCCAGAATGACTAAAGGCTGACCCAACAGCACCCATGGCAGGGCGCCCCGCAACGCACGATTCCCTTGGATGCTGGTTCCGTAACCGTCAACCCGCGGCCATGCCACGGTTTCGGATATGCCCTCAGTTGTGGTTTTGGCCAATATACGGCCTTCCGGATCCAATAAATAGAAATGCTGGTTTCGCCCCAAATGCGCTTTGGTCAGATTTTTCCAAATCTGTTCCATATTTATTTCAGCTTGAAGAAAGCCTGCCGACGCGCCATCCGCCCTGATTGGAATAAAAATAATCATTTGCCCTTTTTCAGGTGATCCGGCAAGAAAAAGACGCGGTTCAGGCAAAGAGTCCGATGGTTCGGAACGGGTAAAATCAGAAAAGGGCGCATCGCCGACGCGGGCCATTTCCCGGCCGCCGGGATCCAGCAGTCGCAAGGCGGTTGGCGTCTTCGCGGACGCAAGGAGGGTTTCAAGGAAATCGCGCCGTGCCGCGTCGTCGCCGAGGTTTGCCGCAACCCGGCCGCTGGCGATCAAGAACGCGGTGGTTTCTTCCATGATTGCTTCGAGCAAATGGGCAGTGTCTTCAAGATCGTGCCGCAAAAAGACAAGCGCCCGCCGGGTTAGTTGCATGTGGGCATGCCAAGCCGTGGCGCCCAAAATCAGGATCAAGGGACCCGCCGCAACACACACGAAAAGTCTCAGGAACCGGCTGCGAACGTAGGTCTTCATACCATCCCTATCCGGTATTAATCCGCTGAACCGTTAGATTTGCGACGCGCCACGTCTTTTCAACTCGGCCACCACCTCGCGAACGTCTTGTGCGCGTTCCTTCGGCATCACCAAGATTGCGTCATGAGTCGCCACCACGACCAAACCTTCCACGCCGATAAGCGCCAGCACGCGATCCGACTGCGAATCATGATCGTTATAAACGATACAGTTTCGTGAATCAATCAAAATGGGGTCGCCGACGACAATATTTCGACTGGAATCGGGCGCGTGAGTACGTTCGAGGGCCGGCCATGCGCCCACGTCGTCCCACGGAAAAGACGCCCGAGCCACCAGCACATTCCGGGCCCGTTCCATCAACGCAATATCTATCGAGACATTGTCGAGGCGCTCGAACACGCGAACGACTTCGGGTTCATTGCCCGATCGCATGGCCCGCGTCATGGATCGTATCGCCCCGGACAGATCGGGACACGCCGTGTCCAGTTCATTCATGAAATCCGCGATGCGCCAGAAAAACATGCCCGCATTCCATAAATATCGTCCCGAGGCCACAAAATGGCGCGCGCGTTCCGAATCGGGTTTCTCGTGAAAGCCGCCGACGCGGTAGACCGGAATCCTGCCCGTGAATCCCTCTAGAGGGCGGCCGTCGTCCGGTGTCTGGACATAACCGTAACCGGTCTCCGCGCGTGAGGGCACGATGCCAATGACCGCCAACGCCTTTTCGCGCTCCGCCGCATCCAATACCGTCGAAACCGTCGCCCGGAATCCCTCCGCGTCACCGATGCTCTGATCCGCCGTAACAACAGCCATCGAAAGATTGCCGAACGATTCGTCGCCTTCTTCGACGTCTTCTTTGGCCAAAATATGCGCCGTGGCATACGCCAGACAACCGGCCGTATTTCGTTTGCAGGGTTCAGCAATGATGTTTTCGTCCGGCACGCCCGGATTTGCAGCCCGAATGGGGTCCAAAAGAACACGACTAGTCGCCACATAGATGTCGCGGGGCGAAATCAGCGGGGCAAGTCGTTCGACCGATTCCTCAATCATGGTCCGGCCGCTGCCCGTCAGGCGTAGGAGTTGTTTCGGACGCAGCTGCCGCGACAACGGCCAGAAACGTTCACCTGAACCGCCGGCCATGACCACTGCGATGCGTTTGACCATCTTTTTTGTCGGCATCTGCCTGAATCCTCCCATTGCAACGTCATTGTATGACAGCCTGCCCCGGGATCCCAAACAAGGATCTTTCGATGTTCAGAATAGAAGAGGACGCGCGCCGTAGTTGTTTATGAGGATCGTTCGGGCTTCGCCGCAGGTAAAGATCGAACCGGTAATGAGCAGGGGATGATCGCGCGTGGCGAGGAGAATGGCGTGGGGGAGAGCCTCCGCGATCGAGCCAAACGCATCATGTGGACGCCCCCCGGCGGCAAGGCAAAGCCGTTCAAGGGGCATGGCGCGCGTGCCGGTAAAACAGGAAAAAACAAAGCGGGTTGCAACGGGCGCCAATGCTTCGATCATGGACGCGGCGTCCTTGTCGGCGGAAACAGCCAACAAGACGATGCACCGATCGATCGCGCCGGCCACGGCGCGCGCGCCATCGGGATTGTGCGCAATGTCCATGATGACCGGAGGATCGTCGAGCACGCGTTCGAGACGGCACGGCCAGCGGGCCGAGGCGATCCCGGCAACGGTGGCGCTATGGTCCAACCTGGGAAATGTCGGTTCGATTTGTTCGGCCAGCGCGGTCGCCACGGCGGCATTGGCGCCCTGATGACGGCCGCCCAGCGCGAGCGGCGTTGGCGGAATATTCCTCGTGGCGCTTCGATACGCAAAGGTCTGATTGAGCGGTGGCCCTTCGACCCTGTAGTGGAAGTCGCGCCCGCATTCGCGGACGCTACAACGTGCATCCGTCGCGCGGGCCAGAATCACCGCGCGCGGACCTTGTTCGATTATCCCTAAAACGAGGGGTGTTTCCGGCTTGATAATCCCCGCCTTCTCGGCCGCAATGGCTTCGATGGTCGTACCCAGATACTGCGTGTGGTCAAGTCCGATATTCGTGATGGCGGTCGCGACCGGTTCGACCACATTGGTCGAATCCAGTCGCCCGCCCATGCCCACCTCGACAAGGGCCGCGTCCACACGGCGATCCGCGAACCAACGGAACGCGACCGCCGTGGTCATCTCGAAAAAAGTCGGCGGGGCATCCATTCGATCCGCAACGTCGCGAAACCGGGAAATGCCATCGTCGAGTTCTTCGTCGCCGATACATTCCCCATTGATCGTGAAGCGCTCATTGACGGCCCTGATATGCGGACTCGTAAAGCGTCCCACGCGATATCCGGCTGCACGGAACATGGCATCCAAAAAAGCGGCCACGCTCCCTTTGCCGTTCGTGCCCGCAATATGCACGACGGGATAGGCGCGATGCGGATTACCGGCGGCGTCCAGCAACGCCCGAATCTTCTCGAGACCCAGTTTGATGCCGTGAAATTCAAGACCGGCCAGGTATTCACGAGGTGTTTGCACGTTCAATCTCCCTCACCGACACGGGTGGCGCAGCGAGAATACCCGTGCTATCGGGACGAGTCAACGTTGCAGGGATCGTTTTTCCGTCTCCAACGGCAATAATCGAAGGCGTTCGTGGCGATGCCGGCCAGTGCGGCAAGGGCAAATCCCGTTACCGTGGCAACATCCACCCACCAGGCGGAAACATCTGCTCCGAAGGTTCGATCGATCAGAAATTTGATATAGGAGAAGGGTAGATCGGTGTCGCCGAGCGCCCAGCGCACGCGCCAATGCCAGTCGGTGCAGGGACAATAGCCGAATCCATGCCAGATGCCGAGGCCGAACCACGATGCCGCAGTCAGCGCGACAACCATCAGGTGCCATCGCCGGGTCTTGCGCCATGCCCAACCGAACAGGATGAACACGATCAGCGCGGAATGAAAAACGAAAAAACCGATATCGAGCATCCGGTAAAGCAACATAAACTTATTCCGCTTTTCTGTTCATGCTACCGTCTTGAACTTGCACAAGCAAAAAAGCCGTGGCCGCTCATTGGCGCATGGACAATAGATGGGGTATAGTCGGGTCGGCTTGTAATAAAAGGCGATCATGAATCGGGATCAACTATTGGCATTGGCGGACCTTGTGCCGCACTGCGCGCGTCGCGTGCTCGTGGCCGGCGTGTACGATGAGACACTGGCCACCAATCTGCGCGGACGTGGCGCGACGGAAGTGCATGCGCTGGCGGATCCTATGCGCGAAATGCCGGGATTTGATTCGGTCCAGCCGCTTTCTCTGCGGGGCGATTTGCCTTTTCCGACTCGGTATTTCGATGCAATTCTTTTGCCGATGATGGATGCCGACCCTGAAAACACCGAAAAAACGATCATGGCGCTAGCCCCTTTTCTTGCCAAGAACGGTTACGCAATGGGCGAAGCCGCCAACGCCGCTTATTGGCGTAATTTAGGCCGTGGAACGAACATTGAATCAATACGCGCCGTTTTAGAAGCCGCCGGCCTTCAACTGTACGGCTTGTCCCATAGTGTCGCCGAAGACGATCCCGAAGCCGAACAGGATGGCGACTGTCTCGTAATTGAAGGACGGCGATTGCATGCCCCGGACGAATCCGCGCGCCAGTCGCTATTGACTCCCTTTTACCGGTTCACGGCGATTCGTCCTGAATACAATCCGATGGAACACGCCTGTGCCCGTTTTGATGCCGGTCATCCGGAAGAGGCGTATGAAATCCTCGCGCAGATCCCCCCGATCTGTTTCGATAACCCGGAAGTGGCGACGGCCATCCATTCAACGATCCTCCTATGCCTGTTGGCGCTGGTTTCGCCGGATACGAGCACGTCAAAGAACCTGAATCGGTTGATGAAGGCCCAATGGTCGTTTTACAGCGCGATTGCCCTCTCTCCGCATTTGCAAAGCGCCTATCGCGCCCAGGCGGAAATCTGGCATCGCATCGGCCATGCCGACATGGCCGTCCGCCTGCTCCGTTCCATTCAGCATGTTGCGCCGGACAAAGATGTGGCGGCCCAATTGGCGGGCTATGGATCGCCTTCTCGCATCGAAGCGCCGGACGACACGGCGCCCCCATGGAATCCGCCGGCGCATGCGCCGCGCCTGTTGTTTGTTACGCATCCACGTCCGCATTACGGGCTGGATATCCTGTACGACGGACTCTGCGCGGTCCTCGGCGATGAAAACGTCGTTGAGTTTCCATGGAAACCGTCGCTCCACGGACAACCGCCCGCCACGATGGCAAACTATCCCTGCGTATTTGACAGGCCGGGCGCGCGGTGGACGCTTGACGCGGTATTGAACGCACTGGACAAGGGAACGTTCGATGCCGTGCTGTACGGTGACCTCGAGCAATCCCTGCGGCGCACGACCGCACGGCGCATTGTGCAGGCGGCCGCCGGCACGCCGGTTTTCCTGTTCGATGCGCAGGACACGTGCGACGACAGGCGCGCGGACATGACGGAATTCCTCCGCATCCCGTCGTTTGCGGGCGTTTTCAAACGGGAAATGCTGATTGGCGCCGATTATGGACCCAACGTGTTTCCGCTGCCGTTTGCCTATCCGGATGGGCGCGTGCCGACCCTTTTGCCGGACGAACGCCCCTACGACCTGTTTTGGGCGGGCCATCGCGAGTTCGGCCTGCGCCGGCTCTACCTTGAACGCCTCGAATCGCTGACCGGGCAATCGTTCAGTCTGGCTTTTCCACAGGAAGATTATGTGAAAGTAATGCGGGCGTCCCGGATCGGCTTGAATATTTTTGGGATGGGATTCGACACGGTCCGTTATTGGGAACTGCCCGCCCACGGCTGTATGCTGCTCGCGGAACGCCTGCCAATACGCGTCCCGCACGGATTTACCGACGGCATCAACGCGGTCTTTTTCGACGATATGCGGGAATTGGAAGAAAAACTGGCCTATTACATCGCCCATCGCAACGAGATTGACCCGATAGCCCGCGCGGGCCACGCGCATTTCCTGCGGCATCATACCGGCAGCGCCCGGGCGCGGCAGGCCCTCGCGTGGATGCGCCAATGCGGGGCCTTCGACCGTTGTTACATGAGCACCGCGTAACGCACGATGAATGCCAGCGCGATGACGTACATGACCGCGTGAACTTCCCGGCCCCGGCCGGACAGCCACTTGATGGCGGCAAATGAGACACATCCTGCCGCAATGCCTTCCGTGATTCCGTAGCCGAACACCATGATCGCAATCGTCAGAAACGCGGGCAGGCTTTCCGTGACGTCATCCCAGCGCACGCGGCGCAGCGGCGCCATCATCATGAATCCGACGAAGATCAGCGCGGGCGCGACAGCGGGGTACATGCTGACATGGAGTTCGGTGGACTTCAGATGATAGAAAGCCGCGCCGATGTCCTGGCCGGCGATATGAATGATGGGCGCGAACGCGATGGCGAGTATGAAACAAAGGCCCGCCACAATGGCGGCAAGGCCGGTCCGGGCGCCGGCCGCCACGCCTGCCGCGCTTTCAATGTAACTGGTAACGGTAGACGTCCCGAACAGCGCGCCGACGCTGGTCGCCATGGCGTCGGCAAAAAAGGCTCGCCCGGCGCGTGGCAGGCGGCCGTTTTCGTCAACGAAGCCGGCCTGTGTACCCACGCCGATTAGCGTGCCGACCGTGTCGAATAGAACGAGGAAAAAGAAGAGGAGGATGGCGACAAGGGCGTCAGGCCAACGGGTGATCAATTCCGAGACATCGAGTTGGAAGAAGGTCGAAAAGTTCAGGGCAACCTCCGGACGGGTCCAGGGAATGATGCCGGTCGCTAGGCCGATGCCGCAACTGGCCAGCACGCCGAGAAGAATCCCGCCGCGAACGCCTCGCGCGTGCAGGACGGCAATCAGCAAAACGCCGAACAAGGTCAAGAGCGCGGGACCGGTGTGGAATCCGCCGAGCCGGACCATCGTGGTCGGGCTGAGCACAATGATGCCGCCCCATTGCAGGCCGATGAATCCAATAAAAAGACCGATAGCGGGACCGATGCTGTTCGTGAGGCATTGCGGCAGAACGGCAAGGATCATTTCGCGCGTGCGAAAGATCGAAAGCAACATGAACAAAATGCCGGAAATGAACACGATCGTCAACCCCGCCTGCCAGGAGAATCCCATCCCGCCCGGGAACGTCGAGCAGACGGTGAAAGCAAAAAGAAAATTCTCGCCCATGCCGGGCGCCAGCGCAAACGGATATTTGGCCAAGACGCCCATCAGCACGCAGGCAAAGGCCGACGACAGGCACGTTGCCATCAGCACCGAACCAAAATCCATGCCGGCCATGCTGAGAACGGTCGGTTGAACGAATACGATGTAACTCATCGTGGCAAACGTGGTCAAACCGCCCACCACTTCGCGGCGGACGCTCGATCCGGCCGCTGCAATACCGAAGTATCGATCCACTATGCCTGCCATGATGTGTCCTCCCATTCACATCGCCCCAAAGTCGCAAGCGGCGCCCGCTATGACGGACGCCGCCTATCGAACACGTTCAATGCAATCTATGATCGGGCCGCTCTCCGAAAGAGCTGCGCCAGCAGCGCGGCCAGCGCCGCCGCGACACCGGCCAGCACGATCCATGCCGCGCGCGATCCGGTCGCATGCACATCGAAAGGAATCGCTGCGCCAAACGCCATCCGCTGGCCAATCTGCACCACGCCGGAATGGTTGATTTGAATCTCGGCATAGGTTTGTCCATTCGACTGAACCAAGCGGACGCTGTCCGGAACAAGCCAGCCCGTTACGTTGCCGCCGCGATACCAGCCTTCATGACCGGCGGATTCGCTGTAGTAAAAAACTTCGATCGCGGCGGGATTCGTATCCACGGACACAGGGATTTGAATGGTTACGGGCGCATCGTAGACTCCGGCCGGTAGTATCCGATAAACAGACGATCGGGCATTGGCCGCCACGGGCGGAATCGGCCGCACGTTGAAATCTTCCTGCATGCGCAGGCTGCCGCCGGTCTCTGTTTTGTCCTCTGCCACCACGAACGTTTGGGAGACAGGGCCGAGAATGTCGCCTTTCACCGTTACGCCGCCCACGGCCAGTGTGACCATTTCGCCGGCCGGTAAAAGCGAATCGGGCGCAAATACAACCCAACCATCCCGGTTGTCGCCGGGTGTCGTGGCGCGCCATGCGCCCCCGGAAACCGTTCCGGCGCTCGTGGTAAGCGCTGCCCACACGGTGGACGGATCCACGCCGTCATCCGAACCCAATCGAATCGCCAAGCGGCTGTCCGCCGCAATTTTGGAAGCCGGTTGATTTTCCACGCTGCGCGGCAATGTCGTTTCAACAATACGGTCATCCAGACGCTTGAAAATCGCCCCACAATCCGTTTCGTCCTTATTGTCGAGTTCCAATCGGACTTCGACCAAGGCGTTTTCATTCACATGAACCGTCACGGCCACCGTCGTGGGTTTGTAGGAAGGCGCCGAGACCGTAACCGTGTAGTTGTCCGGGCGCACATGGGTAAAGACATACTCGCCGTATTGGTTTTGCGTCATGACGCGCCCGACCGGGTCGAGGCGCACCGTCGCGTTGGTGATGGGCGTAATCGAACCGACGGCGGACACTCGGCAGGTAAGCGTCGCGGCGCTCGCGAAATAGTTGAATCCGCTGGCCAAGGTCGCCGTTCCGCCCTCATTGGTAACGGACACGTCAACCGTTCCGGGCGCATGCGCAGGGATGGCCACAGTCAATTCGGAATCGCCGGCAGCCGACACGCTCGCCGCCAATCCGTCAAAGGTCACGCTTTGCGGATTGGCCAACCCGTCTCCGATTATCCGCACCACGTCACCTCCCGCGATGGATCCCTGGTTCGGGAATATCGAAAAGATGCGCGGAACCTTTACAAAGAGGAAAGCGTCGGCGCGAATGGCGGGATCCATCGCGCTGCGCACTTCAATGTCCACCGTTCCCACCGCGTGCGGGGGCGTCGTTACATACAGCCGCGTGTCCTCGCGCGAAGACTCATCAATGACGCCGGCTGTGCCGCCAAACAGGACTTGACGCGCGATGGCAAGATTCCTGCCCCTGATCAGGATGCGGGTTCCACCCGCCGCCGAACCTCTAGCGGGCTGCACGGAACCGATGGTCGGTTGACCCATATAGGTAAAACCTTGAAGCCGGGTTGCTTCGCCGAGCGGGGTGGTCACGACAACGTCCACGGGACCTTCCGGATTCGGCGAGGCGGGCGTTGACACGGGCGTCCTGACGGTTACAGATTCGGTTGTTTTCGCCAGAATTTCGAGCAGCGTGCCGCTGAACAACACGGAACCAGCTCCATCAAGCCGCCGTCCGTTGATGATTACCGTTTCGCCGCCGCGCACCGCGCCGGCGCTGGGCGTTATGGATGTAATGGCCGGGAGCGGGGTAAACACCGCGGTAACGTTCTTATCCGCGTCCATGGTCAGCGCGGCGACGTTCGCGGTTCCGCCCACGTCGCCCCGCCACTCCTCGAACCGCCAGCCGGCCTCGGGTGTGGCTATCAGCGTCAATTGCTTGCCGTCCACATACGCGTATTCGCCTTCCGGCGGCGACACGCGGCCCTCGCCCTCGACCGACAAGACAAGTCGGCGGATCGTTCCACCGACAAACACGGCACGAATGCTCTTGTCGCCATTCATAATCAATTCAACCTGATGGAGATCGCCGGAGAGATCCCCCGTCCATCGGTCGAATGCGCTGCCGGCATTCGGCACGGCCCCTACTTGGAGTTTCGTGTTTTTCTTGAATCGGTACAGCTGATCGCTTGACCGCTGAAATCCGTCCGGCGGCAGCATGGGCGATATGGCGATCGTGCCCGATCCTTCCACCACCGCCGCGAGGGTGTAGTCGTAGCCGTCTCTGACGAAAACGGCGGTGAGCGTCAAATTCTTCGTGATTTCCACCACGCCCTGGCCGGTGTCGGTATCGCCGGCGGCAACGCCGGTAAGCGCGCCTTCCCAATGATCGAACCGCCATCCGAGATCGGCCACCGCGACAGCCGGCACCGACGTGCCTTCCTCGTAGGTATGCACGCCCGGCTCGGGCGAGATGGTTCCGCTTCCCGAAACCGCCGTGGTCAGTGTGTAGAGTTTACCCTGCTGCTTGAAATGGGCGGTCAAGGTCTTGTCGCCGTCCATCGTGACCTTCTTGGGATTGGTCTTGTCCGCCGTATTGTCGTTCCAATAATTGAACACATAACCCGTGTTGGCGGTGGCGGTCACGGAAACCTGCCGATTGCTGGGATATTTGCCGTCGGCATCGGGCGCTGGATCCCGGGTAAGCGTCCCGGCTCCCGGCGGATCCACGACAATGCCGAGCGTGTAGCGCTGGGCTTCGTTGCCGAAGACGGCGATGACATGCGTGTCGGCATTGAGCGTGACCGTGATGGGATTCTCCGTGCCGCTGGCGTCGCCTTCCCAATGATCGAACCGGAATCCCGGCGCCGGAACGGCCGTGACCCGCTTCTGATCGCCCTTGCAATACGAACGGGCGCCTTCGGGTGGATCGACGGTTCCGGTGCCGGCATCACGCACTTTAGTGTACAGCAGAAACGTCTCGTCGCAGCACTTGCCATCGAAATAAACGTTCAAGTCACGCGCCTGCAGAATAGGGATATCGGTACAGAGATTTTCCTGGCTGAGTTGGTTGCCGCGCACGTCGAACACATCCGGCACCAATTGCCCCGGGGCGCGCGCGCCCAGCCCGGCGTTGCCCACCAGCGCGCTGATGTCGCCGATGTCGTTGTTGTACAAGGTGAGCACGGCCAGCGACGGAAGGCCCGCAAGCGCCGTTACACTCCGGATTCGGTTCCGGTTCGGATAGCCGAGATCGTTATGCAGATAAATCTGGGACGGCGAAATCAGCGTGTTGCCTTCGAGATAAACCAGCGAGGCAAGCGGCCCGATATCGGAGATTTTGTTGTTCGACAAGTCGAGAATGATGAGATTGGCCAGCGGTGTAATGGGCGACAAGTCTTCGATGGCGTTGTTGGATAGCACCAAACGCTTAAGATCGGTCAGTTCGGACAAGGCTGACACATCGGAAATTCGATTACTTCCCAGATCGAGAGAGAGCAGGGACGTCATGTCTCTCAGTGGCGACAGGTCCGAAATTTTATTGTCGCTCGCGGAAAGGACTTGCATGAACGCCAGGGAACGAACCGGGGCAAGATTGGAAATGTCGTTATTGGCGGCGTAAAGTTGGGTAAGTCCGCTCAGGGACTCGATACCATAAAGGCTCGATAACACACGGGTCTTTGTAAGTACGCCATTGACCGTCTGTTCGACGAACTGGTTCTGTATTTCCAACTTCGCCAGACCGAACATACGGCTCAAGGGATGCAGGTCGCTTATCGCGTTGTTCGACAGATTGAGGCGTTGAACCGTGGAAAGCGTGCTCATCGGCGACAAATCCGCGATGCGATTGCCGCCCAAATTCAGTTCCACGAGATTGATGCAGGCGCGAATGCCGGTCAGATCGGAAATCATCGCGTTCGAGGCATCCAGTTTGGTGAGTTGCGCCAAGTCCGTTTCGTACAGGCTGCCCGACCGAATGCGCGCCAATTCGTTGGAATTCGCCGAATGCTGCAGCAACTGAAGCAGCGCCCAGCGGATTTTCCGGCTGAGGTTTGTGTCGGGAATGTCCACCACCCGGATGCCGCACGCTCCGGACCGGTATACCGTTACGCCACGGCTTTCCATTGCCGGGATATGGGTGCAGTACGCCTCCTGATTGAGTTCATTCCCCGTCAGGTTGACGACGTCTTCCATGTCTATGCCGGCATTGTTTGCAAGGGCGGCGATATCCTTAATCATGTTGTCTTCGAGAAACACAAAATGAAGTTGACGAAGATTGGCCAACGGGACAAGGGACACAACCTGGTTGCCGCGCAAGTAGATTTCTTCAAGTTTGGTCAGCGAAGCCAGCGGCGAAATATCGGAAATGGCGTTTCCCTGCAACTGCAGCGACTTAATCTGGGTGCAATATTCGATTCCGGTCAAGTCTGTAATACCGCGATATGGCGCATTCAAGGCATTCAGCCCGCGCAACTGGGTATCCAGGATGGGCGGAGCGGCCTGGACAAGCGCCTGAAGGACGGCCTTCTCCAAGTTCTTGTCGGGAAACGTGACTTCCACCTGCGCCGAGGCCATGATCGGCGCGAGCGCCGCCACCGCCAAGAGCAGACCCGGCAATCCCTTCCATTGCACCGCGTTCGTTCGCATTGCTGCCTCCTCATTCTTGGAAGCGCCGCCCGGCGCGGCGTTTCCGCGCTTACCGCCACTGACGCCAATGGGCTTTTGCCCGGCATCGGGACAAATGCCGCCGCTTCGCGAGGAATTCCCGCGTCATGGACCGGCTAAGCATTATATCCCGCATAAGTTTACAGTGTCGTACACAAAATGTAAAGTGTTTTCTACCCCAGCCCATTTTGAGAAATGTTATAAGGACGCCCAACTCAAAGACAATCCGGCGTGCCGTTACGGCGCATTGTGGTCCTGGGAATCTTTCGGTTCCGGTTCGACAATACGATTGGCCTGATTTCCGGGTATATCGAGCGTCAATTTGCCCCAGTACAAGCCCTTGCCATCGGCCCTGCCGGTCCTCCCCCGAAGGCATTGCGTATCCGAAAAACCCTCAATGCCGACAGACCAATCTTCACGATATTTTTCCACAACGTGGAAGTCGTTGTCGGCTTTTATCAAGATTTTGGGTTCGCCATAGCATCCGAACCACCAGCCGTCATTCCAGCGGCAAACCGTTTGTATGCCCAGAAACGTGTAGCCACTGTCGAGAACATGACGCTTTACGAAAGCGAAACCGGCGTCGTATTCGTACACGTAATTTTCCTTGTATCCTTTCGGGAGGCCGCCGACGATGAAAAACCGCCCCTGATGCCACGCCATGCCGCCCGCCCCGTGAACCACTTCGGGCACGGCGTGTTTGGAAAGCAGGTTGAGGCTGTTTCCATCGTACACATAGACCCATGAATCGGCCTTGCCGGGTTCTTCGTTGAACAATCCAAGGTTTACGGCCACATACACCTTGCCGTCATGCCAGGCGGGATCGCCGTGATGGGAGGGCGCGGCGGCATAAGCCAAACGACGCCCCTCGAGATCCGTCTTGACAACCGCCTGGGTGAACGACCAGTAAATGGCGTTGCCGGGTTCGATCGCGATTCCCTGAAGGTGTCCCTCGTATGCGCCTTCACAGACGATTTCGGCAAAGGCGCCTCCGGCTGGGGCCAGGCATGACGCAAAAAAGAAACAAAATACACAAAGACACACGGCGCGATGGTTCATGGCCATTCTTTCCCGTTCGGCAACGCAGGTTCGCTTTGGCAACAATAATGCAGTATGATACGACAAAATCGGTCCCAAGGCGAACAATGGATTGCGAACACGGGCCGAAAATGCCGGAAAGGATGCGCCATGGTGAAGATTTCACGCGCGTTGTTGAGTTGTTACGACAAGACGGGCCTGGTGGAATTGGCAGGGGTGCTCAATGAGTTTCGGGTGGAGATTATCGCAACGGCCGGCACGCTGAAAACATTGCGGGATGCGGGCATTGCCGCGATGAGCATTGCCGATTTCACCGGAGTGGCCGAAATGCTGGATGGCCGCGTGAAATCGCTTCATCCGAAGGTTCACGCGGGTCTGCTCGGCATTCGCGACAATAAATTGCACGTCGAACAGATGCAGGCCATGGATTACAAATGGATTGATTTCGTCGCCGTAAACCAGCATCCGCTGGATTTGCTGGCCCGGCAACCGGGCATCACGGTCGAGGAACTTATCGAGCAGACCGATATCGGCGGAACGGCCATGATTCGATCGGCGGCCAAAAATTTTCGTTATGTGACGGTGGTGGTAAACCCGGCAAGGTACAAAACAATCCTTCATGAAATGCGCGCGCACGAGGGCGCGGTCACGTTCGCCACACGGTTCCGTCTCGCACAGGAAGCCTTCGCATGCACCGCCGCATACGACCGGTTCATCGCGGATTATCTCCGCAGCGCGGAACCGCCCAAAGAATAGGACGTCGAAAAAGTTCTGTCTCAGACAATGTGCATATAGAAGATTGTTTGTTTCGACTGTTTCCAATCCCATCCAATCCGGAGGAACGCATGAAAATCCTTGTGATCGGCAGCGGCGGGCGTGAACATGCCCTTGTATGGAAGTTGGCCCAAAGTCCCCTCGTCGAGGCCCTATATGCCGCTCCGGGCAATCCCGGCATGGCGCAACATGCCGAATGTGTCGCCATTCCAGTAACAGAGACGGGGGCCTTGGTGGATTTTGCCCGCGATCATGGAATTGGGCTGGTGGTTGTGGGACCGGAAGATCCGCTTGCGGACGGCATCGTGGATCGTTTTGGTAAAGCCGGCCTGGTTGCGTTTGGACCTTCCGGCGCGGCGGCGCAACTGGAAGCGAGCAAGATATTTGCCAAGCGCTTCATGCAGCGCCACGGCATCCCCACGGCGGCCCATGCCGAATTCGACAATGCGGAAGAAGCCATCGCATACGCGCAACGACAGGGAACGCCCCTGGTCGTCAAGGCCGATGGATTGGCCGCGGGAAAAGGCGTCACCGTTGCGCGCGACATGGATTCGGCCGTCAAGGCCATTCGGGAGGCGATGGTGGAGGGCGCTTTTGGCGCGGCGGGATCGCGAATCGTAATCGAGGAGTGCCTATTGGGCGAAGAAGCGTCCATACTCGCCTTTTGCGATGGAAAAACAGCCGTTCCGATGATGGCCAGCCAAGATCACAAGCCGCTGCTCGACGGGGATGCCGGTCCGAATACCGGCGGCATGGGGGCGTATTCGCCGGCGCCGGTGGTCACGGCGGATCGAATGGAAGAGATTGTGTCGCGCATCCTGGAGCCGTGCGTGGCCGGCATGGCCGCCGAAGGCATGCCCTACAAGGGCGTGCTGTACGCCGGACTCATGATTACGACCGCGGGACCGCGCGTGATCGAGTTCAATTGCCGCTTCGGCGATCCGGAAACGCAAGTGGTGTTGCCGCAATTACAGTCGGACCTTGTGCCCGTCATGCAGGCATGTTGCGAAGGCAGTCTGGAGAACATGGAAATCTCGTGGAATTCGGGCGCGTGTGTGACCGTCGTGATGGCGTCCGGCGGTTATCCGAAGTCGTATCCAAAGGGCAAAATGATTACCGGAATCGAGGAGGCCGAGCGCGAACCGGGCGTCAAGGTCTTTCATGCAGGCACAAAACAGACACCGGACGGCCTTGTGACAAACGGCGGGCGCGTACTGAACGTGACGGCATTTGGATCCGATATCGCCTCCACCATCGAAAAAGCCTACGGGGCCGTTCGCCGTATCCACTTCGACGGCGCTCATTTCCGAACCGATATCGGCGCGAAAGCCCTCGCGCGCACGTAGCGCGCCGTTCCGGTTGGCAGAACCTCAACGCGCACAGCGGAATTTTGGGTTCCAGCCGAGTTTGTCCCTTGCGCGGGCATAGCAGACAAGCGAACCATAACCGCCGCAAGCCTCCAGCCAGGCACGATCCACGGGCACGCCGGCAAAATGGCGTCCGGCAAGATCCATCGAAGGGATTGTGCTGCGCTGATCTTCGGCATGAACAAGAAACGCCTCGTAGCCCTCAGGGGGATCGTATTCGATCGCGCGCGCAATCGCCTCGACCAGATCCATCACGCCGATATAGTCGCAAAGGTGCGGATAGTCGGGCGGCGGTTGTGCCGCCATCGAATCCAGCGATTCCACGCTGACAATATAGGGCGGGCGGATCGTTACGACAGGCTTCCCAAACCGCCGCACATACGCCCGGCACCAGTACTCGGCCTCGACTTTCGAGCATGCATAATAATCCGTTGCCATGGACGGCTGATCCTCGTCAACGGGCAGGCGACGTGGCCGGTTTGTAAACGGCGGTTCCGACAGTCCGTGGTACATCAGCGACGAAATGAAGACAAACCGCTCGACACGAGGATTGCGGCCCGCCGCTTCGAGCACATTGAACGTGCCGAGGACATTGGTTTCAACAAGGGCATGGTACGGTTTCCGTGTTCCAGGTATGGCCGCGCAATGGACAACCGTGTCGGCGTCCGCCATGGCTCGTTCGACGGCCTCCGAATCGGTTATTGAACCGATAGTGAATGTTCCGCCAGCGACATCGGGCGCGCGCACATCAAACGGAATGACATCATGCGCGTCACGCCAAACGCGCAAACAGGCGGCGCCCAAGCGCCCGCTCGAGCCCGTGAGGAATATGCGCCGTCGCATGCCGTCAAGACCGGTAGAGGCTATGGCCGATGCCCATCGCCTCGCGGCACGCCTCGACGGTTTCGAGCGCGACGGGCGTCACGCGCTTGGCGTTCTCGTACAGGAACGCCCGTACCGATTCCTCGTTGTTCGCCGGGTCGTTGAATCGCTCGATGATGGGTGCATTGAACGCGGAGACGTATTGGGCCAGCGTGGTTTTCAGCGTGCCGTAAAAGCGTTCGCCGCGGCGATACTTGCCCAGGAAATCCAGAAAAACCTCGTTCGGCGCCAGCAGGCTGAGCAACCGGTACAGCACGCCGACGCTGGCCGGCATCCGCGGAATCACAATATCCGGTTCATCGCTGTCCGTGTCGAGAGGCAGCGGCTCGGTCGAGGTCTGCACGCCTTTGATTTTCTTCAAGACCGTCGCCGGATCGTCGAGCAAGTCGAGCGTGTTGTTGTCGCTCTTGCCCATCTTCGCCGAACCGTCGAGGCCGGGCAGACGCAGCGCTTCCCGAGACACGGCCGCGGGCACCTTGAGCGTCTCGCCGAAACGGTGGTTGAACCGTTGCGCGATGTCCATGGCCATTTCGACGTGCTGCCGTTGGTCGTCGCCGACGGGCACCTTATCCGCGCGCACGATCAAGATGTCCGCCGCCATCAGCACTGGATAGCCCATCAAGCCGTACGACAACGGATTGCCTTCGACATTGGGCGTTTCCTCGAGTTTTCCCATCTTGTCCTTGTACGTCGTGCCGCGTTCGAGGAAACCGATGTTCGTAATCATGCCGAGCAACAACGTCAGTTCCGCGGTACATGGCAGGTCGCTCTGGCGGTAAATGACCGATTTTTCCGGATCGAGTCCGCAGGCCACATAAGTCCGCAGCATGTCGATCGTCTGACGGTAGAAGTCCGTCCGCTCCGAAATCGTCGTCAGCGCATGATAGTCCGCGATGAAGTAGTAACAGCAATGCCCCTGTTCCTGCAGGCGGATGAAATGCTGGATGGCGCCGAAATAATTGCCAAAATGCAACCGGCCGGTAGGCCGGATGCCGGATAGAATAATCTCGCGTTCGCTTGCCATGAATTTTTCCTCGCGGGTCCTGTGGAAACGCCTCAAGAATACTCCATCGCATACGCATGTTTCCACGTCTTGACACCGAAGGGGAACAGGGTACGTCTACAAACGCAGGCCGGAAACGCGACGAGGAGATGCAAAATGGACAAGAAGATTGGGGCCGGATTCCTGCTCTGGACATTGCTGATCGGTATTTGTTTCGAGGCAACGGCGCTCGGCTGGATATCCGTCCGAGACGGGCGTTTCACCGACGAATCGGGCCGGCACGTCATCCTGCACGGCATCAACGTGGGAAACAAAAGCGCGCCTTATTTCACAAAGGATGGCCCGGAAGACTATGCCCGGATGCGTTCATGGGGATTCAACTGCATCCGGCTCCTGATTTTCTGGGCGGCGCTCGAACCGCAATGCGGCGTGTATGACGAGAAATACCTCGCCGCGCTGGATGCGCGCGTCGCATGGGCGCGCGACAACGGCATGTGGGTGCTGCTCGATCTGCATCAGGATCTGTGGGGCGAGGGAAAATGCCGGGGCGACGGCGCGCCGGCGTGGGCAACGCTCGACAACGGGCGCCCGCACGCCTCGCTGGGATTTGTCTGGAGCGACGCCTATCTCGTCAGCGGCGCGGTGCAATCCGCCTTCGACAATTTCTGGTCCAACGCGCCCGCGCCGGATGGCATTGGGCTACAGGATCATCTTGCGCGCGCGTGGAAATTGGTCGCGGAACGCTACGCCAACGAACCGGCCGTTGTGGGCTACGATTTGCTCAACGAACCATTCATCGGCTCGCCGATTCTCGAAGCGGTGGCGTCCATTATGAAACCGCTTGCCGAGGTTGCACGCGAATCGCCTCTGAACCGCGAAACGCTGTTCGAAAAATTCTCGGATGTCGCTTTGTTTCGGAGGGTTGTGGACGAAGCCGGGCCGGTGTTTCAACAGTTCGAACGGGAAAAACTCGGCCCGTACCACCAACGGATGGCCGATGCGATTCGGAGCGTGGATTCGCGGCATATCCTGTTTATCGAGCCGTCGCCGTCCTCGAACCAAGGCGTTCCAAGCGCGTTGCCGCCGGTGCTGTTGCCGGATGGTTCGCCCGATCCGCGACAAGCGCTGGCGCCCCATGCGTACGACATCGTGACGGACGGGCCGACACCGGAGATGGCGGACGAGGGGCGTCTCCGTTTCATCTTCGATAGGCACATGGAAACCGCCCGGCGTCTCAACATGCCGATGCTGCTCGGCGAATGGGGCGCATTTTACGGTTCGTCGCGCGTCCTACCCGCGGCGCGCGCGGTGCAGCGTCAAATCGAGCGGACACTCTGCAGCGACACCTATTGGGATTCGCACGACAAGATTGATCAGACGGTCTACTTTGAAACCCTCGAAAGGCCGTACCCCATGGCGGTCGCGGGCATCCTGCGCGAGTATGCCTTCGATCATGAGACCGGTGTTTTCACGTGCGCCTGGGAAGAAGACCCCTCCCAGGGACAATCCTCGATCGTGTTCCTGCCCGCACGCCGGTTTGCGAACGCGGAGGCGCCTTTCCCGGATGCCCGCATCGAACCCATCGCACCCGGCACATCGAACCTGATCCTCACGATTCCCGCCGGAAACGAAAAGCGCAGGCGCGACATCCGTCTATCCGCACCGGTAAGGTGATCGAAAGCAAAGAAAAAGGGCAGGCGCGAAGGCCTGCCCTGTGGCATTGCGGGGTTGACGAATCAGAATTTCAGCGTGGAGCCCACGTAGATATAATCGCCGTCGTTGTGTGCGCTGCCCTTGTTGAGCATATACCCGTTCCATTCGACGAAGTTGCCGTCGAAAGCGCCCTCGCCCCGGAACCAGTGCGCCCAGCCGGCGTCGAATTGAAGATCCTTGCTGTAATTGTAGAAGAGCGCAAGATAGGACTCCGTGCCCATGTGGCTGCCGCTGGATTTCGTCACGCGGCTGGGCTGGCCGGCGACGGGCATGTCGAAGGTGTCGTCGGCGCCGAAATAGGACACGCACAACAGCATGACCAGTTTCTCCATCGGGAAGGTCAGCACGCCGATGCGCACGTCGTAGCCATTGGAGAAGTCGTTGTTCAGATCCACGAATCCGCTGTAAATCTGGTTCGAAAACAGGCGGTTGAAACTGACGCTTGAGCGGGGATACAGGGGATTGGCCGACACGGAGCGGTTGTCTTCGCCGCTGAAATAGACGCCGCCGACAAACAGGCGCGGCTTCCACGGGCAATCGAAACTATAGCCCACTTCCAGTTTGGCCGCCCAGGCGTCCGCATCCGCATCGTGATCCCCGTACAGTCCCGGCTTGAACGTGAAACCGGCCTGATCCATGTCGCCGAATTGATAGGCGACTTCCGCCTCGAAATCGAATGCGCCGACCTTGCCGGCCGAACGCGCGCCAACGGTATGGAGTTCGGTCGGATCATACGTCGGATCGAATCCGGCCGGACCCACCGGGTCGGACGGCAACGCCCGCGCGTCGCGAAGATAAAGCCAGTACAGATCGAAGGCGACATTCTCGATGGCCTTGCAGGTCCCGTAGATGCCGTAAAAGTCAACGTCGCCGTCTTCCTCGGCGGGGCTTCCCTCAGCCAGCTTGCTCATCCAGGCGTCCACGGTAAACGTCTGGCCGGCGTACGTCAGCCGCACGGCGTCGAAGGACAGCCCCCGGAACAAAGGCGCCTTGTCGCCTTTGCCGACGAGGAACTCGCTGCCGAAACTCAATTCCTGCCGTCCGATGCGGAGGGCAAGCGGCGTGCCGTACAATTCACGCGCCTCGATATAGGCTTGGTAAAGACTCACGTCGCCGTCGGGACCGAGCAGCGTCGGCGTGAGGCCCGTCGTGGAACGGCTGTCCACGCCGGTCAGGTAATCGCTGCGGAAATCCTCGCCCCACACGTCGTAACTGTCGAATTCGACGAAGGCGTTCACATTGTCCGTGAAATCTGCGCTGACATGCAGACGCGTCCGTTGTTCGACGAAATTCGTGTTGTTGGAACGCCGGTTCCAACTCAGATAACTGACTGCGCCCAATCCGTTGTTCGGATAGGCAAACGGGCCGCCGATGGGGCGTCCCGCCAATTCCGCCGGGGTATACCGGACTTCAATGGGACCGGGACCCGCGAGCGTGCTCGACACGAAATTCGCTCGCAGCCGGATTTCGCCGCCGACCTGGACGTTTTGCAGGTCCGCTTGCGCGGCCATCGGGATCGTCAATACAAGAAATAACAACACACCTATGATTGTCCGCTTCATTGCACTTTTCTCCTCCGCTATATTCAGCCTTTCCCCAACAACGCCCAAATCCTACCACAAGGTACGGTTTGTATCAAGACTTTTTTTGAGAGTACCGAGTTCTTAAGACAGAAGGATGAGAATTTCCATGAAGATTGGCATTTCCGGGCAATTTCATGTCGGATCACGCAACGAAATCTTGTGTTGAAATTGAAAATGGCCATTTGGTAGCGCCGATTTCCCAATCGGCATGTCGTGTTTCAACAAGCCGATTTGGAAATCGGCGTTGCATTCCGAGACCTTCACGATTCCGAGAACACGGTACACTCAAGAAGATTATTTGTTTTCCTACAAAAAGCGATTCCTTGAGGTATTTTCATTGTATGCGATCATCATAAGCGAATATAATGAAAAATACAAATAATGCGGTCGGCACACGGCGGTCTGCGGTAAACTTTTATTGAAGATGGATTCATGTTATACTATGAATCGTTTTTGGGTTGAAACCCGTATCCTGGGCGACGAGTCCGAGTTCGTAACACGTGGATGCAACAGGCAAAATCTCTTTGCATGCCGGCAATGAGGCCGGTTTCAATGTCAAACAGTATGGTTTCTCGATTTCCAAAATGGATTCGGCGTTCGTGGTCGGCCCCGGACGGGGTAATCGCCACGCGCGGCGTATTGGAAGACTTGCGGTTGCATACGGTGTGCCGCAGCGCGCGTTGTCCGAATCGTTCCGAGTGCTGGCAGCGCCGCACGGCCACGTTCATGATTTTGGGCGGGCAATGCACGCGGAATTGTTCGTTTTGCGCGGTGGCGCATGGGCGGCCGGAAAATGTCGAAGAGGATGAACCGGCCCGGATAGCCGAGGCGGTAAAACGCCTCGAATTGAGGCATGTGGTTGTGACCTCCGTCACGCGCGACGATTTGCCGGATGGTGGCGCATATCATTTCGCGGCGACGGTCGAAGCGATACGGGGCGGTTGTCCCGGTGTTCGCATTGAAGTGTTGACGCCGGATTTTCAGGGTCGGGAACAGGCGATTCGAACCGTGCTGGCGTCTGGGCCGGACGTCTTCGGCCACAATATCGAAACCGTGGCCCGGCTGCATCCCGCCGTTCGGGATGCGCGGTGTTCGTATGAGCGTTCGCTGGCGGTGTTGCATCTTGTGGCGGACGAGGCGCCGGGTATCATCGTGAAATCGTCCCTGATGGCCGGGCTGGGCGAAACGGACATGGAAATTCGGCAGACATTGCGCGACTTACGTGTGGCGGGTTGCGGGGCTGTCTGTATCGGCCAGTACCTGCAATCCGGGCCACGCCAACGCCCGGTGGAACAATTCGTGCCCCTCGAGGCATTCAAACGGTATGAAACATGGGCCTATGCCATGGGTTTTTCCTTTGTCGCGGCAGGCCCCTTTGTAAGGAGTTCCTATCATGCAGACCAAGTCTGGACAAGCCACGGTTCGACGGAAAAAAGCACCGCGGCGGCAGGAAAGTTCTAAGACGATGCAATATGAAGTGACGTTGCCCAGTCTGGGCGATGATCTCGAGGACGTGGCGCGGGTTTCCATGTGGCTCGCCGACGAAGGCGATATCGTCAACGAAAACGACGATCTCGTCGAAATGGTCACGGACAAGGCGGCGTTTACTATTCCCAGTCCGAAATCGGGCACCTTGATTGAAAAACTCGTTGATGAAGAAGACGAAGTCAAAGTCGGCGACGAGATCTGTATTCTGGAAATTTGAATGAAGGCAGCCAGTAGTCCAAGGCCGAAATCGCTCGGTGCAAATGCCACCGAACTACTGACTACTGTCTGCTGACCACTGAAAGGCATTTTCATGCGGATAGGAGTTGGCGTTATCGGGGCAGGGACCGTCGGCGGCGGCGTCATCAAGGCGTTGCAGACCAACCGTGATCAGATCGCGCACAAGGCGGGGGTGGACGTTGCGTTGGTGCACGTGGCGGAACTCAGACAGGAATGTTTGTCCGAATTCGACTTGAGTGGGGTGACGGTCAGCCGCGATGCGGCAACACTGGTCGGCGATCCCGCCGTGGATGTCGTGTGCGAATTGATCGGCGGAACAGGCGCGGCGAAAACATTCATTCTCAATGCGCTCCATGCGCGCAAGCACGTCGTGACGGCAAACAAGATGCTGTTGGCGAAAGCAGGGACGGAGTTGTGCCGGGCAGCCGTCGAAAACGGCGTGGAATTGCGCTATGAGGCATCCGTGGCGGGCGGCATCCCGATCATCAAGGCCCTGCGTGAAGGGCTGGCCGCGAATCGCATCGAGTTCATCTATGGCATTCTCAACGGCACATGCAACTACATTCTGAGCCGGATGACCTACGACGGACTCGATTTCGCGGAAGCGCTGTCGCAGGCGCAGGCGCTCGGATTCGCGGAAACGCCGCCGGACTTGGATATCGAGGGGCACGACACGGCGCATAAATGCCAGATCCTTGCCTCGCTCTGCTATTCAACCGAGGTGCCGCTCGACAGTCTTTATGTGGAAGGGATCACCAAGGTCACGCACGACGACGTGGCCTATGCGGGCGAGATGGGCTACCTGATCAAACTGCTCGCGATTATCCGTTCCGTGGACGGCGGCATTGAGGCGCGGGTGCATCCGACGCTCGTGCCGGACACGCACCTCTTGGCATCGGTACGCAACGAATTCAACGCCGTCTATGTGAAGGGCGACGTGGTGGACGCGACGCTGTATTACGGGCGCGGGGCGGGGCGCATGCCGACGGCGAGCGCCGTCGTGGCGGACATCATTGACATCGCCCGCCGCGGCAATGCGAAAGCGCCGGCCCCGTTCGTCTACGATCAACCGAAACCCATCCGCGACATCAACAAAATCCAGGGACGATACTATCTGCGCCTGACCACGAACGATCAAGCCGGCGTGCTGGGAAAGGTCTGCACGATCCTCGGCGAGCACGGCGTCAGCATTGCCTCGTGCCTTCAGCGCGATCCGCATGGACAAGAACATGTCCATGTGGTTATGATGACGCACGAGACGTCCGAGGCGGCGTTGCGCAACGCGCTCGGCCGAATCGAAAAACTGGATTGCATCAAGGAATCCACGCACGTGTTGCGCGTGCTGGAATAAGGCCGGGAGGTTATCGTGCATGCTGAACAGGGGCGTCATCGAACGTTATCGCGCACACATGCCCGTCAGGGCAACGACGCGCATTATCACGCTCAATGAAGGTTCGACGCCTCTCATCCCGGCGCCCGGTCTTGCCAAGGCAATTCACCCGCGGCTCGAGATCCTGTTGAAATACGAGGGACTGAACCCAACCGGATCGTTCAAGGATCGCGGCATGACGATGGCCATCACGAAGGCGGTCGAGGACGGTTTCCAGGGCGTCATCTGCGCCTCGACCGGCAACACGTCGGCCTCGGCGGCGGCGTACGCGGCACGGGCGGGCATCAAGTGCATCGTGCTGATTCCGGAGGGTAAAATCGCGCTGGGCAAACTGTCGCAGGCGATGATTCACGGCGCGCGCGTCGTCCAGATCAAGGGCAATTTCGACAACGCGCTCCAGTTGGTTCGTTCGATCGCGTCGGCACATGCCATCGCGCTCGTAAACAGCGTCAACCCGTTTCGAATCGAAGGCCAGAAATCCGGCGCGTTCGAGATTGTGGACGACCTCGACGGCTATGCGCCGGATTGCCATGCGCTCCCGGTCGGCAACGCCGGCAATATCTCGGCATACTGGAAGGGCTACAAGGAATACTTCGCGGCGGGCAAGGCCAAGAACAGGCCCAAAATGCTCGGGTTCCAAGCCGCCGGCGCCGCGCCGATCGTCCTGGGCAAGCCCGTCGAGGATCCCCAAACGTTTGCAACGGCGATCCGGATTGGAAATCCGGCGAGTTGGAAAACCGCCGTTGAGGCCCGCGACGAATCCGGCGGCGTCATCGGCATGGTCACCGACCACCAGATCCGCGAAGCCTACAAGATGCTCGCGGCGACCGAAGGCGTCTTCGCCGAACCGGCCAGCGCGGCCAGCATCGCCGGTCTGATCAAACTCGCGCAAAACGGTTATTTCGATGCGATGAAGCCGATTGTCGGCGACCGCATCCGCGTGGCGTGCGTGCTGACCGGCCACGGACTCAAGGATCCTGACAGCGCGATCAAGGCCGCCGCGGAAACCGTCACGGTCGAACCCACGGAAGAAGCGGTCCTGGAAGCCATCGGCATCGGCGAACCCTCACTTGCGGGAGTGTAGGCGCCTGCCCGATCGGGAGAATCCGACCGATCAGTCGGATAGGACCGATCGGGATGCATCGCTTCCCGCTTCACTCTGCGATGGACAAGACATTCGATATCATCCGCTTGCCTGGATACGTTCCCTACGCGGACGCCCTTCGCCTGCAATACGAACGCCGTGCGGCGGTGGAGGCCGGCCAGGCGCTCAACGCGATCTTCCTGCTCGAACATGCCCCCGTCATCACCTTGGGCCGAAGCGCTCATGCGGAAAACCTCCTGCTCTCGAGAGAGGAATTGCTGCGCCGAGGCATCGCGGTGCATGATACGGATCGCGGCGGCGACGTCACTTATCACGGCCCCGGACAGATGGTCGCCTATCCCATTCTGAACCTCACGATCTGGAACCTGGCCATCTGGCCGTATTTGCGCTCGCTGGAAGACGTGCTGATCCGCCAACTTACCCGCTACGGTCTCGACGCGGGCCGCATGGAAGGGCTGACCGGCGTGTGGGTGAACGGCGCGAAAGTCGCGGCCATCGGAATCGGCGTTCACCATACGGTAACGTTCCACGGCGTCGCTCTGAACGTCAATCCGGACATGGAACACTTCCGCTACATCGTTCCGTGCGGCATCGGCGACAAGCCCGTCGCATCGCTGGCTTCGCTTTTGCCGGCAACGCCGTCCATGGATCAAGCGATGGACGACTTCGTTGACGCCTTCGCGGACGTGTTTCAAGCCCGCGCTCGCCGGTAAGATTCCCTGCAAATTTATCCCAAACCCAAAATCCTTTTTCCGTACGAGGGGAACCGCGATCCCGGTTTTCGATACAATTTCGATTCGGTGTCTGGAAAGCGAGTTGTATGGCGCGAGTGCTGATACTGTTTGCGGGAATTGTGGCGGTTCTGGCAGGTTTGCATTCCCTGACCGGCATGCCGCCGCGTTCAACCGCGGGCAAGACCGTTATCACGTTCTGGCAGCCGTGGCCGGGCGATCAAGGCGATGAACTGCGCCGGCTGATTGCGTTGTTCAATCGCGCCCATCCGTCAATCGAGGTGCGCACACTGTATGTGCCGCACAATCCGGCATCAAACCAGAAATTGTTCCTCTCGATTAGCGCAGGCATTCCGCCGGATTGCACCATCGTGGGCGGTCCGCAAGTTTGCGAATGGGCGGCGCGCGGCGCGCTCGAACCCCTCGATACGCTGATGGCGCGTTTCGGGGTTCGTAACGGGGATTACTGGGAACCATGCGCCCGGCAGTGTCAATTCCGCGGGAAAACCTATGGATTGACCTATTGCGCCGACCCGAATTTCGCGCTGTTGTGGAACCGGTCCGTTTTCCGGGAGGCGGGGCTGCTGGAGAACGGTCCGCCGAAGACGATTGAGGAACTGGATCGCCTGGCGAGGCAATTGACGCAGCGCGATGCAAAGGGACGCCTCAAGCGCATCGGTTTCATTCCGTGGAGCGTCTTCGGGTTTCCGAACTCGATATTCACATGGGGCTGGGCTTTTGGAGGCGAATTTTACGATGAAAAGCGCGAGCGGCTGGTCTGCGGCGAGAATCCGGGCGTCTTGGAAGCCATGCGCTGGATGAAGTCCTACGCGGACGAATACGGATTCGAGGCCATCAACAGTTTTTCGGAAGGTTTCGGCGATGAGGCGGACAGTCCGTTTATCCGGGGCAAGATTGCCATGGCGGCGGGACACATCTCCAATTTGCGGCTTTTTGAAAAGTATGCGCCCAACCTCGATTATGGCGTGGCGCCTTTTCCCTATCCCGAAAAGATGGGTTCGGATCACAGCGCGTGGGTGGGGGGGTGGTGCGTGGGTATTCCCCGCGGCTCCCGCCATCCGGAAGCCGCGTTTGAATTCATGAAGTGGTTGTGCTCCAGCCCGGAGATGGGCAAATCCATGGTCCAGACCACGGGCCAGTTTCCCGGTTACCGCCACAGTTCCGCCCTGGAACTGGCCGAAGACAACCCACCCATGGCCCTGTTTCTTGACATACTCCGAACCGCACGGCATCAGCGTCCCGTGATGCCCGCCCAGGGCTATTTCATGGGCGTGCTCGATCATGCCGTAAGCGATGTGTTGAACGGACTGAAATCGCCCGAACAAGCCCTCATGGATGCGCAGAACGACACGCAAAAGGAGTTGAACCGGGTGTTGGAACGATTGGAATAACCGAGTATGGTGCGATTCAAGGAACTGGAACGTTTGGGCGTGGCGCTGGCGGTTATGACGGACATAACCGACGGAGATTGCGGAATGCGGGGATCGGATAGTGAAACCTGTCGGGAATCGTTGGCCGCCGATAGCGCGGGGAACAGGATGCGCGTATGCGCCGCGTGCGGAATTCGCCCGGAAGACCTCGTGTGCGGCATGCAGGTTCACGGCACGCAAATCGCCGTGGCCGGTGAAGCCGACCGGGGACGCGGCTTTCGGAAGGGATTGCTGGCGTTTCCGGGAACGGATGGACTCATTACACTTGTAAAGAATTTACCCCTTGCTCTGTTTGTTGCCGACTGTGTGCCGGTCTTCATCGCCGATCCGATTTCCGGTTCGGTTGGCTTGGTGCATGCCGGACGCGAAGGCACGTTGCACGGCATCGCCGCGCTGGCAATCCAGCGTATGATGCAAATTCCGGGCACCCAACCAAGGACCTTCCATGCCCTTATCGGCCCCTCGGCCGGACCCTGCTGCTACGAAGTCGATCCATTGAGGGCCAAGGAATTTGCCGCAGCCGGTCTTCCTGTTCGTGGACGTTATCTGGATCTCTGGCAGGCCAATGCCATACAACTGGCGGGGACGGGCGTGCCTGCTTCGAACATCATGGTTTCGGGTGTGTGCACTATCTGCTCAGGCCGATACCACTCGCATCGCCGGACGGCGGACGGTTCTCGCAATATGGCGCTGATATCGGCATAAATACATACCTGTATGTATTTTAGATTGATTTTTTTATAGGGGGTTGGCCTTTGGGCCGATATGTCAATATTCTGTCGAAACGATGGGAAACTTGCAGTATTGTTGTCAAGAGATAACCGGTTTGTCCGATAGAATGTATGGAAAGCGCATTGGACGGCTAAAGCAAATCGTATCTTGGCTTGGCCCGTTTTATGCGTTGTTTTGTACGCAAAAAACTGGAAAAGAAAAGTGTTGACAGAAAGTCGAATATTTGCTAAGATGTAAAGTGCAAAGACAGGGAGGATAGGCCGTACTGGGTGTGACGGAAGTTGGATTAAGAACGCATAATTGAGGAGTGGGGTAGTTGAAAGGCCAGAGGAGCATGGAAATCATTGCTGTTCAGTAAGCCCAAAAAGGCAGTCGGCATTGATATAGGCGCCCATTGCGTGAAAGCCGTGCAGATGTCGCGTTCGGGCCGCCGCCTGCATGTGGATGGCGCGGGCATGGCGTTGGTGGACCGCAACTTGGTCAATACCGATCCCGTTGCGGCGCACGCAACAGCCGTCCGCGATGCCTTGCGCACGATATTTCTTGCCCAGAGTCTGGTCGTTGGGGCTTTGCCCGGGCAGACCGTGGTGATTCGATATCCACGCTTGCCGGACATGCCGGAAGATCGCATAGGCGCGGCCATTGAAAAAGAGGCATCCCAGCACATTCCATACGATTTGTCGGAAGTTTTTCTCGATTGGAGCCTGCTGGAACGGGTGACCGAGGGCAACGATCGTCTTTTGAAAGTCTTGTTGGTGGCGGCACGCCATGAAGTGATAGATTCGCGCGTTCAGATTGCGTCAGCCGCCGAAATCCAGTACGGCATTCTGTCGGTTGATTCGCTGGCTTTGGCGGATGCGGCGGAATGTTGCGGATTTCTGAAGACCGGCGAGACCGTGGCGTTGGTCAACATCGGCCTTACGTCGGCAAGCATCCATTTTGTGAAGGATGGCGTGTCCAATTTCATACGCGACGTCAACTGGGGGGCGCGCGAGTTCATTCAGGCAATCGTTCGTGCGCGCCGGTGCGATTACGAGCAGGCCGAGAAATTGCTATGCGCGGCTGCGGAGGAATCGGAATCAAAGCCAGAAACGCCGTCGGCTGCGCCCGAAACGGAGGAACCCAAACCGGCATCGAACGCGTCGCTGCTTGATCCCTTTGAGGATGAATTCGAGATGGCGCCGAAAACGCCCGCCCCCGCCGCGCCCTCGCTGGATTCCGACAAACCGGTCCAGGATCTTCTGGCCACACCGCTGAACAAACTGGTCGCCGAACTGCGACGTTCGCTCGATTTCTACGAACATGAATTGTACGAAACGCCCATTGATCGGATGATTCTAAGCGGCGGGGTGGCGCATCTACCGATCGTGCGCCTTACCCTCGAAGAAGAACTGGCCCTCAGTCGGGTGGACGTGGCCAATCCCACGGAGAGCGCGTTGACGTTTGGCAACGGGTCCACCATGGGCGTTCTGTTTGAGCATCCAGCCCAGTTTATGGTCGCCATAGGCTTGGCGGCAAGGGGGATGGCGGAATTATGATTACGATAAATCTTCTTCCCTATCATTTGCGGCCGATCAAGCGGACCCCCCTTCCGTATATTCTCAGCACGCTGGTGTTGGTGCTAGTTCTTGTTGCGCTAAGCGTCCTTTGGCTGCAGGGCCAAGCCCGGATTTCAGCGAAAAACGCCGAATTCGAGCAACACAAGAAGGAACTGGCGGGACTTCAGGCCATTGTGGACGAATTCAAGCGGCTCTCCGAACAAAAGACCCGTCTGGCCGACAAGATTCAAATCATTCAGGACATCGTGGCCGATCGCATTATCTGGTCGCGGCAACTTTTCAACATCAGCCGTTTGACGCCGGACAATTTTTGGTATTCGGGGATTGCCGAAAAACAGCGCACGATCAAGGAAAACCGGATGGTTTTCAATGAACAGACCGGCAAGGAGGAGATGAAGTCCGTAACGGTTCCGCAACGTGTGCTGGAACTGAAGGGCTACGTTATCACGGGCGCCGACGGAAGCAACGACATTTATCCGCTTACCTTCAACATGGAGCAGGATCCAGAGTTTGCCGGCCTGTTTCAGTTGAGCCTGCCCAAACTGGTTGACACCGAATTCAAGGGGTATCGCGTGCGCAATTTCACCCTTGAATATCTTGTCGTGGAGAAGAAGGAAGAAGCGGCATCCGCCGGGGAGCCGAAGCAATGATGGATTTCCTGAAAGGCACGGTAACGCCCAAGGATTGGATGGCGACGGGGATCATCCTTGCGGTGGCGGCGGGGTTGTGCGCCGGGTATTACTTTGTTCTTCACGCCAGGCAGGCGGCCAAACTGCAGGAGATCGAGGCGGCTGACGCCGTCGTCGTGAACGATCTGCGGCTTGCCCGTGAGACCGAGAAAAACATTGACAAGTTGCGCGTCGAGGCGGCCAAGATGCAGGAACTGACCTCGCAATTCGAGCAGCGGCTTCCGGAAAGCCGCGAAATTCCGACGCTGCTGCGCCAATTCGAGGGTTTTGCGGGCGAGATCGGACTCCGCGTGGAATTGTCGCAACTGCCGCGTGTAACGGACGAGAAAAAGGAAACGATCCCTTACAGCGTGGTGGCAAAGGGAAATTTCCATCAGATTGTCACTTTCATCAACCGGCTGGAACGGTTTCAGCGTTATCTGAAGATATCCGAGTTGAATATCGGCAAGATGGAGGAGGGGATTGCCGAGGCCTCTTTCACGCTGAGCACCTACCGTTTCATTCAGCCCAGCGAGGGCGAGAAAAAGTCGTGAACGAACAACAGAAAAAACAATTGGTCATCGTCGCCATTCTTGGCGTTGTGCTGGTGGGCGTTCTGGTCTACCAGTTCCGCGGAAAACCGGGCGCATCGCCGGCTTCCCCGAAACCCACGGCTGCGGCCGCGGCGCCCGGATCACAGGCGCCAGCCTCCGTCCCCGCGGTTCAAAAGCCGCAATCGGTCATGCAAAAGGCCGAGGTGAATATTGACGAACTCCTGATGGGCATCAAGGAAGTGGATTTCGACTATGCGCGTGATCGCATGCCACGCGATCCCCTGGCGCCCCTCGTGGGAACGGTGAGCAAGAAATCGGCCTCGGAGGCCACCGGCGACCTGAGCACGATTCCGCCCAGCATTTTGCAGGTCATGAACAAGGTTGTCACAGGCATTATATGGGACAAGACCCGGCCGCTTGCCGTAGTGGACAATGAAGTCATTTTCCCCGGATATGAATATCCCGATGGAACGGTGGTTTATAAAATAGATAAAGAGTCGGTAACCTTCAAAGTCGGGGACTCCGAAATCCAGGTCGAACTCAAGGAGTTGTGATACATGATCTCCATGCATCTTCAAAGCCGCATGACAGTTTCCATGCGCCTAGCCGGCGTATGCGCCATAGCCTTGGTGGCGGTGTCGGCCATGGCCAGTGCGGCCGACACGCTTGAACAACGCAAACGGGAAGTGGCCCGCGCTTCATTGGACCGGCTTGGGCGTCCGGACGCGGGCGCCTTGATTGACAATGCCTCACAGGCGGAGGCGCTAACGGATATCCGGGTGGATGGAGTGGGACCCCAAGCCCTGCTGACCGTCGAAACAACCGGCGAACCGGCCTACAAGGCGTTTACAACAGAAGAAGGCCGAAAGATCGTATTGGACGTGACGGGAGCCGTCAACCTTCAAGCAGGCAAGGTGTTTACCCCCGCACAGGCAACAATCGTTCGCCAAGTGCGCACCAGCCTTTTTGCGGTGGAACCGCAATATATTTCCCGCGTGGTAGCGGATTTGGCCGGTCCGGGACATTACACGGTCGCGCGGGAGGGCAATCGCATCTGTCTGACCATTACCGGCAACGGGGCGAATCCGCCCACGCAGACGGTCGAAACAATAAAAACGGCCGAACGCATCAACAAAACCAAGGCGTCCCTCGAGGCGGTGCGCAAGGAAGTGCAGGAAAAGCGCGTTCGCAAGGAATGGGTGCGGGACGGCGCCATGCGCGTCGGTTCGCTCGCGCACTCGATGAGTAAAAGCGGGGTGGAAGTTGCTTCCCGTGTTCGCGACGGCTTTATGACACTGGCCGCCCGTCAACAGGCGGCCATGCCGAATCCATCCGAACATCGCGTGGAATATCTTGCGCGGGACTTGGAAATGGTGAAAGCGGCGGAGATAGAGTTGCGTATGCCGCCGTTAGCCCGCCTTGCCCAAGTAGCCGCGGAACCTGCGCCGCCTCCGGCTGAAACGGCCGCGTCGAATCCCACGGAAACCGGCAATCAGGCGGATCCGTCGCAAACCACGGGGACTCCGGCCGCTTCGGACAATGCCGATGCTTCAGCGGAACAACAACCCGCCGCGGAACCCGCACCGGCCGAGCCGCCACCGCCCCCCAAACGTGACGAAGGCGCCGAGGGCGCTTCGGGCGGTGTTGCGGCCATCGGACGCATGAAACAGTTGATTTCCGGCATCGCCGGCACGCCGTCCAATCCCGCCGAAGCGGGATTATCGTCGCCCTCCGTGGTGGATGCCCAAAATTTGCCACGGGCCGCAAAGACCGATTCCGCTTCCCCAAGGCCGGAATCGATCGAATCACCGCCCTTTGCAGGGAACCCGTTGGAGCAAATCGTCAACATTGATTTGCGCGAAATGGATTTGACCAACGTTGTCGCGTTGCTTGCTCAAAAAGCGCAAATTAATGTGATTGCGGGCACTGAACTCAAAGGCGTCGTGACGGCCAGTCTCAAGAATATCACCCTTCGCAAGGCGATTGACACGGTACTGCGCATGAACAACCTCGGCATTGTCGAGGAAGAAGGCATTTACCGAATTGTTCCCTATGAAGACGCCCTTGCCGCGAAGCGCAAGACCCTTATGGTCAAACTCGACAGCGCAAAGGTGGAAGAACTTCAGAAAACGCTTCAGGACGTTGTAAAAGGAACGCCGGACGACAATTTGGTTTCGATTTCGGTGGACAAGCAGACCAACACGCTTATCTTGGCCGGACCCGACATGCGCATCCAGGAACTGGAAAAACTTGCGCGCGACCTTGACGTGGCGAAACCGGCCACCCCAACGGTTACCGAGGCCATCAAAATCAACAACGCCGATCCCGAGGAATTATCGAAACTGATAGCCGGCATTCAAACGCCTGAAATTGGGAAAGCCGCCGTGGATGCGCGTAGCCGGATGTTGGTCGTCACCGACGTGCCGGTGGTCTTGGAACAAATCCGCGATCTCATCACGAAGGTGGACATGCCCGTGAAGCAAGTGACAATCGAGGCCATGGTCGTGGATGCGGTGCTGGCCGACAATGCCGAAACGGGCATTGATTGGATTTACAAGGCTATCAACTTGCGCAGAGACCTCACCGGCCTCGGCATGGAAAACGACACGACGGGCAGCGTTCTTACGCCGGGCGCCATTACCGCGATTCCCATGGCGGGACGGCTTACGTTTGCGTTGTTGTCGTCCCATGCGGACATTCAAGGCGCCATTGCGGGCCAGGTCAAAGCCAACAACGCCAAGCTGCTGGCCAATCCCACCGTGGTCACCGTCGAAAACAAGAAGGCAAACATCAACATTACGCGTGAAATTCCCTATATCCAATATACGCAATCCACCACAGGGCCGCCCATGGCGACCACGGCCTTCAAAGAAGTTGGTATCATCATGACCGTCACGCCCAACGTGTCGCACGACAATCACATCATCTCGGACATTGATGTAAAGGAGAGTACCTCGACCGAAGTGGTCAACGATATTCCCGTCGAGGCAAAGCGGCAGGCGCAAACGTCACTGCGCACCAAGAACGGCCAGACTATTTATATTGGCGGCCTGCGCCAACTCGACGACACGACCTCGGTCAGTAAGACGCCCATCTTGGGCGATATCCCCATCATGAATCTGCTTTTCCGCAGCAACAGCATCAAGAAACAGCGCTCGGAATTGCTGGTTTTCCTGACATGCACCGTCTTGCCCGATGAAATCGAACCGTTGTCAGCCGAACACCAACAAAGGTACGACGAATTGGGCCGAACCCCGTTTATCCCCAATTCACAGCATACGTTGATTCACAATACACTCAATCCGGGCGAATTTCGCGACCCGGCGTGGAAGTATCGCCGGCCCGTCGAGGACGGACCGCTGATCCCGAAACCCGAGAAAAAAGCGGGCGCCAAAAAACGCCCACAACGGATTGAGCGGGTAGACTAGACCTACACACCACACACGACAAAAGGGATACGAACGTCGGCCGGGCGTTTCGGCGAGCGTTCGCGTCCCTTTTGTCGTTCCGCTCTCCAATGGGAACTATCGGAGCCCATAACGCGCCATCTTCTACCGGGATGAAAATGAAGTATCCTCGTCCTGCCGGGACCACATTTATTCCTCAATGCGGTAAAGATGGGTTTTTGTGCGCAGAAAGAGCGCCTTGCCCGCAACGGCCGGCGAAGCCATCATGCCGGCGTCGAGTTTGTTCGTGGCGAGAATTTCAAAGGTCCGGCCCGCCTTGAGAACCACCGATTTTCCCTGGGTGCTGAAAAAATACAGCCGGGATCCATCGTAAATGGGCGAGGCCATGTAGTTGCCGCCCAATCGCTCGCTCCAGATTTGTTCGCCTGTGTTCGCGTCAAGGCATGAGGCAATGCCGTCGTTGCTTATCAGATAGATCAAATCGCCGGCCAGCACGGGAGACGGTTCCTCAGGCACAATTTTACCGGAAACCTTCCACGCCACATGTGTATCGGTGACGTCGCCGTGTCCATCGAGACGCATCGCCCAAAGCTCCGCGCCTCCGCGTCCGGTCACCACATACGCCAATCCGTTGCCTTGCACGGGACGAACCGCCGGCGAATACGCGGAATGATGTGTTTTCCAGATTTCCCGCCCCGTGCGAACGTCATAGGCATAACCCGCGTAGGAACTTGGACTGATCAACTGCGGAACACCGCCGGTATTGACAACGATCGGCGTCGTGAAGGCCTTGTGGAAGTCGCCTTCCCGGACTGGTTTTCCGTCGGCATCGAGATCGGGCCAAGGCGTCGTTCGATCGGTCTTCCAGATCGTCTGGCCCGTTTTTGTGTCCAGCGCCGTCACATATTGAACATCGGCCCCGTCAAACGTCAGCACAAGCATCGGACCGTATAAAATTGGCGAGGATCCCGGCCCACGGTAATGGCGGCAAGGAAGGTCGGTGCGGCGCCACAGGACCGCCCCGGTGTCCGAATCCAGACAGGCGGTTCCATAACTGCCAAAATGGATGTATACCCGCCCCTTTTCGATGGCGGGCGACGGAGACGCATAACAATTGACATCGTTTCCCAGCGGTTCCGGGTTGTCCGAATGGAACAGTTTTTCGCAAAAAACGATTTGACCGTTTGCGGCATCCACGCATATCGCGAAGAAATCATGGCCTTCCGGGGACGCCGTTGTCAGCCATATCCGCCCATCCATCACAACAGGCGTGGACCATCCTTGCGGAGGAATTGCCGTTTTCCATTTGACATGGTCGGTTTCGCTCCAATGGATAGGCAGATTCGATTCTTCGCCAGATTGAAACGGCACATGGCCGTCTCCGGTCGGCCCCCGAAATTCCGGCCAATCCGAAGACGGTTTCGCGGCGCCGTGCGCCGTGAACGCCAAGAACAACGCCATCACCCATGCGGCAATGCACTTACGGTTTCCGAATGGCATTTCACATCTTTTCGCATATCCGCACCATACGGTTTGGATTCGCCCTTTCAGTGTACAGACACGGTCTGGCCGTAAGGTCTCCATCATGGGTATCTTTCCCTTCATTTCACCACGGGCAGGCCGTCGAGTTCGATGGCTACGGTGGCGACGGCGTCATCGGGCAGGGTTTCGGGCAAATAGATCTGCTTGTTCGCGTTGTCGAAGCGCAGCGGTTCGCCGGTTTTCAGGAGCCATGCGCGACGGATGTCGTTTTGCAGACTTGGCAAGGCGAGCGGGCCGCCGGGATGCGTTTCGAGGTGGATGTAGAGCCGATTGTCTTTCGCGGTGCACTTGCCCGCGGGCAGGTTTATAAATGGCGAGGCCGTCGTGCCGTAGATGGATTCGCCGTTGGCCTTCAGCCACGCGCCGATGGCTTCGAGCCGTTCGACGAGCGGCGGGGGAATCTCGCCGTCGGCGTTCGGTCCAACGTTCAGCAACAGGTTGCCGCCCCGGCTCACGATATCCACCAGGCGCCGGATCAATTCCGTGGCGCTTTTCAAGGGCGCATCGCCCTCCTTGTATCCCCATGACTCGCCGATGGTCATGCAGGCTTCCCACGGAATGGCCGTGCGTCCCTCGAATTCGGCGGCCTTGTCAATCTCGACGGGCTGCTCGCGCGTGTAGAAATCCACAAGTCGGTTCCTGCCGCGCTCGTCCTTGCCGACGCGGTCGTTGATGAGGGCGTTGGGCTGGAGGGTGCGGATTTCCGCGATGAGCGCCTCGCTTTTCCAGTCGGCCATCGGGCGGTCCCATTCGCCGTCGAACCAAACGCAGTCGATTGGGCCGTAATTCGTGCAGAGTTCGCGGACTTGTCCGAACAGGAACTCGTCCACGTATTTCGGGAAGTTTGCCGTGTAATCGGGATGATGCCAGTCGAGCATCGAATAGTAGAAACCAATCCGCATGTCCGACGCGCGGGCGGCAGCCACAAGTTCGCGCACGAAATCGCGGCCCGGCTTGCCCTTTCCGGCGCTGTACGCCGACAGGGCGGTGTCGAACATGCTGTAACCTTCATGGTGCTTGGAGGTAAAAATCAGGTAGCGCATGCCGGCGGACTTCGCGATGCCCATCCACCGGTTCGCGTCGAATTTCGCTGGTTGGAACCGTTCCGCGTATTGCGCGTACTCCGCTACCGGCACATGGTCGTCGTTCATGGACCACGTCGCGCAGACGCCCTTCTCGTTCTTCGCGCGGACCGCGTACGTGCCCCAATGGACGAACATGCCGAATTTCGCATCGCGAAACCATGCCGTGCGACGGTCGCGCGCATCGTCGGGCGATTCGGCGGGCGGCTGTTGCGCGGCGAACGCCGTACCTTTGTCCACGATACCGGGCATTGTGTAGTAACTCTCGAAAAACTGCGCGAGCGTGCCGGGATATACGGCGCGCTTGATGTTCATCCACGTCTGCTGATCGCCCACGGCATAGTATAAAAAGGTCTTGCCGTTGTACTCGACCGTTTCCGGATCGGAGTTGTTGATGCCTTCCTCGACGCCTTCGGGGGCGAGCACGGGATTGGCCGCGCTGAATTCCCACGTTTTGAGGTCTTTTGATCGCGTGAGGTAGGTTTCATAACGCCACAGCGGCGAGCGATGTTCGGTGTAGAGTACATAATAGTAGCCGTTCGCGTAACGGATGCTCGGACAGGCGGTGTAGCGGTTCGTGCCGAAGGTCGCGTCAGGCAGCTTCGTCCACGTTTCCATGTCCTTCGATTGCGCGAGTTTGATGGTGAAAGCGGGGTATGTCGGATCGTTGGATTCGTACACCATGACGAATCCATCGGGGCCGGCGCAGATGGAACTGTTGAACAGGCTTTCCTTCTCCTGTTGGATGGCTACTTTGCTTTCCCACGTTTGCAGGTCTTTCGACTTGAAGATCGTGACGTCGTTCCAACTATTGTCGTCGCCCCAGCGAGACGCGCACGCGTAGAACGTATCGCCGTGCACGAAGGCGTTGGCAAGGCCGTAGCCCTCGGCGAAACGGGCCATTTCCTTGCCTGTTTCGACATCGCGCAACAAAAGGCAATAGTCTTTTCGCGTGCCGCCCGACGCGGGCCGCACACATTCGAACATGCACAGCCGGCCCTTCCAAATCACGGGCGTCACCTCGCACATATCGCGCATGACGATAGCGTTTTCCTTCTTGATCGCCAGCGGCGATGCAGGCGGGGGCGGCGGCGCAATCGAGGCGAAGATGTCCGCCGGCCACGCGTTCAAACGATGAAATCCCTTCGGCACGTCCTGCTGGAATTGGACATAGGCCCTCACATCGCCCTTGGTCGTGTAAGGGATGTCGCCCACGGAATCTTTGTCCACCTTGACGCCGAAGACTTTGTAGCCCATGAGCGTGCAGTCCTCGAAGTCCACGTGGAAGTATTTGCCGTTCTGCATGCTGGTCACGATGCCGTCGCTGGGCGTGCCGGCCGGTTGCGAGAAATTGAGCACGATCAGTTTGCAGCGCGTGACTTTCGCGCGCGTAAACGTGTGGAATCCGTAGTTGCCGCCCTTGAGCGCGCATTGCGGGCTTACCATCGTACAGTCCTCGAAATAGACATCGGGCCGGTCGAGCATCGCCTCGTTTTCGACGCGCACATAGGCGGCCGCCGTATCGCCCCACCAGTCGAGCGCCGCCAAATGGCACCGCCGGAACACGATTGGTTCCTCCGTGCGTGAAAGGCAATTCCCGACACCGCCGCCGAACGCGCGGCCCAGCGAGATGCAGTCCTCGACGACGATGGTGAACGGTTCGAGATTGTCCACGAGATCCCACATCAGCCCGCCGTCTCCGCCGGTAACGTAGAGATTGCGCAAGACCCATCGGTCCCAGCATTTCGCGGAGAAACTCTCTTCCGTGTGTTCCTTCGACCAGCCTTTTTTATAGGAGCGCAATGTGCCCCACCAGTCGTAGCTCTTGAAGCCCTTTTCGGGATCCCCCGAATCAATGACGACATGGCCGGTTTTTCCTGAACCGTAACGGCCGTCCACATCGCCGATAAAAAGATTGTACGCACCTTCCGCCCCCTTGAACGCCGTGTACAGATTTGGCTCCATGTAGATGTCCGGGCGCACGATGACACGGTGTCCGCCCCTGTCGTCGGGGATTGCGGCCAGCGCCGCCTGGATGGTCGTGAACGCGTGCGCCCACGATGTGCCGTCCGAGTTGTCGCCCAGCTTTGAGACGTACAACGTGACGCCCGTCCGTCCCCACAGAGGCGGCTCCGGCAACGCCGCCATGCCATTCGCCATGCAACCCACCATCAACGACACCAATCCAGCCATGACTCGCCTCCCGTAGCGCTGTCCCGTTCCAAGATTCGGGATGTTGTCCGTAGTGCGGGCTTCAGCCCGTTCGTTCAGGCGTTCGGCGCCGACCCACGGGCCGAAAGCCCGCACTACATACGTTATTCCATGAACGTCTTCAGTGTATCAGATCCGCGCACCGCCAACACCTGGAAGATGCGCCGCAATGAATGGCGCCTCAATGTGCGACGGACACGCGTCTCATGGCCAGGAGCATTTGGGGTCATTCTACACGCATCATTCGTAATTCTTTATTCCCTCCGGCCTGTCCGTGGACTCGCTTATCGCGGCGAAGCAGAAACTCGGCGTGGACGTGCTCAAGAACAAACAGCAACTGGTCCACACCCTGGAAAAGGCGGCTGGCCAGGAACTGGCAGAGAAGGCCAAGCAGAAAGCCGTGAATGCCGCACTGCAAAAGGCAGTTAAGGAATGATATTCTCTCAGTCAACTCTTGGCCGATCCGCAAATGTCAAGTTTTATTTTCGCCCGTTTTCTACGGGCGCGGATCGCGTTCAGGAGGCGTCGAATGCGTTCAGGAAGTCTTCGCGCGATATGCGCGCTTGGGTAAGGATGGTGCGGAGCGTCGAACCTTTGATTCTGCGATGAGAAGGCATGGTCAATGGGGTGTTGGTTCCGTCCGCGCTTTCACGAAGCATCGAAATGTGATTGCCTCTTCGGACCTCGCGGAAACCGAGCCGTTCAAAGGCCCGTATGACTTGTTCCAATGGCGCGTCCGAGGGAAAGGCGGTCATTTCACCTGGACGCCTGCTTCCGCCACGAATGCTTCAAGCACTGGCGTCTCAGGGTCGGGATCGAGAACGTCCTCGCCGAAACTTTCGACGTGGAAGCGGATGGCCGATTCGATATCCTGCAACGCCTCCGCGTACGTTTCGCCTTGGCCGACGACAACGCCTTTCAATCCGAGGGGGTAAGAGACGTATCCGTCTGCGTGGTGCTCGACCACGACTTTGATTGCGCGATACACGGCATCATGCTCCTTTTCTGTTAGCGCAATCACTATGCCATTCCATGCAACGCTCTGTCAATCCGGCCAGGACTGAAAAACCATCCCCCCGGATGGGATAGTCCTTCCGTCGCGGATCGTGAAACCGTCGATTGTCGCGTTGTTGGCGCCCAGGATCACGTGATAGGCGGGGCTTCCCGATCGGGCCGTGGCGCCGCTGATAGTGGTAACGTGCGTGCGCCAGTCTCGTTGGCCGCGTGTCGTCTCCATTCCTGCAAAGCCGCCATATACATTGACGCCGTCTTTCATCTGGAGAGAGCCGCTGGTGTTGTTTGGACGCGATTCGGCATAGATCCCCTCCGCAACCCATACATCCTCCCCAACGCCAGCGGCATCCAGTCCCTCTTGGATAGTCTGGAACGCCGTAGCCCACGATGCCCCATTCCACGGCCCTGCCATGTTGTCTTTGTCAACGTATACGACCGCCCATGCCCCGGCACAGATCCAAAGACCGGCCATCGCAACAAGAATAACCGACGTACGCATGATTGCCCCTTTCATGTCGAATGCCAACGTGCCTCGACTTATACAGCAACACGATCCTCCTTTATTGCCGGTTTCCAGCGGCATTTTCGCAATTATAACACTTTTTTGTTCGGCGTGAATGGAAAATACTTTTGCATCCACAGCGGCGCGATGCATCCTATGGCCTTGCGATGGCTTCGCGGTAAAGTTCGACGTAGGCCTTTGAGGAACGTTCCCAAGAGAAGTCCTGTTTCATGCCGGCGAGACGGACGGCGTTCAGTACGCTGGGCTGCCTGTACAATTCGATCGCCTGGCGGAAAGCATGGAGAAACGCTTCGGGGGTTTTGGGCTGGAAAACGATGCCGGTGGCCTTGCCCTTCTTGATGTTCGACGGGGTAATGGGAACGACGCTGTCCGCAAGCCCCCCGGTTTCGCGGACGATGGGAATGGTTCCGTAGCGAAGGCTGTAAAGCTGGCTCAGGCCGCAGGGTTCGTAGTGCGAAGGCATGAGAAAGAAATCCGAACCGGCCTCGATTCGGTGGGAGAGGGCGCTGTCGAACTTGACCAGGACCCTCATGTGCGCGGGATGGGCGGCCTCGATGCGGCGCAGCGGTTCGACATAGTACGGATCGCCTGTGCCCAGGATGACGATTTGAACGTCTTCCTGGAGCATGGCGGGGATCGCGTTGACCAGCAGGTCCAGGCCCTTCTGCCAATAGAGCCGCGAAACCATTCCAAAAAGCGGCGCGTTTCGCGGAGGCAGGCCGAGTTCGTCTTGCAGGGCACGCTTGCAGACGGCCTTGCCGGAAAGATCCAAGGCGGAATAGTGCGCGGCGATGTGGGGATCCGATACGGGATCCCATTGGGTATAGTCCACACCGTTCAGAATGCCGTGCAGGCTGTTCCGGCGGGTGCGGAGAAATCCGTCCAGTCCTTCGCCGAATTCGGGCGTCAGGATTTCCTGGGCGTACCGCGGACTGACCGTGTTGATCTTCGTGGCAAACGCAATGCCGGCCTTCATTAGATTGATATCGCCGTGAAATTCGAGGCAGTCGGGCGTGAAAAGATCCCAGCTGAAGCCGGTGTTTTCGAGAAAACGCGCCTTGTATCGGCCCTGGTAGGCGAGATTGTGGATGGTAAACAGCGAGGGCATGCCGCGCCAAGCCTCCGTGTGGGCCAGCCGTGTCTTGATATAAGCGGGAATCGGCGCCGTATGCCAGTCGTGGCAATGCACGATGTCGGGCCGCCAATGCGTCTGCGGAATCGCGTGCAGCAACGCCAGACAGAAGAAGCAATATCGTTCCGCGTTGTCCTCATATTCGTAAGCGCCGTGACCATAGGGATGTTCGCGCCCGAAATATCCGTCATGCTCGATGAGGTACAAGGGAATGGAGGACCCGGGCACGGTGCTGATCCGCAACGCGCCCCATTGGGTTTTGGCGCCCAGATCGGCCATGCACAGGCAATATTGATCCCCGCGATGTTCCGGCGGGATCGAACGATAACAGGGGATAGCGACGCGCACGTCGTGTCCTTGCGCGTGCAGGGCGCGGGGCAGCGCGGAGGCGACATCACCGAGACCGCCGGACGTTACCAGCGGCGCGAGTTCGGAACAGGCATAAAGGATCTTGAGCGATTTGTTTGAGGGACGCTTTTTTGCCGGCATGCGAAATGATTCAACCCTTTATCGAGACGATGTGAAACAATTCCGGTTCGTCCCATGTGGAAACTTTCAGTGCCTTGAAACGTCTTTTCAGGAAGCGTGCAAGGACGGGAAGGATGAGGCGTTCGGTGGCGGCGTGTCCGGCATCAATAAGGGCAAGGCCCTTTTCCTGTGCATTCAGGGCGTCGTGATACCCGATATCGCCGGTAACAAGGGCATCTATACCGCCGGGAATGTCGCCGATTCGGCTCGCGCCCGCGCCGGCAATCACGGCCACGGTGCGTATGGGCCTTGCCGGATCCCCCACGACACGGACATGGCCGGCGCCAAGCGCGGCACGCACGCGACGAGCCAGTTTACCCAACGGCACGCTGTCCGGCAGTTCACCGCATACGCCGAGTCCGGTATTCCGGTCAAGATTTTCGAGCGGGACAACATCGTAGGCCACTTCCTCATAGGGATGCGCCCGCAACAACGCCTTGATTACGCCTCGGATATGCTGCCGCGGCACAAGCGCTTCCAGGCGGCACTCGTTTTCCTCATTCAAGGCCAGGCGTTCGCCGGCCGCCGGATTCGCGAACTCGTTCGGGCGAAACGTGCCTGTTCCCGGCGCGCTGAACGAACAATACGAATAGTTGCCGATCACGCCCGCGCCGGATTCACAGATCGCCTCGCGCACGGACGCCAAATGCGCAGCAGGCACAAATGTCACGAGTTTGACCTGCTTGCCCTGCTCGACGAAAAGACGTCTGCATCCGACAAGTCCCAGCGCATGTGCCAGCGTATCGTTGACACCGCCCGGCGCCACATCGAGGTTCGTGTGGGCAGCGAAACATGCAATGCGCGCTCCGGCAAGTTCGAGGCACATCCGCGTGTGCGGATCGTCCATACGCAGCGCCTTCAGCGGTTCCCAAATCGGGGGGTGATGGGACACGATCAGGTGGACGCGCCGCCGCCGGGCGGCCTCGGCGCATGCCGGCGTGACCGTCAGGGCGAGCATCACGCGGCTCACTTCCCATTCAGGATCGCCGACGGCCAACCCGCAGCGGTCCCATTCATAGGCCAGTTCCCGGGGGGCGAATTCTTCGATGGCTTCGACGATGTCGCGAACGTTCACGGTTGCAACTCCATGGAAATTGCCGCGTATCCAACCACGCGCGAATAATCGCCCGACATTTCGGCGCTGGTCCGGTAATCGAGGATGGACCACTCGCGCGCGCCGCGTTTCAGTGCGCAAGCCATCGCCGCCACGACCGCCGCGCCCCCGCACATCGAACAGGAATCCTCGGCCAGCGCTTTCGCGAACCGCGTGCAATCCTGGCTCAGAAGCACATCCATCGTGTGCTTGTCCACTTGATGAGCCTGGTCCTCACGCAAGTAATGGGACAGGTCCGTTGACGCGACGATCAAATCGGACGGATCGATCAGTTCCGCGAGCCGTTCACCGAAACGGATATGCCATTCGCCCGGAGGGCCGCCGAACAGCACCGGCACAACGGGAACGGCGCCGACGGCGATCTGAATGAAGGGCAACTGAACCTCCAGCGAATGCTCGTAACGGTGCGGCTCGTCCGACACCGAATGGCATTCATCAGCCAGAATGCCGGCAAACGCGCCGTCGGCCGGAAGTACGCCGAGCGGGGTTTCGTACGCATCGTACGCCGCGACGGACGCTGTTTCGATGGCATAGCGATGGCTGCATCCCATGAGAACGATGCGGCGGGGACGCTTGCCCCGCACACGAGCGTAGGCGAACCCCGCCGTCGATCCCGAATAGACGTAGCCCGCATGCGGCGCGACAATCGCCGCCACAAATTCCGGCGCGGCTTCCTGCCCGGAAATCGCAAGGCACTGCTCGATGGTCCGGCGCAGTTCGTTCGGCGTTCCGGGATAGAACTGGCCGGCCACGGCCGGTTTTCGAGTTCCCATGGGCGTTCTCCTCCAACTCGCATGACTGCGATTCAAGGTATCACATCATACGCAATTGCGACAAAAACTTCCGGCAACCGTTGCGGAGTCCTCGATACCCCGTTACCGGTACTCGGGCAGGAAATTCCCGTGGGCTTCGATCAACTCGTCGCACATCGCCACGATTTCGTCAATCGTGAGTTCGGCGGCGGTGTGCGGATCGAGAAGCGCGGCATGGTAAATGTGCTCGCGCTTGCGGGTCAGGGCAGCCTCAATCGCCAGTTCCTGCACATTGACGTTCGTGCGCGTCAGCGCGGCGCATTGCGGCGGCAGATCGCCCACATGCGTGGGCGTGACGCCGTTGCGGTCAACCACGCACATGACCTCGACGCACGCGTCGAACGGCAAATTCGTGATCAGATTCTTGTTCAGCACATTCCCGCCGAGCGTGAAGGGCACGCCGGTTTCCATCGCCTCGAAAATGTAGGAGGCATATTCCCCGCCCCGTTCATGATCGAGAGGCTGGTCCGACAACAGGTAGTCGCGCATGCCGTTCCAGCCCTTGATCTGGTCTATGCAACGCCGCGGGTACTCGTCGAGCGGGATGTGGAAACGATCGATGAGTTCGGGCGCACGCGACTTGATGAACCATGGCACGTATTCGGATGTGTGCTCGCTCGATTCGGTCACGTAGTAGCCGAACCGTTTCATGAGTTCGAAACGGACCGTGTCTTTGTGGACATACTCATCGAGTTGCGCCCGGCGCTTGATTTCAGGATACAGATCCTCGCCGTTGCGCGATATTTCGAGCAGCCATCCCTGATGGTTGATGCCGGCAATCTTCCATTTCAGGTTGTCGTTCGGCAGGCCGAGTTCCCAGCAAAGATGACTGGCGCAGCCTTGGACGCTGTGGCAAAGACCGACCGTCTTGACTCCGGTTGCCTTGAGAATCGCCCCCGTCAGCATGGCCATCGGATTCGTGTAATTGAGAAGCCACGCGTCCGGCGCGACTTCTTCGATAATCCGGCAGTAATCGAGCATGACGGGAATGGTGCGCAAGGCTCGGAAGATGCCGCCGATGCCCAACGTGTCGGCTATCGTTTGACGCAAGCCATATTTCTTCGGAATCTCGAAATCAATGACGGTGCCCGGCTCGTATCCTCCCACTTGGATGGCGTTCACGACGTAATCCGCGCCTTGAAGGGCCTTTCGTGCGTCCTTCGCGTCATACGCCTCGATGATGGCCCGCGCACCCAACGTCCGGTTGATGTTGTTCAACATGACTTCGGACACCTTCAAACGGTCCGGATCGATGTCAACCAGCGCGATATGGGCGTCTTTCAGGCATTCGACGTGCAGGCAATCGCCCAGCACCGCCTTCGCAAACACCGTGCTGCCCGCACCCAGGAAACAAATCTTGGCCATGACTCCATTTCTCCTTCCTGAACTTCGATTCCGCTTGCCTTCGGACAATCGAATGAAAGAATACCGAATCCGGCGGAGCAAATCACGCCATCCCCGTACTTGCAGTTGAAACCGCCATGTTTCATACTGCGCTCGAGGCGGTGGGCTGAACATGGAGAGAAAACGGTGAGCGTGGCGCTGATCACGGGCGCGGCGTGCGGTATCGGTCACGCGACGGCGCTTGCCTTCGCCCGTAAGGGCGCACAACTGGTGTTGTGCGATGTGAATTCGGAGGAATTGGAGCGCACGGCTGCCCAAGTCAGCGAAATCTCGACGTGTCTCCTGGCGCGGCGAGTGGATATCTCGAAGCACGAGGAGGTGGAAGCCTTTGCCGATGAAGTACATCGGCTCGTACCGTCTCTTGATGTCCTCGTGAATAATGCCGGGGTGTATATCGTGGGGGGCATTCTCGATCTATCGCTGGACGACTGGGAATGGGTCCTCGGAGTAAACCTGCGCGGCGTCATTCACTGCTGTCATTACTTCGTGCCCGCGATGGTCCAGCGCGGACAGGGCGGACATGTGATCAACGTCTCCTCGATGTACGGATTCTGGCCGGCGGGACGTGTCACCGGATACCTGACAAGCAAGTTCGGCGTCTTCGGTTTCTCGGAAGCGCTGCGCGAAGACTTGCGCGGAACCGGTATCGGCGTTTCAACCGTATGCCCCGGCGTCATCAACACGAATCTCGTGCAATCCACGCGGCTGCGGAATACCGGCAACGCCGACGCCCTTCGCGACCACCTGCAACGAATCTATGATCGCCGGAACTACGGGCCCGAAAAGGTGGCCGGCGCGATCGTGCGGGCGGTCGAACGCAACCGGCGTCTCGTGCTTGTTTCGCCTGAGGCGCGAATCATGTACCATATGAACCGGCTCTGTCCGCCCTTGAGCCGAATAATTGCCCGAGCCAGCACCCGCCGCATGTTCGGGTGAATCCGGCGGCGCGTATCGGCAGTCAGAAGACAAGCGTAATGATACACGTGCGAGGATTTCCCATGTTCAATACTTCAAATCAAGAGGAAACAGCCAAAGCCGCCGGACACAACAACGATGGATCGCCTCCCGAAACGCGATTGCGCCTCTGGCCCGCCATCGTGATTGCCATGGCGTATGCCGTGGCCGCATGTGGCTTCCGGTATCTGGGTTCGACGAATGTCCAGAGTTTCATCGAACTTGTGATTGTTCCGCTGGCGGCGGTATTGCTGCTGATCGTATGGTGGCTGGCGGCCAGCCGCGTGCCGCTTCGCGACAGACTGGCCGGTCTGGTTTTTGTTGCCGTTGCATTGCTCTTGGTCGTGTTCACCCAGAAACGCAACGGCGCGATGTTGCTGGCATACGCGATACCGGCGATGACGGTTGGAAGCGCGATTGTCCTTGCCGTCTCATTCCGGCTTTCGTGGAAGGCACAGCGCTGGATGACCGCCGGATTTATCGTGATCTGCACGGGCGTGTTCATGGCGATGCGGGTGGATACCATCGGCGGAAATCTCGCGCCGATCGTGTCGTGGCGATGGACCGAAACGGAAGAGGAGCGTTCGATAGCGATTCCTCACGCCAATGCACACGGAACCGCCGCCGTGCCTGCGGAAGCCGGACCGGGCGATTGGCCGGCTTTTCGCGGTCCGTATCGCGAAAGCCGTGTGACCGGCGTTACGTTTTCGACGAACTGGAGCACGCCGCCGCGCGAAGTCTGGCGGCGGGAAGTTGGTCCAGCGTGGTCGTCGTTCATCGCGGTGGGAGACTATCTTTTTACGCAGGAGCAGGCCGGTCAACAGGAGCTCGTGACCTGCTACCGTGCCGGCACAGGAGAACCGGTCTGGATCAATCGGATTGATGCGCGGTTCGAGGACACGATGGGATTGGGACCCCGCGCCACACCGGCCTTTGACCGGGGCCGTTTGTATGTCCAGGGCGGAACGGGCGTGTTGCAGTGTCTCGACGCCTCGACAGGCGCCGTCGTCTGGCGACGCGAACTCACCAAGGACGCTGAGACAGGCGTGCCCGGATACGGATTCGCGAGTTCGCCGCTGGTCGTTGGCGACCGCGTCTTCGTGTTTTCGAGTGGGGGAGAGGGCAAGAGCGTCGTGGCCTATGACCGGACGACGGGCGAGGTGAACTGGCGCGCCGGGCATGGCACGGACAGTTATGCGTCACCGCACATGGCTTTCGTTTGCGGGGTTTCGCAAATCATCATGGCCGGCGATTTCGGCATGCAAGCCTTCGTACCCGAGACCGGCGCGACATTGTGGGAATATGCGTGGAAGGTAAAGACGAATCCGCGCTGCGTCCAGCCGCTTCTTGTGGACAATGAACGCGTCATGCTCGGTGCGACCGGCACAACGGGATCGCGGCTGCTGCGAATACAACAGCAGGAAGGGAAATGGAATGTCCGTGAAGAATGGAGCAGCAAGCAATTTCGCCCTTACTTCAATGACGGGGTCATGCACAAGGGCGACTGCTACGGCTTCGACGGCGAACGGTTCGTGTGTGTGGACATGAAGACGGGTAAGCGCCGGTGGGAAGGAAAACGCTACAGTGGGCAAATGCTGCTCCTGGCCGACATGGACGTGGCGCTGATCCTGAGCGAAGCAGGAGATGTCGTACTGGTTCAGGCTATTCCCGACCGTTTCAACGAAGTCGCCCGGTTCAAGGCCCTCGCCGCCAAGACGTGGAACCATCCCGTCATCGCCCACGGCAGACTCTTCGTGCGAAATGCCGAAGAAGCCGCCTGCTTCGATTTGGGCCCGGCCATGTTATCGGGCGGATCCGTCTGATCCATCTGGATCCGTCCAATCCGTCCATAATTCACACGCGCACATCGGAGGTGGCGCCCAAGCGGTCGTGGTGGCGGTCGAGGATGGGCTGGACGTATTCCGCGACGAACTCTTCGACTTGCTGCGGCGCTCGGCCCACGAATTCGCGCATATCGAGCGTTGCGTCAATTTCCGCCCGCGTCATGCCGATGGCCGGATCGCCGGCAAGCCGGTCGAGCAGGTCGTTGTCGAGTCCCTCCTGCTTGACGCGCGCCGCGGCGGCCTGCGAATGCTTGCGGATGACCTCGTGTAGTTCCTGGCGGTCGCCGCCGCGTTTAACGCACGCCATGAGGATGTTCTCGGTGGCCATGAACGGCAATTCCGCCCACAGATGGCGTTCGATCACCTTCGGATAAACGGCCGGGTTTTCCATGACGTTCAGATACAGGTTTAGCACACCGTCCGCCGCGAGGAACGCTTCGGGAATGCTGATCCGGCGTATTGCCGAATCGTCGAGCGTGCGCTCAAACCATTGCACCGCGCTTGTGAATCCGCTGTGGAGCGGAGCGGTCATGAGGAAACGCGACAGCGCGCAGGCGCGCTCGCACCGCATCGGATTACGCTTGTAGGCCATGGCGGAACTACCGACCTGGTTCTTCTCGAAGGGTTCCTCGACTTCCTTCAGGTTCTGGAGGAGGCGCATGTCCGTGGCCCATTTATGGACCGACTCGCCGATGGCCGCGAGCACGCGCAGGACGTGGGTGTCCACCTTGCGGGTATAGGTCTGGCTCGTAATCGGATAGGACTCGGCGAATCCCAGCTTGCGCGCGACACGCCGGTCGAGTTCGCGCACCTTCTCGGAGTCATTCTCGAACAGCGCCATGAACGAGGCCTGTGTGCCCGTCGTGCCTTTTGCACCCCGGCACCGTAGACGCGCCTTCGCGGCCTCGATGTCCTCGATGTCCATTAGCAAATCCTGCGCCCAAAGGCAGGCGCGCTTGCCGACGGTGACGACCTGCGCGGGCTGGTAATGCGTGAAGCCAAGCGTCGGCAAATCTTTCCATTGCCGCGCAAAAACCGCAAGTGCTGCGAGCACATTTACGGCTTTCGACAGCAGCAAATCCAAGCCTTCGCGCATAAGGATCAAATCGGTGTTGTCGGTGACGTAGCAGCTGGTCGCGCCGAGATGGATAATCGCTTTTGCTTTCGGCGCGACGACGCCGAAAGCATGGATGTGCGCCATGACGTCGTGCCGCAGTTCGCGCTCGAAACGCTCCGCCGCCTCGAAATCAATGTCGTCGAGATGGGCGCGCATCTCCTCGAGTTGCTCCGCAGTAATGGGTAGGCCCAGTTCGTGCTCGGCTTCGGCCAACGCCAGCCAACAGCGCCGCCACGTCGAGAACTTGCGTTGCGCGCTCCATAGTTCGCACATCTCGCGCGTCGCCACGCGTTCAACCAGCGGACTCGTATATACGGATGTCATGACTCACCCTCATCTTCGGCGCCAGATACGACTACGATCTTCTCGTGCTCGTGCGCGTGAGCGTAATCAAAAGGCCCAACTGTTTACTCGATTACGAGCACGACAAGAACAATCCGCTCAAATTATGAAACGGACACATCTTTTGCGGCCAACTCGAAACCGCCGCCGGACACGATGGCCGCGACGGCCGTCACCGGTTTTTCGCGTTTCGCGAACACGCCCTTGCCCAGGATGAAATCGCACGCGGAATCCGCATCGGAGGCGTCATAATCACCGCCGAATTGATCCGAGACCGCGTTTTCCTCGTAAGTGGCCACATAGAAAAACCTGCCGGGCGAAAGGGGCATCCGACGAACTTCAAGTGCATCGTGCCGCACAGTGGCCAGCCAACCGCTTCCGTCACGTACATCAGCGACGGCGCTGATGCGAGGCGTATTGAAGTCGTCTTTCTCATAATCGAGAATAAGCGACGACAATGCAAGCGCATCGCGTGGCGGCATGCCCATTGCTATTTTTTCGGCAATCGCGTCTGTTTGGCTGCCGTTTGTCACGACCGCCGCCTTGCCGCCGCAAACGATTCGAGCGCAGTTGTACGCGATATAGGGGTTTTTCTGAACGTCCGCCTCAAAACCCGGTTTCGGGATGATGCTGACCTTGTCCGGCTTCACGGCCGCCGTCCGGTTCGGAAACGACCGGCTCGATACCCGGTATGACGCGCACAACCGCCCGTCCGCCGTCAATGCCACGCACACAATTCGTCCGATATACATATTTTCCTCGCTTTCCAAGGGCCACAATACCTGATTATACCGTCAATCGCCCCGCATATTCATGCCAAACGGCCTCTGTGTCGGCTACCGGCCCGTGATGGCGCTTTCCTCGAATACGGCGTGATTGATCCGCGTGCGTTCATGCGAGGTGTAGACCACATGGATTTTCCCGTCCCGCGTTTGGATGGCGTAGGGATAGGCGTAATCGAAGGGCCCCGTGGCGATATCGCGTTTGAACGGATACGTCTTGTCGCCGTCGGTTGAAACGGCGACCGTCAACGGCGTGCGGTCGGTCATGCTGTCGTTGTAGACGAGCATCAGATGTCCGTTTCGTAGTTTGATGAAATCAATGGCCGCGTTCGGATTGGGAAACGCGGTCTCGACGGCGTCGGTCCACGTTTTCCCGCCATCGTGCGATTCCGCGCGGGGCATCCAGGCATCCGAGGTCATGTCGTAACCGCCGCCGCGCCGCATATAAGCGATCAGATGATGGTCGCTCATCTGAACGACGGACGGTTGCAGCGCGCCGAACCGCGCATGAATCCGGCTGGACTCCGACCACGCATTCGTCTTGGGATTGTAACGCAGAAAAAGGGACGTCGTGTCCGCGCCGACGTTTTCGCGGTCGTGTCCGGTTTCATGATAAATGGGGATCAGATAATCGCCGTCATTGAGCAGGATCGGCCGCGAACGGACCATCATGCCGCGTTCCTCGCCCACGACAAACGCGTCCGACCATGTTTTCGCGCCGTCTTTCGAGATCTTGCAGTGAATGCGCGTGTCGGACCACGTCTCGCCGTAGCGCACATTGTAGAACAGCCAAACAATACCGTCGGGCGCCTGCCAGACCACCGGATTGCCATCCGAGTGAAGCGGCGTGTCGGCGATGATCTTCGGCTTCGACCACGTTTTCGTTCCTCTGCGCAACCGTCCGGCATAGACGGCCGTGTCGGGCTCATATTCACCCGCCCCGCCGTAATAAGCGATATAAAGGTCGCCGTTGGCGAGTTCCTCGATACAGGCCGGATGCTTGTACTTACCGGGGAGTTCCGTGCCATAGACCTTTTCGACGACGATATCCGCCGGACTGGCGCCGATGAGGGCCAGCGCGGCCATGGTCGTTGCAATCAGCATGCGATGCGGCTCCTTTCCCTCTTTGTCAGGAGAGTACCTCTCCGAACAGCCGGACGCAAGAAATGGATACAATGGACATTCCCGCAACGGACGAACACGTTGCTATCCCCACCGCACCGTCATCGCATCGTTGCACGCCAGCGCCTGAATGTGGTCTAATACATCCGGAAAACGCCGTATTCGGGGCGTAGCGCAGCCCGGTTTAGCGCGCTTGGTTTGGGACCAAGAGGTCGCGGGTTCGAATCCCGCCGCCCCGACCAGTTTTAAGTATTTGCCGAATAAGCGTTTCGCTTATACCCGCCACATGGCAGAGCGGCCGTAAATCGAACGTGTACTACACATTTTTGTCCAAAGGGCGGCTTGCAGAAAGCCATTTTGAGTAAATAGACAACGTTTTTCCGGGAAAGCGTTCTTGGAACACCTTTTCTTCGCGATGAAGAAGAAGTGTTCCCGATCAATCGTATTTTGGGCCGCTCTGACATGCGGATTTGAGTTCGGAATCGCCTGGCCCGAATATCCGTGCCCTGTTTTCCATCTGCGTATATCTGCGTCATCTGTGGATCATGTGATTTTCCGCAAATGACGCAGATAGTCGCAGATATCGAACCGCTGAACGGAATAAAAAGGTAAAACGTGGATCCTTGCGGTTTTGTGGTTTTTTGCAATTCTTTTGGACAGCAATGAGTTCGGCTTTTGACTAGATAATTCGATGCTGGGGAATTGTATCGGAGGCCGGCGCGGCCTTTCGACGCGATCCGCTGGGGCCCAACGGTTCCTGCAAGTGGCGGCCGCGTTACCGGTGGGGCCGGAGTGGGGGGCCGCCCGCACCATTCCTCTTGTTTTCCACCACGCTCCCACGCCGCGCCAACCCAAGAAGAACACACCGCCTGAACAGTGGCAAACGTATGAAACAGAACGAAAGAAAGCCTTCCGTCGTGACAGATGGTATGTGCTGGTTGTTCGAGACACCCACTTCCCAACGTTTCGTGACCTGATCGAAGGCTCAGAGACGAAAAACGTTCTGCTGCCGCCCCCTCGTCTGAATGTGTACGCCAATCTGGAGCGATACCTGAGGCCCGTGAAATCAGGATGAATATCTAGGCATTGGGCATCGTTTGATTTTCTTCACCCTACGGGGTAAAGAGGCCCGAAAAAAGAATGGTGCCGGAGAAGGGACTTGAACCCCCACGCCCTTGCGAGCACTAGGTCCTGAACCTAGCGTGTCTGCCAATTTCACCACTCCGGCACTGATGTAAATGTTACCATAAAGAAATGGTTTGTTCAACTCACCGGGATCCGGTTGCGTAATTGATTCTTGTCAACAGTGGCGGGATGCGGGCGGGTCGAAAAATTCGAGCTACCCGCGCGGACGCGTAACTGGCGCGGATTTGGAAGGCGCGCAGCGATTTTTCCTCCATTTTTCGACCACGCGGCGCTTGAAACGGGGATTAGTAACATAGTATAATAGTAATAATAGGTATGGAGGGAATCGCTCATATTCATCCACACCACGCAGCCGTTGTTTGCATGGGAATGCCTGGAGGATTCGCCATCCTTGCGGACCCTCCGCCAGGCGCTGGCTATAATTCCGGACGGAAAACTCCTAGAGTCATTACAATGCTCTCTCTTTCGCGGCAACAATTTTCGCATTTATGTGTCGAGACTGGTGCGGAAGTAGTCATTTCAGCGCCGGTTCGCGGTGGAGCAACGCGGGAAATGGGTTTGTTTTGTCGGTCATCGTTCGTCTTGCGCGACGGATAGTCCTGTAATGTATTTGTGGAGGATGCTCGATATAAAGGTCTGATACGGCAATCCTTCCTCTGCCGCTCTTTTCTGAAAACGTAGAAGATCAATCTCCGTCATGCGAATGTTCACGCGCTTGTTCTTGCGCTGGGCCGCACGGGCTGCGATTTGGTAGCGGCGTTTCTCGTCCGCAAGATGAGGCACGCTTTCCCATTCGCCGCGCTCGACCGATTCCAGGATAGCCCGTTCTTCCTCAGTCAGTTTCATGTTCTCTCGCTCCTAAGTATCGCTTGGTCATCTTTCGGCTCGGAATAACCGTCTTGAGAAAGATCGCCTCTTCCGATTCAACAAAGGGAACAAGGTAAACGTATCCCTCGATATTGATAACGAAGATGCGTTGATTCGGATATTTGCCGGACTTGCCGCTCTGAATCACATCGAGCAAGTCTCCGGCTTGAATGTGAAAGATGATCTCCTCAAAGGTAACGCGCCGAACTGACCGAAGCCAATTATTCTTTTCGAGGTTCCAATCAAACGGTTTCATGAGCAAATAGTAGCATGTTGTGTGCATTTTGGCAACAAGACTGGCGTGGAATCGTCGCCGTTTCCTAAAACATTGCTGTCCAAAAGAATGGTAAAAAAAACCACAAAACCGCAAGGAGCCACGTTTTACCTTTTTATTCCGTTCATCGGTTCGATATCTGCGACTATCTGCGTCATCTGCGGAAAATCACATGATCCACAGATGACGCAGATATACGCAGATGGAAAACAGGGCTCGGATATCCGGGCCAAGCGATTCCGAACTCAAATCCGCATGTCAGAGCGGCCCAAAATACGATTGACCGGGAACACTTCTTCTTCATCGCGAAGAAAAGGGGTCCCAAGAACGCTTTCCCGGAAAAACGCTGTCTATTTACTCAAAATGGCTTTCTGCAAGCCGCCATTTGGACAGAGATGTTCCTAAAAAGAGACTTTCCGAGTCCATAACTCAATCACCGACCCTCGTCCATTCCTTGAAACCCCCTGAAAAGGCCCATTTGCAGCCACTCCATTTCATTATTCGCAAGCTGGATCGCTTTTCGCTATAGTAAAGCGGAACGATACAATCGGGAGGGTTTTTCATAATGCATGCCGTATCGCGTCGCGCTTTCCTGGCAAGTGCGGCGGTGGCCATTGGTGCGCATCAAGTGGTTCGCGCCGAGGTGTTGGGGCGCAACGGCGGGGTGGCCCCAGGGGATCGCATCGCCGTCGGCGTTATTGGTTCGGGAGCGCGCGGCAGCGGCCACGCTCATGCGTTGATGGGGCGCAAGGACACCAAAGTCGTCGCGGTCTGCGACGCCTATCGCTCGAAGTGCGAAGCGCTCAAGATGCAGATAGACGATCATTATGCCGGCCGTGGCGATTCGTCCCGCGCCTGCGCGATTTACCAGGATTTTCGTGAAGTTCTGGCGCGTGACGACATTGACGCGGTCGTGATTGCGTCGCCGGAACATTGGCATGGCGTGCAGGGCGCGATGGCGGTTGCCGCCGGCAAAGATGTGTATGGCGAGAAGGCGTTGACGCTGACGGTGGCCGAAGGCCGGGCGCTTGTCGAAGCCGTGCGCCGGCATGGACGCGTCTTCCAGGTGGGCACGCAGCAACGATCGAGCCGCGATTTCCGTTTCGCATGCGAATTGGCGCGAAACGGTTATCTGGGCAAACTGCACACGGTAAAGGTCGGCGTGCCCGGAGGCCGTGTACTGCCCGAAGCGCCCCCGGCCCCGCCACCGCCCGATTTGGATTACGATGCATGGCTTGGTCCGGCCCCCTATACGCCGCATAATGATCTCAAGGGATCGTTCAATTGGTATTTCATTTCCGACTACTGCGCCGGCTGGATTCAATCGTGGGGCGTGCATCACATTGACATCGCCCAATGGGGCGCGCCGGGCCTGGTTTCGGGACAAATCACGATCAAGGGCAAGGCGGAATTTCCCAAAAACGGATTGGCGGATACGTCCGTTGCCTGGTGGGTCGAGATTCAGGCCAATGACGGCGTGCGGCTGATCTTTTCGGATGAAACCCAGCAGCCGCACGGGTGCCGGTTCGAGGGCGAGACCGGCTGGATTCTCGTCAACCGCAGCGGGATCTGGGCCGAACCGGCTTCGGTTTTGAGGACGGCTCTAGCATCCTCGGACGAACATCTGTATGTCTCGAACGACCATCACGAAAATTTTCTCGAATGTGTGCGGACGCGGCGGGAACCGGCCGCGCCGGTCGAGGCTGGGCATTCGGCCACAACGTTGACGCTTGTCGCGGATATCGCGACGCGCCTCGGCGGTGAATTGACATGGGATTGGAGCACCGAGCGTTTCATTGGCAGCGACGAAGCCAATCGTATGTTGTACCGGCCCATGCGAAGCCCGTGGCGAATGTAGGGGGAAGAGTCCAATAGATAGGAAGCCGGTTGAAAACGTGCGGCGGGGGAGAATGTCTTGATTTTCCCCGTGCCGGACAGTAGCGTAGAATTCCGGGCGGGTAATCATGCCGGTCGCATCGAGAGGATGTCTGAGTGCAGCGGCGACGCACAAGAGCAAGTCGAATAATCGGCGGGATTGTTCTTGCCGCGGCATTCTGTTTTTTCTTTTGGGTGAGCGCAGCGGGGGTGCTGGGGATTCTTCTGGCGGCTTCGCCGGCACAACAGGATCCGGCCGCGGTCTATTGTCGCGACAGCGGGTGGATCTACGCGTGGGATTCTGAAGGCAACGGGCCGGTGCATGTGCGATCGTCCGAGAAAAACCTTGTGTACGAACTCCGGCCAAACGCCGTCCTAGGCAATTGTTTCGCGACGAATTCCTTCGGTTTTCGCGATGTCGAATTCAACCCGGAAAAGGCACCTGAGACATTTCGAATTCTCGTAATCGGAGATGCGCTGACTTTTGGGCGCTGGATTGCACCGGACGAGACCTATCCGAAAATGCTGGAAACGATGCTCAATCGGCGATCCGGCCCGACGCATTACGAGGTTTGGAACATGGCCGTCGAAGGCTATGACACCGCCCAGGAATTGGCGTTGCTGCGATCGAAATTGCCGCGCGTTCAGCCGGACATGGTCATCGTCGGATGCAATGCCGACGACAGCCGCACAGGAGCAGACGACGGCCAATCGCGTCATTTCCGTCAGGCGGACTCTTCGTGGTTCGCGGACATATTGGCCATTCAGCGGGATCTCCATCGCCATCTTTGGGGCATTGTGTCCGGCCGTCCGCTCGTTGTGCGGCATCTGGAGGAAATGAACCGTGTTCTAAGCGGGATTCCGCTGCTGGCGGTTTTTTTCCCGCCGGTGCCGGGCGCGAACCGGCTCGACTTTGCCGCTTTCAAGCGTGCCGCCCAAACGCTCGAGATTACCCAAAACTTTCAGTCGCTGAATTTGGAAAGCGCTTTTCAAGACTGGGACCCGGCCGCGTTTTTTCACGAGGACGGTATGCACCCAAAAGCGTTGTGGCATGCCGTATCCGCGTTGACCATCGCCACGGCATTGCCAGGCGCCGAAACGGGCACAGAAGACGCCAATGCCGCCCTGTCTTTCTGCGAAGCTGTCGCGGCGCTGAAACATGGCGACCTCGACAGCGCCGTATACGCGCTTGAGCGCCTCTGCACGCTTGATCCCGAAAAGCGGGTCTCCGCGGGTGAAATGCTGGCGCTTCGGATTTTTTCCGATGCCCAAGCGGATCGGGCCTTGCAGGCGCGCCTTGCCGCATGCGCATTTGCTCCCGGAATTTACTCGGAGGCCGTGACGCTGCGACGTCTGATTCAAAATGCCGCGGCCCAACCGGTTCCGCTTGATTCCTTTGTCCGTTCGATACGTTCTTATGCGGCCCTTGCCCAAGGTGGCGACAGACCATTGAAAGTCCTTGCCGCTCTTGCGCGTGAATTTGAACAAGCCGGGAACACGACCGCGGCGCAATGGGCCCATGTTTGCGCACTTGCGTTCGGACGAGGCGGCTGGCCGGTTTTCGACGCTGCCGAAGCTTTGGACCGACTACTCCGCGCGCAAGGCAATCCCGAGGAACGCGCAACCGTGTGGAAAACCGTCGTCGAACGTTTTCCGGATCTTTCCCCGGTCCACGCATATAGGATAGAAGCCCTGCGCGCCATCGGATGGGCGCCGGATGACGATGCCCTTTCCCGCTGGGCAGGCATGCGGGATGAAGTCGTGCGCAATTGGATTGATCGCGGCAACGCTTCGCGGGGAACCGGTCTTTCCGCCGATGCCCTGAAGTGCTATTACGAAGCCTTGGCGGCCGATCCGGAAAACGAGGCGGCGGCCGGACTTCTCGACCGTTTGCTGGAGGAAGAATACCCCGCCAATCGCATCGCCGCATGGCAAAATGCCGCGCAACGAAGTCCAAACGCCGCGGAGCCTATGGCGCGTCTGGCGGCGGCATTTCGCGATGCCGAAGATTGGGAGGCCGCGCTGGGCGCCTTTTCCGAATGCATTCGCCGCAATCCCTCGCGCGCGATCCGGACGAAAGACGGCCTCATGGAACTGGGGGAGGCCGCGCTGCAAAGGGACCGGATCGAAATCGCCGCGAAAGCCTTTGAACGGGCGGCGGAAACAGGCCCGGACGATGCGGGCATCCTGCTGCGTTTCGCGACGGCGCTCGAGAAACAGGACAAAACGGATCACGCAATCCGGCTGTTGCATCAGGCGCTTGCCTTGCGCCCGGACGATACCGAAATTCTGCGACGATTGGGTAACCTTCAGATTGCGGTCGGCGACCGCGACGCCGGATTGCGATCATTGTTCCAAGCCGGAAGCCCCGAGGCCTTGTTGGATGCCGGACGCGCCATGGAAGAGCAAGAAGACTGGCCCGGCGCGGAATCCGCATACCGTAAAACGATCGAAGCCGATCCGAAAAATGCAACGGTCTGGCACCGTCTGGGGGTTGTTCTGATCAAGCAGGACCGGCTGGATGAAGCCCTTGAAGCCCTCAACCAAGCCCTTGCATTGAATCCATCCGACAAACCGTCGCGCCTCACGCTGGCGGATGTGCTGTCCCGCAAAGGGAATCTCCCCGCCGCCCGAAGCCTCCTCGAATCGCTAGCCGTTGAAGATGACAGCCAGCCGGACGTTTGGCTTGTACTGGCCGAAGTACGACGCAGAGGCCAAGACCTGCGGGGCGCGGTCGAGGCCTATCAGCGCACTTTGAAGCATGATCCCAATCATGCCGGCGCGCTGGCCGGACTTTCGCTTGCGTACGAGGGACTCGGCGATATGGAAAATCTGGCATCGATCTGTCAACGCCTGATCGAACTCAAACCGGACGATTTCATGGCGCATGAGCGGCTTGGGACGACACTCGGCCAACTGGGAAAGATAACGGAAGCCCAAAACGCCTACCGGAAGGCCCGCGAAATCGCGCCCGAACGGCCCGGCGCATGGCTCGGCGAAGCGCGGCTGCTTGCGGAACACAAGCGCGACAACGAAGCGGCCGCCCTCTGCCGCGAATTCCTTGAAAAACATCCGGACAACGCCGACGCATGGCTGCTTCTTGCGGATATCCATGTGTCGGGTGAAGCCCTCGATGAAGCCCTTGCGGCCGTGGCAAAAGCCGAAGCCCTTCAAGCCGACAATCCGGCCGTCCATGCAAAAAAAGGCCTAATTCTGGTCAGAAGACAGGACTGGACCCAAGCCGCCGCGGCCTTTCAACAAGCGGCCGCCTTGCAACCCGGCAATGTCGAAACCTTGGCGTATCTCGGCGAATCCCTGAGACGCGGCGACCGGCTCGAAGAAGCCGCGGCCGTTTTCGACAAGGCGCTGGACATCGCGCCGGGCCATGCCCAGTGCCTCAACGGGGCCATTCTTACCGCCAAAAGCCTAGACCATTGGGATCGCGCCGAAGCCCTATGCCGGACCACCCTTGATTATTATCCCGAAAACATTTTTGCGCGGTCCATGCTCGTGGAAACCCTGCGGCAACAGGGAAAATGGCGGGACGCTATCGTGCTGCTGCAACAAACCCTCGAAAAAAACGCCGACTCGCGCATCCTGTTTGAAACGGCCGCGCAACTCGTCGCCGAACATCCCCAACTTCCCGAATCCAAGGCGATAAGCCTTATACTGACCGAGAGGAAGCCCTACGATGCCGTCGCTTGGTCCCTGCTCGGAATCGTACGGCGCGCCGAAGGCAATTCCGGCGAGGCGTTCGACTTGTTCCACAAAGCGCTGGGGTTCGATCCGCGCTGCATCGAGGCTCTCGCGGGAATCGCCGAAATCCTCGATGAACGCGGCGACAAGCCCGGCGCCCTGGCCGCCTATGAAAAAGCCGCCGCCATCAATCCCAAACACGAAACGGCCACGCGGCGCATCGCCGAATTGCGCGCCGAAGGCGTCGTTCCGGCAGACTAGACAAAGCCCGTTTGCGCCCTAACGCGCAACCGGGAAAGCGCTGGCAAGGGGAAGCCCTTGGTGCAATGAGTCATCGTATCGGCCTATTATCTTTACCGGCAAGATGACCGGATGGCAACGAATAAACCTGAACCAGGCATTCTGGATTCAGGATTCTGTATTCTGAGTCCTGTAAACCTGCTGCTTTTTTCTCGGACATGGAGAGCCCGGCTGAAAAATGATCGCTTCACTTCATGGCGCGATGGCTTGTTGCATGGCGGCGATGGCGTCGCTTCCGCCGGAAGCGCAGCCCCCTGACAGTGTGAAACCGGTTCCGGGTTTCGATGCAAAAGCCTTTATGGAACCCGACTCCCTGCTCTGGCCGGGACCGTTCTGGTTGTGGAATGCGCCGCTGGAACCGGAACGGTTGCGGGAACACTTGCGCGAGATGGCCGCGCACGGATTCCGAAGCGTCTGCATGCTTCCGATGCCACACGCGTTTCGTCCCGACAGCACAAACAACCTTCTCGATCCCGATTATCTGACGCCGGAATTCATGGAACGGACCCGTTTGGCTGTCGAGGAAGCCGCTTCGTTGGGCATGAACTGGTGGCTGTACGACGAGGGCGGATGGCCGTCCGGTCAAGCCATCGGGAAGGTCGCGGAGGGACATCCCGAATTCCTGCAACACACGATGGTGCGCGAACCGGTCGAGTCGGCGACCGCCTACACGGTTCCGCCGGATGCCTTCGCGCTGATCATCGAAGATACGGGGCAGATCGTGCGGCCGGGCGAAACGTGGATGCCGCAGGCCCATGCACGAGCCGGTCTGTATCGGATAAAGCGCGGTGGGTATGCCGATCTGCTGAACCCCGATGCCATGCGCCGGTTCATCGAATTGACACATGAAGCGTATCGCGCCGTGCTCGAACCGCATTTCGGCCAAACGGTCAAGTTCACGTTCACCGACGAGCCGAATGTCCCAAATCTCAATCCTCCCAAATCAATCACGTGGACGCCGGGCATGGACGAACTCTATCGCGCCCGCCACGGACGCGACATCGCCGGGATTCTCCCGCTGTTGTTTGCTCCGCCGGGTAAAGAGGCGCCATTGGATGTGGCCCGCGCAAGAATCGAATTCTACGATCTGTGGACGGCCCGTTTTCGCGACGCCTATTTCATTCAAATCCGGGATTGGTGCCGGCGCGCCGGAGTTGCGTCGGGCGGCCATCTCAACGGCGAGGACGAAACGATCAACGCGGTCCGTTACGGATTCGGCCATGCCCTGCGGCAATTACGCGCGATGGACGTGCCCGGCGTGGACGTTATCTGGCGTCAACTATTCCCCGGAAAAGAAAACCAGCACTTTTTCCCCAAATATGCTTCGAGCGCCGCGCATCAGAACGGCACGCGCTTTGCCTTCTCCGAATCGTTTTGCGTTTACGGCAACGGCCTCACGCCCGCCCAGGCGAAATGGGTCGTTGATTATCAGCTCGTGCGCGGCATCAATCTCCTCGTTGTGGGCTGCATGCCCTTGACCACCCGGGATCATCACATGACGGGTGAACGCCCGCATTTCGGCCCCGTGGATCCCTTGTGGGAAAGCGAAACCGCCTTGTGGGAATATGCCGCGCGAATGGGCTATCTCTTTTCGATTGGAACCCCGGGCATCCGCACGGCCCTGTATTACCCCGTGCGCGACATGTGGGCGCTCGGACTTGAAGCCACCGAAGCCGTCGAATCGCATGACCAACTCGCGCGGGAATTGCTGGCCACGCAACACGATTTCGATCTGCTGGATGACGATCTTCTCATGGACCCCGCAACGCATGTGGACGGCAAGCAACTCGTCGCCGGCGCCATGCGGTACGACACCGTCGTCTGCGGCAAGGTCTGTTGGATGCATCCCGTTTCTCTTGATCGCTTGCGCGCGTTTGCCTCCGCGGGCGGGCAAGTCGTCTGTTTCGGCCACCTTCCCGGAACGGACGGCACGCCCGGCGAGGCGAAACCCGCTTTCCCGACCATCGAATCCGCAGTGACCGCCATCCCCGCAACGGCCGTCATCATGCCACAGTCGCGCGACATCCGCGTGGCGACCCGGCGCGTCGAGGGGGGAGACATCCTGATGCTGTTCAACGAAGGGGCCGAGTTCTACAAAGGCGAATTGTCCGTTGACGCGCCGTATCTTTACACGTTCCATATCCGCCTCGGTCTCATGCTGTCCATGCGCACAAAAAAGGGGCGCATCGGCGTGCAGTTGGAACCCGGCCAGACGTGCGTGTTTTTCATGAGCAACCGGAAGTACGATGTGCAACCCGTTTACCGATCCTCAAGGGAGGACATGGCGCTGGACGAACGCATCCAAGCCAAACCGTACCGGCGTTACGTTGCCGGCGAACACGATTTCGAGATTGTTCCACAAGATCAACCATCGGTTCCCTTCGATCAGGCGAAATCCTGGAAAGATTGGCTCGGCGAAGATTTTTCCGGACAGGCCGACTACTCCGCAGTCTTCGAACTACCCGAAGCATGGGCGGGGAAAATGCTGCAACTGTCAACGGGGCCGGTCGAATACGCCGCGCAGGTTTTCATGGACGGCAAACCCGTCGGCAATATTCTGGCGCCGCCGTGGCGCGTGGAATTTCCGCCGATTTCCGCCGGCATGCATGAGATCACGATTCGTGTCGCCAACACCTTGGCGAACGAATTGACTTCCGAACGTGTTGCGCGCGCATGGGCCGGTAAAAGCGGACCCGGTTGGCCCAGTCCTTATCATAAACGCGCCATCGAATTTGAAAAGGGATCCCGCGGCGGAGGCCTGCAGGGTCCAATTCGACTGTTTGCCCTGTTTCGTTGATTTTTACAAGGCCGAGTTGTCATTATAGTGGAGTAACTAACGGAAAGGAACCGTATCCATGTTTGAAAACGTCAATATCCGCAGTAGCGTCGCAGTATACGTTCAGATTGAAAACACGGTCTTGTTCGCGGTTGCATCGGGACGCCTGAAAGAGGGCGATCAACTGCCTTCGGTGCGCGAAGTATCGGAGAAACTGAACATCAACCCCAACACGGTGGCGAAATCCTACCGGGACTTGGAAGTCATGGGAATTGTCTTCACCCGCCGCGGAATGGGCGTCTACATCAACAAGGGCGTCGAAGCCAAATGCCGGGAACTTTGCCGATCGAAGATCATCGGCCGGCTGCACGAGGTCGTCACGGAAGCGAAAGCCGCCGGCATGACGGTGCAGGAGATCAAGACGCTTTGCGCGGCAAGTTGCAGCACTGATTCGGAACTCTATGGCGACACGCCCGCGTCCCTGCTGGCTCTGGCAAAGGGGAAGAAAAACTGACGTCCCCATTTACAAACGAAAAGGACGTTGGGATTCTCCTGATTTGCGCCTAAAGTATTAAACAATGTCAGGATCCGCCGCGTCTATAAAATCCGCGGGACAAATCGTGAAACTTTCATTTCAATTGCCGATCGCCCGGTGACACCGGGAAATCGCCACAGGAGACCGTCTCATGAAGCCATTTACCGTTTTGACCGGCATTGTGGCACCCCTCGAAGCACTCAATGTGGACACCGATCAGATCATTCCCAAACAATTTTTGAAGCGCATCGAGCGAACGGGTTACGAAAATTTCCTTTTCTTCGACTGGCGCTATCGGCCGGATGGATCGCCAAACCCGGATTTTGAGATGAATGCGCCGCGTTATAAAGGCGCTAAAATCTTGTTGACCAAGGACAACTTCGGTTGCGGTTCCTCGCGCGAGCATGCGCCTTGGGCATTGGAAAACTACGGTTTTCGCTGCATTCTGGCTCCGTCGTTTGCCGACATCTTTTTCAATAATTGTTTCAACAACGGCCTGTTGCCCATCGTATTGCCGGGCAGCGTTGTCGAAGCCTTGTTCCAGGAAGTTCGTGCGCTGGATGGATATCGGCTAACGATCGATTTGCCCGCACAGCGCATCGTAAAACCAAATGGCGAAGCGATCCCGTTCGAAATCCACCCCTTTAAGAAGGAATGCCTAATCAACGGTTGGGACCCAATCAGCCTGACCCTGCGGCATGAGGACAAAATATGCGCCTACGAAAAACGCCGGGGCATGGCAGAGACGTGCGTCAATCGCGCCTGATCGGCATCAACCGGCGCGATTTCATCCAAGTCGCCGCGGGAACGGTCGCTGCCTCGCTGGCCGTGCCGGCTGCGCACGCCGGGGAAATCGTGGAACCGGACGCGCCGGCCATTCGAACGCTCGGTAAATGCGGCGTAACAGTCACCCTGCCCGGCATGGGGACAGGGACGAAGGCATGGAATCACACATCCGAACTTGTTCGCCGGGGTCACGACGCCTATCTCGGCCTCCTGCGTCATGCTTACGGCAAGGGTATTCGTTTTTTCGACATGGCGGACATGTACGGAACGCATCCCTATATGCACGAGGCGCTCAAGTCGTTTATTCCGCGCGACAAGGCCGTCCTGCTGACCAAGACCGTTGCGCGCGATCCCCAACTCGTCCGTGACGACCTGGAACGTTTCCGCAAGGAACTCGACACGGACATGCTCGACATCGTGCTTCTGCACTGCGTCACCGATCCCGATTGGACCGAAAAACTGAAACCGTGCATGGACGTGCTCGCGGAAGCCAAGGCCAAGGGAATCATTCGCGCCCACGGGCTTTCCTCGCACAACCTCGACGTTTCCCAAAAGGCCGCCGAACATCCATGGGTGGACATATTGATGGAACGCATCAACCCCTTCGGCAAAAAAATGGATGCGCCGCCCGACCGAGTCGTGCCCGTCTTGCGCACGGCGCACGAAAACGGCAAAGGCGTTATCGGCATGAAGATAGCCTGCGAAGGCGAATGCAAGGACAACATCGCGGAATCCATCCGGTTTGTCCTAGGTCTTGGGTGTGTTGACGCCCTGTCAATCGGATTCCTTGAACCGGCCGAAGTAGATAGCGCCATGACGCATATCGGGGCCGCCCTTGCAACGGCAAACGCCTGGCCAAATCAAAACTGACGTGGGTGTTGCCCACGTCAGGATCCTTTTTTCAAGCCACTAGTTCTACGGGTGGTAATTGACTCTGGAAAGGCCGTCCTGCGCTTCAGGATTGTCATGCCGGGCGGTAACGCCGATTCCCATATCGCCCATAAAACCATCCAGCCCGGAAACCTTTGACTCGATTCGACGATTGCTGCTATGATGGCGTTGCATAGTGAGTTATGATGTTTGGGGTGTTTGTGCAAGACGAACGGAAAGGGTCCTGCGATGAAACGGTGTATCGTTCTCGTGGCATTGACGGCGTTGTTGTGCACGGCCTGTGAAACCATGCCGTGGCAAAAAAAACAAACTCCGCCCGTGGCTCAGATGGATTCCACGACGCATCAGGACACGAAGGAGCCGTACGTGGCGCCGGTCGTGCCGGAGCCGGGATTGGCGCTATCGTCGGATCAACGGTTCAAGGATATTCCGCTGCCAGTCGGCCTCAAGGAAGATTTGGAACGGACCTTCGTGTACGAATCGGCCCAGTTTGCCGTGGGGCGAATGGTCTACACCACACGCGCATCGCTTTACGATCTGGTGGCGTTCTACGTAAAGGAATGCCCCACGGCGGGATGGAAGCTCGACAACGTCCTCGAAGCCGGCGGCAAGACGTTATTTTTCAAAAAACCCGGCAAGAACTTGGAAGTCAATGTGCAGGAAAGGGGCGTCACGGGCGGGCGTAGATTGATGATCACCATGACGCCGGAAAAGGGATCGGTTGACGCTCAATGAGATGGGCTTTTGCCATGGCATTAACGTGCGCCGCGACCCTTGCCGCGGGTTGCAAAAGCGCCGATTTGCCCGCCCGCATTCCGGGTCTGCAAAAAATCGGCGAAGCCAGCGGGCTACGCCTTACGGACGAGGAGCAAATTGCAACCGTAATGGACGATGTAGCGCAAGGCATGCAATCGCGGCGCATTTTCAAGGTGCTGGCGCACGTGTCGCGCAGTTATCATGACGCGGAAGGCCGTGATTATGCCGGATTGCAGGAGTATCTGAACGAAATCTTCCGAAAGTACCGGACCATCCGCATCACGCGCGTGGTCCCGCGCATCACGATTGAGGCAAACGGACGCGCGAAAGCCGTCGAGACTTTTGGCACGGTGGCGGAACCCGTTGACCCCCGCGTGGAGCCGCCTATCAATATGCAGGGCCAAGTCGTCGTCTATTTGACCAAAACGGACGGTCAATGGCGGATTGTGGAATGGGGCAATATTTTATAGGGCATGTTCAAATAACGACAGTTGAGTTCCCGAAGTAGAAACGGAGGCAGCGTGGCAACGAGAGTAAAGAAAAAGGCGCCGGATATCCTCGAGGAAGTGACCAAGAAGAGCGACTGGTCGCAACTGGTCGAGCAGATACAGAAAAACCCTGTTTTGTACGGCGCCGGCGCGGCGTTTGTGGTGTTGTGCATCATTGCGGGATTGTTGTACCGTGCAAACGTGCGCGGCGCGCACGATTCGGAAATGGCGCGATATGCCCGCGCCATGGAAAATGAAGACCCCGGCCTGCGCGCGGCCGAGTTGGAAAACGTGGCGAAGGGTAAAAGCGACGTGGCGGCGCTTGCCCTTTACATGATGGGCGAGGCGGCGTTCGAGGCGAAGCAATACGACAAAGCCCGCGACGCATTCGAGCGCCTGCGCAAGGAACATCCGGAATCCCCGAACGTCGCGGATGCGGTCGAGGGCCTCGGCAACCTCGCGGAAAACGAGCCGCAATATGAAAAGGCCTTGGAGTTCTACAGGGAAGTCGCCGAGAAATGGCCCGGCACCTTCGCGGCGCGCCGGCAGGACTTGAATATCGGACGGTGTCTCGAGCATTTGGGCAAGTTGCCCGAAGCCGTGGCGGCTTACCAGGCGCAGGTCGATCGTTTCCCGGGGACGGAAACCGAACGCCAAGCCAAGAATGCGCTTGACCGCCTGCGCAAGAGCAATCCGGATCTGTTCCCGAAAGCGGAAGAAAAACCGGCGGAAGCGGCTCCCGAAGCCTCTTCGGCGTCTCCGGAACAGCCGACCGGAGCGGCGGTAGAAACGGCGCCGGCTGAACCTTCGTCCGGCGAGTCCGCCGCGGCAACGGCTGAACCGGCAGAACAGGATGCACCCGCCGAAGCACCGGAAGCGGCGGACAGCGGCACCGAAACGGCACAACAATAATCCAGTCCGCGACGTCCCACGGATCGCGGACGGAGAAAGATGACATCGTTTTTTTGTTCGCGGAGTCTGAATGCGGCATGCTGATGGCGCGCCGGTTTTCGTGGGCAAAAAAGATTGCAGTAGTTGTGGCCATGATATTGCGGCTTTGCCGCGCCAGGGAGGTGGCTATGCGAAAGAGCATGCTCATGCTCGTAGGCATCGTGTTTCTTGCGGGTTCCGCGTTCGCGCAAACACCGGAGTCACCGGAGTTGAGTATAGGGGTCTTTGGATCCGGAACGACCGATCCACAAGGCGGGACGATGGAAGAGCCCCGTAAGTATACTTACCCACCGAATACGTTAGTGACCGTTACCGCCACACCCGATCCCGGTCCCGGCCATGTGTTGCTCGCATGGATCCTAGATGGAGAAATCATCCTTCCAACCGGGAATTCCATCAACGTGACCATGTATACAGACCGCTTTCTCATGGCGTATTTTTCCTCGCACCTGGCCACGCTCGAGGTGCAGGGAAATGGAACGGCCGTGCTCTGGGATCCAGAAAGCCAGGAGCCCGCCATTCCTCCCTTGGGTCCTGCGCCGGGACAATACAACATGTTCGAGGGCCAAGGCGGGGAAATGGTCGCCACGCCGGGCACCGGATCGTTTTTCGATCATTGGGAAATCAACGGCCAATTCGTTGCCACCAATCCGCTTCCCATCACATTTACCGACGATGTCACGATACGGGCCGTCTTTTCGGTAGGCACCGCCGTAAACCTTACCGTGGAAAATTCCTTGGGCCAAGGAACCGTGACCCCCGGGCCGGGCGTGTACAATTACGCGCAAGGATCCACCGCCACGATAACGGCGGCGCCCAACGGCCAGCATGTCCTGCATCACTGGATAGTGGATGGGAACGATGTACCCCCGAATCCCGCCAATCCCAATGTCCTCGAAGTGTTGATGGACGCCAACCACACGGTTCGCGCGGTGTTCACGGTGTACCTGGTTACCTTTGTCATCAACGGCCAAGGATCGCTCGCCATCGGTACCACGCCGCAGCCCGAGGGCGTTGTGCCGGTTCTGGCGGGCGCGCCCCTCTTCGTCAATGCAACGCCCGCGGCGGGCTGGTCGTTCGCCCGGTGGACCGTCAACGGCGCCAATGCGGGCACGAACCCATCCCTCAATACCAATATCACGCGCGATACGACCATCCAGGCCACGTTTACATTTTCGGCATCGAAAAACCTGACCATTACCAAAACGGGCCGCGGCACGACCGACCCCGCGCCGGGCGCGTACACTCACTCCACGAATTCCGTGGTGCCCATCACCGCCACGCCGGATCAGGGATATAGTTTGATCAAATGGGTTGTGGACGGCATTATCCAATACGGAGCCGGCGATACGATCAATATAACCATGGATGCCGATCACACCGTCAACGCCGTCTTTTCCTCCTTTAGGCTTGATCTGAGCGCGGTGGGCGAGGGCGGCATCGAACGGAACGGATTTTTTATTGATACGCTGCCCATCCTGTTCCAATCGGAAGCGAACGAAAACGTGAGCCTCCGCGCGATAGCCCAAGCCGGAAGCGCCTTCAGCCATTGGGTGGTCAACGGGGTAAACGCCGGTTCCGCCAACCCCTTGCAAATTACGATGGACAAGGATTACACGATTACCGCCGTGTTTCTTGCGGCATCGCAACGGGCGCTGACCCTTATTGCCGAAGGCCAGGGATCGACCGATCCAGCGCCCGGCAGCTACACGTATGAACAGGGTTCCATAGCCGTTATCCAAGCATATCCGGCCTTTGGCACGCCTCACCAGTTGCACCACTGGGAATTGGACGGCGTCACGGTGCCCGGCGCCCCGACATCGCTCAATGTGACCATGGACAGCGATCATATTGTCCGGGCGGTGTTCACCTCGTACTTGGTGACCATTGCCATCGAGGGGCAGGGCTTGGTGCTGATTGACGGATCGTTGGCGATGAACGGGGCCATCCTGCCCTTTGTGGCCGGCAGTTCGCACACAGCCCAGGCAACGCCGGCCCAAGACTGGATTTTCAGCCATTGGTTGTTCAACGGCATCAATCTGGGTTCGCAGACGCCCGTAACCACACCGGTCATCATGAGCGGTGTGCTGACGGCGGTTTTCTCGCAGGCCGCGACTATTTTAGGTGTCGTAACCTTCAATGGTAACCCGCTGGCGGGCGTGGTCATGAACGGTTTGCCCGGTTCCCCGCAAACCAACGCGCTCGGACAATACACCGCATCCATTCCCATAGGTTGGTCGGGAACCGTTCAACCATCGCTTTATGGATATTTGTTCGATCCGCCATCCGTTCAATATGAGAACGTCTTGGCCGTCCAGGTTCAGAACTATACGGCATCGCGTGCCCAGACCTTCCCGCTGAGCGTCACGGTCAAGCCCGTGGGAACGGGCACGGTGGAATTGGATCCCCCGACAAGCCCCTATCCCGCCGGTACGACCGTAACGTTGACGCCGCAGGCGGCCGTCGGCTACGACTTCGATCACTGGGAAGGCGATCTGACGGGCAACGCAATGCCTGCAACCATTACGATGACGGCTGCCCGTTCCGTCGTCGCGGTATTTGTTGAGGAACCGTGCGTCCTTCAGGAAATAAATGCCCTGAATCTTGCGGACGGCGCCGTACTGCATGTCGCAAACGCTTCGCTCGACATGCCGCTCACGCTTGCCGCGCTTACGGATTGTCCAGACGATACCGCGAGCGTCTCGTTTACGTTGGACGACGAAACGCCCTTGGTGGCCAATGTCGGCAATGCGGGCGGCCTGTTTTCGGTGGCGGGGCCCGCGTTGGGCGCCATTCAGCCCGGTGCGCATACCCTTACGGTCCGCGCCACAAGCCGGACGCGTCCCTCGGCGGTCATTCCGGCCGTGGCCGTCGCTTTCTCCGTGGTGAGGGAAGCCGCGGCCGTGGATGCCGACGGAAATGGTCTTCCGGACCATTCGTTCACGACGCTCGCATCCAACGGTGCGGCATGGCTGGCCTCGATCCTTGTGGACGACACCGGCGCCAAACGTCTCACGAGCATGGTCCGCTGGACCGGCGAGACCGGCAAAGCCGCGGGGACGCATGCCATCGTCGCCTTGAGCGACGCCGCCAATCCGGCGATTCGCGCATCGGTCATCGCGCCCGCCGGCTTGTTGCATTCCGGCGAGACCGGCATCCTGCTGCTCCAATCCGCGCCCGATACGGTCACCTTATTGGGCGCCATCGAGTCGTCCATTGCGGGTTCCGAACCCGCCGCTTCCATTGCCAACGGCGCCTATGTCCAGGCAAGCATCATGGTCAGCGGCGACGGCGGCCTGCATTATGCACCGATTTCGCCTGCGCGTCTGGCCGCCAATCCCGTTCATGTGGCGATTGAAGGCGCAAACGTGGCCGCCGCGGTCAGCCCTGCGCTGTACTCGTATCCGACATCGGTCGTCGCGGATCCTGTCGTGGGCGACCGGGTCATTGCGTGGACCGGTGAATGGAACCAAGACCATCTGGTCAAGACATTCCGGACGGCGTCCAGCCTCGAGGCCGACGTGTCGGGCTTGTCCGTCCTTGCACCGCTGGATGAAGGGCTGGATGCACCCGTCATCGCGGTGACGTTGCCCTCCGAAGGCCAATCGTATTCGTTTGGCGTGGTGGGTACCGGCCGGTCTTTGGACGCAGTGTTCAAGGTACGCAATACCGGCGGCGGAATTCTGGCGGGCAAAGCCACGGCATCCGCTCCGTTCGAGATTGTGTCGGGAGCGACATACCGCCTGTCGGCCGGACAAAGCCAGGATGTAACCGTCCGGTTTTCGCCGGCCGCGGGCGTCACATATACTTCACTGGTCGCGTTCAGCGGGGCCGGCGGTTTCGGCGTCGTGGTCAACGGGACCGGTTACACGGTTTCCGTGCCCGACACATCCTGCGTCGCCGCGGTGGGAGCGATGACCGCGCCGCCGCCGCCCCCCGGCGGGGATGGTATCCTGCTGGTTCTGTGCGCCGCAGTCTTGTTGATCGGCGGGCGTCGTTTTGCGCCACGCCGCCAACATCCCTGATGAGGAAACCGTGATACGGAAACGATCGCCATGAATGGATTCTTCAAGGGGCGGCAGGTGCTGGTCCTTGGAGGACTCGGTTTCATCGGCAGCAATCTGGCAATCCGCTGCCATGAACTCGGCGCCAAGGTCACGGTGTACGATTCGTTGATGGACCATGGCGGGGGAAACCTTGCCAACCTCGACGGCTACAAGAACGCCATTCAAGTTCGCATCAACGACATTCGCGATATCAAACTGGTCAGCCGCTGCGTGGCCGGGGCGGATCTCGTCTTTCATTGCGCCGGCCACACGTCGCACACCTATTCCATCGAGGATCCCTTTCTCGACATTGCGATCAACTGCACGGGCACGATGAACGTCCTTGAATCCGCCCGCCATCACAATCCCGACGTCCCTATCGTTTACATCGGCACGAGCACCCAATGTGGCCCGATGCTTCGCGAACCGCTGGATGAACTCCACCCCGAATTCCCCTACGACATATACAGCGCCAACAAAAGTGTCGCCGAAAAGTATCATCTGATTTACCATCGCTCGCACGGGATCAAAACGCATGTCGTGCGCCTGGCCAACGTCTACGGCCCCCGCGCCAACATCAAGAGCAGCGCCGCCGGCGTGTTGAATTTCTTTATCGGCCAAGCGCTGCAAAACCGCGACTTAACCATTTACGGAGAGGGTAACCAACGCCGGAACGTGATGCACGTGGATGATTGCGTGGACGCCTTAATCACGGTGGCGGCCAGCCAATCCCATTATGGTGAAGTCTTCTTTGCATGCGGCGACGGCGAACACACCATCGCCGAATTTGCGGCCAAGGTCGTCGAAATCGTCGGAAAAGGGCGCGTTACCCACGTGGAGTGGCCGAAAAAGTGGGTTTCATTGGACGTGGGCGACATTCGCATCTCGAATGCGCGCATCAAAAAATGCTTTGGCTGGACGCCGAAGATCGGCTTGTCAGACGGCCTGCGGCAAACCGCGGCTTTCTTTGAATCCCGGCTTGGCGACTATCTGAACTGACGCCATGCCGGTAATGGACGATTTGAAAAAAGGGGTCCGTTTCGTCCATAGCCAAAGATCCGGATTCGACAGCTGCTTTCAGGATGAATGAATACGTAATTTCATTTGACAGGCGCGAGCAGGACATGCAGCATGTGTTCGGTTCGGATTCCAAGGCTTGTCCGGCCCTTGCCGGCCAAATCCGCCTTGAACGCCATCTCGACAATGGCTTCGGAAAAGACATGCTCGTACGAGGGCTTGACGACGAAACCCTCGGCAGAAAACGTCCAGACGCAAAACCGGTTTGGGGCCGTGGCGCAGGCAAAGTCGGTGCGTCCGTCACCGTCGAAATCCCTAAGCACACAATGGCGCAACGGCCCGGCTTCTTCCGGACTCAGAAACCACGCAAGCGGTGCATCACAGGAAATCCGGCTCGCGGCAACCGGTTCATAACGCCCTTTTTCCGGGGAAAATAGGTGGACAGAGAGATGGGTCTGCCATGCGCCGGCGGAGACAAGTTTCGTAATTTCACCGACTGAAATACCGGGATCCGGCGCGTTCCACAGCAACAGGTCGGCATAGCCGTCACGGTTGAAATCCGGCGCGCCATCGTCCAGAACGATGAGTTGCCCGGGATATCGCCGTTCCGGCCCCGCAAGGGATTTTCCATCATATCCCTGAATGCGTACGAGGGTGTCGCCCATGCCCGGTCCCTTCACGGCATACAAAACCCGTATGTCGCCCTGGCCGTCTCCCATGAGCGGAAACCACGGCCAAGAGTCGGGTTCCAATTGCCCGGCGTCACGGATCTGCATGGGCGTCGCACGCCGAAAAGCCCGAGCGGTAAGAGAGGCGCCAATCAATTCGGGGGGCAGATGAGGCTCGAAGGCAAAGGTCCGGCTGACGCCGCCTTCCAAAGCGTCCCGCCCGGCAAGGCGCGGCGGTTCGACAGTCCATGCCCGGAAAGGCACACCATAGGATGCGCGAAGCGGCGCGTTTTCGCCCAACGGCCAAGCGGACACAAGCGATCCGGCCGGCGTGCGCAATTCGAAGGTTTCCTCGCATGGCAACGCCAGCAGGGTCCTGCCGTCGTGCTCGATCGCAAGAACAAAGGGATAGGGCGCGGACGACGAATCCGCGAGTTGCGTGCGCAGGATAAAGAGGTCGCGCGGAACCCCGCCTTCAGCAATCGGTATGGCCACGAGTCGCTCGCCGCATACCACGACAAGTTCCGTCTGGCCGTCGTTGTCGAGGTCGGCGACATCCAAGGCCGTCGTGTTTTCCGGCAAGTCAAGCGACCGCGTGTTGCCATCCATCGAAAAAAAGATCGTAACGGCATTCTTTTCCAGGACAAAGACATCGGCCTGCGCATCCCGGTCAGCCTGCGCAAGAAACACGTGGGCGTCCGGCGTGGCCAACGGAAGGGTCTTGACGTCGAAAAGGGCCGCAAGGCATAACAGGATCGCAATGGTCATCGCGCCCCCTTTCGGGAGAACCAGACCTGCGCCGTCAATCCATCCCCGCGATCCAATTGGGCGGGAAAAACGGCGATATCGCTCCGTCCGTCGCCATTGACATCGTTCACGGCAAACCGCGCATTGGATTCCACCGCAATAAAGGCAACCGCTTCCGCCGCAAACCCGGAGGCGCCGGACGGATAAACGGCCAGACGCCCAGGGCGATCCTGCACCAGCAGATCACGGCGGCCGTCACCGTCGAAATCGCCGGTAAGATCAATCAATTCGCCGGCCTGATAGCGCGCGAAGAACTCGCTGTTGCGCACCGGCGGCGCATCGAGTTCGATTCCAAACCGCACGTGCCAATCGGGCCGGGATGCGAATGCCCGGTTTCGCTGAAGGCGGATGGCCACCTCGTGTTCGACCCGGCGCGCACCCAAAAAACGGTTCACCGACTCGCGAATCCCCCCTTCCAGAAGACCGATCGTTTCCGTAACCAAATCGGAGCAACCGTCGCCGTCGGCATCCACGAACAGGCATTGCGGACGGAACGAGACCGATCGAAAAGACTGCCACGTCTTGCCCCGGTCGAAGGTCACGCGCGTTTCAAAAACCGGAACGGGCAGCGCGGACGCCTCGGACAATTCCCAATCGCCGCCCGCAAAGGCCGGTTGATCGTCCGGCCCCAAGCGGCAGGGCTGCATTTCGTTCGGCATCGGTTCCGTGATCCATTCGTCCGGCGGACCGGAATCGGGCTGCAACCGGCGCTGCGGATCGAGGAGGTAACGCACGACATGATAACGGCACAGCCGATCGCCCATGCCCTCGCGAAATACGATGATGGCGCGATTCTCTTCGATCAGGTACCGGCAGGTCATTTCACGCATGGGAAAGGCGATACGCCGTGCTTGCGGAGGCCACAACTCACGGGCCGGGGCGCTTGCAACACGCAGCGGCGGGAACAGGACCGGCGATCCGGATTCTTCATACTCCTTGCCGTTCCAACGGAAGATATGCAAACCGTCATCGTCCGGCAACACAATTTCAGGTTCCCCATCCCGGTCCAAATCATGGACGAAACGATCAAACACCGTTCCGTCCCCATCTTCCGAACCCGGCGCAGGCCAGCGCATGGACTGTTTCCGCAGTTCATGCCAGGCTCCCTCGCGCCAGCATACAACAGCAAGGCGATCAAGAGTCCGGAAATAAAGCCGGTCTCCCCGGATATCGAGACATGCCCGGTCCCCGGCAGAATAGAGGGGCACAGGCCGGTCCGTCTGAAAATGACCGCCTTCTTGAAAAAACACCCTATCGGGAAATAGCAGATCCGGCTCGCCGTTTCCGTCAAGATCTCCCAGCCTGAAATTGGCGGATACCTGTCCCGTCAGTGAATCCGGCGGCGAGAGTTCAACCGGCAATGCCTGCGGTTCGAAAACCAGCGCCCCAAGGCAGCCTATGACCAGCGCCAGCATCATACCCGAAAGTCACGTCTTGCCATTAGAAATGCGGAAAGCCCCGTAAAAACCACAAACCACGCCAACGATACACCGATTGCATACGCGCTTGTCGGCCAGAAACCGGCCTCAATTCCATCGCACCGCCGAAGAAAGACCTCCCACGGGGTTTCCACGTAACTCGTGAACAAGCCCGGGGCCAAGTGAAGAGGATGCTTGACGACATCCACCAACAACCAGATCCCTACCGAGGCCGCCAAGGCGGATACGGACGAACGTACACACATCGAAATAAAAATTGCATAGGAAACAGCACAAAATTGCGGGAATAATGATAATAATATACCAAAAGTGTAACATAAAACCATATCTGTATGTGTATAAATCAATTCGCCTCCATACGTTATTCCTTTGAGATCGCCCAAGGCATAGGCCAACGCCCACGCCGCAACGGCAACGCAGCCTGTCATAATGATGGCATAGGTCATGCCCAAGGCGATTTTGGCCGCAAGCGCTTCCGTTCGCCGAATGGGCCGTACCAGTGTCAGCCAGATGCTTCCCCCGATTTCGGCGGCCATGAGATTCGAAGCGAAAACGACAAGGAGCAGCAGTCCCGCCAGATTCAGGGCGATCGGCGTGGCATAGGCCACGAACGCGTAGGCGCTTGCATTGCCCGGCGCAATGGGGCGGGCAAAAGGCATGCAAGCCACAATGGCCATGACGATGATCAGACCGGCGGGCGTAAATCGGCGCCGAATGGCCTTGGCCCATTCTACGGCATAGGCTCTGGCGAGGCGTCTACCCATGGCTGTCCTTTCCAACCGGGAACACCCAAAGGAGTATCGTTTGAAATTCCCTCATTTTTCCTCCTTGTGCAGGAGTTCCATGAAATAATCCTGCAATGTCCGCCGTCTTGGGATCACGGCCGCAAGGCGATACCCCGCCGATACCAAAAAAGCGATAAGTTGATGCGCGTTGGGTTCCCTCAGAAGGACGGCCAAGCGTCCCTTTTCGAATTCGACGGAAGCCACCCAAGGCTGGGTTTGCAACCGTTTCGCGGCGGCTTCCGGGGCGTCCATCAACACTTCGACCCGCGATTCGTCGAAAGAAAGCACCGACTGGGTCTTGTCGCAGGCGACCAGCCTTCCCTCGTGCAGCACGGCCACCCGATCACACAGCGTTTCGGCTTCATGCAGCATATGGCTCGACACAAGGACCGTTACATGTTTTTCCTCGGACAGTTGCCGGAGCAGACGCATGATTTCCTGGGTGGCTTCGGGATCCAGCCCGTTGGCGGGTTCGTCCAGAACGAGCAATTCAGGATCCAGCAACAGGGCCTGCGCCAAACCCAGGCGTTGCCGCATGCCCATGGAAAAGGTCCCGACCCGCCGGCCGGCCACGCCAAGCAGTCCGACCCGATCGAGTGCGCGGTCCAGCGAGGCTTCGCGCCCGGCCAGTCGCGCGCACAGGGCAAGGTTGTCCCGCGCGGACATATAGTCGTGGAATACCGGCCGTTCCACCAGGACGCCCATCCGCGCCGCCACATTCAGAAACTGCCGATCCAGGGGTTTTCCGAAAAGCGACACCGAACCCGAGGTCGGCGCGACCAGGCCCGTCAACATATACAGCGTCGTGCTCTTGCCGGCGCCATTGAGACCCAGCAAGCCCATGATTTCGCCGGTTTGCACCTCGAATGACAAATCCTGAACGGCCGTCACGCTTCCATACCGTTTCGTGAGCCGTTCCGCCTGAATACATGCACTCATGCGCGGGATCTTACCACGCGCCCGGTTCTCGCGACAAAGGTCGTTTTCGCTTTCTCCCGGCTTCCGAGGCGCCTTGGGCCCTGACCGGCCACGGGGAAGCCGCCCGGCCGTTCCGATTGTTGAAAAGACAGGCGCTTGTGCTAATGTCATTTGCAGAGGAGAGACCACGATGAAAAAGCCAAAAAGCAGCCGGTATTTCAATCCACGCGACGGGCTGATCAATCTTCTGCGGATGTCGTTGATCAAGGCCACGGGGGCGGACATCGCCGAAGCCATGGAAAAACCCTTCATCGCAATCGCGAATTCGCACACGGAATTGAATCCGGGGCACATGCACCTGCGGACGCTGGCCGAAAAGGCCAAGGAAGGCGTCTTGGCCGCGGGAGGAATCCCCTTCGAGTTCAACGTGCCCGCGCCATGCGACGGAATGTCGGAAGGCCACGAGGGCATGCGTTACATTCTTCCCCAGCGCGAATTGATCGCGAACATCATCGAAACCCATGCCCGAAGTATGATCTTCGACGGTATCGTGCTGATTGCCACGTGCGACAAGATCATTCCGGGCATGATCATGGCCGCGGCGCGCGTGGACATCCCGGCCATCGTGCTGACCGGCGGACCGAACGCTTGGCAAGTCCGATTCGAGACCGGATACAACGAGAGCGTGGATTTCAAGGATTATGCCGGAACCCCGCTCGGCCTGTCTTGCTGCACGGGGGCCTCGTGCGGCGCCTGCGAAGTCATGGGCACAGCGAACACGTTCCAATGCCTGTCCGAAGCGATGGGACTCGCCCTACCCGGTTCCGCGAACGTGCCTGCGTTCCATCCCGCCAAACTGCAATTTGCCCGGAAAACCGGCGCGCGCATCGTGCGCATGGTCGAAGAAGGCCTGAATGTGCGCCGGATCCTCACGCGCGACGCGCTCGAAAACGCCGTCATGACGGACCTCGCCATCGGCGGTTCGACCAATTCGGCGCTCCACTTGCCCGCCATTGCCCACGAACTGGGCATCCATCTGCCATTGTCCGTTTTCAACGATTTCAACCGGCGCATACCGACCCTCTTGTCCATCAGTCCGAACGGCCCGCACGGCATGATGGACCTGTATGCGGCCGGCGGCATGCAGGGCGTGCTCAAGGCCTTGGGCGATTCGCTGCATCTCGACGCCCTGACGGTAACGGGGGAAACGATCGGACAACTTCTCGCGTCGGCGGAAATTCGAAATCCCGCGGTCATACGCCCCAAAAGCGCCCCGTGGCATCCCGAAGGCGGCACGGTCGTTCTCTATGGCAACCTTGCGCCCGACGGCGCCGTGGTCAAACAATCCGCTGTCCGCGAAGACATGCGCGCTTTCAGGGGGCGCGCCCGCGTGATGGACAGCGAACGCGCAGCCTTGGAGGCGCTTGGATCGGGCGCCGTCCATGAAGGCGATGTGCTCGTGATCCGCTACGAGGGCCCCAAGGGCGGCCCGGGCATGCCGGAAACGCTGGCCGTTACGTTGGCCCTGGCCCATTCCGGACTCCGGCGCGTCGCCTTGGTCACGGACGGCCGCTTCTCCGGGGCGACCGAAGGCCCCTGCGTCGGGCATGTATCCCCCGAAGCCTACATCGGCGGACCCATTGCCGGCGTCGAGGAGGGCGACGAAGTCGAGATAGACATTCCCAACCGGCTCCTGCGCGTCCGCAACACGGATCCCGCGTTGCGGCTGGGCGATTTCCAGCCGCCCTGCCGCGAAGTGCCCCCCGGCTTCATGCGCCAGTACGTCAAGTACGTCGCCTCCGCCGCCCGCGGGGCGATAATGGAATAATCATACAATTTTTTGATCGCTTGGGGGGCGAAAGGTCATATAATGGTGGAACGATGGAAACGGGCGGCACATTGGAGAGGCTTTCGGACTCGGACCTCATGCTGCGCGTGCAATGGGGCAGCGAGCCCGCATTCGCCGAGGTGTACAGGCGCTATTATCGCCGGCTGCTGGATTTCTTTTTCGGCATGTCGCGGGATGTCCAGATGGCGGAGGATCTATGCCATGAAACCTTCCTGCGCATTTGGCGATTGCGCGCGCGATACAGCCCGTCCGGTTCGTTTGCGGCGTATGTGTTTACAGTGGCGCGGCATGTCTGGCAGGAACAACGCCGGCAAGTCTTCCGGCAACCACGCACGTTGACGCCATTTTCGGACGATGCGCCGGGCAATGCGTTTACCATTCCCGACGGCCATGCGCCGGACGAGCAGGCCTGTCGCGCCGAAATCGGTGAACAGGTCTTCGCGGCGATCGAAAAACTGCCCGAAGAACAGCGTATGGCCTTTGTGTTGCGCACGGTGAACGGCCTGTCGCTGTATGAAATCGCCGCGGTGATGCAGTGTCCGGTCAACACGGTTCGATCGCGGCGGTTGCTGGCGATTCGGCGTTTGCGTGAACTTTTACAGGGATTGTTTGTGTTATAGACAAGGAAGACAGTGCGTCATGGAATGCAACGATGTGATCAAACGGCTCGTGGATTGGATGGACGGCGGCCTGCCTCCGCGCATGCAGCGTGAAATCGGCGAGCATCTGGAACAGTGTTACCTGTGCGCTGAAGAGGCAAAGATGCTGGCCTCGCTCGAGGAAATGTGCCGCGACGCCCTGCGGTGCCCGGAGGCGCGCAACCGGTTCGAGGCGCTTCGCCCGCATTTGCGGACACCGCACGTGATAATGCCCCCGCCCCGTTATGGTCTGCGCGAGGCCTTGACCGGGCTGCTGGCGGCGTCGGTGGTGATTGCGTTTGGTTGGCTGTTGGCGCCTTATGTGCAGTCCGGCGTTCATTTTGCCCGGCTGCCGGAACGCGTGAGCACCCCGGACTTCGAGAAACTACTCGACAACGAAATCGCCAAGGATTCGCCCAAGGGCCCTATAATGACTCTGCTGGCGTGGGCCCGCGAGATTCAACGCGTGGATCCGCTGGCTTTCGGCGACGGCCATTTTACGCAGGACGCCCCGTCCGCCGAAGCGCCGGACGATTCCCGGGACAAGCCCGTCTCGATGCGCCCGCATGAACGGCCGCGCCTGCTTCTTGCGGACAAAAATGCCCCCAGCGCGTAGCCAATTTGATTGTTCATACGCTATGATTCCCGCATGACAGCGCGCCGATTGACCTTATCGCGATCGCTCAAGGCGGCGATGAATTACCCCAAGTTGGCGGGTCCGGTTCCCCGTCTGCTCGTTTTGGAAAGCCGGTACTGGCTCGACACGGCGTGCGCGAACGCGGCGCGGCGCCTGGGATGGGACGTTGAATGCGTGCCGGTGGTCGCGGAAGGGACGCTGCCGCGCGAAGCGGTGGCGCGGCTACTGCGGACGCTGATCGAATTCCGGCCCGATTTTCTGTTGTCGGTCAATCTCGGCGGGATGGACGTGGGGGGGATGTTCGGGGGATTGTTCGAGGATTTGGGGCTTCCCTTTGTGGCGTGGTTTGTGGACGATCCGCGAACCATCATCATGGATCGTTCCTGTTATGCCACATCGCGTTCCCTCGCGCTCACGTGGGAACGCGCCTATGAGCCGTATCTGAAATCGGTGGGATTTCCCGTGGTCGAATACATGCCTTTGGCGGTGGATCGAAGTCTATTCGACGCGGGACCGGCGGAAACATGGACTCTGCCCTGCACCTTCGTCGGCAATTCAATGACGGCGCCCGCGGCCCAGGCATGGCGCAAGGCCGCGGAAAACACGGAATTGGCCGACGCCCTGAAAACGGCGCTCGACACGGGCCGCGTCACGCGCGAAACATTCGCGGAGGGACTGGCGGCCATCCTGCCGGAACCATTGCTTTCGCGGCTGGATGCCGAATTCAGGATGCGCGCCGAACTGGCGCTATTTACCGAGGCCACACGGCGGCTGCGCCAATGTTTCATCCAGGCGCTTCCAGGCGACGCAGTGTGTGTGTTCGGCGACGACGGATGGGACGACATCGCCCAATGGCGAGGGGGCCCGGTGAATTACGAACGCGATTTGGCGGCGGTTTACCGGTGTTCGGAAATCAATCTGAACGTGACGAGCATGCAAATGGCTTCCGCCGTGAACCAACGGGTTTTCGATTGTCCGGCGGCGGGCGGATTCCTGCTGACCGACGCGCAATCGTCGCTGATGGACTTGTTCGACCCGGACTCCGAAATCGTTTGCTACCATTCCCTCGACGAGGCGGCCGCGCTGATTCGCGAATATCGCGCAAGGCCCGCGAAGCGAAAGAACATCGTGCAGCGCGCACGCGCCCGCGTTTTCAATGAACACACTTACGAGCATCGCCTGATCGATCTGGAGGCATTGGTGCGCGCCCATTTCGCATGACCTGAAGATTTTGTCCTGAACGCGGATCTTCAAGCAACGGTACAGCGGGGGAGACTCTCCGCCCGGTTTCAAAGCGGGGGCGGCGGAATGGCCTCGCCGGGTTTGCGATTGATCGGCGTGACGCCCATGCGATTCCAGTCAATCTTCCGCGTAATCTTCGTGCCTTTGGGTTTGAGCGCGGTGAAGTCCTGAAAATTTTTATATAGGATGCGTTCAAGGAGATCCGTTTTGAGGGCAAGCCCCCTGAATTCTTCGCGGGGCAACACGGACGTGGTGTAAGCGGTCTGCGTGAGCATGTCGAGATAAACCCTGAAGCGGTCGTGAATCCATTCGACGGTCTTGAGCGCTTCGGGAGTAACGACGAGATCGGTCGCGTACATGAACCGCGTGGGGTATTTGTTGAAAAGTGCGCGAAATTTGTCGGGCGACTTCGATATGCGGCGCAATCCGGCGGACAGGAAATCGTCGTGCCCGAACGAGATGTCGGAATACAAATTGGGATAGGTGTCGAGGAATTCCTCGAGCCGCGTCTGGAGAATGGACGACAACATGAAGTGCGGGCAGACGACTTTCATGTCGGGAAACGCATCGAGAACAGCGATGAATTCCTGCGCAAATCCGGGGGCTTTCGGGCTGGGATTGACATGCAGGCAAACAGGGACAAAATGATCCTGGCAGTACTGATAGACGGGCAGCATGCCGGGATCGTCCATCGCCACGGGATGGAACATGTACTGGTTCGTCTTTTTGACGATATAACCGTGGCCGAGATACAGCTTGAGCCCTTTCGCGCCACGATCGACAAGTTTGCTGAATTTTTCGAGTTTGTCCGGATCGAGCGGATTGAGGGTGGGCCATGCCTCGAAACGGTCTGGATATTTTTCGCAGATCTTCATCAATTCCTCGTTGACTTCATCGTACCCGGTAAAGCCGACCGAGGGGTTCAATGTCAATGTAAAACGGGAACTGCCCATGAGGCAGGTTTTACCAATGCCCGCCGCATCCATGGCCGCCAGCATTTTGGGGACTTCCTCGAGCGACGCGATGTGCTCGTGAACGTCAATGATGAGCCGCTGCTCCTGGATGCGCTTCAGGTCGGTGGTGGCGGAAACAGGCTGGCGGTGTACCCGGCGGGGCCAGAAAATGGCGAGAAGGATCAGCAGGACAACACCGGCGAGCAACCAAGCGCGTTTGGTGCGTGTTTTTCGCATGAGGGTCAGGGCAGGCGCTTTATTTTGTCTCATTTCGACGGAAAAAGCCTTTCCATATTGGTTTCGTAAATTTTCCGGAGCGTGTCATCGTCAAGCGCAAGGCCGCGAAAAACACCTGCCTCGTTGCGGCTGTTGCGTGGAGCATAGGCCGCGCCCTTGGCGCCGAGCGCATAGCGGAAGGCATCCTTTTCAAGCATTTCGCGGCATGCGCGCAACACGTCCGCAATCCACGGTTCCGTCTTCTCTTTGTTTCCCGTGACCACCATGTCCGTGCCGAACAAGGTGCGATCCGCGTATTTCTTCAAAAATTCGCGGAAAGGTTCCGGATCGCGGCTGACCGCCTCGAATCCATCCACGAGAATCGTGCGCGTGCCGAAACTCGTGTCCGTGTACAGGTTCGGGTAGGTGTCCATAAGGCGTTGAAAGACGCGCCACGGCTCTTCGCGTGGACGGAAAAACGTCACGCCGAAATGTGGAACGATGACAATCATTTCGGGAAACTGTTTCATGACGCGCTCGAATTCGTCCGCGTATTTCGTGATATTGACATGCCAGCAGATCGGAAACTTGGTTTCCGCGCAATATTGGTACACGGGGATCATGCCGGGATCGTCGAGCGCCTTGTCGTAGAAGTTGCCGTGGCCGGTGTAGAGTTTGAGGCCCATCGCGCCGGCCTCGCGAAATCGCTTGATCTTGTCGAGTTTCTCCGGATCGTTCGGATGGATGGTGCAGAACGGGATGATCCGCCCCGGATGTTCGCGCGCGGCGGCAAGGATTTCCTCTGTGTTTTCGTCGTTGCCCTTGTCCTGCGGTTTGCGTGCGCCCATGAGCGTGTATTCGGAACTCGCCACGAAAAGCGTGCGAGCGATTCCGGTCTTCTCGGCGGCGTTGAGATACTTGTCGAGGTACTTCCGCGAAAACAGGTGCTCGTGCGCGTTCACGACCTTGAACGGACGCAAGGGCGCATCGGACGGAGCGTCGGACGGCGGCGGCAGTCCCTCCGGGGGGCGGTTCAGCACTTGGTAGACCGCCGCCGCGGCGGCAAACGCCACGCCCACAAGAACCAGGATTTCCCAACCGGATAAGGCGCGCTTTGGGCGGCCGGCGGGCGGGGGGGGCGTTTTCCCGGTGTCATTGCGATCTTCGCGCTTCGATTCGCGTTTCATTCTTCATCCTTTTTCCCAAGACACAAGGGTCGGATCTTCGTCCCTTCCTCATGTGAAGAAACACATGCGACAACGATAACGGACACGGGAACGAACAAGCCGTAAAAGCCCGTGTGGAAAATGCGCCTAGCAAAACTGCTCCAGATACCATGCGCCGCGACAGAATCCTTCCTCGCGCGTCTGGGCGCCGTCCTCGTGTTCGATGCTCAGCACGCCGTCATACCCGTTCGCGCGCAGATGACTGATGTATTCGCCCCAATTGATGTTGCCGAATCCGGGGATCACGTAGCGCCACCATCCGCCGCCGTAAATGCCCACTTTCGCGCGCTTCGCCTTGTCCACCAACGTGTCCTTGGCGTGCGTGTGGAAAATGCGCCGCCCGTAAAGCGACACCGGAACGAGATGATCGCATTCCTGGTGATACAAATGCGACGGATCGTAGTTCAGACCAAAGCGATCGTCCTTCATGACCTCGAACAGCGCCTCGAACGTGTCAAGTCCCTGCAAGCATGTCGCAAAGTAATTTTCCATGGCAAGATTGATTTTCTTCTTGCGCGCTTGCGCCAAAATGGGCGCGAAAACCTTGGGCACCACCTGCCGAATGGTGTCAATCTTGCTCATGCCCGGCAGCGGCGATCCGGTCAGCATGCACACGGTCGGCACACCGAGCATGGCCGCGGCATCTATTGTTTTGATGGCATGCGCCTGGACCGCCTTGACACGTTTCGGATCGGTGGTGTCCGTGTAATAGGCGAGGCTCGAAATCTGAAGACCCCGCTCGGCCAGCATGTCCTTGATTTTTTCCGCCTGCGCGGCGGTCAGCCGGGCGGGATCGATGTGCCGGCTCCCCGGATGGGCGACCACTTCCAGGCAGGGAATGCCCGCCTCCTCCGCGAAATCCATCACCGTTTCCAGTTTTTCATTCTCGAACGGTCCCGTCAACATCCCGACTTTCATCTGGTCTTTTCCTTTCCAAACCGATTTTCGACTATATCATTCATGCCCGCAATCAAATCATTTGATTGCTCTTGAACAGACGGCCCCGGTAGACGCGGATTTCACGGCGCCGGTTTCTAAATATGCAATAACACTTTCAATACGTCCGGCGCGGCGGCGCGCTGCATGGCCACGTCCGCGTCGCGCAACTCATAGGTTTCGGTAATCATCGGGCGGACCTCCACCGTGTTCGAGGCAAGCGCCTCGAGCGCGGGGCGAAACGGGCCGCATCGCGAACCGATAATCCTGATTTCATTGATGACCGGCAGGCTGAGATTGAGCGGACCGGTGTCCGCAAGGGTCGTCTTGAGCACGATGGCGCCTTCCGGCCGTACCAGTTCAAGCGCGCGCGCGATGCCTTCCGGCGATCCCGTTGCCTCGACGACCATGTCCACGTTCCGCTCGACGGGATCGTCTTTCAGGGCGGTCGGTATATGCAGGGCGTTGAGCAGGGCCAGTTTCCACTCATGCTTTCCGATGCAAAGCAGTTTTTTCGTCAAAAGCCACAACACCTGCGCGCACAACTGGCCCAGTTTGCCGTCGCCCAGCACCACGACGCGATCATTCGCCGTGACCGGAATTTGCTCGACGATGCGAAACGCCGCCGCCAGCGGTTCGGTGAACACCGCCACGTCGTCGCGGATTGAAGCCGGCACGATATGCAGATTTTCCTCCGGCAGCGTGACAAATTCCGCAAAGGCGCCCTGCCGTCCAGCGATGCCGAGCACCGTGCGGTTCAGGCAATGATGCGGCATCTCGAGCTGGCAGAAGGGGCATTTGTGGCAAACGCAGTTGATTTCACCGGTCACGCGCTTGCCTTGCAGATTGGGATTCGCGCATTGCTCGACCACGCCCACGAACTCGTGGCCCGGCACGCCCCTGAAGCCCAAATAGCCACGGAGAATTTCGAGATCCGTGTTGCAGATTCCCGCCGTCAGAACCCGAATCAACGCCTCGCCTTCGCCAGGCCGTGGAATCGGTAGTTCCGTTACGCGCAATTCACCGTCGAACACCAAGGCTCGCATATCCAACGCTCCGGTTGTATGACGTCGGCGGCGGACAATCCACAGGGCCGCCGTCAACGCCATGATTTACTTGCCGGCAACCTCTGGGCATGAAGCACAGAATGACCCGGCAAGAACTCCTATTCAACACCACTGGGCGCACGGATTCAAGTAAGCGCTTTTGAATCGCATTGACAGTTTTGCACCCGCATGATACAATGAAATTGCGCAAATGCCGTAAATGTATTTTTTCGCGAAAAATTCTGGTTGAATACGGGTTTCAATGCCCTGTGAACCTCATGAATCAGTACACGCCTTTATTTATTTGTGAACAAACGACCACGGAACATCGCGCATGAGTAAAAAGGTGTTCACAAGCGGCGAGGTGGCGGAAATCTGCGGGGTATCGGCCGATACGGTCGGGCGGTGGTTCGATTTGGGACAGATTGAGGGATACCGTTTGGGACGCGGGCGCGATCGGCGGATTCCCTACGAAAATCTTCGGGCCTTCATGATCAAGCACAATATTCCCTTGGACCGGCTCGACATGGGGGAGGGCCGGATCCTGGTGGTGGATGACGATCCCTTTTATCTGGATATTATTCCGTCGGCTTTGACCCGCTTCGCGGAGTATACGGTGCTGACGGCATCCACCGGATTCGATGCCGGCGCACTGGTCGTCCAGTATAACCCGCAATTGGTAATCCTCGACATCCATTTGTCGGACATTGACGGACGAATGGTCTGCAAGCGCGTGAAGGATCGCCCTGAAACCAGGCATTCGCGCGTGCTGGCCATTTCAGGTTATCTCGATGAAATCGAAATGCGCCAACTGTCCCAATATGGATTCGATGGATGCCTCAAGAAACCGTTTGGCCTTGCCGAACTGGAAGCAGCCGTGCGACGACTCATTGACAAGCCGCCGGGTTCCGTCGCCAACGCCAAGCCTTCTTACTTCAAATAACAGGGATTGTCAAACCTTGCCTTGACTACTGGATAACAAACTCATCCACACAAAGCAACGCGGGTTTGCCGCACGATGGAAGGCCTTCGGGAATGGTTCCCAGGTTTTTAGCTTGCACCTTTGCAAAACGAACCGTGGCGGTTTCCGGCAACTCGATCACAAACGTTTTGACGGCGGGATCAACCGCTGCCGGCGGAACCTCGTTGGACACCACACCCACGCTCCGGTAATTGGCGCCATCCTCGGAAACCAGATATTCGACCGAAACCGGAAAGAAAGCCCCTTTCGCCGGAAGTTGGAGGAACTGCGTCTGTAACCGTTTCACGGGCATGGACGCGCCGAGATCGATTATGGTGTCCAAATCCGCGCCCTCGTAGCCCTGCCATGCGGGATGCGTCAAATCCGGTTGGGCCAAACGACCATCAGCCAAGGCATCGGGGCCGCCGCCGCTGAAAGGCGCCGTATAGCCTACCGTCGCAACCACCTTCTTGCCGGTAGCGAGATGTTCGGCCTTTTCGCCGGAGGCGGCGCCGGCCGCGGCGCCCATCATTTCCTGAATTGTCTGCTCGGCGGATTCAGCTTTTGGAATATTTGCGATCAAGTCCCACAGGGACGTTTTCAATTCACGCAACGCCAAGACGCTCACAATCCACGCCTGCGACCAGCCCGACTCGATGGACCACGCACCCCAGCCATTGTCGCCGTCGCTTGCCCAGAATTCCCAGCGGTCGAAATCGAACGCGCGATACCAGCCGCCGTCGAGTTCGACGTGTTCCTCGCTCCGAATCTGTATCTTGCAAAGGAACTGGGCCAGTTTCTTTTCGGCTTCCTCATATTTGCTTTCGCCTGCCGCAACGGCTTCATGCAGTCCCAGCAACGCAAAATTGCAGGTATAGAGCAAATCGCAGGCATTATCCGCATTGGATTGGATGATCGGCATTTCGCGCGCGCCGTATTCGTCGTGCGACTGGGCTTGAATGGCAAGTCCGATCGAGGCATCGCCGAGCATTTCGCGGATCGCCCCGCACGGTTCCTGCTTTGCGACAAGATCATCGGCGACGCGGCGCAGCCATTCGCGATGTTCGGGCTTGTCTTCGACACGCACCAACCAGGCGAGCGGCAACAACATGCGCGCGCGTTCTTCCTGAAGCCCCATGGTCCAGCGCCATTGGGAGGGATAGCCCTCCATTGTCGCCCGGATGGCCTGCTTGGCGCGGTCGAGGAATGGCGCGTAACCTGTCTGTTTGTGGCCCCAGAGATAGGCCGCCCACAAATACGCTTGGTAATGCGGACTCAACTGAATCGTCGGCGAATTGAAATAATGCAGCCAACCGGCCTGCTGCAACCGTTCTTCCTCGATGCGGTTTTCGCGGAAACCAAGCGGCCCCGTTGTGCGCAGATTGGCCAGCAGACAACGGAGAACCGGCGCCTGCCATCGGTCGGCCTTGACGAGCGCCGCCGTCGCGATAATGCCCAGCAGACTCCGCGCATTGTCATCGCCGTAATACACCCCTTCACCGCCCGTCGTATTCCAACCCAGCAGGCCGTACGAAGGACTCTTCGCGTCCGCACGGGGGCCCTTGTGCAGTTGCGATTCGCCCAGCACGAAATCCACGAGATGAGCCGCCGTTTCAAGGCTGATGGCGGCGTTGTTAAGCGTGCCGTCAAAGGCCATGGCCATGGCGGCCTCGCTCATGCAATCCGCGCGCAAGACATAACGAACCGGCTGATAGCCTTCCATGTCAATCCGCGAAACGACGCCCTCCAGCAAGCCAAGCGTACCGTCGCCCGTTTTCCAGTCCGGTTCCGGACGCGGTCCAACGCCGTCCGGGGCTTTGGCGAAGGCTGCGGCCTTTTCCTGCCAGGCCGGATGCACGAGTAACTTCGCGTTGTAGTACCATTGCACGCCGCGACGCACCGCCTGCCGTTGGACATCGGGAGGCAGCCCCTCTTCCCGCTGATAGGCGGGGGCAACCGTAGGCGTCCACAAGGGCACCGTGATCTTGCGTTGCGACAACCATTCCAGCGTCGCGCTCCACATCGTGCGCCAGGCGTCCATCGGCGCATAGCGTCCACGGATAAAGTGGCTCAGTTTCGTCGAGGACAGAAGGACCTGGCCGATGGGGTATTTGTAAAGAACGGGAAATATCTTGCTGTCCGGTTGGAGCGGATCCGTGAATTCAGGCATCGGATAGGCCAGGGTGTCGTATCCCGCGACGCGCGATGCCGCCAAATGGGAATAGCGGATATTCACAGGAGTCAGAAAGTAATCGTGCAGGCTCAGAATGCGTCCCTTGGGCAAATTCGGACCAAAGAAATCCGATTCAACCACGAGGCGCTCCGCATGCGCCGGACGCGGCGGCAGGATAACGAATCCGAGCAACTTTTCCGGAAATTCGACGAAAAGGCGGATATTTTTCCGTCCGGCAAGGTCAATATCGTCCTCGGTGACGACCGTTTGCAGGTCGGGATATTCATCCGCAAGGACCAGCACCCCCGATTCGTTGGGCGCATAACGCAATGCTTCGAGCGGCGTGTCGAAACGCATCCATGTGCCCCCGCGGGAAGACAACAAATCGTACAAGTCATTGTCCGGCTGACAGGCAAAAACAAGCCGCATGCGCGCCGGCTCCTGCGCATGAATGCCCGCGGATGCCAGGCAAAGCACCAAAACCAGGGAACACATCACGGCGCACCGCGCGCCGTACGATATATGCGACGCTGGAAACGAAGCCATGAAATGCAATCCGCAATCAACAATTCGTTTCATGGTCAAACTCCTTCCCGATTGCCTTCTGCCATCAGATGACCCGTTCGCGGCGTTCATTGTACCAACGTTTGAGCGCCCCAAACCAGCGACAGACGGCCCGCAAACATGGACAATGAATCGTCAGCGTTCTGCCTTCTGCCTCTTATACCATTCCACAAACCGTCCGACACCCTCGTCCATCGAAAATTTCGGCGCGTAACCCAGCAGCGCCCGGGCATGATCGATATCCGCGAACGTGATGGACACATCACCCGGCTGCAAGGGCCGCGGCTCGATGATCGCCTCCTTGCCGCAGTGGCGTGCGATCATCTCGATGAGATCGCGCAGGCTGGTCGTATGATGTTCGCCCAGATTGAAGATTTCGTAGCGGAACGGCGTGTCCACGCACCGCACCAACCCGTCCAGAATATCCTCGATATACGTGTAATCCCGCCGCGTTGAACCATCGCCAAACATCGGCACCGGCCGCCCCTCGAGGATCAGCCGGGTAAACTTGTGGATGGCCATGTCGGGACGCTGCCGCGGACCGTACACGGTGAAGAACCGCAGCATCGTCACGTTCAGCCCGTACAAATGGCTGTACACGTGCGCCTGGAGTTCGTTCATCCGTTTCGTGGCCGCGTAAGGGCTCACCGGACGCGCCACGGGATCCGTTTCGCGGAACGGCACATCGGTCGAACCGCCGTACACCGACGAACTCGACGCGAAAACGAGGTTGTCCACCTTGAAATCGCGGCACGCATCGAGTATGTGCTGGCCGCCGATTACGTTCACGCGATGGTACAGATTCGGATTTTCGACCGACGGCCGCACCCCCGCGCGCGCCGCCAGATGAACGACCACTTCCGGACGTTCCGCCTCGAAGACCGCACGCAAGCCGGGCTCGTCGCAAATATCGGTTTCGTGCAGCGTGTAGCGTTCGTTCTTCAGGGCTTCCGCCACATTGGCCCGCTTGATCGCCGGATTATAATAATCGTTGAACTCGTCCAAACCCGCAACCGTATCGCCACGGTCCAGCAATCGTTCCGCCAAATGCGAGCCGATGAACCCCGCCGCGCCTGTAATCAACACCCGCTTCATGCCTTCACTCCTGTTCCCTTGAATGATGGCAGGGACTATACCAGCCATGAAGCCTTCCCCGCCAGCCTGTCGAAGAAAAGGCCATATGCAATGGGGATAGAACCCTTCAACACGAACGAGACTGGCAATCCCCTTTCGGCAAATATGCACCCCAGCGGCAACGACATCGCAACAAAACGCACGGACCCATCCGGCGTGTTGCCTGATTATCCAGTCTTGATGGCATAGATTGACGCAGGATACGTCACTGGCTGCCGAATGGGCGGTAAGAACAAAACGATAACCCGTCTCCGGCCCGGAAAATCAACAAATTGATCAGTTGAAAATCGTTTTGAAATAGTCGCTGTTGTCCAGCAGATTCAGTTCGATTTTCGCGAAAGACCGGACTTCTTCGTCGGAGATCGGCGCATGCGTTACCCGAGCCGGCTTGGATTCCGGCGGAACGGATTTGTGTTCGTGATTTTCACCTTGCGGGACAAACTCATCCGGCGGGGATTCGTCGGAAGCGCCTTCCTCGGCAATCATCAGTTCCACCCGTTCGCGAATAAATTTGGAGAGCACAGCCACAAGGTGCTCACGCTTCTCGTGAATCGTGCCTTGGGCCATAATTTCCTTGTCAAGCGGTAATACATGGCCGCAGAACACCACCACAAGTCCTTGGCATTCCGGGCACGGTCCGATGATAATAGTCCCGACCGGAGGCAACATAATCTGACCGTGTGCGTTGCAATGCGGGCACTTCACTTCGATGAGTGACAACATGGTCAATACCTCCTTGTCTTGGCCACAACTTCAGGCCTATCTTCTTTCTGCTATAACTATATCTTATAACACATCATTTTGTCAAGGTAATCCCGCTTTTATTGAAAATCCGGGAAATAACAGCAAATTTTTTGATTTTCCCGCCGGGTATGCGGCATTTTCAAACTGCGAAAATCGCTTTTACCGGGTTGTTGCGGGAGAATTTGCCGTCTTTGCCTGAATTGCCTGGAGTAATTCTTGGGCTTCATCGCGGCGCGTGGCCTTTCGATCATGCCAGCCCGGATAGGTCAGGAGCGTTGTTCCGTAGACTTGTCGAATGGATTCGATCGTTACCTCGGTGGTGGCATCTGAAGCCGGTTTCAAGGATATGGTGTACTTGGTTCGATTCAACCGCAACAGGCTGTGGCGCTGGCCGGTAAAAGCCACGAAGACGCCGCGCTTGTCTCGCGTGTAAATATCATACCCCTTTTCACGCAAGACGGCCTTCGTCATCTGCCATGCTTCATCGAAGGGCGCATTGATCGTGACCGTTTCGGTAATGGCAAACCCGGTGGTGTCCCGTGCGGCGCGCGCACAACCGCCCACGGCGGCCAGTATCGCCAGCAACGCCAAAACCTGCCCTACGTTACGGATTTTCATGGCGGCTCCTTCCTGAAGCGACGATGCCGTTTCCCGCTTCTTCCGCAAAGCGGGATTTTACGTTGAGCGGATTCTAGCACACGCATGGATCGCGGTCAAGCCTTTGCGAAGCGCTAGAAACCGGATGCCGCGGGTTGCTAGAATGAACTTCATACCGACTGTTGAAGGGAGGTTTTCCATGCGGATTGTATGTGCAACGTTCGTTGTGATGGGCGTCATGATCGTTTTTGCCTCAACTGTTTTCCCCGATATCCTGGCCGACAAAGACAAGATGGCCGTCCGGGACGGCGTTCTTTATTTGGGGAAGAATCCGTTTATGATGCGCGCCGTTCGGGTATCCGAAATGGCGCTGCGAAGCACGGCGCCGTCCGAATGGGCGGCAACGCTTGCCCGGATTGCCGACGCGGGCGGCAATGCCGTGTGCTTTACCCTTCCAGGGTATGCCGCAGACGGTTCGCTTTCACCGGGCACGGCTAGGACAATCAAGGCCCTCATGGACGCGGCGTTGTGGCGGCGGATGGGGGGGCTTTGCAGGATTTTGCCTAAAAAGGCGCTTGATGATAAGGAAAAATGTCTTACGATGGTCCGATCGGCCGCAGCGGTATTGAAAAACGAAAACCGCCTGGTCTACTGGATTGACGGCCCCAATGCCGACGAACTGGTAAAGGCGTTTCGCGAAGCCGCACCCGGCCTTGTCGTCGCCGCGAAATCCGGCGGCGACATCGAAGTGGTCGAAAAACTGGTGGACAAGCCCCCTGTGCGTGGAAAGAAATCATCGCGTAGACCGGCCAAACAAACTGAAAAACCCTTGATGCTTTCAGGAGAAATACCCCCGGCGGAACGCCTCGGTTCGGTCCATTTCGTTTTACCTGGAAATGAGCAATCCTATGTTGATCTGGAGGCCGCGATGAAAAATCCCGCGGAATCCGCGGCGTGGAAACCGGATAATTCCACACTTTCCGAACGGGAACGAGCGGAAGGGTTTGTTTCTTTGTTCGACGGCAAGACGCTTGACGGCTGGTGGTTTCTTGGCGCCAACACGAAGGGATTCGCGGTCGAAAACGGCGCCATTGTCTGGAAAGCGGAAGGGGGGCGCGCTTTGTATACACGCGATCGTTACGACAACTTTATTCTGCGTTTGGAGTGGAAAATCAACAAGGGGGGCAACAGCGGAATCTATCTCCGCGCGCCGCGCGCGGGACGGCAGTCGAAGATTGGTATGGAATTCCAATTGCAGGGCGATGCGGGGCAACCGGTAACGAATCAGACCAGCGGCGCCATTTACGATGTCGTCGCGCCACGGGTGAATGCAACCAAATCGCCCGGAGAGTGGAATACCGTCGAAATCCTGTTGGATGGCGGTCGTTTCCGTGCAGTGATGAACGATCAGGTTGTGCAGGAAACGGATTTGGAGCAGAACGACGAACTCCGAATGCGCCTGCGGCGGGGTTTCATCGGATTGCAGGATCACGGTTCGTTCGTGGCATTCAGGAATATTCGCATCAAGAGACTGTAGCGGCCGCATTTCACTTTCGGGGCCGCCGGCCGGCAAATCCATGTGGGAGGTTCGCGCATGCGCAACCCGCGGTGGTGTGCAAGTATCCTCGCCTTGTTGTTGATAGGCTGTTCGGCGCGGGGATTTGTTCAGGGGACCGTGGCCGGGGAAACCGGACATGAGGGCGCGGTGCGGGTGGTCGGGGAAACCGAGGAGGGCGGTGTGGGGGTGCTCACCGTCGAAATTCCCTATCTGGATGTGCGCGGAAAAACCAAACTCGGCATGGGGCGCCTGATGGTCCGCGCGCAGGAGTTGCGGTCGGGCAGGCCGATCCCCGTTTTCTGCCATGTTCATTACGAGAAGGACATCGGCGGCGCCCGAAAATGGTGCGAGCGCGGCTGGGCCGTGGCGACTGCTCATTATGACAAGGAACACCCCATAGATGTTTCGGTCGGCGACGGCTACAACCTTGCCCATGCGCTGATCCAATGGGTGCGACGCCTTCCCATTATCGATCCGGCTCGTCTCCACATTGACGGCGGCAGCCAGGGCGGCTACATGGCCTTGGCCATGAGCGCCGATTTCTTTCCTGTGACGTCGGCGACGGCCGATTGCCCGGTCGTGAATTGGGCGTATAACCTGAACTATTTTGAGGCGAACCGGGCCGTTTCCCGCTACCCGCAACAAGACATCAAGGACAGCCCGTTGCCGGTCGTATGCGCCGTGACCATGCTGGCGGATTGGGCCTATGGCGTTTTTGGAAACGATCTCGGCGCCGATACATGGTATCGGCTGAGTCCGATTGCCTGGGTGGATCGCATTGCCAATCCGGTCCTGATTGTGTGCGCGACGGGCGACATGCTCGTCCCCATGGAGCAGATGATGCGCGAGGGCGTTCACAAATGGGACAAATCGCTGTTTCCCGAAGGATACCAACGCGATTTTGACGCATTGACGCGCTGTGAAAAGGCACGGAAACGTTTCGTTGAATGTATTCCGGCCGATCAGTTGGATGTGCGCGTCATGCCGTTGCAAAAAAACAGTTTCGAGATTACGCTCGATATGTTTACCGACGCCAAAAAGAAACCAGGCCGAAAACCCAAGAATGCCGATCGCCCGTGGTCGCCGAACCGGCAATGGACGATATGTTGTCTTGACGAAGGCCCGCCTGCGCCGCAGGCCTCGCACACCCGGTACGAATGGGCGACATCGCCGGACAGTTTTGTGGCGGCGCACCAGAAAAGCAATCTGGCGCCGGCGCTGTTGAACGGCCCGAAACTCGAACATCTCCTGCGGCGATATATGGGGCAATTGCAGGATCCGCCCTTGCTGGCCGACGGTTCGCCGGCCAACCGTCTGAATTTCGCACCCCTGGAACGGCTTGACGTGTTGACAGGGCTTCTGACGTTCGCCGAAACAAACCACGCGTGCATGGAGCGCCTGGCAGCGCTGTATGACGCGAGTTCCCTGAAGCCGTTTGGAGAAACCATTGCTTTGGATGCCCTGCGCCGTCTGGCGCAAGAAGCACGGGCCGCGCTTTCCAACAAGCAAAAGGGGGCGATATGAACGGAATAGCGTTGCTGGCGGCGTTGTTTGCCGCGGGCGAGGATACGGTTACACATGCCGAACTGCGCGCGCCGGGCCTTATCTGTACGATAGGCGACAACCGTACGCTGGGCGAACACCGCGCAGGTTACAACGGTCTTTTCGACTTGCGAATTCCGGGCGAGACGGAATCGGCGTTCGTGCCCGCCTATGCCGGATTGAATTTGGAGCATTACTTCGACATCAATCCACGGCCCTCCGAGCGTGAAGTCTTTTTCGAGCCGCGCTGCGCGCCAATGACATTGCGGCGGATTGCCGAGTCGGCCGTGGAACTGCACCAGCCGCCGACGCCCGTGTACGGCGTCGAGAGCTGGACGCGATTCGAAGCAGCCGGACCGTCCCGCATTGACATGGCCTTCCGCTGCATTCCACGCAAGGCGGATCTTGCGGGCGGCGTGCTGGGCGTTTTCTGGGCATCCTACATCAACGCGCCGCCCGACAAGAGCATCTATTTTCTGGCGGCGGGTTCGACGCTCGACAAGCCGGTTTGGGTGCAATACTGCACCCAGGAACACGGGCGCGACAGCACCGTCCGCCATGAATCCGACTCTTTCGATATCCCTTTCGCGGGAGGTCCGGGGACTCTCTTCAATAATCTGTCGCCGCTGCGGTATTCGGTCCCGTTTTTTTACGGGCGTGCCGGGCGGAACGTGTTGATTTTCATCTTCAAGCCGGGACCGGTTGTCCGGTTCTCGCATTCGCCTTCCGGCGGGGGCGCGACGCCCGCGGGCGACGGCCATAATCCGGCATGGGATTTTCAGATGATCGTGCCGAATTACCGTATAAATCAGGAATACAGACTGGACATGCGGTTGGTATACAAGCCATGGACCGATAGGGCCGATGTAATATCGGAGGCAAGAAATTACCTTGAAGCCCGCTGACTGGTTGGCGAAAGCGCGGGAATGTTTTCTCGTCGAACTACGGGGATTGGATGCGCGATGGCATCCGACGCTTATCGTCGCCAGCGCCTCGGTTGCCCTGCTCTTGCCGAAATACACGGGTTCGCTCAAATGGTTTCCGGAACTGCTGACGGCAATCGGCGGCACGGAATTCGCAGGGTCCTGCGCCCGAATCCACTTCGATCAGACGTTCCTGCTGCAAGGCCTTTTCCCGCTGCTGATGATCCTCGCGATGCGCGAAAAACCGTCCGCATACGGCCTTGGCCTGGGCGATATCCGGCTTGGGCTGAAAATGTGCGGATTGTTTTTTCTGTTGTACATTCCGTGCTTTGTCGTTCTATTTTTCAACGCGGACTTCCAGGCCTATTACGCGGGCGTCACGCGATCCCACGAAACGTGGGGGACGTTTTTCGCCGCGCAGATCCCCGCGATCGTCTTCCTCTGTTTCCGGACGGAGTTTTTCTTTCGGGGATTCATCCTCTTCGGGATTGCGAAAGACTACGGCGCGTATGCGGGCATGCTTATGCAGGTCATCCCCTACGTGATGGTCCACGCGGGCAAGGCGCAACTGGAGGCGCTGGGATCGCTGCCGGTCGGATTGGCGCTGGCGTACCTCGCTGTCCGGACCGGTTCCATTTGGTATGGCGCTTTTCTCCACGGCAGCATCGCGCTGCTGTTCAACGCGCTGATCCTGTTGCTGCACTTTGCGGGACGGTAATCGCGACGCCCAATCAGGCGGTGGCAACGCGCTCGGAATACTTGCCCGTGCGGGTATCTATCTTGATCGTGTCGCCGACCTTGATGAAGAGGGGAACCTGCAGCTTGGCGCCGGTTTCGAGAACGACCTGCTTGGTGACGTTCGTGGCCGTGTCGCCTCGAACAGCCGGCTCGGCCTCGACGACTTTGAGCTGGACCGAAATGGGCATTTCCGCCAGTACCGGCTTGCCTTCGATAAAGGAGATGGAACAGCGGTCCCCTTCCCGAAGGAATTTTTTCGAGTCGCCGAGGAGGCTGTCCGGAATGAAGATCTGATCGTAGGTCTCCAGATCCATAAAATGCAGGGTGTCTTCCTCGGCGTACAGGAACTGCATGTCCTTAGCTTCAAGACGGATTTCCTCAATCTGATCGGTCATGCGAAACGTAACATCCATGACGCGCCCGGTCTTGACGTTTTTCAGTTTGGTGCGCAGCATGGCGCGCCAGTTGCCGGGCGTCACATGCTGAAATTCGACCACGACCCATATATCGTTGTTGTGGCGAATGGCCATTCCATTGCGAAATTCGGAAACCGAAGCCATACTCGTATTCAACTCCTGTGGTTCTTGCTGCGTCAATCGCGTATAGCATAACATGCGCGAAGCGCCCGACGCATCTCGCATCATTCCACATGGCTTCCTTGTCCGCATCGGTTTTGTTTCCGTTGTCGGTGGCGGCAACGCCAGTCTCCCACGGCTTTGACAAACCGGAACATGCTGGCGGGGGAAAGTGGGGGGGGATGAACCGATGATAATGGCGTATTGCATATATAGCGCTGCTATAAATTAAAATGGTCACATTGCTTCCGCGATCCGTTCCTGTCAAAATATGCGCCCGAATTCCAACGTCGTCCGGTCCGATATGGCTTTGTTCAGTGACAGGTTTCCGTTTGCGCCGCGCGCAAAAGATTTTTCCTATGGCGCGGTGACGCCGGAAAACCTGCCGTGGATCATGCGCCGTCATATTCTCACGGGGGCAATGGGCACGGCTTATTTCAACCTGACGACCGGCATGTTTTTGGTGGCCTTTGGCAATGCCATCGGCGTGAGCGTGATGGAATGGGGAATACTGGGGGCCGTGTCGTGCTTTGCTATTGCCATGCAATTGATCACGGCATACGCATCGGGCCGCTTCGGCTACCGCCGCGTGCTCTGGTTCATCGGTGAAACCGCCAACCGCCTCCTGCGGACGATCGCCATTATTGCCGCCTACCTGTTCGTCGATCATGGATTTCCGGCGGCGGCGCCCCATGTGCTGGTCGGGTTGATGTGCGCGGCCAGTTTCGCATCGGCGGGAGCCGCTCCGCCATGGTACAGTTGGCTGGCGGACCTGATACCGGAAAAGGTGCACGGCACATTCATGGGACGTCGCGACGTATGGCTGTCCTTTGCCACGGTGGCGTTGGTGATACCGGCCAGCATCGGCGTGGACATAGCGCCGAACCATGCCAAAATCCACGCGCTGGGACTCGTTTTCGCTTTGGGAATGGCGGTGGGCATGGTGGATTTGTTCATGCACCGCCGGATTCCCGAACCGGCGCCCGCCTGCGATGCCAAGGGAAGTTTCCTCGAACATTTGCTTGCGCCCCTGCGCGACGGCGCTTATCGTCCATGGCTGGTGTTTACGGCCTGCTGGAATTTCGCGGTGTTTCTCGGCGGGGCGCTCGCGACCATTTTCTTCGTCGAGGATTTGCACATTCGCGATCACCTGATGGGGGGCGCGCTGGTGTTAGTGGCCGTTCCCTTGGCCGGCATCATGCTCACCGGTAGAATGACGGGGCGGTTGGTGGATCGCTTGGGCGTGAAACGGGTCATGATCGGATCGCATTTCCTTTGGACCATTCTGCCGATCTTCTGGATCGTGGCGACGCCGGCGACGGCGATGTTCTGGCTGACGGTAAGCAGCATTCTGGGCGGGGCCGGCTCTTCGGCGGCGGTCAATGCCTCGCTAAAAATCCAGACCCGCATTTCGCCGGGCAATTATCGGGCCATGTATATCGCCATCGCGGCCTGCGTGGGCAATTTCGCGGGCGGCTTGGCGACCCTGATGGCCGGTTATTTCCTCGAAGCGCTCAAGGGACGTCAATGGACGGTGGCGGACATGGTCTTCGTGCCGTTTCACGTCATTTTCATCGTATCGGTTCTGTTGCGCCTGGCGGCGTGGGGACTCCTGTTCCGGATACCCTCGCCTCAGTTCGACCGGCCCATTGAAAAGGATTCCTGAGGCAGTCATCTTGCGTTCGTCCTTCTTCGTATTCAATGATGCAGGCATTGAATCGGAAGGAAACAGGGATGACTGGCGCCAAAATCGGATTCGCGTGTTGTTGGACGGCAGGAATGGTCTTGCGAAATCAACCATCCGGCGGGAACCGCTGATAAACGATGTTTGCTTTCATGGCCATTGTCCTCGTCTCCGTGGGCGCGCCCGAAATCTGGGTCGAATCGCCGCTGGTTCGCGTGTTTCCGGAAAGTTTTCCGTTGGCCGAATCCGCCCGGGAAGCGCGCCTGCGTGCCGCATGCGGCGAACGCGAATCAATCCAACTATGCATCCGCGCCAAGGGAAAGCCGCTGGAAGCCGTTTCGATCGAAGGGCATCCCATCGGAAAACATATCCCGCCGCCCGACGTGTACCGCACCGGCTATTTGCGTATCGAGCAACCGTCTCCGCGCGCGGAACGCGAAGGAACCCTCTGGCCGGATCCCTTGCTTGAATGCAACACGTTTTCCCTTGAAGCCGATTCGACGGCGGCAATCCGGCTGATATACGGCGTGCCCCGCGACGCTGTTCCGGGGACCTATTCCGGAAAAGTCTCCGTCCATTTCGGCAAACGGGGCAAACGCACAATCCCGATCTCTTTTGAGATCTTTCCCTTCCTGCTGCCTGAAACGCCATCGCTGCGAACCGCGTTTCCACTCGATCGCAAATCCATCCGCGACGTGTACGGGATCGCCGACACGGATCTGGAGGCATGGAAACCCTTTTACGACGCGCTGTCGCGCGAGCGCATCGCATATCGCGTGTGGGACGGGGGACCGCTGGTCACGATCGATCGCGAAGGCAACGCAGACACTTCCCGTCTCAAGGAGCATATCGCCTACGCGGTGGACTCGGCCCATTTCAACGCCATTGATATCGGCGCGGGTCAGGCCGGCATTGCCCCGTTTCCAGCGCCCAAGCCCGGGAAATTGCAGGATCCACTTCAATTTTACCTGCACGACATGTGCAACTGGCTCGATGATCGCGGCCAATTGCCGCTGGCCTATATCGAAGTCATGCCGCTGCCGGAACGTGCCTATTGGCAGGCCGCGCGCGAGGCCTACTTTCGCGTTCATAGAAACGACAAGCGCGTTGCTCGCCTGCTCGCGGGCGCGGGCGATCCCTTTTTCGAACGTTACACGGACATTTGGGCGACGCCGCTCGGAAGTTTCGACCCGTATTGCGATGCCTTGCTGCGACAGGGACGATCATTGACCATCACGCAAAACGCTCCCGCGGAGGCGGTTTCCGCGCGTTCTTCGGGCAGTTTTCCCGGCGAAACCTCACGCGAATCGCGTCCTGAAGACGCATACGACGGATGCCTGTTCACCTATTGGGTCTCGCGTGGAATCCCCATGCCCGACGAACCGCAATGGCTTCAGATCAATCTAAGGGAACCGGTGACGGTACGAACCATTCGCATCATCTGGAAAAACGGGCTGGAAGCGAAAGAACTCGACGTCGAGCGATGGATCGGCAGTCATTTCTCGCGTTTCTCCCGGATCCGCTGGACGCCGCATCCGCCGCCGTCCCTTTTTACGCAAAGTTCGCTCGAAGGCACATTCGACGAAGCGGAAACGTTCCAGTCCATTCGTTTCGAGTTTCGCGCAAGTTTTTTTCACCGGGTCGTCGGCGTAACCGAGATCGTGTTTGGCGACATGGACACACTCGAACCCGCCGCGTCCATTGCGCCGATTGCCACATGGCTCTGCGAATCCGTGAATGATTTCCCTTCGTTTGCCGTGGATGCCCGTCCCGTGGAGGCCCGTTTGTTTCCATGGGTATGCTGGGGGCATCAAGCGGAGGGTTTCGTCGCGCGGCGTCTGAACCGCTGGCCCCCCGCATGGGTAAATGAGTCCGTCGCCCAACCGCTGGTCTGGCGATGCAGAGACGCGGGTCTCGGTTTTCTTTTTTATCCGGGACGCAACGGCTTGCTGCCCTCGGTGCGTTCCGAAGCCCTGCGCGACGGCATGGAAGACTTCGAATATCTTGTCATGCTGGACCAGGCCGTGAAAATGGGCCGCGTCTCCGCGCGCGACGCCGGGACCTTGTGCATGCGCCGGCTGTTCAGCGCGAATGTCCCGCCGCAACAGGTGGACGAATTGGCGCGCATTGTCGAATACGACCGGGTACGCATTGGATGGGCGCTTACCAAGGCAGGGAAGGATCAACGGCCCTGACACGGGCTTGTCATCGTCATCGTTATCGAAAGGACTTTGTGCATCGAAGCATGGAGACTTCGATGACAATGGCGATATCGCCGGATGTCGGTCATGCGCCGCATTCCGCGAGATTCTTGTCCCACCAACGATTGGCGCCGCTGATATAAAGCGCCTCGGGAATAAGCGGTTCTTCGAGCTGGGCGGATGTCGTTTCGGATATCGCGCCCGTCTCGACCAGTTCACGTCCCGCCGCGCGCACGCGATCGCGATAGGCATCCAGAATGGGGCTAAGTCCGGGCATTTTGAGTGGAAACAGTTCGCCTTCGGTTCGGTAAATTTCACCGACGACGCGGCTGTTGATGTTTCGCGCCATCCGCCGAAAATACAGCCGGAGGACTTGGAAATGGCTAACCTCCGCGAATCCGCAGTTCGATACAATCACAAAACGTTTGGAGGCCAGCATGCCCTCGCGGGGGATGTGTCTGCACTCGCCGTTTTCATCCTTGTAAAAATGCGGATCGGCCGCCGGAATCAGGCGATCCAGAAACTGCTTCATGATGCCGCTCACATTGTCCACATAGAGCGGCGTCGCAAACACGATGACCTCGGCGGCCGCCATTTTCCCCAGCAGTCCCGCCATGTCGTCTTCGATAATACAGCGGCCCGGAGTCTTGATCCAGCAGACATAACATCCGCGGCAATGACGGATATCGTGATCGACCAGAAAAACATTTTCGGTTTCGGCGCCGGCCGCCTGCGCGCCTTCCAGAAACGGCGCCACAATGGCGTGGGTATTGCTCCGCGGACCGCGCGGACTTCCGTTGAATGCGATAATTTTCATCATGCGTCCTTTCACCGGTTGCGGCCCACAGAATTCATCATGCGAAAGAGGATTGTCAAACCTTCGGTCAGTCCCGTGAAAAATAATTCAAGGAATCTCGAAAAGCGTCAGGCCATCAAATGCACATGTGTTGTTTGCCGCGAACAATCCCACGCGTGACTCCGGCCAGTCGCCTTCGATTTCTCCCAGCTCAAGCCCTTCGGCAAAAAGCAACGTGCCGCCCTTTCGCTTTACGACCCGCAGATTGTTGCCATTGACGGACACGTCATGTGCCCTGTGGATTCGGGGATGGACGACGAACGCAACTTCAGGCAAAGACCGGTCATGACGCTTGCCTGATGCCACGATTCGGGTAAAATCCGCGTCAAACAAGACCATCAGATAGTTTCCCTCATTGACATAGACCGCATAGACGCCGCCCGCCTTCTTGGCCTCGGTCTGCACGGTGAATTCATAGTATCGAAGAGGGTCGCCTTTGAAGGCCGATTGGTGCGGCTGAAGGACAAGGCCCCCCGTATTTCCGTTTCTGAGGCCGGCGGTGGAACTTGTCCAGCCACGAATTGAGCGGCCCCATTCGTCCCACCCGCGTGTCAACGAAAAACTTCCGAAAGAGGCGGAACAACCCGAAGCAAAAAGAGCCGGCAGACCCGGCGAGTACTTCGAAATGGGTTCTTCGGGCAGATCCAAGCGCAGGGCCCCCAGATAGACACTGAAGGCCCCTGCATTGTTTTCGATTCGCAGATCATGCGGCCCTTCCCAGTTGAATCCGCGTGGCAACGGAACCCGGTGTTCTTTGCTTCGTTGGCCGTGCGAGAGGCGCTGAAAGGCGATGTCTTTTGCGCGATCAATTCCAATGAGGAGACGTGTCCCGTGCCCGTTGTCCCATGCCACGACACCCAGACGGCCGGCGTCTTTTTCCCGATATTGCAGGGTTGTTTCCAGCACATAGTTGCGCATCCATGACACACGGGGCTGCGCACATCCCTCGCCGGTTTCAGCGCAAACATGAAGAGCGCCTTGCCGCTGTTGCCAATTACCTTCCAAGTTCCAGCGCGCCACGGGCGATGCGGCATCCTCGAAGAAATCCCGAAACGTGGGCAGGGCGGGCACAGGGTGGTAGCCGGGCACGGCGGCGGTGGTGGGGCCTTCCATAAAGAGTTCATGACCGAAAAAATGCACCCGATCGATACATTGCGATCGAGCGCCCCGATCCGCAAAGTAAAGGAGCCACCATTCAATGCCGTTCGGTCCGCGCACCAAATTGGGCTGGCCGCAATTTTTTGTTTCAGGCGCCTTGGGGTCGATCGTGATGCCCGCATGCCTGGGATCGAGGTTCGATCGCAACACGGGAAAACGGTACTTGCCGCCGTTGTTGAAATTCAGGGGCCCATCGGATTCCGCAACGCCAAGGGCATAGTTTCCATACTGGGGACTGGTATGATTGGCGTTGTACATCATGTAATACCGGCCCCGATATTTGATGGTGAAAGGCCCTTCGTTGATAAATTGCTTGGGTTTGTCGGCCGTTTCCCAACTATCGCGGACCGCCGTTAGCAGAGGTATGGGTTTATCCGCCAATTTCCAGGGACTGGTCATGGGCTGGCCCCAAATCGCATTGCCAAAGCCAAATTTTACCGTATAGAAGTAGAGGCGGCCATCGTCATCCTGAAAACATTGCGGATCTATGCGTCCGTCAAAGGGAATCTCGCGCACCGGTTCATGGTAAGGACCTTCGGGTGTTTTGGCGACGGCATGCCCAATCTGACGCAGTTCACCGTGATTTACCGACCAATAGAGATGGAACAGGCCGTTATGCAGCAGCAGGTCGCATGCATGGATATTATCATCCGTGGCGGCGGACCCGGACGTCCAGGCATTTTCCATTGAAAAGGCATGCTGTGGACCGGACCAATGCACAAGGTCGTCGGAGACAAATAGGCTGCCGTCTGTTCCCACACCCATAAGATAGTATTTCCCGTCATGCCGCAAAAGGCCCGCGTCGGCCGTATGGGGCAACACCGGATTGGGCGCGCCCAGCAGATACATGGCCATCAACCAGGAGATCAAAGCATTTCCTTCCATGCGCCAAAAGGTCCACAACAATACGAGCAGCATACACAATAACGCCGGCTTTTCAAATTCACTCAAAGCACCGGCGGATACAGGCGCAATACAGGTCCCTTGGCCCGTCCGGTTTTCATGCATGTTTTCCGCTATTGCGGACGCGGCGGAGAGGTCGGCTATAATGGCGGCCGTCAACTGGCGCCTCAACGTCTGTCTGGCTTCTACAAATAGCAACAAGAAATTCTTGGGCAACTTGCGTAATCAATAGAAATTCCATGGATTAGCAAGTGCGAAAACCATGGGGTCCCGAGTGCGATGACGATTACGATGACGAGCACGAGGAGAAATTGGGTTGTGGGTGATGCCCACGTCATAATGTGTTTATCTCGACGGCAGCGGATGTCCCCATGAACTTGTCGGCGCCGGTTATTGTGTTTGGCGGCGGAGAACACGGCCGCGGATTTATCGGCGGTGTTTTGTATCGTGCCTTTTTCCGAAGCGGTTCCCCTCACGTGATTGGATTTGCGTCAAGGGATGCCGACCTTTGCGACCGCAAACAGACGGAATCGCTCTTGCCGCGAATCCCCACGCATGCGGCGTGGATTGTGGCTGCGGCAAGAAACCCAGACGATCCTCGACCCGCTTCGGAGGCGCTGCGCGTCAATGCGGCCATCGCGGAGCATATCGCGCATATTGCCGGCATGCGCCCTCCTGTTCATCTTGTATATTTGAGCAGCATTGACGTTTATGGCCGGACGAATCTCGCCTTGCCGCTGGACGAATGCAGCCCGCTGCGGCCCGAGAGTCCATATGCCGCCGGCAAATTGGCCGCGGAAGGCATTCTCGACGCCTGCTGCGAAAGACAGGGGATCCCGTTGACGATTTTGCGCCTGCCCGGCGTGTACGGTCCAGGCGATACGCACCATGGGCCGGTGCGCGCGTTTCTCGATGCCGCCCGGCACGGCAAACCGGCCGTCGTGCATGGCAACGGACGCCAGCGAAGGGATCTGCTCTATGTGGGCGACATTCCGCGGCTCGTCGTGGAAATTCTCGGAAAACGCGTGCCGGGTGTATTCAACGCGGTGACCGGGACAACGGCCAGTCTCAATGAAATCATTGCCCTCATCGAATGCTTGTCGGGCAAGCGTCTCGACGTCCGGTACAATCCCGAAATGCCACAGTACGACATCGTGTTTGCCCCGTCCGGTCTGTTGTGCCGCCTGCCCGATTTTGCGTTTACGGACATCAAAACCGGTCTTGCCGAAACTTGGGCCTGTCTGAACAACCAAGCCCGGCATTTCGCATAAATCCCATCGTGCATGTATTGGAACTGGTTTTGCAAGCCAACCGTGGGATTCGACAATCGGCTTTTGGTATCATCCATTTCCAGGCAAGGAACAATCGGTATGAGAGAAAAGGCGACACGAATACACACGGACGGACCCGCGTTTTCGTTGGTCTCGAATCCATTTCAAGGACTGACAGAAACCGTTCCGGCGATCGTATCCGACACGCCCGCCGTGTCTGCGCCAAAAGAACACGTTGCGGGCAAGACAACACTTCAATGCCATGTCGAGCGGACCCAAAAAGGCGGTTATCCGATCTTCGTCGAGAGGCGCGCGGCCGGAAAAACCGTCACCATCGTCCGCAACCTTTCCGGAGATACGGGGGATCTGCTCGCCGTGCTCAAGAAACGTTGCGCAGCCGGCGGCAAGGCATTCACGGACAGCGTAGAGATTCAGGGGGATCATCGCGAGAAGGTGGAGGCCATCCTGCGCGAATACGGAAAGGGAATATCGTGAAGGTCGTCGCCATCGTTGGAACATACCGCAAGGGCGGCGTTGTGGACATGGCCGTTGACGAGATTCTTGCCTCCGCCCGGGATCGGGGGGCCGAAACGGAGAAGATTTACCTGATTGACAGGCACATCGAGTTCTGCACGAACTGCCGGACCTGCACGCAGCAACCCGGAGATAAACGCGGCGAATGCGCCGTACATGACGAGATGGGGGCGATTCTCGATTCGATCGAAGCGGCGGACGCTCTCGTTATCGGCTCACCGATGAATTTTTGGACGGTCACAGCGGTCACGAAGCGATTTATCGAGCGGCTTGTGTGCTATGCCTATTGGCCGTGGGGCGTGCCGGCGCCCAAGGCGCGCACATCCCGAAAAAACAAGCCGGCCGTCATCGTTGCATCATCCGCCGCTCCCGCCATCATGGCGCGGACCTTGACGAAAATGGTCAAATTGTTGAAAGACGTGGCGAAACTGCTTGGCGCGAAGCCTGCCGGAGTCCTTTTCATCGGCCTTGCCGCGGGCGAACAGCGTCCCGTCTTGAAAGAGCGCGCCAAAAAGAAGGCCCGCGCGCTGGGCATGCGGCTGGTCGCGGCCGGAGCGAATCAACGAAATCCGGGGAGGGCATGAAAATGGCTCGAAAAGTAAACCGCCGCAGGTTTCTCAAGAAATCGCTGGCGGCTTCGGCGGGCACGGCGCTGGCCTTTGGCTTCGAGGAAAAGGCCCTTGCGGCGCATGTCGGCGAGAAAGCCGCGCCGGCCTCTGCGCCCGCAAATCCACAGACGATGCCGATGGGCACAATCAAGGACGTGTCCATCAGCCGGCTGATTTGCGGCGGCAACCTCATCAGCGGCATAGCGCACAGCCGCGACCTGATTTATGTGTCGTCGCTGCTCAAACACTATTTCACGGATGAAAAGGTGTTCGAGACATTCAAACTGTGCGAAGCGCAGGGCATCAACACCGCCATTGTCCGCACCGATCCCAACACACAGCGAATTTGGCAGGCCTATTGGGGAAAGGAAGGCGGAAAACTGCAATGGATTGCGCAAGTGAAACCGACGCTGTCCGATCCGTTGTGGGATACCCGGGTTGCGTTGGACCTCGGCGCAACGGGCGTACAGATTCAGGGCGAAACCGGCGATGCCATGGTGCGGCAAAACCGGCTTGACGTAATCGCCAAGGTAATCGAATACATCCAGGCGAACGGGGCAATTGCCGGCGTCGGCGCGCACGACATCAAGGTCGTCGCCGCCTGCGAAAAAGCCGGCATCCCGAATGATTTCTATATGAAGACGTTCAACAGCAAACAATATTGGTCGGCCGGGCCGAAGGAACGCCACGACAGCGTATTCGAGGAAACGCCCGAAGAGACGATCGAAATCATGAGAACCGTCACGAAACCGTGGATTGCGTTCAAGGTTTTGGGCGCCGGGGCCATCCAGCCGGAAGAGGGTTTCTCCTATGCGCTGAAAAACGGCGCGGATTTCCTGTGCGTGGGCATGTTCGACTTTCAGGTGGCCACCGACGCGGCCATCGCGCGCAAGTGTCTAGCGGAACACCAGAACAGGGAGCGGCCATGGCGGGCATGACGCATGGATCCCTGCTCGACGACGATTCGCGCCACATGCGCTACGCGCTGCGCGAGGCGGAACGCGCGCTGGAATGCGGCGAGGTGCCGGTCGGCTGCGTGATCGTCCATGACGGCCACATCGTCGGCAAAGCCCACAATCAGCGGGAAACCCTTCAGGATCCGACGGCCCACGCCGAAATCTTGGCCATCACACAGGCCGCCGCGCATTTCCGCAGTTGGCGTCTCGAGGGCGCGAAACTCTACGTGACGCTCGAGCCATGCCCGATGTGCGCCGGAGCCATCATCCTGGCACGCATTGCCGAGGTCCATTTCGGAGCCTTCGATCCGAAGGCCGGCGTGTGCGGCACCCTGATGAACCTGCTCGAAGACCCGCGTTTCAATCATCGTCCCCGTGTTCGTCCCGGTCTCCTTGCCGACGAATGCGGCGACATCCTGTCCCGTTTTTTCCGGCGGATCCGGGAAGGATCGGGAATTCCAAAGCCGCGGGCGTCATACGACGATAATTGATTGGAAAAATTTCCTCCTCAGGTTATGTCGGCGATATCGGAATAGAGGATCTATGCGTGTCGGATTGATCACCTTGGGATGCGACAAAAACACGGTGGACAACGAGTATCTTGCGGGACTGCTCGAATCGGGCGGCTGCGAGGTGCTGGCCGTGGACAACTTTGCCGGCGAGACGCCTCTCGACGCGGTCGTCATCACGACATGCGGATTCATCGGCGACGCGAAGGAACAATCGGTGCAGACCATCGTTTCCGTCGCCGAGATGAAACGCACGACGGGCAATCCCCGCCGCCTGTTCGTGGCCGGTTGCCTGGCCCAGCGATACGCTGCCGATCTGCGCGGGGAGATTCCGGAAATTGACGGCATTGTCGGAGTGGGGCAGTTTGCCGAACTGGCCGCCATGATTCGTTCGGAAGATGCGCCGGCCTGTCTCGTGCGCGAAACGCCGCTGGTCGAAATCAACGGAACGTTGTCCCGCAAACGGCTCGACACAAAGCCTTATGCCTATCTCAAGATTGCCGACGGCTGCAATCACCGCTGTGCGTTTTGCGCCATTCCCGCGATGAAAGGGCCGTTCCGTTCCGTGCCGCCGGAGGCGCTGATCGAGGAAGCGAGGGCGTTGCTGAAGCAAGGCGTCCGCGAACTCAACCTTATTGCGCAGGATATTACCGCGTACGGCCTCGATCGCGGCGATTGCCGCCTTCCGGATTTGATCCGCCGGCTGGCCCTTCTGGAAGGCGATTTCTGGATTCGGTGCCTGTACGCCTATCCGGGCGGCATCACGAGTGAATTGATCGAAACCATGGCCTCGACCCCGAAGGTCGTTCATTACCTCGACATGCCTGTGCAGCACCTCGATGCCGGCGTCTTGCGGCGGATGAACCGGCCCGCGTGGGATCTTGACCTCGGCGCTTTGCTGGGGCAATTGCGATCGGCCATGCCGGATGTCGTATTGCGCACCACGATACTTGTGGGTTTTCCGGGGGAAACGGCCGCCGAACATCGCCGTCTGCTGGAAGGACTTCGCGAACACTTCTTCCAATGGGCGGGCGTGTTTTCCTACTCGCGCGAGGAAGGAACGACCGCCGACGCCATGCCGCGTCATCCCGGAAAACACACCCGCGAAAAAAGACGGCAAGACGTCCAGGATCTTCAATCAGCGATTTCGGCTCAATACAACGTCTCCCGCATCGGCGCGCGCACGCGCGTTCTGCTGGAATCCTTCGATGACGTCCAGGGACTTTGGATGGCGCGCAGTCCCGGCGAGGCGCCGGAGGTTGACGGTTGCGTGTTTGTGGCGCCTGCCGATGGCTTGGCGCAAGGTCAATTTATTGAGGTTGAGATCCGGCAGGCATCCGGTTTCGACGTGTTCGCCGTCTCGGTTCAGGAACCGTAGGGATTGCCGCCGCCCGATTCCGCCGGCGCCGGTTCGCCCCAGCCCTCTTCCGTGTTGCCGGTCAGGATGGCCTTGTTGCCGGAATGACGGCTTTCGTTGGCGCTGGTGACGCGGATGGCCGCGCGATCCTTGAACACGCACACATGCTCGCAGATGCAGCATCCCGTGCAGAGATCCGCGTCCACGTGGGGCTGTTTCAGCGTAATCGTGGAACCGTCGCGTTGGCGCACTTCCGCCGGCAGGAAGTAAATCGCCTTCTTGGGCAGCGGGCAATGCTCCTCGCAGACCAGGCATTCCCGGTTGAAGGCGTAGGGGAGGCAGCGGGTCGTATCGAAGACAGCAAGCCCCATGCGAACCTTCTTCTTTTCGTCCAGCGCGAGTTCCTGAATGGCGCCGGTCGGGCATACTTGCCCGCAAAGGTTGCAGTTGTACTCGCAATAGCCGGTGCGCGGGACCATCATGGGCGTCCAAATGCCTTCGAGTCCGGCTTCGAGACCCGTGGGATGAAGTCCGTTCGTCGGACACGCCTTCATGCAAAGCCCGCACTTGAGGCAACGCTGCAAAAAGGCCCGTTCATTGCGTGCGCCGGGCGGACGGATCAATTCAGGATTGAATGAAATGCCCTGCGCCTGGGGCGACAAGCGAAACATGACAAGTCCACCGACTCCACCCATCCCCGCCGACAAAAGGGCACGGCGGGACAAATCCAGTTTCGCCTTGGACGGCGCCGGCCACGGCAACGACCATGTGAAATCCAGCGCACCCCGATTGCATGCCGCCACGCAGTTCCAACAACCGAAACACTCCGAAGCGCGCCATGCGCCCGGTTTTTCAGGGCTGGCGGCCGCGGGGCATTGTTGGGCGCACAAGCCGCATTCGGTGCAGTTGTCGTGGCTTTTCAATCGCAGCACCGGGCGTTGGGCGCACAGGCCCAACAGACCGCCCAGAGGACACACGTATCGGCACCAGAACCGGGAACGGTACAGATTCAATAGAACAATCGCGACGAACAGAAGGAAGATGAGATCCGCACCCCAATAGGTTTGCCGCTTGGCCTTGAACACATGGTCGCGCATGAAACCATAGACCGGCTCCGTCGCCGAGGTCAGATGCACCGGCCCCAGATGCGGATCGGACTGGTACACGGCCGTCGAAGCGTCCTCGATGGTATATTGAGCGCCAGGATAGAGAGCCGTCGTCGTCGCGCGGAACAGCAGAGGCATCGGATCGAAGACCCCGGCCCAATGACCGCCGAACAGCGCCATGCCCAGCAATCCCGCCAGCAGGTAATACTTGGCGCGCTGCCACGGCGACCACGCATCGCGCGGCGGACGCTTGTTCCTGCGCATTTTCGCGCGGAACCACGTCGCCGCGTTGTGCACCACGCCCAGCGGACAAATCCAGCCGCAGAAAACCCGGCCCAATAGAATGGTCACGACAACCGTCGCTATCGCCAAAATGGGAACGGTGCGCAGTTCATGCCCGGCCAGCCATGTGATCAGCGACGCCAGCGGATCCAGATCGAAATAAACGCGCAACCATGGGCTGGCCGGCCGGCCTTCATACAGGCGCGCGGCCCAGAACAGCCAGAAGAACAGCGCGAGCGAAACAATTTGGACTATCCGTCGCGCCCAGACGATCTTCTTCGCAAACGGCTTGCGGTTCACGCGACTTCGAGTTCCTTGGGCGCCAATTTTCGATAATCCATCTGTCCAAGACCCGCCTTGAAACCCGCTGCAACCGATTGGATGTCTTCGGGCTTATGGCCGAGCAATTCGGCGCCGAAGGCATCCAATGCGACAATGTCCGTGCCTGCCGCGACGATATCCATTCGCTTGACATCGTCCAGGTTGCCGCCGGTCGGTCCATTGGCGGTAAGAATGCGGATCGCGTCCAACACACAGAGCCGCGGTTTCATAAATGCCGTGATGTCACACAGGCACGTGGAAAGATCCTGGTGCCATTGCGCGCGCTTGCCCGCAATGACGCCCATATAGTTCTTCATGCAGAGGGTTGCCTTCGAAATGGTGTGGTGCTTGACAATCGGCACGTTGATGACGAGATCCGACTCGATAATTTCCGGATAGACCAGCCATTTGTCGAGGCGCTTGCCCTTGACTTCGACTTCCCGAAATCGGTTCTCATCGAGATAGACCACTTCGGCGCCCGCCGCCTTGGCCGCGGCTTCGATGCCGCTGGCGGGGTAGGCTTTCTTGTTGTCGTTGCAGGTCATGTCGCCGACCTTGACCGTCTTCGCGCCCGCTTCGAAACACAACCGTACCAGCGTGCCCACGACATCCGGGTTGGTATTCGCGGCAAATTCCGGCGCGCGATCCCACGCCATGTTGGGTTTTACCCACACCACATCCCCTTTTTTCACGAAACGCCCCATCCCGCCGAGTCCGGCCATGGCCTCTTTGGTCAACTGAATCGCCATTGCCTGGATGGATTCGGGCGTGTTCGCCGCCGCGCCTTTCCAACGGGCGATACACATCGGCGGCGCTGACGCCTCCTGTGCCGTCGCTGCGCCCAAAGGCCCCAATGCCATCGCGCCGCCCATCATCGCACCCCTTTTCAGAAATTCGCGCCGGGAATGTCTCTTCATCGCATTCATCTCCCTATTGTCGTCGTGGCAGGCAATTCAGTATTTTCTCTTGGCGCCTGCGCTGAATTCATTATAACTGCTCAAAGGCCGCCGTTCCAAAGACCTTGAATCGAATCGTGAAAGGGGGCATGGAAGCAGGGATGGCGGTGTGTTAGTGCAAACGGCGATTTGCCTGCTATACTCCCTCCACTTGAACGGGTACGATTCGATTCCATGAAACGTTATATCCAGGCAATCATCGGGCTGGCCATCGGAATAGGCCTGCTATGGTTTCTCTTTCGCGACACCAATCCGGCCGAGATACGCGATGCCTTGCGCGGCGTATCGCCGGTGTGGCTTTGCATCTCGCTGGCCTTTATCGTTCTGGGCTTCTTCACGCGTGTCCAACGCTGGAGTTATATCGTCCGAACGGCCAAATTCGTGTCGTTCCGCCACATGTTCAGCGCCACGCAAATCGGATTCATGGCCAACTTCGTCCTGCCGGCGCGGCTGGGCGAAGTCGTTCGAGCCGTCGTCCTGGGCAAATTGGCGGGCCTGCCCTTCAGCAAGGCGTTCGCCATGGTGGCGCTGGACCGCGTCACGGATCTTTTCGGATTGGCGGCGGTGATTTTCGTCACGATTTTTTCCTACAAGCCCGAAGGCACGGTCGTCATCCCCGCGTCCGTTTTCGGAACGGAACTCCGTTTTTCCGCCGAAGTGGTGCAAAGCATCGAGGTGAAGATGCTTTTCGTGCTCGTGGCCATGGTCGCCGTGCTCGTTCTTCTGTATGTGAACCAGAAACTGGTCTTGCGCATTTCCGATGCCTGCGTAGGATTCGTCTCGAAACGACTGGCCACCCGTGTGCACGGAATCCTTCAGAATTTCGCGGACGGACTACATGTTTTCCGATCGGCGTCGGATATGGCGAAAGCGATCGCTTTTTCGTTATTGACGTGGGGGACTTTCGTCGTGACCATGGTAAGCGCGATGTACGCGTTCCACATTGATTTCCCGTGGTACATGCCGTTCGTCATGGAAGTGCTGCTGGCGGTGTTCATCAGCCTGCCCGGTCCGCCTGGTTTCCTGGGACAATTCCAGTATCCCATCGTCATCGCGCTGATGATGCTTGTCCCCGGCATGACCATTTCCACCGCCCTCACCTTCTCGATTGTGATTTATGTTCTGAACCTGGTTCCCATCATCGCCGCGGGCACCTATTGTCTAATCCGCGAAAAATTCACCTTCGTGGAATTGACAAGGGAAAGTTCGCAGTTGCAAAGCGAAATAGAAACCATCCGCGAAGAAACGCCGTCCGATTGATTTCCCTGCGCGCAAACCGGAAAGGCCGGGGATCCCGATCCGCGCGCCGTTAAGGCAAGAGAAGTTGTTCCCTGCGCGATTTTCCTCCCGTCTCCTGTTTCCAGGCCCTTTTCAAGGCGTCGAGATCCAACTCCCCGCCGCTCGTCAGCAATGATTGCGCGCCGGCCTTGATCAGGTGATCGCAGGCTGCATTGTCCACCGGAGGAGCCGCAACGAAGACGGGTATTCCCCGGCTGAGCGCAAAACGTGCCGTTCGGACGCTTCCGCCCTCACGAAATGGTTCGACAACGCAGACGCATCGCGCAAAAGCGGCGATAATGGCGTTTCGCATAATGGCGGCATGGGTCGCCCATTGCGCAGTGGGAGGGAAGGGACTGATCAATACGGCTTTTCCTTCGGCCATTGCGGCGGTCATCGCCCGTGAAGCGGCATGCACCAACAGCCCTTGCGGAAGCACGGCCAGCGTGCGACCGCCCGCGGCAATCGCGTTTTCATGCGCGGCGGAATCCACGCCTTTGGCGCCGCCGCTGACAACGGCGATCCCGTGGCGCACCATCCAAGACGCACAGTCGGCGGCAAGGGCGCTCCCTCTTTCCGAGGGCGTTCGCGTGCCCACAATCGCCGCCATTTCATCCTTGAGAAGCGACTGTTCGCCTTTCCCAAATAAAATCGGCGGCGCGGCTTCACCCATGCGCCGGTCCAGAATCTCCGGATAACCTTCCGCCCCCCGGTTTTCCATCCAAATGCCTTGGGCGGCCGACCGCTTGAGAATGGCTCTTGCCTTTTCCAAATCCTCCGCGCTCAAGCGCGCCACGGCCGAGGCAACGACGCTTCCGCAGACGGATGCATTCCGAGTGCGCTCCATTGGCGGCTGTTCACACAATTCGGCCAGCGACAACCCCATCTGTCGGGCCGATGCGGCCAGACGATTGAGGGCCACAAATGCGTTTCGGGCCGCCATAAGCAACGCGAGCGTGGCCACGATTTCAGCGTTCATCGGGTTTCTCTTTCGGTTTGAAGTCCGTGCGTGATACGATGCTTACGTCAAGAAGACGCATTTCACCGGGAGTTTGGTGCATGTCGGCGAAAAAAGGACGAGGCGGCGGTCTCATACTGGCCTGCGACGGCGGCGCAACGGGCTTGCGCGCCGGTCTTTACGATGCGGCGGGGACGTTGCTCCGCGAAATGGCGGCCGGACCCTGCAATCTCATCGAACACGGCATCGAACACGGCAGAGACATGATCCTCCGCTTGTTTCATTCGTGCTCGAATGATCAACCGGACTTGATTGTGGCGGCGATTGCGGGCGCCGGACGCATGCAGATACGCACCGCGCTTGCTCATGCCGTGGCGGAGGAAACGGGAGGCCGTGTCCGGATTGCCGACGATTTACATCCCCTCTTGCTGGCCAATGCGGAAAACGAAACCGCCGTCCTGACAATCGCCGGAACCGGTTCCAGCGTGCTGGCTTGGGATTTCAACCCGTACCGTGAAATTCGCATCGGCGGGCGGGGACGCATTTTCGGCGACGAGGGCAGCGCTTATGCCGTGGCTGTTTCCGCCCTGCAAGCCGCCGCGCGCGCGGTGGATGGCACGGGCCGACCGACGCGTCTGGCCTCCGAACTATGGCGCGAACCCGGTTTGACCTCTTTTGACGACCTTGTCCTTTTTTCCTCCAAGGCGCGAAAACACGAAATTGCGGCGTTGGCGCGCATTGTGGACAAACTGGCCGCCGAAGGCGACGCCGTGGCGGCGCAATGCGTCGAGGAACAGGCCCTTCGCCTTGTGCAGCAAACACTGGCCGCGCGAAAAAAACTGGATTTGCCATCCAGCACGCCGGTCTTCATCCTAGGCGGCCTGTTCGAGGGTTCGGCGCTATTCAGGAACGCCTATTGCCACGCCCTTTCCGCATGCTGGCCACAGGCCAAGCCGCTGCTTCCGCCGTTGCGCGGTCATGCCGCGGCGTTTCGCATGGCGGCCCTCGACGGACCTTTGCCGGCGTGGATCACGGAGGCTGTGGCCCCGGAAAGAAGGGATGACGCAACCACCGAACGAAGGCTGCCGGCGGCCCGATCCATTGACACGCTCCCCGCGCGAGAAATGGTGGCGCTCATGATCGCGGAAGATGCGGGTGTCGCGCGGGCTGTTGAAAAGGCGTCCGAGGCCATGGCCAAAGCCGTTGAAATGGCAGCCGAGGCCATCCGATCCGGCGGTCGCCTAATTTATGTGGGCGCGGGAACCAGCGGGCGCCTGGGCGTGCTCGACGCTTCCGAGTGTCCGGCGACATTCGGCACGCCGCCCGATCAAGTGGTCGCGATTATCGCCGGCGGCGACCGGGCAATTCGGGAAAGCGTCGAGGGCGCGGAGGACGACACGGCGCAGGCGCGAACCGACATGGCCGCCATGCGCCCGCCCGTCCATGCGAACGACCTTGTCGTGGGAATTACGGCTTCAGGCCGGACGCCTTATGTGCGGGCCGCGCTGGATGAGGCACGGCAAGCCGGCGCCCGTACCGCGATTATCGCCTGCAATCCGATCGAAACAAATGCCGCCGACGTCCGTATCGTCGTCGAAACCGGTCCGGAAGTGGTGGCGGGTTCGACCCGCCTGAAGGCCGGCACGGCAACGAAAATGGTCTTGAACATCATATCAACCGGCGCCATGGCGTTGAATGGCCGCGTTCATGATGGCCTGATGATTGGAATGCGGCCGGTCAACGACAAATTGCGCAAGCGCGCCGAAAACATTGTGGCCGCACTCGCACCATGTGATCGGGAACGGGCGAAAACCTGTTTGGCGGACGCGGGCGGCAACCTAGCGGCGGCCGTTCTCATGGCTCGCCGCTTTTGTGATCTCGCAACGGCGCAGGCCATTCTTGCCCGGGCAAATGGAAACTTGCGCCAGGCATTGGAGAATTTCTGAGGCATGAAAATTCTGTTTCCAAATCCTTCTCCGATTTGTGTGGCGCTCGTCCTGTTTACGCTCACAACGGCCTTCGGCGTCAAAGGCGAGGAAACCTCCGAATCGAACACACTTACGATCCAACTGGCGGCGGCACGAAAAGAACTAATCGTCCATGCGGATCAGCCTCTTGTTATCGAGGGCAATCGAAAACCATTGCCGCCGGGCGCCTATACGGTTCAGGCGAGCGGCGCTCATCGGGCCGTTCAGCGGTTTCGGCTCTTTGCAAAAACATTCCCCCCTGGCCAATTATCGGAAGCCCGCCAATATGCCGCCCAATGGAAAAGCCAGGGTTATGCAACGGACATCCTCCCGTTCGGGCGGGTGTGGAAACTGGAATCCGGCCAATCGGCCGATAACCGTAACTGGTGGGTTTCCATAGGCTGCCAGCCGACATTGGACAAAGCCAAAGCGCTCAAGGCTGCGCTCGAAAAGCAAAGCGTCTGGGCATGGATTCTGCCGGAAACGATCGTCCAAGGCCGGGGCAAAATCCATTTCAGGGATTCACGGGGCAGGGAAATTTGCATGACGGATGCGCCGGCACGATTCCACTCCAATGCGCCCGTGCGTGTCGCCGGTATTGATGTCGGATTCTGGAAAAATCAACAAAAAGACCGCACGTACCGGGGATCGCTGGAAATTCGTATCGGGCCGGATGCGCAACTCGAACTCTATGAACACATCGCCCTTGAATCGTACTTGGCCGGTGTATTGCCCGCGGAAATGCCGGCCGGGTGGCCCGCCGAAGCACTCAAGGCCCAAGCCGTTGCCGCGCGGAGCGAGGTGGTCGCCGCACTCGGCGGCAAACACGCCCTGGAAGGCTTCGACTTTTGCGGAAACGAGCATTGCCGGGCCTACGGCGGCGATAACGGACGCCAAAAAACCACGGATGACGCGGTGGCGGCCACCCGCGGCATGGTGCTCGTGGCGGAAGACCGGGTGGTTCCCGCCGTTTTTTCGGCCAATTGCGGCGGATGGACCGAGCACAACGATACCGTCTGGTCGGGACCACCGAACAACGCGTTGCGCGGTGTGCCCGATTTTCCCCCGAAGGCGAATCCCGCCCCAAACGGGCCCGAATCCCATGGATGGGCAAAATGGCTTAAAAGCACACCGGCGGCCTATTGCGCCGGAAATCGCGAATCGTTCCGGTGGACAAAGCGAATGACCGCCAAAGAACTGACCGATATCGTCAACAAGCGATATCCGGTCGGACCGGTTCGGGCCATCGAAACAGGCGACCGCGGCGTCAGCGGCCGCCTGAAATGGGTAAAAATCATTGGGACCAAGAAATCGGAGATCGTGCGAAAGGATCTCGACATCCGACTTGCATTTGGTGGTCTGAACAGTGCTATGTTTATGGTCGAGGCGCAAGGAAGGCCGGGTTCCCCCGATGCGTTTGTGTTTACGGGCGGCGGACGCGGCCACGGAGTGGGTTTGTGCCAAGACGGCGCGCGCGGAATGGCGAGCGCAGGCGCGACATATAGCGGTATATTGAAACATTATTTTGCCATGGCTGCACTCGCGAGGTTGCACTGAAATGGACTTGAACGCAATTCGTAACAAACCAATGCGGTTTGCCGTCGGTTTGATGTCCGGCACGTCCTGCGATGGCATTTCGGCGGCGCTCGTGCGCATCAAGGGGACCGGCGACAGCCTGCATCTCAAATTCATCAAACTGCTCCAGTTCCCGTATCCGTCCTATTTGCGTAATCGCCTGCTGAGTCCACAACTGACCGCGCAGGATATTTGCCTGCTCAATTTTGAATTGGGATCGCGTTTCGCCGATGCGGTGCTCGCGATGTTTCCCGTGGCGAAAGAGGCGGGCTGCACCATTGATTTCGTCGCATCACACGGCCATACGGTCGCTCATGTGCCCCCCCGGGGTGAAAAACCCCATGGCACGCTTCAAATCGGCGAGCCGGCGATTATCGCCGAACGAACCGGACTGCCGGTCATTTCCGATTTCCGAACGCGCGACATGGCGGCCGGCGGACAAGGCGCCCCGCTGGTTCCCTATGCAGACTGGGTATTGTTTGCCCGGCCGGATCGCTCGATTGTGTGCCTCAACATCGGGGGAATCGCGAACGTAACCGTGGTTACGCCGAATTTCGACGATATTCTCGCATTCGACACAGGCCCTGGAAATATGATTATTGACGGCACGGTGGGGCTGTTGACGCGCGGCGAGGAAAACATGGACACCGACGGCAAGGCCGCAGCCGAAGGTGTCGTTATCGAGGAGTTCCTCGATTATCTTCTGAGCCATCCCTATTTCGATCAATCCCCGCCTAAAAGCACCGGACGGGAAGAATTCGGCATCGAAGTCTATTTGCGCGACGCGCTGATGAGCCGGAAAAGCCAACCCTACGAGAATCTCGTCGCCACCGTGACGGCGGCCGTTGCCAAAAGCATCGTCAACGCATTCGACCGGTTCATCAAGCCCAAATACGACATTGCGCGTGTCGTCGTCAGCGGGGGCGGCGCGTACAACAAAACCCTTCTCGCGGGCATTCGCGAAGGGCTGCCCAACACGACTGTCCGCACGAGCGAACAATATGGCATACCGTCCATCGCGCGCGAAGCCGTGGCCTTCGCCATTTTGGGCAATGAAACCATTTGCGGCACGCCCGCCAATGTGCCCCAAGCCACCGGCGCCCGCCATGCCGCCATCCTCGGAAAGATTACGCCGGGCGTGTAGTCTGTCCTTCCAACAACCGAAATTCGGCGGCAAAGCGGAAAACTTCCGGCTTGTCTCATGGACGAGATGGGCTCAAGAAGCGGTGCATCTTTCGGGCGAAGTCCGCAGGGTTCACCACGTCCACGGTGTCCACACCTTCTCAACGGGCGTCTTGTTCCGCGCGTACATAGGCCCGCAGGGCATCGCGCCAATGCGGCATGATATCAATCCCTTGATCCTGCAAGCGTTTGTTGCACAGGACCGAATAGTTTGGGCGTTTGACGGGCGACGGGAAATCGGCGGATGTCGCCGGGAGGAGGTTCGCGGACGTGTTCGTTTCCTCGAAGATGGCTTTGGCAAAGTCATACCATGAGCACTCGCCGTTACACGTGGCGTGATACAGACCCGGTTTGCCCTTTTCGGCCACCAGCCGGATTTGCGCGGCAAGCGCGCGCGTGTAGGTGGGTGTGGTGATCTCATCCGTGACCACGCGGATCTCCGGGCGCGTCGCGGCCAAGTGGAGCATGAGTTGCACGAAATTCTTGCCGCCTTTGGCCACGCAAGGCGCATGGCCGTACAGGGCCGCCGTGCGCAGGATGACATGATCGGGACATTCCGCGGCCAGCAGGAATTCTCCGGCCAACTTGCTCGCCGCATACACGTTCAGCGGCGCGGGAAGATCCGTTTCGACATAGGGGCGTTTGCCTCCCGATCCAAACACATAATCGGTGCTGATATGCACCATGCGCGCGCCGCACGCGCGGCAAGCGGCGGCCATCGCGCGCACGGCCGCCGCGTTCACGGCAAAGGCCGTGGCGGGATCTTTCTCGCATTCCGGCACGTTGTGCGCCGCGGCGGTATTGACGACCAGGTCCGGCCGGGTTTCGTCCGCGATCAGCGCATGCACCGCATCCGTGTCGCGCAAGTCCACGCGATCGATATCAACGGAAATCAACTCCACGTCCGCATAGGCGGCGCAGACTTCCGTGCCGAGTTGCCCTTTTGCGCCGGTTACCAGGACCCGCATTAGAAAATGTTTCCAAGACGCCGCAAATGGGCCTGCATTTCAAGCAACAATTCGAGCCAGCGGATGTTGTAATACTTTGGATTGGCAAAATCCGCGTTGATGCCCGCCTTGACCTTGAGCGCCATATCGCGCGCGGAATCCTCGACCGAGACGATCGGGCGAAAGCCGAGCGCCGTTTCAATTTTCCGGGTGGATACGCGATAACTGCGCCCGCGCTGGCTGCCGTACTCGACCACAATGTCTATATCAACAATATCCTGCAATGCCTTCTTGACCCAGTGGGCCAATTCGAGAATGCGGTAGTTCTTGTGCGAAAGATTGAAGATCTGCCCGCCGACCACGCCCAAGTCCGCTTCAAGGCAGGCCAGATAGCACTTTGCCACATCCGTCACGTCCACCAGCGGCCGCCACATTTCCCCGCCGCAATGCACCGTCAGTTTGCGATCCTCGAAGGCCGATTTCACGAACGTGTTGATCACGAGATCGTAGCGCATGCGCGGGCTCCAGCCGTACACCGTTCCTTGGCGAAGAATCGTCGGTTGAAAGGTGTCGTCCGCCAATTTGAGCAGGATTTGCTCTGCGGCGAATTTGCTCGTTGCATAGGCCGCGCGCGGTTCGAGCGGCGAGGTCTCGTCCTGCAAGATGTCCTCTGCCATCAGACCCCGATCGTACACCGAACAACTCGACGCGAAGATGAACCGCTTGATGCCGCGCCGCTTGCACGCCTCGGCGATCGTTTGTGTCGCGACCGTGTTCATCCGGTGGTTGGCCTCCGGGTTGAATTCGGCGGTTGGATCGTTGCTCAGCCCCGCCAGATGAATCACGCCCTTGACACCGTCGAGCACGCTTTCATCCAAATCGCAGATGTCGCCCTCAACGATTTCGACCTGATTTTTCACCGCGTCCAACGGATACGAGCCGTACAGAAATTTGTCCAGCACGCGTACCGCGAATCCCTTGTCCAGCAACTCGCGCACCGCCACCGCGCCGATATACCCCGCGCCGCCCGTCAATAAAATCATGGTATTGGCTCCTTGTAAACATGGCGTTCCGCCGCCACGAACGATGTTGCCCGGAGTCTAAAGCACGACGGGGAAGATGTCAAACACGCAACGGGCCACGCGAAACCGGACAATGTGGATTATTGGCATGCGATCGGGCGCGCGTCATGTGCCGATTTCATCGCGGTGTTCGTACGGCCGCATATTCGGACCGGTATAAATTTGGCGCGGACGGTAGATTTTCTGGCCGGGCATCTGGTTCTGCTCGCGCCAGTGCGCTATCCAGCCGGGAATACGGCCAAGCGCAAACATGACCGTGAACATGTCAGTCGGAATGCCCATCGCGCGATACAGGATGCCGCTGTAGAAATCCACGTTCGGATACAGCTTGCGCTCGATAAAGAAATCGTCCTTCAGCGCCGCTTCCTCAATATTTTTGGCAAGTTCGACCAAGGGATCGTTGATGCCGAGCGTGTTCAGGACCCGGTCCATCGAGGCCTTGAGGATTTTCGCCCGCGGATCGTAACTCCGGTAGATGCGGTGCCCAAAACCCATCAGGCGCGTCTTGCGGTCCTTTACCCGCGCGATGAATTTCCGGTAGTCGTTGTCGTCGCGCTGGATGCGTTCGAGCATTTCGATGACGGCCTGGTTCGCGCCGCCGTGCAAAGGCCCCCAAAGCGCGCTGATCCCCGCCGATACCGCCGCGAACAGGTTCGCTTTGCTGCTGCATACCGTGCGCACCGTGGCCGTGCTGCAGTTCTGCTCGTGATCGGCGTGAACGATCAGCAGGAGATTGAGCGCATCCTCGAGCACGTCCGGCACGACATACTCCTCGGCGGGCGTGGCGAACATCATCCGCAGAAAATTGGCGCAGTAACTGAACTCCGTGCGCGGGTAGATGCGCGGCTCGCCGATCGATTTCTTGTACGAATACGCCGCGATGGTCTTGGCCTGCGCTATCAGGCGCACAATGTTCAGATCCACGTCCTCGTGCTCGTCGAAATTCGGATAGTAGGCCGAAAGCGACGCGACCATCGCGGACAAAATCGCCATCGGATGCGCCAGCGGGGGAAACCCCTCGAAAAACTTGAGCATGTCCTCGTGGATATAACTGTGAATCGTCAGTTTGCGGCGCCAGTCCGCATACTCGCGCGCGCTGGGCAGATGCCCGTAGATAAGCAGATACGCCACGGCCGGAAATTTGGCGCGCAAGGCCAGTTCCTCGATGGGATATCCCCGGTAACGCAGAATCCCCTTGTCCCCGTCAATGAACGTGATGGCGCTTTTACAGACCGCGGTGCTGCCGAATCCGGGATCGTAGGTCACCACGCCGCTCATGTCGCGCAGGGCGGAAATGTCCACGGCGCGTTCGCCTTCCGAACCCTCAATCACCGGAAACTCATACGTCTGTCCATCGAGAATCAACTTGGCTGTTTTCATGACCGCACTATCCTGTCTGGGGGGTTGTCCATGGTTATCGTGCCAGCAATGGGCCCGGTTACGGGCAGCCCGCCCGCGAAAAATGGATCCCGGCTACGCAAAACTACGGCCATCCGCACGCATGGCCGACCGCACACAAAGCAACAATACATCACGACGCCCGGATCGTGCAACCTGACATGCGATTCCGGCCTAGGCATGTGAATGCTAACGCCCTGTCGAATTGCGCGGGCGCCGGGGATTGCTTATGATCTCGAAAAAATCAAAAGGAGAGTGGATATGAAACGGCTGATCGCGATGGGAGTGTGTATGTTGTGCGCGGTTCAGGCCGATGCCGCCGAACCGCGACTCAAATGGTCGTTCGAGACCCGGGGCAAAATTTACGCCTCGCCGATTTTCACGGATCTCGACAATGACGGCAAACAGGAAGTGATTGTGTGCGCGTCGCGCGACAAACGCATTCTATGCCTGAGTTGCACGGGCGAACTGTTGTGGGATTACCGCCTCGATGATCTGAGCAATGACGGATTGCAAGCTTCGCCGTCGGCCCTCGACATTGACGGCGACGGGGGCAAGGAAATCTTTTTTGCCAGCAAAGGCGGCGTGGTGGGGTGCTTGGACCGTTTGGGGCAAATGGTCTGGCGCACGATGCTGCCGGATTCCTTCGATTACAGCGGGCCGCTGGTCGCCGACATTGACGGCGATTACCGGGCCGAAATCGTCGTGGGAGGCGACAACGGTATGCTGTATTGTTTCGACGATTGCGGCCAGGAGCGCTGGCATTTCCAGGGCGACGGGCCCATCCGGGGCATCCCCGCGTTCCTGTTCGATGCCCGGGCCAAAAAACGGCTGATCTTCGCGACCTTCGGCGGCGGCGCCGAAACCGCATTCGACCCCGCGGGAAAGGTCGTCTGGTCGTTCAACGAACCCGGCCCGCGCAAGGAACGCCGTTCGACGCCGGCAATCGGATTGATTGACGCGGATTTCGATTTGGATGTCGTCTCCGTGACCGAGGATTTTCAGGTCATCGTCCGCGATGCGATCACCGGCGCCGAAAAATGGCGTTGGGAAGGCAAGTCCTCGATCGATCAGGCCAACGGCATCGCGCTGGCGGATTTCGACAAACGGAACCGCTTGGACATCGTCTGCGCGGACGGCACCGGACAGGGCGGGACGGGGCATGTCCACCGGTTGCGCGATGGAAAGGCGCTGTGGTCCGTGGATGTGGGGGGGGGCGTCGTGCAGGGACCCGCCATTGGCGACGTGGACGGCGATCAGCGCCTGGAGATCCTCGTCTGTTCCCGTTCCAAGCGCCTGATGTGTCTGGACGAAAACGGCCAGGAGGAATGGTCGTTTCCGTCGGAAACCGAGGTGATTACCACGCCCGCAATCGGCGATCTGGATGCCGACGGCAAGACCGACATCGTGTTTACCAGCAAGGATCGGCGTATCTATTGCCTTACCCTGGATGGAGCTTATGATGCGTCGCTGATGCCGTGGCCGATGATTTCGCACGATCCCCAATTGACCGGATGTTTTTTCGGCGCGCCGTTCACGCCGCCAGCCCTGCCGTCCCCGGCCCAGATTCCCAATGTCTATCTCGACGAAATCACCGGAGTCCATATCGGCTCGAATACGGTCAAGGGCCAAATCACCAACAATTGGTATCGTCCGAGGCGTCTCGAAGCGAATATCGCCGTCTACACGCCGAACGGGCTGGCCATCACGCGTTCCATTGTGGGCCGTTTCGGGGCGCTTGATTTCCAGCAGTTCGAATTCGAGTTCCCCGCATTGTATCCGGGCGAATACAGGCTGGTCGCGAGCCTCCTCGATATCGGCCAGGGCGCGGTTGTCAGCCGTGAGGAAAAGAAATGGGATCTCGACCCCCAAGCGCCAATAGATATCGCCGTCGAGCGGGCCATAGTTGGAAAGAGTTACATGCTGGAACGCATTCCCGCTTCCCCGGCGCGGACACGCCTCGAGGCGGCCTGTGCCGAAGCCGAACAGGCATGGAACGCCCGGCTCGAAGAATTGCGCGCGACCATTGCCCGTGAAGAGGCCACGCCCGATGAACGACGCGCGGCCTTGAAGGCGCTTGAAACCACCGGCGAACAACTCAAACATGTGTTCGCGCGGGGCGTCGCGTTGTGCTATTCACCCCCAACTCTCACCGAATTCGGGGCCTTCCCGGATACGACACTCAAGAAATTCTTCAAGGACGAGACGGCCCAGACCGCCTATGTCATCGGCACACCCGCGCCCAAACCGGCCGCCCTATCCCTCTGCCGAAACGAGCGGGAGGCTGTTCAAATCCTTGTCGTGCCCCTCTTCAGAGACCTGAAGAACCTTCGCGTCATAATTCCCGAAGACCTGAAACGAAAAGAGGGCGGCGTCATTTCCACAAATGACGTCTCGGTCGCACGGGTCGGATATGTCACCATTGGGCCTCCCGAATACAACTGGCATGTTCCGAAAACAGGCGAGTATCCGGATGTCTTGTTTCCCAATGACCCCGTGGATATCCCTGCCAGCCAAGACGTCCAGCCGTATTATGTAACGGTCTTCGCAAACCAAAACACGGCTGCGGGCGATTACGAGGGAATTGTCCGTATAGAAGCCGATGAATGCCCTCCCCTTGATGTTCCAATAACTGTACATGTATGGGATTTTGCCATACCCGAAAAACCAAACTTCAAGGTCTCTATGTGGATGAACGAGGGCATGCTGAAGGCGTTTTACCGGTATCCGGATCGAACGCCGTTCGAAGTCCGAAAACGGTTTTATCAGATGCATCTCGACCATCGCATCTCGCCCATCAAAACGTTCCCTCCGGATGGCGGAAATCTGCTTGAGGATTTCGAGTATCTGATGGCCAACGGGCAGAATGTGTTTTTTGTGGATGTGCCCGATTACCTGCCCGAAGCGGATCGGGCTGCCGCCGCGGAGAAAATCCAAGCCACGCGCGCCCTGCTGCAGGAAAAAGGCTGGGCCGACAAGGTCCTTCTCTACAGCATGGACGAGGTGGCTGTCATGCAACGCCACCGCATTCCCCAAATGGTCGAGATGAACAATTGGATCAAGACAGTCGTTCCCGAATGGCCGCGCCTCGAAACCAGCGCGCCGGAAGACGCGTTGTTCGGCGCGGTGGACATCTGGTGCCCGACCATTGATTCATTCGACGAAAAAATTCTGGCCGAACGCATGGCCGAAGGCGACCGGTTGTGGTTTTATACGGTGTGGGGACGTCCCGGCATCATGATCGAATTTCCGCCGATTGATTACCGCATGATGTTCTGGATGTGCTTCAAATACAAGGCCGAGGGTTTCCTCTATTGGGGAACCACCCATTGGGATTTGAACTGCGCTGGCGATCAGCGTTGGCCGGAAGTTCCATGGATTCCCTACAACCGCCAGCCGGGCCACAACGGATGCGGGTATTTGATTTATCCGGGGCCGGACGGAACGCCGCTCAGTTCGATCCGCCTCGAAATCGTGCGCGACGGCATCGAGGATTACGAATACCTATTTTTGTTGCAGAACCTTGTCGAAAACGCCAAAGGCAAGGTACCGGACGAATTGCTTCAAAAGGCCGGGCCGCTCGTCCGGTTCGGTCCGGAAATCGCCGAAAGCCACACGAATTACAACGAAAATCCGACAACGCTGCTCGAAATCCGTGCGCGCATCGCCGCCGCCATCGAAGAACTACAGCGTGCCGTTGCAGGATCGTGAAAAGTGAATAAAACTACCAGAAAAATTGTTTACTTTCATAAAGTATAGGAAATAAAGTGGGACAGGTTGTCCAGCCTGTCCAGAAAGTTTCACCTTGGCCAGACAAACGGACAGACTTAACAGTCTGTCCAAAGTAGCAGATTTTCGAAGGGTAGGACAGGCTGTCCAGCCTGTCCAGAAAGTTTCACCTTGGCCAGACAAACGGACAGACTTAACA